>Ga0307505_10000122_pt1 | contig 94741 bp, 95 predicted proteins | sample 23_S_MG_FD_202183 | JGI IMG/M metagenome (GOLD analysis project Ga0307505, IMG submission 202183) | Soil microbial communities from Populus trichocarpa stands in riparian zone in the Pacific Northwest, United States - 23_S | ecosystem: Environmental > Terrestrial > Soil > Riparian zone > Trees...
GTTAGTTGAATCGCTCACAACACACGGCACGGCTTTAGCACGGCTCGGAAACTACGGTACTGCCCTCTCAACGTTCCGTCGTGCGATAGAAGTGGCTCAACAGATCGGTTCTCTCAACCTTGCAGGTCAAGTCGCTCTGACGGTCTTTCGGGAAATGGGAGAGAGGTTAGCCGTACGGGAAAAGAGAAGTGTTCTAGCGGGGCGTAGTTTGAGCAAAGAAATACAACTGCTTGAACACGAACTAATAAAACACGCTCTTGAGAGTGCTGACGGAAGCATCACCCGCGCAGCTAAGAACCTCGGCATCTCGTATCAAGAATTACATTACATGCTGGAGACCAGACACAAAGACTTGCTCCAGTACCGTACTCCAGTGCGCCGCCGTCCACGGAAGCAGTAAGACCGTCCTATAGTTTTGGTTGAACTTTAATTTGAGCGCGGTGACCTTGAACGAGCGAGATTTCTGCGATTAGGAGCAGGAGGATATTTACCGTCTTATGAAAAAGGCAGCTTTTTTGATTATCGCGCTTTTGACCGCCATTCTTTCGGCAGACGTTCCCGCCCACGCGCAGTTGCCGGCAGGATATGTCGAGATACAGCCCGTAAACCACGTGCCGGTGTTGTTCCGAATGCGCCCAGGCACGGATTGCTATATTCGGGACGACGGCATTTACGACGAAGAGAAGCTAAAACCGCTACTGGCGAATCCGAAATGCGCGGAGCATCTACGCGCGCTCAATGTCGATCATAAGACGCAAACGCTTATCCGCTACAGCGCACGAGGCGACTGCCACATGCACCTTCGCACAAAGATATTTCGCAGCGATACGGACAAGAAGTATCTCCTGGTAATCAACAACGTCTATGGCGGCTGCCGGGCTGGAGGTTCGCGCGAGGGATGGATGGTGATCGACAAAATACCGGAGGGTTATGGGCTGAATATACGTGAAGTGCGGGTGGACAGGATCCATGGTGTAAACGCGGACGGCAAGGATTTTTATTTTCCGAAACAGCCATCGGGGATCAAACCGGAGCTGATCGAACCGCGCGAGATCGACGTGAAAGGGTGCCTACCTCTCGACCGCCAGAGCCAATGGATACTAATGAAGGATGAATTCCTGCAAAGCGCGCTCGAAGTTAGGAGCCGCGAATGCAAGGCGCTTTTTGCGGTCCTGGCGATAGATTTCGATAAATACACACTGGCAGGGTACAACGTGAACACCGGCGACTGCGCGCGACCTCCGAGTCTTTCGCAAAAGGTCTACAGGGATTTTGACGAAAAACGCTACCGGATGGAGATCAGTTACGATAAACCCGCTGCGCGCTGTGAGGAATTAACTTGGCACGCGCTGTGGGTGATAGTGCCGAAGCTGCCGGGCGATCACGGTTTTGAGTTCGAGCTGAAACCGAACGACGCGAAGAAGTGACGTTTCGTTGAACAAGAACACCGCGAACCGAATATTTTCAAACTAAGACACCATCGAAAATAGGGTAGTGTCTTAATTTGGTTTTTGTTGTGGGTCTGCCTCTTCCAGTTCTCTAGTATCGGCGTTATAGACAATACTATACGAGTCATACTGCCAGTCACCGCGAAAGTCTCTAAACTCAACCTCCGCAAAAATGAACAACTTCATAAGCTTGGCGTTGACGGCAATCAATTGCAGTGAATCGATCTTATAATTACTAAATGGTACTTCAACCCGTTTCAATTGTCCGGCCGGAATAAATGCGCCACCTTGCAGCCTTATGAACTCCACGGGAAATTCAGCCCGAACTTCCGCCACCGGCTTATCGCTAATCACCAACCGATAGTGGCTACGGAAAGCCCAAGCTGGAGTTTTGCCGCCATTGACGAAAATAAGCCTAACAGATGGGGATTCACCTCCAGCAAGTGGCCGTATAAACTTGCCGTGCCGAATACCGATATAAGCTCTGTCAGCTACCGCAAGGTGTTCCAATTGTCCCTGCATCGCCGTTTCCTGATGTACCAGCGAAGTCAGTTGCTTGTCCATGTTTTCAATAATAGCGTCGGTCAGTTCCACGCTTCGCTGCATCGCTTTCGATTGCTCTTTCATGAACTCAGCTTGTTGCGCGTAAATAACAGACTGGATCAAGAGCACAACAAAGGCCAAGAGGCTAAACATGAACCCAACCCAGAACTGAAGGCGAACGGAGTCTTTCGTGACGTGGTTATAAGCGTAATAAGCAGCAATGCCGCCAGCAATGATCACGATCAGACTAACCGGCCCAATGGCCCTGAACAGCCCACTCGGCAACCACTGGGCACGAGAGAGATCGTCGATACGATTCTCTTTGGCTTGGTTATCTTCGCGGCGCTTCTCTATCTTGTTATCGCTTTGCATAGACGTTCATTCACAGGTCAGAGAAATTGTAACACAAAAAGGTGTGTGTCCTTTCTCGTGCTTTTCGGGAGTGAGTTAATTTGGATTTCCTGTTTATCTTTTGGATTAAGCAAGTCCGAGCCATTCTTCAGGCGTCCATATTGGAAACGAGTGCCACTCATTATCAGTGCCGCTCCAGAAAGAGTGCGCAAACTCCGTAGCCTGCTCGTCTACGCCGAACCCGTCTCTGTAATGGATATGTCCACGTATGAGGACAGCGAGGGCTCCCTCTTGGGAAAAGAGCGGAATATATCTGTCATCCACCTTGTCCAGATGGATCGAAAATCGGATCTTCAACCCGCTGGTAAAGAGTTTTGTATGCCCAAAAACGTGATCGATCTTGTGATGAAGAGATTGAGGCTCTTTATTCGGTCCGACCAAAACGATTGCATCACCTATTATGTGTATATCCTCAGCAGGCACAATCCCGGTGTTCTGAATAGTCACGAGAATAAGTCTCTTGCTCCACTCGGCCTGAATATCAAGTATTCCGATATAGGCTCGCGATTGAACTACAAGACTACGCTCCATTATTTCCCACTGTTTTTCCATTACCTCTCTTTGCCTGTGGTAGATAAAGGCTTGAACAGCAATTGCTGCGAGCACCAAAATGCTAAGAGTGTTAACAGTCAAAAAATTTATTCTGATCAAAGTATCGTTGAAGGTGTGACTTACTATGAACAGTCCGGCCAGCAAGACTATAGTTCCCGCAAGAATCCACCACCATTGCACCCTAAAGCGCGATGGTGTTTTGTCGTGGGACTTATTCTGATCATTGTTGGCTTGTCCGCTTTGGTCCACGGTTTGCACCTCCACATCTGCGGAAGAAATTGTAACACGAAAAGTCTTGACGGGAAATAGAAAGCGTATTACATTATCTCCGTTGATAAGGAGATAAGTCCAGCATGGCAAACGTGCTTCCGAGAGAAAAACAGATTGCGGTTATCGCGGCGATAGCCGAAGGTTCGAGTATTCGGGCCATCGAGAGAATGACTGGTATTAACCGTAACACAATTATGAATCTTGGTGTTCGCGTTGGGCAAGGCTGCGCGAAGATTCTCGACGCCAAGATGCACGATCTAACTTGCCGCTATCTGCAAATCGATGAGATTTGGGGATTCATCGGAAAGAAAGAAAAGCACCGTTTGATGACGGACGATCCGACACTTGGCGACGTGTGGACGTTCTGCGCGATTGATGCAGAGACTAAGCTTGTTCCGGCATTCAGAGTTGGCAAGCGAAACCACGTCACTGCTAACGCTTTTGTTGGCGATGTAGCCAAGCGGGTCAAGAACCGCCCGCAGATTTCCAGCGATGGTCTACGCGCTTATGTCGAGGCCGTAGAGAACGCTTTCGGTATGAACGTAGACTTTGGCATGGTTATAAAGAGCTACGGCTCAGACAGAGGCGAGCATCATCAGGAACGCCGCTACAGTGCGCCGGAAGTAACCTCCATGCAGAAGATTGAGATTGTTGGACGCCCTGATCCTGATTTGATTTCGACTAGCCACATTGAACGCCTGAACGGAACCACTCGCCTTCACATGCGCCGCTTAACCCGATTGACTTACGCGTTCAGCAAGAAGATCGAAAACTTTGAAGCGGCTGTCGCGCTACACTTCGCGTATTACAATTTTGTGCGCTCACATGGTTCCCTCAAAATGACACCCGCAATGATGGCGGGCATAGAGAAAAGTTTCTGGACGGTCGGAGACTTGGTTGAGGCCGCATCGTGAAGCGAGATGATTACATCGCAGAGTTACAAGCAGTGATTCTTGACCTGCACGGAGCCACGGCAGAGTACGTCGAGACGGTTCCTGTCAATGAACAATTCCAGGGACAAACGGTGTGGGAGGGTGACGTTGAGGTTTTCGAGTTACACGATCACCCGAAAGCAGGCCGCGTCTATGGGTGGGGTTATGAAGATGAAGAGACCGGACGGCATTATGTGACCGTGTTGGAACTGCCGCCCGTCACGTCGCCAGAGACAGCCGTTAAAGCATCAATCGTGAGGGACTATCGTGAACAGCAAAAGGGCCACTAAGAAACTTGGTAGACCAAAACTGCCAAAGGGTGAAGCAAAAGGGAAGATCGTACCTGTGCGCTTGAATGCTGAAGAGTTGAAGTTGTTCACGAAGGCTGCGGATGCCAGCGAACACAAAACACTCTCTAGTTGGATACGTCAAACCCTAAGAGATGCGGCCAGCGTAACCCGCTAGAGAGTGTCTTTTGCGCGAGCGTGGTTTCAGAAACTCTATTTATTTTTCAGCCGTCGCCGATAAAGGCGACCGGCTTCAGCGCCGGAGACGTACATGCTGTACAGCGCGGCTAGCGTCGCCACGCTGATACCCGTTTCTTTATGCCAAATGTTCACTCTGGATTCCGCCGACATTTCTATCAGCGTTTCGAGAATCGCATCACTAAGCACGTCCGGTGTTTGCTTCCATTCGAGCAAGTCAATGGTGGTTTGGGCTGCTTGCTCGCAGCCTGCAATGGTATCTTTATTCGGCATGGTCGATTTCCTCTCATACAGGATTCGGCTGTGTAGGGCTGGTTTTCCGTTCGCGCGGAAGATCGGCCCGCTCCGTTTTGGAGGCGCATCGTACCACCTGATTCGAGGGTTTGTTTTTAGAGATGCGTGAGGAATCCAAATTAAGACACTACCGAAAATAGTTTGGTGTTGACAACCGAAAATCCGCGCGCTAGTGTGCTGGACCACCCCCTCTAAAAAACGAAGCGGGCCGACATTGTGCTCTGAACACAACATCGACCCTCGACCATCAACCTTCTTCAGAAAGGATGAAAGTCATGCTTAATCTTAACAGCGCACGTCTGCGCGAAGAAACACCTAACTCAAACAACGGAAACAGGACCACAATCAGCGACGCTTTGAAACGGCGTGCTCAATCAGTGATAAACGACAAATCGATCGACGCACATACGCGTGCGATCATCCGTTATGGTTTAGAAATCAACGACCCGGAGCTTCCTGAACTCATACGCTGTGCTGACCACGGCGAGAGCATTCTCGACAACGTATACGTAGCTTCCAGTGAAGAAAAGATCGAAGCTTTAACAGATCGGATTTGTCGCGCCGGTGAAGAACCTTCAGTCGCTCTATTGGTCCTACTGGCTACCCTCGAAAACTCCAGCCACCCCAAAGCGCTCGCGAACACAGCAAAACACTTCGCCTTCACCCGCTGCGGAGAATTGAACCTCCACGGCATGGTCGACGCCCAGATCGCAAAACTCGAAGACGACCTATTCCCCCGCGGCACCCTCCCGTGCTGATCGGCACGCGTTCCGATGCGGATTGCTGCACGGTCCAATGCGGAGTGATGCGCCTCCAATCCGGATCGCCACGATCCCTCTCTTCTCCCGCCCGCCCTTGCACGAAGTGGCAGAAACCGCTCCTTCGTGCAAGGTTATCCCTTCTTGCGCTTTCAAAATCCTAATCCGGATCGCTCGGCCGATAATCAGGACCCGCGAAATCCTTATCAACCTCCGCGAATACCGATCCAGGATCCCCCGAGTTCCCAATCAGGATCCCGCCTTTGCAAACATTCCAACTTGAGATCTCGATCAGGATCTGGAAATTCCGAGAAGCACTCTGCGAAATCCTGATTTCTATTTCGAAAAGGATAGTAACTACATCTGCGATTGCAGACAGGAACCGCAAGATCCTGCACACAAGTGGGCAAAATCAAGACAGTCGGCGGTCTGTTCGATGGCTGAGTCACGATCCCGCTGTAGTGATGGAGATTAGGTTGGCTATCCATAGGCACTTAAGGCAAAATACGTCCACCGCAGACGGCCGCCGCACCTGGTGCGCTCCCACAAGTAGCCACCCCTGCACGACTTCCAGGCCATCCGCGTGAATCACGAACCTTTTCGGAACGCATATCCTTGTAGGTCGATAGACGTTCTACACCCTCGGAGAACGCATGCCTGAAATCACTCGTCGCCGCACAGGCGAAATGCTTCGCAAACTTTTTGAAATCCTAATGCCGATGCCTGATGGTATGCAGGCCCGTGACGCGCTGGCTGAGTTAGCGTCGCGGCTCACTCTTACAGAGTACGAAAAAGGCGAGTACGCGTCGGGCGGACTGCGCTTTGACAAGATTGTTCGATTCGCAACGGTCGATCTAGTTAAGGCCGGATGGCTTTACAAAGAGAAGGGCCGTTGGACGGTCACGGGTGAAGGTCAAAAAGCTTACAGTGAATATTTAGATCCAGAAGCGTTCTACAAAGAAGCAGTTCGACTCTATCACCAGTGGAGGGTGGAACAACCTATCGAGAATATCGAAGAGGAACCTGAAGAAGAAACACCGGGCAAAGCAGCAAGCGTCACTCTTGAACAAGCCGAGGAAGATGCCTGGAATGAAATAGATCAATACCTTTCCACGATCAATCCATACGAGTTTCAGCAGTTAGTTGCCGCGCTCCTTCGGGCGATGGGCTATCACATCTCCTGGATAGCGCCTCCCGGGAAAGACGGCGGCATTGATATCATGGCTGCCTCAGATCCACTCGCGACACGTCCACCAAGAATCAAAGTCCAGGTAAAGCGTCAACAACAGTCGATTAACGTCGACGGCTTACGATCTTTCATGGCCCTGCTCGGTGATGACGACGTCGGTATCTTTGTCTCGATCGGTGGCTTTACAAAAGACGCCCGCGACGAGGCAAGAACTCAAGAGAAGCGAAGAGTCACTTTGATGGATAGCAAGGCGCTGTTTCAATTGTGGACCGAGTACTACAAGAAATTGACGGATGAAGATCGTCGACGTTTGCCGCTCAAGTCAGTTTATTTTCTTGCACCTGAAATCTGAAAATCGCGAGCTGTTCGTGCAGGAGCACACTTAGTGGCGAAAACAATTGAAGAAGGATTTCGAACCTTTCATACATGGTTAACACCAACAGCCACAGAAACATCGGCTGCGAAAAGTCATCGAGCTTCGATTGAGGCATGCTTGAAATCGCATTTTGAAGTGATGCGGTTCTTTCGGACAGGCTCGTTCGGAAACGGAACCAGCATTCGCAATTACAGTGATGTGGACTATTTTGCGAGCATTCCAACCAGGCACCTAACACAGAATTCCGATTCTACATTGCGGAAAGTGTGGCGGGTTCTTGATGAGCGGTTTCCGGATACTGGGGTCGGAATTAGAACTCCAGCTATTTCGTTGCCATTTGGCGACGATGCCAGCGAACAAACCGACGTGGTTCCCGCAGACTACATAGAAACGGATAGCGATGGATTTAAAATTTATGAAATTGCGAACCGCGCTGGCGGTTGGATGAAGACGAGTCCGGATGCTCATACCGCATACGTGAACTACGTGAATAGCAAGCTATCACACAAAGTTAAGCCCTTGATTAGATTCATCAAGGCTTGGAGATGTTATAAGACAGTTCCCATATTTTCTTTTTACTTGGAGATGTTTGTTGCTCGTTATGCTTCTAACGAATCGACGATTATTTATTCATGTGACATAGAAAGGATACTAAGAGAGTTGTGGAACAAACAGCTATCCGCGATGCAAGATCCGATGGGTATTTCTGGGTATATCTATCCCTGTATTAGTGATATTACAAAGAAGGAGTCGTTGAGCAAGTTGCAGACAGCTTTATCTCGCGCGGAAAAAGCGCGTGCTGCTGAAGACAACGGAAAGGTTGATGACGCTTTTTATTGGTTGAACCTTCTCTTTGATGATGGGTTTCCTTCCTACTACTGATGATGACGGGCCGAGATTCTAAAACACCGTTCCTTCACGATCCCCGGAAGCTGGGGAGATGTCTTCTTAATCGCTCAAATAGATGGTGGGTCGCCACAACCGTTGCAAAGATAGGTTCGGTGGTATTCGGAGCACTTAGTGTCATTCTGTTCCCAACGTTCAGAATCACAGCAGTGCTCCTTTTTATTCTGTATTTGGCGTCCGAACTATTTGCTTGGCGAAGTGATTCGTTTAAAGCATCCGCTCAATCAGTGCTGCGCAAGTTAGACTATCTAGATTCGTTCGGATGGCCGATCACACGTGAGGAAATGTCAGATCTCGTTATAGCTTGCCCGAAGAGGCTGAGACGAACGATTCCTCCCCCGGGTGCTGATTATTATTTTTCGAGCACGGAGCACGCGGGCAAGGAGAGAGCCCTTGAGAATCTTCAGGAATCCTCTTGGTGGAGTAAGCATTTGGCAAAAAGGATGGGCCACATCACGAGTGCAATTGCTGCAATAATCGTTGGTGGTTCAATACTTGTTCTGTTAGTTAGCATAGGCTCAATTTCAAATCTTGACACACTAAGTAGTATTGCGCGTGTTGTGACGTCTGCGTTCATGTTAGTTCTCTCGTTAGGCCTATTTAGGTTGACTGTTGGTTATTACTCCTTCAGCAAGAAGGCAGAGCAAGCTGAAAAAGAGAGTATCAAACTGTTAGATTCAGATTCGAAGGAATTGGAAGCAGTAAAGGCTTGGCAAGAATATCATGTGGCACGTGCTGCGGCGCCTCCGTTACCATCATCTTTATGGAGATGGTTGAATAAGGATTTGAATGAGGCGTGGGAAGCCTATCGAACTCGTCAGGCGGCTCATCCGACAGCCCCGAACCGCCAATAGAATTCTCAAGATTCCAGATCACGTTAGCGATTCAATATGACTTAACATCTGTCAACCGATGTCAGTCGTCAACTCGCGTCTTGTCAATCAGCGTCGCCAATTTGATCTAAAAGCTTTTGTGCCCCACTGGATGCCTCTTTGTATTCCGGCAAATAGTTTGGATCGGGGTTCATCGTGAGGATCTTGTTGAGCTCCCGACGCGCGTCGTCGTTGCGGCCGACCTTCTTGTAGGCCTCGGCCAGGTACAGATGAAGAAAGGCGTTTGGCTCTCCAAAGCGTAGGCCCTTTTCAAACTCTTCCACAGCTTTCTTCGGATCGCCGCCGACTATCCCCGGAGCATTAAGGTAGACCAGGCCGAGGACCATGTAGGCGCTGCCGTCTTGATAGCCTTCGTCCAGGCGCAGGACTGTTTCCATTTCGCTGCGAATGTCGTTGACCGTTGCCAGTCCTTCGATGGTGGAGTGCTGGGCGGCGGCGCCGTAGTTGGCGCCCAGCCAGAAGTGGCCGTCGGGTTTTTCGTTCTGTAGTTGGACCGCGGTCTTGCCTGCATCTACACCCTCGCGAAACGCTTCGTCGCGTTCTTTCGAATCATCAGCGTGCGTTGCGAGATAGTAATTAAACTTCGAGAGTTTCCACGCTGCCTCGTAGTTCCCGGGATCTTTCGTTAACGCTTGCCGCAACGAAATGATGCCCTTCCGCAGTTGGTCCAGATCTGCGCGTTGCGCATAGAGCTGATCGGCGTTCTTGACGTTGTCCGCGGCGGATGTAGTGTCGGCTGGAACTGATGCGACACGTGGTCCATGATTACACGAGGTCGCAAACAATAAGAAAGCCACCAAGAAAGCGAGCGATATCGAACAAACAGGTTGGCGATACATGTTTGATCAGATGCGGTTCGAACCGGTGAGGTTCGGAGGGTTAATGTGAGAACTGTTACGAGTTTTTGTCGAAAAGGAAGCTTTAATGCACTGACAGTGCGATCGGCATCCGGCTCAACCCGCGAAAACCAGGATTGGGCCGCCACGTGGGAACCTCATCGAGCATCCTCAAATCTGAAGTCCGTTCAAGCAATGTGCTGAACGCGATCTCGGCTTCGGTGTAGGCAAGGGAAGCGCCGATGCAGAAGTGGATGCCGTGACCAAATGACAGCGGCATGCCTTCGTCACGCGAGAGGTCCAACGCATCAGGATTACTGAACTTCTCCGGATCGTGATTGGCCGACCCCAAAAGCAGAATGACAGTCTGACCTTTTTTGATTTCCCGATCGTGCCACGAGAAATCCTGCGTTGCGGCGCGTCCGGAAAACTGCACCGGGCTATCGAACCGTGCAAGCTCACGCACAGCCGAGCTCATCAACGAAGGATTCTCCTTCAGCATTGCAAACTGATCGGAACGCTGAAGCAGCGCCAGCAACCCGTTTCCGATCAGGTTGCGAGTCGTCTCGTGCCCCGCGACGAGTAACAGCGAGCATTGGGCCAACAGCTCTTCGCTCGTTAGCACCTCACCTTCTTCCTCCACGCGCAGCAAGAGACTCACCAGATCGTCTCCCTTATGCTCGCGCCGCTCGGGCAGCAGTGCGCGGAAGTACTCCGTGAGATTGACAAGACTGTCTTGCGCGCGACGTGCCGCTTCCACCGTAGCGACAGCATTGCCAAAGAAGTTAGCAAGGTCCTCTGACCATATTTGAAAGTCTTTTTGATCCTCGCCGGGTATGCCAAGCATCTCCGCGATCACCCTGACCGGCAACGGATTGGCAAACTCAGCCATAAACTCCATCTCAGACGTACCCGCCACTTCATCAAGCAGTGCATCGACAGCCTGCCGAATGCGCGGCCGCATTCGCTGAATCATGTTCGGCGTAAACTCTTTATTCAGAAGTTTGCGGAGCCGGGTGTGCTCCGGCGGATCGAGAAAGAGCATCCAGCGGGAAAAGATCTCATTGAACGTGGCGAACTCGCTTTGCACTTCGCCTGGAAGCGCGGCCGTCAGCGTGTGGCTGCGTGCACTCGAAAGTCGCGCATCATGCAAGCCTGCCAACACATCAGCGTAACGCGTTACGAGCCACGCGCCAGTACGAAACATATCCGTCCAATGTAACGGCGTCGCCGCGCGCAGCCGGCCGTAAGCGTTGTAAGGATTACTAATGAAATCAGGGCCGAACATGAGGCGTTATTTGATCGGAGTAGTTAAATCACCAGCCAGCAGTTCCTGAGGGACTTGCTGGAACCGATAAGTAGAAGTCGAGCGAACCAAATCAAAGACCCATATCATGTCGAAACGATGTTCCGGCCACTCCGCCGGCGCCATCTTATCGCCGCCGAGGATGAGCGATGCGATATGCGGGATGAATTCCCGTTGCCAGGAAATGAGCACTACTCCTTTGCGTGAGAATACATCCTCAATCAGGCTTACGAGTTGAAATCGTAGGAACTCGGCGTTGATCTTGAGTGATAGTTTCTCAGCCAATGGCGTGATCGTTTCCAGGGGACGCCGGCTGCCTTTGCGCTGTAGAGGTTTCGAGGCATAGAGAAACTGCGGCGTCGCAAGTGCGCGATGGTGAAAATGATCCGTTGCGGGCGCTAGGAGATTCGCAAGAGCACCCGCTCTTTGCCAGCCGCGAACCTCGAGTGACTCCTTACTACGTTCGCCTTTGCGGCCAACGCCGTAAGGAGGGTTATCTTTGGCCGGCTTTTCCGCGTGCCGCAGCAACATGATCTTTGTCGCTCTTCGAAGTTGTTTGTCCATTCTTTGTCGGGATACGGTTTAGTTGTTCGCTACCTTTCGTTCACCCAGTGCGTAAATAGCATCCTGTCCACGAACAATCAACATCCCGTCCGAAAGAGCCGGCGTGGCCATCAGTGGTTGGCCCATCACATTTCTCGACAGCAACTCGTATTGCCGTCCGGCTTTAACTACAAACACATCGCCATCTTCGCTCGCCAGATAAAGCTTTCCGTCCGCGGCAATAGGTGAAGCACTGAACGAGCTCGGCATGCGTTGCTGATAGACCAGCTCGCCGGTCTTCACGACATAAGCGCTGAGCACGCCGTTGTCGGCCAAAGTGTAAAACAGATCACCGTAGACGAGCGGCGTTGGCGTGTAAGGACTGCCTTTGCTGGAGCTCCACACCAGAAATGCGTTCTTCTCTTCGCCGGGTTTGAGCGAGATGTCGCCGGTGGCCCCGGGACGAAACACGTACATCGCGCGTCCGGCTGGATAGCCGCCGGTGATGTAAATGAGATCGCCGGCGATTTGCGGCGCCTGCATCTTCACCTGTGTGTCGTTATCCGAAAAGCGCCACAGCTCTTTGCCGGTCAGCGGATCGTAACCACGAATAAATCGTCCGCCGTTAGCGATCAACTCCACGCGATCCTTGCCCTGGTAAATCGCCGGCGTGGTCCATGAGGTGATCTCGTTGCGTTCGACACGCCACGCTTGTTTACCGTCTTTCAGGTTATACGCCGCGATGAATGATTGCTTGTGACCGTCTGCCTGCACGATCACCAGATCGCGATGAATAATCGGACTGCTCGAGTGTCCCCACGAGGATTCCTGGTCGTCCCAGAGTCCGGGATTCAGCACGCCGAGATCCTGTTTCCACAACAATTTGCCGTTGGTGTCGTAACACGCGAGACCTTCGGAACCGAAAAGCGCAACTACATAACGGCCGTCGGTGACGGGCGTGGAGTTAGCCTGTGTTGCTTTAACGTGACGCCGTGCACGCGGCACGCCTTCGTACGCTTTGTTTGACCAAAGCACGTTTCCGTTTCGCTTGTCGAGAGCGTAGATCATCCACGTGTGCTTCGCGTCGTCGTTTGCCAAACCGATCCCGCGATCCTTCGCCACGAAACCGGCTTTCGTGTCGGCGCTGACGGCCGTGATCACGAAGATCTGGTTACCCCAAACAATCGGACTTGCGTGTGAGAGACCGGGAATGGAAGCTTTCCATAGCACGTTTTGCGCCTTCTCCACGTCCCAGGTGGTTGGCGGTTTTGTGCCTTCGGCAACTCCCGATGCGTTTGGTCCGCGAAACGACGGCCAGTTTTGCGCGTTTGTTTTTATTGCAGAAAAGGTAAGAAAGGTTAGACAAAGAACTGAGATGCTCACCCGTTTCATGTTTTGTTGGCCTCCGGTCAGCTTGCAACTTAGTCTATGGATTGGGCATTATAACCGCTGTTAATCCTTCTCTCGCGCATCGACGGTGATGCGCCCGCGCACAAGACGATTAGCGCCGGACGTTTGGATGGTTCGAGAGCAGGTCTGTTACACACTTTTGAAGCCGCTCTTTTACGAGCATCCGAACCTGATTCTTCGAAGGCCACCGTTCGCCGAAGCCAAATCTGATTCGCAGCTTCTTTATTCCTCAACAAAGGAAAATAGTATCTATATGGGAAAGAAACTTTATGTTGGAAACCTCGCTTTCCAAACCAGCAGTCAAGACCTCCAGGACCTGTTTGCACAGGCTGGCACAGTTGAATCAGCTCAGGTAATCGAAGACCGTGACACCGGACGTTCGAAAGGTTTTGCTTTCGTTGAAATGTCTACCGACGACGAAGCCGCAGCGGCGATCGAGCAGTTTCATGGCAAGGAACTCGCCGGCCGGACGTTGACGGTCAATGAAGCACGGCCACGCGAGAATCGTGGCGGCGGTGGTGGTGGCCGCGGTTTTGGTGGTAATCGTGGTGGTGGTGGTGGATATGGCGGCGGCGGTGGCCGCGGTGGTGGCTATGGTGGTGGCGGCAACCGTGGTGGTGGCGGCAGTGGACGTCGCTCCGAGCCGCGTTGGTAATCGACGCGAATTTGTTTCGTTAGTGTCGCTCTTTCGGTAGTGTCGTAGTTTTGTAATTTCTGGTTGCAATCGCCCTGTTCTCAGTCGCTATGTGTTTAGATAGCGCTGCAGAGATTGCAGACAAGATTTCCAAACTGCGATCACTACCGAAAATTGTTTTAAAAGGGAATTTGAATGACATCAGAACCACGGGTCGAACTTCAAAGGGCGAAGGAAAAGCTGGGGGTTAATTGGTCGAATGTAGTCTTCCTCGTTGTTGCGCATGTCGCGGCGGTAGCGGCGCTCTTCTTCTGGAGCTGGCCGGCTGTGATTACCGCAGTGGTGCTTTATTGGATCGGGGGAAGCCTTGGTATCGGCATGGGCTATCACCGGCTGCTCACGCATCGCGGTTACAAAGTTCCCAAAGCAGTTGAATACTTTCTGGCGATCTGCGGGACGCTCGCACTCGAGGGCGGTCCGATTCAGTGGGTAGTGACGCATCGCATTCATCACGCGCACACAGATCGTGCCGGCGATCCACACACGCCGCGCGACGGTGGTTGGTGGGCGCACATTGGTTGGATTTTGTGGGGCACGGCGCAGAATCACGATCAGGCGACCCTCGAGCGTTACGCGCCGGATCTAACAAAAGATCGTTTTTATCGTGTGCTGAATAGCTTCTACTACATTCCTATTTTAGTGGTTGGGGTGTTGCTGTTTATTTTCGGTGGATGGGGTGTGATGCTGTGGGGAGTTTTCCTGCGGCTGGCACTCATGCTGCACACGACGTGGCTCGTCAATTCGGCGACGCACTTGTGGGGCAAGACAAGATTTGAAACCGGCGACGATTCGCGCAACAGTTGGTGGGTAGCGCTGTTGACGTTCGGTGAAGGCTGGCACAACAACCATCACGCACATCCCACTTCAGCGCGTCATGGTTTGCGTTGGTATGAGTTTGATTTGAACTGGATCGGAATTCGTGTTTTGCAGTTGCTCGGATTAGCGCACAGTATCAAGCGCGTTCATTTCAATCGTGCTTCCTCAGAGTGGCGGCTGGTCCACACCCGCGTGCGATCTCAAGTGGGTCAATAGTTCTTTATCCACAGATTACACAGATTCTCAATCTGTGTAATCTGTGGATTGACATGTGAAAATAGCGCCCTACCGGCCAGAAGAAATGTGTTGACAATTCTAAAAAAGCGTCTATTGTTTCCGCCTGCTCCCTTAGCTCTCTGATCGCTGTCTTCCCACAGCGATCGTTCTGAGCTGCGTTAATCAACAACTAGGTCGTACATCAACTACTTGGTCCTCAAGGAGAACGCTAATGGTGTCCTTGCCCAGACGTATAGGAGCAATTTTGCTCGCTTTGTCGCTTTTTTCCAGCTCAACGCCCGCTGCCCCCAAGACCATCGTTAATGTGGTCCAGGAATCACAACTCAGCTTGTGGTTGTGGTATCACTCGATCGGACTTGCAAGCCTGATCCATGGTCAGGGCAATGGCAAAGTCAAGGAACAGGAAAAGCAACGCGATCGCGACGAGAAGATCAACCGCGTCGAAATTTATCCAAGCGACGGCGTAACTGTAGATCTCGGCGAGCGCGTCAGGTTCGCCGCTGTCGCATACGACTTGGAAGACAATTCGATCGGCGGCGTAAAGATCAAATGGAGCGGAGAGAACATCCCTCAAGGACCGCGCGTGCGCATCTCCAAGGATGGAGAATTCCAGGCTACAGCGCCGGGTTCATTCACCGTTGTGGCGCAAGCCGCGGGAAGATCGGCCAAGGTGAATGTAGTAGTGCGTCCGGGCGACAAACCCGACTTGAAGGCGCCAGTACAGGAGCGCCGTGAGATTTCAACCAGAGATAATCCTGCGGAAGCCGCAGCGAATAAACCAGCAAAAACGCAGAAGCGCGCCACAAACAGTAACGGAACGAAAACTTCAGTCGCGGTGGACACGAAGCGAGCCCATGCCTCACGCGCTGTTGCTCCTAAACCAATGTGGATTTCTAACGGTTGGGACAGCACCAATTATTGGTCAGCAGACGATCCGGGCAATGCTGTTGGCAATCCTCCCGGTACATCACCCGAGAATGGCGCCGGAGCCGGCAGCGGCAACTTTCAGTTCAAGGCCCCAGTGTTGGCTCTTCCGGGCCGCGGCATGAATGTCGCGCTCGAGTTGACCTACAACTCTCGCCTTTGGAACAAAGCCACCAATCAGATCAACTACGACAACGACAAAGGTTGGCCTGCGCCGGGTTTTTCTTTCGGCTTCGGCAAGTTGCTGGGAATGACCATTCCCACCGGTTGCATGCTGGTCGACGCTGACGGCACGCGCCACAGCTACACCGGCAGCATCACGTTCTATAGTTGGGGCACGGTCGGTGTCATGCACACCACGGATGGTTCGCTGATCGACTACACGTATCAAACGGGCACCAACGGCGTCATTACATATGCTCAGGCGAGGCATCCCAACGGCACAACTGTCAGCTACGGCGCATATTCTCAACCTGGCGGCGGCGTCTTCCCGACGTTCATCGAGGACGCCAACGGTAATTACATAACCATCACCTACGTAAACAACCAGGGCCCGCGCATTCAAACTGTAACTGACACGCTCGGCCGCGTGATCAACTTCCACTATAACGGCAGCAATCTGCTCACCGCGGTCACCGCGCCCGGACTCGGCGGCGGTACACGCACGTTGACCCGGCTTCACTACAAGCAACTTACGATCAACCCCGGATTCAGCGGTCTCACTGCAAACGTGCCCAACTATTATCCGTGGGTGATTGATGCGATCTACTATCCCGGCACTGGCACCGGTTACTGGCTCAATGATTCTGATTCCTACTCGAGCTACGGCATGCTCGCCAAAGTGGTTGAGCAGCGATCGATCGGTTTCTCCGCGTCGTCGCTCACAGACATGGGCTCGATCTCGGCGGGCTCCGTCACGCGCAAAGAAGAGTACAACTATCCGTTAACACCGAACTACAGCCTTACTGATGCGCCGACCTATACACAAATGATCGAGACGTGGTCGCGCGACGGCTCCAATTTCGATTCGGCGACGACCGCCTACGAAACTCAGCCGGAAGCCAATCCGCGCGTGACGATAACCACGTTGCCTAACGGTACGAAGAGCAAACAGCTTGCTTACAATGCACCCGGTCAATACTACGATGGCCTCGTCTATCGCGATGAGCTTTATGTAACCGAAGGACAACCGCTGCAGGTCAGCGCTTCTCTCTGGCAACAGGGAGCCTATGGCTCGCCGCGCCCGTACCGGATCGAGAAAACTGACGAGCGTGGCCAGATTACCGCTACGGAATTTTCGTATGGCAGTGTTTACAACCAGATCACGGACGTACGCGATTACAACTACGGTGGGTCTGCGCTCGTGCGTTCCACGCGCACCACTTATCAGAACAACGCCAACTACACCGGAACTTGTTACAGCTACGGCTGCTACGGCCGGCACATCTTTAATTTACCGCTGACGGTCGAAGTGTATGGGAGTGACAACGTAACTCGCCTGTCCCGCACGGAGTATCAGTACGACGGCCAAACCCTCACTGCGGCGCCGAACGTGGTCATGCACGACCAGTCGCACAATCCGCATGCGGACGCCGAAGGTTTTTGCTACTGGGATTACGACTGGAACGATCCCGACTGCACGGGCAGTTGCTGGGACTACAATTGCGATGGTTACTGCAACCAGATCTGGAACTGTCCCTACGATTATTCGACTGAATACCGCGGCAACATCACGCAGATTACGCGCTACGCGAACGCTGTAGGTTTGACCGGCGCCGTTTCCGAAACGCGCCGTTACGACGTCACCGGCAACCAGGTGAAGAGCTCGACCTCATGTTGCGAGCAAACAACCTCCAACTACACGATCGACACGCAATACGCTTATCCATTGTCGAAAACGCGTGGTTCGGCAACCGATCCTTACAAGCAGGTGATCACCAGCGGAACTTACGACTTCAACACCGGGCTTGGTCTTTCAGCCACAGACGCGAACGGACGTACATCGACCACGGCTTACGATACGAATTCCCTGCGGCCGGCGCGTGCGAGTTTTCCAACCGGCACGCACACGGACTACACATACGACGACGCCGGCATGTCGATAAGTCAGGCGACTTATCTCGAAACTCATCCTACGCACACGACCACTGCCGAACAAAGAATCAAGTACCTCAACGGCCGCGGGCAGACGAGACAGGAGAAGGTTCTCGCTGTGGGAGGCGCATGGGACATTGTCGATATCGTTTACGGAAATATGGGCCAGGTGATAAAGCAAACTGCGCCTTACCGTACTACCGCGCCTAATCCGTCTTTGATGTTCTACGACGCGTTGGGCCGGACTACGAAAGTTATCGCTCCTGACTACACGCAGCCCGACGGCAGCGACGGCAGCACTACCGAGACTTTCTACAATGAGGCCGCGCGGCCGAGCGTTGCTTCCACCACCGCGGGCGAAACCACTCGCGTGAAGGATGCATGGGGCCGCGAGCGCTGGGGCCGCACAGATGCAAGCGGCCGGCTGGTCGAAGTTGTGGAACCAGATCCAAATGGCGCCGGATCTGTTGCCACCAACGGCATGGTCACGAACTATACCTACAACACGCTCGGAAACCTGACGCAGACCGTCCAGGGCGATCAGACACGAACTTTCAAGTACGATTCGCTTGGCCGGCTCACCGCACAGAAGCTCGCCGAGCAAAGTGCAACACTCAACGACGCCGGCACTTATGTGGGCTCGGGCTCGTGGACCAGTGTGTTTACGTATGACGATCGATCGAATGTGACTTCACGCACCGACGCGCGTGGCGTCAAGATCGTTTACACCTACAACAGCGATCCGCTGAACCGCTTGCAATCTATCTCGTGGGACACCAGCGGTTTTGGAGACACCGCGAATCCGATTCTGGCGGCGCCGACCGTAACTTACAGCTATCGAACGAAGTCTTCGGGCTCGCAACTTTTGGACGTCACTCAGTTCAGTAGCATCTCAACGGCAGGCGTAAGCACCGAGAGCTTTGGCTTTGATTCGGAAGGACGAGTAAGTTCGAGAACGTTGACGCTCAGCAGCCGTCCCTCTTATCCGTTTGTTACTGATTATGTCTCCGACTCACTCGATCGTATTTCAAACGTGGTCTACCCGGCTCAGTATTCGAATGGCGGCGGACGCAAGACGGCACAGTACAACTACGACGTCGCCAGCCGTTTGGGTGGTCTGACGTACAACGGGCAAACGTTTGCTTCGAACATCGTTTACAACGCCGCGAGTCAAACGACTTCACTCAGTATCGGAACGGGAACGAACCAGGTAACCGAGAACTACGGTTATGAAGCGCAAACCGGACTGCTCAGCAGTCAGACCCTAACGCGCAATGGTTCGACCTTGCTCAATCTCAGTTACGACTACCTGGGCACAAACGGCAGGCGCTCGGGCCAACTCGCTAAGATCACAAACAACCTCGATAACAACAAGAATCGTGGTTACCAGTACGACGCACTCGGCAGGTTGAAACGCGCCACGGGCGGGCAAAACGTCAACTGGGTGCAGCGCTACTATTACGATCGCTACGGCAATCGTACCTGGGCTCTCTCGCACACTGCCGAACAGTACGTGCGCAACTTCTACCAGAAGGCCCTCGATCGCCAGCCAAACTCGACCGAACTGAATTCCTGGTTGAGCACACTGCAAACAGCTTACGCGCAAGGTACGTCACAATTCTGGACGGCGATGCAAAACCTGGGTGGAGCTGTGTTTACTTCGCAGGAGTATGCCAATCGCAATCGCACCGATCACTGGTACGTGTATGACCTGTACCAGGCGTATCTGTGGCGAGATCCGGACGCCGGCGGCTGGGCCCACTGGGAAGCGAATACCGCGTCAGTTGGCCGCAATGCGACGCGCGCCGGTTTCGATTGGAGCGTGGAGTTTGAGATGCACGTCAATGGGACCAGTCCATTCAATCCTCCTGGTGGCGCGACGGTGCCGGGGGATGGCTGGGCTTCGCTGCATTACGACAATGCGAGCAATCGCATCAACGATGGAGGTTGGGGCTACGACGCCGCTGGTAACCAGACGCGTGCCTTTGTCGGCCTGGGCTGGCAGCGCTATCAATATGACGCCGCTAATCGTCTCGTCAGAGTCAAAGCTGATGACAATACGACGGTTGTGGGCGCTTACACTTATGCCGATTCCAACGAGAGACTGATCGCCGAAGAATCAGGCACAAGGACCTACTACGTCGCTGAGGGCGGCGCCACCATGGCCGAATATACCGAGACTGGCGGCTCGACTACACCGGCCTTCGCGAAGGGCTACGTCTATCTCGGGAATCGTCTGATATCCAGTGTGTCACCCACCGGCGGAGGCGGTGAAGCAATCGAATATCAACATCCCGATCGCCTCGGAACAAGGGTCGTCACTAATCCGTCAACTGGAGGTTCTTTTGAGCAAGTCACACTTCCGTTTGGTACGGCACTGACCTCCGAATCAACCGGTGCGACTAAGCGAAGATTTACCTCCTATGAACGCAGCGATGTAACGAAGTTAGACTACGCGGTCAATCGCAGTTACGACTCGCAGCAGGGAAGATTCACGCAAGTCGATCCGGCGGGCATGAATGCTACGAGCGCGACGAGCCCGCAAACGCTGAACCTCTACGCTTACTGCTCTAACGATCCTGTGAACCGCGTCGATCCGAGTGGTCTAGGATTGTTCAGTTTTATCGGCAAGATTTTCAACGTCTTCAAGAAGATACTCAAGTGGGTGTTGATTGCCGTGGCGATTGCTTTCGCGATCGTTGCTATCGTGGCTGGACCAATCACGGCTCTGGCAATGCTGTTGAAGATTGGTTCTACGGTTTTAGGAAAGCTGGGCATCCTGAAGACGTCTCCCATAATCATGAACATCGCTTCGGGAACTGTAGCGGGAGGAGGGGTAACACTTGGCGTGACGGGCCAGATTCTAACCGCCGCGATGAGCGTCGGTGCTGTGGCGAGTCATTTTCAATGTGTCGAATGCCGGCCTAAAAAGATCAACGGGGCCACTCAGGAGCAGTTTGATATGATCATCGCCGCAGTCGATGATCTTGTGAACCGAATAAAAAACAACAAGGATTGCGCCGATATGCTGGGCGGGAAAGACAAAGCGCTGAAGGCTTTGAAGGACTCGACGATCAGTGTTGAGCCGCTTAGAGCCGAGGCTGTAATACCTGACTCTGGTCCATTTGCAGGTAAAGTCCTTCACGGTACTGTCGAGTACGCAAAAGTCGTCGACAAGACCATTAAGATAGGTTCAAATACAGTGTTCGCGCCGGACGGAGTAATCTCAGTCCAAAATATTGCGACGGGCAAGCCCGTGCAAATTCAAGGGACGCCTGCCGACATAAACGAAGTGGGTGCGGTGCTGGCACATGAAACAGCCCATCGAACCAAGTCGAAGAAGATAGTTCAAGATGATTCAGATGCAAAAGACAGTCAGGCGAACCAGGCAAAGGTCAAAGCCGCGTGCGGCTATTAATAAAGTGAGGAGATACTTTCTCTGCTCGGCAGTGTTCTGGCTGCTTGCTGGTGTTTTGCTCGTTAAGAACACTGCCACGAGTGGAGCCGTGCAAAATCAATCCGCTCCCGCTCAAGTACGTGCTGCATCTCGAGCGGTGCAGCTTACTTCGAGTGTGATCGGCCAGGAGTATTGCCGCAACACGGCAACGCAAGAGGCCAAACTGAATCTGAAGTTAAAGCTGTCAGTCAGAAACATTGGCGACGCGACGTTACTCGTCTGCCGGTACTGTAATTCCATTCATCGGGTCGTGCTAAGTAACAGCCTGAAGAAGGCAGAAGCCGGAGATTACGCCTACGATCAACATTCCACGGTCGGACACTTACCTTTTCCTAAAATCACCGACACACAACTACTTTCGCCCGAAGCTGGCTTGTTCGTTACTCTCAAGCCGGGTGAATCTTTTGATTACGAATACCCGCAACCAATCGACATCACTCTTACTGACGCCGGCAATCGAAGCTTACGCGTGTCTCCCGGACGATATCTTTTGCAGGTAAAGATCGAAACCTGGGACTGGGACATGGAAAGGCGCAAGATGCTCGAGCAGCGTTTGGCTCAAAGTGGATCGTTGTTTTACCGGGACGTTGCATCCGAACCGCTGGCTATTTCGATCGAAAAACCAGAGTCAACAATCGCACCCTGTAAATAGGCGCCTCCGAAAGCCATCCACAGATTTCACAGATTTTTCCGGGTGCTCTGTGAAATCTGTGGATGGTTTAATGCGTTAGTCCACCATCGTTGCTACGAGATGTTCCAACGCCGCGGCTGGATCGGCACAGCGGCCGGTGTGAACTGGTGAGGTTTGAATAACTGTACTGCGTGGAGCAACGAGCCAGTGAAAACGTTTGCGCTGCGGTAGCCGGCCTATAGATCCGGCTTCTTCGCCGCCGCGGCAAATAGTCGGAATCGTGGCCAGGTGTTTTCTGATCAGCTCTAAATCAACGTTTGCGTCGAGAGCAAGCAGCCGCGCTTCGTTCAGTTTGATCAGTGCTTCCAGGAACGACAGATCGGGACACGAGAGGATCACTCCGGCGTTGATAAACTCCTCGCGGTCCACCTTCGGTACGACTCGAATCACCGCATAGTCATACCTGAACTTATCGGGCACGAATCGCCTCCTCAACGAAGTTGCGAGGCTCGTCGAGACGCCTCGTCAGGTAATCCACGTAAGCCTGTCTGTTTTCCGCAATCGTGCTAAACGGAGCATGGTCCTTCAGCCATTCGTCCGGCACCAGTTCGACGACTCCTTTTATTACTGCTTCAGTGATCGCAGCGGTCATCGACTGGTCGGCTGTTTCGATCGAGTGAGCAAAGGGAAGCAGGATGTGTTCCTTGATCAGACGAAACGGATCCCTGGCGCGCTGGTCCATATCGGTCCAGGAGTGATGAAAGTACAGCGCCGCTCCGTGATCGATCAACCACAGCTTGCGATGCCACATCAGCATGTTGGCATTTCGCGGCGTGCGATCGACGTTCGTCACGTAGGCGTCCAGCCACACGATGCGCGAAGCAAGCTCAGCCTCCGGTTGATCGGCAACCGGATCGAACATCACCGATCCGGGAAGATAATCGAGTCCAAGGTTCAGTCCGCCGCTCGCTCGGATGAGGTCCTGTATTTCCGGATCGGGTTCGGTTTTCGCGATCTCCGGATCGAGGTTCACGAAAACTAATTCCGGCACCAGCAACCCCGCCGCTCTCGCGATCTCACCGGCGATTAATTCCGCAATGAGCGCCTTCGCTCCTTGTCCCGCGCCACGGAATTTGAGGACGTACATGCCGTCGTCGTCGGCTTCGATAATAGCCGGCAGCGATCCTCCTTCGCGCAAAGGGGTTACATATCTGGCCGCGTTTACAGTTCGCATTCGAGTTTCGGGAATATAGCCGCGTTATTACCTTAAGTCACCCTAGAGAATACGTAATTCACAGTATTCCTTACAGTTCAGCAAAGCCGCTACTCTCCCCGGTTCAACTACACAACCTTAGATCTAAAAACCGGGAGGAGAGGATATGGCAACTAGCAAACCTAATATTCTGGTCATCTTCGGCGACGACATCGGTGTCCCGCAAATTAGTGCTTACACGCGCGGATTGATGGGATATCAAACTCCGAATATCGACCGTATCGCAAACGAAGGCGCAATCTTTACCGATTCATACGGCCAGCAGAGTTGCACTGCCGGCCGGGCGTCGTTCATCCTCGGACAGGAACCTTTTCGCACTGGTTTGCTGACGATTGGCATGCCGGGCGATCCTCACGGAATCACTGAGTGGATGCCGACGATAGCCGACGCGTTGAAAGCACAAGGTTACACAACCGGCCAGTTTGGTAAGAACCACCTCGGCGATCAGGATCAGCACCTGCCGACAAACCACGGCTTCGATGAGTTTTTCGGAAATCTCTATCACCTCAACGCGGAAGAAGAACCCGAAGGGTACTTCTATCCGAAAGATCCGGAATTCAAGAAGAAGTATGGCCCGCGCGGAGTGATTCATTCATGGGCTGATGGCAAAGGCGGCCAGAAGGTCAAAGACACCGGTCCATTAAACACCGCGCGCATGCCGACGATTGATGAGGAGTTTCTTGACGCAACTAAGAAGTTCATCACCAAGGCTGTGGATGACGACAAGCCTTTCTTTGTCTGGTTCAACACCACGCGCATGCACGTCTTCACTCACCTGAAACCAGAGTCGCTCGGCAAGACCGGGAAGGGAATGCACGCAGACGGCATGGTCGAGCACGACGGGCACGTGGGCGAACTGCTCGATCAACTCGACGAGCTTGAAATCACCGATAACACGATCGTGCTTTACACAACCGATAATGGTGCCGAGATCGCGTTGTGGCCTGACGGCGCGATGACGATGTTTCATGGCGAGAAAGGCTCGACATGGGAAGGCGGCTTCCGCATTCCGATGATGTGCCGCTGGCCAGGAGTTCTCAAACCGGGAACTGCATACAACGACATCATCTCGCTGATGGATTGGTTTCCGACGCTACTCGCAGCAGCGGGCGTGCCTGATATCAAGGAGCAACTGGCGCGGGGCGCCACTCTCAACAAGAAGAAGTTCAAAGTCCATCTCGATGGTTACAACTTCTTGCCTTACTTCCAGGGCAAGCAGAAAGAAGGACCACGCAACCCGTTTTACTACTTCGATCAGGGCGGCAACCTGAATGCGCTGCGTTATCGCGATTGGAAAGTCAGCTTCGCAACGCAGCATGGCAACATCGCTACCGGCACACGCTCAGTTTCGGCGTGGGCGCTGATCGCCAACCTGCGGATGGATCCGTATGAACGCGGGTTAGAGGAAGGTGGCGGCGCCATTGATTTCCTCGCCCGCAACATTTGGCTGCTGGTACCTGTGCAGCAGCAGATCAAGGAGTTCTTCAAAGACTTCGAAAAGTATCCGTATCAGGAAGGATCGTCCTTGAACGCGGGTGGAATCGGTTACGGCCTGCTGAAGCAGACCGAAGCCATGAAACGGCTGAAGGAAGTTGAGTCATTCGCCACCGCCGGCGGCGCGTGACACGAGTACCAGTCCAAAACCACTGAAATCCGGGTTTGGAGGATCGTCTCCAACCCGGTTACTCGGCGCGGAGTTCAGCGAGCACCTGCTCGATGTTTTTCTCGGCCCAGTAGCGAAACATGTTCTCTGCGGTCGTGAGGGTGCGTGTTTTCATCCGATCGATGTACAACGTGCCGTTCAAGTGGTCTATCTCGTGCTGAAGAATACGTGCGTACCAACCGTGCGCGTCGATTGTTACTTCTTCGGCGCGTTCGTTCAAACAATCAACGCGAACATCCAGCGCACGATCCACAATCGCGCTGAAACCTTCGACACTCAGACAGCCTTCAAAGAACTCCACGGATGCATCGTCCGGGAACGAGAGCTTCGGATTGATGATCACATGAAACGGAATCTCCGCTCGCTGACGTTCGGCGAGTTCCTCCTCGGACAGGCCTTCTATGTACTCCGCTCGATCCTCGATCACAGCTAGTTGAATAGGCACACCAATCTGCGGCGCAGCGAGCCCAACCCCGGGAGCTTCGCGCATCGCATCTCGCATCAACACAATCAACTGTTGTATCGCCGGACTCGCTATCTCCTCTTTCGTTAGCGCTCGGCTCTGTTGCCTCAACACCGGATCCCCAGCCTGAACAATCTTCAGCTTCATCCCTGCCTCCCCGCTCGCCAACCTTCCGCTTTTTCGGCAACACCCGGAACTCTGCTATTCTGTGCGGGTATGCCTCACAAGAAAAACCTCACAACGAATAGTCTATCGGCATCCGTTCAACTCATCGAGCGCAGAATCTACTTGATTCGTGGCCAGAAGGTCATGCTCGACTTCGACCTCGCGGAGCTTTATGGAGTCACAACCAAACAGCTTAATCAACAGGTTCGTCGGAACAAAAAGCGATTTCCTCAAGACTTCATGTTCCAGTTAACAAAAGAAGAAGTCGAAATGTTGAGGTCACAATTTGTGATCTCAAATGCAAAAGAGGTGGAATTTGGGGCCAAAAGCTCAAACTTGAGGTCACAAATTGTGACCTCAAGTTTGGGATACGGTGGCCGGCGTTACCTACCGCACGCGTTTACTGAGCAAGGTGTGGCAATGCTGTCGAGTGTTCTGAACAGCGAACAAGCAATCGAAGTCAACATCGCCATCATGCGGGCGTTTGTGCGATTGCGACAGATGCTGGAGACGAACGAAGAACTCAATCGCAAGTTCGGCGCCGTCATCAGAAAACTCTCCACGCACGACAAATACTTCAGAGTTGTATTCGACGAGTTGAAAAAGCTAACGGAGAAACCGCATTCGTCAGGCAGGCAAATTGGCTTCAAAAGGCGCCCTTGAGGTGCTTGAACTGCCTGACACTTCAGAAAAAACTACTTGCTCGCACCAATTTGCGGGAGTTATCCTGATTGGCGTTAGTCAAAGCCCTTCACCTCATAAATCCAAACGTTCATCCGACAGACAAGGCGTACTTATGAAGGAATTCAGATTGCCGAGGGTCATCATCTCTTTGCTGGTTTTTGTCATTTTCACTCCCGCACTTGCCTCGGCGCCGGAGGATCGTTGGCTATACGGATCGACAGGGTATGCGCGGGCACTGGAATTACAGCGAGAATTAAACGTCCCGCTGGTTGTTTATTTCTATACGGACTGGTGTCCGTACTGCCATGCGCTGGACAACGACTACCTTCCAGCCGCGCCGGTGCGGCAGTATTTGCGCGGAGTCGTCAAAGTGCGCATCAATCCGGAGCACGGTCCGGCCGAACGCGAGATCGCGAAACGATATGGCGTCCGCGGATATCCGTCGTTCTTCGTCATGCGCAACCTGGATTCACAACCCTTGAGCGTTCACCCGTTCCGCCGCGGCGGCAAGAATCTCACACCGGGTGAGTTCGCTAGTGCGTGCCAAGAGGCGGACTCATACTCGGCTCACACGAAGATCAGCAGAACACCGGCAACGAGCGCCGGCAACTCAATCACACGAACCAATACGCCAGTAACTGGTCCAACCCGGCAGAAGTCAAAAACACAACTCGTCGAAGTACCACCTTCATCGCCAACCTTCATCAACAACGCTCCACTTCCCACACTCGACGCCGTGCTCGCGAAATACGTCGCGGCCACCGGCGGACGAGACGCACACCGCAGGATCACGAGTCGCGTGAGCAAAGGAAGAGTCGACGTGCCGGGCGTCAGTTTCGGCGGAAAGCTGGAGGTCTACGCCAAAGCACCCAACAAGTCGTTATCGGTAATGAATGTCGAACCCGTTGGCCTCATCAAAGAGGGCTTCGACGGTCGAGCCGGTTGGAGCTTGATCGGCAACGGCGTAGATAACCGCGTCGACCGCGCCGCAGTGATCGACGCTGATTTCTATCGGGAAACAAGACTCGCGGAGCTGTACATGCGCATTAAACTGATCGGCAAAGTGAAGGAAGGCTTTCGTCAGGTCTACCTGGTCGAAGCTGTACCCAAAGGCGGCGCCACAGAGAATTTGTATTTCGACGTCGAGAGCGGCTTACTGGTCCGTCGCGATGTGACGCGAAGCACACCGAAAGCCTCTGTGCGCGTTGAAGTTTACTTCAGCGATTGGCGCGAGATTGACGGAGTGAAGCTGCCGTTCAAAATCACTCAGGTCCTGCCGAAGATGAGATATGTGATCACGTTCGAGGACGTCAAACAAAACATACCGGTAGACGATGCGATGTTTCAGCGGCCTTAACGATCCGTCAACGTGCGCGGTACTTTCACGAACCATGCCAACAGCGCCAGCACGATTACCACCAAAGTCAACAGGTAGAAGATCGACGCGTACGAACCCGTCCGGCTGACGGTTTCGGCGAGCACCAATGGCCCAAGCGCGGACGCGACTACCGTAAGCGCCTGTGCAACGCCCTGAATCTTCCCGAGATGCGTTCGCCCGTACGCCGCACTCCAGAAACTAAAAAAGATCACGATCACGAATCCACCGGCCAGTCCCATCACGGCGGCATACATCGCGACGTGCGCCTGCGTCGAAACGTGCGGCAGCGCCGCAAGCGAGCCGGCGAGCAGGACCATCGCCAGCGCAAGCAAACGATTCATCTTCCACTTCGACGCGATCCAGCCACCAAGAAAGTTTCCCACGAGCGAAGTCAGTGCGACGATCACCAGGCTGCGATAGTACGTCGAAGCATCAAACCGGCGTTCAGAGAGTATCGACTCGTTGAAGAGAGCAATGCCCGAAGCAATCAAACCATAAACGGCGCTGGATATTCCAAAGACCCAAAAGCTCGGAGTTGATAAAGCCTGACGGAGCGTGTAGTCAATAATTGTTTTGTGACTAAGAGTGGCAGGCTCACCATCCGGCTCTAGCGAGCAAGACTCAGGCGATCGGCGCACAAGTAACAACGCAAGCGGCGCGAGCCCGAGCAGCAGCGCGAGTCCGATGATCCACCAGGCTGTGCGCCAGCCATTCGCCAACACAATCCCGCCGATCAACGGAAACGCCAGCATAAAACCGATGCTCAATGCGATTGTGTAAATCGCCATCGCGAGGTTGAGACGCCGCACGAACCACTGCCCGACCATTGCTATGCTGACGACCGAGAGCGCGCTCTGTCCGAAGCCGCGCGTGAGTGTGATCATGATCGCAATCACTGCGACGTTCTGCGTCGCACTCATTCCGAAGACCACAGACGCCAATGCGACCACTACGACGGTCAGTACGATCCTGCTGCCAAACCGATCGATCAGCCGTCCCACGCCAATCGAGAACAGAGCGCCGATCAACGTGGCCCAAAGATTTATACGCGCAAAGGCGACGCGATCAATTTGCAGCTCTTTGAGGAGCGGTTCGGTGATTAGTCCGAGCCCCTGTGTCCGCCCAGGCAGAGTTCCGACCATCGCCAGCGCGGCGATAAACACATGCACCCAACCGTAATAAAACGGCAGTGCAAAGGGCGTAACCGGACGTTGTCGTATCTCAGCGCTTACTGAATTCATTCCGTATCGATACCCAACTCAGAACGAGGCTCAAACAAACGAGTAGTCCGGCCCAGCGCGTAATCCCATCTTTAAAAACAACCAGGGCATTGAAAATGATGAAGATCAAAAAGCTGTGCCAGATCAGCGTCAGTAACCACGGCCGGCGCCGATAAGAGCTGAGGCCCGCCACCCACCACCACGACACATCCGCGATCCAAAGCAGCGCAACCGCGTAGTTTATGTATAGCCCACCGCCCCAATTGATTCGAACTACCTCGGCGGTTTGGCGTGCCGTATCGAGATACGCGGATTCATGACTCCACGCGTGATAGAAATTGAACGCGCAAATGAAATGTAAGATTAGGGCCGCGCAGCCGATGGTCCATGCAAGGCGCGCCCACCGATCGTAGCCGGTGCGTCCGCGCGCCATTGCAAACACGATCGACCCGATTGCATAGGACAGGATTGAAATCCAGATCGTGCCGCGTGTTAAGAACTCTCCCGAGCTCATGCTGTATCCGCTAGTTGCGTTGTCGTTGCGCGAAGTGCAGCGCCGCTCCGATCCCGGCTCCGAACAACAATCCGTAGACGACTCCGAAAAGCAGCATGCCCGTCGGTTCGGAAAGGGAATTGAATAGCGCGGCCCCAAAGAAGTACCCGAGAAAGTTTGATACGAAGAGCACGGCCGAAAGCTTTAGCGTCGACCTGAGAGCGCCGAAGCCCGCGGCAAACACAATGGCCATTAGAATCGATCCGGCGATTGAGCCGACGACTTCACCCGCTGTGCTGCGCAAGGTGAAGTAAGCACCCATCCACGCTGCGGCGTACGCAAAAAAAGCGAGCGCAAACAGAAGATAGAATTTCGGCAGGCGCCAGCGACCGACCACGATCGAGCCAAACACCGCGCCGCTAAGCACGATGAACAGCACAATCCATGCGAGATAGGAGCCGAGCAGTCCGAGATTCCGGTACATCCACCTTTCCGCAAAGGCAACGGTGGCAAATACACAGAGGCTAACCAAACAAAATCCAATCGCTCCCGTCACTATCGATTTCGTAAGCGACGGGAGCGCCTGCGAAGAGCTGGAGTTGTTTTCAATTGGGTGCATTTTTGCGAGCCGCAGTGGTCCTTTCTACAAAAAGTATCACGTCGAAACTCTTGGACGCCGGCACATCCATCAGAAATCGATTATCCATATCGTCGCCAAACAGAGCGCCGATGTTGCGAGATTTGTGTGGTTGACTCAACCACGTCTCAACCGCACCGTTCTTCGGAGCCTGACGCAGATCGACTGCGAACAAGGGAATCCCGGTTGCCGCCAGAGTCGCGTCGAGACTTCCAACCGGCGCTGGGCCAACGGTGAAGTCCCGCAGACCCTTGTCCCGTTCAATTGCCTGAAACGATCCCTGGTTGAACGCAAAACCAACCACGACCATTTCCTTTGGAAACATTTCCCTTAGCGAAACGCCCATCGGTTTATAGCCTCCGATGCTGGAAGCCGCGACGTGGCCATTATGCGCCCAGAGCACGATCTTCGCGCCCGGATTCTGGTCCAGGATCCATTTGACGTTATCGGCCATGCTCTGGTCGCGCGAGATTTCGGTCGTTCGCGATTGGATGGATTGGACCACGACGCGCGCGTTCTGAATGACCCACTCCAGATCGCGATCGGTAACTCCTTTTTTCGTATAAGAACTCCGCGATTCCTGAAGGTGCCGGACCACTGCCTGCCAACTCGTGATCGCCACCTTGGGAAAAACTCTTTCCACAGCGGGTGCTCCCACGTACTTCATGCGCAAACTCTGCTTACCGCTTTGGAATACATCGCTATCGATCTGCACCTGGTAATCGCTGCTTACTTTTGGGGTGTTGAAGCCCACCGGCGTCGCAGCTTCAAAATCGAGTGCGACGTTTTCACTGCCCGGATAAGGCGCGCCGTCGACTTCGACTTTCAGCGAGTCGAACCAGCCTGTGCCATTCGCGGGAAAGAGCGCACCAAAGACAACGCGCGTAGCTTCAGCGGCCACCGGCAATTCGATCTCAAAACGTTGCCAATCGGTGGTTCCCGTAACGCCTCTCTCCGCCATGTTGTCAAACGCAAGGACACCCGACGGTCCATCTATTCGCAACCACAAACCGGCGAATCCTTGAGTCACCTGGCTGGTCTTGATGTAGCCGCTCAAGCGAACGCGTTTTCCCGTAGCGCTATTTGCCGGAAACGAGGCGGTTGCCACGCCGCCTCCGTCAGGGTTTGGCGGCGGCGGCGCAAATCTCATCATCAAACTTTGGTTACCGGAGTGAGCGATCTTTTTGTCGAGCTTCACTTGATGGCTGGCGCCAGCGGTATAAAAACCGACCGGCGAAGGGGATTCGAACTCGAAATCGAATTTGGTCTTTTCCAGGTAAGGCTCGCCATCAACTGTTACGCTCAATCCATCAAACCACGCACTGCCATCGCCAGAATGGAGCGCGCCAAAGTTGATGTTGGTCGCATCTTTAGGTACCTGAAGATCGATCTCGTAGCGCTTCCAATCCGTGGTTCCAGTCGCACCGCGATTCTCCATGTTGTCAAACGCGAGAATTCCGGATTTGCCGTCGACGCGCCACCAAAGTCCCGCCCATTTGCGCGTGATGCCTTGAGTCTTGATATAGCCGCTGTAGCGTATGCGCTTACCTGCCGCGACTTCGATCGGAAAAGTAGCTGTAGCTAAACCAAAGGGTGGTCCTTCGGGTGCTCGTGCGGCTTTCGCTTCCGAAGAGGCTTTGCGCACAGTTTCAACAAACGCGGTATCGTTCCTGGCAACAAAATCGTTCACGATTTCCATCGCGACGGTTGGTGTTTGCATGTCAAAGCCGGTGAACTGAACGCGGCCTTTGCCTGACTTGTTGAACTCACGCATCCACTGGATCATCGCGAGCACTTCCTGGGTGTCCCAGGTCCAGAAATACATGCCCTTGAGAAGCCTTGCCGGGTCTCCGTTTCCGTTCAGAACGTAATCGTTCAAACGATACGCTTCCGGCATGTTCGCTTCGATTGAAAAGATGGTGAAACCCATCTCCGAGGCGAGGAACTCCAACATGCGGTGCTTGAGCTGAAAGAACTCGCGACTACCGTGCGTCGCTTCGCCCAGCGACACGATTCTGGCGTTGCCGATGATCTTTTTCAGAGGCTCCATGTCGGCAAAACCATTACCGGCTTCGGGAGTTTTCAGGGGAACGGCATTAGCCTTAATCCAATCGACGGTTGGCTGGTTTAGTTGTGAAGTAGTTTGAGGGGTTGTTTGAGCTGCAGCCGGTTGGATCAAGCAACAGGTGAGTAGCAGCAGCGTTAGCGTTCTTTGCATCGCTTCTCCTTTGAGGTTTTGGGATCTAACGGGCTTGCACGAAAAGTCTCCCGCAAAGGCGCAAAGGCGCAAAGCGCTGCCGCGTTTCCAAAGGATTTCTTTGCGCCTTTGCGCCTTTGCGGGAGAGATTTCTCCGCAAGACTTACTTTTCGCGCAAAGTGATCTAATCATGTTCGAAAGTGGGATTCAAAGTCCCGCAAGTGAAACTCCACCAGCCGAAGAAAATTAACAATTGCGCTCGATTCCTGTGGGAATGTTTGTTTCAACTGCTTGGCACAGGCTTTGAAGTTGAGGCAGCAGCCCAAATCACGTCGAGGTGCCTCCCGATATGCGTGACCTAATCTACAGTTTCCGGATGCTGCGCAAGCGGCCCTCGTTCACCGTCGTTGCGGTGTTGACGCTCGCGCTGGCTATCGGTGCCAGCACTGCTCTCTTCAGCATCGTCAATGTCGTCGTGCTCAACCCGTTTCCTTACAAAGATCCTTCGCGGCTGTTTTTCGTCCGGCAGAGTTTTCCAAAGATCGGCGTGCCGGATGCGTTTCGATCTTCCGGTCCGGAGTTTGTCGACGTTATGAACAGCGGCGTCTTCGAACGTGTCGCTGCTTTCGAACCCGTGAGCCGCAATCTTACCGGCAGTGACGAGCCCGAGCGAGTCGCGGCGGCAAAGGTCTCGACGGAGTTCTTTAACCTGCTGGGCGTGGAACCGATGCTCGGCCGCACGATCGCGTCTAACGAACAAGGTCCAAACGGCGAGCGCGTTTTGGTGATTAGCTACGGTTTGTGGCAACGAAGGTTTGGTGGCGACAGAGCAGTGTTGGGCCAGAAAGTTGCGCTCGACGACGAGCCGTTCACGATCATCGGCATAATGCCGCCGCAGTTCAGGTTTGACGAAGCACAAGCGTGGTTTCCATTTCCGTTTGACATGCGCGAGTCTGCGCGAGGTGGCCGAGCCTACCCGATCGTGGGTCGCATGAGCTCCGGCAGCACTGTCGAGCAGGTGAACGCAGCACTTGCGAATCTCGCGCGGCAAAATGAGCAGGATTTTGGTAGCACAAATCAGGAGTACGCCGGCCGGGCAATCTACGTACAACCGCTCACCGAGTTTTATCTTGGTCCAGTGCGCAGGGCCCTATTCATCCTGCTGGGCGCCGTGGCGCTGGTCCTGCTCATCGCGTGCGCCAACGTTGCAAACTTACTGCTCGCGAGATCGATGAGCCGCGCGCATGAGATCGCGATCCGGCGTGCGATGGGCGCGAGCCGCGCGCGAATTATTCGTCAACTGCTCATCGAAAGCACCGTGTTGGCTTTACTGGGTGGAGGGCTTGGACTGCTGATCGCTTCCTGGGGAACACGGCTTCTTTTCAACCTGATTCCCACCGGCACGATTCCCGCCGGGATCGAAGTCGCGATGAACGTGCAGGTGCTGCTCTTCACGTTGGGCGTCTCGCTTGTAACCGCGTTCATCTTCGGTCTCTGGCCTGCGATTCAAGGATCGAGAACGCAAACACGAGAGGCACTGCAAACTGCGAATCAGCGAACGACCACCGGCGCCGGTGCGCGTCGCGCGCAGAGCGTGCTGGTGGTTGCGGAAGTCGCGCTGTCGCTGGTTCTCCTGGTGATGGCGGGTTTGATGATTCGGAGTTTCGCAAAGCTGACGAACATCGATCCGGGAATGAGCACGGCCAACGTCATGACGATGCGGATCAATCGCTCGCCGGCGAAGTCGAAAGACGGTGCGCAGAATGCAATCTTCTTTCAAAGCGTGATCGATCGAGTGAAGACGTTGCCGGGGATTGAAGCCGCTGGTGTTGCTTCACACATGCCGTTTGTTTTCACGTAAGAGTGGCCGATCACGGTCGAGAGCGTCGTGAATGCGGCGGTGCAAACGCAAAGTGTCGACACGCGGACAGTAAGTCCTGACTACTTCACCACGATGCAGATTCCTGTCGTTGGTGGACAGGTTTTTTCTCTTGAAGATGGTCCGCAAGCGGTGCCCGTGGTGATGGTTAATCAAGCGATGGTTAACCGCTATTGGGTTAATCAGGATCCGATCGGGAAGAAAATTAAGATCGGTAACCTCGATTCGAAGAGTCCGTGGTTTACGGTGAAGGGAGTTGTCAAAGACTCAGCGCAATCAACACTCGATCAGGGCACGAGGCCGGAGATCTATTTTTCATTGGGACAGATGGCGGGACGGTATCGGCGCATGAATCTCGCGGTGCGGACGAGTGTCGATCCGAAGAGCACTCTGGCTGCCATTCAAGCTGCGATTCACGAAGTCGACAAGGACCAGCCAGTGTATCAGGTGCAAACGATCGGGGAACTGATTCGTGACTCTGTTGGGACGCGCAGGTTTGCGTTGACGATTCTGATCCTCTTTGCCGCGCTTGCGCTCGTGCTGGCTGTGTCTGGAATTTACGGGGTCATTTCTTACTCGGTTACGCAGCGAACTCAGGAGATCGGGATCAGGATGGCGCTCGGTGCGGAGGGAAGTGACGTGTTGCGCCTGGTGTTGGGCCAGTTTATGCGGCTCACAGCAGTGGGTGTAGCGTTGGGACTGGTAGGCGCGTACGCAGCGTCCCGGCTGATGACGAGTCTGTTGTTTGGTGTGACGCCGACGGATGTGACGACGTTTGTCGTAGTCCCGATCGTTCTTGCGCTTGTCGCTTTAGTAGCGTGTCTTATTCCCGCGAGACGGGCGACGCGCGTCGATCCATTGGTGGCCCTGCGCTACGAATAAAGTTCAGACATACGTGAAGCCTTCACCAGCCGGTGGCGAACAAAGCGCGCGCGGCTCGCACTCCGCACTTCTGATACTTGTTGTATGCGTCGGCAGCGCGGAGACGGATCTGTTCGTCGCTTTCTTTTCTCATCCAGCCGTCGATTGCGGCCGATAGAACGTACGCCTCGGGCGCCATTAGATTCGTGGTCCAAAGCAACGGGGTCGCGCCGCTTTGCTCCAGCGCTGAAGAAAAGTACGACTTGCTCGCGCAGGCCAGAATGATCGCGCGGCGTTTACGATCGTCACGGCGCGTTGGATTAGCGGCGAGTTTGAAGTCCATCAAGCCGTTGTGTCCGATGTACGCGACCATATCTGCGCTGCCGCCAGTATGAAATTCGACGTTGCCAATCTTTAGCTTTTCGCCTGGCTTCCCGCCGGCCGCTTCCAGAAAGTCCCAGGTCGTTTGTGAGATCTCCTTGCCGCGATAGGCGTCTGCAACCATCAGGATTGAAGTGCGGCGGTGGCGGAAGATGCAGCGTTCGAGAATGCTCGTGGTCGGATTGCGCGTGACTGAGAGTAGTTCCCAACCTTTGTTGCGCGAGAAGAAAGTTCTGACGCCAAACGCCGCGCCCCAGTAGAGATTCGTGACCGGGTTATCACCGTTTCCCAAACTTGCCGAAACAGGAACGATGCCTTGATTGACATTGTCCGCCAGCGCCACAAACACGTGAATCACCGGCATCGGATTGACGGCCGCCTTTTCCATCGCGCCGCCTGACGTGTTGACTCTCGCCGGCGTTCTGGCGGAATTGCTCGAAACGCAAGCGCACATAGCCGCGCTGAGAAGACTAAACCACAACAACCATGACAGACTTCGACGCCGTCTGGAACTCATGGATGTGTTAGACGCTAAAAGAGGAACAATGTTCCCTGAGAAAGTTGAATGATTTTACTTTGCGTGCCTGCGGGGTTTCATAGAGACCATTTTCGTTTATTCATCCACCGTCCAAAGGAGTCTTTCGGTGGACGGTCATGATTAAGGAAGATCACAACGGTCACACTGCTCGTTCTGTCATTCGTTACGAGATCGACGTCCTTCTCCCGATCCAGTTCGAGGCCGAACTGTTCGTTTAACTTCTTGAGACTTGAGTCGAGACTCTCTTCAGTAAACTTCTCGCCGCTGCGCAACAAAACAGCGTTTGCTAACTGCTCTTCGGAATATCTGCTCTTACCGTTGAACTTGATCGACTGGACCGTGAACTGATCTCCTTCCGTAATCGCGACCTTAAACTCACCGAGCATGGTGTGTTCAATATCGATGTCGCTATCAAGATAACCCAGCCTTGAGTACGATTGCTCCAGGTCGCTAACCCACTTGTTAATCAAGGCCTTATTGACGATGTCGCCTGTTCGCAGCGGAAAGGTAGCTCTGATGTGCTCTGCCGGGATACGCTTTGCTCCCTCGATCTTGAGTTCATCCATTCGGTACTGTTTGCCTTCATCAATCTCAACAGAGATGCGCGTACCACGTTCAGTTGTGTAAAAGGCGGAGCTGACCTTTCCGTCGAGATAGCCCTGGGACGCATAAAATGATGACAACTGTCCCACAGCGTAACTAAAGATTCCGCTGCCCAGGTCGCCCCGATAATCCTTTCCCAGTTCGTCATATTGGGCCACGAACTCCGCCGTCTTTCGCGCGAGTTCTTCAGACGAGAAGATCTTGTTGCCCTTAAAGTGAATCTCGTATTGCGGCAGACGCAGGCGTTTCGTTCCCAGTGCCGTTCGACCCACGGTCCTGAAATAGTCGTCGCACGCCTGGTCAACTCCATCGCCATTCATCTGAGGCAACGAGCGCCAAAGGTTACTTAGGTCGGCGACGAGATTCGCGCTCTCGGCATAGCGAATCGCGCGCAACGCATAGATTGTGTGGAGCAATGCGGTCACGCGATTACTTAGTGGTTCCACCGCTTTGAGGGCCTCTATTTGATTCGATCCAAAACCAGCGCCACTCCGCCAACGCAGGTCGAGCGCAGGAGCGGTTCGTGTCCAAAATTCCAGTTCGCCAGCCAGGAACTTTGTGAGCAATGGACCCGCATCTCTGCCGCCCACTTTCGCCAGAGCTTCAACCACATCATCAAGAATCGGAAGGTTTAACCCATTCTCAAGCTCCGCACGCAAAACAGGCAGCGCTGCCGAACCACACTCGGTTAGTTTCACAAATGCAGCTTCGCGAGCGAGAAGCATTGAACTACTGAGGAAGGGCCTTAAAGCTTCGGCCCGGTCCGAAGGGCCTGCAATAGCGGCAGCGGCGTTTAATGCCGTCTGATTGCTGGTGACGTCACCGATCAGATTTCTGAGACTGGCCCCTGTCCAGGAAGTGAGGCACAGCACACTCGGCCCGGGATTCATCAGTTGATAAAAGGCGTAGAGTTTTTCTTCCTCAATCCAGGCGGCGGAGTATTTGATGTCGCGGGCCAGCGGATGCGCGCCCGACCAGCGCAATGACTTTCCTTTGGTTTCAACAGATCCATTTTGCTCTTCATCGCCGGCCGGGATTTTGGTTTGGTCACGGAGAAAAAGAATCATCCTGTTTCCGGTGACAAACTGATCTGGTCCAGTTCTACCCCAACCGTCCTTATCGATCTGCCGTGCCTCTTTCGCTTTGAACTCGGCTAACTCAGGGAGCGTCAAGGTTGCACCAGGTTTCAAGTCTCCCTTTAAAGTCTCGGTCACCTGAACCACGCCATCGATCTTTTTTCCTTCCGTGACTACGACAATATCGGTTGCGAGCCAGGCGCTCTCTTCAGCCTGGAAGGAAGGCCGGATCCCGCCCAGCGCGGCAGCGTAAGTCGCAAAAAGACACGACACGAAGATGAGGGTGCGAAAGGTCTTCATGTTTTACTCCTCGGCCGCAGACGTAAGTTTTACGGCAACTTTGCTGCCAGCACGTCCACCTTCTCGATCACTGGCGGTTGGGACAAAAGTTCCGGAGCTTTCGCCATCAGCGCCGCTGCGACTCTGCCGCTGAGATGGGCCTGGCGGCCCGAGTCGTCGGGAAACGCGTCGAAGATGCCAAACGTTGATGGGCCCATGCGGATGGCGAACCATGCCGTCGTGTCCGGTTCCTCCTGGACCACTGCCAGACCGCTTTTGAGAAAACTCTCAACCTCTGCTTCCTTGCCGGCTTTTGCTTCGAGCCGTACGAACAATGCTACTGTCACCATTTGCTTGCCTCCTTACAACTTCCACAAATTTTGGGTAGTGATGTCCTAACCTGAACGCCGAAGGCGTTTACTAATTTCAGCCCAGGGTTGGCACAACCCTGGGACTAAACGGATACCTGGCACCAATGCTGAAAGCATTAGCAAGTAGTGCGTTTCCTCGCGAACGCTTTCAGCGTAGTAAGTCTTTCTCATCATGTGACCCAGGGTTGGGCCAACCCTGGGCTGAAATTAGTAAACGCCTTCGGCGTTCAGATTGGACACTCCCAATTCTGAATCGCCGGTCTATTCACTCGGCGTTTTTCCTAAACAGTGAGAAACTAACGCATTGTGAAAGACAGCGGCAAGTTCCGGGATGAGGTTGATGGTCTGTTCAAACTCCCACTCGCGGAGTTTATCGAAGCGCGCAACGCACTCGCCAAACGGCTGAAGCAGAGCGGGCGCGCTGACGATGCGAACCTTGTGAAGACACTGGTCAAGCCTTCAGTCTCGGCATGGACCGTCAATCAACTTTACTGGAATCATCGCGTCGCATTCGATCGGCTGCTTGCAACCGGCCAACGTTTTCACAAGGCCCAGGCTTCCGGGCTAGCTGGTAAGGTTGCCGATTTGCGCGGCTCGCTCGACGCGCGCCGTGAAGCGCTCTTGCGCCTTTCAGAACTGGCTGAATCGTTGTTGACCGATTCTGGTCATAGTTCGTCGCCGGACACTATTCACCGTGTCACCACGACTCTCGAAGCGATATCCGCTCACGCATCGGTATCCGATGGTCCAACCCTCGGACGTTTGAGCCAGGATGTGGATCCGCCCGGGTTTGAGTTGATGGCCTCATTTGTCGGTAGTGTTGGCGCAATGAAAGGCGCTGCGGCGCCCGCGCGAACTTCGCAGAAATCAACCGTTGCCGCCACAAGCCCACAACAGAAAGCCGCTCGCGACGCGCGCGAGCGTGAAGAGAAACGCAAGCTCGAAGCGACGCGCCAGGTAAGAATCGCTGCCGCCAAACTTGCACTACAGTCAGCGAAGAAGTCGCTGGTTAATGCGCGAGCTCGCGCGCAGGGTTTGGAAACGGCGCAGAAGAAGGCAAACGCGGAGGTTAAGGAAGCCGAGAAGCGGAAGCGCGAAGCAGAGGAGCGGCTCAAGGCTGCTAACGCCGTTCACGAACAAGCAGTTCAACGCGCACGAGATGTGGCCGATGAAGCAGCAGAAGCATCTCAGGCAATGGAAGACGCCAGGCGCACTGTTGATAAAGAAACTAAAGAGCTCGAATCACTGTTTAGCGAGTCGCTGTGAAGCCATCGACCGTTCTCTCAAACTTGCTGAAGCCCAGTGCCTTTATCGCGAGTTCCACCGGACGGGTGAGCCGAGAGCCGACGACCTCCAAGACCGAGTAAGGAGGATCCGACGAGTATTGACCATGATGCAGATCGATATCGTCCAGCACCTTCAGACAGGTTTCGGAAGCCAGATCGTCGTCCGCGGCCTTGAACGTGGTGGCGCCAGTTTCAACACTCGACCCGCCATGAAGCGCTCGATAATTTGCAGCTACGTTTCGGTTCGCCGGGCTATCGATGAGCCAAATGTGAGTGTTCGCGGGAACGCTCGAGAGTTCGCCGTCGTAATCACGGTCCAGCACGAGTAATACACGATTGATTCGTTCAGTCATTTTTCGATAGGTTATACAACAAAAATTCTTAACCCGAATGTCGATTTCCCCGGTTGTCGTTCGACTTACTATCAAAGGAGTCGAATTTTGCTAGCAACTCTCTAAAGAAGGAACGAAAAGATGAGCAACGTACGAGTACTCGTAGGCACCCGCAAGGGCGCATTCATTCTGACTGCGGATGGAAAACGCCAAAACTGGGATGTTAGCGGCCCTCACTTTGCCGGCTGGGAGATTTATCACATGAAAGGTTCGGCCGTGGATCCGAACCGCCTTTACGCGTCGCAAACCAGCGGCTGGTTTGGACAGATCATTCAACGTTCCGACGATGGCGGCAAGACGTGGTTTCAGCCTGGAACGCCAGCCGGCGAGCCCACGACCGCGCCCGACGGAACGCCGGTCGGCGAGAGCAATAAGTTTGTTTACGATACGTCGGAAGAAACCGGCAAACCGCTCACGACGCACCAGTTCTATGATGGCACGCCGCATCCGTGGGAGTTCAAACGCGTGTGGCATCTCGAACCGTCGCTGGATAATCCCGACATCGTCTATGCCGGTATTGAAGATGCGGCGCTGTTTCGATCGACCAACGGCGGCCAGACGTGGAACGAACTTCCCGGTCTGCGCGGTCACGGCACGGGATCGCAGTGGCAACCGGGCGCCGGCGGCATGTGTCTTCACACCATTCTGTTAGACCCTGCCAATCGCGACCGCATCATTATTGCCATTTCTTCGGCGGGTGCGTTTCGCACCGATGACGGCGGCACGACGTGGAAACCGATCAATAAAGGACTGCACTCGGAATACATTCCCGACCCGACCGCGGAAGTGGGCCACTGTGTTCATCACGTCGCGATGCACCCTTCGAATTCAAACCTGCTGTTCATGCAGAAACACTGGGACGTGTTGCGCAGCGACGACGCCGGTGATTCATGGCATGAAGTCAGCGGAAACTTGCCGACGGATTTCGGTTTTGTGATCGACGTTCACGCGCACGAGCCGGAGACGATTTACGTTGTGCCGATCAAGAGCGACAGCGAGCACTATCCGCCGGATGGAAAGTTGCGCGTCTATCGCAGCCGTACGGGCGGTAACGAATGGGAAGCGCTCACCAGCGGTCTGCCGCAAGCAAACTGTTACGTCAACGTGTTGCGCGATGCGATGGCGGTTGATTCGCTTGATTCGTGCGGCGTGTACTTCGGCACCACAGGCGGGCAGGTTTATGGATCGCCTGACGGCGGTGACACGTGGAATGCGATTGTTCGCGATCTTCCGCCGGTGCTTTCAGTGGAGGTCCAGACGTTGAAATGATCACGGTTGTTTTACCGGCACATTTACGATCGCTTGCGGGCGTCAAGGGAGACGTTGAACTTGAAGTCAACGGCGAGGTGACACGGCACTCGATCCTTGACGCACTGGAGGCGCGTTATCCAATGCTGCGTGGGACCATTCGCAACCACGTTGGCGGAGAGCGCCGGCCGTTGTTGAGATTTTTTGCCTGCGGTGAAGATGTGACACACGAGCCGCCGGATGCGCCGCTGCCGCAGGCGATCGCCTCGGGTTCCGAACCTTTTTACATCATTGGCGCTATCGCCGGAGGGTAATCATGACTACAAACAATACCAATACGATCAAACTATATCGCGTGCTCATGGCGCCACCGGAGCGAGTTTACCGGGCATTTCTTGACCCGAGCGCAATGGTTAAATGGCTTCCGCCAAACGGATTCACGGGGGAGGTCCATCAGCTCGAAGCGAAAGTCGGCGGGACTTACAAGATGTCGTTCAAAAACTTCTCGACCGGGAACAGCCACTCATTCGGTGGCGAATATTTAGAGCTCGTTCCAAACGAGCTGATCCGTCACACCGACCGGTTCGACGACCCGAACATGCCCGGTGAAATGACGACGACGATCACCTTCAAGAAGGTAATGGTGGGAACCGAATTGAACATCGTGCAAGAGGGCGTTCCCGCGATGATTCCACCCGAGGCCTGCCATCTCGGCTGGCAGGAATCCCTAACACTCCTGGCCCAACTCGTCCAGGCTGAGATCCCCGATCAAGGCTAATACTTAGGCCACGGATGGACACCGACGAACACGGACAAATACAGATCAGGGTCCGTGTTCATCCGTGGCCAACTAACCTATTTGAAACCGTCTCTGGCCCAAACGATTGCGTACGTTAGCGCGAGTGCATAGCGCTGTTGGACCATATCGATGTCGTAACCGTTTGCGTCGGAGTGCTCGCCCTGAGCCAGGGCCTGCATGCCGGCGATGTTCTGGTCCAATTGGCCGATCATGTGTCGTGGCACTCCAGTAACTCCGGGCCTCACTTGCTTCAAGCTCGCAGTCGCCTGCTGAAGATCGTCTGCTGCTTCAAGCAATTCCCGCCGAACGTCTTCCGGAACTTGATAATTAACATTCAATTGAGAACGAAGTTCCCATAACTGCTTTACGACTCGGTCGTACTTGGCCCGTGAGCAGAGGACCCAAGCCATCTCTTGCGCGGCTACTTTAGTGAGACCCTCTTCCGCGAGGACGACGGACATCTCCGGTGTTCGTAGTGTGTAATCCGCTGCAATCTGACGTTCGTCTTCGACACGGTTGTAGAGCTTGATGACACGGGAATAGTGCTGGTGTCCGTATCTTAGTTTGGCGACTCCAGCGAGCGTTTCGCCATTACGGAGTTTGTAATCAATCGTGTGCAACTCAGCGTTCGGTTCGAGCGCCGGCGTTTGCAGGTGTTCGTGCGGGTAGCGCTTGGCTTCCTGCCGGACGGTTGCCGGTTTTTTGCACGAGACGACAACCATGCCGAACACCATGACGCACAGGGTAGCGGTAATTGTAAGCCGGGATTTCATGACGTTAATTGTTACACGGAATAAACCAAACGTTCGAGCGGTATGTATAGCGGCAGCAAGAAGCTGCTAATTACAGATGGGAGAACGTATGAAGTTACAACACGCTAATGTCTTGAAGAAAGTTCCTCTACTTTGTGCGATCCTGCTCGCAACAGTCGTCGTGTCAGCCCAGGGACAATCTCTGAGCCACCGGATCACCGCCCAGATTCCGTTCGACTTCACGATTGGTGATCAAAAACTACCCTCCGGCAAATACTCAGTTGGCCGCGTCAGACAGAACTCCGACGACCTGGTGCTATCAGTCGACGATCAGAACGGCCGTTCAAAGGCACTCCACACGTCAATACCGGTGCGAAATCTCGATCTCACTGACAAGGCCACACTGGTCTTTCATCGTTACGGCGATCAGTATTTCCTGTACCAGGTGTGGCCCGCCGGCACCACGACCGGAAGACAGTTTCCCAAGTCTCGCAGCGAGCGCGAATTACAACAAACTCTGGCGTCAATTCCCGCTGCCGGAAAGCTGAACGGCGACCTGTCGATCAAGATCGTGAAAGTAACCGCCATTTCGCGGTGAATTTTTGAAACAGATCGGTTGCCCGGGAATAACTTAGCCGATCGAGCGGTATAGAGAACGAACGCGAACTAACGAGCGGGTTCAAGGCTGGTTTTACACGGGGGTGGGCCGGCCGGAGGAATGAGCGCACTGTGGCTTCATGTGAGGCTGGGCGCTGTTGCCAGGTGCGCTCATTCTCAAATTCATCGGCACAATTAGAAACGGATCGAGCACCGGGAGCACTCTTGACTTCCTACCTGTGGTGAAACAAACTCCTTCCACATTCAGAATTCATTCGACCTGTTATATGGGGCACGTTGGTCCAACCAGGATTACGCCGGATACCTTTTCCCACTCGGAAGACGATAGATTGCGAGAGAGAACAGAGGCACTGCGATGGCGCTCTGTCTTTGATAACTCCGCCATCGGCGTAGCTGTCGCCGATCTGCATGGCCGCGTCCTAACGACCAATGCGACCTACCAGAACATGCTCGGTTACACGGAGAGTGAATTCGAGGGAGTTTCATTCATCGAGATCACTCACGAAGATTATCGTGAAGCCAACTGGGCGTTGGTTACCGAACTATTGGAAGGAAAGCGCGATCAGTTTCAAATCGAGAAGCAGTACCGGTGCAAAGATGGCAGCCTGGTCTGGGTAAGAAACAATGTTTCCTTGGTTCGAGATCACGAGAGCACGCCGCGGTTCATGCTCGCTTTGTCGGAAGACATCACGGAGCGTAAACAAGCGGAAGCAGCACTGCAGGAAAGCGAAGACCGACTGCGAAAGAGCGAACAACGCCAACACACGCTACTCGAGATCAACAACGCCATCATCAACAACCTGACTCGCGACGCGCTTTTCGCTTCAGCCTACGAAGCAATCCGGCGCGTTGTCTCCTTCGACCGCGCGGCGTTTCTTCTTCATCAACCGGAATCAAACACGCTGAAGCTCTTATCGATGGAAGGTCTGGAAGAGTCTGAGTTTTTCCGTGTCGGTAAAGAATATGATCTGAACGAGAGTCGCATTTCAGCGTGGGCGCTTGAGAACCAAAGGGTAGTTACGCGAGGCGATCTGAAGCGGGAACAGCAGTCGCCCAATGAAAAGCGCCTCGTCGCTGAAGGGATTCAATCGTATTGCGTGGTTCCACTCGTCGCGATGGGCAAGAGCATCGGAACTTTCGCTGTTTGGAGTGAGACTGAGAACCGTTACACCGACGCGGATGCTGAATTACTCAGGGAAGTTTCGAATCAGGTCGCTTTAGCAATCGCCAACATGAAGTCATACGAAGAGATTGCTTCTTTGAAAGCCCGACTCGAAAAAGAGAACGTGTATTTGCAGGAAGAGATACGCTGCGAACACAACTTTGAAGAGATCGTTGGCGACAGTCCGTCGCTTATGACTCTCCTGCGCCGGGTCGATCAAGTCGCGCCGACGGATTCAACCGTGCTGATTTACGGCGAGACGGGAACCGGAAAAGAGCTGATAGCCCGCGCGATTCACGATCGCAGCAATCGTAAGAACAGACCGTTAGTGAAGGTAAACTGCAGCGCCATTTCGGCCGGGTTGGTTGAGAGTGAACTGTTCGGCCACGCGAAAGGCGCGTTCACCGGAGCATTCGAACGCCGTATTGGCCGGTTCGAGCTCGCTGATGGCGGCACCATCTTCCTCGACGAAGTGGGTGAATTGCCTTTGGACACTCAGGTCAAGTTGCTTCGCGTTTTGCAGGAACGTGAGTTTGAACCGGTCGGCAGCAATCGCTCCGTACGCGTGGACGTGCGGATCATCTGCGCCACGAATCGAAATCTCGAAGAAGCGATCGCGGCCGGCACTTTCCGTTCGGATCTTTACTATCGATTGAACGTTTTTCCGCTCGAAGTTCCGCCGCTGCGGGAGCGTCGTGCGGACATCGATCAGTTGGCGAAGTTTTTCGTTTCCCGTTATGCGCGAAAGCTCGGCAAGAACATAACCGGCATCTCGGAAGCAGCAACGCAAACGCTTGTGTCGTATTCGTGGCCCGGCAACATCCGCGAACTGCAAAACGTTATCGAGCGCGCGTTGATTGTCTCTGCTGGACCAACCCTCGAACTGGAAAACGATCTGAGCAGCATCCCTGCATCTCCAATCGCCGGCGAGCCGGCGCTGGAAGTTGCCGCAGTTCCTTACGCGGATCAGCCTCCACTCAAGACCTTACAAGAGGTTGAACGAGAACACATTTTAGCGGTGCTCCAACAAACTCACGGCGTGATCGAAGGCGCGAACGGCGCCGCGAAAACTCTCGGCATGCATCCGAACACGTTGCGTCATCGCATGGAAAAATTAGGAATCAAACGCCAGACCCACCGCATTTAGTAGTTCACTGCAACGCCTCACTTTCTGCAACTCCCAAATCCGGTAGACACAGCAGAGCCATCTACTCCGCGGGCTCATCTTGCGCCACTTTTGTGCCTTAACTGTGCGGCACACAATCTGCACTTCGCGTTCTCCACAAATGATTTGCTTTAAGGAGAATAAGATGAAAGAAGTACCCCGCAAGGCTGGAATCAATTGGCGATTAGTCGCCAGCTTTGGCCTTGCTCTGATCATCATGGTCCTGACGGTTCACGTCGAGGGCCAGGAACTCTTGTCCCTCAGCGATCCGGCTATCGAGCCGGTCGCGATTCAAGAGAACACGACCAACGATTTTGTGGCTCCGGCTGTGTACCAGGCGGCTGGGCCAAACCTCGCTTCGATTCAGGGCACGGTCACAGACTTTCGCAATGCGCTGGGCGATCCGGTTAACGGCAATGCCACGCAAGAGGTAGCTGTGGGTCGACGCGAGATCAACTGGGATGGAGGTGTTCCTCCGAGTGAAGTAACCACTTCGCCCGTCAATCCCTTCAACACTTTTCTGAATACGCGTGGTGCGCAGTTCACCACGCCGGGAATCGGACTTTCACAAGCGCCGCCGTCGGGTGGACCACAAGGCGGTCTCGTCGGGCTGTTTAGTAATTCGACCTACGCCACTACGTTTCGCGCCTTTAGTCCGTTGCGTTTGTTCACACCTGTTGGCAGCAACATTACCGACGCGGCTTTCTTTGTCGCCGGTTCGAATGGACAAGTCCGCGCGGCTGTTACCGGTTTTGGCGCGATCTTCTCGGACGTCGATCAACCGGACGGCAGTGGACCAGGCAACAAACGTGGCAACCGTGGAGCGAGCACGCTGGTGCAGTTCTTTGGTGCTGACGGGCATTTGTTGTTCAGCAGTTTTGTACCCGCCTCGCCTGGTGATGGCGGTTTTTCCTTCTTCGGGATCAAGTTTAACGACCCGCGCATCGCGAGCGTGCGGATCACGGCCGGCAATGTCGCGCCTGGTCCAAACGATGACGAGAAACACGATGTCGTGATGATGGACGACTTCATTTACGGCGAGCCGCATCATCTGCTGCTGCCCTAACAGACGCTTCCGTGTGCTCTGTGTCATCCGTGGTCTAGCTTTCCTTCCGCGGAGACACAGAGCGCACGGGGGTATAGAGAAAACGCATGTTGAAGATCACAAGAGCTGTTTTGTCGGAACAGGAAATCACCCTGCAACTCGACGGTCGTGTCAGCGGTCAATGGGCAGTGTTACTACGAGACTCTGCTGAGTCTGTGCTGAATGAAGGACTGACGCTCAATGTCGATCTCAAAAACATCTCTTTCATCGACTGTGCAGGTATCGCAGTAATAAAGACTCTGATCCAGCGTGGCGCTCGTCATGTAAACCCGCCGCTTTTCGTGGCCGAGCAGATCAGGAAGTGCACAGAACCACAGACCTAACCATCACCGAGGAAGGTCGGCAAATGAACGTTCCCAGGGCGAGTTATGAGGAAGCGCTCTTACCGCATCTCGACGCAGCCTACAATCTGGCGCGTTGGCTCACTCGCGACGAAAGAGACGCTGAAGACGTGGTCCAGGAAGCATACCTCCGTGCATTCAAACATTTCGACGCTTTCAAGGGCGGCGACGCGCGGCCGTGGTTGTTAGCGATTGTGCGAAACACTTACTACACGTGGATCCAGCGCAATCGATTACCGGAAGTTTCGGCTACTTTCGACGAGGCGAAAGACATGCACATCTCGGATGCTCCCGATCCGGAGACGCTGTTGTTGAAAGAAGCGGACAGGCAGACGATCAGGCGTGCATTGCGCAAGCTGCCGGCGGAGTTTCTCGAGGTGATTGTGCTGCGTGAGTTTGAAGAGTTGTCGTACAAGGAGATCGCTGAAGTGATCCAGGTTCCGGTAGGCACGGTGATGTCGCGCCTGGCTCGTGCGCGCAAACGGCTGGCGCAAATTGTTTCTGAATGCTGTAACGAAGTAACTACGCAGGGAATAATGATGTAAGTCAATCAAGCTTACTGATGTGAGTTTTCATGCTGCTACCAGGGCAGCATCGGGCGTCGAGCCGCCTCTGCTTCGGCGTCTGTCTGCAACAATGCCTTGACGCGCATTTTCAATTCCAACGGCGTGCGGAAATAAAGCGATCTGTTCCGCAAGGTTGAACGCAGGGCAAGATGGTTGTGATAGACGCGGTTGCAGTCTTCGCATCCATCGAGGTGCCGTTGCACCGCCGCCGCCTCGGCATGGCTCATCTCCTCATCCACGTATGAACTAATTTCCAGAGTCCTTCGACAGCTCAACTTAGACCTCCGGGCAGCCGGCGCCAAATTCTTTTTTTGTCTTCGAGGCGGTAGTGCCGCTTCTGCTAAAAACTGGTGAGCGGTTCGCGTGAGAATGCTCGCCCTCTACGCGATCCACCCTTAATACCTCCGAGCCTCTCTTTTTATTCCCTCACGATCAGTCATAAAAACTCTTGACACGATCGGTGGTCCTGTTTTATACAAGACCCCCTGCGCGTGAGAACGACTTGCGCGCGCGACAGGAAATTTGCTGATGATGATCAAACGCACATCCCAACACACGCATAAACGGCAGACCGGCGTCACGCCGGGCGGCGCCATGCGCGTGTGTTCGTTGGAGCCCTCAAATAGCTTTAACGAAAGACTCGGACAAGTGGCGATAGATCGTCTGTATAGCAGGCATTAATCAGCGGGAGCGGACTCCCGCTCCCAATTCCAACGAAAAATTCGCGAGGATTGTAAGGAGCGGGCAGCTTCCCTGGGAGGCTAAAAAGCCCGTTCCTTTTGTTTTTTGACAATCGAAGTACCTTTTTGCGAGAGATGAAGGCAGGAGCCTTCAACCGGATGACAATCTCGGTGCTTTGCGAGAGTCCGTGAGATCGCCATCCTCGGGAGAAGTGTGTCTCGAAGTGTGTTCGCGACATTGTTCTCGCTGCCTTCATCTGTTTTTTAGCATAACGAATTTTCATTTGCATGTGTGGCTGAGCAGCAAAGGCGCCCGACTGTAAATCAGGCGAACGTCGGTTCAAATCCGACACGCGCTGCCACATACAACGAGACATGCCTGGCCATCGTGAGAAATGTTTTTCGCCTAAATCTCATATAAGGCTGAACCACTTGGTACATGTTCACCACTTAGAGGAGAATTTAGCCATGCGAGGGCAACTACAAGTCACTTCGCCGGACAGATCTCGTAATGTTATGGGCCTATGCATTGTTTCTCTTTGTTTGGGACTAATTATGTTCCTCCCCGTGTCTACGATAGCCCAAGTCCCGAAAACGCTCGACATCGATCCCAGCAGACTGGGCCCCTTTAAGCTCAAGCCCACGCGTAATCTAATCAGCGGACGCGTCAGAGTCGGTGACTATGTTCAGTTCGAGCTAATCGAAGACGTAAAGTACCCTTTTGACGGCGGGTTGGACCGAGACACAATCATCGTAAAGGGAACTCCCATCTACGGCCAGGTGGTCGATCGCCGGCACCGCTTCACCGCCCTCAAAAAAGGGCGCTTCAGTATTGGGAAACTATGGACGACGACGGTTGATGGACAGCGAGTTGAGTTGGATATAACACGTCCGGAGATGCCGTCAGAAGAGTGCATAAATAAAATCCCGGAGAAGACGCGTGAGGCGGAGCGTAAGGCGATGAAGGGTCAGTCAAATCAGCGGGCACTATTTAAGGAGGAGCGTCCGGCAGAGCAGAACGCCCAACTCGTGACTTGCATCAACGGGCGTGTGTATGCGGGGACTTTCCTTTCCAGTTTACCCAGTGCTCTCTTGGGTGTTGCTACCGCCACCACTCTTGCCCGGGTCAAAGATGACGCGACGGATGCTGTGCTCGCAGTCACGCTCGCCGACAAGATAGCCTCTCAATCAGGCCTCAGTAATATCATCAATGGAGTTGATGCGGAGATCGAAAAGGATGAGATCTTCGAATCGAAAATCCTGAACCCGCCGCTCGTTATTAAAGTACCGCAGAGTGCTGCGCAAGCGGCTACGGGCAGGGAGAGCGTTGGCCGTTTTGCCGCGCCAACTCCTCCCGGCTACATCGTCACCGACTACTTCTACGATGTTGCGAAGTATCCAGGCATGCCGGGTCAACCGAGTGTCTACACTGGAAAGATCATCGAGCGATATGCGGAGAAGCCTGTGGGATCGAAAATGAATATGTGTGAGCCGCAAAGCTTGCCGGAAGGCTGGGTGATCATTGATAAGAAAGTAGACCCCAAGACCTGTCCGCGCGAACCGGGCGACACGAGTTCAGGGCCCAATAATTGAGTCATCCTGAAGACGCTGTGAACGGGCACTCACGGCCCATGCAATTCTCTAATCATTAGTAACCCTACGAAGCCGGGCACTTTTACCTGCGCTGCCAATTTCCCGCTTGGAACTGTGGCCGAGAGGTGAGGCACTTGGTTGTCAACCAAGCCGATGACGGTTCGAGTCCGTTCAGTTCCGCCATTCTCCAATCGGATCAAATCAGCCACAGACTTACACGGATGAACACGGACCAGAACTCTTCTCCGTGTTAGTCCGTGTTCGTCTGTGGCGAAACAATCTCACCCCACGCCGACGGCGCAGGCGGCCTCACCGCTACCCTGCGCCCCATCCTGCGGAAGTGATGTAGCTGGAAACATGCGAGTCTTCCAAACTCGACTCGAGAGTTCGAATCTCTCCTTCCGTTCCAACTTGCGCGCGTCGCCAAGCGGCTAAGGCGCCGGATTGCAAATCCGGTACTCGTGAGTTCGAGTCTCACCGCGCGCTCCAAACTTTAGTCAGCCACAGTGCTGTGGTCCACAACAATGAAAGGAGGTGCCGGGTAATGGCACTCAACGACAGAGTTCTACTGCTCAATCAAACCTACGAACCGCTCGGCACCGTCAGTGTCGCGCGCGCGATCATCATGACCTTCAAAAACTCGGTGTTCGTCGAAGAGTTCGACGGCGACCGCGTGCTGCGTTCGGCGCACGATCAGTTTCCCGTACCTTCGGTAATTCGCCGTCGCATATACATCAACGTTCGCCGCCGGCGCGAACAGTCGGGCATGAAGCGCCTGCGCATCTACATGCGCGACAAGTTCCGGTGCCAATACTGTGGCGACAAGAAGAGCGTCCCTGAACTGACGCTCGATCACATCATGCCGCGTTCACGGGGTGGTGATAACTCGCCGGTCAACGTAGTCACGGCTTGTTTGCAGTGCAACAACCGGAAGGGCGATCGCACGCCGGCGGAAGCACGAATGCCGCTGCTTACTTCGCAGACCGCATTGCGCGTGAAACTCGAACGCGTGGTGCTTTGTCACTACGCAGAGGCGCGAGCCGAGTGGCGCAAGTACCTGTTCATGGACATGCACGACGATCGCGACGTTATGGACCGTGTGCAGCGCGAGCGCCAGCATTAGCCACGGATTACACGGACTCACACGGATGGAATTTTCTGTCCGTGTTGTCTGTGTCAATCCGTGGCCCAACCTCCAGGCTGTGTAGCTCAAACGGAAAGAGCAAGCGTCTCATAAGCGCGAGGTTGGTGGTTCGAATCCACCCACAGCCACCAAATTGCGGCGTAGCTCAATTGGATTCAGAGCGCTCGACTTGTAATCGAGTTGATGCGAGTTCGACTCTCGCCGCCGCAGCCAAATTCTTGTGGCGTAGCCAAGCTGGTAAGGCACCGCCCTGTTAATGCGGCCATGCGAAGGTTCGAGTCCTTTCGCCACAGCCAAGTCATTGTCGATTTTCGATTGTTGATTTAGTACCCACTAACAACCTTACATCTTTTCAATCGGCAATCAACAATGTCTCTCCCGGAGCCAATCATTTCCACTCGCACACAAAGGTACCTCGATTCATGGTCCATAACGGTGAAGCACAGATTTTGGCAGAACCGTTCGCAGACATCAGACGGCTTCTGTAAGGAGGTAAGCGAACATGGCAAACAAGACACTATTCAAGTCGCTAATCGGCAAGCTAATTCCTGCTACTGACGCGACTAACGAAGAGCACGCTCCGGCGTACGAACTTCCACCAAAGCATCAGCTCGCGCAGTACGCTGCAACGGGTTGTTTGAACGGCACGTTCTATGCGACCGCCGATGAGCAACTGGCGAAGACGATCGCACTGTGCGCCGAGCTCGACGCGGAGTTCATTGCGAAGACCGCGGTGTTCTGCCGTGAACGCGGCCACATGAAGGACATGCCGGCGCTGCTTTGCGCCGTGCTCTCGGTCAAGGACCGTGAGCTGCTCGCACGCGTGTTCCCGCGCGTGATCGACAACGCGAAGATGCTGCGCAACTTCGTGCAGATCGTTCGTTCGGGTGTCGTGGGCCGCAAGTCGCTCGGTACTGCGCCGAAGCGTCTTGTGCGCGAGTGGCTTGACACTCGCGATCCGGCAACGCTCTTCAAGGCTAACGTGGGCCAGGCGCCGTCGCTCGCCGACATCGTGAAGATGGTCCACCCAAAGCCGAAGGACGCTGCGCGTGAAGCACTGTTTGGCTACTTCATCGGCCGTGAACACGCGGCTGATGCGCTACCGGAAGCTGCGCGCAACTTCGAGGCTTACAAGAAGGGCGAGTCGCGTGACGTTCCCGACGTGCCGTTCCAGATGTTAACTGCGCTGGAGCTTGGTACGCCGGAGTGGACAGCGATCGCGCGTCGTGCGCCGTGGCAGATGACGCGTATGAACCTGAACACGTTTGCACGTCACGGTGTGTTTGGTCAGCCGGGATTGACTGAATTGATCACTGATCGACTACGTGATCCGAAGGCGATCGCCAAGGCCCGCGTGTTTCCGTACCAGCTAATGGTCGCGTACATGATGGCCCAGGAGAACGCCGACGTTCCGCAGAGAGTTTGCGACGCGCTTCAGGATGCGATGGAGATCGCGATTGCAAACGTTCCGGCAATCGAGGGGCGCGTTTACGTTTGTCCTGACGTGTCGGGTTCGATGTCGTCGCCAGTGACGGGTTTCCGCCAGGGCGCAACGACAAAGGTGCGTTGTATTGACGTGGCGGCGCTGGTTGCGGCGGCAGTGCTACGCAAGAACCCGAACGCTGAAGTGCTGCCGTTTGAGCACGACGTGGTTAAGGTCAAGCTCAACTCGCGTGACAGCGTGATGACCAACGCCGCGCGGCTGGCATCGGTCGGTGGTGGTGGAACGAACTGTAGTGCACCACTGGCCCTACTCAACCGCCGCCAGGCGAAGGGCGATCTCGTGATCTTTGTTTCGGATAACGAATCGTGGGTTGATGCCACAGCCGGTCGTGGAACGGAAACGATGACAGAGTGGAATGTGTTCAAGCAGCGCAATCCTGCGGCTCGTCTGGCTTGTATCGACGTGCAGCCGTATCGCACGGTGCAGGCGAGCGAGCGTGAGGACATTCTCAACGTCGGCGGATTCTCCGATCAGGTGTTTGACGTGATCGCGGAGTTCGCGCGTGGTGAGCTCAACGCAGACCACTGGATCGGCGTGATCGAGTCGGTGGCGTTGTAAGAGACGTGGGGTGCCACAAGAAGCACAAGTAACACAATGGATTTTGCTAAGACATTTGTGCCTTTTGTGCTTCTTTGTGGCTGAGTTTGGGCCGAATGCTGCAGGGACTACATCACACTTTGAAAATGTGTGTCTCTTCGGAGGCCGTTGTCTCCGCGAAACTTGTCGGCCCTGTTCTGAACTTGATGGCGAATGCTGGTGTGGAGTACATGGTCACCGCAGGTTCAAACCCTGCCTCGCCTGAAGTGTGGCGAGATCTCTCGCCGATTTTGTCACCCCGGAGTTCAATCTTGTAGCGCGCAGGTTTTAAACAGGACTTGGTTCTCCTTGTTTGTGTTGGCTGGTTATTTCGACACCTTCTTCGATACCGATCGTTTCGCCCGCGCCTTCTTGCTCGGTGACTGCTCCTTCGTAAGGTCAACGATCTTGCCGTTTCTCATTACCCAAACTGGCGTTCCCGTTTGAAACCCGAGTTCCAAAGCGCGCTTTGCGGCACGGCGTAACGCACGCGTAATATCTGCTGTTGCCCGTGAATTTGGACTTATTCGACGGCCCATCGATCACCTCTCATTAGCACCCTTTGAAAGTAACCTTGGTATGTTGTCGGCATTATCGTACCACCACCATTCGTCTACCAAGTGCCTATAAATGTCTTGAAAGTTAGTTAGGCCTGAGTCGAAGCGGCGACGAATGTCAGTGCTTGCCACATTATGACCACCTTGAGCTACTCGTACGGCGACGCGATCAATCGCCAGCTTCGGACTCGGTAACGCGAGAAATATAAGCCTTACGTGGTAACCGTCCTGCCGCCAACTTGGAATCTGACGCGCGTAACCATGTCCACTCAACGTAGTTTCAAATGCGAAGCTCTTACCCTTAAGAACGCGTCGCTTGATCTCAGACAGCACGATCCGGCCCGCTTGCATTGCCGCGCGATTTGGATCAAATGGCGACAGCCCGGCAGCAATGAGATCTACATTGATGAACTCAGGACAGTGCGCTTCCTTCTGCAAATACTCGCGAGCAAAAGTTGTCTTGCCGGCTCCGTTAGGTCCAGCCAGAATTATGATGCGACGTTTCTTGGGCATGTTCTATGTTTTCAATCGGTTGCTCCATTCGATTGCCGAATCACTTTACTCGCAACAGTATACATCAAGCAAAAAAGCTGTTTTGAATCGGTAGGTGCTCCGTGAGAATTTATGCTAGTTCTTCGAACCATCTGAGTCCGCTAGGTAGGTCAACCGCCGAATACTCGAAATGGAGAACGCGTCTGTGGCTAGGTTTTACAGCGGTGGTTGAGGAATGGAGGAGGAGGGGGCGCATTAATAAGGCGCCGCCGCGGGGGACGGAGCAGGTGATTGGTTGGAGGTGTTTGAAGTGTGAGATTTGAGACGGATCGAGGCGGCCGTGGAGGTGGGTGCCGGGGAGGACGCGGAGGGCGCCGTTGGATTCGTCGGTGTGGTCCAGGTGAATACGTAGGGTTAGCATGTTTTCCAAAACCGACACGGGTGATTGGACGTGGTGGATGCCGGCTTTGAGGGACCAGGGGCCGTAGCCGTCGATGTCGAGGCGTTCGCGGACGGCGATGGTTAGGTCCTGATGCCAGGCGACTTTCCAGTTGGCGTCTTTGTGCTTGTCGAAGTAGAGGCCGCGAACGACGCGTGCGTTAGGTCCAAGAACGGGTTCGATAAGTGATTTGCAAGCGGAGCTGTTCGCCAACTCACGAGTGAAGGGAACGACGTTGAGGAGGTTTCTAATGCCGAACGCCCTCGTGCGCGAGTAGCTTCCGTTTCCAGCCCGCTCACTCTCGCCACTGTCGAGCTTGGCGTTTGCCAATGCCTCGAGAATTAAGGTGATAGTTTCGGAGTCCAGGAACTCCTGGAAAATTGAAAAACCGTCGTGTGCGATGTCGTCGACGTAGCCCATTCTCAACTCGTTAAGACCGGGGATGTTAATAAATAAGCGCGTTCACCGTGAAGTCAATAATGAAGATAATCAAACTGATTCTGAGCGCCGTAGCGGCTTGGGCGCTTGGGCTCGCGTTTATCGCCACCACGTTTTACTTCACGAACGACGGCGCGGATTTTACGGGCAACCTGCCGGTGTTCGTCATCCTCCTGTCCTTAATTAATAGAAAGATGGTTCTCGCCGAGGCGCTCGGGTTTATGGCGACGTTCGCGATTATCGGCACCGTTTTCGGACTCGGATTCACCTGGACGCAAGCTGAAGTTAAACAGGGGTGAAGCTAAATAGGACACCGCTCGCCTAATCCTCGCCTTTCCCGTACAATGAGCCTCCCCTGACCCTGACTTTCCCTGGTTGCCAATGGGTTCCCCCGAATCCCGGCTAAATCCCAAGTATAAGTGTGTCTTTCGAAGTGGCAGATAAGCCCAGGATGAACAATATTTTAGTGGTTGACGACTCACCCACTATGCGTCGCATGGTGATCACGTCGCTCGGCTCGCTGCAAAGGGTCAAATCTACCCAGGCGGGCAGCGGCCTCGAGGCCATCGAACGGCTCGCGATTGAACCCGTCGACCTCATGGTGCTCGATCTCAATATGCCGGACATGCACGGCATGGAAGTGATCGATTTCGTGCGAAAACACCAGGCTTATCGCGACATTCCCATCGTTGTGCTGACCACCAAAGGCGAGGAATCGAGCCGCACCCAGGCTCTAGCAGCCGGCGCTAACCGTTATTTGACCAAGCCTTTTGATCCGCGTCAGTTGGCCGACATCGTGGGCTCGTTGCTGAAGGCGAGTTGATGGACAAACCGAACCCCGACAACAGTGGCGACTTGAGCCCCGATGGCGGCGAAGCAAACGCCGAGAATCGTGGTGAGTTCTTCGACCAGTTTCTCGACGATTATTACGCCGAGTGCGACGAGCACCTTGTCTCGATACGCCGCTCGCTGGTCACGCTGGAAGACGAAGTCGATGCGGGTGCGGTGGATCGCGCGCTGCTCGACAATCTCTTTCGCAGCTTCCACACGCTCAAGGGAATCTCCGGCATGGTCGGCCTCGCCGCTGCCGAACAACTCGCTCACCATCTCGAAAGCCAGTTGCGCGAACTGCGGGAAGGAACCACGATCCTGAGCAGTTCGGGATTTGAAACACTCGCCGCCGGCGTCTCTTTACTCGAAAACGTCATCAACGCGCGCCGCAGCGATCAACCGATTCCGGCGATCAACGAGATCGTAGAGCGACTGCAAGCTGTTTCCTCGAGTCCGTCATCCGCTCCTTTAAAGTCTGAATCACGCGAGACCGATGTTCCCGCCACGCGCTGGCAGGTCGAGTTTACGCCGACTGCGGAGCTTTCCGAGCGCGGGGTTAACGTGAACAGCGTACGATCCCGGCTGCAAGAGCTTGGTGAATTGTTACAGGCAAAACCGATCGTTAAGGGTGCAGGTGAGATTGCGTTTCAGTTCGTAGTTGTCACAAGCGCGGATCAGACGGTGCTTAAAGAGCTCGAAGCAGACGGATTAGTTTTCGAACCTCATCAAGAGGAAAAGAAGATCAGAGAGACCCAGCCGGTGCCGACGATCGCTCCGGCCAGCGTGGTGCGCGTAGATCTCGAACGGCTCGACGAACTGATGCGCATCATCGGCGAGCTCGTGATCAGTCGCACGCGGCTCGAGGATCAAGTCACAGACTTGAAACGTACGGCACCGCCCGCCGTCTGGCGTTCGCTACACGAAACGAGTTCGACCATGGCGCGGCAGTTGAGAGACTTGCGCGAGAGCGTCATGCGCGTGCGCATGGTCCATATCGGTGAAATCTTCGAGCGCATGACATTCGTCGTGCGCGATTTGGCACGTGAAAACGGCAAGAAGATCATCGTGCAACTCAGCGGCGGTGAAACGGAGATCGACAAGTTTTTGGTCGAGCGGATGATGGATCCGTTCATGCACCTCGTGCGCAATGCCGTCAGTCACGGATTCGAAACCGTCGCCGAGCGTGAAGCGCAAGGGAAACGAAGCGAGGGTGTGTTGTCGCTCAGTGCAACCACCGCCGGGGAGCACATCGTGATCAAAATCGCCGACGACGGCCGCGGCATCGATCGCCGTCTCGTCAGCGAAAGAGCAAAGGCCCGCGGTCTACACACTGAGAATACCGAACTCGACGACCGTGCTTTGCTCGAACTAATCTGCACCCCCGGTTTGTCCACGCGCGCCGAAGCCGATCGCGAGAGCGGCCGTGGCGTGGGAATGGACGTAGTTAAAAAGGCGATCGAAGAACTCGGCGGGAATATTTCACTCGCGACAAAAGTCCGAGAAGGCACGACTTTCACGATCGAGTTGCCGTTGACGCTCGCGATTGCCGAAGCGCTGATCGTCAGTGTTAACGGGCAAAGGTTCGCGGTGCCGCAGTCGGCGGTGAGGGAAGTGCTGGAAGTCGAAACAGCTTCCACGAAGGTTTTGGAGAACAACGAAATCATTCCCTATCGCGGAAAGGTTCTTCCATTGCTGCGGTTGGCCCGTGTGTTTGAGATGAACCATCAACGCGGAGACAGTTTTCATGTGTTGGTGATTGGTGAGGATGCGAACGCCCTGGGCCTGGCGGTCGATCGCATACTCGGACAGCGAGAGATCGTCGTGCGCGCGATTAAAGATCCGCTCGCGCAAAGCAGAGGGATCGCGGGCGCTACCGAACTCGGAGATCAACGCGTGGTGCTCATCCTGGACATCGGCGCGTTGCGACAGCTCGCAGTAACGTCACGGCATTAAGCCACGGATTACACGGACAGACACGGACCAAACATGAGTTCTGAACCATTCATACTTTTCGAACTAGCAGGCACGACTTACGGCGTGCGCAGCCGGTTCGTGCAACAGATCGAAATGATCGACGACGTTGCCGCGGTGCCGAATGCTCATGCGGCAGTCGAAGGCGTGGCGCTGGTGCGCGGCCAGGTGATACCGGCGTTGAATCTACGCACGCGTTTTGGTTTCGAAAGGATCGAACGCGATCTGCGTTCGCGCCTGGTTGTGATTAACAGCGGAACGCGGGTGGTTGGGCTGGTCGTCGATACAGCGCGCGAGTTTTTGAAGATTCCGGCGGAGTCGATCGAGCCGCCGCCGGAAGCGCTTACAGGATTGAGTGGTCACTACCTCGAAGGCATTGCCACCATCGGTGAGCGTCCCATTTTGATCTTGAATTTAGATGCGGTGCTTGATCTCGAATACGAAGACGGGAGATAGATTATGGCCCAGGTAATAGAGCGCTCCAACAACAACCTCGAGAGAGACATTGCGCTGGTGCGCGAACAGGCGGTGCAGGTTGCCAAATCGGCCACGCAAATCACTGCCACAGCGAATGAGGTCGCGGAAGGCGCGGAAGTACAACTACGTGTACTCGAAAGAGCGTTTTCTGTCGCCGATGAGATGACTGCTTCGATGGGCGAGACCACGACGCAGCTCGAGACGATCGCTACCTCAACCGAAGAACTCGCGTCGTCAGTCAACGAAAGCGCCGCCTCGATCGAAGAGGTCAGCAAGAATTCGGAATCGCTGGCCGCGTCGATCACGCAGATCTCGGCTGCCGTCGAGGAGAACGCGCGTTCTGCCGACGCTGTTAGCACAACCATCCAGGGCATGGCTACTTCCTCGGAAGAAGTTACCGGTGCGATGACGGAGATCGCCGCTTCCGTGAGAGCCGTCAGCGGGGACACCGATGCGCTCACCGCCTCGGTAAATGAAACTGCGGCCAGTATAGAAGAGGTCGCGGCTTCGATCATGAGTCTTTCGGGAAATGCCGACGATCTGACGGTTTCCGCGGAACAGACGTCGTCGTCGATCAACGAAATGGCTGCGTCGATCGAAGAGGTCGCAGCGATGAGCGAGAGCCTCGCATCGTCGGTTGAAGAGGTTTCGACGTCGATCGAACAGATGTCGCGTTCGGTACAGGGAGTGGCGCAGAGTGCTGAGCGCATTAACGAAGCCGCCACTGGAGCTGCCGGCGCCGCTAATCAGATGGACCGTTCGTTACATTCCGTGGTCGCGTTGACGAAGCGTGCCGAGGAAGCCACCGGACAATTAACGAAACAAGCGGAAGAAGGCGGAGCCGCCGCGCAGAAATCGATGCAGGGAATGCTGCGGGTGCGTTCGGCGATGGAGCAGTCGTCCGGAGTGATCCGCGAGATGGGCAAACGTTCCGACGAGATTGGCGGCATCGTCAACACGATCAACGTCATTGCGGAACGCACCAATATGCTTTCGCTCAACGCTTCGATTGAAGCCGCACGCGCAGGTGATGCCGGACGCGGGTTTGCCGTGGTCGCGGAAGAGATCAGAAACCTTGCCGATCGATCCGCGCAGGCAACGGCTGATATTGCGCAGATCATTAGGTCGCTTCAGGAAGTGGTCAGAGAAGCAGTGACCGCTGCAAGTGAGGGAATGCGCATCGCTGATGAGAGCGGTCAACTCGCGGAAGAGGGTGGGGCCGGGCTGAAGAAGATACTGACCGGGATCAATCAAACAACTCAGCTTGTCGGACAGATTGCTGATGCTACCGAGGAACAGCTCACCGCGGCGCAACAAGTGGTTACCGCAATCGATACAACTGCCATGCAAACGAAACACGTTTCCAACGCCGTGATCGAGCAGGCGCAAGCCACACAGCAGATCGTCAAATCTTCGGCGCAGATGCGTACGACCGCGAAGGAAGTCAGCAAAGCAGTTAACGAGCAGGGACGCGCTGCGCGGGAGATTATCAAGGCGGCGCAGAATACGAGCGGAGTTGCGAAGCAAGTGCGCAAAGCTTCGAATGAACAAGCCTCCGCTGCGAAACAGATTTCGCAAGCCGTCGAGTCAATGCGGCGCGGTGCGCAATCTACCGCGCGTGCGTTGAGTGAACAGGCAGTTGCGGGCGATCAGGTTTCGAAAGAAGCAGCCCAACTCGCGCGACAGATCGGTGAGATCAGCAGAGCGACGACTGAACAGGCAAAAGCGTTTGCGGAGATCGCGTCGGCCACGCAGAGTATGCGTTTGCAATCGGAACAGGTAAGCAAGGCGATGCGTGAACAGGCGCGAACCGCGCACGAAATGAGCATCGCCGTGGGAAGTGTTTCGAAAGAAGCGTTGCGGATTACGAATGCCAACCGCAGCCATCTCGATGCAGCCGAGAGCATTCGTGGCTCAGTTAACGAGCTTCGCCAGATCACGAATCGCAATGCGGATGGGGTGAAAGCAACGTTGACCAGTACCTCCGGCCTGGCGAATCGTGCGCGTGAGCTGGGTGAGATCATGGACAACATCGTGAGCAGCAACCTGACGACCAACGGGAACACCGCTGCTCAGCCGAAAGGCGCGAAGTCCGGCACCTCCCGTCGCAAAAAATCTCCCGCACCGAACAACTCGGAGACTGAAAGCTGAGTTTGCTGGACTGCTTCTCGGTGTCTCTGTGACTCTGTGGTTAATGATTTATAACCACAGAGTCACAGAGACACCGAGACACCGGTTAACCGTAATAGATGATTACTCCACAATCCGAAGTTGGCGTTTTTACAACAGATGCGCACCTGGTAATTCAGGTGTGGGATGCCACGCTTGCGCGGCTCACGGGGATCGAGGAAGGGTCTGCTGTGGGGCAGAGTTTGACTGCGTTGCTACCCGATCTTGAGGGGCGCGGGTTGTTGAAGCGTTTCCAAAGATCGCTTAATGAGGGCGTCGTCGAGGTGTTGGCGACGGCGTTTCATCACTACCTGATTTCCTGCGCTCCCGTTAACGCTTCGAAGTATTTCGACAAAATGCAGCAACGCGTCACGATCGCGCCCTTGCGTGACGACGTCTCGATTCAGGGACTCATCGTCACGATTGAAGACGTCACGGAGCGGCTGGATCGTGAACGCGAGCTGGCGGCGCGGTTGGCCCAGGGCGATGAAACGGCGCGGCTGAACGCTGCCGAAACTCTGAGCGCCGACGAGTCATACGATGCGGCGTCCTTGCTCGGCGCGTTGAGTGACGACAGTTGGCAAGTTCGTCGTGCGGCAGTTAAAGGCGTGTCGCAACGCGCGGCGCCTGAAGCGATCGCGGCGCTCTTAAACTCGGTAGTCGAGAATCATCACAATCCCGCGCTCTTGAACAGCGCGCTTCAGGTGTTGGCCTCGAGTGAAGTCGATACTCTTTCACCTTTGCTTCAACTGCTGAAGGACGTCGATAGCGATCTGCGAATGCAAGCCGCTTTGGCTTTAGGTGAACAACGCGACCCTCGCGCAGCCGGAGCTTTGATAGAAGCTTTAAGCGATGAAGATACCAACGTGCGGTATCACGCGATCGAAGCGCTCGGAAAACTGAAAGCAGCGGAGGCCGTCAACGCACTCGCTCAGGTCGCTGAGTCGAAAGATTTCTTCCTCGCTTTCGTAGCACTCGACGCTCTCGCGAAGATCGGCGATCCACAGATCGCACCGAGAATAGTCGCGCTGCTGGAAGACGAACTGCTGCGTGAACCGGCTGTTAACCTGTTGGGCCAACTCGGCGATGAAACCGCAGTAGCTCCTCTAACGGCGCTACTGAACACTCCCACAGCCCCAACCGACGCGATTGCCAACGCGCTCGCTACTCTTAGCAATCGCTACGAAGAACAGTATCGCGAAGGCGTTCACATCGCCGATCTAGCCGGCCGCGAAATCTCACCCACCGGCGTGCAAAACCTGCTCGACGCGTTGGAGACGCCTGGTAAAGAAGACTTGCGCTCGATCGCCGTGGTCCTCGGTTGGCTGAAAGGACAGAGCGTGGACCGCGCCCTAACCCGTCTGATGGGACGCGTCGACCTGCGCAACGAGATCATCGACGCACTCGTGCGGCATGGCACTGCGACAGTAGAGTTATTAATCGCGCAGTTGACCGCGGAGGATCTGGAGGTGCGACGCTCCGCCGCCGTGGCGCTCGGCCGCATCGGCGACTCAACCGCAACACCCGCCCTGATAAATGCACTCGACGATGAGTCTCTGGCTATCGATGCGGCAAATGCACTCGGCCAAATCGGAGATCCACAAGCAGCCGATGGCCTGCTGAATTTGATCGGTAACAGCGACGCGTCGGTCAGGCAGGCAGCGGTTAGCGCGCTCAATTCGCTGGCACTTCCGGCCATGTCGAAACGTATCATTCCGCTGCTTCATGACTCAGATCCGAACGTTCGCGAATCGGCGGTCAAAATAGCTGGGTACTTCGGTTACCGGGATGCAGCCGGTGCGTTGATAGACCTAACCGGCGACTCAAACGAGCGGGTGCGGTGCGCAGCGATCGAGCACCTGCCGTTTATCGAAGACGAACGAACTCTCGACGTCCTCGCTCGCGCAATAGAAGAAGAAACGCCAACAGTTCGTGCCGCAGCGGCTCGTGCGTTGGCCAACATGGACGCGCCGCAGGCCGATCGGGCTTTGATCGAAGCACTCTCCGACGACGACGTTTGGGTGCGTTATTTCAGCGCCCGCGCCCTGGGCCGCCGCCGGTCGCCGGACAGTGTCGCGGCGCTCGAAAAAGTGGTTGAGAAAGAACAGTTTAACCACGTTCGCATCGCGGCCCTTGATTCGCTGGGACAAATTGGCGGCGGGCGTGTCGCAGGCATTGCTGAAGGGCTGGTTCGAGACGATGACCCGGACGTGGCGCACGCGGCCCAGGTTGTATTGGGAAAGAGTGGGCAACGCGAGTAACTATGGGGCTTCGTTCACAGAATCTGGCGCTGCCTGACGGCGCCGGCAATTTGATTCAAAGCTTGATCCATGAACGAACAGGAATGTTCTTTGACAACGGCAAGAGCGATCTCCTGCTGGACAAACTTTCGCCGCTGGTGATCGAGCGGGGTTTCACTTCGTATCTCGATTACTACTACTTGCTGAAATACGACTCCTCTGCACGCGCCGAATGGCAAAACGTGATGAACGCGCTCTCCGTGCAGGAGACATACTTCTGGCGCGAGATCGATCAAGTGCGAGCGCTGGTCCAAACGTTAGTGCCGCAGTGGCACGCTCGAAAGGGCAGTTCGACGCTGCGGATCTGGAGCGCAGCGTGCGCTACAGGTGAAGAGCCGTTGACAATTGCCATGGCTTTGAACGAAGCCGGCTGGTTTGAACGAGCGTCGATTGAAATCGTGGCGAGTGATGCAAGTACCAAAGCGATCGAACGCGCAACGAAGGGTGTTTATAAAGGACGCGCTTTCCGTAATCTGTCGCCTGAGCTGCGCGAACGTTATTTCGAGCCCGAAGGCTCGGGCTGGCGCATGAGGCGCGACCTGCATTCAAGGATCAAGTGGTCGGTTGCAAACCTGATGGAAGAAAATCAGATCGCGCCGCTGGCCGCGGCGGATTTTATTTTTTGCCGTAACGTTTTTATCTACTTTTCGGAAGGCGCGATCAGCCGGGTGGTTCGATCGTTTGCCAGGTTTATAAAGCCTCCTGGTCATCTGTTTGTGGGCGCCGCCGAATCTTTGCTCAGGATGACCACGGATTTTACGCTGACCGAAGTTGACGATGCTTTTGTTTACACGAAGCGCGAGAGAGCCCTCTGATGACTAACGGAGCATCGATGGACCGAGTGATAAGAGTAGTCGTGGTCGACGACTCTGCCTACGTGCGTAAGGTAGTCAAAGAGATCCTCTCTCGCAGTCCGTTCCTTGAAGTGGTCGGCACCGCGCGCGACGGCCGCGAAGCTTTGGACGTGGTTAAGGAACTCGATCCTGACGTGGTCACGTGCGATCTGATCATGCCGGAACTGGACGGCGTCGGCTTTGTCCGCGAACAGATGCAACGGCGTCCCGTGCCGATCATCATCATGAGTATCGCGAACGAGACTGCTGAAGCGGCGCTGACAGCGCTCGAAGAGGGAGCGATCGACTTCATACAAAAGCCGACCGCGCTGGCGAGTGAAAAGATCTTTGAAGTGAGCGCGGAACTGATCGAGAAGGTCAAAGCAGCCGGTCAGGTATCGCTCAACCGGATTCCCAATGCGCCTCCGCCGGCTAGTAAATCGACGAGTGAACCGATCCCGAAGATCGCCGGTAGTCATTCGGTGGACATGGTGGTGCTTGGTATTTCGACTGGTGGACCACAGGCGCTGAAACGATTGATACCGCAGTTGCCACAGGATTTTCCGGTGCCGATCGTGATGGTGATGCACATGCCGGTCGGTTATACGGAGATGTACGCGGCGAAGCTGAATGAACAGTCAAGTGTTGAGGTGCGCGAGGCGGCGGAGGGCGACGAGGTCCAACCCGGCCGCGCCTTTTTAGCGCCCGCCGGCCGTCATTTGTCTTTGAAGCGGAATGGAAACGGCAAGGTCGTCGTGCATCTCGATGCCCGGCCGTTTAACACGCTGCATAAGCCGTCGGTTGACGTCCTGTTTCAATCGGCCGCGGAAACCTACGGCAATCGTGTGTTGGGTGTCGTCATGACTGGAATGGGCTCGGATGGAAAAGAGGGGGCGGCATGGATTAAATCGCAGGGCGGGCTGGTCTACACGGAAGCCGAGAGTAGTTGCGTGGTGTATGGCATGCCCGGTGTGGTAATGGAAGCCGGATTGAGTGACAGGAGCGTCGCTCTGGAAAACATGGCCCGCGCCATAAGTGAGGTCGTATGAGCCCCAAGGTTCTGATCGTCGATGATTCAGCGCTATCGCGCCGCACGTTGCGGCGGATCCTTGAGACCGCTGATTACGAGGTGGTGGAAGCGGAAGATGGAATGACGGCGCTTGAGGTCTACTTCCTCGAAAAACCAAGACTGGTATTGCTGGATTTGGTGATGAAAGGAATGTACGGGCTTGATGTGCTGGTGAAGTTACGGGAGATGGACCCGAAGGCGGTGGTCGTTGTTGCGAGTGCCGACATCCAAAGTTCGACGCGCAAGATGGTTGATGAAGGCGGTGCTCACGGTTTCATCAATAAGCCATTTGTTTCCGAACAAGTGCTTATGGCCGTTCAGGCCGCTCTTGCGGAAGGAGCTACCAGTGAAACTAACTGAGCGACAGGGCGACGCTCTTTCCGAGCTCATCAACATCGCTTTCGCACGCACGGGAGCAGCCCTCTCGGAGTTAACCGGCCATCGCGTGTTGCTCAATCCGCCGGAGGTTGCTATTTACCGGACCGAAGAACTGCGCCCGGCGCTGGCGAAGTTTGTTCCGGGAGACGTGGCGTCGATTCATCAGGTCTTTGCCGGACCGGTTGCGGGTGATGCGTTGTTGCTACTGAACTACGCAGGAGCTGTGCATCTCACCGAGTTGCTCACAGATGGGAACAATCACTCGATTTATCTCGACGAATCAGCGCGAGAAGTCTTAACGGAAGTAGGCAACATTCTTCTGAATGCGTCTCTGGGAATGTTTGGAAATCTGCTGAACGTTCACGTCACGTTCTCCGTGCCGCGCCTTCATCTCGAGACGTTGGATGAGTTGCTCGAGTCGATCACGACGGGCAAAACAGAAATGCATTACGCCCTCGTAATTTACACCGCGTTTCAGATTCGCGACAGTTCGGTAAAAGGGTTTCTGGTCATTGTGTTGAGCGTTGACTCCCTCGATCGGTTGATTCACGAAGTCGATGCCTGGGAGGCGCAGCAGAGCAAGTGACCGCAAGCTCCAGGGAAACATTACTCAACGCTGTGGTCTTGCACTGGATGCACGAACTGGCGGCGCAGGGAATTATTACCACCGACAGCGAATTGAATGTCGTCGAGTGGAATCATTGGATGGAGGAGCACACTGACAAGCGCGCGTCTGAGGTAATTGGTAACAATCTGCTCGACCTGTTTCCGGAATTGAAAGCGCGACGTCTCAATCGAAATTACAAATGGGCGCTTGAAGGTCAGGTGCGGGTGTTGTCGCAAGCACTGCACGGGTATTTGATTGCGATGCCGGTCGTCTCGGGTGAGCATGGTTACGCGCAGATGCAGCAAGCTGTGCGAATTTCTCCACTGAGTCATGACGGTGAAGTAATCGGGACGCTGACGATTATCGAAGACGTCACGGAACGTGTGGCACGGGAAGCTGAGTTGCAAGCGCAGATCGAAGCGCGAACGCGGCTCTTATCGAGTGAGAAATTAGCGCGCAACGAAGCGGAGCGAGCGAACCGTTTGAAAGACGATTTTCTTGCGACGATCTCGCACGAACTGCGCAATCCATTGAACGCGATACTTGGTTGGGCCCACATGCTGCGTCTCGGCAAACTCACGCCGCCGAATGTCGAGCGGGCAGTCGAAACGATTTATCGAAACGCGAAATCGCAGGCACAGTTAGTTTCGGATCTACTCGACGTATCGCGCATCATCTCCGGGAAGCTGCGGCTTGACGTGCGTCAGGTCGATCTAATTTCCATTGTCAACGCGGCGATCGATTCGATTCGTCCGGCTACTGAAGCCAAGAGTATCCGGTTGCAAACGATGTTGGATCCGGCGGCTGGTCCACTCTCCGGCGATGCTGATCGGTTGCAGCAGATTGTTTGGAACCTGCTGACGAATGCGGTCAAGTTCACGCCGAAAGGCGGGCGTATACAAGTGAAGGTGCAGCGCATCGATTCTCACGTAGAGATAGTCGTGAGCGATTCGGGTGTGGGCATTAGCAAAGAGTTTCTGCCTTACGTGTTCGATCGTTTTCGTCAGGCGGATGCAAGCACGACGCGCACGCAGGGCGGTCTTGGGCTTGGGCTTTCCATCGTTCATCAACTCGTGGATCTTCACGGTGGCAGCGTGAGTGTTCAGAGCGAGGGAGAAGGAAAAGGCGCAACGTTTACGATCAATCTGCCGTTTGTTGGCGTGATTAGTAGTCAGAAGGAACCGGAGAGAGTCAATCCGGTTCACAATGATCAGATCATTTCTTTGGACGGTTTGCCTTCGCTTCAGGGCTTGAAGGTGCTTGTGGTTGATGATGAGGCGGATACGCGCGAGTTGATTCGCGAAGTGCTGAAGGAGTGTGGCTCTGAAGTCATACTCAGTCGTTCGGCTGCCGAAGCTCTTGAGGCGCTCGAACAATACAAGCCTGATATTCTCATCAGCGACCTGGGGATGCCCGATGAAGATGGTTACTCCCTGATCACTAAGATCCGCGCGCTACCTTCGGAGCGTGGCGGACACATTCCCGCAGCCGCCCTCACGGCCTACGCGCGCGCCGAAGATCGCATGCGCGTCCTTCGTTCCGGCTTCCAATTTCATCTCCCCAAACCCGTCGACTCCGCCGAACTCGTCACCGTCGTCGCGAGCCTCGCCGGCCGCGCGTACAAAACATGATATAGTGCGCGCCAAAACTTCATGAAAGGAACCTCACATGAACCATACGGACCTCATCCCTATCGAACAAATCGAAAAAGCTATTTACCTTATTCGCGGCGAAAAGGTGATGCTGGATCGAGATCTAGCATCGTTGTACGGAGTCGAGACGGGGATGCTCAACCGTGCCGTCAAGCGAAACCTCCAGCGATTCCCGTTGGACTTCATGTTTCAACTCACGCCAGATGAAGCCGATGTTTTGAGATGCCAATTTGGCATCTCAAAAAAAGGACGAGGTGGGAATCGTTACCTCCCTTATGTCTTCACTGAGCAAGGAGTCGCGATGCTTTCAAGTGTTTTGAACAGTGAACGCGCAATATTAGTGAATGTCGAAATCATGCGCGCTTTTGTAAAGCTCCGACAGATGCTTGCGTCGAACGCCGAACTCTCCCGAAGAATGGAAGAACTCGAAAGTAAGTACGATAAGCAGTTCAAGGTCGTCTTCGTCGCAATCCGGCAGTTGATGGCAGCGCCGGTTGGAGAACACAAGCAGATTGGCTTCCGGTCACGATCAGCGAAGAAGTAAACCGATCAACTTCGTCGAGCCGGTAGCTGGTCGTCTCGCTCGAAAAGAGTGTTTTGTAAACAGTATCGTTGCGCTGGGTTATCGCCGGATTCAAGGTCGTATCATGGATCACGACGCTTTCCTGAATCGGATTGCAACTCGCCCGCCGCCGTACGAACAACGATCGACACACCCGGTAAAAGCTCATTCTGCTGAGTAAAAACGGAGCCTGAGAGTATTCGACTCTGCGGCGCCGGTTGGGCAAACGTCTCAACCGTGCCAAGGCAGAGCAGCAGGACCACGAAAGTAAAGGTGCTTTTAATAGGATTCACTTTCAATCTCGTACTACAATGACGGCTCCCCCGCTTATCGTCATGACAGAACCTATACGAGAGCTCGACGTCCTTTGGATTACCGCGGGACTGAGCTGTGACGGCGATACGATTGCCATCACTGCCGCCACGCAACCGAGCCTCGAAGAAATTCTCCTCGGCGGCATTCCCGGAATACCGAAAGTCCGTTTTCACAACCCGTTCCTGGCGTTTGAGAACGGCGACGAGTTTCTGGAGTTCTTTCATCGCGGCGCTGACGGCCGGATCGAGCCGTTCATTCTAGTCGTCGAAGGCTCCATCCCCAACGAAAATAACAAGAGCGAAGGCTATTGGGCGTCGTTTGGAACTAATCGCGAAACGGGACAACCGATCACTACTTGCGAGTGGATCGACAAACTCGCGCCGCGCGCGTGGGCCGTCATTGCAGCCGGTACGTGCGCGACTTACGGCGGCATCCATGCGATGGAAGGTAATCCAACCGACTGCATGGGCCTGGCTGATTATTTAGGTTGGGAGTGGAAATCGAAGGCGGGGATTCCACTGGTCTGTGTTCCCGGCTGTCCGGTGGTGCCGGACAACTTCATGGAAACGCTGCTGTATCTCTTGTATCAAGCGGCCGGACGCGCGCCGATGATTCCGCTTGATGAAGCGATGCGGCCAACGTGGCTTTTCGGCCAAACGGTCCACGAAGGCTGCGATCGCGGCGGCTATTACGAACAAGCTCAGTTTGGCGAGCACTACGGTTCGCGCGAGTGCATCGTCAAACTCGGTTGCTGGGGACCGGTGGTCCAGTGCAATGTTGGCAAACGCGGCTGGATCAACGGCATCGGCGGTTGTCCAAACGTCGGCGGGATTTGTATCGGCTGCACGATGCCGGGCTTTCCCGACAAGTTCATGCCCTTCATGAATCAACCACCCGGCTCATTGTTGTCATCCAACGCGGTGATGACGTACGGCAAGGCCATTCACGCGCTACGAAAATTCACGCAAGCATCGCTAAACAAAGAACCGGCCTGGCGCCGCCAGCCCGCAAAGTCGTGAGTACGCAATGGATGAGGGAACTGCAAAGATCGATCTGAACGAGGCGGAGAGCGTACTGCAACAACTCGCCGCCGCATTTCCTCTCGTTAACACTGTCACTGTCCCCTCATTATCGCCAAACGAAGCCTTACCGCTTCCCGAGATCGACGCTCGTTACCAAACACTGATCGAACAAATTCCCGCCGTCGTCTTCATGGCCTTTCTCGACAAAGGCATCGGCGAGGCTTACGTCAGTCCGCAGATCGAAGCGATTCTCGGATTCACGCAGGAAGAGTGGCTCAACGATCCGGTGCGCTGGTATCAGCAAATACATCCCGATGATAAGGATCGTTGGAGTGTGGAAGCGGCGGAGTTGTTCTTACTCGGCAATCCCTTGAAATCCTTGTATCGCATGCTGTCTCGCGATGGCCGCGTCGTTTGGTTTCACTGCGAAGCCAAGATGGTACGCAATCACGATGGGCGCCCGTGGTTTATTCACGGAGTTGCTTTCGACATCTCCGAACTGAAGACCACCGAAGAGGCACTTAAGAAGAGCGCGGAACAGTTGAAAACACTTTCGCGCCGTTTGATGGAAGTGCAGGAACTCGAACGCCGCAACATCGCGCTCGAACTGCACGATGAGATTGGACAAGTCCTTACCGGCTTGAAACTGACGCTCGAAGTCAGTACCAAACTGCCGCCAACGGAAGTAGGCGACAGTTTGGCCCAGGCCAGTGGACTGGTAAACGAACTGATGGCCCGCGTGCGAAAAATGTCACTCGATCTGCGGCCGGCGATGTTGGACGATCTCGGTTTACTACCAACCCTGCTGTGGCATATCGAACACTACACGGCGCAAACTCACGTGACAGTGAACTTCAAACACAGCGGCCTCGAAAAGGAACGCTTCGCACCGGAAGTAGAAACCGCCGCTTATCGCGTCGTGCAGGAAGCGCTCACCAACGTCGCGCGCCACGCCAATGTAAACGCAGCAACCGTAACGGTTTGGACTCACCATGACACACTCATGATTGAAGTTGTCGACGAAGGACAAGGCTTTGACTTAGACGCGGTCATCGCGCGCGAGACGAGTGGTTTGACCGGAATGCGCGAACGCGCCACGTTAGCGGATGGACAGTTGAAGCTCGAATCGGTTGCCGGTCGCGGAACCCGGCTGCTGGCAAAACTAAGCACTAAACGCCGCAAAGAGGCACGAAGCACATGAGCACCACGATTGTTCTCGCAGACGATCACCACATTGTCCGGCAGGGCTTGCGTGCCTTGCTCGAAGTCGAGAAAGATCTGGAAGTCGTCGGCGAAGCCGGCGATGGTCTCGAAGCAGTGCGCAATGTCGAAGCATTGAATCCCGGTGTGCTGGTGCTGGACCTGATGATGCCGGGACTCAACGGTCTCGACGTGCTCAAACAAATCAAAAAGCGATCGCCGCAAACGCACATCGTTATTCTTTCGATGTACGCCAACGAAGCCTACGTGGTCGAAGCGCTGAGTAACGGCGCATCGGCGTATGTATTAAAGGACTCAAGCTCCGCGGATCTCGTGATGGCCGTGCGTGAAGCCGCGGCTGGCCGTCGTTATCTGAGTCCACCTCTTTCAGCGCGCGCAATCGAGGTCTATCAGGAAAAGGCCAAAGCCGCGACTCTCGATCGTTACGACACTCTCACATCTCGCGAACGCGAAGTCTTACATCTCGCTGCTGAAGGTCTCACAAACTCCGAAATCGCAACCCGCCTCGGCATCAGTTCCCGCACTGCCGAAGCCCATCGTTCAAACCTGATGCACAAACTTGATCTCCACACTCAGGCAGATCTGATCCGTTTCGCCCTGCGACGCGGAATCATTCCGATGGAAGAATAAGTTTCGACACAAAAATACGTAAGTTTTGTCGCTAATCTACGTAGGTCTACTAATAGACTCCGCCTGATCCCCTAACCATAATTCGAGCCTCCCTATCTGTGTTGTCCGTTCGCGTTCGTTGAGAGGCGATCTGCTTTTCATTCGCCATTAAAGAGAGGAGAAGCCTATGGCGGCAGAAACTGTCCCGTATGGTCGTGTCACGCAACGGCCACCGGCGGTGAAAGATATTCACATCGTGTGGATTACGGCAGGGCTCGGTTGCGACGGTGATTCAGTTTCAATTACTGCCGCCACGCAACCAAGCGTGGAAGAGGTGGTAATGGGAGCCATACCGGGACTCCCAAAAGTTCACTTGCACAATCCGGTGCTGGCGTACGAAGTCGGCGACGACTTCATGAAGTATTTCTATCAGGCCGAGCAGGGCTTGATCGATCCGTTTGTCCTGGTGGTTGAGGGCTCTATTCCAAACGAGAACCTGAGCGGCGAGGGTTACTGGGCCGCGATGGGAACCGACGGGATGACTGGCCAACCCATCAAGACGACTGAATGGATCGACCGCCTTGCGCCTAAAGCGTTGGCGGTCGTTGCGATTGGTACGTGCGCGACTTACGGCGGTATCCATGCAATGGCCGGAAATCCGACGGGCTGCATGGGACTCGCTGATTATCTCGGTTGGGATTGGAAATCAGGGGCCGGCATTCCGATCGTCAATGTTCCCGGTTGCCCGGTCCAACCAGACAATTTCATGGAAACGGTGCTTTATCTGCTTTACGTCGCCGCAGGTCTCGCGCCGATGATTCCACTCGACGAAGCAGGGCGGCCGACGTGGTTGTTTGGCAAGACGGTACACGACGGCTGCGATCGCGGCAGTCACTACGAAGAAGGCGAGTTCGCGCACGAGTATGGTTCGCCACTGTGTCTCGTGAAGTTGGGTTGCTGGGGACCGGTCGTTAACTGCAACGTCCCGAAACGCGGTTGGATGGCAGGCATTGGTGGTTGTCCAAACGTCGGCGGCATTTGCATCGGCTGCACGATGCCGGGATTTCCGGACAAGTTCATGCCGTTCATGGACGAACCTCCCGGCGCCAAGATTTCCTCGTCTGCGATTGGCATCTACGGCGCCGCCGTCAGAAAACTACGCAGCCTCACCAACGCAACTGTAAACAAGGAACCGAAGTGGCGGCATAACCGACCGGAGCTAACCACTGGCTATCACTCGCCGAGCCGGCAGATAAAGGAGCAATCGCAATGAGTACGCAAACAGTTACCCAGACTCCTGCGAAACCCCGGACTCTGGTGGATATGAACTGGGATCCGATTACCCGCATCGTCGGCAGTCTCGGCATTTATACAAAGATCGATTTTGCGAATCGTGAAGTAGCGGAGTGTTACAGCACGTCTTCGATCTTTCGCGGCTACAGCATTTTCATGAAAGGCAAGGACCCGCGCGACGCGCATTTCATCACAAGCCGCATCTGCGGAATTTGCGGCGACAATCACGCGACTTGTGCGACGTACGCGCAGAACATGGCGTTCAACGTCCGGCCGCCTGCGATGGCTGAGTGGATCGTAAACCTCGGCGAAGCAGCCGAGTACATGTTCGACCACAACATCTTTCAGGACAATCTGGTCGGCGTTGATTTCTGCGAACAGATGGTCAGGGAAACCAATCCGAGTGTTTGGGAGAAGGCCAAGACAACCGAAGCGCCGCACGCGGCCGATCATGGCTATCGCACGATTGCCGACATCATGACCGCGTTGAATCCGTTCAGCGGCGAGTTTTATCGCGAAACGCTGCACGTCAGCCGGTACACGCGCGAGATGTTCTGCCTGATGGAAGGACGGCACGTGCATCCGTCGACGTTGTATCCGGGTGGTGTTGGTACTGTGCCGACGATCCAACTGTTCACTGATTATCTCGTGCGCTTGATGCGTTATTGCGAGTTCATGAAGAAGGTCGTGCCGTTGCACGACGACCTGTTCGACTTCATGTACGAAGCTCTGCCGGGTTACGAGAAAGTCGGCCAGCGGCGCATCCTGCTTGGTTGCTGGGGATCGTTTCAGGATCCGGCGGTTTGCGACTACCGGTACGAGACGATGAACGAGTGGGGCAACGCGATGTACGTGACGCCAGGCGTTGTCGTGGACGGGAAGTTAGTGACGACCAATCTGGTCGACATCAATATGGGCATTCGCATCCTGCTGGGGAGTAGTTATTACGATGACTGGGAAACCTCCGAGACTTTTGTCAAGACAGATCCACTCGGCAATCCTGTGGACAGACGCCATCCGTGGAACCAAACCACCATTCCGCGTCCACAGAAGAGAGACTTCGAAGGCAAATACACGTGGGTGATGTCGCCACGCTGGTATCACGAGGGCGAACAGGGGGACAAGAAGTACCTCGCGCTCGACACGGGCGGTGGTCCAATAGCACGCTTTTGGGCCACTGCCCTGGCGGGCAAGGTTGACATCGGCTACGTCAAAGCCACCGGACACAGTGTGAAGATCTACTTGCCGAAGACGGCGATGAAGCCGGAAGTAGAGTTTGAGTGGAAGATTCCGAAGTGGAGCAACGCGATCGAACGCGATCGAGCGCGCACTTACTTTCAAGCATACGCCGCTGCTTGCGCGCTCTACTTCGCCGAACAGGCAATGGCTGAGTTGCACGCCGGACGAACGCAAACGTGGTCTGAGTTCAAGGTACCGAATGAAGCGATCGGTTGCGGATTTCACGAAGCGGTGCGTGGCGTGCTTTCGCATCACGTCGTGATTCGTGATGGCAAGATCGCGAACTACCATCCGTATCCGCCGACACCGTGGAACGCTAATCCTCGTGACATCTATGGTACGCCTGGTCCTTATGAGGACGCCGTCCAGAACACGCCGATCTTCGAAGAGAACGGACCCGACAAGTTCAAAGGTATCGACATCATGCGCGCGGTGCGGAGTTTCGATCCTTGTTTGCCTTGTGGTGTGCACATGTATTTGGGCAACGGCAAGGTTCTGGAGACGCACCACTCGCCGATGTTTGGACACGTTAAGTAAAGCCACAAAGAGGCACAAGAAGCACAAATGGCGGGCATTGAAAGAATCGAAGAGCTGGTCGGGAAGATCGAGAGTCTTCCCGATCCGGAGGCGCGCGCCAGCGCGGTGGCATTGGTGCAGGCACTGATGGACTTTCATGGCGAGGCTCTGGATCGGTTGATGGAACTGGTTGCCGCGCAGGGTGCGTCTGGTTATTCGATTTTCGACAAGTTCAGCAGCGATGAGTTGGTCAGCAATCTGTTGCTGTTGTACGGACTGCATCCGTTGCCGATCGAGGATCGCGTCAAACAGGCTTTGGAGAAAGTGAAACCGCAGCTTGATTCGCACGGCGGTGCTGTCGAGTTGATTGAAGTCACTGAAGGCGTGGTGCGCTTGCGTCTTAACGGCAGTTGCAACGGTTGTCCTTCGTCGGCGCAGACGCTCAAGTTTGCGATCGAGGAAGCGATTTACGCTGCCGCGCCCGACGTAACGGCGATTGAAGCTGAAGGTGCAATCGAATCAACGTCTGAAAAAGCTTTCGTCCAGATCGCCAGAAAGACATTGTCGATTTCCGATTGCCAAATGCCAATTGCCGATTGAGGTCATTGTCGATTTTCGATTGTTGATTGTCGATTTCTGCTATCTGAAACAGCTATGACCAACGACAAACCGAACAACCAGGACACCGAACCAATCGAAAATCGGCAATCGAAAATCGACAATGTCTTAGGTCGGTTCGTGCGAGCGCGGTCGGTGCCGTTGGAGCGCTGCGATTTGTGCAGCATCGAGCTGGGCCAGGACCATCCTCATTTGGTAGAGCCGGCAACGCGGAGGTTGGTCTGTGCTTGTCAGGCTTGTGCCATTCTTTTTAGTGGCGCGGCTGAGACGAAGTATCGGCGAGTACCAAGAGTCGTGCGTTACTTGCCGAACTTTCAATTGACTGATGCGCAATGGGAAGGCCTGATGATTCCAATTAACATGGCCTTCTTTTTTCAAAGCAGTGCGGCGGGGAAGGTGATTGTTTTGTATCCGAGTCCGGCCGGCGCAACTGAATCGCTGCTCGACTTCGAATCGTGGCGCGAGATTGTTGAATGCAATCCGATCTTAAAAGAGTTGGAAGCTGATACCGAAGCGCTGCTGGTCAATCGCGTGGGCCAGGCAGCGGACTATTTCATCGTGCCGATCGACCAGTGCTACCGGCTCGTCGGTTTGATTCGCACCAAGTGGAAGGGACTCAGCGGCGGTACGGAAGTTTGGGAAGCCATTAACGCGTTTTTTGCTGAGATGAAAGAAAGAACGGTTCCGGTGGGAGACGTTGCGCATGCCTGATCTGGATTTCTTAGTTGCCGGCGCTGAAGCGGTTTCGTTTGCGGCCGCTCCGCTTTTGTCGTTCAAGTTGCGCATTCGCAACGCCGACGAGCACGAGCGGATTCAATCGATCGCTTTGCGCTGCCAGATTCAAATGGAAACGACCAAGCGCAAGTACTCGGCGAAAGAACAGGCACGGCTTTTCGAACTGTTTGGTGAGCCTGAGCGCTGGGGCCGAACACTGCGAGCGATGTTGTGGACGCACACCGCGACAACAGTTCCACCCTTTCAGGGCGAGACCATAGTCGATCTGCCGGTGCCGTGTACTTTCGATTTCAACATAGCTGCGACGAAGTATTTCGCGGGTCTGGAAGATGGCGTGGTCCCCTTGAACCTGATGTTTAGCGGCACGGTGTTCTTTGAGACCAACGACGCGGGTTTACAGGTCGAACAGATCTCCTGGAACAAGGAAGCGCAGTTCCGGCTACCGATCAATATCTGGCACGACATGATGGACCACTACTACCCAAACAGCGCGTGGTTGTGTTTGCGCCGGGATGTTTTTGAACAACTGTGCCGCTACAAGATGGAGCACGCGTTTCCGACGTGGGAACAGACGTTTGAAAGCCTGATTCCCGCGCCGCCGAAACTGGTTGAGGAAGAACTTGCGATTGAAGGGAGTTTGCCGTCGTGAGCGCCGGAGCAAGTCCAGTCAAGAGCAAAAGCCTCGTCGAGAAGATCGCCGATGCGGTGCTTTACGAGGGCTACATTCTTTATCCGTACCGGCCTTCGTCAGTGAAGAATCAGCAGCGTTGGAACTTCGGCGTGGTTTGTCCGGAGTCGTATGCGACTGCGCATAAAGGCACCGAGAGCTCGACGATGCAGACTGAATGTTTGCTCGAGGCTGAGGCGCAAACGACGCTTGACGTCAGGATAAGATTTTTACATCTAGTGCAGCGCGAACAATGGCAGGAAGCGGTTGAGCGTGAAGTTGTTATTCCACGGATAAGGATCGCCGATCAGCGCGTTTCATTCTCCTTTCCCGGAATGCCCGATCGAACACAGCAAGCCCTCACCGGTGAACTCGAAATCTCTTTCAGCAAATCCGATCAATCTGTGGTCAAGGTGTCGCTCGTTATACGCAACCTCACTGCGTTCGATGACGCTGACAAACGCTCTCGTGACGACGCGTTGCTGCATTCATTCGTTTCGACGCACACGATACTGGAAGCACAACAAGGAAAGTTTGTTTCGCTGCTCGATCCTCCCGCTGATTACAAAGCCGCCGCTTCGGCATGTCTAAACCTTGGCACGTATCCGGTGCTTGTTGGCGACGAAAGCAGCCGTTGCTGCGTGCTTTCGTCGCCAATCATCCTTTACGACTACCCACAGATCGCGCCACAGAGCGCGGGCGATCTGTTTGACGGTACTGAAATCGACGAGATCCTTACGCTGCGGATCTTGTCGCTGAGTGACGACGAGAAAAACGAGATACGCAATGCAGACGAGCTTGCGCGACGGCTATTGGAGAGAACTGAATCGCTCTCAGCCGAACAACTGATGAACTTGCACGGGTTGATGAAAAAGACATGAGCTTTGCCTAGTGTTTCTTGTGCCTTTTTGTGGCTTATGAACGAATGGGAATGGCAACTGCTCGAAGATAAAACGGCGCTCGATGTTGTTCGTGTTAACGGCAACGAGCTCCGTAAAGGCGGGCGCGTGCGGCTGGTGCCCCGCGCCCGCGGCGATGTGTTCGATCTCGCGCTGGCAGGCAAGACCGCGGTGATCGAAGCGATCGAAGAAGACTACGAAGGCAACACGCATCTCGCGGTAGTTGTCGACGACGATCCGGGACGCGACCTCGGAATGTTGCGCCAACCGGGCCATCGGTTTTTCTTCTCGGTCGAGGAGGTCGAGCCTCTGTGAGGATACTCGTTGCAGGCATCGGCAACATTTTTCTTGGCGACGATGCCTTCGGTTGCGCAGTGGCAAGAGAGTTGAGCCGCCGCAGTTGGCCCGAGAATGTGCGAGTTGTCGACTTCGGTATTCGTGGATTCGATCTCGTATACGCGCTGCTCGATGGTTATGAGTTAACGATCCTGGTTGACGCCACGCCACGAGGTGAGGCGCCAGGAACGCTGTTCACGATCGAGCCGGATTTGAGTGAACTCGATGCGCTTGATATCGAAGCGATGCCCGAGACTCATGGCATGAACCCGTTGAAGGTTTTGAAGATGGTGAAGGCCATGGGCGGCGATTTTAATCAGGTGCTACTCGTCGGCTGTGAACCGGCAACGTTTGGTCCGGAAGAAGGCTTGATGGGATTGAGTGCGGAAGTGCAGGCTGCGGTGCCCGAAGCGGTGAGAATTGTTGAAACGTTGATTAAAAAGACGGAGGAGAAAATATGGGTGAAAGAAACAAAAGGTGTGAACACTCAGGTGGCATTCGATTGCTGAAAATTATCGGTGGCATTGCGGTCGCGGTGATCGCGGTGGGAGTGCTCACCCAAATGAACGACATTCGGCGCTATATAAAGATATCGACGATGTGAGCCGCAAAGAGGCACAAAAGACACAAAGGCAAGCACTCGTGTTTTGCCTCTCTTGTGCTTCTTGTGCCTTTTTGTGGCCCGGCTTGTAAATCATGAGTTCTGAAGCTGCTGGCAAACTTGAACATTATCGTCTCGACGCCGCTGCAAGTAAGTTCACGGCGCAGGCGTTTGCGGAAGGATTGTTTTCAGCGTTTGGACACGATCCGGTGATTGGGATCAGGGACTTTCAGGGTGAGGCGGAGTTTGTGCCCGGCACGTTTGAAAATGCTTCGTTGAGATTAAGCATCAATGCGAACTCTCTCGCGGTGGTCAACAACGTGAAAGAGAAGGACCGCCACGAGATCGAACGCATGATGCGCGAGGAAGTGCTGGAGACCGGAAAGTATCCGGAGATTGTTTTTCAAAGCAACAACATCGCGTTGTCGCGGCTGGGAGAAGGCCGTTATCGCGCGCGCGTGATCGGTAAGCTGACGTTGCACGGCGTTACGCAGAACAACTTGTGGCTTAACGGTGAAGTGGCAATTAGCGCTGACGGGTTGAGAGCGAGGGGCGACTTCGCTGTTAAGCAAACTGATTACAAGATCAATTTGGTTTCAGTTGTGGGGGGCACACTGAAGATCAAGAACGAAGTGAAGTGTTCGTTCGATATCGTGGCCCGAAGTATTCAATAGACGCAGGTTCGGTAGATGCACGAACTTTCCATCGCCGTGAGCATGATCGAGATGGCCGAAGAGGAAGCGGTGCGCGCTGGCGGGCGTGTGGCGGCGTTGCATCTCAAGTTGGGACCACTGTCGGGTGTCGTCAGAGAAGCGCTGGAGTTTTCGTGGGAGATCGCTTGTCAGGGAACGGCTTTGGAAGGATCTCAACTGGTCATCGAAGACGTGCCTGTAATGATTCGTTGTTCGCGGTGTCGGGAAGAGTTTGAAGTGTCTTTGCAGGACTTGCGTTGTGCCGCTTGCGGTGAACCGGGTGAGGTGATTCAGGGACGCGAACTGGAAGTAACGGCGCTTGAATTGGAGCCGGAAGAGGAATTGGTGACATGAGCACTCAGCCGCGCATGGTTGAAGTGAGACAAAACGTTCTCAAGCAGAACGACATGCTCGCGCGTGCGTTGCGGCAACGTTTTGCGGATGCGGGTGTGCTCGTGATCAGTCTCGTTTCGACACCCGGCGCCGGCAAAACCGCGCTTCTCGAACACACGTTGACGCGGATGCGCGCCGACGGATTGTGCGTCGCGGCACTAGTCGGAGATCTGGCAACGGAAAACGATGCGCGGCGGCTCGCGCGCAGCGAGGCGCCGGTAAAGCAGATCGTGACGGGAACGATCTGTCATCTCGACGCCGCCATGGTCCAACAAGCGCTGGTTGATTGGACACTCTCCGAACTCGACGTCCTTTTTATCGAGAACGTCGGTAACCTCGTTTGTCCTTCCAGTTACGATCTGGGCGAACAGTTGCGGCTGGTGCTGATGTCTGTGACGGAAGGCGAGGATAAGCCGTTGAAGTATCCAACGATCTTCAACACGGCGGACGTTTGCGTGATCACGAAGATGGACCTCGCTGAAGCGGTCGAGTTTGATTTGAATGCGGCGCGGGAACATATTCAGACAGTTCGGCCGGGGATGGAGATTCTTGAGCTGTCTGTGAAAAGCGGGATTGGTATTGATCGCTATCTCGCGTTTTTACACGCGAGACTAAGCGAGCGAGTTGCGGTAGGAACAGCGTGACTACAAGGGCGCAGATTATCGTGCGGGGAATAGTGCAGGGCGTTGGCTTTCGCCCGTTTGTCTATTCGCGCGCGAATAGCAGATCGTTGAATGGGCGCGTGCTAAACAACGCCTCGGGAGTGCTCATCGATCTCGAAGGTGACGCCGCCGAGATCGATCACTTCGTCCGCGAACTGGAACTTAATCCGCCGCCGCTGTCATCGATCGAATCGATCGAGCGTTTGGAAAATCTTGTTCCGCTCGAGTATGCCGACTTTCAGATCCTGGAAAGCGATTCCGCGGGACGAAAGCTGGTGCCGATCTCGGCGGACGTCGCAACGTGTGACGATTGTCTGCGAGAACTCTTCGACCCGGCGAATCGCCGTTATCGCTATCCTTTTATTAACTGCACCAACTGCGGCCCGCGCTTCACGATTATTGAAAGAGTCCCTTACGACCGTGAAAACACAACCATGCGGGCGTTCGAGCTGTGTGGCGCGTGTCGTCGAGAGTATGAAGACCCGCTCGACCGGCGTTTTCATGCGGAACCGACGGCCTGCGCGGTCTGCGGTCCCGATTTATTTTTATTCGATCACCCCGGCAACAAGATTCTCCAAAATCCCCTCCTTACGGCGATACGTTTGCTGCAACGCGGAAACATTGTGGCCCTGAAAGGAATCGGCGGTTATCACCTAGCGTGCGATGCGCTTTCGAACGAAGTTGTCTCTCGGTTGCGCAGCCGGAAGTTTCGCGAGGACAAACCGTTTGCGTTGATGGCGCGATCGGTGGAGGCGATCAGACCGTATTGCGAGGTTTCAGATCATGAGTCTGCGCTGCTCGCATCGCCGGCGCGTCCGATCGTGTTGCTCGAACGAAAACCGGGCAGCGCGATCCCGAGTTCGGTCGCGCCTGGCGTGAGCACGCTCGGTTTCATGCTTCCTTACGCACCGCTTCATTACCTGCTGCTCGACGCGTCAGATCGGCCGCTGGTGATGACGAGTGGAAACATCTCGGACGAGCCGATCAGTTTTCGTGAAGATGAAGCGAACGAACGCCTGCACGACATCGCCGACTATTTTCTCGTCAACGATCGCCCGATACACATTCGCACTGACGATTCAGTTGTGCGCAGTTTCGACAATCGTGAGATGGTGCTGCGGCGCTCCCGTGGTTACGCACCCGCGCCGATCCGCACGGCGTTTAATTTCGCGCGCAACGTTCTTGCATGTGGTGCCGAGCTGAAGAACACGTTCTGCCTTGCGCGTGACCAGAGTGCGTTTGTGAGTCATCACATCGGCGATCTGGAAAATTTCGAGACTTTGCGCTCCTTTACCGAAGGCATCGAACACTACAAGCATCTATTCGACATCACGCCTGAAGTCGTCGCGTACGATCTTCATCCCGAATACCTATCGACAAAATATGCTCTCGCGCTCGGCGATGTCGCCACGAAAATCGCGATTCAACACCATCATGCGCACATTGCGAGTTGCCTGGCTGACAACCAGATCGACGGCGAAGTAATCGGTGTTGCTTTTGACGGGCTGGGATTTGGTCTGGACGGAAAGCTCTGGGGCGGCGAGTTTTTTGTGGCTGACTTCCTTGACGCGGAACGTGTCGCTCACCTCGCGAATGTTCCGTTACCGGGCGGCGCAAAAGCGATCCGTGAGCCGTGGCGGTTGGCGGCCGTTTATCTGCAACGAACCTTTGGCGACGACTTTACCGAGTTGAGTATTCCATTCACGCGGCAGATGGACCGCAAGCGCTGGTCGACGCTGAACAGCATGATCGCCGCGGGCGTGAATTGTCCGGAAACGTCGAGCATGGGCCGTTTATTCGATGCCATTGCCGGGTTGTTGACTTTAAGAAGCGCTGTTAACTACGAAGCGCAGGCGGCGATCGAACTAGAAGGGATTTCCGAAAAGACCACAGATTTTTATGAGTTTCTCGTTGACGGCGACCTGATCTTGGCTGAGCCGGTTGTTCGTGCGGTTGTGGAGGATTTGGTTGATGGCTTGTCCGTGGCGCAAGTCGCCGGGCGTTTTCATTTGAGTGTGGCCAAGTTGATCGTGGAGGTTGCGGAAAGGGTCAGAGCAGAAAGACATTTGAACCGCGTGGCCCTCTCTGGCGGCGTGTTTCAGAACATGCTGCTTTTAAGACGCGTCACGCAATTGCTGCGTGAATCGCAGTTCGAAGTTTTCACACACAGCCGCGTGCCCGCCAACGACGGCGGCATCTCGGTGGGCCAAGCGGCCATTGCGAACGCGCGAATTCAAGCAGGGAGGTTTAACTGAATGTGCCTGGCGATACCAGGAAAGATCGTCGAGATTGTCGACGCGGAAAATCAGATCGCGAAGGTCGAGGTCGGTGGTGTCAAACGAAATATCAACATCGGCATGCTGCCTGAGAATGAGACCCACGTCGGCGATTACGTGTTGATTCACGTCGGCTTCGCGATGAGCAAGATCGACGAGCGGGAGGCCGAGGAAACGCTGCGCCTGCTCAAGGAACTCGGCGAGTATCAGAACGAGTTTGAGCAGTTCCAAATCGCGGTTGAATGAGATGACTAAACCAGACGTCGACAACTTTTCCCGCGCGTTTTATCCGTTTCTTCACGACGAACAAACCGACGACGGGAAACTGATGGAGGACCTCGGTTTCTCCCTGCTGGAAAAAGCTCGCGAAAGCTCTGAGATCAAGACCCGGTTCTTCAGTGAAAACAAAGAGACGATTCTGGCTGCATCGCTGCAAATGGCGAAGGCGTTTCACCGCGGCCGCAAACTGCTGGTGTGTGGCAACGGGGGCTCCGCTACTGACGCGCAGCACATCGCAGTTGAGTTCATGCATCCGATCACTGTCGGCCGCAAAGCGCTGCCGGCGATCTGTTTGACGAACGACATGGCCATGGTCACGGCGGTGGCGAATGACGTCGGTTTTGACGATGTGTTCGCGCGCCAAATCATCGCGTTGGGAAAAGAAGGCGACGTACTGCTTGGCGTTTCGACCAGTGGCAATTCAAAGAACCTGGTCCATGCGTTTGAGACTGCGCGCCGCATGAAGCTATCGACCATCGGTTTCGCGGGTAACGATGGCGGAGAGATGGCTGAGCTGGGTCTGCGCGGCCTGGTTAATTATTGCTTGACGGTGCCGACAGCGAGCATTCACCGGATTCAGGAAACACACGTCGCGCTCTATCACATCATGTGGGACATGGTGCACACGTTTTTAAGCCACAGACAAACACGGATAGACACGGACGGGATCTAAGCTGTATTTAAGGCGGTCCGTGTTGTCGGTGTTCGTCCGTGGCAGATTTAGGGTTGACATGAAGTATATCGACGAATACCGCCAGAGCGATCTCGCGGACACGCTGGCAAAGAAAATCGCCGGCTTAACCAGCCAACCGCTCAAGTTGATGGAAGTTTGCGGCGGGCACACGCACACGATCTTCAAGTACGGCATCGAGGATCTGTTACCGGAAAACATCGAGATGATTCACGGCCCCGGTTGTCCGGTGTGTGTGATTCCGCTGGGCCGGGTCGACGATGCGATCTCGATCGCGCAGCAGCCGGATGTCATTTTCACGACGTTTGGTGACGCGATGCGGGTGCCGGGTTCGAAGACGAGCTTGCTCGACGCAAAAGCACAGGGCGCTGACGTGCGTATGGTCTATTCGCCGCTCGACGCGCTCAAGATCGCCCGAAACAATCCGGCGAAGCACGTCGTGTTTCTGGGTCTCGGATTTGAAACCACCGCGCCGTCGACGGCGATGACGATCCTGCAGGCCGACAAGGAGAACGTCGAAAACTTCAGTGTGTTTTGTAATCACATCACGATCATTCCGGCGCTGAAGGCGATGCTCGACTCGCCGGATCTAAAGCTCGACGGGTTTGTTGGTCCGGGTCACGTCAGCACCGTGATTGGAACGCGCTGTTATGACTTTGTTCCGCGCTTATACGGCAAGCCGCTCGTGGTGACCGGGTTTGAACCGCTCGACGTGCTGCAGTCTGTTTACATGATCGTGAAGCAGATTGTTGAAGGCCGCGCTGAAGTTGAGAATCAGTATGCGCGCGTTGTTTATCGGGAAGGGAATCGACGCGCGCTGGAAGCGTTGTCGGAAGTGTTTGAGCCGCGTGAGTATTTCGAGTGGCGCGGACTCGGCTCGATCGCGCACAGCGGCATGAAGTTGAAGGACAAGTATTCGCGCTTTGATGCGGAGGTGAAGTTTAGTGTGCCGGGTTTGCGCGTGGCGGATCCAAAGGCATGTCAGTGCGGTGAAATACTGAAGGGCGTCAAGAAGCCGTGGGAGTGCAAAGTATTCGGCACCGCCTGCACGCCTGAGACGCCGATCGGATCGTGCATGGTGTCCTCCGAAGGCGCGTGCGCGGCCTATTACAACTTCGGCAGACTCTCGAAGATCGCCGAACGCTCCGCCGCGCGAGCTTAATAATGTCCAACGCCTTTTCGCCTTCGCCACTCTTCCAACGCGTCGAGCGCGCGCGGCGGCGTAAGCACAAATTCACTGACACGCACATCACGCTCGCGCACGGTAGCGGTGGACGGGCCATGCACGATCTCATCGAGGGTCTGTTTCTCGACTACTTTCGCAATCCTTTACTCGAACGGCTCGAAGACCAGGCCGTTTTCGACATCGCTGCAAATGCGCCCACGAGCAACGGTCATGCTTCAACGCGACTCGCCTACAGCACCGATTCGTATGTTGTTTCGCCCGTGTTCTTTCCCGGCGGCGACATCGGCAAGCTCGCGATCAACGGCACCGTAAACGATCTCGCGATGAGCGGCGCCCGGCCTTTGTACCTGTCGTCAGGGTTTATCCTCGAAGAAGGTTTCGCGATCGACGATTTGAAAAAGATTCTGGCGTCGATGCGTGATGCGGCCGCTGAAGCCGGTGTGACGGTGGTGACCGGCGATACGAAGGTTGTGCAAAAGGGCAGTGCAGACAAGATCTTCATCAACACTTCGGGTATTGGAATAGTTGAAGCCCCACTAAACCTCTCGGCGTCGCGGGCGCAGCCGGGAGATAAGGTGCTGCTCAGCGGCATGCTGGGTGATCATGGCACGACGATCATGATCGCCCGTGGCGAACTGGAATTGGAGACCGATATCGAGAGCGACTGCGCGCCCTTGAACTCGCTCGTTGCCGAGATGATCGACGAAGCCAGTAAGCTAAACGCTTTGGCTGGTCTTCACTGTTTGCGCGATCCGACTCGCGGCGGTTTGGCTACCACTCTCAACGAGATCGCGCTCAGCGCTGAAGTTTGTATCGAGATCAAAGAAGAGTTGATCCCGGTGCGCGAGGAAGTGAAAGGCGCCTGCGAGATACTTGGTCTCGATCCGCTTTACGTGGCGAACGAAGGAAAACTCGTGGCGATCGTGTCGGCAGATCTGGCTGAGCCGCTTGTGTCTCGCATGAAGCAGCACCGCTATGGCGCTGATGCATGCATCATCGGCGAAGTTAAAAATGAGCCGCAGGGAATCGTGTCGATGCGTACGGGTTTTGGCGGAACGCGAATCGTTGATATGCTCGTGGGCGAACAATTACCCCGAATATGTTAGAAAACCCTGAATCGCTCAGTATCTTTGTAATTCTCAGTCTCGGCCTGATCTTTGGTCTGAAACACGCCACGGAAGTCGATCACGTCGTTGCGGTCACCACGATCGTCAGCCGGCACAAGAACGTTTTCCATTCGGCGGTGGTGGGCGCGATGTGGGGCATGGGCCACACGGTCTCGCTATTGGTCGTGGCAGTGATCGTGTTGTCGTTACGGATCGCGATTCCGGAAGTTGTGAGCGCCTGGCTCGAATTCGGCGTCGCGCTCATGATCATCGGGTTAGGTGTGAGTGCTCTCTGGCGTGGGTTGCGCAAGAGCGGTCACGTTCACGTCCATCAGCATAGTCACGGCGGCGCATCGCACACTCACGTTCACTTCCACGAGCATGAAACTAAACACGAGCCTGCCGTGAAGACTCAACATTCGCATGATGTGTCGCGCATTGGCTGGAAACCCGTTTTGGTCGGCATGGTCCATGGCCTTGCGGGATCGGGCGCGTTGACTTTGCTTGTACTCACGCAGATCAGTTCGCCGTGGATTGGTCTGTCGTATGTGTTGACGTTTGGTATTGGCTCAATTGTGGGCATGCTCCTGATGTCCGGGTTAATTGGCTTGCCTTTCGCTATCGCCTCAGCGAAACTGACTCACATCCATCACGGACTACAAACACTGGCCGCCGTGCTCAGCATCTGTTTTGGCGTTTGGTACGCCTTCAAGGCTGGCGCCGGCACTCTGTTTTAATCGCTGAAGAACAATCAGGGCGCGCGGTTCAACCGCTTTAACCTCAACTGCTCGATCCCCCATCGGGCCATACTCAAGGAGAAGACTCATGATTTACCCAAAACACCTCTACTCGTTCGCATTGCTTTTCGTCGTTATTCTTGTCGCTAGTGGGACGACAGTCGCAAAGCCACACATCTCGATTGCCGAAGCGCGTAGCCTTCCGTTGGGCACTGTCGTCACGATTGACGGTGCTGTAACTGTGCCTTCCGGCGCCTTCAGCTCGAGCACCTTCGATCAAGGCTTTGCGATTCAGGATCGAACTGGTGGCATTTACGTCAGTACCGCTGACAATCTCGGCTTCGCACCGCGGCAACAAGTGCGCGTGACGGGCACACTCGCCGACACGGTGTTGCCGGGGTTGCTGGTGCTCGTAGATGTGACGGACGTAAAAGCTCACGGCGCTGGTCCAAAGGTACAGCCGCTACCGGTTGACACGGGCGACGTGGGAGAAGCGACCGAAGGCTCGCTCGTCCGCATCACGGCAACGATCACGCAACCAATCATCAACGACCTGCCGTTTGGGTTCATTATCTTCGTCAACGACGGCTCCGGTGAAGTCCACATCTTCGTTAGCGCCTCAACCGGCATCGACGTGAGCGGTCTCAGTCCGGGCCAGACCATCGAAGTGACGGGTTTCAGTGGCCAGTTCGCGGATTCTTTTGAAGTCGATCCACGATTTCAGAGCGATATCAGAATCGTGCCCTGAGTTTGCTACTCGTGCCTCTCATCTCGTAATCTTACGCGCCACCGAAAAACGGGATAGAGGACCGAAATGATTCTTCGCGCGACGTCCGTCGCGGGCTTCATAGTCTTTGCGGGGATTGCGTGGCTGCTGTCTACCAATCGCCGCAAGATCGCCTGGAAAACCATTGCCTGGGGAGTTGCGTTGCAGCTCCTCATCGGCTTGATCGTATTCCGTCTGCCCGTCTCGCACCGGGTCTTTCTGTGGCTAAACGACGCTGTGCTCGTTTTGCTCAACGCGTCGCGAAGCGGTTCGACGTTTCTGTTTGGACCACTCGCCGCCGGCCCCGGCGAACAAGGATCGGTCGGGTTTATTCTGGTCTTTCAGGTTCTGCCGGTCGTGATCTTCTTCGCCGCCTTCACTGCGGTGCTCTATCACCTCCGCGTGCTGCAAGTATTCGTGCGGCTCTTCGCCAAACTCTTCCATCGCACGATGAAGATCAGTGGCGCCGAAGCACTCTGCGGCTCCGCCAACATCTTTGTCGGGATGGAATCCGCGCTCGTCGTACGGCCTTATCTCGAAAAAATGACGCGTTCGGAGTTGTTGGTCGTGCTGGCGACGGGTATGGCCACGGTTGCATCGAGCACGCTCGGAGTTTATGTCGCGTTTCTCTCCGGTGTTTTCCCGCAGATAGCTGGACACTTGCTTTCGGCCTCGATCATCGCAATTCCGGCTTCGGTGGTTATGGCGAAACTGCTCGTGCCGGAAACTGAAACGCCAGAGACGAGCGAAGGTGTTCCGCCGGAAGATGAATCAAGCCGTTCGAAGAATTTGATCAGCGCGATCATCGAGGGATCGATGGATGGTTTGAAACTGGCTGCGGGCATCACGGCGCTGCTGATCGCGATCCTTGGTTTGGTGGCGCTGGTTGACAAGATACTCGGCGCAGGCAGTTCGTGGCTGGGGATGAGTGAGCCGTTGTCGTTTGTGAGAATTCTGAGCTGGGTGTTTTATCCGTTTGCGTTTTTGCTTGGTGTTTCGCCAAGTGATGTGCCGGTGGCGGCGCGTTTGTTGGGTGAACGAACCATTCTCACGGAAGTTTTCTCGTACAACCATCTCGCGGAACTGATCTCCACCGGACAAATCACTGATCCGCGAACGGTGGTGATTCTGAGTTACGCGCTCTGCGGTTTTGCGCACGTCGCGGCGCTGGCGATTTTTGTCGGCGGTACGGCGGTGCTTGCTCCATCGCGGCGCGACGATCTCGCGAGTTTGGGTTTGCGCGCATTGCTGGCGGCGACACTTGCGACATTGATGACCGGTTGCGTCGCGGGAATGTTTAGTAGCAGCGACGCGGTTATGCTCTTGCGAGCCGGTTAACTCCGTCGAAGCAAAGGAGTGGTATAAAGTTCTGAATATGACAACGGAAGTATCAACGGTAGGACGCGCAACTGCGCCTGCGACGCAGCGTGTTGCATTGCGCTGCTCGGGGTTAGTCAAGAGATTCACGGATGTGACCGCCGTGAACGGGCTCGATCTGGAAGTGTTCGCAGGCGAGTGTTTTGGATTGCTTGGACCAAACGGCGCCGGCAAGACGACCACTGTCGAGATACTCGAAGGCCTGACGCCCGCGAATGAAGGCACGGTCGAGCTGTTGGGCCAGAAGTGGACCAAGGGCGACGATCGTGCATTGCGCGAACGTATTGGTGTGCAGTTGCAAGAGACGCAACTCGCGGAGAAAGTCACGGTCGAAGAGACTTTGCGGCTGTTTCGCAGTTTCTACGCGCGCGGTCATGGTGTTGATGAAGTCATTCGGACGGTTGGCCTCGAAGAAAAACGAAATTCGCGTGTCGGCAAGCTCTCCGGCGGACAGAAACAACGGCTCGCCGTGGCGTGCGCACTCGTGAGCGATCCGGAGCTTTTGTTTCTCGATGAGCCGACGACCGGGCTCGATCCGCAAGCGCGGCTGTCGTTGTGGGACATTGTCGAAAAGTTTCGTGAGGGCGGCGGCACGATTCTGCTAACGACACACTACATGGAAGAAGCTACGCGTCTGTGCGATCGCGTTGCGATCATGGACCACGGTAAAGTGATCGCGCTCGGAACGCCCGCGGAACTGATCGAATCGCTCGGCGCGGACCAGGTGATCGAAATCAGCGTGACGAATCCGCTGGCAGACGACTCTTTAACAAACCTTCCAGCCGTTAAGAATCTGCACAAACGAGGCGAGATCTACGCGCTCACCGTTTCCGAGATCGGCATCGCGCTGCCCGCCTTGCTCGCGGAAATAGAACGGCAGCAGTCAGAGATCGTGACACTCACCACGCACCAGGCGACACTCGAGGATGTGTTTGTTAGTTTGACCGGGAGAATGTTGCGCGATGGATGAAGCAAAAGAAACTTTGAGAGCCGACCCTGGTGAACTGAAGTCGCAGAAGCTTCATCCGCTGGCCGAACTGACAATGACGCGCATGCGTGAGTTTTTGCGCGAGAAGGAAGCAGTGTTTTGGGTTTTCGTGTTTCCGGTGTTGATGACGTTTGCGCTGGGGATCGCGTTTCGCAATACCGCACCGGACAAAACGCTGGTGGCTGTTGAAGCAGAAAGCGCCGCCACGAACCCGAAGGTTAGTGAGACGGCGAACATTTTATCTCAGTCGCCTGACGTCACCGCGACTGTGTTGAGTCCCGACGAAGCAACTCGAGCATTGCGCAGCGGTAAGGTGTCGATCGTCGTCAAACCGCAGAACGATTCGTTCGAATATCGTTTCGATCCCACCAGACCCGAAAGCCGCGCCGCAAGACTTCTGGTTGACGACGTGTTGCAACGCGGTAAGGGACGAGTCGATGTCGCGAAGGTTGGAGAAGAGAAGGTTACTGAACCGGGTGCTCGTTACGTGGATTTTCTGGTGCCCGGCTTGATTGGCATGAACCTGATGGGCAGCGGTTTGTGGGGGTTGGGATTTACCGTCGTTATCGCCCGTTCGCGAAAGATTCTCAAACGCTTTGCCGCAACGCCGATGCGGCGTTCGCATTATCTGCTTTCGTTCATGCTCTCGCGGCTTGTGTTCCTGGTGCTGGAAGTCGCGGCGGTGATTATCTTCGCGGTGCTGGCTTTTGGTTTTACGGTGCGCGGCTCGTGGCTGAGTCTGACTTTAGTAACGATACTTGGTGGCTTCGCTTTCTCGGGTCTTGGATTGCTCGTCGCGGCGCGCCCGACGACGATCGAGGGCGTGTCGGGCTTGATGAACTTCATCATGCTGCCGATGTGGCTGCTGTCGGGAACGTTCTTTTCATCAGAACGGTTTCCGCAAGTGCTGCAGCCGTTCATTCAGATTCTGCCGCTGACCGCGCTGAACAACGTGCTCCGAGCGCTGATGAACGAAGGCTCGTCGCTCGCGTCTAACTGGTTTCCGATCGCGATCTTGCTTTTTTGGTTTGTCGTTAGCTTTGTTGTTGCGCTGAAGATTTTCAAGTGGCAGTGACGTGAGGTTCAATGAGTACTGCTGAATTGGCCGCGGCGTTTCTGGAAAACGCGTGCGCCGATCCCCTCCTGGCGAATGGTCCAGCCGCTCATCTCAGGCGTTCAAATACCGCTTTACGTATGCTCCGGCGCTACCCGGAGATCGCGCACCACGGCATTCATACCGTAGTTATTTGTGGTGACGTTGAAGCGGTCGAACGCATTCTCGCGGAACGGCCCGAAGCCGCCAGCGAGCCGGGTGGACCACAGCGAAGACGCGAGCGTAGCGAACTTGATCAGCTTTGGACGCCGCTGTTGCATCTCTGTTATGGACGGCTTCCGCTGGTCGCTGCTTCAGACAATGCGGTCGCTATCGCGCGCTTGCTTCTCGATCATGGCGCGAATCCGAACGATTACTTCGAAGTGGGTGACGGACCGCACCGCTACACGGCGCTTTGCGGAGTTGCCGGAGAAGGCGAGGACGATGCTCCACCTCATCCGCAACGTGAAGCGCTCTCTCGTTTGTTGTTGGACCACGGCGCCGATCCATACGACACGCAACTCTTCTACAACACTCATTTCCATGGCAAGATACTTTGGATTCTCGAGCCACTCTATGAATGCGCAGCAAAGATCGGGCGCCCGTTCGATGCTGATTCTGAGTGGTCAGGCATCAATGTCGGTGGCTATGGCCGTGGCGCGCGTTATTTCCTCACCGAAGCGATCGCAAACAATAATCTCGAATTAGCTGAATGGCTGCTGAAGCGCGGCGCAAACCCAAACGCCGAGCCACCGCCGCATCCGAACCTGGCAAAGCGTTCATTGCACGAAGAAGCACTCCGCCGCGGCCACAATGAGATGGCTGCGTTGTTGGTGCGCTATGGAGCGACGCCGTCGCAGTATGTGCGCGATGGTGTTGAGACCTTTACCGATGTCTGTTTACGGCTTGATGAGAACGAAGTCCGCGCGCTAATCGCGGAACATCCGGAGTATCTACGTTCCGCCATTCCAATCTTCACCGCCGCGAAACGCGATCGAGCGGATGTGGTGGCACTGCTGCTCGACCTCGGCACGCCCATCGAGATTGCCGATGATTCGCAGATGCGCCCGTTGCACGTTGCTGCGTACAGCGACGCGCTCAATGTCGCCGCATTGCTGATTGAGCGAGGTGCGGATCTTGAGGCGGTCGAAAGCAATTGGAACAACACGCCGCTTGGCTTCGCGACGTACGCGAACCTCTCGCGTATGATCGATTTTCTTAGCAGGCATACGACCGATGTTTATCGCCTGACCTGGACGGGAAACATCGAGCGTTTGAAAGTGGTGCTGAATGCGCAGCCCGAGTTGGCGAAGCTCAACGACGGCAGCACGCCGCTGATGTGGTTGCCTGACGACGACGCGCTGGCGACGGAAGCCGTCAAGCTATTGGTCAGTCTCGGTGCCGATCCGGCGGCCAAAAGTAATCAAGGATTGACAGCCGCGGATTACGCGGGAAAGTGGGCGCTCTATGACACTGCCGATCTTCTCGATTCGTTGACTCGCTGAGGCTGGTCTGATGAGGTCGAAGCAATGAAACGAGCTACGCCCAGATTAGTACGTAACAAAGGAACTCATCCGGAGCCATTTGAACCGCTCTGGCCGCCGTTTGTAGCGATGCTGGCGGTGGGAGGTTTGTACGCAGCGCTGCCGCCGAGTTTGTTGGGTGGTGCGCCGCGCTGGTTATTGGTGACGGTAGTTCTCTTGCTCGCGGTGCTGATACTCATCCTGCATCATCGGCATAATCATTTCCTGGGCCAGGTGTTGGGCTACATCCTCAACAGCGTCGTGACGATCACGTTGATTGTCTCGCTGGGCTTTCTTATCGAGCAGGTAACGGAACACAAGGTGACGCCGCCGCAACTGCTACGCTCAGCGGCGGCGCTTTGGGTTTCTAATTTTCTGATCTTTGCCTCGTGGTACTGGCGGCTCGACGGAGGTGGACCACACCAGCGCGCCTTGACGCCGGGCCACACTGACGGCGCGTTCCTGTTTCCGCAGATGACGATGCACCCGGATGCGAAGAGCGCGGCGGGCGAAGAAGAGTGGGAACCAAACTTCGTCGACTATCTGTTTCTCGCCTTCAACACGAGCACCGCGTTTTCGCCGACGGACGTGCCGGTCCTCTCGCGTTGGGCCAAGATCCTGATGATGATTCAGGCGATGATTTCGCTGCTGGTGCTGGCGTTGCTGGCGGGTCGTGCGGTGAACATTCTGTGAAGACGAGACGGCGAGTATTACTGCTTGTCAGCGGGGTGCTCGCGCTTCTGGTCGTGCTTTGGGTGGTGCTGGCACTGAATTGTCCGAGCGCGGGAATCGCTCTTACCAGCCGGGCGGCAAGTCTTCATCGATTAAAGAATCGAACTACCTTTCCACAAACCGCCGATTTCGATTCGCGTGTGACGCTCGACGCGTTGCTCCAGCCCGGCGACGACTCTAATCGCTGGTCGGTCGATCGCGCGGCCAGAATTCAGGGGCAAGTGATCGACGTTGCGTACGCGCGCCCGGAAGCGACCAATTGTTTCAATCCGTGTGGCCGCGACATTCACATCCACATTTCAAAACACAAGGACGCCGGCAAAAGCGAACACGTCGTACTCGAGGTCACGCCGAAGTTGCGCGCGTGGGCCGCGACTCTGGGAATTGATTGGTCGGAAGAAACTCTGCACGCGCAGTTAGTCGGCCACTGGGTTGAATTCGAAGGCTGGTTATACTTCGACGCCGGTCACACCTCGGAATCCGAGAACATAAATCCCGGCAACCCTGAGAACTGGCGAGCGACAGCGTGGGAGGTCCATCCGATCACGAAGATCACGGTGCTTAGGTAGCATGGTGAAAACTACAATTCTCTTCAGACCGGTTGGTCAGAAAGAACTCGACCTCATTCGTGACAGCGGGTTTAGTGAGTTTCCGCCGCGTTTGCCGGAGCAGCCGATCTTCTATCCCGTCGTTACCGAGGAATACGCGAGACAGATTGCCCGCGACTGGAATGCGAAACACAATGAGGAAAGAGTCGGTTACGTGACACGCTTCCACGTGCGATCTGAGTATCTAAGGCGATACGACGTTCAGACAGTTGGTGGTTCTGAGCATTTGGAATACTGGATTCCGGCTGGAGAGCTGGCAGAGTTCAATCAGAATATTGTCGGCGCGATTGAGGTTATTGCCGAGTACCGGAATGAGGAAGGGAAGATTACTCACCATCCAACAGCCTCGTAGTGTTCTCCGTGACACTCGGTGGCTCGGCTAATTCGTTCGTCCTTACCTGTGAGCGACCAACGGCGGGTATCGGCATATTAACTGGCGGAGGCAATGAGGCACGCGTCGAGGCCGTTCCCAGGGTGGACGTCTGAGGGGCTTGATATGTGATGGGGGCGTTCTTGTCGCTGAAGAGGCGTGCGTAGAGCATCATCACGAGCGCGATGAAAAAGAGCGTGCATGGAATGATCATTGGCCCGCCCTCTTCGAGCGCAATACTGAAGATCGCGAAAACAGGGAAGAGCACGCCGCTGAAGAACATCAGTTTGGCTGCCCGGCGGATTCCTCTACGCCGGGGCGACAAAGCATCGACCTGCGTGTCTTCTTTCCGTTTGGCGGGCAAAACGCGTCCACCGGCGAGCCACTCCGCCAGTCCACTCAGCGCGAGTCCGCACCGAGAACAGAACTTCATCTCCTCCGAGACCTGCTGCTGACCACAATTAGGACAATACATAAGCGTTAAAGTTGAAAGGGATTTTAGCCGAACCGAGGAGAGTACGGTAACACGCCGAGTGAAGTTCGCAATAACTAAAGTATGGCTTGTCTTCAATTAGACGCCGGTAGATGTCCTAGAACGCCGGACTCTTAAACGACGCGTTTTCGAAGTGTTCGCGGCGTGGAAATTGAAGGAATTCTCCCAGCGCGGCGATGATGAAGAGGGCAAAAAAGTAGGGGTCGCTCGTCAGGAAGAAATCCAGCAGTCCGAGTAAGGCTGCTACCTCGCTCATGGCCCAGGCGACTATGTAGCCTTGCTGCACCTGCTGAACCTGGCGCTGTTCTATGGCTCGGCTGACCAATTTGCTTTTGACGAGAAATGAGATCAGCGTGGTTGAGACTCCGGCGGCGAGTAGCGTTAGGGACAGTGTGTGGTTGGGTTCGAGGTTTTCCGGCCGGCCTGTGAAAATTGTAAACGCGTAGTAGAGGCCGACGCTCGCTAGCAGACCAAGCCAAAGAATACGCACCGCGCGCATGCGCTGCTCGATATCCATTTGCGGACGGTTCGGATCTGGTGGTTGAGGTTTCATAGGTGCTCACTCAGGTTTCTTGGTAAAGCCGGAAATGTCCCAGCGGCTTTCGATGTTTTTGAAGAGGCGCAAGCTGTCGAAGAATCGACTCGAGCCACCGCCCGCCAAGTTCGAACCTTCCTGGCCAGCGATCTTGGAGCCTTCTTGTCCTGCGATCTTGGAGCCTTCCTGGCCAGCGATCTTGGAGCCTTCTTGTCCTGCGATCTTGGAGCCTTCCTGGCCAGCGATCTTGGAGCCTTCTTGTCCTGCGATCTTGGAGCCTTCCTGGCCAGC
>Ga0307505_10000123_pt1 | contig 94614 bp, 85 predicted proteins | sample 23_S_MG_FD_202183 | JGI IMG/M metagenome (GOLD analysis project Ga0307505, IMG submission 202183) | Soil microbial communities from Populus trichocarpa stands in riparian zone in the Pacific Northwest, United States - 23_S | ecosystem: Environmental > Terrestrial > Soil > Riparian zone > Trees...
ACCCCCGGCCCTCTTTTACCGCACCCCCCACCCCCCCCCGTGGGGGGGGGGGGGCCCCCCCGCGGCCGCTCGGGGGGGGGGGGGGGGCCGCGCGCGTCGAGACGATGTTGAGCCGTTGTTGCCCCTCACCCGGCTCGCGGCCTACGGCCGCTCGCCACCCTCTCCCCGTAAACGGGGAGAGGGAATAGAGGACGCCGTCGGAAACATGTCACTCGCGAGTCACGGCACCAGCACCATGCGGCCGACCGTCTTGCCGGTGCGCAGGTCGTCGAGCGCGTCCTGCGCCTCCGCGAGCGGCCGTGTTTTCACGGGAATGGGCTGCACCTTGCCGGTCGCGACAAGCGCCAGCATCTCGCGTGCCTCAGTAAGCGACCCGACGTAATTTCCTTCGATCGCGACGCCGCGCAGCGGCAGTGTCGGCACCGAGAGTTTCATCTCACCGCCGATCAGCCCCGCGATTACAAGCCGTCCGCCTTTCGCGAGCGTCCCGTAGGCGAACGTCGCCGACTTATCCGAGCCGACGAAATCAATCGCGCCCGCGACCCCGCCGCCGCTCGCGGCGACCACGCCTTTGCGCGCCGCGGGATCGGCCGGATCGAAGGCGGCACTCGCGCCGCGCGAAAGCGCAAGTTCGCGCTTGGCCGGATCGATCTCGACCACGATAGGCGGGTGTTTTGTGTGCGCGAGCACAAAGGAGAGGCCCATCATGCCGACGCCGCCGAGCCCGACGATCAGCAGTGGCCCGTCCTCGATCGCGCGCCCAAGTTTTTTCACAGCTGAATAAGCGGTGACGCCCGAGCACATGTAAGTGCCTGCAAGCTCCGGCGCGATCGCGCCGTAGTCGAGCAGGTAGCGTGGATGCGGGACCATGACATGGCTCGCATAGCCGCCATCCACCTGAATGCCGATTTGCCGCGGCTTCGCGCACAGATGCTCGTCGCCGCGCTGGCAGAGCGCACATGCCCAGCAGCCGATCCAGGGATAGACCACATAACGCTGGCCCGAATTCACGCCGCTCGCCTCCGGCCCCAAGGCTTCGACCGCGCCTTCGATTTCATGCCCGAGCGTGAAGGGCAGCGGCCGCCCGCCGGCGAGCTCTGCCTTGCGCCCGCCGCCGAGATCGAAATAGCCGTCATGCAGGTGGACGTCGGAGTGGCACACGCCGCAATGACCGACGCGCATCAGCACTTCCGTCCCTTGCGGCACAGGAAGGTCGGCCAGCGTTTCACTGAGCGGAATACCGTAATCGGCGAATGTCTGCCGCACCCAACGCGCCACGCGAACCTCCTGCAACCTTCCGCCTGAACGGTAGCGAATTTTTGCGGAACGCCAAGACACTTACGGGCGCAGCGCGAGCGCGCCGAGGAGGCAAAGGAAGCTCAAGGTAGCGAAGAGGGCGCGCATGACATGCGACCATTCCCAGCGATCGCGCAGCACGGTCCAGTCGCCCGTGGTCTCGTTGCCGCCGGTACCGAAAAAGCCGGTACCCGCCGCGCCCATCTTGAGGCCTTTTGTCCACGCCTTGTTCACCGGCTGCGTCACGAGCCAGAACACGCCCATGACGGCGAACATCGCGACGAGCGCGAGCAGCACAAGCCAGAATGCGCTGCTGCCCGCCGGCACGAAATAAAGCAGGAAGGCCGTGGCCGCCGCGCCGAGCGGCTCGGAGATGCCGCCGAAGGTGAAGCCTGGGTAATAGATGTGCTGCACCTTCAGATAGGTCTCCTTGTCGAGCCGCATCTTGCCCGGCATTTCAAGCGCGTGCGCAACCGACAGCGCCGCCGCGAGCGCGACGAGAACGATGGCGAGCAAGTGCAGCCAGAGCGCCATAATTGCCTCCGTCAGGAGGAAACAGCGGCGGCGCGGTCAGGTTCCGGCAAATGCGTTGGCGAGCCTCACGAAACCGGCCACCGGAATTTCCTCCGCGCGCCGCGTTTCTTCGATGCCGGCGGCAGCAAGCAGCCTGAGCGGATCGGTGCCGAGCGACTTCAACGATTGCCGCAGCATCTTGCGGCGCTGCCCGAACGCCGCTCCGGTCACGCGCTCCAGCATCCGCAGTTCGCAGGCCAGCGGCGCGGGACGCGGGATAAACTGTACAACGGACGACGTGACCTTCGGCGGCGGCACAAAGGCGCTCGGATGCACGTCGAACAGGATCTTCGGCTCGGTGCGCCATTGCGCGAGCACCGAAAGCCGTCCGTACGTTTTTGAACCGGGCTCCGCGACGATGCGCTCCGCTACCTCGCGCTGAAACATCAGCACCAGCCGGTCATAGAATGGCGGCCAGGGCTCGGCGGTGGTCCAGCCAATGAGCAGCGCCGTTGCGACATTGTAAGGCAGGTTCGCGACGATCCGCGTCGGGCCGCCGTCGAGATGCGGCACGAGATCGACTTCAAGCGCGTCGCCGCTGATGACCGTTAACCGCCCTGAAGCGGCATCCGCCACCTCTTGCAGCGCCGCGACACAGCGCTCGTCGCGCTCGATCGCGATGACCCGCTTCGCGCCGTTCAGGAGCAGCGCGCGCGTGAGCCCGCCAGGACCCGGGCCGACTTCCACCGCTGTCACGCCCTCCAGCGGCCCCGCCGCCCGCGCGATGCGCCCGGTGAGGTTGAGATCGAGCAGGAAATTCTGGCCGAGCGACTTGCGTGCTGACAAGCCGTGCGTCCGGATAACCTCACGGAGCGGCGGCAGGTCGTCGAGTGCGCTCATCGGGCGGTCGCGGGAGATTCCGCCTGCACGAGCCGCTGCGCGAGTCGAAGCGCGGCAAGAAGGCTCGATGGGTTTGCCCGGCCGGTGCCCGCGATATCGAAGGCCGTGCCGTGGTCCGGCGATGTGCGCACGAAAGGCAGGCCGAGCGTCACGTTCACCGCGCGGTCGAAGGCGAGCGTCTTTGCCGGGATCAGGACCTGGTCGTGATACATGCCGAGCGCCACATCGTAGCGCTTGCGCGCGTCGCTGTGGAACAGCGTGTCGGCGGAGTGCGGGCCGCTCGCCGCGATCCCTTCCGCCTTCAGCCGCTCGACCGCGGGCCGCACGATCGTCTCATCCTCAAGCCCGAGCGTCCCGCTTTCGCCCGCATGCGGATTAAGACCGCAGAGCGCGAGGCGAGGCGCGGCGACGCCGAAACGGCGTCCGAAGTCCCGCGCGACAATGCGTGCCGTTTCGACGATGAGGTCGGTCGAGAGCGCTCGCGGCACATCGGCCAATGGAATGTGAATCGTGACCGGCACAACCGAGAGCCGCTCGCTCCAGATGAGCATGACCGGACGCGGCGGACGCCCGCCGCCGGTCGCCGCAAGATGGGCGAGATATTCGGTGTGGCCGGGAAACGCGAACCCACCGGCCTGCATCACGGCCTTCGAGATCGGATTGGTGACGACGGCCGACGCTTCGCCGGTCTGCACAAGTTCGACGGCGCGTTTGATCGCGGCCTTGGCGATGGCAGCACTCCCCGGGCCGGGCTTGCCGGGCGTGGCCGTCGCGCCGATGCCGAGCGGCAGCACCGGCAGAGCCTGCGGGAATAAAGACACCGCCGACCGCGCATCGGCATTGGCGATCTGGACCGGCAGGCTGAGGAAGCGCGCCCGCACCGCGAGGAACACCGGGTCGCCAATCATCAGGAATGGAGGAACGTCGAGTTCGTCGCGCTGCGTCCACAGCAGCAGGGCGAGGTCCGGGCCGATGCCGGCCGGCTCGCCGAGGGTCAGTGCCAGCGGGCGCATGGCGTGAGCCGTATCACCGATAATCGATCACGGCCTTGCGGCGCAGGTCGTCCAGAATCTTTTTTTCCTGTGCGTCGACGCGCTGGCTCAACAGTTCTTCGCGGATCTCGGTCCGCGAATTGAGGTCGGCGACCGTCTCCTTGCGAGCGCAGATGGCGACGACCTCGATACCCGAGGCAGTTGGCTCGGGCGGCGTCATGCGGCCATCCGGGGTCTTCTCGATGAGATCGCGCAGGCGCTGCGGCAAGTCGGTGGAAATGCGCACAACAGGATCGCGGATTACGACCTCTCGATACTCTCTTGCGAGGGCAAGATCGCGCTCGCAATCCTGAAACTTCGCCCGCAGGGACTCCGCCTCTTTCAATCGCGCGGCGCGCGCCGAGTCGGGCGAGCCGCGCGGAACAACAAACACCACCTGCCGCATCGTGTATTGCATGGCCTTCGAGTTTGCCGGTTGCCCGCGTGCGACGAGCGCGGCGACGACGTCCGCATCGCGGACCTGGAACGAGCCGGGCGACATTTTCTGCATCACATCGCGCCAGGCGAGATCGGCCCGCAACTTGGTCTTGAAGGTCGTCGGGCTGATGCCGGCCTGACGGAAAGCGTCGTCGAGCTCCGAAGTGGAGCGGCCGCCGCGTCGCGCCATCGCGGCATATTCGCGATTGATCTGCGTCGCGTCGATGTCGATGTCGAGGCGCTTTGCCTGGTGCAGCTTGAGTTTTTGATCGACCAGCTCGTCCAGCACCTCCTTGCGGGCGGCCTTCTTGCGGGAGAACACTTCAATGATGCGCGTGCGCTGGTCGATGTCGAGCGCCGTGATGGGCTCGCCATAGACAAAGGCCACGATCTGCTGCGCGCCGGCGGGGCTGACGGGAAGAACAACCACCGCCGCCAAGATCGCCAGTGAGACGACAGCGGTCCTGCCAGGCGCCCAGATGGTGGTGCGGGGTTCTATCATCGCCTTCATTCACGTTGCCGCGGCGGGCGCGGCGGGCAGCGCGGCCTAGAGGCCGCTGCGTTCGTCGCCGATTTCCTGCGAGATGCCCGTTCCGCCGATGGTTCTCAGGTTAACGCGCAGCATAATCCGATGCACCGGCTTCGTATAAGTGAAATTCGAGTTATCTGCCACATAGCTGAACGAAGCGGCGAAGCACTCGTCGACGTAATTCAGGCCGATCATGGCGAGATCGAAATCGCCTTCGCGGAGGTTGTAGCCAATTCCGCCGAACACCGTCCAGTTCTCGTGGAACTTCCAGGTGCCGAGCTGATAGATGCTCTCGCGGTGCGTCTCATAGCCGATGAGCGGTTGCGGGTCGTACCGGGCATAAATGGTCGATAGCGACAGGTTCTGCCAGGTCGCGCGCGCCTCGAGCTCGACGCGGCGGACATCGAAGTCGTTTTTGTCGAGGCGGGCACGGGCGATGTAGGAGAGATTGCCTGCCGGCTGGAAATAAGCGCGGGTGACGTAGTCAGAGACGTTGTTCTCAAGGCCCGATTCCAGGCCAAATCCAGACTGTTGGCCGTTATTTCCAATCCCGCTGTATTCAAACGAATTCTTGCCGGCGAGGTGATAGGACTGGCCGAACAGCACATTGATCATGCCGTAGCGGTGAATGTTCGCGGTGTACTGAACGCCGACATTCGCGCGCGTGCCGCCCTCGACGCGGTCGTAGCCGGAATATTTGTCGATCGCGAACAGATTGGTGTCGTCGAAGACAAGACTCTGCGCGTCCTCGTTCGGGAAGCGGCCGATATGCGTCTCGTTCGGGCGCACGACGAGCTGCGCGATCGGCTCGACGATCTGCGTGCCCCAGGAATGAACGGAGATGAACGGCCAGCGCGTCTCCATGCCGACGGCCGGCATCACGCGTGCCATTGACTCGCGGCCGACCGTCCCGCCGGTGAATGCCGCCTGATTGGTCGATAGATCGGCGTCACGCGTCGCGACATCGACGCGGGCGGTGGCGAACGGCTTGAACACCATGCCCCACGGATTGGTGACCGTGCGGCGCCAGTTCATCTGCGTGGTGAAGCGGGTGTAGTCGCCCGCCATGCCGCGCATGAGGCACTGGCTGGGGTTGGGTGCCGTAATGCAGCTCGTGGTCTCGCTGGTGCCGTTGAGCGCCTGGAAGTCCGTTTCGCTCCGCGTCAGGCTGACGAAATTCGTGGTCAGTCCAAGTTCGCCGCCGAGGATCGGTCTGTTCCAGACATACGAATAGTCGAGCAGGGGGTGGATGATCGGCTGCTCACCTTGATCGTCTTCACGTCCCATGCCGATGAAACCGAGGCCGCGCAAGTCGTAATAGCTCCGGTCGCCCTGGCCGGTGAGATAGATTGTCGACGTGCGGTCGCTGCCGCCGCCGGGGACGGCACCGCCGTAATCGTTCAGAAAGTAACGGTCCGTCAGCAGCGTCCCATCCCAACCCCAATGCCAGCGCTCGTTGATGCGGAACCTGCCAGTCGTCTCGATTGATCCGCGGAAGTCGCGGTCGCCGGGACTGATGCCGCTCGCATCGCGAAAGTTCTCCGGCTCCTGCTGAAAGATGCCGGAGGCGCGGATCATGTAGCTGCCCGTGACCGTCCGATGGCGGAATTCCGCCGTCACGAGCGGGCCGATCTGTTCGGTCATCGGCGCGACACCGACCGTCAGGTCGTAGTTCGGTGCGAGCGCCCAATAATACGGAATGAGAACGCCGGTGCCGGTGCGGCTGTTCGAGAACCACGTCGGCGTGAGGAAGCCGGTCTGGCGCTTCACGGTCGGATCGGGGTGCCAGAAATACGGCATGTAAGCGATCGGTACGCCGAGGAATTCGACGGTCGCATTCTCGTAATGAATGACGCGCTCGCGCTCGTTGTGAATGATCCGCGCCGCCTTCACCTGCCAGAGGGGAGGTTTTTGCGGATTTTCCTTGCACGGTTCGCAGGCCGTGTAGGCGCCGCTTTGCAGGACTGTAAAATTGCCTTCCGAGCGATCGGCGCGCGCCGCGACCATGCGCGTGTTGTCAGCCGTCTCGACCAGCAACGACTGCACGAAGCCGTCGCGGAAGTCGGCGTCCATGTCGATGTGGTCGGTATGGATGACGTTGCCGTCTTTGGTCTGGTAACGGACGTTGCCAGTGGCGGTCAGGCGGTTCGTCTTTCGGTCATGCGTGACCCGATCCGCTTCGAGGACGGCGCCGTCGTAATAGATCTGCACCTTGCCGACGGCCGCAACGCGCTCGTTCTTGTAGTCGTATTGCATCTCGTTCGCCTGAACGAGCATCTTGGCGTTCGGATTCGCGCGGACTTGCGCCGCGACGGCGTTGGTCGTGCTGCTGCGCTGGCCGGACTGCTGGGCCAGGGCAGGGGTGGTAATAGCGGCCGTGGCCAGACCGGCGAGCGCCAGCGCAGCCAAGCGCCCGCGCCCCGGCAGATGGGTACGGCCAGCCAGATTCCAGCCTCGGACGGCGCTACGCCAGTACATTACCCGTCCTCTTGGTACAGAAGCACCAAGCAACCCATTAATGCCCCAAAGACCGCAGGAAACCACGCGGCGGCAGCGGGATGAACAATCCCGCCTTCACCGAGCTCCTCGGCCAGTCGTGCGACCACATAAAGCAGAAAGCCCGCAGCCACGCCACCGACGATCATCTTCCCCACGCCGCCGAACCGGAACAGTCGCAAACTGACCACAGCGGCGATGACCACCATGGTCACCAGAAGCAAAGGTCTTGCTAACAGCACCTGGTATTGCAGCTCGTAGCGCTCTGATCGGAGCCCCGCACGCTGACTGGCCTCGATCGCCTCCGGCAGCGTCCAGAAGGACAGCGTGTCCGGGCTCGCCATACGGCCGCGGACCTGCTCCGGCGTGAGATTCGTACTCACCAGATAGGTATCATAATCCTGAGGCTCGCTCGCCGGGCTGTGGACGCGGGCGTCCGTGAGCACCCAGTTCCCTTCCTCAAGGACCGCGCTCGCAGCCTCAACCCGCTCGACGAATTTACCGTCGCGGTCGAAGGAGAAAATCCGGACACCGAGAAGCCGCCGGCCGGCGTCGGACGTGGCGCGCGACTGGAGAATCGACTGGCCGTCGACGCTTTGCTGACGCAGCCACACGCCGGCCCCCGTGCCGCTCGTGTCGAGGGCGGCCATGCGCGAATTCAGGAGCGTGGCTTCGACCTTGTTCGATTGCTCCTTCATGGTCGCGGAGAGCGGATTGTAGACCGTCACCGACAACACGCCGATCACGAAGGCGAACACCGCCGACGAACCCGTGAACTGCCACACCGACAATCCCGCCGAACGCGCGATCACGAACTCAAGCCGGCGGGAGAAGGTGAGAAACGTGCCCATCGCCCCCAGCAACACTGCAAACGGCAAAAGCTGTTCGGTAAAGGAGGGCAGGCGCAGCATCACAAGCTGCAGGATTATGAGGAAACTTGCGTTCTCGCGGTCGCCGAAGCGGCGCGTCTGCTCGAGAAAGTCCACGAGCGCGATCAACCCGACGCAGGAAATAAATACGACGATGACGGCGCCAAGGAAGCGCCGCCCGAAATATCTGCCGAGATGTCCGAATGCGAGCATCGTGTCCCTCAGCTCGCTTGTGCTTTTTCGATGCGTGCGACGATCGCGTCGGCGAAACGTTGCAGCGGCTCGGGAATGCCGCGCTGTACATTGCCGAGAATGCTGTACATGCCGAGCGCGATTGCGCCGAGCGGGACGACATAAGGGATCGGCGAAGCGCTCGCACTGCGCTCGACGAGACCCGACGAGCCGAGCCCCAGCAATTCGACAAACAGGAAGACCGAGCTTGCGCCCGCGATCGACAGGCCGCGGCTTTGCCGCGTGGTGCGCGGACTGCCGAGAAACGCAAACGCAATCACGAAGGCAGCGATGGGATAGAGCGGCGTCGAAAGACGCTTATGCAACTCGACGCGAAAGCGGCCGGAGTCCTGCACCGACAATTTGTCATCGGAACTCGGCCACAACAGCTCGCCGAGGCCGCGGAACGCGGCGCGGTCGCTCGCGACGGCCGAGGTCGGGTTGAATTGCGACAAGTCGAATCCGTACCGCTCGAACTCCACGATCGAGGAGTTGCGCCCGCTGCGCTGGAGCGAGCCGTCTTCGAGCACGAGGATGATCGCCGATCCCGACGGCACGATGCGTCCGCGGTCGGCGATGTAGGTCGTCGACTGCGTGCGGTCGCGCGAGTCGTCGATGAAAATTCCAAGCAAGGCGCCGTTCGGCCCGCGCTCCCGAACGTGGAAGGTGAGCCCGCCGCCGATTCGCGTGAAGCGTCCGGGCTGCGCGACGTTGGCCACGACATCCGCGTTCACTTGCGCGAGTTGGGTACGGAGAAGCCGGAGGCTTTGCGCGTTGAGTTCGGCGCTCACGAACATGGAGACGACTGCCACCACGACGGAGAGCGCAAACGGGGCGCGAAAGAGCATCCACGGGCTTGCGCCGGCGGCGCTCATGGCGACGAGTTCGGAATCGGAATTCAGCCGGTGCAGGGTGAAGACAATGGCCAGGAAGAGCGCGATCGGCGCGACGACGACCATGAGCGTCGGCAGCGAGAGCGCCGTGACCCAGAGGAACACCCAGATCGTCTGGCCCTGGCTGGTCAGCAGGTTGAATTGCCGCAGCGCCGTCGTGACCCACACCATGCTCGTCAGGACAAGCAGCACGGCAAAGAAGGCGCCCCCTGCCGTTTTCAGGATGTAGCGGTCGAGCCGGTTCATGGTTCCCCAGGAAGCGCGTCCCCTCGCGCCTCATCCCCTTGAAGCGGCAAGCTGGGGCCTAAATGGGGCCTCCTCGCGGCAGTTACCGTGTTTCCACGGGATCGGCTAAGAGGAGGAACGCCCCTGAGCCCGGAGCCCGATATGGCCGATTCGCCGCAATTTTCCTTTGTCGATCAGCCCGCCCCGCAGGCCGACACCCTGATCGTCCTGACCGACGAAAGCCTGAAGTTCGGACGCATGTCCGCCGGTGCCGTCGAACCGGCCAAAGAGTTAATCGGCCGCGCGGCCAAGGCCGAGGGCTTCAAGGGCAAAAAGAACAAGGTGCTGGGGCTGGTGGGACCGGCTGCCCTCAAGGCTGACCGCCTCATCGTGCTCGGCCTCGGCAAGCGGCGCGACCTCAAGCGGCTCGACTGGTTGAAGCTCGGCGGAATCGCCATGGGCCGGGTGCCGGCGCAGGCGAAAGTGGCCGCCGTGATTCTCGATCTGCCCGAGGGGAAGGTGTCCGGCGACGAGGCGGCGGATTTCGCGCTCGGCATGAAGCTGCGCGCGTATCGGTTCGACCGCTACAAGACGAAGAAGAAAGACGAGGACGAAAAGGACAAGCCGTCGCGCGCCGCGATCTCGATTGCGATGTCCGGCCCGGCCGCCGCGCGCAAGGCGTGGGCCGCGCGCGACGCGATCGGCGACGGCGTGATCAAGGCCCGCGATCTCGTGAACGAGCCGCCGAACGTCTTGCACCCGGTGGAATTCGCGCGCCGCGCGGCCGAGCTGAAAAAAATCGGCGTCGGCATCGAGACACTCGACGTCGCGGCGATGAAAAAGCTCGGCATGAACGCGCTGTTGGGCGTCGGTCAGGGCTCGGCGCACGAGTCGCGCGTCGTCATCATGCGCTGGAACGGCGGCAAGAAGAGCGAAGCGCCGGTCGCGATCATCGGCAAAGGCGTGTGCTTCGACACCGGCGGCATTTCGATCAAGCCGGCCGCAAGCATGGAAGACATGAAGGGCGACATGGCGGGCGCTGCCTGCGTCGTCGGGCTCATGCACGCGCTCGCCGCGCGGAAAGCGCGGGTCAACGTCGTCGGCGCAATCGGCCTTGTCGAGAACATGCCGGGCGGCGACGCGCAACGGCCCGGCGACATCGTGAAGTCAATGTCGGGCCAGACAATTGAGATCATCAACACCGACGCCGAGGGCCGTCTCGTGCTCGCGGACGTCCTTTGGTACGTGAAGGAAAATCACAAGCCGAAATTCATGATCGATCTGGCGACGCTCACGGGCGCGATTCTTGTTTCACTCGCTCAGGAATATGCCGGCCTGTTCTCGAACGACGAGCGGCTGTCGAAGCGCCTGATCGAGGCGGGGCAGGAAACCGGCGAGCGCGTGTGGCGCATGCCGCTCGGGCCGGAGTTCGACAAGATGATCGACTCCAAATTCGCCGACATGAAAAACACCGGCGGCCGCTATGGTGGCTCGACCACCGCCGCACAGTTCTTGCAGCGTTACGTCGACAAGACGCCGTGGGCGCATCTCGACGTCGCCGGCACCGCGATGGGCGTGTCGCCGTCGGAGATCAACCAGAGCTGGGGACCGGGCTGGGGCGTGCGGCTGCTCGACCGCCTGATCGCGGAGAATTACGAGAGCTGACGTGACCGAAGTCCACTTCTACCACCTGCAACGCCAGCCGCTCGAAAAGGCGCTGCCGCAGCTCATCGAGAAATGTCTCGAAAGAAAGTGGAATTGCGTCGTGCAGGCGGCCTCCGATGAGCGCATCGAGGCGCTCGATGCGCTGCTCTGGACCTACCGCGACGACGGATTCATGCCGCATGGCACCGACCGCGAAGCGGACGCGGCCGAGATGGCCGTGATCCTCACCACGAAAGACGTCAATCCGAACGCCGCGCAAGTGCGTTTCCTCGTCGATGGCGCGACGGCCGAAAATCTCGCGAGCTACGAGCGCGCGATCTATCTGTTCGACGGCAACGATCCGGATGCCGTCGACGCCGCGCGCGACACCTGGAAGGAAGCCCAGGGCGAGGGGTTCGAAACGATCTACTGGCAGCAGGACGCCGAAGGCCGCTGGCAGAAGAAGGCCTAGGCGCGCTTGCGGCCGGCCAGCACGCGATATTGCATCGCTCCTTGCAGGGCGAGCCGTTCAAGCAGCAGCCCGCCGACATTGGCTTCGGCAATAACGCCGAGACCGAGCGGGCCAAGCCGCCGCGCGCGGCGGCGGTCGCGTTCGATCAGGGCGGTCATCTCCGCGGCCGGCCGGTGATAAACGAGCACGGAAAAATCTTCCGAGCGCACGACATCGAGCGAAGCGGCGGCAAAGGCCGCTCGCCAGCCGCGCTCCGTCGGCATGACCGGGCAACGCCACATGCGCTTTGCCTCCTCGACGTCGTGAACCAGATCGTCTGGCACACGCTCCACCGACATATCGTCAACTAGAATGAAGAGGCCGCCGGGGACGAGATGTGCGGCAATATTGGCAACGGTGGCAGCCGGGTCGGCACTATGGACCATGCTTTCGATGGCAATGACGAGGTCGAAGTCCTCCCCGAGCGGCTCGTCATAGGACCGGCGCCGGAAACGAATGTGATTCCGCAGGCCCCGCCGGGCGACTTCAGCTTCTGCGTGCCGTAGCTGGATCGGCGAGATCGTGATGCCGAGCCATCGTCCGCCGATCCTGGGCTGCAGGTCGAGCGCCGTGCCGCCATAACCGCAACCGGCATCCAGCACGCGCGGCTCCGGCGGCAGCGAAATCCCCTGCAGCATCAGCCGATGCAAAACGAGCGGTCCGTTTTCGCCGGTTTCGGAGTCGGTCAGCAGCCGGTGAACGGTCAGCGAATCGAAGCCGGACCAGGGACGCACGGCGCGATTCCAGCGCACCCAGCGATCGAGCCAGCGATAGTAGCGCCGCACGCGGCGGAGCTGGGCTGCCTGCGCGGCAACAGGTTCCACCATCCCGGACCCCTGCATCCTGCCAATGAGAATGCGCCGGCGGCGCATTTATTCCCTATGGCGCAGACAGCGAATTGGATGCGGCGAGGACGATTTCAGCTCTGCTGACGGACTCCACCGAGACCCGTCTCGCGCTGAAACAGAATCAGGTCGAACGACGGCGCGAAATCGCGCCCGCCGATGGCGGTGAGCAGCGCATGCGCCTGTCCGCGATGATGCGTCTGGTGGTTGAAGAAATGATCGAGCGCGGGGGCGAGCGGCTGCACGATCGTGGTCGCATTCACGATGGTGCGGTAGGTAAAATCGCTCGTGAGCCGTTCCTCTGTTAGTCCTGCGCAAAATGTTGAGATGCGCGCGTCTTCGGCGCGCCGCGCTTCGCGTAACTCGTTGAATGTCTCGAACAGGACCGCGTCGAGCTGCTTCGGCGCGTCGCCCGTGCCGGTGAAACGCTGCATCCAGATGCGATCGGCGACGAGCAGATGGTTGAGCGTGCCGTGGACCGACTTGAAGAACGCGCCGCGGTCAGCGTGGTAGTCCACGTCGGAAAGTCTTGTCCCTGCGTCGTAAAGCCGTTCGTTCGACCAGGCATTATAGCCCGCGAACATCTTGTATCGTTCGGTCATTCACAGCTCCGTTCAGAGAACGAAGCGTACCATGGCCTCGCGGAAGGCGATGACGGCCACAATCATCAATAATGGGAATACCCGATAGAAGCGCGGCGCATCGGTGCGCGCTAACACACGGGCGACGATCACGGGCGTTGCGATCAGCGCGCACAGCATCGTCCAATGAATGTAGCGATACTCGTGCGCAATCCCGATGATGAAGAAGCCGAGCGCGTACATGGCGCCAGACGCCGAGACCGCGAAGACGATGGCGCGCGTGCGCTCGTTCGGAATGCCGAACGACGCCCATGCCCAGGCGAGCGCGATCAGAAGCCACACATAGGGCGGGCCGAGGGGCGTGTTGTGAATCGTTTGCGCCGCCCAGTCGATCGCGTGGAAAAGGAATGTAGGCTCGAAGGTGAATTCTTTCTGGTTCGTCGACTGCCAGCCGGTGAAGATTGGCTCCTTGCAGTCCACGCACAGGAATTGGAAGAAGCGGTTCGCGTGCGCGAAGCGGTGTTGAAGATAAGCAATCGGGTTGGCCGCGATTCCTTCCAGCCACAGCTTGGTCAACGGCCAGCCGAAGTCGGGCTTCATGTCGTTATAGACTTCGGGGCAGCCGCGCCCACCAACCATCCAGCCGTAAACGTCCCAGTGGCGCGGCGTGTAGCAGGTCTCGTTACGCGCCACGAAGTTCGGGCCGAAATATCCCTGGAAGCGGTCGACGCCCGAGAAATGCGTCATGCCGCCGAGGTCGAAGACCTGGAGCTGCGACATCGGCTTGATGTCTTCAACGCGGAAGACATTGCGGTCGAGAAAAAGATGCGCGGGCGCGACGGCCGCCGACACAATCAGCACAAGGATCGCACGCTTGACCCAGTGCATCGACGCCCAGCGCGTGCTGGTCGCGCGCCCTGCAAGATCGAGAAGCGGCGGGAGGCCGAACAGGCTGTTCGCGCGCATGAACGCGCCGGCCGCGAGGAAGAACCACATCAGCGGTACGGCGACCGAGCGCATACGGATGCGCTCCGTGATGAGTCCCGCCGCAATACCCGCGCCGATCAGCAGGCACACGCCCATGCTGACGTCTTTGACGAGCTGGCCGTTGAAGTTCAGCGCGAGCGGGAAGAAGGCGGTGACGAACGTCCAGATCGCGAGCGCGCGCCCCTCATGGCGCAGCGAGTCGGCGATCAGCACATAGCCGCTCCAGTAGGCGGCGACGAACAGCACCAGCATCGGCTGAGGGCCGTCATGGATCGCGCGCAGCGGATACCACAGGTATCCGAGCAACGGCGGCTGCCAGTTGGTCCAGTTGCCTTTGCGCGAGGCGTCGAAATAAGCCCAGGCGTCGTGGTGCAGAAGGCCGGGATAGAAGGCGATGAAGTTCAGGACAGCCGCGACCAACGCCGCGACGATGAGCGCGCGGCGGAAGCGGTCGTCACCTGCGGCGGGCGTGGTGGCGTTCATGCAGTTGCGAATGAGTCCGGGATCAATGGCGCGAAAGAATGTCTAGCCGGTGGCGAAGCAATCTTCAAAAGACGCCCCGGCCGGCGGGGGCATGTGACGGCCGGGGCGCTCCTCCGTTGGGGGTCAGTGGTAGCAGACGAATCCGCCCCGGACCGGATGGCAGTGGTGACGCGAGAGTCCGCGGAACGCCCACGGGCCGGCTGCCCAGAAGTGACGGCGGTGAACCTGCTTGTGACGATGCACATGGCGATGCACATGCCGGTGGCGATGGCGGTCGCTGCGGATTTGCGTGGTGTTATTGCCGGTCAACTCGACGGCGAAGCCGAGTTGTGCAGGCGCAACCGGCGCGGCGGCGGCCGGCGAGAGCGCGAGGCCTGCGGCTGCGAAGCCGGCCGCGGCGGTGAGAGCGATCAGCGTCTTCTTCATGGCTACTCCTCCTCGTCGGTCGTGCGTTGTTCGATGTCCGACGCGGGTGACATTCGCGCAGTCCGCCTGAACCGAAGCTGAGGCTTTCGTTGCTTTCGGTTCAGCTAGATGAAATCGCCGTAATGCAGTTCGGCATGCGGGCATGAGAAAGCCCGGTCGCGACACGCGCCGGGCTCAATCGCTTTGCAGTGCGCTGCCGAAGCCGCGCGTGACTAGTGGAAATGTGAATGACGGTGGGCGGACGAATTGACGCGCCGGGCGACGACCGGGCCGCTGGCAAATCCAACCAGCACGAGCGAAGCGGCGAGAGCGAGGAAGGCGAAAATTTCGATGCTCATGGCGTTCATCCTTCGCGCGGACCGTTGCTTAAACTCCCAACCAAGGTCCCCAAAACCGCCGGTTTTCCTTGGCCCATCTCTGGTACACCAGACCTTGCCGGGTCCGGCCGGCGTAGATATAGAACGCTGACTGCCCCTCCCGGTTCCCCCGAAGGACTTTGAATTATGGCGCTGGAGCGCACCTTTTCGATCATCAAGCCCGATGCCACCCGGCGGAATCTGACCGGCGCGATCAACGACCGCCTGGAAAAGGCTGGGCTCCGGATCGTCGGTCAGCGGCGCCTTCACATGTCGAAGCAGCAGGCCGAGAGCTTCTATGGCGTCCACAAGGAACGTCCGTTTTTCAATTCGCTCGTCGCCTTCATGACCTCGGGACCCGTCGTGGTGCAGGTGCTCGAGGGCGACAACGCGGTCGCCAAGTACCGCGAAGTGATGGGCGCGACCGACCCCGCGAAGGCGGCGGCCGGCACCATCCGCAAGGATTTTGCCGAGTCGATCGAAGCGAACTCGGTACACGGGTCGGACAGCGCGGAGAACGCAAAGGCGGAAATCGCGTTCTTCTTCAAGCCGGACGAAATCGTCGGCTGATCATAAAAAACGCCACGGGGATGGGTAACGCCAATGCTTGAAGCGGTATCGCAATGGTTTGCGACGGAGTTCACGTCCGACTTCTGGGTGAAGCTGCTTCAGATCATCTGGATCGACATCATCCTCGCCGGCGACAACGCCGTCGTGATCGCAATGGCCTGCCGTTCGCTGCCGGACAAGACGCGCAAGTGGGGCATCATCCTCGGCGCGATGGTCGCAATCGTCCTACGCATCATTTTTGCGGGCATCATCACGACGCTGCTGGCCATCTGGGGACTCAAGGTCGCGGGCGGTCTCGCGCTCATCTACATCGCGGTCGAACTGCTGCTGCCGCAGAAGCATGACGGCGAGAACGCGGTCGCAGCCTCCGAATCCCTGTTCCGTGCGATCCGCACCATCGCCATCGCCGACCTCGTGATGAGCCTCGATAACGTCATCGCCATCGCGGGCGTCGCGCAGGGCGACATCGTGCTCTTGGCGCTCGGACTCCTGATCTCGATCCCGCTCGTCGTCGGCGGCGCGACGCTGATCACCGAGCTGCTCGTTCGTTTCCCGGTTCTCGTCATGGCGGGCGCGGCGCTGCTGGGCTGGATCGCGGGCCATATGATCGTGACCGACGCAGCCGTCATTTACCTGATCGGGCCGGAACTGTCGGCGCAGCTCGACGTGCCGGCATCCATTGTCGGCGCGCTCGTGGTGCTGGCGATCGGCTGGTGGCTCAAGCGCCGCCACCAGACGGACATCCTTACGGGACCTGCCGAGGCCGTCCGCGACGCGCAGGAGACGATCCTGTCGGAAACGACCGACCTTCGAAAGAAATAAGCCCGATGTCGGTTGCCGTCCGCATATGTGCCGTCGTGGTCGTTGCATTGACGGCGGCGGCCTGCCTCGAGACGACGAGCAATCACTACGCCGTCTACGAGCCCGGCACGAACCAGCGCGCCAAAGCGGAGCCGAAGTCGTCGGCGAAGCAGCCGGCCTCCGCGGCTGCCCAGACCGATAGCGTCCGCGCCGATCTGCGCGGCAACTGCCTGATGGAGCATGGTGGATTGCTCGGCGCAGGCGAGACGGTCACGAAGCAATGCGACTGCTACGCGTCCGGCATCGTCAAGACGATGGGCAAGGACGATCTCGACCTGTATTCGCAATATAAGGTGCTCTCCACTCTCGGCGTCGCGAAGCCCGAGGAAGTGAAGAAGCAGTGCGGCTTCGCGCACATTCCGAGCTCGCGCGGCAAGCCGCCGCCGCCCGGAAGCTGATCAGACTTTTCCTTCCGCCAGCATACGCAGCGCTTCCGGATAAATCCGGTGCTCTTCCTTGAGCACGCGCGCGGCGAGCTTCGGCTCGTCGTCGCCCGGCAGCACCGGGACCTCTGCCTGCAAAATGATCGGGCCTGAGTCGAGCGCGGGCTCGACAAAATGCACCGTGCAGCCATGCTTGCTGACGCCCGCCTCGAGTGCGCGGGCATGCGTGTCGAGGCCTTTGAAGGCCGGTAGAAGTGACGGGTGAATGTTGATCATTTTGCCGCGCCAGCGCTCGACGAATGGCGTCGCGAGCAGTCGCATGAATCCCGCGAGGCAGATGATTTCGGTTTTCACCTCGCGCAGCTTTGCATCGAGCGCGTCGGCAAACGCATCGCGGCTTGCGAAGTCGCGGTGGTTGACGATTGCCGTTGGGACGTTGCGCGAAGACGCGAAGTTCAGCCCCGCAGCATCGGGCTCGTTGGAAATTACGAGCACGATTTCGGCCGGATAGTCCGGCGCGCGGGCGGCTTCGATGAGTGCGGCCATGTTCGAGCCGCGTCCGGAGATGAGAATGGAAACGCGGCGCTTTGCCATCGTCAGCCGAGCGCGAGCCTGCCGGTGAATTGCGTTTCCGCTTTTCCGCCGGTCGGCACGATTTCGCCGAGGCGAACTGCTTGCTCGCCGGTGCCCGAAAACGCCTCGACCGCGGCGTCCGCGTGTGCAGCTTCAACGACCACGACAAAGCCAATGCCGCAGTTGAACGTGCGCAGCATTTCGTGCTCGGCGATGCCGCCCGCTTTCGCGAGCCATTGGAACACCGGCAGCACCGGCACGCGCGCCAGATCGATCTGCGCCGCCGTTCCGTCCGGCAGCACGCGTGGCACGTTCTCGGTGAGCCCGCCGCCGGTGATGTGGGCGAAGGCCTTGATGCCGGTCGTTGCCTTGAGTGCGGCGAGCGCTGCCTTCACGTAAATCCTGGTGGGTGTGAGCAGTGCCTCGCCGAGCGCCTTGCCGCCATCGAACGGCGCGGGTGCGTCGAGCTTCAAACCGGCGTTTGCAACGACCTTTCGCACCAGCGAATAGCCGTTCGAGTGGATACCGGATGCGGGGATACCGAGGATAACGTCGCCGGCCTTCACGTCCGGCCGCGGCAGGAGTGCCTCACGCTCGACCGCACCCACTGCAAAGCCTGCGAGGTCGTAGTCCCCGCCCGCATAAAGCCCCGGCATTTCGGCGGTTTCGCCGCCGATCAGCGCGCAGCCGGCCTCCCGGCAACCGGCGGCGATGCCCGCCACCACGTCGCGCGCCTGCTCCACGTTGAGCGCGCCGGTGGCGTAGTAGTCGAGGAAGAGGAGGGGCTCCGCGCCCTGCACCACGAGGTCGTTGACGCTCATCGCCACGAGGTCGATGCCGATCGTGTCGTGTTTGCCCGTGTCGATGGCGAGCTTGAGCTTGGTGCCGACGCCGTCGTTGGCGGCCACCAGCAGCGGATCGCGGTATCCCGCGGCCTTCAGGTCGAAGACGCCACCGAACCCGCCGATCTTGCCGTCGGCCCCCGGCCGGGCGGTGGCGCGGGTGAGGGGCTTGATCAGGTCGACCAGCCGGTTGCCGGCGTCGATATCGACTCCGGCCTCGCGGTAGCTGAGCCCCTTGCCTTGATTCATGCGATTGCTGCCCGGCGCGGGCGTAACCCGAACCCCGGCCATGTTCAAGGCGCATCGCGCCGCGCCGAGCCGCGTCTTGGCAGGGCTGGGACGGGCGGCTATGTCCGAACCGTGCAAGAAACCAGTCGCCTGAACATCCCCAATACCGTCACCGTCGCCCGCATTGTGCTCGTGCCCTTTGTGGTGTGGGCGATCACGGCGGGCCGGTACCAGCTGGCCTTCTGGCTGTTCGTGGTGGCGGGCATTTCGGACGCGGTCGACGGCTTCCTGGCCAAGCGCCTCGGCGCGCAAAGCGAATTCGGCGCCTATCTCGATCCGCTCGCCGACAAGGCGCTCCTGATGTCGATCTACATCACCCTCGGGATCGTGACGCTGCTGCCGCTGTGGGTCATCATCGCCGTCGTCTCGCGCGACATCATGATCATGGGCGCGGTCGTCGTTTCGTTGATTGTCGGCAAGCCGCTCGACATCCACCCGCTGATTGTCTCGAAGCTCAACACGCTTGCACAAATACTGCTGGCGACGCTTGTACTTGCTTCAAATGCGTTCCAGTTCAGCCCGCATCCAATAGAAGAAGTGCTGTTGGTCGCTGTCGGCGCCCTCACGCTCTTGTCCGCAGGCGCCTATCTGGCGTCGTGGCTCCGTCACATGTCATCCTGACGCAGCACGAGGCCGTCATGAATTTCAAGCTCCAGGTCCTGTTCTGGTTCGGCGCGTTCATCGTCTTCGTATTGTTCTGCTGGGTGCTGGGTGATGTTCTCCTGCCGTTTGTCGCCGGCATGGTGCTCGCCTATCTCCTCAATCCGCTGGCCGACCGGCTGGAGCGGCACGGCGTCCATCGGTTGCTGGCGACGCTGATTGTCCTCGGCGTGTTCATTTTGTTGTTCGTGCTCGCGATCATCATCGTGGTGCCGCTGCTCGGCTCGCAATTGCTGCAATTCATCCAGCGCGTACCGGAATATTTCCGCCTGTTGCAGGACCTGATCGTCACCGAAGCCAATCAGGACTGGATCCGGCGCATGATCGGCACCGAGACGCTCGATTTGCGCAAATCGGTCGGCGACCTGGTCGGGCAGGGCGCGGCGTGGGCGGGAACATTCCTTGGCGGTATTTGGTCCGGTGGCCGCGCGCTGCTCTCGCTCGTGGCCGTTCTTGTCGTCACGCCGATCGTGACGCTCTACCTGCTGCTCGACTGGCACCGCATGGTGAACAAGGTCGACTCGTGGCTGCCGCGTGACCATCGCAACACGATCCGCAGCCTCGCGCGCGAAATCGATACGGTGCTCGCTGGGTTCATCCGTGGGCAGGCCATCGTCTCGTTGGTGTTGGGCACTTTCTACGCGATTGCGCTGACACTCACGGGCCTGAATTTTGGACTGCTGATCGGCTTTGCAGCAGGTGTTCTCAACTTTATCCCGTATCTCGGGTCGACCGCCGGTCTGCTGCTCGCGGGTGGCGTCGCGCTCGCGCAATTCTGGCCCGACTGGCCGTGGGTGCTGGTCGTCGTCGGCATTTTCTTCTTTGGCCAGTTCGTTGAAGGTTACTTCCTGCAGCCGAAGCTCGTCGGCGAACGGGTTGGCCTGCATCCGGTCTGGCTGATCTTCGCGCTCTTCGCATTCGGCTACCTGCTCGGTTTCCTTGGCCTCTTGATTGCGGTGCCGCTCGCGGCTGCATTCGGCGTCCTTGTTCGCTTTGCGCTCCGCCAGTATCTCGCGAGCCCGCTCTATACTGGCGCGAGTCAAAAATCCGGGAAGCGTTGAGCGATGCATACCGTCGGCGCACGGCAGCTTGCCCTCGAACTGCTCCACGCGGAGAGTTTCCGTCGCGAAGATTTCCTCGCCAACCCGTCGAACGAAGCCGCACTCGCGCTTGTCGACTCTTGGCCAAATTGGCCGCACCGCATCGCTGCGATTGTCGGACCGCCAGGCTCGGGCAAGAGTCATCTGGCGGCGATATGGGCCGAGCAGGCAGGTGCGCGCATCACGGATGCCGCGGCGCTCGTGCGTTCCGAGGTGCCGCGCGCGCTCGTGACCGGCGCGCTCGCGATCGAAGATCTCGCGCCCGAGCGCGCGGATGAGCAGGCACTCTTTCATCTGTTCAACCTGGCGCGCGAAGAGGACGCCTATGTCCTTGTTACGGCCGCGCAGCGCACGGATCTCGACGGCTACACGTTGCCCGACCTCGCCTCGCGGCTGCGCGCGCTGCCCGTGATCGCGCTGACGCCGCCGGGCGACGCGCTGCTCGCGGCCGTGATGGTGAAGCTCTTTGCCGACCGTCAACTCGCGATTGACGAGGAGACCGTCACTTACCTCCTGAGCCGCATCGAACGCTCGCTGGCGGCCGTTCGCGACACCGTCGAAAGGCTCGATCGGGCGGCCCTGTCCCGTGGCCGCCGGATCACCCGCGCATTGGCTGCCGATCTGCTGCGCGAGCAGGAATCCCAAGCCTGACAAGGGGTTCCGGGCTCGCGGGACTGTCATCGAATCTTCAACCATCGCGGTGATAGTCTGGGCGGATACCGCTTGGACAGGACAGCAATGTCGGCCGAAATCACTGCGATCCGCAGCCTGCGGGCTGAAGAAGTATCGCCGCGCGAGAGCGCGACCGCGCCCGAGGCCGACCTGTCCGCGAGCCCGCAGCGATTCATTAATCGCGAGCTGTCCTGGCTGCATTTCAATCGCCGCGTGCTGGAAGAGGCAGGCAACCCCAACCATCCGCTCCTTGAGCAACTTCGCTTCCTTTCGATCTCCGCCGCGAACCTCGACGAATTCTTCATGGTGCGTGTCGCGGGCCTGCGCGCGCAGGTCCGCGCGGGCGTGAATTTGCCAAGTCCCGACGGCTTCACGCCGGCGGAACAGCTTGTTCGCATTTCCGCCGAGGCCGCGAAGCTCGCCGACGATCAGCAGGCGCGCTGGCGCGACCTTTGCCGCGAACTCGGCACTGCCGGCATTCAGTTGGTCGGCGGTTCGGACCTTCTGAACGGTGAGGTGGACTGGCTGGAAGACTACTTCCTGCATCACATCTTCCCGGTGCTGACGCCGTTCGCGATCGACCCGGCGCACCCGTTCCCGTTCATTCCCAATCTTGGCTTCTCGCTCGCGCTCCAGCTTGCGCGCGCAAGCGACGGCCGAGGCATGAACGCACTGATCCGCGTGCCCGCCAAGATCGAACGCTTTATCCGTCTGCCTGAGCGTAAGGAGAAAGAAGGCGAGACGCGCTTTGTGACGCTGGAGGCCGCGATCGGTCTGTTCATCGCGCGGCTCTTTCCGGGCTACGCCGTGCGCGGTCAGGGCGCCTTCCGCGTCATCCGCGACAGCGACATCGAAGTCGAGGAAGAAGCCGAAGATCTCGTTCGCCAGTTCGAGAGCGCGTTGAAACGCCGCCGCCGCGGATCGGTTATTCGTCTTGAAATCGAGGCCGCAACCCCGGCTGACCTGCGTTCCTTTGTCGTGCGGGCGCTCGGCGTCGGCGAGGACGAGGTCTTCGACGTGGACGGCGTGCTCGCGTTGAATGAGCTGTCACAGCTCGTCGCCGTCGATCGCCGCGATCTCAAGTTCAAGACCTACAACCCGCGTTTCCCCGAACGCATCCGTGACTCGGGCGGCGATTGCTTCGTCGCGATCCGCCAGAAGGACCTCGTCGTTCATCATCCCTTCGAGTCCTTCGATGTCGTCGTGCAATTCCTTTCGCAAGCCGCGCGTGACCCGGATGTGGTCGCGATCAAGCAGACGCTGTACCGCACGTCATCTGACAGCCCGATTGTGAAGGCGCTCGCCGAAGCCGCCGAGGCTGGAAAATCCGTCACGGCGCTTGTCGAGCTGAAGGCGCGCTTCGATGAAGAAGCGAACATTCGCTGGGCAAGGGAGCTTGAGCGCGCGGGCGTGCAGGTCGTGTTCGGCTTTATCGAACTGAAGACCCACGCCAAGCTCTCGCTCGTCGTTCGCCGCGAAGGCAAGTCGCTTACGAATTATGTTCACGTCGGCACGGGCAACTATCATCCCGTGACCGCACGCATCTATAGCGACCTGTCGTTCTTCACGTCCGATCCCGTCATCGCGCAGGACGTCGCGCGCATCTTCAATTTCATCACCGGCTATGCCGAGCCCGCCGAGCTCGAGGTGATGGCGGTGGCGCCCGTGAGCCTGCGCAAGCGCATCCTCGAGCACATCGAACAGGAAATCGCGCATGTGAAGGCGGGACGCCCCGCCGCGATCTGGATGAAGATGAACTCTCTCGTCGATCCGCAGATCATCGACGCGCTGTATGAGGCGAGCCGGGAGGGCGTTGAGATCGACCTCGTCGTGCGTGGCATTTGCTGCCTGCGTCCCGGCGTGCCGGGTCTCTCCGAGCACATCCGCGTGAAGTCAATCGTCGGACGCTTCCTCGAACATGGCCGCATCTATTGCTTCGGTGCGGGCCACGGCCTGCCGCATCCGAAGGCGGCGGTTTACTTGTCGTCGGCCGACATGATGCCGCGCAATCTCGACCGGCGCGTCGAGTCGCTGTGCCCGATTCTGAATCCGACCGTGCATCAGCAGGTGCTCGATCAGATCATGGTCGCGAATCTCAAGGATAATGAGCAGAGTTGGCGGGTCTTGCCCGACGGCAGCAGCACCCGCATAGTCCCGGCCGAGGGCGAGGAATCCTTCAACGCCCATCGCTACTTTATGACAAATCCAAGCCTTTCGGGCCGTGGCAAATCTCTCAAAGATTCTTCTCCGCGCAGTCTCGTCCGGAGAGCAGACCGAACCTGACGTCAGCGCCGCGCCCGGCCGCTTGCCGCTCGGCAAGCCCGTCGCCGTCATCGACATCGGCTCGAACTCCGTTCGCCTCGTCGTCTACGAGGGGATTTCGCGCAGCCCGACTCCGATCTTCAACGAAAAGGTCCTGTGCGGTCTCGGTCGCGAGGTCAGCACCAAGGGCAAGCTCAACGCGGAAGCGGTGGCGAGCGCCATTGGCGCGTTGAAGCGTTTCCGCGCGCTTTGCGATGTGATCGAAGTCGGCGACGTGAAGGTCATTGCGACCGCCGCCGTGCGCGAAGCGAAAGACGGTCCTGCCTTCATCCGCGAAGCCGAGAAAATCTGCCGCGCGTCGGTCGAGACCTTGTCGGGCAAGCGCGAAGCCCGCTTGGCCGCGCTTGGTGTGATCGCCAGCATCCACGAGCCCGACGGGGTTGTCGGCGACCTCGGCGGCGGTTCGCTCGAACTCGTCGAGGTGCGCGGCAACGAGATCGGTATTGGCCAGACGCTACCCTTCGGCGGTCTCGTGCTTGCCGACCTCGCTGCGGGTTCGCTCAAGAAGGCCGGCAAGCTTGTGAGCGCCGCGCTTGAAGAGGAGCCGATCCTGAAAGCGCTTTCGGGCCGCACCTTCTACGCGGTCGGCGGCACCTGGCGCGCCTTTGCGCGCCTGCATATGCGCCAGACCGGCTATCCGCTCCATGTCATGCATGGCTACTCGCTGTCGGCGAAGGAGACGGCGGAATTCGCCGAGCTGGTGCAGCGCGTCGACCCCGAGACGCTGGATCACATCGAGATGGTGACAAAACCGCGCCGCGAACTGTTGCCCTACGGCGCGCTTGTGTTGAGCGAAGTGATCCGCATCGGCAAGCCGAAGCGCGTGGTGACCTCCGCGCTCGGCGTGCGCGAAGGGCTGCTCTACGATTTGCTGGATGAGCCGTCGCGCGCCCTCGATCCATTGCTTTCTGCGGCCCGTGATCTCAACACCCTGCGCTCGCGCTCGCCCAAGCACGGCGAAGAGCTGATCGCCTGGACCGACGCCTTCATGGCGACGACCGGCATCGAGGAGACGGCCGAAGAGCGCCGTTTGCGCAAGGCGGCCTGTCTGCTCGCAGATATCGGCTGGCGCGCACACCCAGAGTATCGCGGCGAGCAATCGCTGAATATTATCTCGCACGCGGCATTTGTCGGCATCGATCATCCCGGCCGGGCGTTTCTGGCGCTCGCGGTGTTCTACCGCCACGCCGGGATCGGCGATGACGAGCCGTCGCCGCATGTGCGCGAACTCGCGACCACCCGCATCCTTGACCGAGCGCGCGTACTCGGCGCGGCCATGCGCGTGGCCTATCTCGTGTCGGCGTCAATGCCCGGCGTGCTGCCGAAATCGCCGCTCAAGGTGGAAAAGGGGAAGCTCGTACTGCGGCTTGAAGGGAAAATGGCTTCGCTCGATGGCGAGCGGCTGTTCAATCGCGTGCGTCAACTCGGCAAGCTGATCGGGCGGGAGCCCGCGATCCGCTCCTAGAGAGCGGTTGCGTTGCGCTCGACCGCCACGACGCGGCCGCCCTCGATCGCGAGCGCGACACCGCCGCGCCGGAGCTTCAGCGCTTCGTTTCCGAACATCTCGCGCCGCCAGCCCTTCAGCGCCGGGACATCCGCGTTTTCGTCGACCGCAATTCGTTCGAGGTCGTCGACAGTCGCGATCACCTTCGCGGCGACGCCGTGGCGCTCCGAGGTCATACGCAGCAACACCTTCAGGAGCTCGACGGTCGCCGACGCGCCGTTCGACAGCGGTTTGTCGCGTACGATCTTCGGCAGCGTTTTCGGATCGCGCCCGAGTCCTGCAACGACCGCCGCGATGATTTGCTCGCCGGCGCGCGAGCGCTCGTAACCCTTGGGCAAAGCGCGCAGGCGGCCCAGTTCTTCCGCCGTCTTCGGCTGCTGCTGCGCGACCTCCATGACCGCGTCGTCTTTAATCACGCGCTGCCGTGGCACATCGCGCGACTGCGCTTCGCGCTCGCGCCACGCAGCGACTTCCATCAGCACGCCGAGCTCTTTCGGCCGCCGCACGCGCGACTTCAGCCGCTCCCACGCGCGCTCGGGCTCGGCGGAATACGTCTGGGGTGAGGTGAGAACCGACATCTCTTCCTGCACCCAGTCGGTGCGGTTGCCGCGCTCGAGATCGGCGCTGAGCTTGAGATAGACGTCGCGGAGATGCGTCACGTCCGAAACGGCATAATCGAACTGTGCCTGGGAGAGCGGACGCCGCGACCAGTCGGTGAAGCGCAGCGACTTGTCGATCTGGTCGCCCGTGAGACGCTGCACGAGCTGGTCATAGGAAACGGAATCTCCGTGGCCAAGCACCATGGCCGCAACCTGCGTGTCGAAGATCGGATGCGGAATCGTTTTCGCGCGGTGCCAGCAGATTTCCACGTCCTGCCGCGCGGCGTGGAAGACCTTCACGATCTTCTCGTCATTCATCAGCGTGAAGAAAGGCGCGAGGTCGAGGCCGTCGGCGAGCGCGTCGATCACGACCGCCTCATCGGGCCCGGCCATCTGCACGACGCAGAGCTTCGGCCAGAACGTCGTCTCGCGCAGGAATTCGGTGTCGACGGTGACGTAAGGATGGCGCGCGAGACGCTCACAGGCCGCGGCCAGATCTTCGGTACGGGTCACAAGATTCATGGGCGCTTCTTAGCGAAATCGGACGGCGATGACGACGCGGAATTGCGTCAAACTGCATGGAAAAGCGGGCAAGTTGCGACGCTCATGCTTGATTAAGCTAAATGGCGACCTAGATCAGCGGTTGGCAATGCCGCATGCGACGCGCCTTGAAATAGCCGCGCGAACATGGTCTAAGCAGCGCCATTCCAGAGCGCCATGCGCTCGCGGGCCGCGTGTGAAGCCGAATTCGTTCCGTTTCCGCCCGTTTCTCAACCGATTTCACCGGCAACCCAGACCACGCGGGGTGTCCTGAAGACCCCCGCGATTCGCGGCTGACCGGCTTCATGCCGGCCGGCGCGTGCCGCGTGAACCATAGAAAGCACCAACTTGAAGTCATTCAATGAGCTCGGGCTCGCCGCGCCGATCGCGCGCGCGCTCCAGGACGAAAAATACGAGACCCCGACCCCGATCCAGGCACAGGCCATTCCCCCGATCCTCGCAGGCCGCGATCTCGTCGGCATCGCACAAACCGGAACGGGCAAGACCGCGGGCTTCGCGCTCCCGATCATCAACCACTTGCTCACGCAACGCCTGCGCGCCGAACAGCGTTCGTGCCGCGTGCTGATCTTGAGCCCGACGCGCGAACTCTCGGGGCAGATCCTGGAGAGCTTCCGCACGTACGGGCGCCATGTGCGCCTGACGACGGCGCTTGCTATCGGCGGTGTGCCGATCGGCCGCCAGATCCGCTCGCTCGTGAACGGCGTTGACGTGCTCGTCGCCACGCCCGGCCGCCTACTCGATCTCATGCAGAGCAATGCCGTTCGTCTCGACCGGCTCGAAGTGTTCGTGCTCGACGAGGCCGACCGCATGCTCGACATGGGCTTCATCCGCGACATCCGGAAGATCGTCGCGAAGATGCCCGCGCGGCGTCAGACGCTGTTCTTCTCGGCCACCATGCCGGGAGAGATTGAGGGCCTCGCAAGCGAGATGCTGCGCGATCCCGTTCGCGTCGCGGTGACGCCGCAGGCCAAGACCGCCGACCGCGTCGATCAGCGCATTGTGTATGTGGACCGCGCCGACAAGGCAGGACTCCTTGCTGAGCTTCTGAAGAGCGAAACGGTCGACCGCGCGCTCGTCTTCACCCGCACCAAGCACGGCGCCGACAAGGTCGTGCGCTCGCTGGAGAAGGCCGGCATCCGCGCGGAAGCGATTCACGGAAACAAGTCGCAGAACAACCGCGAGCGGGCGCTCGCCAATTTCCGCAGCGGTCGTGTTCGCACGCTGATCGCGACCGACATCGCCGCCCGCGGCATCGACGTCGATGGCGTGAGCCACGTCTTCAATTACGATATTCCCAACATCCCCGAGAGCTATGTTCACCGCATCGGCCGCACGGCGCGGGCAGGGGCCGAAGGCATCGCGATCTCGTTCTGCGACCGCGACGAGATGCCGTTTCTCAAGGACATCGAGAAGCTGATCAAGATCCAGATCCCTTCCGCCGACCGCCGCCGCAACAAAAGTGCGCCGCCGCAGCCGGCCGGACAGGCTCATCCGCATCGTGGCCAGCACGCGCCGCGCAACGGCCGCGGTCATGGCAACGGCAAGCGCCATGGACGGCCCGAAGGACGGCAGGACAATCCTGGCCGTCAGGACGGCCATGGACGTAAGGACAACAACGGGCGTCAGGATCACGGCCGCCCGCAACACGCGCAGGGTAAGGGCCACGAGCCTTCGCACACGAACAATGGTAAGATCGATTCCGTGGCGTTCATGCAGCGCAAGCGGGGGAAGTCGAACCGGCATCCTGCGAACGGCGCTGAACGCCCCGCCCATTAATCACGCACGGAGCACTGTATGGCGAAAGAGGAAATGCTTGAGTTCGACGGCACGGTGACGGAAGTGCTGCCGGACGGAAATTTTCGCGTGAAGCTCGACAACGAGCACATGATCCTCGCCTACGCGGCGGGCAAGATGCGCAAGCATCGCATCCGCACGCTGGAAGGCGATCGGGTGATCGTTGAGATGTCGCCCTACGATCTCGACCGCGGACGCATCAGCTTCCGCCACAAGTCGGATGCCCCGGCTCCCGCCGGCGCGCAGCGCCGCCGCCCGAACTTCCGCCGCCGCTGAGGCGAACCTCTCCGCTCATTCCCGCGCAAGCGGGAATCCAGCGCCTTCATTCTGGGTCCCCGCTTTCGCGGGGACGAACGGGCAGGGAATTTACTTGCCCCGCACCCGCGGCATCAGGATGAATTCCCACGGGCTCGGCATCGGTCCCACGGGCACTTCAATCAGGGTCGGTTCATCGCGCCGCGCGAAACCGCGCTTGAGCGCCGCACGCAACTCAGCGGGCGTCCTGGCCCGCTCGCTGGCCGCGCCGAACGCTTCGCCGAATTTCACGAAATCCGGGTTGGCGAGGTCGCTCGCGACCAGCCGGTTGCCGTACTTCTCTTCCTGAATTCTTCGCACGTTCCCGAACGAGCCGTCCGCGAACACAATGGCCGTGAGCGGAATCTTGTGGCGGACGGCGGTCGCCAATTCATTGGCGGTATAAAGAAAACCACCATCGCCGTTGATCGAGACCACCGGCACGTCCGGCCGCGCATGCGCGGCACCGAGTGCGGTCGCGTAACCCCAGCCGAGATTGTCCTGATAGCCGGGTGAAAGGAACGTGCGCGGCTTGTAAACGGGCAAGGCGAGGCGGGCGGCGAAGCCCATCTGCGTGACTTCATCGACGAAGATTCCATCATCGGGCAGTTCGGCGCGGATCGCCTCTAGCCAGCCAAGCTGTGGTGCGATCTTCTTGAAACGCTCACGGAGCTTTGCTTGCCGCTCTTCCATCTCGACCTTGCGCGACGCGCGCTTGCGGTTATGCGCGGGCAGCACATCGAGCAGCCGGCGCAGGATTGGTTTGGCGTCGCCGACCAGCGTGGCGTCCGGCTTCATGAAGCGCGCAGGTTCATCGGGATCGGCGTCCACGCGAACGATCTTGATCTGATCGTCGAGACCCCAGTGCTGGAACGGGTAGGCCATATGCGTGCCGATCCCGATGGCGGCATCGGCTTCGCGCCAGAGTTCGCGACCGAGCGGCAGAGTCACGCTGAACGGATCGCGGCTGGACAGCACGCCGCGACCGCGGCGATAGCCCATGACCGGCGCTTGCAACATGTCTGAAAGCGCAGCGACCTCGTCCGGTGCGGCCTGCGCGCCGCCGCCGCAAACGATGAACGGCCGCTCGGCGCCGCCAAGAATTTTCGCGGCAGCGAGGCTCGCATCTTCGTCGATCTCGGCTTGCGGGACGGGGAGCGGAGCAACGAGAGCGATGTCAGCGCTTCTTCCCCACATATCGATTGCGCATTCGATCGCTGCCGGTCCCGGCCGTCCGCTTCGCATTGCACGGATGGCGTCAGCGACGATTTTCGATGCTGCCGCCGGATCGCGGATGAGTGCGGCGTGATCGACCAGCCGCGCGACGATGCCGGCCTGGTCGGTGATCTCATGCAGGTGTCCGAGCCCGCGTCCGATGTCCTTGTCCGGAATCTGCCCGATGATCGCGAGCACGGGCGCGTTCATGCTGTAGGCGGTCAGGAGCGCGGCGCCAGTATTGAGCAACCCCGGACCGGGCACCACCGCATAAGCCTGTGGCTTATCGGTTGCGAGCGCCGCACCGAGCGCCATATAGGCCGCGCCTTGTTCGTGGCGCGCGTGAACGACACGGATCTTGTCGCCGGCCTTGAACAGTGCGTCGAAGAAGTCGTCGTTATGGACGCCGGGCAGGGCGTATAGCGTGTCGATGCCGTGAGCGATGAGCGAGGCGACGGTCGCCTCGGCGGCAGTGATGTTCGGCATTCACGCGATCCCCGGCTGTCGAGAACGGCCTTGTTTACAGATAGAACGGGGCCTGTCGAGGCGCAGGGGCGCGAGCCGAACCCGCGACGCCCTTACGCTTTGCCGCTGCCGCCGATTGCGTTATGGAGACGCCGGGCGCTCTGGCGCCCTTTCGATTCCAGCCATTCAGGCCCGTTCATGCATCGCTATCGCTCCCATACCTGCGGCGCCCTGCGCGAGGCGCAGATCGGCGAGACCGTCCGCATTTCGGGCTGGGTGCATCGTGTGCGCGATCACGGCGGCCTTCTGTTCATCGACCTGCGCGACCACTACGGCCTGACGCAGGTCGTCGCCGATCCCGACAGCCCATCCTTCAAGATGGCAGAGACGGTGCGCAGCGAGTGGGTAATCCGCGTCGACGGCAAGGTGCGCAAGCGCCCCGGCGGCACCGAAAACCCCGACCTGCCGACCGGCCAGGTCGAAGTCTATGCGAGCGAGATCGAAGCGCTCGGCCCCGCGGCCGAATTGCCGATGCCGGTCTTCGGCGATCAGGATTATCCCGAAGACATTCGCCTTCGCTATCGCTTCCTTGATCTGCGGCGTGACAAGCCGCATGCGAACATCATGAAGCGCGGGCAGATCGTCGATAGTATCCGCCGCCGTATGAAGGAGCAGGGCTTCTTTGAATTTCAGACGCCGATTCTCACGGCGTCGTCGCCCGAAGGTGCGCGCGACTATCTCGTGCCGTCGCGCATCCATCCGGGCAAGTTCTATGCGCTCCCTCAGGCGCCGCAGCAGTTCAAGCAGCTCATCATGATCGCGGGCTTCGATCGCTATTTTCAGATCGCCCCCTGCTTCCGCGACGAGGACGCGCGCGCCGACCGTTCGCCCGGCGAGTTCTATCAGCTCGACATCGAAATGAGCTTTGTCACGCAGGACGACGTCTTCGCGGCGGTCGAGCCGGTGCTGCGCGGCGTGTTCGAGGAGTTCGCCGAAGGCAAGCGCGTCACGCCGAAGTTTCCGATGATCGCGTATGCCGATGCGATGCGGGACTACGGCACCGACAAGCCGGACCTGCGCAACCCGATCAAGATGCAGAGCGTCACCGAGGCGTTCCGCGGTTCGGGCTTCAAGATTTTTGCCGGCATGATCGAGAAGGACCCGAAGGTCGAGGTCTGGTCGATCCCCGCAAAGGGCGGCGGCAACCGCGCCTTCTGCGACCGCATGAATGCCTGGGCGATTTCCGAAGGCCAGCCGGGCCTCGGCTACATCTTCTGGCGCGAGGGCGAGGAAGGCGGCGCCGGTCCGCTCGCCAAGAACATCGGGCCGGAGCGTACAAAGCAGATTGCCGACCAGTTGGGTCTCGGCGTCGGTGACGCCGCGTTCTTCATCGCGGGTCAGCCCGACAAGTTTGTGAAGTTCGCCGGTCCTGCGCGCACCAAGGTTGGCGAGGAATTGAACCTCGTCGACAAGGATCAGTTCGCGTTCTGCTGGATCGTCGACTTCCCGATGTTCGAGTGGAGCGAGGAGGAGAAGAAGATCGACTTTTCCCATAATCCCTTCTCCATGCCGAACATGGCGGCGGACGACTTCCTGAAGCTCGATCCAGCAGATAAGGATCGCATCCTCGCGCTTAAGGCGTTCCAGTACGACATCGTCTGCAACGGCATTGAATTGTCGTCGGGCGCGATCCGCAACCACCGGCCCGACATCATGAAGAAGGCCTTCGCGATCGCGGGCTACGGTGAGGACGTGCTCGAGAGCAAGTTTGGCGGCATGTTGCGCGCGCTCACCTACGGCGCGCCGCCGCACGGCGGCATCGCGCCCGGCATCGACCGCATCGTCATGCTCCTGTGCGGCGAGGAGAACCTGCGCGAGGTGGTGCTCTTTCCGATGAACCAGCGCGCCGAAGACCTCCTCATGGGCGCGCCGTCGGAAGTGACGCCGAAGCAGCTCAAGGAGCTGCATATCCGGCTAGCGCTGCCCGACAAATAGCCGTCTAGCGAACTCGATTCACCGCGCGGTTACATCTACTTAACGCTGTCTTAATCGCCGTTGCGCCTAATGGGCGCGATACGAGGCGGGGCGGGCTGTGAGGATTTCCGGACGCTGGACGACGGCGCTGGTCGTGAGCGCGGTGCTGCTCGCGTCCATTCCCCTGTTCGCGCTCGATCGCGCCTTTCAGGCCTACATGGAACACGAGGCGCGCGGCCGCCTGGATGCGCAGGCGAGCGGCTCGCTGAAGCTCGTCGAACTGCGGCTCGATCAGGCTTCCAAGGTTTTGCAAGATCTGGCGGCCGCGCAAATCGACACCTGCGGCGCGCGTGCGCTTGAGGCGATGCGCCTCGCAGTTTTCACCAATACGCCGCTCAAGGGACTGTCGCTCCTTGACGATCAGGGCCGCGAGCTCTGCACGCATGTTGGCGGGATGCTGGACGCCTATGCGCTCTCCCAAGAGTATCCTTTAGCCGACAAGAATCTCGCGCTGGCGGCAGCACGCTTCCGCGACATCGACGAGCGAGCAATACGGCTGCGTTTTGAGCGGGCGACGGGGCGGTCGATTGCCGCGCTGATTGCGATCGACGCGCTGTTGCCCGATCTCGAACGCGAGAACGCCAGTGGCGGCAGACGCCTTCGCCTCATGTTCACGAGCGGCGAGTTGATCGCTGTGCGTCCGAATGGGCAAGAGGTGCGCAATCTAGACGAAGAGGCGGCGTTATCGGTGCGGAAAACGTCGGCGCGCTATCCGATCGTTGTGGCTGGTGAGTTCACGCGCGAGGCGCTGGGGATGGAATTCTCCGGCCTGCAATTGATTGCGCGCGGCGCGATCCTGGTCCTTCTCGGCTTCGGCATCGGCCTTGTTTGGATGACGCTGCGCCGTAGCGGACAAGACGCCGTTGCCGAGCTCGGCCGCGCGATCCGCGATGGCGAGATCATCCCTTACTATCAACCGACGGTCGATTTGCAGAGCGGCCGCATTCGCGGCGCCGAAGTGCTGGCGCGCTGGCGCAAGCCGGACGGCAGTCTCGTGCCGCCTGCGAATTTCATTCCGCTCGCGGAGCAGTCGGGCCTGATTTTCGAGCTGACGCGCGTGCTCATGCTGAAGGCGATTGCGGAAATGGGTGAAAGCTACCGCAACCGTCCGCGCCTGCGGCTTGCCTTTAACCTGTTTGCTGATCACATCACGGGCGCGAAAATTGTCGAAGACGTGAACCGGATCTTCGCCGGCGCTCCGATTCAGTTGGGCCAGCTCATTCTCGAGGTGACGGAGCGTGCTCCGCTCCCCAATCTCGACGAGGCCAGAAAAGTGATCGCCAGCCTGCAATCGTCCGGGGTCAAGGTCGCGATCGACGACGTCGGCACCGGCCACGGCGGTCTGTCGTATCTGATGAAGCTCGGGGTCGACATCATCAAGATCGACAAGATGTTCATCGACGCGATTGGCACCGAGCGTTACTCGCAGACCATCATCGAAACGCTGGTCGAACTCGGTCGCAGCATGAAGATGGAAGTGATCGCCGAGGGCGTCGAGACTTTTGAGCAGGTCGGCTATCTGCGGCAGAAGGGCGTCACCGAAGCGCAGGGTTATGTTTTTGCGCCGCCCTTGCCGGCAGGTTCATATTTGGCACTCGTGGACGCGATGGAGCGACCGAACGCTGTCGCTACGCCGGAGCCGCTGGCGGGCGCGGCATAGCGCCAGAAACGAAGGGGGCGGCCTTGCGGCCGCCCCAGTTCATACGCCACGCCGGGAGGAGCTTTTCCGGAACCCCGGCGTGCTTTCGCCCCCGCAAGGTTCCAATGCCTTTTCCAAACGCGAATCGACCTCAGGTTGAGTGTAGCACTCGGCCGTTGCTCGCCGGGAAGAAAAATCTTCCGCCGCAGCGCAGCTATTCGCTCACATCATCTTTCCGAATCTGACTCCCCATCACGGACGACGGTGATTCGCAGTCGGACCTCAGTCGGCCTTCAATTCGCGCCCGATGGCGTCAAGGACGCGGGCGTCCATCGGTTCGATGCGCGTCGGGAAGACGGCGGCGAGGCGTCCGTCGCGTCCGATCAGGTATTTGTGGAAATTCCAACTCGGCACGTCGAGCGGACGTTCGATGGCGGCCCAGCGATAGAACGGGTGCGCGTCGGCGCCCCGCAGGTTCGACTTTTCGGCGAGCGGGAAGGAGACGCCGTAGTGGCCCTTGGCCGTCGCGAGAATCTCCGTCGCGCCGCCGGGTTCCTGGTTGAAGTCGTTGGACGGCACCCCGATGATCGCGAGCCGGTCCCTGAAGCGGTCTTGCAGCGCCTTGAGGCCCGCATATTGCGGAGTGAAGCCGCATTGCGATGCGACATTGACGATCAGGATCGGCCGCCCGGCATAGTCGGCAAGCCGCACCGTCTCGCCGTCGATCGTCTTGAATGAATAGGCGTAGGCGGTCGGGCGCGACTGCTGCGCCATAGCGGGCGTGCTGGCGGCGAGGGCCGCAATCTGAAGCAAAAGCCGGCGGGTGATCGTTGCCATACAGAAAGTCTAGCAAAATCGCGCCCGGCACGGAGATCACGAAACCGGGACGCACAAGCCCCGGCGCGATGCCGCCGGGGCCTGGTTTGAGAGGCCGCTTCTTACGAGCGCTTCATGACCATGCCGACGATCGCCGTGACGATCGCGCCGGTGATGCCGCCGCCGACCAGCTGACCCGCAATCGCCGCGACGTCCATGCCGCCGACTCCGCCAGCCAGCATGGGAATGACGGCTTGCAGGATTTGCCCGCCGATGCCGCCGCCGATGGCGCCGGCGATGGTATTGCCGACCGGACCGAGACTTACATTCTTGGCGGCGGCACCGACGGCATTTCCGCCGATCGCACCGCCGATTGCCTGCACGATGAGGTTTGCCAGCATTCCTTCCATAACCAGCTCCGTGGCCCCAGGGAGATGCCCCGCGCCGGGCCTTGGCACAGAGCGGTCCTATTATAGCGTTTGCCGGAAAGGCCGTTATCGGCCCCGGCAAAACGAGTAGGGCTAACGGGTTGAGCCGGGGCGGGACTCTTTACTCGGAAGAATTTTAGGCGCTTGTGATTCGCCATCCCCGAAAATTCGCGGGCCGGTGGCGTCATTTCCTTCATACGACTTTGGAACGATCCCGCCGGTTGCAGGTTCCTTATGCGCCGAGCGCGCATAGATCGGCAGCAGCCTTGCATCGTCTCAATGAGACTGGAGGACTTACGATGCAATTGTGGAGAGCAATGATATTGGTGGCCATGATGGCCAGCCCGGCCGTGATCGGCAGCATCGCGGTCGCCCGCCTCGATGGACCGGCGGGCTTTGTCGTGGCGTTAGCCGCCTCTCTTGTCATGATGCGGGAGGCCACGCTGATCTGCATGATCCTGATGCGGCGTTGGCAATTTCTTGGGCGCGACTATTTCCTCGTCGAGGAGAACGGGCGTCACCGCTGGGTCGACGTGTTCGAGCTCAAAGAAATCCGGCAGCCCTGCCGCATCCGCGCCCAGCATTTTCATCCCGACTTTGTCCGGCACCAGCGGCGTCGCGAGGACTAGGCGCGCACTTCTGAATTCCATCCGCACGGCACGAAAACAAATGGCGGCCCGAAGGCCGCCGTTTGTCGTTTGGCTCATCGGCGGTTGAGCGTCAGCTCAGTCCGCCGAACAGCCAGATCAGCAGAATGATCGGCAGCGGAATCCCGATCAGCCACAGCAGCAACCCACGTCCCATCGCAGCCTCCAAGGAGTTTGTGGCGCGATAACGCAGGCGCGGCGTTCGAGTTCCATGCGCGCGCGGGCGCTCACTTCTTGGCCGCGGTGTTCTTCTTCGCCGGCTCGTTCGCCATGCACTTACGGATGAAATCCTGCTCGGCTTTTCCGGTCAGCTTTTGATCGGCCGCGCCGAACTTGCAAGTTTCCATCTTGTCCTTGGAGGTGACGGCGCTCGTTTGCGCGCCGGCGGTGGCGGCTAGCGCAATGGTGAGCGCGAGCGCGCCGCCGAAGAGAAACAGCTTCTGTTGCATCGTCCTTATCCTGGTGCGGCCTACGCAGTGTTTGCGGGCAATCCGGAGAAATGAGGGCGGCCCGCCGGGCCGCCCGTGGTGGGTGAAAGGCGGGCGGCCTCGCCGCCGTCACATATTGTTGGTCGTGCCGGTCGGCGCGGGGGCAGCGGCTTCCGCGGTTTCTTCCGCCTTCGAGCTGCGCTTCATGTCCATGCTATGCGCGCGCTGGTAGCTCTGGATGTCCTTGAACTTCCCGGACGCATCGCGCTTGGCGTAGAGCTTCTTGCCCTTGGAGCTGTACATCACGGTGCGGCGGGCTTTTTTCTTTTTCGCTTTTTTGGCTTTCTTCGCGCCCTTCTTTTTGGACTTGGCTTTCGCCTTCGATTTCCTGGCCTTTGCTTTGGCCTTACGCGCCTTCTTCGCCATGCTCGTCCCCTGCGAGGCTCGTGATGAGCCGTGCGCCGACTCTAGGAGTGTGCCGCAAAAGCGCAAGTTGGCGACCGTTCCTATCCTCAATTCTCGCTCGCGAATCGCTAACTCTGTCCGTGGCTTGCACGAGGCCATGGAACGCCATCGCGTTGAAATCGTTATGTCGGCAGCCCTCAACGATCGGAGGATCAAACCATGCGTAAGTTCTTGATTAGCGCTGCCGCGATTGCGGCATTGGCCGCTGCTCCGACCGCGGCTATGGCCCAGGCGAGCACGGCGACGGGTGCGGCGGTTGGCGCCGGCACCGGCTTCATGATTGGCGGCCCTCCGGGCGCGGTCATTGGTGGTGTGATTGGTGGCGGCATCGGCGCGGCGCACGAGCCGCACAACCACGTCTATGTCCAGCCGCAGGCTGAGGTGCATGTCCGCACCAACCAGCCGCGCGAGCGGGTCTGCTGGGAGAACCGGCGCGGCCAGCTTGTCTGCGAATACCGCTAAGCGGGATTCCGGAAGCGACAAGGATTGCGGGGCGGCGAAAGCCGCCTCGCTTTCTTTTTGCGTTCAGCGCTGCGCGCGGGGCTGGCGGCGATGATCCTGCGGCAGTTCGAATTCTCCCGCCCAGATCCCGCGCCGGGCAATACGGGCGTCGCGCTCCTGCCGTTCGTAGCCGCCCTGCATAAAGTCGAGCGCAAGGCCCTCGCGCACCATCGTTCCGCCGATATCGGCGCCGGCCGCCGAGCAGCGCGCCAGAGTCCGCCCGTAACGGTCGCGCCCCTGTGCCTCGCAGCGAACATCGTTTTGGCCAACGAGCTGCTTCAGCCGCTGATGCGCCGCGCGCCCGCAGGCCCATTCCTTGCCGTTCTTCGAGCAGCGCTGCGAAAGCTCCGGCGCGTCGATGCCGAGGAGACGGAAATCCTGATTGCCTGAGCGAAGAGAATCGCCGTCGACCGCGCTGAAACGCGCAGCTGAAGCAGGCGAGGGACGAACGACATGCGGGGTTGTCGGTTTCTCTTGTACGGCGACCGGCGAATCTGACCAGCGGTCGTAACTGATCGCCGCCACCGCGATGAACGCCACGAGCGCCAGAAAGCCAATCGAGCGGCCGAGCGTTCGCAGCTCTGCGCGAAGGCTCCAGCGCGGCTTCGAATTCCATGGGTCGTCCGGCCTGTGGAAAGAGAAATCGACCATCCCGCGAGGCTAGGCGCTAAGTCCTTAGCGGAAGATTGATCGCGGGATGGAGTTTTGAGGGACCGCAATCCCGCCCAGCCCGCGTGCTAGTTTCCGCCCATGCCCGACAACTCCGTCCTTAAGCCGCGCACGAAGACGAAGCCCAAAACCGCGCGCCCGCCGCTCTACAAGGTGATCCTGCTGAACGACGACTTCACGCCGCGCGAATTTGTGGTGCAGGTGCTCAAAGCCGTCTTCCGCATGGGGGCGGAGCGCGCGCAGGCCGTGATGCTGACCGCGCACCGGAAGGGCGCCTGCGTGATCGCGGTCTATACGCGGGACGTCGCCGAGACCAAGGCCAAGGAGGCGACGGAGCTCGGTAAGGCGAAGGGCTATCCCTTGTTCTTCACGACCGAGCCGGAGAGTTAGGGCCCTCGACTTCCACCCTCGGAGCGATATCCTCTGCCGCATCGGCGAACGGGAGACTGCGATGATCATCACCATTGTGACCTTTCATCTGAAGCAGCCGACGACGCTGGACGAAATCACCAAAACCTTCCGGAACACGGCGCCGAAGTACCAGGGCATTCCGGGCCTCGTGCGCAAGAACTACTGGATGAGCGAGGACGGTGAGCGCGCCGGCGGCATTTATACGTGGGAGTCGCGCGGGGACGCCGACCGTCTCTATACGGCGGAGTGGAAGCAATTCGTCGAGGGCAAGTACGGCACGCCGCCCGACATCCAGTATCTCCATGCGCCCGTGATGGTGGACAACCGCGAAGGCACGATCAGCGTCGCAGCGTGAACGTCCGGCCGTCAGGCAAACTGCGCCCGCGACCGCGCGCGGGCTTTTTCGGCTTCGACTTCGCGGTCTTTCGGCGGCGCCGAGGTCTCGAGCGAATGCAGCAGCCGGTGCGCGGCGGCCGTGACCTCATCGACCGCGCGGTTGAACGCCTCCTCGTTGGCGCGCGACGGCTGCGTGAAGCCCGAAAGCTTGCGGACGAACTGGAGCGACGAGGCGCGGATCTCGTCGCCGCTCGCCGGCGGCTCGAAATTGAACAGGGTTTTGATGTTCCGGCACATGATGTCCTCTTGGGTTCGTCTCGCGCTTATATAGGCCGCGGACGCGACGATGCGAGGCGCTCAGACTTGCTGCGAGCGCCGCCCCGCGACCGCGCCCCACACCAGCAGCACGATCACCGCGCCCACCACCGCGCCGACGAGGCCCGCACCTTCGCCCGCGCTGTACCAGCCGAGCGCCTGGCCGAGCCAGGTCGCGAGGAACGCGCCGGCGATGCCGAGCAGCGTCGTCATGATGAAGCCGGACGGCTCGTTTTCGCCGGGCGTGATGAATTTCGCGATGACGCCGGCAACGAGGCCGATGACGATCGTCCAGACAATGCCCATTGCGCTCTCTCCTCGGTGAACGGCGGCCACGACAATTCGCGGCCGCCGAAGAAGCGTGCCTTCACGCAGCTGTGCACTGTGTCCCCGCGTCAGGCGCCCACGGAGCGCGATAGTTCGTTTTCCGTCGGCACGCGGCCCTGCGGCGTGAATTTATCGACCGCTTTGGGCAACTCGCGCGTGAGCCGGTCGAGCAACTCGTCGCGCGACAGGCCCGTCTGCTTGGCCAGCGTGTCGAGCACCTCGGGGCCGATCGCCTGTTCGAGCTGCTTCGGCTCAAGCTCCTTGTTCGTCCCGCTGCCGACCCAGGAATCGGCGGTGTCGCCCATGCCCTTTTCACGGAAGCGATCGATGAGCTCGCCGATGCCGCCGCTGAGCACGCCGCCCGCACTGGCGCCGCCGAGCTGGCCGAGCAGGCCGCCGAGCCCGCCCTGTTCTTTCTGGTTGGGATCGCCGGGTTTGCCGAGTCCGCCGAGAACTTCCGCGATCTTGTCCCGGTTCTGGTAGCCGAGGACTGCGAGCACGCCCAATAGGGCTGTCATGGATGGATATCCGCGCGCCATGTCGAAACTCCCTCTTGGCTGATCTGGGAAAACCGCGCGGCCGGGGTTAGGTTCCGGCGGCCGATCGCTCGCAAGGCCGAATATTTATCGCGCGTCTCGAGCAATGACCGCCGCAATTCCGCGCACTGCATCCACGACAAAAATCCTGTCATGCTGAACGAAGAATTGGTGTCCCTTCAATTGGGGTACCTTCTTGGTCGCTTCGTCCGGAAACGGCTGCAATGGAATGCCGGCCGGGAGCGTCGTTCCGACGGTCAGGTCGGCCTGCTCGCTCGCCTTCGGTACGTCCGGGGCTTTCAGTGTGAATTCCTTGATGACGTGTTGATCGTCCATCGTCAGCTTGATCGTCGGTCTTGCCTCGGGCGCCTGTGCAAACGACGCGCCGGCCGGAGCAATCGGCATCGCCAAAGGTGCTGCCAGAGCGCAGACCAAGGTCCAGGCTAATCGTGGAACGGGCGATCGGTTGCCGACGTGCATGGGTCGAACCCTCATCCTGAAAACGAAAGCGACCGGGAAGGGTTCCTGCCGTGCGCCGTGCCGCGCCGCCCCGGTCACAGGTTCAAATCTCGGACCCACAACCAGCCTTTGTCAGGGATTCGAGTCGGGCCCCTGCTACCAATTCGCCGGAGGGCGCTCCCTTCACACGGGAGGGGTCGCAGGTCTCGACCGCTCATTCCCGCGCAAGCGGGAATCCAGCGCTGGGTCCCCGCCTTCGCGGGGACGAGCGGATGAAGACGATTCAGCATTTCAAACAGCGGGGTGTGCCTGTGCATTCTCGCGGCGCGTTTCGCGCCCGAGGGTTCGTCAGGCTTCCCCTCAAGAAATGAGGGGGATGGAGCGCCGAGAGGCGCTCTTGCTTGTCACGCCTGAGAGGCGTGAGGCATGCCCAACGGGGCATGCTCACCTCTCGACGCTCCATCGCGGCGTTCCGGCGGGAAGCCTGCGCCTCGCCGCCAACCCCCGGGCCGCGCTTCCTCGACTCGGGCTTGGGCGTTGCCGCCTTCGCCCTGCCAAGTCCAGCGAGCTCCTCGCAGACCCCTCGTAATGGGGGCCGGGCGGAGTCCCGGAGGCTCCCCGGGAGAGCGGACCACGTTAGCCCGCGCGCGCAGGGGCGCCGCATCCCGCTCCGCCGACCGAACGTCTCCGGAAGACGCCCCTCTGGTGAGCGGGATGTCGTGGAATATAATCCTAGATAGAGAGATGTCAAGGGCAAGAGTGAGGACCGGCCTCGGAAGGGCAGGGGTCCCCAAACAGTTGTCGATTGAAAGCGCGGATTGGCCGTGCAACATGGATGGCAATTCAATTTGGGGGGCTCAGATGACAAAACGAATGCTGGTTACGACCGCGCTCGTGCTCGGCCTCGTTTTCAGTTTCGCCAATTTCGCCACGGCGCAGGAAGGCGATACATGCGGCGGCGTTACGGGCGCGCAATGCGCCAAGGGCCTGTGGTGCGAGCCGCTGCCGGGCCTGTGCGGCGCTCCGATCACGGGCACCTGCGCCAAGGTCCCGACGGTCTGCACGATGGACTACAACCCTGTCTGCGGATGTGACGGAAGGACCCACAGCAACGACTGCGCGCGAAAGAGTGCCAAGGTCGGTCTGCGCCGCGTCGGGGCCTGTCTCGGCGACATGTTCAAGGTGAAATAGCGGAGGAAGCGAGAGCTCCCCACGGACCGTCCGCAACGGGTCGTAGGGCGGTCCCCGGGGCTCCCGAGCGCCCGGCTTACGTTAAGCCAGGCCCGCAGGGGGCGCCGCATCTCGCGCCCCGACTGACGCCTTCTGATGAGATGGAATATACCGGTGATTTCAAGTTGGCAGACTTACTGCCCGCTGAACCAGCGTTCCGCTTTTGCGACTACCCCTACAGCTCTGACGGACTTTCTAGAAATGCGGGACATCGCACCTTCCGCCGCATCCCAAAGCGCTACCGGATAGACCTTTGGACTCTGCAAAACCTCTGCAGAAACGCTCTCAGGCAAAGAGCCAAGCTTACGCAAATGCTCAACTTGATATGCTGCGCCTCCTTGATAAGTCGTACGAACGACTTCAAGTGCCGCATCCCAGCTCATGAGACCACTCAGCGCGCATTCCACGGCCAGAGATTGCCGAAATTCAAGAACAGCGGTCGAACGCCCTAATCGCTCATTGTCCGACGCGAACCGCTCAAGAAATATTGCTCGCGCGTACAATGCTGGTGACTTCAAGCCTATAAGGTACGCGAGGCGATCTGACCGAATCAAAGGCAATTGGTCCAATGTGGCTCCGTGCTTCCGAGACTGAAACGAATAACCTCCGTAGAGTTCAGAGGTAATATTGGTCGCAAGCGCCGTCCAGTCCTCATCCGACAATGAGTCTGCCGCGCTGCTTAATTCCTCATTCAAATCAATCAACGCTGACGTAGGTGCTAATAAGATACAAAGTGTGAGGAGCAGCGACGTATTCGCGGACGAAAGTTTTGGACGTCCAAACTGTCCGCGCCACCAATTTACATCCCGACGAAAGAAATCCGCTGTTCGAATTCGAGTGCAGATTGGCGTTGCTGCATCCAGCGGGTCGACCGCCTTCTTAGTTCTCTTTCGACCTTCAGCTCTAGTTCGTGCAACTAGCCGATAAGCCGCCGATAGAATTGCGGGCCGCGTCCCCCAAGCCTGTCTACAAAGTTCGATACTGTCTTCTAACAAGAGCGTTCGGCTCGTGCGGTTGCTACGCAATCTTAGGGAATTTGCCAAGTGGTCACTGATAGAGACAGCTTGATTCACAAATTCAGGAGCGTCGGCAAAATCGCGAGAGAGTTTCTCCTTCTCGTAAACTTCGACAAATCGTGCCAAATATTCACTGCTCAAATAATACGAGTGCCCTAGGAGATAGGCCACCAGGAAGAAAGGCCAGCGACCATAGTCATTCGGCCTCGAGCCTATTGGCGACGAAAGAGCGTGATTTAGAAATAGCGATGCGTTGTGGGGGGATGAAATTATGCAATCAAATCGCCGAGCGGCCCATAGAACCGACACCCAACGGCGCTCCAGCCTGGTGATTCCAATTTTTTCGTGAATCTGGGCGACGGAGACGGTTTGCAATGTGCCGATTGCTAGTCCGACTTGCAACCAGCGCAACGCATCCGTCTTGCTAAGGGGGCTCTCAAGCCATCGCTTACTTAATTGCTCCTCACTGGCGTGGGCCTTGAGAACTTGAGCAACTTGAGTGGCCTGATCCCTGCGACAGCCATCAGACTCAATATAACTAAACGTAGAAGCTAATATCCTGCGGCCTCCGGATAAGACAGGCACCTGAATAACAGTGCCTCGGCTCGAAATAGTCGAGGGTGGCGCAAGTCGACGAATTGAATGCTCATTTGTTAGAGCATCGACCAATTGTGTAACCGCTTTCGGCGACTGAGCAAATACCCAGTCCGATAGCAGCATCGCGCTCAGGCTTACGGGATGCCGAGATTTTCCGAGGGTCGGGTCAAGAACAAGCTCCTTAACCCTATCGGCCAAGTCTAACAGCTCCCCCTTACTGAAACATCCGCAAAAAAAACGAACAACGTTCAGCCAGTAAAAATTTCGCGCTATTGCATCAAAGCGATCTGGTTTGGTGCCCTTTCGCTCGTTTCCTGGCGGCGAATAAGATGCAGTATCGTATAGGTACCTGGCCGCGAAATACTCTCTCAAAGGCTGCACTTCGAATTCATACGTGCCTTGAACTCTTGGAACTATCATTACTACTCGCTCGAGCATCGTCCCGAATATTTCATCGACGACTGAGGTATCGTGCTGCTCTCGCTTGAGATACTTGAGAAGCAAATCTTTTAGCTCCTCTGCCGATATTCTGCCGCTTGACTTCCGTCGACTCGTTTCTGTGGTTGAGTGCAGTACCCATCCCAGATAGCGATGCAAATCCTTCAGCAACGCTATGTGCTTTCGAACAGAAACGCTCTTGGCGGCTTCCCTGCTAAAGAACAATTCAACGTATGCGTCGTACAAACTCGTTCGTTTGTCCGGTAGTGCAGAGCCCTGAGTAAGTATGAGACTTAGCAAAATTGTGAGCTGCATCGGGTTTCGCGCGAGGTCTCTCAAATGGGGCGCATTCAATTTTTCAGTTAAGATTTCCTGAAATTCGACCCGCTCTCTTGCCGCAAGCCCGCGAACGTTCATCCAGCGATTAGCATAGTCGTTGATCTGACTTCTGCTGACTGACAACAGTTCGATGTAAGGAAATAGTTCAGCATCAAAACCCGGCGAGTTCGCAAAGGCGGCCGGTCGAGATGTGATAATTACGCCGAAATCTCTGCAGTTTTCGCGCAACCGAGGAATTGCTTTCGTTACAGCGGCAACGACGTCTGCGCGTTGTTTGATGTCTGCGACTTCATCGAGGCCGTCTAAGACTACAAGCAGGGGAAATAGTTTTGAGGATTCTAGGAGATCATTTACGTCAAATTCGACGCCCCCCGAGCTGCGCATAACTAGACGGGCTAGAAATGTCTCAAGAGTGCGCGGTTCCTGGTACTCAGTATCTGCCTTCGCCGTAAAGGGATCTGCGCCGCCGAGCCATGCAGCCAGATCGCGGAGATCAACCTTAAATGGAAGCAGGAGGGGAGAATGACGATCTTGATCAGGTAATTTGTCGAATTCGGTCTCTTTATTTAAAAGCCGTATTCGATGAACCTGGCAAACATATTGGGCTAACGTCGATTTTCCTTGGCCCGGCGCGCCTTCTACCACTGCTTGGCGCAAGACTGTCCGGCCAAAATCACTCAGTAGTAAGGTCGCAGTCCCAGTATTGGTGGCATTATCTTCGTCGTGTGCAGTAAGGACCATTGTTTTTGCTTCGGGTCCCTCCAACGTCACTCGCATGGACGGAAACCCGTGATAGCGCGCGAGCGAGTCCTCCGCTCCAGAATTCATCACTACACGAAATGGTAGATCGACGAAGAGGTCGAGCAGTTTGTTATGAAGTTCTACTTGCTTGAACTTGACTTCGACATCGTCGTCAAATTGAGAGGCAAGAAATGCACGGAGAGCGTTTAATCGCCGCTCGTGATGTTGACCAAGTGTGGTCTGCAATAGCAGTCGAAAGAAGTCGTGGCCGGATAGTGTTTCGGGATAGCGAAGCTTGACGTCCCAGTTTCCATCCAAGCGACGATTGATGTCGTCACGCCACCAGCACTGAGTCTCTAGGCCGGTTAAAGTCGCCAATTCGCGATGTATAGTGTCAATTGATCCAGAATCGAGATGTCCCGTGCCTGACACGTTAGTGACTAGAACGTACTTCGTCGCACCCCGTTCAATAAGCCTTTCTATCTTTGGCTTTTCACCGTCGAGCTTATCAAGAATCCATTTCCTAATGTCATCAATCTTGTGGGGCTCCCGGCTGAACTTAACCTGGACGACGGTAAAGCCACCCTCCATATTTTGGGCCGGCCTGAAAAGGGCATCCCGACCTCCGTCAGGCTGCCCAATGGGAAAGCAGACCACTCCGGAATTTTCACCAGCGAGTAGCGCCTGCACCAATAGTTGAAATCGATCCGCGCCTAAATTTTCTAGCTGGTAATCCATGTTTGCCCCGCACTTCGTTCACCGAAACAAAATGGAAAAGAATTCGCGGTCGCGCAACTGCTGATTGTGAATGTTTGCACAGCACTTTTACGCGGCGGCCAGCAATTGCTAACTCAATCGCCGAGACTCATTCCAAACGAGCATTCAATCAAACCGAACCTCGCGAACACCCCGCCGTTTCGCCCACTGCCCGCCCTTACGAACACCCCGTCGTACTCCCGCACGTATCGCACTTCAGGCACGTGCCGTTCCGCACCATCGTAAAGTTCTGGCACTCGGGGCAGGCGTCGCCTTCGTAGCCCTTGGCGCGCGCAGCCGCGCGCTGTTCGGCGAGCGAGACTTTTTGCGCGGTCGCTTCTTCCTGCACGATCGCTTCGAGTTCTTCCTCGACGTCGGTCTTGAGCGCCACCGCGGCCTTGTTCGGCGCGGCGGCATCACGGAAGGCGGTGATGTTGCTCGGCGCCTGTGCAACCGTGCCGCCGCCTGACACGGCCGGGGCCGCCCCGCCGGTGACCGCCATCAGCGTCTTGCCGCGCACGAGGCCCTTGGAGACGACGCGCGACGGCGACGGCGACTTGCCTTCGCCCACGCCCTTGCCGAGCGCGTCGAAGTCCGTCTCGCGCGGGTCCACATGGCCGAGGTCGTAGCGGCCGAGATAGGAGATCGCGAGCTCGCGGAAGACATAGTCGAGGATCGAGGTCGCCATCTTGATCGTGTCGTTGCCCTGCACGTTGCCCGAGGGCTCGAAGCGCGTAAACGTAAAGGCGTCCACATACTCCTCGAGCGGCACGCCATATTGCAGGCCTAGGCTGATCGCGATCGCGAAGTTGTTCAGCAGCGAGCGCAGCGTCGCGCCTTCCTTGTGCATGTCGACGAAGATCTCGCCGAGACGCCCGTCGTCATATTCGCCGGTGCGCAGGTACACCTTGTGCCCGCCGACGACGGCCTTCTGCGTGTAACCCTTGCGGCGGCCGGGGAGCTTCTCGCGCTCGCGCGAGACCATCACGCGTTCGACGATCTTCTCGACCACCCGCTCGGCGAGGGCGGTAGCACGTTGAGTCGGCGGTGCGGCGATGAAATTCTCGACCGCGTCGTCCTCATCTTCCTCGTCGGCAATGAGCTGCGCGTTCAAGGGCTGCGAGAGCTTCGAGCCGTCGCGGTAGAGGGCGTTGGCCTTCAGCGCGAGCCGCCAGGACAGCATGTAGGCCTGCTTGCAGTCCTCGACGGTCGACTCGTTCGGCATGTTGATGGTCTTGGAGATCGCGCCCGAGATGAAGGGCTGCGCCGCCGCCATCATGTGGATGTGGCTGTCGACCGAGAGATACCGCTTGCCGAGCCGGCCGCACGGGTTCGCGCAATCGAAGACGGGCAGGTGCTCGTCCTTGAGGTGCGGCGCGCCCTCTAACGTCATCGAACCGCAGACATGCAGGTTCGCCTGCTCGATCTCGCGCTTGCCGAAGCCCAGATGGGCGAGGAGATCGAACTGCGGGTCGGCGAGCTTCTCGTCCGGCACGCCGATCTTTTTCAGCACCTCGTCGCCCAGCGTCCAGCGGTTGAACACGAACTTGATGTCGAAGGCCGTCGGCAGCTTCTTTTCGATGCTCGCAATCGTCTCGTCATCGAAGCCGCGCGATTTCAGCGAGGAATGGTTGATGCCGGGCGCGTTCGAGAGCGTGCCGTGGCCGACCGCATAGACCTCGATCTCGGCGAGGTCGCTCTCGCTGTAGCCGAGGGTGCGGAGTGCCTCCGGCACCGCGCGGTTGATGATCTTGAAGTAGCCGCCGCCGGCGAGCTTCTTGAACTTCACGAGCGCGAAGTCGGGCTCGATCCCGGTGGTGTCGCAGTCCATCACGAGGCCGATCGTGCCCGTGGGCGCGATTACCGAGGACTGCGCGTTGCGAAAGCCATGCTGCTCGCCGAGCTTGATCGCCTTGTTCCAGGCGCGCTTGGCGTGCTCCGACAGGTCTTCAAACCCACTCCGCTCATTCCCGCGCAAGCGGGAATCCAGCGCTGGGTCCCCGCCTTCGCGGGGACGAGCGGAAAGATTGGTCAGCACCGCGTGGTCGATCGGCACGGGCGCGATGGACAACTTCTCGTAGCCGTCCTTCTCGCCGTAAGCCGCGCGGCAGTGATTGCGCATGACGCGCAGCATGTGCTCGCGGTTTTCCTCATAGCCGGCGAAGGCGCCGAGTTCACCCGCCATCTCGGCGGAGGTGGCGTACGAAATGCCGGTCATGATCGCCGAGAGCGTGGCGCAGATCGCACGCGCGGCGTCGGAATCATACGGGATGCCGGACGTCATCAGCAGGCCGCCGAGATTGGCGTAGCCGAGTCCGAGCGTGCGGTAGCGGTACGAAAGCTCCGCGATCTGACGCGACGGAAAGCAGGCCATCATCACGGAGATCTCGAGCACGATGGTCCAGAGCCGCACTGCGTGCTCATAGCTCTCGGCATCGAAGCGGCCGGTCTTTACGTCGCGGAAGGTGAGAAGGTTCAGCGAGGCGAGATTGCACGCCGTGTCGTCGAGAAACATGTATTCCGAGCACGGGTTCGAGGCGCGGATCGCGCCCGACGACACGCAGGTATGCCAGTCGTTGACGGTCGTGTGGAACTGGATGCCGGGATCGGCACAGGCCCAGGCCGCGTCGCCGATCTTTTCCCAGAGGTCGCGGGCCTTCAGCGTCTTCGTGACCTTGCCGTCCTTGCGCGCGGTCAGATTCCACTCGCCGTCGGCTTCGACCGCGCGCAGGAAGTCGTCGGTCACGCGCACGGAGTTGTTGGAGTTCTGCCCCGAGACGGTGAGGTACGCTTCGCTATCCCAGTCCGTGTCGTAGGTCGGAAAGTCGATATCCTTGTAGCCTTGCTTGGCGAACTGGATCACGCGCTTGATCATGTTGTCGGAGACCTGCGCGCGGCGCGCGAATTTGATCTCGCGCTTCAGCGCCGGGTTCTTCTCCGGGTCGAAGCAGTCGTCGCCCGAGCCCTCGCAATTCACGCAGGCCTTCATCACGGCCTTGAGGTGCTTGGCGTTGATCCTGGAGCCGGTGACAAGCGCCGCCACCTTCTGCTCTTCCTTCACTTTCCAGTCGACATAGGTCTCGATGTCGGGGTGATCGGCATCGACCACGACCATCTTGGCCGCGCGCCGCGTCGTGCCGCCCGATTTGATCGCGCCCGCCGCGCGGTCGCCGATCTTGAGGAAGGACATGAGGCCCGACGAACGTCCGCCGCCCGAGAGCCGCTCGTTCTCGCCGCGCAGCTTCGAGAAATTCGAGCCGGTGCCGGAGCCATACTTGAAGAGCCGCGCCTCGCGCACCCACAGGTCCATGATCCCGTTTTCGTTCACGAGATCGTCTTCGACCGACTGGATGAAACAGGCGTGCGGCTGCGGATGCTCGTAGGCGCTCGCGGCCTTGGTCAGTTCATGCGTGAAGGGGTCGACATAGAAGTGGCCCTGGCTCGGGCCGTCGATGCCGTAGGCCCAGTGCAGGCCGGTGTTGAACCACTGCGGCGAGTTCGGCGCCGCCATCTGCATGGCGAGCATGTACCGCATCTCGTCGAAGAAGGCCGAGGCGTCCGCTTCCGTGTCGAAATACTTTCCCTTCCAGCCCCAGTAGGTCCAGGTGCCGGCGAGCCGGTCGAACACTTGCTTCGCCGACATCTCGCCGACGATGCGTTTCTCTTTCGGAAGGAGCTGCAACGCGGCGTCATCGGCGACGGAGCGCCAGAGGAAGGAGGGGACGGTTTCCTCCTCCACGCGCTTCAACATCGCGGGCACGCCCGCCTTGCGGAAATATTTTTGCGCCAGCACGTCGGTCGCGACCTGCGACCACTGCTCGGGCACTTCCATGGTGTCGAGCCGGAAAACGATCGAGCCGTCGGGATTCCTGATCTCGCTCACCGCCGTGCGGAACTTAATGTCGGCGTAGGGCGACTGGCCTTCTTTCGTGTAACGGCGCTCGATCCGCATTCTTCGTCCCCTTGCAGTCCTGCGCGGCCTTCGGGTTCAACCCGCCGTCCGCTTTGTTGGTTCGGCCCCCGTTCGGGCCGCTCACGCGTCTGGGACAGGCCCAGCTTCTACTTCCCAGTCGTTGCCGCCAAGCGGCGGCAACCGCCCCTCGTGCCGTCGCGGATTTCTCCGGCGGCACTGCATTCTCGGGTCGCTTGGGAAGGCCAGGAGCGACGACTTACTGCGCCCCGAACCGGCAGTGACCCTATGACGACTCGCGAGAAGCCGTCAAGCCATAGTGGCCTGGAACTCTTAAGAAGCTATATATGGTGGGTAATGGCCGAAAACAGGGGATGCGGCTCTTGCCGGGCGCCCCGTGGTCTGGGTGCTACCAGAGGCAGATTCGAGCCTGCGGGCAAGCCATAAAAAGCGGCGGGAAGGCGCCAGTGGGATAACAGCGGGGATTGCGGGCGATGCCCCGAAGGCACACCGGTCAGCTTTCGTCTGTGGGCCGTCCGCTGCCGGGGGCGGGGAGCGATTTCTCGTCCATCGGCCGCGACGTCTCCGCGTCCGTGACCTTGCCGGCCTGCTTCGGGGGCGCGAGCGGCGTCGGCACCGAGATATTGCCGCGCAGCAACTCGCGGCCGGCGTAGGTGCCGCCTGCGACCTGCAATTCGAGCCGCTCCGCATCGCGCCGCCGCGCGTCTTCCGTTACTTCGCGGGCATCGTCGGGCGGGACGCCGAGTCCGATCAGCGCCTGCTCGCCGAGCGCCATCGCCGACTCAAGCGTCTCGCGCATCTGGTACTCGACGCCTTGCTTGATGAGATGCAGCGTATGCGTGCGGTCGATCGCCCGCACATAGAGCTTGGCGAGCGGGAACTCGGCCTTGCACAGTTCCACGATCCTGTTTGCCGTCTCGGGCCTGTCAACGCAGACCAAGATCACTTCGGCGGTGGCCGCGCCCGAGGTGCGCAGCACATCGAGCCGCGTGCCATCGCCGTAATAGACCTTGAAGCCGAAATCGGCGGCGGCGCGGATCATCTCCGTGTCTTTTTCGATGATGGAGACATCGATGCCGCGCAGCAGGAGATGTTGCGACGCGACCTGACCGAAGCGCCCGAAGCCGATCACAAGCGCGTTGGGTTCCAGCCCGTCGGCGGTCTCGATGCCGTCCATGGACTGCTCGCGGGTTTCCTTCGGCAGGAAGCGCAGCGCCACCACCAAGAGCGGCGTCAGCGCCATGGAGAGGATGACGATGGCCGTGAAGGTGGCATTGGCGGCGCTGTCAAAAATTCCCGCCGAGGCCGCTCCGGCGTAGAGCACGAAGGCGAACTCGCCGCCCTGCGCGAACAGCGCTGTGCGGTAGATCGCGTCGCGATGCGACGTGCGCAGGAGCCGGGCGACGAGATAGATGCCGACCGCCTTCACCGCCATGTAGGCGAGCGTCCCGAGGGCGATGAGCTGCCAGTCGCGCAGCACGAGCGCGACGTCGAGCGACATGCCCACCGCGAGGAAGAACAGGCCGAGCAGGATGCCGCGGAAGGGCTCGATATCCGCCTCGAGCTGGTGGCGGAACGTGGATTCCGAAAGAAGAACGCCGGCGAGAAACGCACCCATGGCCATCGACAGCCCGCCCGCGTCCATCAGGAGCGCCGATCCGAGCACCACCAGAAGCGCCGCCGCCGTCATGACCTCCCGCGCTTCCGCGCGCGCAAGAATGTGGAAGAACGGGTTGAGGAGGTAACGCCCGGCCGCGATCAGCAGCGCCAGCGCGCCGACGGAGATCGCCACCTGTTCCCAGCGCTCGCCGGTGGTCACGACGGCCGTGACCGGGGCGAGCAGGGCGACAATGGCGAGCAACGGGACAATCGCCAGATCCTCGAACAGCAGGATGGAAATCGCCCGCTGGCCGAACGGCGTCGACGTATCGCCGCGCTCGCCGAGAATCTGCACCACGACGGCGGTCGAGGTGAGGGTGAAGCCCATGGCGCCGATGAAGGCGGCGACCGGGGAGAATCCTGCGAGCACGCCGACGCCGGTGAGAAGCGCGCCGCAGGCGCCGACCTGCAAGAAGCCAAGGCCGAAAATCTGCCGCCGCAGTCCCCACAGCCGCGACGGCTCCATTTCGAGCCCGATCACGAACAGGAACATGACGACGCCAAGCTCGGCGATGTGCAGGATCGTCTCCGGATGCGCGAAGATCGCGAGTCCGAACGGGCCGATGATGACGCCCGCCGTCAGATAACCGAGAACGGAGCCGAGCCCGAGCCGCTTGAACACCGGAACGGCGACGACGCCCGCGGCAAGCAGGGTCACAACCTGCGCAAGTTGCTCAACGCCGGGTTCAACGGCCAACGGCGGCTCCGGGGTTTGTCATTTGTGACCAGCGGCTTTGCGGCCGCCGCAGTCCGAGGTTATCGCGCAGTGTCTTGCCCTCGTAGTCGCGGCGGAACAAGCCGCGTCGTTGCAATTCAGGAATGACCAGATCGACGAAATCGTCGAGGCCGCCCGGCAGATAGGGCGGCATCACGTTGTAGCCGTCGCAGCCGCCGTTCCTGAACCAGTCCTCGAGCTGGTCTGCGACCGTCTCGGGCGTGCCGCGCACGATCCAGTGCCCGCGCAGCACGATGCGCTGATAGAGCTGGCGGATCGTCAGCTTCTCGTTCTTCGCCATGTCGGTGAACATCTTCAGCACATGCTGGCTGGAGTCCGACTGCTTGATCTCCGGCAGCGGCCCGTCGAGCGGATAGGGCGTGAGGTCGAAATTGCCGAGCAACTCGCCGAGCAGTGCGAGGCCTATTTCCGGGTGGACGAGCGACTGAAGCGTCTCGAACTTCTCGTCCGCTTCCTCCTGCGTGCGGCCGATGAAGGGCGACACGCCCGGCATGATCTTCACGTCGTCCGGCGAGCGGCCGTATTTTGCGAGCCGTCCCTTGAGGTCGTCGTAAAATTTCTTGGCGTTGTCGAGTGTCTGGTGCGCGGTGAAGATCACCTCAGCGATGCGCGCGCCCAACTCCTTGCCGACGTCCGACGAGCCGGCCTGCACGATGACCGGATGACCCTGCGGCGGGCGTGGGACGTTGAGCGGCCCGCGCACCGAGAAATGCTCGCCCTTGTGATCGAGCACATGCAGGCGCTCAGGGTCGAAGTAGCGTCCGCTCGCCTTGTCGCGCACGAAGGCGTCTTCATCCCAGCTATCCCACAGGCCTTGCACCACCTGCGCGAATTCGGTCGCGCGGTCGTAGCGGTCGTCATGGGCGAGATGCGTGTCCTTGCCGAAATTCTGCGCTTCCTTCGGATTGGTCGATGTCACGAGATTCCAGCCCGCGCGCCCGCCGCTGATGTGATCGAGCGAGGCGAACTTGCGCGCGATGTGAAGCGGCTCGTTGTAGGTCGTCGTCGCCGTCGCGACGAGGCCGATATGGTCGGTGACGGCGGCGAGCGCCGACAAGAGCGTGATCGGCTCGAAGCCCGCGATATAGGTCGCGACCCGGCTCTGCCGCTCCGGCGGCCAGTTTCGCATGGCCGGGGAGTCGGCCAGAAAGAGCAGGTCGAACTTCCCACGCTCGGCCGTCTGCGCCAGTTCTTTGTAGTGTGCGAAGTCCACATGCGCGTGCGCATAGGCGTCCGGATGGCGCCAGGAGGCGATATGGTGGCCGGTCGGGTGGAAGAACGCTCCGAGCTTCATCTGCCGGCGGTCGGCCATCTTGCTTTTCCTTCGGAGCAGGTTCCTGTCGTAAAACCTTAGCGTGATGAGGCTTTTCGCGCGAGGGGCCGCTTCTGGACACGCTGGGCCGGGGATGGCATGAAATCGCCCACGCTGGATTCCCGCCGCCCATGAAAGAATTCTTTGTCCGCTTCTTCACCTGGTGGAACAGCCAGACCTTTGGCACCCAGGTCTGGACGCGGCTGTACGGCGAGTTCGTCGGCGAGGACGAGCAAGGCAACCGCTATTTCCGCACCAAGGGCGGCAAGATCGACCCGACGCTGGGCTTCGAGCGCCGCTGGGTCATCTACAACGGCCTCGCCGAAGCCTCGCGTGTGCCGCCCTCTTGGCACGGCTGGCTGCACCACACGGTGGACGTGCCGCCGACCCAAGAGGACTACCGGGCGCGCGAGTGGCAGAAGCCGCATCGCCCGAACCTTACCGGCACGCCGAACGCGTGGCGTCCGGCCGGGTCGACGCTCGCGACCGGCCAACGTCCGCCGGCGACCGGCGACTATAAGCCGTGGACACCGGAATAAGCGGATATGATCAGGAAAGTCGGGTCTGACCCGGTTTCCCATCCATGCTGATCGTTGAACTCGCCGCGGTATTCGCGCTGATCCTCATCAACGGTTTGCTCGCCTTGTCCGAGCTTGCCGTCGTTTCGTCGCGCCGTTCGCGTCTCAAGGCGATGGAGCAGCGCGGCGTGCGCGGGAGTGCGAAGGCGCTCAAGCTGGCCGCCGATCCCGGACGCTTCCTTTCGAGCGTGCAGATCGGCATCACGCTCGTCGGCGTTCTCTCGGGCGCGTTCTCCGGCTCGACGCTCGGTTTGCGTCTCACGCTGTGGCTCGAGAGCGTTGGCGTACCCGACGCCTATGCGGAGTTCATCGGCATCGGCCTCGTGGTGATGCTGATCACCTATTTGTCGGTGGTGATCGGCGAACTGGTGCCGAAGCAGATCGCGCTGCGCAATCCCGAGCGCTTCGCGGTCATGGTCGCGCCCGCGATGACATGGGTGGAGAAGATTGCGTCGCCTGCGATTGCACTGCTCGATGTTTCCGGCCGCGCGCTGATGAAATTGTTTCGCCTCAATCAGACGAACGAAGATCGCGTCTCCGATGACGAAATCCGCACCTTGATCGCGGAAGCGGAATCTGCGGGCGTCATAGAGCCGGAAGAGCGGCAGTTGATTGCGGGCGTGATGCGCCTGGGCGACCGCTCGGTGCGTGACGTCATGATGCCGCGCGGCGACGTCGAGATGGTCGATCTCTCGAAACCCGCCGACGAGATTTTCTCGGCGCTGCGCAAGAGCGGCCATTCGCGCCTGCCGGTGCATCGCGGCGATCCCGACGTGGCGCTTGGCATCATCCAGGCCAAGGACCTCGCCGACGCCTTCATCAGCGGCATTGAAGTTCATCCGCAGGATTTTGTGCGGGCCGCACCCGTCATACCCGACACGGTGAGCGCGCTCGACGCGCTTGAATCGCTGCGCAAGTCGCCGGTTCACATGGCGCTCGTCCACGACGAGTACGGCCAGTTTGAAGGCATCGTGACGAGCGCCGATATTCTGGAGGCGATCGCGGGCGCCTTCCGGCACGAGAAACCGGCCAACCGCAAGGCCGTGCGCCGTGCCGACGGCTCGTGGCTGATCGACGGCGACATGCGCGTGGACGAGGCGGCGGAGTTGCTCGGCCTCGAATTGCCCGAGGATCGGCCGTATCAGACGCTCGCGGGTCTTGTGCTCGAAGTGATCGGGCACCTTCCGGCGGTGGGCGAGGATACGATCTACCAGCACTGGCGGTTCGAGGTCGTCGATCTCGACGGGCGCCGCATCGACAAGATTCTGGCGATGCGCGTCGCCGCCCGGAGATAAGAGGGCATCATGCGTGTTGCGATCATGGCGGCGGGCGCCGTCGGCGGCTATTTCGGCGCGCGGCTCGCACAGGCGGGGCATGACGTCGTCTTCTTCGCGCGCGGCGCGCACCTTGAGGCGATCCGCCGGGACGGCTTGAAAATCGAAAGTGCGCGCGGCGACGTGCACCTCAAGAATGTGCAGGCGGTTGACAAGGCCGACGGCCTTGCGCCGGTCGATGTCGTACTGTTCGCGGTGAAGCTCTGGGACAGCGTGGGTGCCGCCGAAATCGTCAGGCCGCTCGTGGGCGAGGGGACGCGCGTCATCACCGTGCAGAACGGGGTCGACAGCGTGGACATGATCGCGCCGGTGGTCGGCAAGGACAAGGTGGTGCCGGGCCTCGCGCAGATCAGCGCCACCATCAAGGCGCCGGGCGTGATCGAGCATCCGAGCCAGTATCATTCGCTCACCTTCGGCCGCGCGGATGCCCGCGATGACACTGTCGTTCAGGCATTCGCCGAAGCCGGAAAGAAGGCGGGCGTCGATTTCCTGATCTCCAGGAAGATCGAGCGCGACCTGTGGGTGAAATTCATTCTGCTGGTCACGATGTCGAGCATGACCGCGGTCACGCGCCTTCCCATCGGCGTTGCGCGCAACGATCCCGACGGCAAGAAGATCATTCAGGCGATTGTCGCCGAAGTCGCGGCGGTCGGCCGGGCGCGCGGCGTCGATCTCGATGACGGTGCAGTCGAGCGGGCGGCGGCGGTCGTATTCGGCGTTCCGGAATCCACGCGCGCTTCGATGTCGTTCGATCTCGAGCGCGGCAATCGGCTTGAGCTCGATTGGCTCGCCGGCCGCGTCGTCTCGCTCGGGCGCGAGCTGAATGTGCCAACGCCGGTCTGCGAGACGATTTATGCCGTGTTGAAGCCTTACCGGATGGGTCCGCCGAATATTCCCGGCCGCGGCTGAACTGCGCCCGGCTGTTGCTGAGCCACCGGCGGTTGCCCGGTGATCGGCGAGGCCGGCGGCAGCGACTGGTTTTCCGCGAGCACCACGACGCGCGTGCCGACCGGCGTGCGCAGATAGAGGTCCGCGATCTCTTCGTTCAATAGGCGGACGCAGCCGGACGAAACGTCTTCGCCGATTGTCCACGGCTCGGCCGTGCCGTGGATGCGATAAAGCGTGTCCTTGTTGCCCTGAAAGAGATAGAGCGCGCGTGCGCCGAGCGGATTGGTTGGCCCGCCGAGCATTTTTTCCGGCAACTCCGGCTGGCGCAGCCGCATTTCCTTCGGCGGGTGCCAGTCGGGCCATTCGGCCTTGCGCTGCACGGAAGCGTCGCCGGCCCAGCCGAAGCCTTCGCGTCCAACGCCGACGCCATAGCGCACGGCCTCGTTGTTCTCGCGCACCGAATAGAGAAAGTGGTTTTTCGGATCGACGACGAGCGTGCCTGGCTGGTCGCTGCGGGGATAAGGCACGAGCTGCCGCCGGAATTCCGGCGCGAGCAGCTCCATGTTGACCTTGCGGATGTCGAACTGCCCGTCCGGTACCGAGCCCACGTACCAGTCGGCTTCGGTGATGACGCGCGGCTCCGGCTTGGCGGGGTTGGGGTCGTGCGGCTTGCCGAACGGCGGCAGCAGTTGCGGAAACTGCGCGCGCGCGCCGGCGGTCGACGCGAGTAAAGCGGCGCCGCTGGCGAGGAGCTTGCGGCGGGAAAGCATAAAGCGGTCAGACATTTCTCTTTCAGGTCCCCTGCAACTGGCCAACGCCGCCAGCTTGCGAAAACAATGCAGCATCAGTGAGATGGAACAATCGGCGCGGCTTTCCAAGCGCAAAGGCAGTGTCGGCGATCTCAGGCGGATCAATAGCGGGTGAGGCGAAAGGTTCCGGGCCGCCGCGCGCGCCCTTTCGCCGCCGCATTGGTCATGTTAACGAGCGCAGCCGTCGAAAAGGCGGGGATTCCACCCCAATTTCGTTTGCCCCGCATGCTCCTGAACCGGATTGCCGTCGCTCTGTTCGCTGTCCTCTTGGGCGCGGGCAGCCTGTATGCCCAGCAGCGCAATCCCTGGCAGGACCTCCTCGCACCGCAGCCGTCCTTTCCGCCGCAGCAGCGCCAGCAACAACCGTCGCCGCAACAGCCGGACGGGGTGCAGTCCGAGCCGCTCCCGCCACCGGGACAGCAGCGCCAGCAGGGCGCGCCGCAACAACAGGGCGTGCCGGACATCGCCGCGCCCCCGCTCCAGCGCCCAAACCAGAAGGGGCAGCCGGGTCAGAAGGGGCCAGCGAGCGCCAAGGGTGTGCTGCCTGAGGTAGTGCCCGACCGTCCGGCCGAGCAGCGGGTCGCCAACGCGACGGCGGTGTTCTCGGGGCTCGACAAGATCACCGGCCGCATCTTTCCGTTTGAAGCAGCGATCGATGAGACGGTGCAGTTCGGCGCGCTGCAAGTGACGCCGCGCGCCTGCTATACGCGCCCGCCGACCGAGCCGCAGAACACGACGGGCTTCGTCGTGGTGGACGAGATCACGCTCGACTCGAAGGTGCGCCGGATCTTCACCGGCTGGATGTTCGCGGCAAGTCCGGGGCTCAACGCCGTCGAGCACGCGATCTATGACGTATGGCTCGTCGACTGCAAACAGGGCGCTCCCGACGTCGCGAAGTCGAAGAGCTAGCCGTTGAGGATGTCCATGCAGGCCGCGCCGCTGATCGGCGTCGCGTCGAATTGCGCGTCTCCCTGCACCGCCTCCGTCAGAACCCGCTGGTAGCGTACGCGGTCGATCTCGGCCGCGCCGAACTGCCAGAGATGCTCGGTGATAAACTGCGCGTCGAGCAGCGCGAAATTCGCGCGCTTGAGCCGCGCGACGAGATGCGCCAGCGCGACCTTCGAGGCATCGCTCTCCCGGTGAAACATGCTCTCGCCGAAGAAAGCGCGGCCGAGCCGCACGCCATAGAGTCCGCCGACGAGCATGCCGTCGCGCCATGCCTCGACCGTGTGGCAGTGCCCGCGCCGATAAAGTTCCGTGTAGAGCCGCCGGATACGGCCGTTGATCCAGGTTTTCTCGCGGCCCGGAGCCGGCGCCGCACAGGCTGAGAGTACGGCTTCGAAGTCGAAATCGATGCGAATCTCGAACCGGTCGCCGCGGACCGTGCGCGCGAGCCGCCGCGGAACATGAAATCCGTCGATCGGAATCACACCGCGCTTCTGCGGCTCGATCCAGTAGAGGCCGGGGTCGTCGGCGGTCTCCGCCATCGGGAAGATGCCGCAGGCATAGGCCTTCAGCAGCACGTCCGGCGTGATCTCGACCTCAATGTCGCCGTGTCTCGTCACAGTCGGGAACCGTCGTTGAGGCGGTTGGGCAAACTTTAGGTGCCACAGCGAGAGCGGTCCAGCGCGAGGAATTTCAACGGGTTCCGGCGCATGTTCAAACTTGGGAAAGCATATTCACTGCAATTTTCATCGAATTATGAACCGGATGCCAAAAAAGGCGTTGTGCCGTCATGACATTGCGGCGCCCCGCGGAATCAACCGGGGCGTTCTCTGCGGGGGACCAACGGTCATGAAAGAACGGCGCAAACGCGTTCTGGTCGTGGAAGACGAGGTGCTGATCGGCGAAATGGTTTGTGCCGCGCTCGCCGACGACGGCTTCGACGTACATGTCAGTCACGACGCCAAGGACGCGCTCCGTTACCTGAAATCCGGCAAGCGGGTCGATGTGTTGTTCACCGACATCGATCTGGGGGGCGAGATCGATGGCGGGTTGCTGGCGCGCGAAGCGCGCGAACTGCGGCCCGGCCTGCCGGTGGTCTATGTATCGGGCAAGGCAAACGGCGTACGCCACACCGCGACGGTGCCCGGCTCAATTTTTCTGCAAAAGCCCTACGATCCGTTCCACGCCTCATCACTGCTCGCGCAGATGTCGGAGCCGGAACCCGACGGAGAGGAAATCGAGCAGAAAAATCGCGCAGCGAGTTGAGCGTTGTCTCAACGCGCGATGAAGCCGACGATGGCGCCGACCACCTCGCCGTCGGCGCCCATGAAGCCGTGCGCGGTGTTCGGGCCGCACGGATCCTTGCCGCCGCCGCTGCCGCCGATCCATTGCAAGGATGCTTTACCGCCGGTCCATTTGACGAACGGCTCGACCGCCGAGACCGGCGTGAGGTCGCAAGCGTCGTTCTTGTTGTGCAGGACAAGCGTCCGCGGCATGGCGGACGGCGACTTGATTCCGACCTGCGCCGGCAGTTTGCCCGGCGGCATAAGGGAGCCGGAAATCAGCACGAGGGAGTCGGGTTTGACACCGTTGCCGATGCCGCGTCCTGCCAGGGCGACGCCCGCGCTCATGCCGACGAGAGCAACCGGCTCCTTGACCTTGCGCATGTAGTTGACCGCTTCGCCAAGGACGGTGCCGTGCGGCACGGTCAGCGTGGCGATGCCCTGCGCGTTCAGCGCGGCGCGATTGCGCAGGAGCGGATCGGACGGATCGACCCCGCCCTTGCCAGGCACCAACACGGCGCTTGCGCGAGCGTTCGGCGGGACATGCAGGATTGCTTGCTTGCCGCCAACCTGGACCGATTTTTGAGCGAGTGCGGGGTGGGAAAGGCACGCCAGCAAAACGGCACACGACAAGATACGAAGCATGGGTCACCTCCGGAATGGATGCGGTACTTTACGTCCCGGCGAGATAGTTTTCCAGCCAGTGAATGTCGTATTCGCCGTTGATGATGTCGGGGTTGCGCACGAGCTCGCGGAAGAGCGGCAGCGTCGTTTCGATGCCGTCCACGACATACTCATCGAGCGCGCGCCGCAGCCGTGAGAGGCACTCGTTGCGCGTCTTGCCGTAGACGATCAGCTTGCCGATCAGCGAGTCATAGAACGGCGGGATCGAGTAGCCCTGATAGATCGCGCTATCGATGCGCACGCCAAGCCCGCCGGGCGGGTAGTAGTAGCTGATGCGGCCGGGCGAGGGCGCAAACGTCCGCGGGTTCTCGGCATTCACCCGGCACTCGATGGCGTGACCCTCGAACGTGACGTCCTTCTGGGTAATCGCGAGCGGATTTCCAGCCGCGATGCGAATCTGCTCGTTCACAAGATCGATGCCGGTGATCATCTCCGTTACCGGATGCTCGACCTGGAGCCGCGTGTTCATCTCGATGAAATAGAACTCGCCGTCCTCGTACAGGAACTCGACCGTACCGGCGCCGAGATATTTCAGGTCGCGCATGGCCTTCGCGACCGTCTCGCCGATTTTCGTGCGCATCTCTCCATTCAACGCGGGCGAGGGGCTTTCTTCCCAGATCTTCTGGTGGCGGCGCTGGAGTGAGCAGTCGCGCTCGCCGAGATGCACCGCATTGCCGCGCCCGTCGCCGAGCACCTGGATTTCGATATGGCGCGGCTTGCCGAGATATTTTTCGAGATAGACCGCGTCGTCGCCGAACGCAGCCTTGGCTTCCGCGCGGGCGGTCGAGAGCGCCATTGAAAGCGACCCCTCGTCCTTCGCGACCTTCATGCCGCGTCCGCCGCCGCCGGCCGCGGCCTTCACGAGCACGGGGAAGCCGATCTGCTTTGCGATCTTGTGCGCCTCGGCGTCGGACGTAACGCCGCCTTCCGAACCCGGCACGACCGGAATGCCGAGGCGCTTCGCCGTGCGCTTGGCTTCGATCTTGTCGCCCATGATGCGGATATGTTCGGGCGTGGGGCCGATAAAGGTGATGCCGTGCTCGCGCAGGATTTCCGCGAAGCGGGCGTTCTCGGACAGGAATCCGTAACCGGGATGTACCGCTTCCGCGCCGGTGATTTCACACGCAGCGAGCAGCGAGGGAATGTTGAGGTAGGACTCGCGCGCCGGCGGCGGGCCGATGCAGACGCTCTCGTCGGCGAGCTTCACATGCATCGCGTCGGCGTCGGCCGTCGAATGCACGGCGACGGTCGCAATGCCGAGCTCCTTGCACGCGCGCAGGACGCGCAGCGCAATCTCGCCGCGGTTCGCGATCAGGATTTTATCGAACATAGCCGTCGCGCCTGCACGGGACCAATAACTGTCATCCCGGACGCCTCGCGAAGCGAGGCGAGCCGGGATCCAGGAACACATAAGTCTGTGGTCATGGATCCCGGCTCTCGCGCTGCCGCGCAGCGCTTCGGCCGGGATGACAAAAGAGGAATCATTCGAGGATCATCAGCGGCTCGCCGAACTCCACCGGTTGTCCGTCTTCGATGAAAATCTTGGTGACCTTGCCGGCGCGCGGAGCGGGGATGGCGTTCATGGTCTTCATCGCCTCGACGATGAGGAGCGTCTGACCGGCGACAACTTCCGTTCCTTCCTCCACAAACGGCTTCGCGCCCGGCTCCGGCGAACGATAGGCGGTGCCGACCATGGGCGAATTCACCGCGCCCGGATGGCGCTTCGCGTCCGCAGCCGATGCAACGGCGGCGACCGCCGCCGCAACCGGCGCGGCCACCACCGGCGCCGCGACGACCGTACCGCCGCGCGCCACGCGCACGCGCTGGTCGCCGTTTTGCACCTCGATTTCGGACAGGTCGTTCGAATCCAGCAACTTCGCGAGCTGGTCGATCAGGTCGGAGTCGATTTCGATCTTGCGGCTGGCCATGCGCTCACTTCTTTTTCAGGAGGCCCACGAGGCCGGCGATCGCCAGCCCGTAGCCGTCAACACCAAGCCCGCAAATCACGCCGCGGGCGGCTTTGGAAATATAGGAGTTGTGGCGGAAGCTTTCGCGCGCATGGATGTTCGTGATGTGAACTTCCACGGTCGGAAGGCCCACGCCGAGGATCGCGTCCATCATGGCGATCGAGGTCGTCGTGTAGCCGGCCGGATTGATGACAATGCCGGCCGCATTCTTCTTGCCCGCTTCCTGGATGTAGTCGACCAGTTCGCCTTCCTTGTTCGACTGGCGGAATTCAATCTCGTAGCCGTGCTTCTTGGCGGCGTCCCGGCACAGCGTTTCCACGTCGTCGAGCGTGGCGCGCCCATACTTCTCCGGCTCGCGTTTGCCGAGCAGGTTCAGGTTGGGGCCGTTGATGACGTAAATCAGATTGGACATGAAAGGTAAGGGGGCCGCCGCTACCGGCCGTTTGGCCGGGCGACCCTTATAGGAAGCCCAATGGCCGGGGGGAAGCCCGCCCGGCTCGCCTAGCCGGCTATCCGTTAACGACCCGGCCGTTTTCGAGGCGGATCACGCGCTGTGCCAGCGCTTCGATCTCGTCGCGCTGATGGCTGACATAGAGGATCGGGATGCGGCTCTCGCTCACGAGCCGCCGCAGATAGGGCAGGACTTCCTGCTTGCGCGCCTCGTCGAGCGAGGCAAGCGGCTCATCGAGAAGCAGTGCCTCGGGGTTCGCGAGCAGCGCCCGGCCGATCGCCACGCGCTGCCGCTCGCCGCCCGAGAGCGTCCTTGGCCGCCGCGCGAGCAGGTGATCGATGCCGAGCAACGCCACGATCTCGGCGAGCGCCACGCGCGACTTCCATCCCGCGAGCCAGTGGCCGTAGAGCAGGTTCTGCCGCACGGTGAGATGCGGAAAGAGCCGGCTCTCCTGAAACACGACACGGATGCCGCGCTTGTGGACCGCGACATTGATACGGTTTGCGGAGTCGAAGACGATTTTCTCCGAGAGCGAAATGAATCCATCGTCCGGCTTCAGGAGTCCGCTCACGGCGGCAATCAAACTCGACTTGCCAGAGCCGGACGGACCCGAGAGCGCGGTGATCGTCGCGTCGCTCTCGAACGCGGCGTCGAGTTGAAATTCGCCGAGCTTCTTTTTCACCCGCAGCTCGATCATGCGGTGCCGCCGATCCGCATCGCGACGCGGCGCGCGAGCAGCTCCGAGACAATCAGCGCGGCGAGCGAGAGCAGGATCGCGACGATCACAAGACGCATCGCGCCTTCGTCGCCGCCCGGTACTTGCGTGAAGGTGTAGATCGCCGCGGGCAGCGTGCGTGTCTCGCCGGGTATATTCGAGACGAAGGTGATGGTCGCGCCGAATTCGCCGAGCGCCTTCGCGAAGGAGAGCACCATGCCGGCGAGGATGCCGGGCAAGGCGAGGGGCAGGGTTACGGTGGCGAACGTGACGAGCCCGCTCGCACCGAGCGTGCGCGCGGCATCCTCCAGCCTCCGGTCTGCCGCCTCAAACGACAAACGGATCGCACGCACCATGAGCGGAAATCCCATCACCGCGCAGGCGAGCGCCGCACCCGTCCAGCGGAATGCGAACACGATCCCGAAATGCTGATCGAGAAACGAGCCGATCAGGCCGCGCCGCCCCAGCATCACGAGTAGAAGATAGCCCGTCACGACCGGCGGCAGGACGAGTGGCAGATGAACAAGCCCGTCGAGCAGGAGCTTGCCGGGAAAGCGCCAGCGCGCGAGCGCATAGGCGGTGAGCAGCCCGAACGGCAAACTCGCCAGCATGCCGATCGACGCGACCCAGAGGCTGAGCTGGATCGCGTCGATTTCTTCGCCTGTGAAGCCGAACATTGTCAGGTCAGGACGCCGATCCCGCCTGCACCGTGAAGCCGTGCTTGATGAATGTCTTCCGCGCCTCCGGCCCGGCCAGATATTTGTTGTACGCTTCTGCCGCCGGGTTCTTCGACGCGGCCATCACGCCGGCCGGATAGATGATGGGCGGATGGCTGTCGCCGGGGAATGTCCCGACGATGACGACGTTTGCGTCCGCGGCGGCGTCGGTCGAATAGACGATCCCGAGCGGCGCCTCGCCGCGCGAGACGAAGGTCATCGCGGCGCGCACATTTTCCGCCTCGGCGAGTTTCTTCTCGACCGACGGCCAGATGCCGAGCTTCTCAAGCGAAGCCTTGGCGTAACGGCCGGCTGGCACGCTCGCGGTTGCGCCGACGGCGAGACGGCCGTCGCCGAGTAGCCCGGCGAGATCGAAATTCTGACCGATCTTCACCTGTCCCTTCGTCCAGTCCCTTGGTGCGATCAGGACGAGCGCATTGCCGAGCAGGTTGGCGCGCGTGCCCGCGCGCACGAGGTTCTTTTTCTCGACATGGTCCATCCAGGGAATATCGGCCGAGAGAAACAGGTCGGCCGGCGCGCCTTCCTCGAGCTGCTTGGCGAGCGCGGAACTGGCCGCATAACTCGCGCGCACCTCGACACCTGTTTTCTTGGTGAAGGCGCCATTCACTTCATCCAGCGCGTTCTTGAGGCTGGCGGCGGCGAAGACAAGAAGTGACGGCTTGTTCTGCGCCTGTGAAGGAGCAGCGAATGCGAGGACGGCCGCGAGCGCGAATGCTACGCGCACGGCCGCAAGAAACGGCGAGCGTTTCATGAAATCTCCAAGGGGTCAGCGCCCCATTTCAGGTCAGGAGATTCGCCGGTGACCGTTCCATCGAACGGGCAGGACAAAACGGCCGCCTTCTACGGCGGGCGGCATCGGCGCAAACGCCGTGCGAGGCAACAAAAGCTTAGACGGAACCGCAGGTTGGGCGCAAGTGCCGGGTCAGCACTGCGCTTGCCCACACTTGCGAACGGACGCGATATGGCCGCGAAGTTTCTCGGCGCCGACTGCGCCCGGCACGACATCGCTGCCGACGATGTAGCTCGGCGTGCCGTTGATGCCGAGTGCGTCCGCCAACTGGTGGCTTTCGACCAGCGTCGCCTTGATCTCGTCGGTCTTGAGGTCGCGCTCGAGCTGCGCCATGTCAACGCCCGCGCCCTTCGCGGCTTCGCGAGCTTTGGCGCCGTCGACCTGCCCGCGCGTCGCGAGCAGCCGCTGGTGGAAGTCCATATACTTCTTGCCGTCCTTGTCCTGCATGCGCACCGCGACCGCGATTTGAGCCGCCTCGACCGAGCCCTGTCCGAGAACGGGGAACTCCTTGAGAACGAATTTGACCTTCGGATCGGCCTTCATCAACGTCATCATGTCTTCGAGCGCACGCTTGCAGTAGCCGCAGTTGTAATCGAAGAACTCGACGACGGTGACGTCGCCCTGCCGGTTGCCGACGACAACACCGCGCGGCGAATCGAAAATAAGCTTCTCGTATTTCTTGACCGCTGCCTGACGCTCCTTCGACTCTGCCTCCGCCTCGCGACGCTGCAATTCCATCATCGCGTCGCGCAGCACTTCCGGGTTGGCGAGCAGATATTCTCGGACGATCTTCTCGATCTCCGGCTTGTCGGTCGGCGACAATGCGCCCGCGGGTAGGATTGCGGCCGCCATCACGGCGCTGGCACAAAGCAGCGCGGCGGCAGCCGCACGGAACGGGGAGGGCCGGGTCATTCGGGAATCTCCTGAAAGCCGCGTCAGTTATGCTGAAGTTTAGGCGGCTTGTAATTCACAATGTCTTCAGCGCGCAGCCACCCCGGCGACCCCTTTGAAAGCTCGCGTTGGGCGCGGGTCGCGAGTTGCCGCGCGGTGCTGAAATCGCCGTCGTTGAAGCTGGCCTGGGCCGAAGCGAGCGCAGCGTTGGCCTGGTCGCCCTGCCGGCCCAATGCGATGGCGAGTTGCCGGTAGCCGTTTGATGCGCTCGGCTCGCGCGACAGCGCCTGACGCAGTTCGGCAACGGCTTCCGCGTTAACCGACTTGTCGCCGGACTGCACGAGCGCCTGTCCGAGCATCATGCGGATGAGCGGCGAACCGTCGGAGAGTGAAACTGCCCGCCGCAGCGGTCCAACGGCTTCCCGCGCCCGTCCGCTTTCGAGCAGGGCCTGTCCCTTCACTTCTTGGAAGTAGGGATTGTTCGGCTGCTCAGCGATCAATCCGTCGATCTGCTGGACGGCCGAATTGATGTTTCCGTGCCGATAGGTCGAGATCGCGCGGGCGTAGCGCGCCGGCAGGCTGTTGTTCGACGACGCGTAGCGGCGCATGACCGCGTCGGGCCGGTCGATGAATCCCGCGAGTTTGGCGCGCGCCATATCGTGCCGGTGCTGGAGCTCTTTCGGGTCCTGCCGGTTGTAGTGCGGGCTGGATCGCGCAAGATTTTCGAGGGCGGAGATGCGTTCCCGCGGCATCGGGTGACTCATTGTGTATGGATCGACCGACCGGGACAGGAACATTGCCTGATCGGCGAAGCGGGCGAAGGTCTCGAGCATTCCCTTGGTCGACTGGCCCGTGGCGTTGAGAAAATTCACCGCCGCGCGGTCGGCCGACTCTTCCTGCTGGCGAACATAGCCAAGGAGCGAGCGCCGGATCATTTCCTGCGGACCCATGACGAGGCCGGGAATTGCCTGGCCGACGCCCTGTACGCCGGCGGCGGCACCCGCGCCTGCGGCGCCCAGTGCGAGCAGCATCGCGACGATCGACGCCGTCTGCGCGTTGGCAATCTGGTCGCGCAGCCGCGCCAAGTGTCCGCCCGCGATGTGGCCGGTTTCATGCGCGAGCACGCCGATGAGCTGATTCGGCGTGTCGGAGTCGTAGAGCGCGCCGACATTGACGAAGATACGCCGCGCGTCGGCAACGAAGGCGTTGAAACTCCGGTCGCCCAGCATGACGACCTCGACATTCTGTCCGCCGAGCTTGGCCGCGCGCAAAATCGGGCGCGTGTAGTCGCGCAGCAGGTCCTCGATCTCGGCGTCGCGGATGACGTTGAGTTTCGGCCCCTGGGCCTGCACGGGAGAGGCAGGCACGAGCAGCGCCGCCGACAAGGCGAGCGCCGCAAGGCGTTGCGCCGCAGCCGCTGGCCCGTGCCTCCGCGTCCTGCTAGCTCTTGTCGACAAGGTCATTGAATCCAGCCGCTTTTCGCGGGTTCCGGGGCAAGCTACGGGTGAGCCGCATGAGGGTCAACGCGCCCATTGGTCACGAAGCAGACCGCACATGCGCCGCTACCGTCACACCGCCCGAATGCGGCAAGAGCGCGGCATAGAACGGGTCCGATGTTGAAAGACCAGTCAAAACGGAACATGGCCGCCGCGCGCACGCTCTTGCAGCCGTCCCGGCGCGGAGATGTGCCGCCCTTCATGGTCATGGACGTCATGACCGCGGCGGCGCGGATCGAAGACGCCGGCGGTCATGTGATTCACATGGAAGTGGGTCAGCCTGCCGCGCCGGCGCCGAAGACGGCGATTGCCGCCGCCAGGGCCGCGCTCGATGTCGGTCGGATCAGTTACACCGAGGCCCTCGGCATTCCGCCGTTGCGGGCGCGCATCGCGCGTCACTATAAGGAGCGCTACGGGGCAGACGTCGATCCCGCACGCATTGTCGTCACGACGGGTTCGTCCGGCGCATTTGTGCTCGCCTTCCTCGCCATGTTCGAGCCCGGCGACCGCGTCGCCATCGCCGAGCCCGGCTACCCGCCATACCGGCACATTCTCACTGCGCTTGGCTGTGAGCCGGCCGCAATTGCGATTTCCGAAAACACGCGCTGGGCGTTGACGAAGGAAGCGCTGCTCGCCGAACACGCGCGCAAGCCGCTGCGAGGCGTGATCGTCGCGAGTCCGGCCAATCCCACCGGGACGATGGTGCGGGAAGATGTGTTGAAGGACCTCATTACCGCCTGCCACGATGCCGGGATCAGATTCATCTCGGATGAAATTTATCACGGTCTCGACTACGCATTTCCCGCCGCGACTGCCGCGAAGATCGATTCCGATGCGTTGGTCATCAACTCCTTCTCCAAATATTTCTGCATGACCGGCTGGCGCGTCGGCTGGATGGTCGTGCCCGAGCCGCTCGTGCGCAATGTCGAGCGGTTGCAACAGAACCTTGCGATCTCCGTGCCGACGCTCTCGCAGATCGCCGCCGTCGCTGCCTTCGACGGGCGCGCGGAGATGGACGCCGTGAAGCATGGCTACGAGGAGAACCGCCGTATCCTGATCGAGGGGTTGCCGAAGGCCGGTCTCGAACATTTCCTGCCGGTGGACGGCGCGTTTTATCTCTACGCCGATGTCTCGCGCTTCTCGAACGACAGTCTCGATTTCGCAAGCCGCATGTTGCAGGAGACGCATGTCGCCGCGACCGCGGGCGTCGATTTCGACACGCACCGCGGCAATCAGTTTGTGCGTTTTTGTTACGCGGGCTCGGCGGCGGAAATGCATGAAGCGGTTGAGCGCGTCGGGAATTGGCTGAAGCGCGGCTGAATCAACGGGCGGGGGCGCCGTGACAAAGAAGAAATCAAATCGCGAAAAGGTATCGAAGCCCGCGCCCGAAGGCTCGGTCCGCGAAGTATTGCAGGCCTTCACGCGCCTCGGCCTTACATCCTTCGGCGGTCCCGTCGCGCATATCGGCTATTTCCGCGAGGAATTCGTCGCCCGCCGCAAATGGCTCGACGACCGCGCCTATGCCGACATCGTGGCGCTCTGCCAGTTCCTGCCGGGTCCGGCATCGAGCAAGGTCGGCATTGCGCTCGGACTCATGCGCGGCGGTTATCTCGGCGCATTGGCGGCGTGGTCCGCTTTCACGCTGCCGTCGGCCATCGCGCTCGTGCTGTTCGCGTACGGCGTCGGCGCGCTTGGCGACGCGGCGGGCTCGGGCTGGCTGCAAGGCTTGAAAGTGGCGGCGGTCGCCGTCGTCGCCCGCGCGGTCCTCGGCATGATGCAGACGCTGACACCCGACCGCGAGCGCGCGACCATCGCGGTGGCCGCCGCCGCCGTTGCGCTCGCGGTCGCGGGCACGATCGGCCAGATCGGTGCGCTCGTGCTCGGTGCCGTCGCCGGTTACATCTTCTTGCGGAAGGGCGATGAACTGCCCGGCGGTGCGCTCAAAATTCCGGTGAAGCGGCGTGTGGCGGTCGTGTCGCTTGCGCTCTTCTTTGCGCTACTCGCCGCGCTGCCATTGCTCGCCGCCTCAAGCGACAGCCAGGCACTCGCCTATTTCGATGCCTTCTACCGCACCGGCTCGCTCGTTTTCGGCGGCGGTCACGTCATTCTCCCGCTGTTGCAGAATGAAGTGGTACCGCCGGGCTGGATCACCGACGACAAATTTCTCGCGGGCTACGGTGCGGCGCAGGCCGTGCCCGGGCCGCTCTTCACCTTCGCGGCCTATCTCGGCGCCATCATGGGGCCGGAGCCGAACGGCGTGCTCGGCGCCGCGCTCTGCCTCGTCGCGATCTTCCTGCCGTCGTTTTTGCTGGTGATCGGCACGCTGCCATTCTGGGGACGGCTGCGCGCGCATCCGCAGGCGCAGTCGCTGCTGCGCGGGGTGAACGCTTCCGTCGTCGGGCTGATGCTCGCGGCCTTCTACGACCCGATCTGGACCGCGGGCATCAACAGCCGCGCCGATTTTGCCCTCGGCGCCGCCGCCTTCCTGCTTCTGCATCTGTGGCAGACGCCGCCTTGGCTCGTGGTGGTGCTTTGCGCGCTCATCGGCGGCTTAATCGGGCTCCTGCCGCCGCTGACTTGACTTCGCGCCGCTCCAGCCTATCTCTTTCTGATGATGAGAAGCGCCATTCGCCGCAAACAGTGCCGCGCGGGCTGCCTGCACGCAGGCATTTAGCCCGGACGATTTCGCTCGTCCGGGATTCGCTTCCTCGTTTTTCTTTCAACCAACCGAAATGACAGCGCGCGCCCCGCGCGCGCGACCGGATTTCATGGAGAGAGTCATGGCACACGCCACGAGCCTTCCGCCCATTGCCGTCACCACGACGGATTTCGACCGCCTGCGTGGCCTCGCGCAAGCTCACACCGACGCGGCGAGATTTCTCGCCCGCGAAATCGAGCGGGCGCGCCTGATCGAACCCGAGGACGCGGGCGAGCGGCTCGTGACCATGAACGCGCGCGTGCGCTATCGCGACGATGTAACGGGTCAGGAGCGGACAGTCACGCTGGTCTACCCCGGCGAGGCGGATATCTCCGCGGGGCGCGTGTCGGTGCTCACGCCGATAGGCGCGGCGTTGATCGGCATGACCGCCGGTCAATCGATTGAATGGGAGTCGCCGTGGGGCGGCGTGCGTTTGCTCACGGTCGTGGAGGTCGGCGGCGCCGCTATGGCCGCGCCGTGACTTCGCTCACCAGCGCCGCGAGTCCCGCGAGCGGTGATAGGGCGGGTACGCCGGATAGATGGGCGGTGGCGGCGCGTAGATCACACCTGGACCGCCCGGTGGCGGCGGCGGTGCCGCGTAGTAGCCGCCCGGCGGCGGGCCGCCGAAATCGAGAAACTGCTCGCTGACAAAACCGGGATTGCCGTTCAGGAACGCCTGACACCATCCGCCGCCGCACGGGCCGGCTTCGATCGTCGTGCCGCCGCGGATCACGCCGTAAGACGGCGCATTCGAGGAAGGCCCGGACCGATGATTGAGGTCGCTGACGACAAGCGCCCGCGCCGACTGCGCGCTGGCGGTCCCGGTTGACGCGGCCAGCGCAAGGCAGGCCGCGAGACCGGTCGAAACGATACGCATGGACAACCCCTCGTCTGTATGGGGCGATCCTAGCAGTTAGCGGCCGCGGTTCCACCAGCCCGAACGGCGCGGGCGATCGGGACTCATCGGCTCTGAATCGCCGTTGACCGGCTGCGGTTGTGTGGGCTCCGAATGCGCGGGTCCTTCGGGCGCCGGATCGGAACGGCCGAAGAAGCGCTCACGCACCGTCGACTTGCGCCGCGGTTCGGACTCCGGCTGCGGCTCGGGCTCAGGCCTGTGTTTCTGTACCGGCGCCGCCGCCTCGTAACGCCGCTCGGGTGCCGGCTCCGTCACGGATCGGAACGGATCGCTGCCGGACTCGAATTGTTCTTCGTTTTGGACGGCGTGCTGCTGCTCGCCTTCGACTCCCTCGCGATGCTCACCGGGTTCGCCGCGATCACGGCGATTACGGCGGCCGCCACGCCGGCCACGGCGGCGCCTTCTACGCGGGCCGCCATTTTCGTCATCGGCCTGCCGAGGTTCGCCGCCGCCATTGTTGGCTTGTGCCGGCGTTTCTTCGCCTTCTTCGTCGTCGCTACCGCCGAACTCGCCCTGGTTCTCGGCGTGCTGCTCCTCGCGCGGTCGCTCTTCGCCGAGCGGTGCGTGCTCCTGGCCTTCGCGGCCGCGTCCCCGTCCACGGCGGCGGCGACGGCGGCGGCGTCCGCGGCCCTGCTCGCCATCTTCCTCGTGTTCGCCTTGCTCGCGGCCCTGCGTCTCCTCGGACTCTTCTTCGGCCTCGGATTCCGCGTCCGCTTCGACGTCCGCGTCCTCTTCTTCCTCTTCGCCGATCTCGACGGCGACCGAGTCGGGTGCGACGCGGGAAACCGGCGCCACCACCGGCGGGCGCGCCGGTGGGCCGCGATCGACCGCAAAATATTGCTGGCCCGTAAGCGCGGCGTCGGCCTGAATGAGAATGTTCACGCCAAAGCGCTGCTCCAACTCGCGCAGATGCGCGCGCTTCTGGTTGAGGAGATAGAGCGCGACGTCCGATTTTGTGCGCACGACAAGGTCGTGGTTTGCGTTCTTGATGAGTTGCTCTTCGAGCGACCGCAGAAGATGCAAAGCGACCGAGGAGACAGACCGCACATGGCCGGTGCCGCCGCAGATCGCGCAGGGGATCGTGGACGATTCCAGAACGCCCGTGCGGATGCGCTGGCGCGACATTTCCATCAGGCCGAAATGTGAAATCCGTCCGACCTGGATGCGCGCGCGGTCGTGCTTGAGGCAGTCCTTCAACACCCGCTCGACCGAGCGGTTGTTGCGCTTCTGCTCCATGTCGATGAAGTCGATCACGATCAGGCCCGCGAGGTCGCGAAGCCGGAGCTGGCGCGCCACTTCTTCGGCCGCTTCCGTGTTCGTTCGGAGTGCCGTGTCCTCGATATGGTGCTCGCGCGTCGAGCGGCCCGAGTTCACGTCGACGGCGACCAGCGCCTCGGTCGGGTTGATCACGATGTAGCCGCCCGACTTGAGCTGCACGACCGGCGAGAACATTGCGTCGAGCTGGCTTTCGACGCCGTAGCGCACGAACAGGGGCTGCGCGTCCTTGTAGGGCTTCACGTTCTTTGCGTGGCTCGGCATGAGCATACGCATGAAGTCTTTGGCGTCCTTGTAGCCGTCGTCGCCGGCGACAAGCACTTCGTCGATATCCTTGTTGTAGAGGTCGCGGATCGCGCGCTTGACCAGTGAGCCTTCTTCATAGGTGAGGGCTGGCGCGCTCGACGTGAGCGTCAGTTCGCGCACCGTCTCCCAAAGACGGAGCAGGTATTCGTAGTCGCGCTTGATCTCGGCCTTGTTGCGCGAAGCGCCGGCCGTGCGCAGGATCACGCCCATGCCTTCCGGCACTTCGAGATCCTGAACGAGGTCCTTGAGGCGCTTGCGGTCGGCGCCATCCGTGATCTTGCGGGAGATGCCGCCGCCGCGCGACGTATTCGGCATCAAGACCGAATAGCGGCCTGCGAGCGATAGATAGGTCGTCATCGCCGCGCCCTTGGTGCCGCGCTCTTCTTTCACGACCTGCACCAGCATCACCTGCCGGCGCTTGATGACTTCCTGAATCTTGTAATGACGGCGAGGGCGGTGCTGCCGCTCCGGTACTTCTTCAAGTGCGTCGCCCGCGCCGACCGATTCCACGACATCGTCTTCGTGCTCGTGCTCGCCATTTTGCTCATGGTTCTCGCGGTCCGGCGCGCCGTCGTGCGTTTCGGTGCTCGCCTCGGCATGGATCTCTTCGACATTGCCGCCGGTGTGTTCACCGTGGTTGTCATCGGAAACATCCGACGAAGACTCGGCCGACGCCTCTTCAACCGAAGTCGTCTCGGCAATGTCTTCGACGTGATCGTAGCCGACTTCTTCCGGCGCGGCTTGAACGGCCGGCGCTTCGTTGTCATACGCGGCGGGCGCCTCGGTCTCCGCCGAAAATTCCGTGACGTCCGTCGCGTGCGCGGCCTCTGCGTCTTCCGCCGGCATTTCGCTGATCGTCTCGGACGGCCGGGCGGACCGCGGCCGGTCGCGGCGGCGTCCGCGCCGCTGCTCGTGATCGGCTTCCGCGTCACGCGCCTCGCGCGCTTCTTCCGCGATTAGCGCCTGCCGGTCGGCGACCGGAATCTGATAGTAGTCGGGATGGATTTCGCTGAAAGCGAGGAAGCCGTGCCGGTTGCCGCCGTAGTCGACGAAACAGGCTTGCAGCGACGGCTCGACCCGCGTGACCTTCGCTAGATAGATATTACCGCGAAGCGGGCGGCGATTGGCGGCTTCAAAGTCGAATTCCTCGACGCGATTGCCGCGCACCACGACCACCCGCGTCTCTTCCGGGTGGGTGGCATCGATGAGCATCTTGTTGGCCATGTTGATCTCTCTTGGCAGCGCAGCGAAGCCGCGCCGCAGCAGTGCGCATGCCGGCGGTTACGCCGGCGCGCTGTATGGAAAATTGGGTGAGGAGCGCGGACGCTTGCTTCCGGCGTCCGAAAGATTGTGCGGATAGCGCGGCCCACGCATTTTGCGATGAAGCGAGTTCCGCCGACTGTCCAATCACGTACATAGGTTCGTTCCGTTCCGGGCGGCCAAGTGCCGTCCTGGTTCGGGGCTGCCTGCTGGTCGCACGTCGCGGCTTCGTTGAAGAAGCCGGTCGTTGCGAGCGCCCTGCGCGTAGGCGTGGGCGAATCCGCGGCTGCCGCGAACGATTTTTATGTAGGCCGCGAATGGCGGAATAGCAAGAAATTCAGGGGGATGGCGTTAAAAACCTAAGGAAAACGTGGGGTTTGCACACGCGGCGGCGCTTGCGGCAAGCACCCGTGCGGGCCTTTTATGGTGAACTCTGAGACGTGCGAGGCCGGAGAGCGGACGTGGCGGAAAGCGACCAGACCTTCGACTACATTATCGTCGGCGCGGGCTCGGCGGGCTGCCTGCTCGCGAACCGCCTGTCGGCGGACTCGGCGAACCGGGTGCTGCTGCTGGAAGCCGGCGGTCGCGACAACTGGATCTGGTATCACATCCCCGTCGGCTACATGTATTCGAGCGGCAATCCGCGCTCGGACTGGTGCTACACGACAGAGCCCGAACCCGGCCTCAACGGCCGGCGGATGCCTTGTCCGCGCGGCAAGGTGATCGGCGGCTCATCCGCCATCAACGCGATGATCTATATCCGCGGCCAGGCGGGCGACTACGACCACTGGCGGCAACTCGGCCTGCGCGGCTGGGGCTGGGACGACGTGCTGCCGTATTTCCGCAAGCACGAAGATCATTTCGGCGGCGAGAACGAGCATCACGGCACGGGTCGCGAGCTGCGTGTCGATCCGCAGCGCGCCGATTATCCGATCAACAAGGTGTTCGAACAGGCGATCGGGCAGGCGGGGATTCCGACAAGTCGCGATCTCAACACCGGCGAAGCGGAAGGCATGGGCCGCTGCGAGGTGACGCAAAAGGGCGGCCTGCGCATGAGCGCCGCGCGTGCGTTTCTCAGGCCCGCGCTCGTGCGTCCGAACCTGAAACTCGAAACCGGCGTGATGTGCGAGCGCATCCTGTTTGACGGACGACGCGCCGGCGCCATTCAGTACCGGCAGGACGGCCAGACAAAGATCGCGCGCGCACGCGGCGAAGTCATCTTATGCGCCGGCGCCATCGGCACGCCGCAACTGTTGCTGCTGTCGGGCATCGGTCCGGCCGCGCATCTGAAAGAACTCGGCATTGATGTCGTGGCCGACCGGCCGGGCGTAGGCGAGAACTTCCACGATCATTTGCAGTTTCCGCAGCGCTTCGCGGTCGATTTCAACGGCACGCTGAACGATCAGTATTGGTCGTTGGCACGCCGCGCGTGGATCGGGCTTGAGTATGCGCTGTTCCGGCGCGGGCCGTTGTCGATGGCGCCGCATCAATACGCCGTCTACATGAAATCCGATCCGTCGCAGGACCGCCCGAACCTCGCGCTCTATCCCATTCCCTATGCCCGCGAGTCCGCGGCGAGCGCGCGGCTGCGCCGCGGCTCCGGCATCACACTCTCGATCTGCGACCTCAGGCCGACAAGCCGCGGGCGCTTGCGACTGAAGAAGAATGATGCGGCGGAATATCCCTCGCTTCTGTTCAACTACCTGACATCCGACCGCGACCAGCGCGTGGCGATTGATGGATTGACGATCGTCAAGCGCGTTGTGCAGCAGCCGGCGCTCGCGCGGCTCAACCCGCAGGTCGTGACCGAGGGCGTCATGCCGGGCGAGGACGATGCGTCGTACCTGCAAACCGCCAGGAATGTCGCCTTCACGATTTTCCATCCGGTCGGCAGCGCCAAGATGGGCATTGCCTCCGATCCGATGGCGGTCGTCGACGAGCGGCTGCGGGTGAGCGGCGTGGAAGGGCTCCGCGTGATCGACGCTTCCGCGATCCCCGCCGTCACCTCCGGCAACACCAACGCCCCCACCATGATGGTCGCCGAAAAAGGGGCGGAAATGATCTTGGCGGATGCCCGGAGCCGGCCTGCTCGCGCCGCGGCCTGAGGCCCGGCGAACGCGGTAAACAGCCGATTAACCCGGAAGGCTTATCCCGGTGGATGGGGCGACCGTCCGACCGGAGCGTACATGCGTATTGGGGCCTTCTCGACTCCATTGCTCGTCTTCGCGTTGCTGATCCCTGCCGAAAGTTTCGCGCAGGGCAGCAAGGCGCTGCCCGGCAAGATCGTGACCGCAATCGACGCACGCGTCGCGGGCGACGATAAACGCACGCGCTTTGTTATTGATCTCAACGGCAAGGCGGAGATGTCGGTGTTCACGCTGGCCGATCCCTACCGCGTCGTCCTCGATTTCCCCGACGTCGTTTTCAAGCTGTCGCCGGCCGCCGGCAAATCGGGCAGGGGGCTCGTTCAAGCATTTCGCTATGGCGTATTCGCGCCGGGCAAGGCGCGTGTCGTGATCGACACCAAGGAGCCGGTCTCGATCGACCGCAGCTTCATCGTCGACGGTTACGAGGCGCAGCCCGCCCGCCTTGTGCTCGATCTCGTGCCGACCAGCCGCGACAATTTCATGAAAAATGCGGCGGCCAAGCAGAAGGCGCCGCCGCCTATTGTGACCGCCGCGCTGCCGCCAGACACGGCGATGTCAAAGTCCGGCCCGCCAATCATCGTCATCGACGCCGGCCATGGCGGCATTGACTCCGGAGCGATCGCACCCTCCGGCGTCGAGGAGAAGGCAGTCGTCCTTGCAGTTGCGAAGAAGCTCGCCGAGAAGCTCGAGCGCACGCAGAAATTCCGCGTCATCCTCACGCGCTACGACGATACCTTCCTGCCGTTGCAGGAGCGCGTGCAGATGGCGCGCATGAACGCCGCAGCACTCTTCATCTCGATCCACGCGGACTCGATCTCGCGCAAAGAAGGCGACGCGCGCGGCGCCTCGATTTACACCGTCTCCGACCGTGCTTCTGACGCGGATGCAGCACGTCTTGCCGACAAGGAAAACCGCGCCGACGCGATCGCGGGCGTCGACCTCTCCGGCAAGAGCGACGACGTGGCCGGCATCCTCGTCGATCTCGCCCATCGCGAGACCAAGAATTTCTCGGGCCTTTTTGCCCGCACGCTCGCGGGCCGGATGCAGTCTGCGACCCCGATGCATCCGTCGCCGCTGCGCTCGGCCGGCTTTACCGTGCTGCGCGCACCGGACGTGCCCTCCGTGCTGGTTGAGCTCGGATTCCTGTCCAACTCCCTTGATGTGAAGCTCCTCACGTCCGATGTCTGGCGCGACCGGGTCACGGACTCAATGGTGGAGGCGGTCCAGAATTTCTTCCAGGAGCGTCAGACGGCCGCCCGATAATGGGAACCGGGTCCTTGGGACCGGGATTGCGCTATGATCCGGCCGAACACATCGGCGAGTGAATGAGCCCGTTGCTGCCCGATTATTTCGAAGCCCTCGCGAGCGCTATCGAGCGCCTGCCGCGCAATGATCGCGCGACGCGTGGCGCGCTCTATGACCGCGCGCGCCGGCTGCTCATGGAGGAGGCGCAGAAGGCCGACCCGCCCTGGCAGTTGATGGAGATCGTGCGCGAGCAGCGCACGCTCGAGGAAGCGATCGTCAAGGCCGAAGCAAGTTTTGGTGCGCAGGTCGCAGCGCCCTCGCGTCCCAAAGCGCCGTCGCCCGCGCGTCCGCGTCCGCGCCAGCCGCAACCGGCGCGTCCGCGTGAGTACGACGACGGGGATCGATATGAGCCATCGGCGCGTGAAACGCCGCCGCACGTTTATGAAGACGAGGAAGAGCAGTACGAAGCGCCGCCAGCGCCCGCACGCCTGCCGCAGACCTTGCCGCGCCGGCAGGGACGACGCGCTCCGCCGCCTCCGGCGCGCGCCAGCTATCCGATGTGGGTCTGGGCGATTGTCGGCGGCGTCGTGCTGCTGGTTTTGATCCTGCTCGTTCTTCTCCTGCGGTCGGGTCAGGCGCCCATCGCGCCGCCTGCGCCGCCCCCCGCGGCCAAAATTAACACCAAGGCGCCGCCGCAGAATGAAGAAGCGAAAGCGCGCGCTGAAGAGCGCAACCGGCGCCAGCGTGAACTGATTGCGCGCGGCAACGATGCGAGCCGCACGCAGGATTATGCGGGCGCGATTGCGGCCTACACCGAAGCTGTCACGCTCGGACCCGTGGAGGCAACGGTCTACAACAATCGTGCCTTCGCGTACTGGAGCCGCGGCATGACCGACGACGCCATTGCCGACTACGAGCAGGCGATCCGGCGTGAGCCCGACAACGTCGTGGCGCTGACCAATCGAGCCGTCGCCTATAATTTCCGTGGCGACTATGACGCGGCGATCCGCGATCTCGATCGCGCGTTGGCGATCAAGCCGGACAGCCCGGACGTGCTGAACAGCCGCTGCTGGGGCCGGACGTTGGCCGGGCACCTTCAGGCTGCGATCGCCGACTGCAACGAGGCGCTGAAGCTCCGCGGCGACGATCCCAACACGCTCGACAGCCGCGGTTTCGCCTACCTGAAAATGGGCGAGCTCGACCGCGCCATCGCCGACTACACGGCCGCGCTCAAGATCGACCCGAAGCTCGCGGGCGCGATGTATGGCCGGGGCGTCGCCAAGACCCGCAAAGGCGACAAAAAGGGCGGGGAGGCCGATATCGCCGCCGCCAAGGCCATGCGGCCCGAAATCGACGCGATCTTCGCCCGCTACGGCATCCGCTGATCCGCGTCGGATTTCCGCGCCGGAATCCTCTAAAATCGGCGGTAGGAATCCCTGCGTGACGGGTCCGCCCTTGGCGAACGAGCTGGAACAGCACCTCATCGAAAAAACCGCCGGGCTGGACGCGGATGCGCGCCGCGCCGTGTACGCCCGCGCGCGTGAGGCGTTGCAGAACGAGGTGCGGGCGTCCGCACCCTTCATGCCGGTGCAAACGGTGGTGACGCGCCGCCGCGAGCTTGAGAACGCGATCATGGCGGTGGAGCGCGAGGCGTCAAAGGGCGAGCCCGTTCGCCGTGTGACACCGCCCGCGCCGAAGGCCGAGCGCGTCGTTGCGACGCTCGAGCAGGATGCGGCGCAGGAAGTCATCAGCACTGCCCCAGATGAAAATACGGACGCGGCAGAAAATAATCCTGCGCTGGCAGAGCCGACCGAAAAATCTGAGGAAGACATCCTCACGTCAACGCCGCCGTTGCCGCGTGAAGTGGCGCGGCTTCTGAATCCCGATGCCGGCGGCGATACGCCGCCCGTCGAAATCCGCGACATCTCGCTCGCGTCCTACGAACTCCTGGCCAAAGCGTTGGAGGAAATTTCCGACGAAGAAAGGCGCCGTCAACCGGCGCAACCCGATCATGCAGACAATTTTGAACGCGAAGAGCTTGCGTTTGTCCGCCGTCGGCCGCTGGTTCTCTATCTCGGCGTGCTCGCGCTCGTCTTATGCGCTGCCGCGCTTGCCGCGTTGCTGGTTGGTTTTGGCGTCGATCAGATGCAGGACGGCGCGCCCGCCCGCGCCGCACGGCCCAAGGCGCCTGTCGCGTTGCCGCCGCCGCCTTCGCCGGAAGCGGAGCTTGTTCGCGGCGCCGGCTTTCAAGGCGCGGCGAAAGACGCGCTGGCGCAAGCCAATGCACTTCTCGCGCGCCGCGACTATGCGAAAGCGATCACGGCCTTCGACGATGCGATCCGGCTGGACGCGACAAATGCCACGGCGCTCGCCGGCCGCGCCCATGCGCATTGGAACACCGGCAACATCGATGCAGGGATCCGCGATTACAGCGCGTCCATCGACCGCGACCCCGCCAACGCGACCACCCGCCTGAACCGCGCAATCGCTTACAATCGCAAGGGCGAATACAAGCTGGCGGTGGACGACCTCGACCGCGCGATTGCGGTCGGCCCGTCGAGCGTCGAGGCGCTCAACAGCCGCTGCTGGGCGCGCGCGATGCTGGCTTATCTCGAAGAGGCGCTAACGGATTGCAGCAAGGCGCTGTCGCTGCGCCCGGACGACGCCGACACGCTCGACAGCCGCGGTCTGGTCTTGCTCCGCCTCGGGCGGCTGGAGCGCGCCATTGCCGACTATGACGCCGCCCTGAAAATCCGGCCGAAACTCGCAAGCTCGCTCTACGGCCGGGGCCTCGCGAAGTTTGGCCGCGGCGACCGGGCCGGGGGCCAGGACGACGTGGCGACCGCCCGTGCCATCGACCCCGATGTCGTGGCCGCTTTCGCGCGCTACGGCGTCCGGTAGCGCCGGGCGAATTAACCGGCTGCCCATGGAGTTCCCTTAGAAGTGACTGCAAGGATGGCGGTTTCGGCCAAATGCCGGGGCGGGCGGCCCTATTCTGGCCATAGCCCCGGTCGATTGGTCGAAACCAAAGGGGCATTCAGGTATTAAGAGGAGATTCCGCGGGCGGGCGCGGAATCGCGGGGCATTTGCCGATATGCGCTTACTGGTCAGATTCCTGGGCTTTCTGTTCGCGGCGGGAGCCATTGTTTTCGTCGTCGGTGCGGTCGCGGCCACCAGCCTGATCTGGCACTACTCAAAAGACCTGCCGGACTATTCCCAGCTTCAGGATTACGAGCCGCCGGTCATGACGCGCGTCCATGCGTCGGATGGCTCGCTGGTCGCTGAATACGCGCGCGAGCGCCGCCTTTATCTGCCGATTCAGGCCATCCCGAAGCCGGTGATCGAGGCCTTCCTCTCGGCGGAAGACAAGAATTTCTACAGCCATGGTGGCATCGACCTGACGAGTATCGCCCGCGCTGCGATCTCGAACATCGAGCAGATGGGCACCGGCCGCCGTCCGCAGGGCGCCTCTACAATTACGCAGCAGGTCGCGAAGAACTTCCTTGTCGGAGCCGAGACGACCTACACGCGCAAGATCAAGGAGGCGCTGCTCGCGCTCCGCATCGAGCGCGCCTACTCGAAAGACAAGATTCTCGAGCTGTATCTCAACGAAATTTACCTTGGCCTCGGCGCCTATGGCATCGCCGCCGCCTCGCTCATTTATTTCGACAAGTCGGTGCATGAGCTGAACGTGCCCGAGATGGCGTATCTGGCGGCGCTCCCGAAAGCGCCGACGAGCCTCCATCCGTTCCGCGCCCGCGACCGCGCCGTTGAGCGCCGCAACTGGGTCATCGATCGCATGGCCGAGAATGGCTACGTGACTTCGGAAGACGGTGCGAAGGCGAAGGCCTCGCCGCTGCGCGTGACGCCGCGTCCAACCGGCGCGCATGTGTTCGCCGCCGAATATTTCGCCGAGGAAGTGCGGCGCGAGATTCACGACCGCTACGGCGAGAAGAAACTCTATGAAGGCGGACTCTCCGTTCGCACGACGCTCAATCCGCAGCTTCAGGAAATCGCGAAGCGCGCGCTGACCGACGGTCTCGTCCGCTACGACGAGGCGCACGGCTGGCGCGGACCGGCGGCGCAGACTGAAGTGGCCGGCGATTGGGGTGTGAAGCTCGCCGATGTGCGCGCGCTCTCCGACATCAAATGGCGGCTCGCTGTGGTACTGGAGTCCGACGACAAGACCGCGAAAATCGGCTTGCAGCCCGGTCGCGAAGTGTCGGGTCAGCTTTCGAAGGAGCGCGAAACCGGCACGATCACCTTCGACGGCATGAAATGGGCGAAATGGGCGACCGGCTCCGACAAGGGCAAGGTGATCAAGAGCGTTCGCCAGGTGCTCAATCCGGGCGACGTCGTCTATGTCGATCCGTATGTCGACGCCAAGGGTGGCGCGATCGCTAACCAGTGGCGGCTCAGGCAGGTGCCGGAAGTCAGCGGTGCGATCGCGGCGATGGATCCGGTGACGGGCCGCGTGCTCGCGATGGTCGGCGGCTTCTCCTTCGACGACAGCCAGTTCAACCGCGCGACGCAGGCGCTTCGCCAGCCGGGCTCTTCATTCAAGCCGTTCGTCTACGCCTCCGCGCTCGATAACGGCTACACGCCGTCGTCCGTTGTGATGGACGCGCCGATCGAGGTCGATCAGGGCGCCGGGCAGGGCATCTGGCGCCCGGAAAATTACTCCCGACAGTTCTACGGCCCGCAGACGCTGCGCTTCGGCCTCGAGCAGTCGCGCAACGTGATGACCGTGCGCCTCGCGCAGGACGTCGGCATGCCGCTGATCGTCGAATATTCCAAGCGCTTCGGCATCTATGACGACCTGCCGCCGTATCTTTCCTACGCGCTTGGTGCCGGCGAAACGACGCTCGTGCGCATGCTCGCGGGCTATTCGATGTTCGACAATGGCGGGCGCAAGGTGAAGCCGACCTTGATCGACCGCATTCAGGACCGCTACGGCCGCACGATCTTTCGCCACGACGAGCGCGAGTGTCAGGGCTGCGACGCGCCGAAATGGGCCGGCCAGCCCGAACCGGATCTGGTGGATCGCCGCGAGATCGTGATCGATCCGATGACCGCCTACCAGATCACGTCGATGATGGAAGGTGTCGTACAGCGCGGCACGGGTACGCGCGTCCGCGACGTCGCGCGTCCGATTGCCGGCAAGACCGGCACGACGAACGACGAGAAGGACGTTTGGTTCATGGCCTACACGCCCGATCTGGTCGTCGGCGTTTATCTCGGCTACGACCGCCCGCGCTCGCTCGGACGCGGCGCGACCGGCGGCCAGTACGCGGCGCCGATCGTCGGCGACTTCATCAAGGCCGCACTCGCCGACAAGCCGGCGCAGCCGTTCCGCGTGCCGCCGGGCATCAAGCTCATCCGCATCAACGCCAAGTCGGGCTTTCGCGCGCAGCCGGGCGACGAGCGCGTCATTCTCGAAGCCTTCAAGCCCGGCACGCAGCCCTCCGATGGCTACTCGATGATCGGCTTGCAGGACGAAGAAGGCCGTCCCTATGGCGGCAATCCTTATGGTGGCGGCGTCTCGCCCGAAGCCAACCGCGCCATCATTCGCGGCCCCGGCGGGCTGTGGTGATCAATCGGCTTGGCCGCTGATCACGTTTTACATGCTCAACCACTGATCACTGGAGCTTTTTCCCAGGTCATCAAAGCAGGCCGGGTGTGTGCTCGCTCATGCCTTGTTGCCCAAATGCCACAACGGGTGAAAAGCGCGGGGTTCGAACGTGGAACACTGTCGAGACAGGGAGACTCCCGGTATCCTGCGCTTCGCATCTGACGGAAATGATCGCGAATTTATATTCGCTGCGAGACGAATGCCATTCCGATGAAACAACTGAAGTTGTTATTCGCGGGTATCGCGACGATCATGTCCGGCGGTGTTGCCCAGCCCGCTGACGTTGCGCAGCCGCGAGTCGCCAAAGCGCCATCAGCCACGCCTATGCCTGCTTTTAGCTGGACCGGGTGCCACGTCGGCATTCATGGAGGCTGGGGGCGCGTAAACTCGACAGTCAATGCGCGTAGCGCCGGCATGGACGTGACAAACGATTCCCAAAGCGACGGCGCGCTGGTCGGCGGACAGTTTGGCTGCGACTATCAAGCCATCAGCGGCTGGGTCGTCGGGCTGCAAGGTGACATCGCAGCATCGAATGTTGACAGGCAAACTTCTAATCCACTGTATGGAAGTCCGGGTACGGGCGACATGCAATGGCTTGCGAGCCTGACCGGGCGCTTCGGTTACGTCGGGTTTCTTCCTCAAACGCTAGTGTATTTGAAAGTTGGCGGAGCCTGGACCCGTCAAAATTACAGGGTCACCGGATTTATTGGCGCCCCTGAGCTCAATGCCGATTACGACAAAACGTTCGGCGGCTGGACCGCGGGCGGCGGTATTGCCTGGGCGTTGTCCGACAAGTGGTCCGTTTTCGCTGAGTATAATCATTATGATTTCAGCGGGAGCCTTTCCAGATCGGGCACTTTCGGGCAGTCATTCCGCTTCAATGGACCCACGATCGACGCTGTGAAAGTCGGGCTCGACTATCGCTTCTGACGTCGTCCGCCACGCAGCCGCGATATCCGCTTCCCGCTGTTGGTGAAATTTAGTCGCCGCGCGCCGCGACGGCGAAACTTCGTGGCTTCTCGCCACGCTGCCAGATCTGCCACATCTCGCCGTAGGCGGCTTCGATATGATCCCGATACCGGATCGCGTCGAAAAGAGGTTTGCGAAGCCGATTTTCTTCCAGTCGATCGCGAAACGCACGCAGCAAGGGTGGCTCCAGCGCGAGGCGCAACGCCAGCGCTTCGTATTCCTGGAGGCTTTCCGTGACCAATTCGGGAAGTCCAACAGCCTTGAGCAAACTCGCGCCCACCCGGCCCGCAAAACTTTCCCCGTAACAAGTGACGACGGGGAGACCCATCCTCAACGCATCGCTGGCAGTCGTATGAGCATTGAAGGGTAGGGTGTCCAGAAACAGATCCGCCAGCCGATGGCGTGCCAGATGCACATCAGGTTCAATCCAGGGCGCGAATACGACGCGGCCGGGATCAACACCGCGGCTCGCGGCCTCCCGCCGGATATTTTTCGTGGTCACTCCGCTGTCGCCCAACAACCAAAGCGTACTTTGCGGCACCTGGAGCAAGAGGCGCATCCAGATGTCGAAGATCTGCGCGGTGATCTTGGCGGTGTTGTTGAAGCAGCAGAAAACAAAACCGTCCGCGGGTAACCCGGCCTGTTCGCGCGTCATCGATGAGAGGGCGATCGCACGCTTCGAATCGTTGGACTGATAGCAGTCGGGAAGGTGGACAATCTTCTCGCTGAAGAATTTTTGCTGGTCGAACGGCAGAACGGTAGGATCGGCAATCACATAGTCGTAAAAGTCAGCGCCAAGCGTTCCGGGATAGCCGAGATAATTGACCTGAATGGGCGCCGGCCGACTCGCGAATACCTTGGGCCGGGCGTTGGTCGTATATCCGCTGCGATCGACGAGGATATCGACCTGCATGGAATTGATCAGTTCGGCGATACTCCGGTCGCTGTCTGCGCGAAGATCGTGAAAGCGGTCGAACGCCCTTACGATCCTTTTGCGCATCGCACTGTCTTCCTCCGGCCCCGTCGAGATGCCGACGATTTCAAATCGGGAGCGGTCGTGGATCTCGAACAGCTCAACCGAAAGAAACGCGGTCGGGTGCTGATGCAGTCCCGCCGACAAATACGCAAGGCGTATTTTGTCGTTGCGCCAGATGCCGTTCTTCCACAGCGGCGGCGGCATCGCCGGCAGTTGGTTTTGGATAAAAGTCCTGGCGCAGTTCAGCTGAAGCGCAGCGTCGCCGGAGTAGTGAAGAAAGGTGAAAGGGTCGATGGCCAATTCGGCGTCCGTGACCTGCGGCACCATTTCTCGGGAAAGCTGTGCAGTTCGTTGCCAATCACAGGCCGCAGCCGCCGCCCGCGCCAGGCCGCTCATCGCGACGGCGTTATAGGCGTCAAGTTTGAGGGTGGCCTGGAAGCTATCCCATGCGGCCTCGTAAGCTTGTAACTGCTGCTGGGCTGCTCCCCGGTTGTTGAGCGCGTCGATCGAGGTGGGCGCGATCGAAAGAGCGCTGTCGTATTGCTCGATCGCTTGTTCCAGGCGGCCCATCGATCTGAACGTATTCCCGAGATTAATGAACGCATCGAGATAGTCAGGGCGGACCCGCAGCGCCTTTTCAAACTCGATAATCGCATGCTCGTGTTCGCCAAGTTGATGCAGAGCACTTCCAAGGCTGTTGTAGACCTCGGCAAAGTTCGGGCGGAGCCGAAGAGCAGTCCGATATCGTAGGACTGCTTCTTCAATCCTGCCGAGTGCACGCAATGCGTTTCCTATGTTCCAATAGGCCTCCGCGTAGTCGGGCCGGATCCCAATTGCTGCCTCGTAGTGCGCGAGCGCCTCTTCGGATTTGCCGAGAACGTGCAAGCCATTCCCGACATTGTTGCGGGCCTCCGCGTATTGCGGCCGGATCGAAAGAGCGAGTTGGTAGTGGGCCATCATTTCGTCGTGGCGACCGATGATCTGAAACGCATAACCAATATTGTTGTGCGCCTCGGCAAAATCAGACCGTTGTTCAATCGCAATATGCAAATGTTCGATTGCATCGCCGGCATGACCAAGCCCCATCAGCGCGCAGCCGAGCGCATGCTGAGCGTCGGCGGATTTCGGATCGACATTCACGGCGCGGTGGAGCAGGCGCTCGGCTTCATCGAATCTCTTTTGCTGCAAATGAAGGATTCCGAGGCGACAAAGCGCTTCAAAGCGATCCGGCTGTGCCCGTAATACGGTTTCGTACAGGGCCTGCGCCTCTTGCAGTCGACCCTCGTCATGAAGGGCCACAGCTTTCTCGAACGTCGAATCGTCTGCGCCAACCCGGCCATTCAATGGCTGCCCGGATGATGTCGCCGCGATGCCGCTTTCCGGAAAGCGGTCTGGGGGTGAGCTGCGCGCGCGAAGAACGTCAACCGCATTGCGCGCCGATGATGAAAGATTGCGGAACAGCCATACGATTGTGAAGATCGATATGCCGACAAAGGCAACGTCGCGGAGGACCAGCACCGCTGACAGCAGCAGCGGCCAATAGGCATAGTATAGATCGGCCAACAAACTGTAGGAGACCGGCGATATTCGCCATGGCTGGCGGCGGCGTTGGATGACCGTCCATGCCGCATACGCCGGCGCCAGTGCCCACACCGCAGGGATGTTCCGTCCCATCAGTAAGAGCACAACAGCTAAACTGACCAGCTCGAGCGGAAACAGTAGTCGCGTGAGGAACGCGCGCAGCACATCTGCGCTGTGGTCCGTCCCGAAAGTTCTGATGCCGGCCCGTGCGTCGTTGGGGGCATCCAAAATTTGGTGAACGAGGATGTACCGCGCACCGATGAGTGTGTTCAGCACGCACAGCGCGACGGCGGTCCAGTTCCAGAAATTCATTGCATAGAAGACGACAAGGCAAGGCAGAGTCCTTTGCGCAACGGCGGCAGCGACCAGGCCGGCAGCGCCGCGCTCCTTCAATCGAAGTGGAGGCAACGAATAGAACGCGGCCAGCGCATAGGCTGAAATCAACGAGACCAGCACGGCAGGCTGTTGCCAATACGGCAGAGCAAGGACACCCGCTATCACTGCCGCCCCGAGGACCCATGCGCGACCTTTCTGGTCGGAGAGGGTTGCCAGCACGTTGCGCTTTCCCGCAACGCGATCTGCCTCTCGATCGCTGAAATCGTTGACGAGATGTCCAAAGGCGGCATAGGCGCAGAGCGTCACGAGCAGGAAAGCCATCTCGGCCAGTCGTTGGCCGCCTGGGGCGGGCTGAGCGAGCGCTGCGTAGTACATGCAGATGAGCAGGAATGCGATTTTCGAGTCGTACCACTCGTCCCATCGCACCAGTGCCCGCGCGAAGGCCAGCGGATTCGGATATGCAATTGGAAAGAGTGAGATCAAGTGCGGCTCTTAAACGACGTACTGGATGTGGACGCATACTGTTGCGGCAAAACGGTTGCTCCGCCAATTCCTCATATCATCGCGCACGTTTCCATGCGGTCAATCGGTCTTCGGCGCGGGCGCTTCCGAGGAAGCGATTGCCTCGCTCAGTACCTCGAGACAAAGGGCGGTGCTGATCGCTGGGCTCCCCCACACGGGTTTCGGCGTTCCCGCGCCCGTGAACCATGCCTCGATCGGCCAGCGGCCGTCCGCCATCTGTGCAGCAAGCACTCTCTCTATCGCGTCTTCGTCCCATCGGCGGCATGTCGACAACCATTGGGCCGTGGGCAGAAAACCTTGACTGCTTGGCGGAGCAGTGAGGCTCGCAGGTAAGGCCTCGAGCGACAGGCCGGCGCGTCGCGCCGCATAGGCAATTGTTGTCGGCGAACAATAGTATCTGCATCCGGCTTCGCTCGCCCGAATGAGATCGACGACAGCCTTCGTTTCCTGTGCGGAGGCGGGAGCGCCAAGCGCCTGAAGAGCGAGCACCACGTTACAATTGACCACGGCGTCGTCTAGATCCCGACCCGACCAACTTCTATCGCCTCGCCAAGTTTGGAACGGTCCACCGTCCGCACGCCAGAACGAGCGCAAAAGGACTGAGTCGCCTTCCTTTACCCGAGCACGGTCATGGCGTGCGGCCACCGTCAGCGCGCACGCCGTATCGTCGGCATCCGGAGGAATTCCGAACGAGGGGTCGAATTCCCAGAGCCCGTCCCGCCGCCGGTTGCGATAGATGAAGTCGATGGCGCGAAGCCGGGCACTTTCGCGCATCAGCGATCCTGCGGAGAGCAGCACGCTCAGTGTCGAGAAAAGTGGTCCGCACGCTCGCCACGCTGTTCGCTCACTGCGCTGATAGAGAGGAAAGCTCCCGTCGTTGTGCTGCATCGCCTCCAGAGCAGACAGGCCCAATTCCAGCGGCCTGCGGAAGCGCGCATAGGCGGGTGGTTGGGCCATGAGGAGTAATTTTCCGGGCGGCGGTGGCAGTTGGATGGGAAACGAGTTTACGCTAAACCGTGCGCGAATGAACTACGCGGTGTCGCCGCGGCTCGCTTTGCCGGACCGGAAATGATCGCTCGCAATCGAACGCGGCTCGCCTTTGTCTATGGCTCGCGGGAGGTGATGTGGCCCGGCATCGCGCACCACCTGTTATCCGAAAAGGGTGTAGTTCGCGACGTGTTCCTTCGTTGTGAGCGGCTCGTTCGCGCCCACATCAGCCATTCGCTGGAAAGCATCAGCGGCACCGACCAAATTGCGAATATCAACGCCGTCGAGCCGCTTCTGACATCAGTGCAGGTCGCGCTGACCGAAGGATGGCGCGAGCGTGGGGTCGTTCCGGACGTAATCGCAGGCCGAAGCGGCGGGGAAGTGGCCGCTGAGTACGCCCGCGGAACCCTTACGCTCGAGAATGCGATCGATGTGGCTTGCAGGACGAGCCATCTCATGAGCACCGGCCGCGGTGCGGGTCGGATGCTGGTTGTGCAATTAGGCATCGCAGATACCGAGCGTCTGAAACTCGCCAGTCCGGTGGATTTTTCCGTGGCGGCGGATGCATCCGACGAAGCAACGGTCGTTTCCTGCGAAACTTCCGCAGTAAAATCCCTGGAACACTTTCTTCGATCCCAGCACATCGCACACCACAGTCTCCGCTTCGATATCGCTCCACACGGACCGGTTCTCGATGAATGGAAGAGCTTCTTGCTGCGGCCTCTAAGCGGGCATGAGCGAAGAAATACGCGCGTCAAATATTATTCCGCCGCCGCCGAAGGACCCGACGATGGCTCCGCCTACACGACGCGTCTTTGGCACGCGGTTCGGAAGCCAGCCTACATGGGCCGGCTGTTGCAAAACCTGCTCGAGGACGGTTGCGACACGTTTGTCGAGGTGGGCGGGCAACCGCTGCTGGGTGCCATGATCGAGCGCCGCGCGGCCGCCATGGGCAAGGCTGTGACAATTCTGCCAAGCATGCATAGGGAAGCCAGTGCCGACCGCGTAATGGACAAAACGGAGCGCTCGTTGCGGGAGGCGGGCGTGCCTGTGCGGCGGCAGCCAGCGGCGAATAATTGGTTTGGACTCAAGCCGTGGGCGTGAATCTTTTCACCGACGAGATCCGCCAGAATCCCTATCCAGCCTATGAGGAATTGCGCCGGAGCGCCCCTGTCTTCTGCGACAGGCGAAGCGGCGTGTGGTTCGTCAGCCGATATCACGACGTCCGGCGTGTGATGACGGATCCTGCAAGTTTCTCGAACAAGAACACGTCGGCGGAGACGACTCTTCTCGGAGCCGACCTCGAGGCACACGGGCGTGTCCGCAATGTCGTGAAGCATGCCTTCACCGCGGCCCGCATCAAGGCGTTGGACGAATCCATTCACGCTCTCGCGGACGATTTGGTTGCACGCGGTGCCGCGCGCGCGACGTGCGAAATCATCGGCGAAATCGCCTTGCCATTGCCTTTGACGATTGTCGCGTGGATGCTCGGGATCGACCAGGCGCGACTACCCGACATGCGACGATGGTCGCAAGCGATCTTGCTCCACGGAACGCGTGGGTATTCTGGTCAAGAAGCCGAACACCCCGAAGTGGCGGCGTGCAGAAGGTTTCTTGCAGAGCATATGGAATGGGCAAAACATAAACCGTGTGGCGGATGGGTCACCGACCTTCTTGTTGCACGGGGCGCCGCCGATTGCCTTACGTCAGCGGAGATGGCCGACATCGGGTTCCTTCTGATCGTCGCAGGCACCGAGACCACGACCAATCTCATCGGCAATGCCACGATGCTGCTGGCAGCCGACCGCCAACGCCAGGCCCGGCTTCGTGGTGATCCGCAATTGATTGGACTCTTCGTCGAGGAGGTGTTGCGCTTTGAGTCGCCGGTCCAGCGTCGTCCGCGCTTCGCAGCGCTGCCCGTGGAGATAGGGGGAATGCTCATTCCCGAGAAGTCTCGCGTCGACGTCCTGATCGGATCGGCAAATCGAGATCGTGAAAAATTTTCCGACGCCGACAAGTTCGATCTCGATCGCCGCCCAAACGAACACGTGGCGTTTGGCGCGGGCCCGCATTTCTGCCTCGGCGCGCATCTCGCGCGGCTCGAGACGATCTCGGTGTTATCGGCGATGCTGCAGCGGTCCGCGGACATTTCGCTCATCGCGCCACAAGAAAGCGTGCCTTACGCCGCTTCGTTTTCGGTCCGCGGTCCGCAGCGAATGTTGCTGACATTCGGTTGAGACGCCGGGCTTGCGCGCTCATTGAGGGCGCGGCCGGCCGGGCCGGGTCCCCTTGTCGGAGCCCGTTCGCGCACCTATACAGACCGCGAATTTGGAGAATCCCATGCGCGCCGAAGTCGAAAAAATCGTCGAAGAAATCAAGCAGTCGCTCGGACTGCTGAGGAGGTCTCTTTGACGTTGAGAAATCCGAACGGCGCCTCGCGGAGCTGAACCAGCTCGCCGAAGACCCCAGGCTCTGGGACGACCCGCAGAAGGCCTCGCGCCTGATGCAGGAGCGGACGTCGCTCGGCGATGCGCTCGACTCGATGCAGCGCATCGATCAGGAACTCGCGGACAATATCGGCCTGATCGAACTCGGCGAGGCCGAGAAGGATCAGGGCGTCGTCACGGAAGCCGAGAAGGCGCTTGAGGCGCTGAACGGTGAAGTCGACCGGCGCCGGCTCGAAGCGCTGCTGTCCGGCGAAGCCGACGCGAACGACACCTATGTCGAAGTTCACGCCGGCGCGGGCGGCACGGAGAGCCAGGACTGGGCCGAGATGCTGCTCCGCATGTACTCGCGCTGGGCGCAGGCGCACGGCTTCAAGATCAACATTGTGGATCGGGCCGACGGCGAGGGCGCGGGCATCAAGTCCGCGACCATCGAGGTCAAGGGCCGCAACGCCTATGGCTGGCTCAAGACCGAGGCTGGCGTGCATCGCCTCGTCCGCATCTCGCCCTACGACGCCAACGCGCGCCGGCACACCTCGTTTGCTTCCGTTACCGTCTACCCCGAGGTCGACGACGACATTAAAATCGACATCGACGAGAACGAGGTGCGCGTCGATACGATGCGCTCCGGCGGCGCTGGCGGCCAGCACGTCAACAAGACCGAGAGCGCTGTGCGCCTCACGCATATGCCGACCGGCATTGCGGTCGTGAGTCAGGGCGACCGCTCGCAGCACAAGAACCGCGCCGAGGCGTGGCGCATGCTGCGCGCGAAGCTCTATGAGAAAGAACTGAAGAAGCGCGAAGAGCAGGCCGCCGCCGATCAGGCCGCCAAGACCGACATCGGCTGGGGCCACCAGATCCGCTCTTACGTCTTGCAGCCCTATCAGCTCGTAAAGGACCTGCGCACCGGCGTCACCTCGACGAGTCCGCAGGATGTGCTTGACGGCGATCTCGACGATTTCATCCAGGCATCTCTTGCCCAGCGCGTTTTCGGCGGCGGGCCGGAGAGCGTCGAAGACGTGGAATAGGGGGAACGGTGATGAGCAGGATTTCCATTCTGGCAGCGTCGGTCATGGCGATCACGATCGCATCCGCGTCCGCACAGACCTATATGAAGGCCGCGCCGAGCGAGCCGTCGGCGGCGTCGAAGAGCGCGCCCGCGAAGAGTGCCAAGAAAGCGCCGGCGACAACTACGAAGTGCCAGTCGCCGGGAACGAACAAGCCCGCGGCCTGCTGAGCCACGCAACGGAACAACATCGGCCGCCCGCCGGTTTCCAGTGATGGACCTGGAGGTGGGTGATGAAGCGGATCGCGTTGTGGGGCGTGCTTGGGACCGTCGCGCTGCTTCTGGCGGGTGGCGCGGCGTGGCTCTTGTCATTGCCGCCGGCCACGGCCTCAGATGGCGCACCGCCGATTGCTGACGAAGAGAAAGCCGCGACGCTCGCGGCGCTGAAGCCGCCGAAGCGCCGGCGCCCCCTTGTCGCGATCATCGGCATCAACGACGCGACCGAGACGACTGACTACCTGATGCCTTACGGCATCCTCCGGCGCGCGGACGTTGCCGATGTGGTGGCGGTCGCGACGGACCGCGGCCCGGTGTCGCTTTACCCCGCGCTCAAGGTCGCGCCGGACATGACCGTCGCCGATTTCAACGACAGACATCCCGACGGCGCCGATTACGTGATCGTGCCGGCGATGAGCCGCGACGACGACGCGGCGGCCCTGCACTGGATCAAAAGCCAAGCGGCGAAGGGCGCGATTGTGATCGCCGTCTGCGCGGGCGCGAAAGTCATAGCCGCCGCCGGACTGCTCGACGGCAAGCGCGCGACGACGCACTGGTACTATCTGGATGAGCTGAGAGCAGAGCACCCGTCGATTCATTACGTCGAGGACCGTCGGCTTGTTGTCGATAACGGCGTGGCGACGACGACCGGTATCACTGCGTCGATGCCCGCCATGCTGACGTTGATTGAGGCGATCGCCGGACGCGAGAAGGCCGAGGCCGTTGCATCCGATCTTGGCCTCGCGGGTTGGGACGCCCGCCATGACAGCGAGGCCTTCCAGTTCACGCGACCGTTTGCGCTGACGGCGATCAGCAATACCGCTGCGGTCTGGAACTGGGAGCAGCTCGGCATCGAGCTGTCGCCCGGTGTCGACGAAGTCGCGCTGGCGCTGGTCGCGGATGCCTGGTCGCGCACCTACCGCTCAAAGGCGCTCACATTCGCCCGCTCGAACGCACCTGTAGAGTCCCGCAACGGCCTTCGCATCATTCCGGATCGTGTCGAAACGAACTGGCCCGCCGAGGATCGCGTTTCGTCAGGCGATCAGCCGCCCGCAAAAGCGCTCGATCAAGCCCTTCAGGAAATATCGAACAGGTATGGTCAGCGGACGGCGAGCTTCGTCGCGATGCAGCTTGAATACCCGAGGGATAGCGCCAGCCGTCAAAGCGCCGGACCCGTGCCGGCGACGCGATAGGCTTCAGCCGTCGATCCGCTGGCTGCCGTCCGCCTTGAAGCGGTGCAGCTTCTCGCGCCGCGCGACCGCCGTGACGCGCGCGCCCGTGGCTGGCGCGTCCTGCCCCGGTAGGCGCACGATAATGTCGGCCGCACCGTCAACCGCACCGTAAACAAACGTCTCCGGCCCCACGCGCTCGACCGCGTGGACCGTCAGGTCGAGCTTGAAGCCGCCGTTCGGCCGCGAACCGTCGGTGGACAGGCTCAGGTCCTCGGGCCGCACGCCGAGGATCGCGCCTTCGGCTGGAATGCCGATGGCCATGCCTTCGATCAGCGCCTGGGCCCGTGCCGCATCCACCTTCATCAGGTTCATCGGCGGTGCGCCAATGAAGGAAGCGACGAAGGCCGACGCCGGCTTCTCATAGATTTCGAGCGGCTGTCCGATCTGCTCGACATGGCCCGCATTCATCACCACCAGCATGTCGGCGAGCGTCATCGCCTCAAGCTGGTCGTGCGTCACATAAATGGACGTGGTGGCAAGCGAGCGCTGGAGCTTCTTGATCTCGACGCGCATGGAGACGCGCAGTTTCGCATCGAGGTTCGAGAGCGGCTCGTCGAACAGGAAGGCTTTCGGCTTGCGGACGATGGCGCGGCCCATGGCGACCCGCTGGCGCTGGCCGCCCGAGAGCTCGCGCGGGCGGCGCTGCAGCAACTGCTCGATCTCGAGAATGCGCGCCGCCTCGCGCACGCGCTTGTCGATCTCGTCTTTGGGCGTGCGGCGGTTGCGCAGTCCATAGGCGAGGTTGTTGTAGACATTCATGTGCGGATAGAGCGCGTAGTTCTGGAACACCATCGCGATGTCGCGCTCGGACGGCTCGACCTCGTTCACGATCTGCCCGCCGATGGTGACGGTGCCGGTGGTGACGGTCTCAAGCCCCGCGATCATGCGAAGCAGCGTCGATTTTCCGCAGCCCGACGGGCCGACCAGCACGCAGAAATGCCCGTCCGGCACGTCGAGGGTGACGCCCTTCACCGCTTCCACGTTGCCAGCGTAAACTTTGCGTACCGCGTCGAGCCTGACCTCGGCCATTCTACTTCTCCGACTCGATCAGGCCGCGCACGAACAGCCGCTGCATGGCGATCACGACGAACACCGGCGGCAGCATCGCGAGCATCACGGTGCACATCACCACTTGCCATTCGGTCAGGGCGTCGGAAGTGACAATCATCTTCTTGATGCCGATGATCAGCGTCTGCATGTCGTCGCGCGTGGTGATGAGCAGCGGCCAGAGATATTGTGTCCAGCCGTAAATGAACATGATCACGAACAGCGCCGCGATATTGGTGCGCGAGAGCGGCAGTAGCGTATCCCAGAAGAAGCGGATTGGTCCCGCGCCGTCGATGCGCGATGCTTCGACCAGCTCATCTGGAACAGTCATGAAGAATTGCCGGAACAGAAGTGTCGCTGTCGCCGACGCGATCAACGGCAGGATCAGGCCCGCATAGGTGTCGAGGAGGTTGAGGTCCGCCGCCACTTTGTAGGTCGGATAGATACGCACCTCGACCGGCAGCATGAGGGTGACGAAAATCGTCCAGAAGAACCACATGCGGAACGGAAAGCGAAAATAGACGATGGCGTATGCCGAGATGATTGAGATCGATATTTTTCCGACCGCGATGCCGATCGCCATGATGAAGCTATTGACGATCATCGTGCCGATCGGCTCGCGCGTGGTCATGCTCGTGCCGACGAAGATCGTCCGATAGTAGTTCTCGAAGAAGTACGGGCCGGGCGTCGGCGGCATCTGGCCGTTGGCTATGGTCGCTGCGTCGTGCGTCGAGCCGATAAAGGCGAGATAGACCGGAAAGGCGACAATCGCGATCCCGATCCAGAGGATCAGATGCGGGACGGCGTTGCCGATGGATTTGCGCTCGACCATCAGTAATTCACCTTCCGCTCGATGTAGCGGAACTGGATCGAGGTGAGCGCGATCACGATCATCATCAGGATCACGGATTGCGCAGCGGAGCCGCCGAGATCGCCGCCAAGCCTGCCGTCGGCATAGACCTTGTAGACGAGCGTGGTGGTTGCCTGCGCCGGGCCGCCCTGGGTCATGGCGTCGATCACGCCGAACGTGTCGAAGAAGGCGTAGACGATATTCACGACCAGCAGGAAGAACGCGGTCGGCGTGAGCAGCGGGAACACGATGGTCCAGAAGCGCCGCGCCGGGCCGGCGCCGTCGATCGCCGCCGCCTCGATCAGCGAGCGCGGGATCGACTGCAGCCCGGCGAGGAAGAAAAGGAAGTTATAGGAGATCTGTTTCCACACCGAAGCGATGACCACCAGCGCGAGCGCCTGGTTGTCGTTGATGATCCAGTTCCACTCGACGCCGAAGCCCTTCAGCAGGTAGGTCACGATGCCGATCGAGGGCGCGAACAGGAACGCCCATAGCACCCCGGCGATCGCCGGCGCCACCGCGTAGGGCCAGATCAGCAGCGTCTTGTAGGCGAGCGCGCCGCGCAGCACGCGGTCGGCCATCGTCGCCAGCAGGAGCGAGATGGCCAGGCCGGAAAAC
>Ga0307505_10000124_pt1 | contig 94305 bp, 85 predicted proteins | sample 23_S_MG_FD_202183 | JGI IMG/M metagenome (GOLD analysis project Ga0307505, IMG submission 202183) | Soil microbial communities from Populus trichocarpa stands in riparian zone in the Pacific Northwest, United States - 23_S | ecosystem: Environmental > Terrestrial > Soil > Riparian zone > Trees...
CAACTCCTTGCGGCTCTATAGAGGCTTGCGGCAGACCACGAGCGTCAACGGTCTTGTACCGTTCACTCGTTCGACGCCGACGGGTCGTAGGCTCGTCCCAGCCAGAAGCATGGCCAGCGAGAGGTCGGTCCGAAAACCAATCCGCTCCGTCAACGGGCTGATCGCGCGTTCACACCAAGAGAGCACCGGATGTTGGCTGAGGAAGTGGTTGAGGAAGATGATGTAGCCTCCGGGCCTGCACACGCGATACATCTCCGATGCGACGGCGATAGGGTCGGGTACTGCTGTGAGGACATAGGCGGCGTAGGCGAGCGCGAACGTATTGTTTGGGAATGCCATTGCCGCGGCGTCCATCTGCAGAAGCCGCACATGGTGCAGGTTGCTCTGAGCGAGACGTCGAGCGGCGCGCGCCAGCATCTTGGCTGAGACATCGATTCCGGTTACCGAGCAGTGTTCGGGATAGTGAGTTGCGGTGAGACCGGTGCCGATGCCAATCTCGAGAACGCTGTCACCCGGCCACAGTGGTAGCTGGCGGATCGATTGGGCGCGCCCTGCCTGCAGCCCAGGTCCGAAGACCCGGTCATAGACCGTGGCGAGCCGGTCGTAATTCTGGATTCGACCGTAGCCTGCGTGATCCAAATTCATGACGCTACGGGCAATGCCCGCTCCCTGCACGTTCGCAGGAGTGTCCGCCCCGTGACGTCTTCACCACCGTTTACAAGCCACGTGTAACTTCGGCAGAGACCAGACGCTCCGCAAACTGTCGGTTGCGTACCTGAGCACAAGACGCACAAAACCGCTGGGTATTTTGCCCACATCGCCGCGTGGTCCCCATGTGCCCTGGAGATATTGCACGTGATGTGCCACATCTCAGTCTCGCGCGTCGATACGGCGTATCAACGCGAGCGCAAAGAGACACCCGGCCGCGAGCGCTTGCCGTCCGAGCGTGAAATCGACGTCCTGTCGCGCTGGATCGCCGTCGATCTCGATCGCGACGCCACGCTGCGCGGCCGCCTCGCGACACGCGGATGCGATGCGATCCGTGGCGGCTCAGCAGTTGCATTTCGACGTGGTGTGCTGGCGATCCCTGTGTCGTGGACCGAACTCGCGCGTCGCACGTGGCGAGGGAGCGTCGATGACGACGTCCCGGGCCTGGCAGCTCAGCTGTCGTATTTCTTTTTCCTGGCACTCTTTCCAGCCATCTTGTTTCTGCTCGCGTGGTGTTGCTCTGGCTTTACGTCTCAGGCATTGCCATCCTGACCGGAGCCGAACTGAACGCGGAGATTGAGCACGCCTCCCCCTTCGGTAAGGCGCCGGGTCAAAAGAACGCGCAAGGGAAGCTTCTAATCGGCGCTCGGGCGGAGAGAGTGTTTCGGGAGCGGAGCTCTCATTGAGCCGGAGCTCAATGACTCTCGGTGCGTTGAATCAGCCTATTGCACTGGCCGACCGAGGGGCGCACGCTGGACGATTTCGACTCGCGTGCCCCACGGGTCCGTGATGTAGGTTACGGTGTTGCCACTAGTACTCTTGCGCACCGGCTCGTCGAGCTTGATGCCGTCTGCCTCGAGCTTCTTGACCATCACGCCGATGTTGCGCACGTCGAAGCCGATGTGATCGAGCACGCGTCCGCGCGTCGGCGATTGCTTCACGTCCGCGGTGGCGAACCGGATCTGCGCGCCCGGCACGTCGACGATCGGGTTGTTGTTCCGCGTGCCTGCCGTGCCGCCGAAGATCTTCGCGTACCATGCCTGCGCCTTCGGGACTTCGGTCGCCGGAACCGATAGATGCACGTGCTCGTGCCGGATCGGGACGCCTTGCGTCTTGTCCTCGAGAATCTCCATCCGCACGCCGTCGGGCGTGACCACGAACGCCTGGTCGAGCCGGCCGTTGTTGCCCGGCAACACCTGAACGCCAGCGGCCTTCCACTGGGCGACCCGTTGCTGGACGTTGTCGACGATGAAGCCGACGTGGTTCACCACCGATCCCTCGGAGCCGCCGTCGCCCTTCTGGTCGTTGAGGACCAGGTTGACGTAGACACCAGGGAACATTACCAGCGGGTTCCCGCCGGGCATGAACAGCGTGCCGCCCATGGCCAGGAAGAGTCTCTTGTTCGCGTCCACGTCCTTCGAAACGATGTGCCAGTGGCCCATGGTCACGCCCGTCTCGTTGAACGGGGCCGGTTGCGCTCCAACGCTCGCGGCGGTCGTGGCCACGGTGCCCAGGAAAGCGATAACGACGCGTCTCGTCCAACCCTTCATGCGCCACCCCCTGTAGTGGGGGTCATTCTCGATCGGATGGCTCGCAAGCGGCGGAGATATCGCGCGAAACGGTCGCGACGTTGTCTTGGGTTGACACTCTACCCAAGCAAAGGTATCGTCTGGGTCGGATGTCTACCCGAAGCGCCGAGACCGACCGCATCGCCCTGTTGCAGGGGACGCTCGACCTGCTGATTCTGAAGACGCTCGTCTTCGGCCCCCGCCACGGCCAGGCGATCGCCCGCGCTATCCAGCAGCAGTCCGAAGACGTGCTGCTGGTCGACCACGGCTCGCTGTATCCGGCGCTGCAGCGGCTCGAGTCGCGGGGGTGGATCGACGCCGAGTGGGGCGTCTCCGACAACAACCGCCGCGCCCGCTTCTACACGCTCAACCGCGGGGGCCGTCAGCAGCTGGCCACGGGCGAGGCGCAGTGGCGGCGCCTGACGCTCGCGATCGAACGAATTCTCGGACCCTCGGAGGCTTGAAGGAGCGCCGCCACGAGTTCCCGGAGGCAGCGCATGTGGCCGTTTAGCCGCCGCGACAGCGACTTCGATCGCGAGATCGAAGCGCACATCGCCATCGAGACCGAACAGCTTATCGCCGACGGCGCGTCGCCGGAAGAAGCGCGCCACGTGGCGAGGCGGACATTCGGCAACGTCACCGCGGCGCGCGAGCGCTTCCACGAGTCGAACCGCGCCCCCTGGATCGAACCTTTACTGCAGGACGTGCGCGTCGCCATCCGCTCGTCGCTTCGCGATCGCGGCGTCATGCTCCTCGCGCTCCTCTCGCTGGCGCTCGGCATCGGCGCCACCACCGCCATCGTCTCGACCGTGGATGCCGTGCTGCTGCGGCCGCTCCCGTACCGCGAGCCCGACCGGCTGGTCATGGTCTGGGAGGACGCGAGCTTCGCAGGATTCCCGCAGAACACGCCGGCGCCCGGGAACTTCATCGACTGGCAGGCTCGCAATCGCGTTTTCGAGGACATGGCGGCCACGATGCCGGCGCGCGTGAACCTGACCGGCGACGGCACCCCGGAGCGGGTGCTCGGCCGCCGCGTCACCGCCAGCTTTTTCAGCGTGCTTGGTGTGCAGCCGCAGCTCGGGCGCATGTTCACAGAGGACGAAGACAGGCAGAAAGCGCCCGTGGTGGTCATCAGCCACTCGCTCTGGCAGCGGCGCTACGCCGGCGATCCCGCCGTGATTGGACGGCAACTGACGATGAACGACACGGCGGCGACGGTAATCGGGGTGATGCCGCCATCGTTCGCGTTCCGCGATCGCGAGATGGAGTTCTGGGTGCCGATTGCCTTCACGCCGGCGCAGCGCGCGCTCAGGTCGATTCATATGCTGAACGTCGTCGCGCGGCTGAAACCGGGCGTGGACCTGGCCGCTGCGCGCGCGGAGATGCGCTGGATTGCCGCCGGCCTCGAACGCGAGCACCGCGACAACACGGGCGTCGGTATCGTGCTGGTGCCGATCCGCGACGAGGTGTTCGCCCCGTCGAATCGCCCCGGCGGGGCGGCCGACACACGGCAGCAGCTCGTCGTCCTGAGCGTGGCGGCCGGCTGCCTGCTGCTGCTGATGGCCGCCAACCTGGCGAACCTGCTGGTGGCGCGTGCGGCGGCACGGCGCCGCGAGCTGGCCACGCGCGCGGCGCTGGGCGCCGGCCGCGCCCGCCTGATCGCGCAAATGATGGCCGAAGGCGTGATTTGGTCGCTGCTCGGCGGCGCGCTCGGCGTCGCTGTTGCGGTGGCAGGCCTCGAGGTGTTGGACGCGCTCATCCCGGTCGGCCTTTCTGCCGCCGTCACGCCGCAACTCGACGTGCGCCTGTTGCTCGTCGCGTTCGGGCTGTCGGTTGCGACCGGCGTCGGCTTCAGTCTCGTTCCAGCCATCCGCGAGAGCCGCGTCGGACCGAACGACGCGTTGAAGGCTGCCGGCGGGGGAGTGGGCGGCGGCTGGGGCACGCGCTCCATCCTCATCACCGTGCAGATCGCCGCCAGCATTGCGCTGCTGATCGGCGCCGGCCTGATGGTGCAGAGCCTCGCCAACATGCGCGCCGTGGAAGTCGGCTTCCGTCCTCAGGGGCTCATCACGGCAAGCATTGCGCTTCCCGCGCGCTACGACCAGGTGCAGCGCGCGGCATTCTACGACCGCGTGCTCGAGGAGGTGCGCGGCGTGCCGGGCGTGGTCGCCGCCGGCTTCGGCTCGATGCTGCCATTCGTGAGTCTCGGCAACACGGCCGGCTACCGCGTGGACGGTCGCGAACCAATCCCCGGAAACCCCAGCGATGCGCTGTTCCGCGTGACCACGAACGACTACCTGCGAACGCTCGGCGCGCGGCTTGTGGAAGGGCGGTTGCCAGACGAGCGGGACGGTCCCGATGCTCCGCCGGTCGTTGTCATCAACAAGTCGTTCGCGGATCTCTATTGGCCGGGCGGCACGGCTGTCGGAAATCGCATCGCGTTGAACAACCCCGACGCGCCCTGGATGATCGTGATCGGCGTGGTGACTGACGTGCACGAGCGCGGCTACGGGATTGCGTTGAAGCCCGGGATGTATCCGCTCGCGGCGCAGGTCGGATCCCCCGTCGACAATCTGGTCGTGCGGACAACTGGGAATCCGCAGGCGATCGTCCCGGTGGTGCGGCAGATCGTGGCGCGACTCGATCCTGAGCAGCCCGTGGCGGCGGTGCGCACCATGGAGGAGATCATCGACTTGCAGGTCGTCGATCGGCGGCAGCAGTCGGTCGTGCTCACCGCGTTTGCCGCCACCGCGTTGCTACTCGCCTCGATCGGTATCTACGGCCTGGTGTCGTTCTCGGTCACGATGAGACGACGGGAGGTGGGACTGCGCACGGCGCTGGGCGGCTCGGTCTGGGAGGTGACCCGAGCGTTGGTGACCCACGGCCTGACGCTCGTCGCTGCCGGCGTCGCCATCGGCCTGGCGGCAGCGCTTGCCGGCACCCGCCTCATGGAGGGGCTGCTCTTCGGCGTGCAGGCGCACGACGCCGCGACCTTCGCGTCGATCACCGCGATCGTGCTGGCCGTGTCCGCCTTCGCGTGCTGGCTCCCTGCCTGGCGCGCCGCCCGCATGGAGCCGATGATCGCGCTGCGTCAGGACTAGGGCGGTCTTCAGTCCGACCCTCTGCGAGCACTCTTGGGGCTAGACCACCGTTGGGGGCAGTTTTTCTTTCAGCGAATGGAAGGGTGAATAGGTTCGCTGCAGCTTTGCCTCGAGCGCAGCCCGTCCGGACGATGCCGGTGCTGCCGCAATTCGCGCGCGCAGGTTGTCTCGCTTTTTCGCCCGATGTTGACGCAGATGTATGTCGGTAGGGTGATGACTTGCACTCATGACCACGCTCCTCCATGTGAGCATATCTTGCCGAGGTTCCCGTCGGCTGTTCACAAGCGCACACTGAACAGCCTGTCTAGGGCAAGAAGTCGAGCGCATGGCAGGCTTTTCGGCTGATCATTCGGTCGTGCAACCAAGGCCGGGTCGACGGTGAGGCGTAGGCAGTCGTGAAGCGTGCCGCTATAGCCATCGTCAACCTGAGTGTGATTTCTCTCTGCCTTGCCCTGCTTCTCCAATTTCGAGGAGAACTGACATCACGCAACGCCGTCGCCATCGACCGGGCGGTCCTGCTCGATCGCACGCAGTTGCTCCACATCGACGACCTTGACGATTGGGCCGACGAATACGATCCAGGTGGAGCGACGGTTCTGCGGATCATGTTCAAGAGTGGGATTGTTGTGCCCGTGAACGTTCGTTTGAAAAGGCTGAGCGGAGGCGTAAGGACACTCCGTCTTGTCCTCAGTCGAGTGGCTCGCACAGAGCTGCGCGTCCGAGCTTCACCAGGGCGAGTCGCAGAGGCGGCCCTGGGCGCGTACGTCAAGTCACTCGCGATTGCAGTAATGCTGGACGACCGGATAGTAAGGGCGTTATCGATGCAAGTTCTACGTCGAACAGAGTACATGAATCGACTCAAAGGTTTCCGCCAAGGGGATAAGAAACATTAGGGGTGTCGGGTTGACGTACAGCCCGTTATGCGGCAGTGGCTCCCATTCCGGCCCAACCTGCCCCCCTCTGACAGAAGTCCTACGCGAACCTGCATCAATTCGACACCGCGAACGCGCATATCGTCGAAGGGCTCATCTGGGCGAGCCTGTGCGCCGCGGTTCTGAAGCGCTTCCTCGCCCATGCGGCCCAGCATGTCAGTCAAGGCACCGCGATCTCGACCCGGCGCATCGCGAGGTGCGCCCGTGCCGGATGCGGCTCGTGTCATCGTGCCGCGCCTGGTCAAGATCGCCGCCATGTCGCAGAATGAGTGAGTGGAACACAGGAGACGAGCGCTCGCGCTCGACGAAGCGGTCGCGAGCCTGAGCCGCACGCCCAGGGTGCTCGACGCGCTGTTACGAGACTTGCCCGACGACTGGATTCAGGCGAACGAGGGCGCCGCTACCTGGAGCGCGTTCGACGTCCTGGGCCACCTGACTCACACCGATCGGACCAACTGGGTGCCCCGTGTCAGGCACCTGATGCAACATGGTGATACGGTCGCCTTTCCAGGATTCGATCGCTTCGGCCACCAGAGCGCGCCGCCTGGCCAGACGCCGCCGCAACGGCTGGACGAGTTCGCGGCCGTGCGGCGGGAGGGCCTTCGCGAACTGGCCGCGCTGGGTCTCGAGCCCGGCGATCTCGAGCGTACGGGCCGCCATCCTGCGCTCGGCACGGTGACGCTGCGGCAACTGCTGGCGGCGTGGGTCACGCACGACCTGGATCACGTGTTCCAGGTCGCCAGGGTGCTGGCGCATCAGTACACGGACGAAGTCGGGCCGTGGCGCGAGTATCTGCGGATCGTCCGCGACGCGCCGGGCTGAAGACTTCGCGCCGTTTGGACGGCGCACTCCGGTATGCTGTGGCGCCGTGACTCCCCGTCTGACCATTCAATCCATCCAGGAACGCTGGCCGTGGATCATGCGGCCGACGGTGTGGCTCGACGTGGCGCTCACTCCACGGCGCTGGGGCCTGGGATTCGCGCGCGCCGCAACAGGCTTCGAGGCGCTGCTCATGCGCGACACCGCGCCCTTGGCCGCCCGGCTGAACGCGATCCTGTCGCCGGTCAGCGCCCTGCGTGCCGCGGTGCTGAGCGGGCGGCCTCGGCTGATGCGTCTGGCCTGGGGCTTCCGCAAGACGGTGTGGTCCGTCGCCTGGACGGGCATCGCCGTCATGCGCTTGTGGCCACGCCGGCCCCGCGTGCCCGCGCCCGACGTCCCGATCGCGCTCATCCCCGCGCCGCAGAGCTACCCCGATTTCCAGAGCCCGACGCTCGTGGTGCCGTCGGACGTCCCGCAGGCGGAGATGACGCTGCCCGGCGCCCTCACCGTGCAGATGCTGCACCTGCTGCAGGACGTGTATCCGGTGATCTCCACGCACCAGCCGCCGGCTGCGACGGAGCCAGACGAGCGGCTGCGCCAGGCGTACTCGGCGCTCTATCGGCTGCTGCGCAACCCGCCCCGCTGGCACCAGGATCTGTCCGAGGCGAACCGGCAGGGCAACCTGCTGGGCGCGCTCGCCGTGGGGGGCCCGTTCGCCAAGCTGCTGCACCGCGACACGCGGCCCGGGCGGCACGTGATCGACCTCGACTACCTGTGCCGCTATCCGGTGCGGCCTGGTCTGACACGGCTGGGGTGCCGCATCTTCTTCGCCGAGGAGCACGGGCACCTGCGCGCCGCCGGCATCGAGCACCACGGCCAGGTGGCCGAGCCCGGGCAGCGCGACTGGCCGTTCGCCGAGCGCGTGGCATTGTGCTCGCTGCTCACGCACACGACAGTGTGGCGCCACGGCATGCAGTTCCACGTCGGCGGCGTGGCGCCGTTCGCGGTCGTTACGCATCAGCTGCCGGTCGCCCACCCGATCCGGCGCCTGCTGGCACCACACCTCGCCGATACGCTGTCCACCAACTTCCACACGCACCTGACGCTGCGGCGAAGCGGCTTCGACGTCACCGGCTTCAGCTTCTCCTACGACACCATCCTGCGCTACTACGACGACGGCGCGAAGTATTTCGACATTGCCCGGCTGGACCCGCGCGACGACGTGGCGGCCCGCGGCATCGGCGACTCGCTCGTCTACCCGCATCACCCGCAGGCGCTCATGTATCTGGCGATCTTCGAGGACTACGTGCGCGCCTACCTGGACCTCTACTATCCGGACGAGGCCGCGCTGGCGCAGGACGATGCCGCCCAGCGGTGGTTCGAGGCGCTCGACAAGGCGCTGGTGCGCGGGCTGCGCGGCTACGTTCCGGGCCTGACCAGGACCAGCCTGGTCAAGCTGTGCGCGGTCTTCATCTACAGCGTGTCGGTGGAGCACGAGGACAACACGATGTGGGACTACGCCGTGTTCCTCCCGGCCACGGTCCGCGAGGACGGCCAGCCCGAATCGCGCGGCCAGTTGCAGTCGGTGCTCGACTTCCAGGTGATCATCTCGTCGGCCACCAACCGGCTGATGCACGATGCCAGCCACGTCGCGCTGGACCCGGCGGGAGCCCAGGTGATGCGCGACTTCCAGGCTGGGCTCGCGGGGCTGCAGCGCGAGCTCGACTCGCAGCCCGATCGCTACTGGCGCATCTATCCGAAGAATCTCGAGGCCAGCATCTCGGCCTGAGGGCCCAGCGCGCAGGGACGTCGCCGTCTGCTCGAACCGGTCCGCTGAGCGCTGGCACTACGCGCGGTTCGACCGGCGTCGCACGCGTGCGAAGAGCGCCGTCGCGCCGAGCGCCATCAGGCCGGCGGACGCCGGCTCGGGCACAGGCGTACCTGGCGTACCGGCTGTGGACGATGACCACACCCCGGGGGCCAGGTCGACAGTCGCCATGTCGGCCCAGGACTCGACACTCTCCGCGCGGGACGAGCGCGAGATCGTACGCCGACAACAGGCCGCGCTCCTGGACGCCGAAGAGTCCGAGCGCCCCGTCCGTGTCGTTCTGCGTCACGATGTGGGTGTCGTGCTCGGTGAACGAGAGCGTCTGCTGCAGGATGACGTCCCACACCGTGATCTGGCCCGCCGCGTGGTCTGCACGAAGAAGAACGTGCTGAGGCCCGGATCCGACGCCGTGAGCGTGCTTCGCCCGTTCGAGAACGAGAAGCCCAGCACATCGGCGCCGATGTCCGTGAGCGGCAGGTTGGCCGGGAGCGGATCCTCCAGTTCGAAGGAGGGGACAAGAAACATTAGGGGTGTCGGGTTGACGTAAAGCCCGCTATGCGACAGTGGCTCCCATTCCGGCCCAACCCTCCCCCCCTCTGACAGCCTGATCTGAAACGAGGCCGCTGGCCGCCTCGACAACTTTGACCAAGATGCCCAATTCGGGCATGATTGTGCCCATATTGGGTGCCATAGTCGGTTCGACGAAAATACGGCGGAAAAGCCTTGCAGATGCGCTCTTCACCAAGACGCAGCAGCGCGTCCTGGGCGTCCTCTTCGGCCAGCCCGAACGTAGCTTCTATGCTTCCGAGCTGATTCGGGACGCGGGCACCGGCTCAGGAGCGGCGCAGCGCGAACTGGCGCGACTTGAGGCGAGCGGGCTGACCGTGACTCGGCGGATTGGCCATCAGAAGCACTACCAGGCCAACGCGGCGTCACCGCTGTATTCGGAACTGCGGAACATCGTGTTGAAAACGGTCGGCCTCGCGGAGCCGCTGCGTGACGCGCTAAAGCCCGTGTCGTCGGCGATTCGCGCGGCCTTCGTGTACGGTTCCGTCGCCAAGGCAACCGACCGATCGGCCAGCGACATCGACCTGATGATCATCAGCGACAGCCTCACGTACGGCGAGGTCTTCGGCGCCCTCGAGCGGGTCACGCACGCCGTCGGACGGAAGGTTAACCCTACGGTGTACACAGCCGCCGAGTTTTCAATGCGAGCGAGGACGGAGAACGCGTTCATAACGCGAGTGCTCGAGCAACCAAAACTCTGGGTGATTGGATCGGACGATGACATCCCCGTCGCCGCTTGAGCGCCTCGCAGGTCCGGGAAACGTTCTCGCAAAGGAACCTCCCGATGCGAAGGAGTTTGCCGGCCTAGTGAGTTCGGGCCTGGCGCGGCTGAAGGACGCGGAGAACACGGCGAACTCGCTGTACAGCCGGTTCGATCTCGCTTACAGCGGGGCTCACGCACTCTGCTTGGCGGCGCTGCGGCACCAAGGATTTCGGCCGTCGAAGCGATACATCGTCTTTCAGGTGCTGCCAGACACTCTCGGCCTCGGCCCGGAGGTGTGGCGCATCCTGTCAAAGTGCCACGACATGCGGAATAAGACCGAGTACGAAGGCGCCCTCGACGTGGACGACAGGCTCGTTTCCGATCTGATCGGCGCCTGTCGCAGAGTTGCCGAGAAGGTTGGAGGTCTGCCGACTTCCGAGAAGTCGAAGTAATCTCCCCCAGAGTCGGAGTCCAGCGCGTGTGCCTCGAGTCCACGTTCATCGTGAATGCGCGTTCCTGGCCGAACGCATCGACACGACAAATCACTCACCGCTGCGGAGAATCCGGCATCCGTCGTTCAACACCCACCGGAGTCCGGCAACCTCCGACCGAATCCTGGCGCAACGACAGCGTCATGCTGGAATCGGTCTTGCTTCAGGTGGACCACCAGCTCCGCAGTCGGCTTCGCGTCTGCACGTGCTGAGCTTGCAACCTGGAGGAGTATGTCTCGAAGGTGTGAACCCAGGACCCTCGGCCTGCCACGGGAGCCTTCAGGTGGCCCCTGAGCACACCGCGAACGCTCCCGGTCGCTGCTGCTCGAACTATCCTCCCCGCGCCAATACCGACTATCCTCTCAGGTTGTCGAAAACCTGTTCAGTAACCCTTGACAGTAGTCGTGACTGCCGCTGATATGTCCCGTCGCTGGCTTGGTGCGACAAAGAGGCCACCAACCGCCAAGAGGTCACCATGCGTACAATTGCCAGATGTTTTCTGTTGATCGGACTAGTCGCGGTCGTCCCTCGGGTCGCAGCGGCGCAAGCCACGCTCGCGGGTGAGGTCAAGGACCCGACCGGCGCGGTGCTGCCGGGCGTGACCGTTGAAGCGGCGAGCCCTGCGCTCATCGAAAAGGTCCGTACCGCGGTCACCGACGGCAGCGGGCGCTATCGCCTCGAGTCGCTCCCGCCCGGTAGCTACGCGGTCACGTTCTCGTTGAGCGGGTTCGCCCCGGTGACGCGGGAGGACCTCATCGTCAGCGGTTCTGACGTCATCACGGTCGACGTGGCGCTGACGGTCGGCGCGGCGGAAACGATCACGGTCACGGCCCGGCGTCGCGACGAGTCGTCGCTCGACGTGCCGGGCGCGATCAATGCTTTTACCGCGGCCGAGATCAAGGCCGCCGGCATCGATCGACCGCAGGATTTCGTTGCGCTCACGCCGAACATGAGCCTCGTGCAGACCCAGAACCAGGGCACCTCGTTCGTGACTGTGCGAGGCATTTCGCAGGCCCGCAACAGCGAGCCCTCGGTGGCCGTGCTCATCGACGGCGTGCAGATGGCGAACCCCTCGCAGTTCAACCAGGAGCTCTTCGACATCGACACCATTCAGGTACTGAAAGGGCCGCAGGGCGCGCTCTACGGGCGTAATGCCATCGGCGGCGCCATTATCATCAACACGAAAAAGCCGACCGATGTGTTCCAAGGCAATGTGACGGTGGGAGCCGACTCCGGGCCCGGCGTCAACGTCCGCGGCGGCATGAGCGGCCCGATGTCGAACACGCTCAAATACATGGCGACAGCCTCCTATTTCGATACCAAAGGCTATATCCCGAATGCCCTTCTGGGCGAGAACGCCGATCCGTTTCGAGACGTGTCCGGGCGCCTGCGATTCCTGTGGGAACCGTCGAAAGAGCTGAGCGCGGATGTGCGTGTGTATGGCTCGCGCGTTGACACTCAGGCGCTGTACTTCAATATCACCGAGAGCGTGAACGACACGAGCCTGCCGGTGCGCGTGAACAACGCTGGCGCGAACAAACGGAATATGTTCGGCACGTCGCTCAAGCTCGATTACGTGAGGCCTCTGGGCACGCTGACGTCCATCACCGCCTACGACCGGTTCAACGAGCTCTTGACCGGCGATCAATTCGACTTCCTGCCGATTCAGGAATCGGTGCTGTTCAATTTCTTCGGCGCCGATCAGGCGCAGCATCAGTTTCTCTCCGTCAATGCGGTGAGCGAGGCGCTGCACTTCGCATCGCCTGCGACGAAGCGCGTGCGCTGGATCGGGGGTGCGTATCTGATCGCGACCGATCGTTTCATCTCGACGGGCAATGTCTTCGACCTGGGCACCGGCGAGGTGCCCGAGGTGCGGCGGAATCCCTTGCCGCTCTTCAATCCGCAGTTCACCTACCTTGCCGATACGCAGGACAACTTCGCCTGGGCGGTGTTCGGCAACCTCGACGTCGATCTCACGGACAAGCTGGAGTTATCCACCTCGCTGCGTTACGATCGAGACCATCGCAAGAACATCACCGAGACACCTGCGGAATTCATACCTGCGCCGCTGGTGGGTATTGCATTCCCGGGACAGGTTCGCACGCACACCTGGGACGATTTGCAGCCGAAAGTCACGTTGCGCCACAAGCCGACAGGCGATTCCACGCTGTATATCGGTTACAGTCGCGGCTTCCGCAGCGGCGGCTTCAATCAAACGGGCGTCGGTGCAGCGGGCATTGCCGGTGTGAACGACTTGTTCGACGACGAGACGGCGGATACCTACGAAGCGGGCGCCAAGGCCGAATTTCTCGACCGGCGCGTCGGCGCCAACGTCAGCATCTACCACACGCAGGCGAAAGGATCCTACTTCTTCGTGTTCGATCCGAATACGAGCACGCAGAATCTGGGGAATCTCGATCGCGTCGACTACACGGGCGCGGAGTTCGAGGTGCGGGGACGCATCCTCGATGGATTCGACGGCTATGTGGGAATCGGCTACACCAACAGCGACATCAAGGAGTCCAGGCGCGCCGCGAGTGACGTCGGCAATGAGGCGCCCCTGGTTTCGCGGTACACCGCCAACGTGGGTCTGCAATACCGCCGTGCCCTGCGCAGCGAGTTGAGCGCGTTCGTGCGCTCGGATCTCCAGGTCATCGGTCCGACGTGGTTCTATCCCGACAACTTCACGGAGCGCGATCCGGTCACGTTGCTGAACGTGCGGCTCGGCATGGACGCCAAGTCCTGGTCGGCGACCGTCTGGGGCAAGAATCTCACGGACAAGAAATACAACGCGGAGTGGTCGCCCGGACCGATGTTCTTCCCGAATCCTGGCTACACCAACAATTTCGTTTTCAAGGCAATGCCGAGACGCTGGGGCGTCGATCTGAATTATCGATTCTGAGCGAGAGCCGGTCGCGAAGGGCGTCCATGTACTTGGTCTCGCCCCCAGGTCCGCGTAGAGTACCGCTGAATCTTGGCGAGATCCGCCCGCGCGATCTCGGTGAGAACGAGCCGCTTCACAGGCTAGCGAACAGGGCGTCGGTCGTCCTCGGTCTCGAGATCAATCACCCGTCCGGCTGCGATGTCTTCGTAGCCGCGGTCCAGAGCGTCCCTGAGGCGCTCACGCTTCACCGCGGCGACCTCGTCGCGAACCTGTATGAGGCGTAGGGCGTCGGCGACGACCTCGGCCTCGGTGGTGTAGTGGCCCTCCTCGACCTTGCGGCGGACGAGCGCTTCGAGGCTCTTCGGAATCGCGATCTCCATGCTGTCGCCTCCAGTCGCGAGCCGTCGGCACGTGACGGCCCTCGTCTCCAAATCCTAGACATCATGGGCCATCGCACGGGTAGAGCCGGACTGGGTTGAGAGTAGCCACTCCCAAGGCCAGCCAAACCGGAGGACGCAGGAACGGTATTGCTGTCAGAGGGGGGGCAGGTTGGGCCGGAATGGGAGCCACTGTCGCATAGCGGGCTTTCCGTCAACCCGACACCCCTAATGTTTCTGATCCCCCTGCTGCGCAGCTGTCGTCGCCGCCAACACATCGATGCGGCCGGGGTGAAGCACCTCCGCCGGCGTGACGTCGGCCTCGTGAAGAAGCTGGCGGATGCTGGAGCACTACTCGCACATCCGCCTCGACGCCAAGCGGCAGGCGCTGGATGCGCTGGCCCAATCGCGACGGGGCGCCGAGAAGAACGGCGACGGAAGCGGCAGCAAGGAGACGAACGCAGACAGAGAGACGAACAGTGGCGACCCGAAGCACCCAACAACGACGCGGAAATTCCGCTGCTCGTGGCACTCGCGGAAGGCCTTACGTCACGGTCACGTCACAGTTTGGTTTTGCGCGGATCGCCGCCTGCCGGTAAACTGCTGATTCCACTTGCACGGAGAGATGTCCGAGTGGTTGAAGGAGCACGCTTGGAAATTGCTCTGGCGGTTGGCGATGGCGCGCTACAGATTTCGATTACCGTTGCGAAGCCAACCACTTAACGTCGATCGCATCTCCGTCATCGATCGCCGTAAACCTCTGTAGATCTCGCGGAATCGACAGGGTCACGTCACAGTTACGTCACAGTCCGAGCGCGGTGGAAGGAGCTCGCCATCAGGCGTGTCCACTCACGAATCCTCCCACAGACTCCGCAAGGGCACCGCAAAGAGGTTGTCTCCGAAGGGTGTCGCCGCCGTGCCGTCGTAGAGCACCACACCCGCGGCAAACCGCCGGCCGGCCGCTTCGCGCAGCTTGCGCAGTCCGCGGAAGTCCGCATCGTTCACGCTCGCGGCGGCCTTCACCTCGACACCGGCGACCGTCGTGCTGCCGCGTTCGAGCACGATGTCCACTTCGAAATCGTCGCGGTCGCGGTAGTGAAAGAAGTCCACGGGTTCCGGGTACCAGCTCGCCTGACGCTTCAGTTCCTGAAGTACGAACGTCTCCAGCAACGGTCCGAGTCGATCGCGATCCCTGTGCAGCGCGATGGCGTCGATCCCGAGCAGGGCACACGCGAGTCCTGTGTCGCCCATGTGGAGCTTGGCGGCCTTGACCAGCCGGCTCAAGCGGTTGCTGTACCACGGTGGCAGCCGATCAAGGAGAAAGATGCGCTCCAGGACCGTGACGTAGTCATGAATCGTCTGGCGCGTCATCTGGAACGGTGCCGCGAGATCCGACACGTTGAGGAGCCGAGCTGTGTGCGAAGCCGTGATGGCGAGCAACCGGGGCAGCGCGTCCAGCGAATGGATTCGGGCCACGTCGCGGACGTCGCGTTGAATCTGCGTCTCGACGAGATCGCGATACCATGCCCGCCGCCGGGCCGCTGTCCGCTTCACGAGCGCGGCGGGGTATCCACCGCCGACAATGTGCTCGGCGAGCGCTGGTCCGAGGCGATCCGTGATCCTGGTGCGGAAGCCGCCGCGAAACAGCGCCTCGATGAAGCGCGGCCGCTTGCCGATGAGTTCGCACTGCGCGAGCGGATGCAGCCGCAGGATGCCCATGCGGCCGGCGAGCGAGTCGGCGAGCTTGGGCACGAGCAGGACATTGGCGGAGCCCGTCAGGATGAACCGTCCGGCGGTCCGGCGGCGGTCGATGGCAGCCTTGAGCGAGGTGAAGATCTCGGGAACTCGCTGGACCTCGTCGAGGATCGTTCGTGGCGCGAGCCCTTCCACGAAGCCGATGGGATCGCGTCTGGCCGCACCCTGGACCGCCTCGTCGTCGAACGACACGTAGCGGTAACCGCGCGGCTCGCCCACGAGGCGAGCCAGCGTGGTCTTGCCACTCTGGCGCGGCCCGTGAATCAGGACAGCTGGCGTGTCGGCCAGCGCCTCGCGCAGGCGGGGTGCGAGGTAGCGTCGAAGAGGCGTGGTCTTTCGGGCACAATGCACCGATGTTAATGCCGTGGACGGCTGATTGCCAGTTTGGACGTCGGCTGATCGCTAATTTCTCAAGCGGCTGATTGCCAGTTTGAGAGTCGGCCGATTGCCAGAACCGGGCTCCCGCGGATCAGGTGGCAGCCTTACTGTCAGAGGGGGGGGAGGGTTGGGCCGGAGTGGGAGCACTGTCGCATAACGGGCTTTACGTCAACCCCGACACCCCTAATGTTTCTTATCCCCTCGGGAGAACCGGAACGCGCTCGCCGCGCGTGGCTATTACGACGCGTTCATGAGCGTCAAGACGAGCCTTGGACGAACTCTGGGCGGCGCCAACGCCGGAGAAGTGGCGGGCGCGGATCACGCGGCCTGGTACCGGCAGTTATTTGGGCCAAGTGTGACAGCGGGTATCATCAAGGCCGTTGACCTAGCCGGCTACAGAGGGGGACCGGTCTATATTCGTCGGTCCATGCATGTACCGCCGCCGCGGGACGCGGTGCGCGATTGCATGCCGGCGCTGTTCGACCTGCTGTCGCGGGAGCCGGAACCATCCGTGCGCGTGGTCCTCGGGCATTTCGTGTTCGTCTGCATCCATCCCTATATCGACGGCAACGGCCGAATCGGACGGTTTCTCATGAATGTCATGCTGGCATCCGGCGGCTATCCCTGGACGATCATCCCGCTCGAGCTGCGGGACGACTACATGCAAGCGCTGGAAGCGGCCAGTGTGCGGCAGGACATACAACCCTTCGCCAGCTTTCTGGGAGGACTGGTGAAGTCCCGCCTCGAAGGTGACGCCGCACCGGCGGTTCCTGCCACGCGTCGCGACTGAGCGAGGCCGCTTCGGCACTTCCCAGATGTGCGAGTCGACTGACGCGCGAGCCCACGAGCTCACGACCTCTCGCCTCCGGCTCAGGCCATGGAGGTCCGAGGACATCGAACCGTTCGCCGCGCTGAACGCCGACCCGCGAGTCCGCCAGTTCTTTCCGTCGCTGCAAACGCATCAAGAAAGCGCGGAGTCGATGGATTACATCCGCGACCATTTTCGACGGCGCGACTTCGGGTTGTGGGCGGCGGAAGTGATCGGCGGGGCTCCGTTCATCGGGTTCATCGGTCTGTCGGTGCCCTCGTTCGATGCGCCGTTCATGCCGTGCGTCGAACTCGGATACCGGCTCGCCTTCGAGCACTGGGGGCACGGCTACGCAACCGAGGGATCCCGGGCGGCTATTGCGTTCGGATTCACGACCGTTGGCCTCCCGGAGATCGTTGCCATGACCACCGTCGGCAACGAGCGCTCACGACGTGTGATGGAGCGTCTCGGCATGACGCGCACGCCTGCTGACGACTTCGACCATCCCAACATCGCCGCCGGGCATCCATTGCGCCGCCACGTCCTGTATCGACTGACCGCCGGCGAATGGGCTGCTGGCCGATCGCAGGCGGGGCGGGTGCTCTGACGGAGCCCCCCTGCTCACCGCCAACGAGCTACAGGGTGCTGCTGACACGGGTGCGGCGGGACATGACCCGTCTTCGTGCCACCTGGGGATCCGTCGTAGACGCCACACGAGCGTCCGAGTATGCGCGGGGGCGCCTATCCCGCCTCTGAGGCGCAAGGGCCCGCCGACTTCAACTTGAGATGGGAAGCGGACGAACGCGCAAGCGCGCGGGTTCGAATGTCACGATGCAACCTGCTCTCAATGCATCTGTGAGCTGCGCCAGATTCGACAGTATGAGCAGAGCCAACGCTTCTGGCTGACGGCTACCTTCGCCCCGGAACAGAATGAGCGACGGCTTTGACGTGGAGCGTTTCGCCAGCAGGGTCCCGAAGTCGGTATCCGCTGTCACAAGGACGAAATCCTCAGCGGTGGCCCGTTCAAAGATGTCCTCGTCGGCCGCGTGGTGCAGGCCGATGTCCCTGACATGCGCGGCCTCGTGACCCGCGTTGCGCAGGAGCTCAGCGAGCACCGGCGACAGCGCGTTGTCAACGAGCAGCCTCATTGACCAGCGGCAAGGGGCAGCGTGCGCTCACGGACGGCTTCAGCCGCAAAGAGCAGCGCTTCGCGAACGTCCTCGGCTTCGAGATCAGGATAGAGGGCCAGGATACGCTCGACTGGCTGCCCTTCAGCCACCAAGGAGACAATGGTCGCAACGGGTATGCGGAGCCCGCGCAGGCAGGGCACGCCTCCCATCTGACGGGCATCCGCAGTGATGCGCTTGAAGTCCATCACGGCCCATTGTAGCCGCTCTACGGCAGGTCGTGGCTGGTGTGCGCTGCGGCACGCTCCTTCCCACAGCCCTCCCTCAGGATACGTTCGCGGCGACAGCACCGCATACGGCCCACGTCGTCAGATGGTCAAGTTCTGGAGCATTCGACGCGGGCTCGTTCTTCCGTGAGGGAGAGGTTCAGGCCAAACCCAGACCGACCAATGCCGGCCGAGAGCCAATGGTCCGTGGTCGTGCTGCGATTGGCGAACAGTTGGGTTATCGATCGCGAGCGGTCGATCAGTTGCGCCCAGAAACGGCGAAAGATCTCTTGCCGCGCGGTGCGTATCTTCCTCGTCTCCTGCGCCTGCGCCCGGACCTTCACTTCATAGTCCGCTGCCTCGGGCAGGTGGGCCTCTACATCGTGCCGTTCGCGGTTGGCAACTTCCTGGGCCCTCTGACGCTCGGCCCGGCCTTCGACCGCTGGGGGCGGCGCGTCATGATCCCGTTGACCTACGCGCTGTCGGGGGCCTTGCTGGTCGCGACCGGCGGCCTGTTCGTGGCGGGTGCGCTGACCGCACTCACGCAGACGCTCGCGTGGATGGTGGTCTTCTTCGTCGCCTCCGCCGCGGCCAGCTCCGCGTATCTGACGGTGAGCGAGCTGTTCTGTCAGAGGGGGGAGGGTTGGGCCGGAATGGGAGCCACTGTCGCATAACGGGCTTTACGTCACCCTCGACCACCGCTAATGCTGTCCGTCCTCTCGGCAGAGCTCTGCATTCGCTGTCTGACATGCGGTCGCCGCAACACACAAGCGCCGACCTGTCACCCTCCTCCTACAGCGGCAGCGCAGTAGGTGGACGCGTACCACTTCTACTGATACCGGGCTGCAGTCGGCTGCCGCCCCGAGTCGTATGATCGAGCCATGGGCTTTGACGACTACGAGATCGTGCTTTACCGGCAGGACGATTGCTCCTGCGTGGCAGAGATCCCGGCCCTCGGGGGTTGCTACACCCTGGGCGATTCTTCGACGGCTCGGGGTGTCGCAGCAGGACTTCGACCGACTGCGCTGACTGCCGCCGCGTGCGCCCGCCGCCCGACGGCTGATGAGGGAAACGAGCACAGTCACCCTCGTCCTCTAAAGCCGCGTGCTAGTGAGGACGGAGGGACGTCGCCGAACACTCAGCTGCGTTCGCCTGTGCCAAAGACCGACGGCAGGACGGCCCCACCGCTGCGCGCTGCGATGAGCGCCATCATCTCCGGGTAGTGATACGTCGCGCTTGAAGTGGGGTGGTGCTTCGCGGTCGCGATCATCGCTTTGGCGATCTGATCCACGCGAATCGATCTGTACTTTGCCGGCAAAACGAACGAGACCAAGGGCAGCGTCTTCTCGAGCAACCACGGCGTGTGCTGAGAGCCGATGATGATCGCGGGACGGAACACGCTCACAATCGCAGGCCCGCTGGCGCGCACGGCTTCTTCAGACTCGCCCTTCACACGGTTGTACCGCGACATGCCTGCGCCGCCACTGCCGCTGGCCTTCGCTGTCGGGTCCGCACCCGCGGCGCTCATGAACGCGAGATGCCGGACCTTGCCCGAATCCCGCAGCGCCCGCGCGAACGTGTCGTTCAGCACAACGTCCACCGCTCGATGTTCCTCGAGCGTGAGCTTCGCGGTACCGGCTCCGACGCCGAGCACGCTGAATCCCTCCAAATCGCCGTCGACCTCTTGCGCAGCGTCGAGCGTCGCCGAGGCGAGGGCCGCGGGAGTCATGTCGGCAGCGAGCTTCTCCACCAGTCTGCGGCCGACGGTACGAGCCGACTCAACGGCCTCGGGCAGCGTTCGGCGCGATACTGTGATGACGGCGTCAAAACCGTCGTCCTGGAACAACTCGCCGAGCAGCGCGGTTCCGACCGACCCGGACCCCCCCAAGACGATCGCCGTGCGTTTGCTGGTCATGGCGCAAGGATACGCTCGAGCCGTGCTAGCCGAGGATCAACCGGCACCGCACGGTGGCCGTCCGGCAGCCGTTCATCCTGGTGGACGGTGTGCTGTCGGTGAAGGCCGAGCGGTTGGAGGTTCGAATTTCGGTCAACCTTCTCCTGTCTAATTCTCGTGAGGCTGTGAACCATTTTTCATTGGGCGGCGTCTAAAGCAGGTATCCGGCGGCAGCGTCGGGCGCGTTTCACGCGCGGCCCGATCTCGGCGTTGTAACAAATGTTGCAGTCCGGTGTATTCAGGGGGAGACCGGTAACAGAGGAGGCTCGTTCATGGAGCAGGCACTGAGAAGTGCTTCGCGGCCGTCCAGTCGGTGGTTGTTTCTCGTGTGGGCACTCGTGGCGCTCGTCGCCGGGCGTCCCACAAACGGACAGAGCGCTCAGGCGGGGCCTGCGCAGAACCAGGCCCAAAGCGAAAAGGCCACGAGCGTGATTTCGGAAGCGCGCGCCGCCATCGGCGGCGAGGCCAAGCTGGCCGCCGTCAAGACCTTCATCGTCACCGGACGCACCCGTCAGGTGCGCGGCGACAACCTGGTGCCGATCGAGTTCGAAATCCAGGCGGAGCTCCCCGACAAGTTCGCGCGGCGCGACGAGTTCCCCGCGCAGGATCTCGGACCGACGGTGACCGGCTTCAACGGCGACCGCTTCGTGCAGATTCCGGCTCCCCAGCCCCCACCGGCACGTCCAGGGGGGCCGCCTCCGCCGACGCCGCAGCAACTCGAGGCGGCCGCGCGCGTCCAGCTTCTCAACACCAAGCAGGACTTCGCCCGGCTGATGCTCGGCCTGTTTGCGGCGTCGTATCCGAGCCACCCCGTCACGTTTGCCTATGTGGGGCAAGCCGAAGCGCCGCAGGGGCGCGCCGACGTGATCGATGTGAAGGGTCCGGCCAACTTCGCGGCGCGGTTCTTCGTGGACGCCAAGACGCACCTTCCTGTCATGTTGAGTTGGCAGGCACAGCCGCCACCCGCGCGTGGCCGCGGTCCGGGTCCCGGCCGGCCTGGCGGTCCGCCGCCCGGGGGGGCTCCGCCAGCCGGGGCTCCTGCCGCTCCACCGGCGGGCGCTCCTTCGGCCGCTGTTCCTCCACCGGCCGGTCCGCCGCCGGTCGAGAACAGGCTCTACTTCGCTGAATACCAGTCGTTCGACGGCGTACAACTGCCGACGCGCATCAGACGCGCGGTGGCAGGCGACACGACCGAGGAAACGACATTCGATCGGTTCCGGATCAACGCGCGCGTTGATCCCAGAAGGTTCGAACCCGCAAGTTAGCCCACGAAAGGTATGCCCATGGTTTCGAGATTTGCCCGCGTCGGGCACGTCGCGCTGGTCGTGTGTCTTGCTCTGGTGGCCATCGCCGCCACACCCGCGATCGCCGGACAGGCCGCACGCCCAGGGACGTTGCAGGTGACCGTCGTCGATCCCAGCGGCGCCGTCATCGAAAAGGCCACCGTCACGGTCGAGGGGGCCGAAGCTGCCACGAAGGCGCAAACGCCCGCGCCCGTACTGACCAACCCGCAGGGTGTGGCGAACCTGCCCGGCCTGCCGCCGGGCCGCTACACCGTCCGCGCCGAGTTTCCCGGATTCGAGACGGCCACGCTGCCCGAGGTCCGGGTCCGTTCCGGCGACAACAAGCAGGTGATGATGCTGCCGATCGCCGGCCTGCAGGATTCGGTGACCGTCGAGCGCGACAAGCAGGAGGCGGCCGCCGATCGTCAGTCCACGTTCGGCACCGTCCTCACGCGCGAGCAGCTCGAAGCGTTGTCCGATGATCCCGACATCCTGCGGCAGCAGCTCCAGGACATGGCCGGGCCCGGCGCCGTCATCAAGGTCGACAGCTTCGAGGGAGGCGCGCTGCCGCCCAAGGCAATGATTCGGTCGATCCGCATCTCGCGCGACCAGTTCGCGGCGGAGAACCACTCGGCGGGCGGCACGTCGGTGGAGATCATCACGCAGCCGGGGCTCGGCCCGATCCGCTACAACACCGGGTTCCGGTTCCGCGGCGGTTCGATGAGCGGCCGCAGCCCGTTCACGCCCACGCGCGGGCCCGAGCAGACGAAGAACTACTTTACGAACCTGAACGGCACCCTGGTGCCCCAGAAAGCGTCGTTCAACTTCAACGCCGACGGGCTCAACTCGTTCGAGACTCCGAACATCAACGCGTTCACCGGCACGGGCACCCGATCGGAAGCGCTCCGCTTGCGCTCGCCGCGTGACAACATGCGCCTGAACGCCAACGTCGATTACGCCGTCACGCTCAACCAGACGCTGCGCTTCGGCTATTTCGGCAACCGGAACACCGCGGACAACCTCGGCATCGGCGAGTACGACTTCGAGGAGCGCGCCTACTCGACCGAGAATTCGAATCACAACGTCCGGATGCAGCACATGGGGCCGGTGGGCCGCCGCATGTACTCGCGCACGCGGCTGCAGATGAACTGGTCCGATTCGGAGTCGCGTTCGGCGCTCGAGGCGCCCACTATTCGCGTGCTCGACGCCTTTACGCGCGGTGGCGCGCAGCGTGCCGGCGGCCAGCACACGCGCGCCCTGACGGCGGCGAGCGACCTCGACTACGTGCGGGGCATTCACTCTTACCGCGCGGGTCTGGAATTCAACGCCCTGCGCGTGCGCGCCGACGACGTCTTGAACTACTTGGGCACCTACACGTTCGAAAGCCCGGAGGCCTTCGCAGAGGGACGCCCGCGCAGCTACACGCAGCGCCTCGGCGACCCGGGCATCCGCTACAACAACCTGCAGGCTGGAGCGTATGTCCAGGACGACATGCGGCTGCGGCGCAACCTGACGTTCAGCGCGGGCATGCGCTACGAGGCGCAGACGCTCGTGGACGACTACGACGGCCTGATGCCGCGCGTCGGCGTCACGTGGGCGCCTTTCAAGAGCGGCGCCACCACATTGCGAACGAGCTGGGGCATCTTCCACGACTGGCTGCAGCCCGGCGCCTACGAGCAGACGCTGCGCGTGGACGGTTTCCACCAGCGGGAAGTGGACCTGTTCAACCCGAGCTACCCGGACGTGGGCTTCATCGGCGACGGCTCACGGGCGAACCGCTATCTCCTCGACGGCGACCTGCGCCTCCCGCGCACCAACCGTGCGAGCGTCGGCGTCGATCAGCGCCTGCACCGGCTGGTCCAGACAACCACGACATACGCCTACCAGCGCGGATCGTCCGTGTATCGCGGGCTGAACCTCAACGCCCCGGTGAACGGCGAGCGCCCCGACCTGCGGTTCGGCAACATCATCGAGGTGGTGTCGGACGCCCAGTCACGCCAGCACGAAGTGCAGTTCGCGATGACCGTCAATCCGGGCGCGCTGCTGCCGGCGTTCAACGCGCCGCTCGTCAAGTGGAACCGGATGACCGTGTTCGCCAACTACACATGGATGAACAGCGAAAACAATTCCGACGGCCCGTTGGCGCCGCCGGCGACGGGAAGCCTGGCTCGCGAGTGGGGCAGCGCGTCCTTCAACGTGCCTCACCGGGTCAACGTCACGTTCAACAACCAGATCGTGCGGAACCTGCTCGCCCAGATCAACTTCAACAGCTCGAGCGGCAATCCCTACACGATCCGCACCGGCCTCGACGAGAACGGCGATCTGATCTACAACGACCGTCCGGACGGCATCGCCCGCAACACCGAGCGTGGCGAGCAGCAGTGGAACCTCAACTTGGCCACCGCCTACACGATCACGTTCGGCCGCCAGACGACGCTGCCTCCTGGCGTTGGCGTCATCGGCGGCGGCGGTGGTCCGCAGGTTGTCAGCGTCAACAACAGCGGCGCACGTTATCGGGTGCAGTTCGTGGTGCAGGTCCAGAACGCGACCAACAATGCGAACTACGTCGGCTACAGCGGCGTGCGTACGTCGCCGTTCTTCGGCCAGCCCACGTCCGTGCTCGCCACCCGGAAGGTTGACATCGGGGTGCAGCTGAGTTTCTAGGAACCGAGCCGCCGAAGCGCTGGATGACGGCGACACCGCCGCCGCGTGGATCAGCGAGACCCTGGTCGCGTGCCTAGGCACGCAAGTGCCGCTCGACCGCCCGGTGCAAGATGCGGGCGACACGCCGGCACAGGTCGTGGTGCCAGGCCAGCACATACCGGATCCGGTGCGGCACACTCAAGACCCACTGGCGGACCGGCACGTCGGGAACGACGTGGTCGACGAGGTGCGCTGCGCGTAATGCGGCGGCTCACGCCCGCCTGCCACCACCACGCACGGTCGGTTCTTGAGCCCGCCGGGCCGGACCTCGACGGCGGCCGACAGGTGCATGAGCAGACTCACCGCCGACACGGCGCCCTGCGCGTGATACACCAGCCGCACCAATTGCCGGAGCGACGTGCTGCCGCGAAGGTCGATGACGCAACCCGTCGCCGTCCCGCAGCCGCGCGGACTCCACGCGGAACGTCTCGAAGTGGTCGCGCACAACCGTGTACACGACTGACGCACTCGGGTCCCGCGGGGTGTACTCGGCCAGGTGCACGCCAGGGGCGCACGCGTGTCACATGCCAACACGGCCTGGCGACTCAGGTCGAGGCCGCGAGCCCCTTCGACGCTCGTGGTCGGTTCCCGAGCGGTTGCTTCTGCGTACGGGCAACGGCCACCGTGCGCTGCCGGTCGAACAGATCCGACCGGATGATCACGTTGGAGATGCCGGTCTCGTCCTCCAGCGTCAGGAACACGAACCCCTTGGCCGTACCGGGCCGTTGCCGCGTGATCACCATTCCCGCGATGCGCACGCGCCGGCCGTCGCGCGACTGCGGCCGGCGTACTCGACCACTTCGGCTACTACTAAGATGTCTATGCCCGGACGCCGGAGGGCTGGCGGTTCAAGTCGCGTCGGTTCGTCAACCAATCGCAGGCCGCGCTCGAGGGGCAGTAGCTACCTCAGAAGAGTTATATTCGCCAGGGGCGTTTTGGTGCACCCTCCAAGGCCATGATGAAACAACATGCCGTCGCCCTGACGCTCTTCGCCGTCGCGTGCATGGGACTGGCGTCGAGCGCGCAAGGACCACAGCGAGACGCGCCGAAGCCCGGCGCCTACACCGCGCCGAGGAACGCCTTCGGCCAACCGGACCTCGAAGGCGTGTGGACCAACGACAGCATCACCCCGCTGCAACGCCCGCCGGCGTGGGCCGACAAGACCAGATTGACCGACGCCGAAGTGGAGCAGCTTCGACGGGCGACTCGGAAGCTGGAGGAAAGCGGGGATGCCCTGTTCGGGGACGAACTCGTCCTCGATGTGCTGGAAGGCAAGTCGCAATCCGCGTCGCACGATACCCAGACCGGCAACTACAACGCCTTCTGGCTTCCGGGCCGCGCGATCGACAGTCGCACGTCGCTGGTGATCGACCCGCCTAACGGCAGAATCCCGGAGGAGACGAACGAAGCGAGAGCGCGGCGCGCCGCGTTGGCCGAACAGCGACGCCTGCACCCGGCCGACGCGCCAGAAAACCGTGGTCTGAGCGAACGGTGCATCACCTTCGGCGTGCCTCGGTTCCAGGCCGCCTACAGCAGCGTGTACCAGATCGTGCAGTCCCCAACCGCCGTCGTGTTCTCGATGGAGACCATCCATGACGCGCGTGTCATCCCTGTCGACGGGCGCGCGCACCTGCCGGCGTCGATGCGGCAGTGGCTGGGCAATTCACGCGGTCACTGGGAAGGAGACACGCTGGTGGTCGAGGCCAGAGGTTTCTCGCCCAAGAGCAACTTCCTGGGCGCATCGAGCGGCCTCCACCTGGTGGAACGCTTCACGCGCGTCGCGGACGACATACTGCAGTACGACGCCACGCTGAGCGACCCCACCACCTGGACGCGGCCGTGGACCGCCAGGATCCTCTTCACGCGCACGCCGGAACCACTGCTCGAGTTTGCGTGCCACGAAGGAAACGTCGGTATGGCCGGCATCCTCGCGGGCGCACGCAAGCAGGAGGCCGAGGCAGCACGCGGACGTTAGACCAGCCGGCGTAGAATGCCGGCATGCGTGTCATCGTTCTGGTCCATCTCATGGTGGTGGCAGCCTTTGCTCAAGGTGTTGCGCCACCCCCAGGCGTCGCTCCCCTGCCGGTGGACCTGTTCACGACGAAAAATTTCTACTTCGATCGCGCGCTCTGGACCGACCCCCGCTATACCCGGTGCAATACGCCCCGCCAGTTGACGGACATGTGGCGCGACAACCGTCTCGGACAGTGGGGCAATTGCGCCACGGACCGCGCCGTCGCCAACATCGTCAGCCCCCACAGCTACCGGACTGCCGAGGAACACTACACGGCGCTCCTGAGCCAGACGCGGGCAACCGGCGGGCCTACCGTGCACACCGGCGCCACGTTGCCGAAGTGGAACGGATGGTATCGACGGGGCGCGCCGGAACAGCAGTGGATCTGGGGCCGGAATCTCCAGTCGGCCACCATGGTGTCGCTGCTGACGCCCGAGTACCAGCGTCGGATGATCCAGATGAGCTACCACGAGGCGGTGACCAACGCCCCGCAGTGGAACGCGGCCTTCTGCTACCCCGACGGGTTCATGCGGTGGTGGAGCGAGTTCCCGGTCGGCGACTTCGAGGTGATGCTGGCGCCGGAGCAGGCGCAGTTCATGAGCGGCAACAGCCACAACTTCCTGCGACGGGTGCTGGTCGGCCGGAAGCACGTGCAACAGGTGCCGCAGTGGTACGGCGAGACGGTCGGGTTCTGGGATCGCGACACGCTGGTGGCCTGGACGGCCCGCGTCCAAGGCTGGACGCTGTCCCACTCGATGTTCGAGTTCAGCAGTGCGCTGGAGGTCGTCGAGGTCATTCGACCCGACCCGCGTGGAGGCGGCCTCGTGGTCGAGGCCACCTTCTACGATCCGGTGGCGTTCACGCGGCCGCTCCACATCGTGACGCCGTGGGTGTTTCGCACGGGCCTGGACGATGCCAACGCCCGGTACACGTTTACTGAGTGCGTCACCTCCGGCGTGACGGTCAACGGACCCGACGGCCGCCCGACCCAGCTCATACCGGGAGACGACCGCTATATCGATTACTTCGGACGGCCGTGGGCGCAGGCGTGGGAGAAGTTCTTCGAGCGCGGGTGGGAGCGCCCGAAAGTCGACTGACCTCAGGGACTCCTACTTGCAGCGGTTCTCTGGCGTCTTGCGGTCGCGCCACTTGCGGTGGCAGCCGGCACAGGCCTCACTCAGCATCTCGGCATCGTTGATCATCTGGTCCTGATCTTTGGCTTGGGCCGCTTTGTACGCCTTCATGCTGGCGTCGCGAACCTCTTGCACGAACGTCACCCAGGCCGCGTCCTTGATTGGCGCGGGCACACCGTTGGAGCAGTTTCGCCCTGGGATCACCAACAAGTTGGCGGACTCGGCCAGTGCCAGCGCCGCGTTCTCGACTGCCTGCCAACCCCCAAATGTGCTGGTGAGCGGGTCGGTGGACATCGAGGGGTCGTGGCCGGGGATGAACTTCACGTCTCCCGGATTGTCGGCTTGCGCGGAGAACACCACGTTGGCGGCAGAATACAGGACGCCGCGCATCAGTTGGTTCAGATCGGCGTGCACCTGCTGGGCATCCGCCGACGGCGTCTGCGCCATCAGCGACAGCCCGCACGCCGCCACCAGGAGGGATAGAGACAGCGTCGTCCTGTTCGCCACCGCCATGGCGCCGATATTACGTCGGACAAGAACCTGGCAGAGATGTGATCTTGCTCACCGTGTAACGCTGCGGCGCGGGTTCCTCGGCCTTCGCTGTTGGAGTCGCAGCCGATGAGGATGGTGAAGGACCCGGCGACACCTCCACCGGTCGCACGGTTACCTCGACCTTCTTCCCCACATGAGTCTGCAATTCCGCCCGCCCGATGCCCTGCTCCGACAGTCCGGAGGTCGGTTGTAGTTCATACACATCCTTGGCGTCGGGGCTGGCCGGGGAACGGTCCGGAGGCACCTGCTGCCCCACCGGAACGGCGCCGGTCAGCTTGAATCCGGTCGTGGGTGGGTTGCCCGCGAGGCACCCGGTGAGCACAAAAACCTTGTGTGCAGGCTCACTTGGCGGCGTTTGCGCCTGCGGCGCCGCCGATGACACGGCGGCGGCCCCGCCGAAGACCAGAGCAAGTCCGAAAACGATAGGCTTCATGGGTTTCACCTCTGCTCTTCGATCCGCATGATCCGTGCCGCCATGAATCGTGGAAACCGGCTCTGCCACTCACTCGACAAGCTCATCAGACAATACGTTCGCGCCCACGCGATACGCTTAGGTGACGACGGAACACCACCATGCCCAAGGAACACGCCGCCCCGCCGGACGCGGCACGCTTCGCCATCGCGCCACCGATTGCACCGATGCTCGCCAAGGTCGCCGAGACGATCCCGGAGGGCGACTTCCTCTACGAGCCGAAGTGGGACGGCTTCCGCGCCCTGGTCTTTCGCGAAGGCAAGGACGTCTACATCCAGAGCCGCGATCTGCGCCCGCTCGACCGCTACTTCCCCGACCTGCACGACGTGCTCGCGCGCGCCCTCCCCAGCGGCTGCGTGGTGGACGGCGAGATCGTGATTGCCACGTCCGCCGGCCTCGACTTCGACGCGTTGCAGCTGCGCCTGCACCCGGCGGCGTCGCGCGTGGCGAAGCTGGCTGCCGGCGCGCCGGCGTCGTTCGTGGCGTTCGACGTGCTGGCCGTAGACGGCCGCGACGTTCGGGCGGAGCCGCAGGTGGAGCGCCGGGGCCTGCTTGATCGCCTGCTGGCCGGCGTGGATGCGCCGGTACACCTCACGCCGATCACGCGCGATGCGGCGCTCGCCGCCGATTGGCTCAACCGCTTCGAAGGCGCCGGCCTCGATGGCGTGATCGCCAAGCCGTTCGATGTCCCCTATCAGCCGGGGGTGCGCGCGATGCTGAAGATCAAGCACGTGCGCAGCGCCGACTGCGTGGTGGCCGGCTTCCGCTGGCACAAGACGGGGCCGGGCGAACTCGTCGGGTCGCTGCTGCTCGGCCTCTACGACGCGCACGGCACGTTGCAGCACGTGGGCGTCACGTCCGCGTTCACGAAGGTATTCCGCAAGCAGCTCGCCGCGGAACTGGCGCCGCTGCGCGCGCAGGCGATCGACGGTCACCCGTGGACGGCATGGGCCTCGACGGACGCCATGGGTACGCGCATGCCCGGAGGGCAGAGCCGTTGGAGCGCCGGCAAGGACCTGTCGTGGGAGCCGCTGCGGGTCGAGCGCGTGTGCGAGGTGAAGTACGACCACATGCAAGGCGACCGCTTCCGCCACGCGGCGATCTTCCTCCGCTGGCGCGCCGACAAGCGGCCCGAGGACTGCCGCTACGATCAGCTCGAAGTCACGACGCCGTACGAGCTCGCGAAGGTCTTCGGGGCGGACGCGGCGCGCCGCTGACGCGCTTCGACGGCTGGACCCGTAGGGGCTCACCCGGCTGCTTCTCATAGTGCGGCGGCCACGGCGCGTCGCCGGCGCCCTCTTGCTCCTGCCGCGCCGACAACTCCAGCAACGTGTCGAGGGTCGCGGGCGCGTCGTCCATGGCGGTGTGCGGATCGCCCAGCGCCGCAAAACGCGCCGGCATCGTGGCCAGCGTGAAGTCGGCCGGGTCGGCGACGTCGAGCTCCTCCCACGTGAGCGGCGCCGACACGCGCGCGTCGGGGGTGGGACGCACGGAATAGGCGGCGGCCATCGTCCGGTCCTTCGCGTTCTGGTTGTAGTCGAGAAAGACGCCGTGCCGCTCCTCCTTCCACCACTTGCTCGTGGCCAGCGCGGGGACGCGACGCTCCACCTCGCGCGCCAGCGCCAACGCGGCGCGGCGCACCTGCGTGAACGTCCAGCGCGGCGCGATGCGCACGTAGATATGGATGCCGCGTGAGCCGGAGGTCTTGGGCCAGCCGACCAGTCCCAGGTCGTCGAGCGTCGCGCGGACCACCCGCGCCACCTCGCGCATCTGATCCCACGCGATGCCGGGGACCGGATCGAGATCCACGCGCAGCTCGTCGGGATGGTCCAGATCCTCGGCGCGGACGGGATGCGGGTGCAGTTCGAAGCACGCCAGGTTCGCCATCCACGCGAGCGCGGCCGGTTCGCGCGGGACCACTTCTTCAGCCTGGCGCCCGGACGGGAAGCGGAGCGACACCACCTCCACCCAAGGCGGGCGCGAGACCGGCGCGCGTTTCTGGTAGAAGAACTCGCCGCCGAGGCCGTCGGGATGGCGCACGAGCACGTTGGGACGACCGCCGGCCGCCCGTAGAGCGCCTGGCGCCACGGCGAGGTAGTAGTGCGCGAGGTCGTGCTTGGTGTGGCCCGGGCCCGGGAAGAGTACCTTCCGCGGGTTCGAAATGCCCACCTCGCGGCCGCCGACGGTCAGCACTTCACGCTCTGCAGGAGCCGCCATGGTTCGTGCCGCCATCGTAGTCGAGATGGCAGGAGCACGGCCGACCCGCCGAGACCTGGGGAGCTAACGCCCCCACTCGCGTCCGAACGCGCCCTCGACCTTCTCGGAAGCGGGATGCGGCCGATTGACGTACTTGGAGTTGGCGGCCTTCTGCGCACCGGACCGGCTGCCTGTTTTGGAGGACGTCTGCCTGTTCCTGGCGCTCTTGGCGTTCCCACCCGCAGCGTCGCCCCCATCGGCCGTCGCCGCGGCGGAGCGCGAGCCGGCCTCGACCGCCGGCAACCGCTCGCGTTCCTTCTGTTCTTCCTCAGGAGACTCTCGATTGCTGATGCCCGTTGGCACGGCCTTCTGGCCGCGGCCGCTTCGCGGGGAAGCGACGGGCACGACCTGTCGTCCGCGCTCCCGCGCGGCGTCGTCCGGGCTGAGACGGCCGGCCTGCGTGTACTGACCGGGGTTGGTCTTGTTTCTCTTGCTCATGGTATCCCTCCTGTCAGATCCGGAAGCGCAGCAGCGCTCCAACGCCACCGATGTCCGCCAAGAGCGCCGGATCCTGGATGAATCGAATCCGCGCGCCGGTCTGCTCCGCGCGCACGACCAGTTCGCTCGACAGCGTCAGCCGCATCTCGTCGCCAGGGCCCTGCGGGGCCGAGGTATCCGCCCGGACCGGACCCGCGGCCACCTCGTCCAGCAAGCGCTGGACCGGCTTGAGCGTATCGGGCGACCCGGAAAGGACGAGTTCGTCCACTTGGGCCAATTCGAGCGCCCGGAGCGTGGCCTCCGGTCCTGCAACGCCGAGCCCGCCGCTGCGCCAGGCGTTCAACAGCTCCTCGACGCGCTCGGCATCGCTCTCGGCATGACGGTCTCGAAACGATTCCAGCGTGGCTTGAAGCACTTCGGCGTCGCTGGCCGTGAGGTCCAGCTTCGTCGTGGCGTCGAGTTTGTCCGCCAGGTGCGCGGGCAGACTGCCGCGCAGCAGCGCCAGGGCTTCGCCGGATCCCGCGGCGACGATGTGTTCGATCTCCTCTTCGCGCACCAAGGCCTCCAGGCTGTCCACCACTTCCTTCACGTGCTGCAGGTGGAGGTTCTCGACGTGGCGCTGGTAGCGTGCCTGCGACCAGCCCCCCTGAGAGTGTCGGCGGGTCTTTTCTCCGGTCACCTGCTGCGAGCGCTGGAGTGCCGCCAGGCCGAACACGAAGATTCGGGCCTTGTTGGTATCGAGCAGCACCGCGGCGTACCGCGGATACATGTTCGCCAGTCGGGCCAGCGGATACAGGTGCGGAACGGCGCCGATGAAGAGCCAGTGCTGGTCGAGCGGCGCGTCGAGCTGTATCGCCTCGAACAGATCGGTGCCGGCGCAGGCGAAGAGCGCCAGGCCATTGGCCGCGCGGTCCACTTCGTTGTGCAGGTACGCCTGGATGCCGGCCAGGTCGCGCTCGAAGCTTTCGCGTTCCACCGACTGTGGCGCCAGACCCTTGAGCCGTTCGGGCAGCACCTTGCGCACGAAAGCGGCGTAGTCGTCCCGGCCGTGCTGGTTGGCGCGCAGGTCCAGGTACAGGCTGATGACGGGGAAAGGACTTGGCTCCAGGGCCGCAAGAGTTCTCAACCGTTCGTCGAGCGACTGCATCACCGGCATCACGACCCTCCGGGCCGGGTGGTGCAACCAGCATGCCGCACGAAGAACCACGACGCCGCTGCGGAGCTAGCTCCGCGACGTCACAGCCGAGTCGATCAATGCCTGTGAAGGATCCGCGGATTTCGCGGGAGATCTCGTGGTTGCTCCGGCCGTGGGACGAGACGGGACGAGTTCCTGGCACAGGGCAATGCCAGCGCTTGGTTGCCCGATGCCGCTGGTCCGTCGTCGATGGCCCCCGTCCGGTGTGCGATTTACAAAGCCACGAGCTGAGTCAGCTCGACCGGGAGACCGGGAGAGAGACGGTAAAGGTGGTACCGGCCTCAGATGACCGAGCCAACGTCACGTCTCCATCATGAAGGTTCGCGATCCAGCGCGCCAGTGCCAGCCCCAACCCTGCGCCACCATCCGATTGATGGCGCACGCGCCCCACGTCACCCCGGTAGAACCGCTCGAAGATATGCGGCTGCATCTCCGTGGGGATGCCTGGTCCTTGATCGCTGATGGAGATGACATACCCTTCGCGCGTCTGCCCCAGTTCAGCACGCACCGTGCTGGACCGTGGGGCGTGCCGAATCGCGTTGTCCAGCAGGTTGACGATCAGGCGTCGCATCAGATCTTCATCGCCGTGGAACGCGGCTGAGGGCACCGTGACCGGAACGATCGACACGTCCTTTGCCGATGCCAGCACGCGCGCCGCGCGTACCACTTCGTCCATGACTTCGTCGAGATACATGGGAACCCTGTGAACTGGATAGTTTCCCGCGTCCGCGCGCGCGAGCGTGAACATGTCTTCCACGATGCGAGAGAGCCGCACCGTCTGCTGCTCGATGATGCCGAGCGTTTCCCGGTACTCCCCCTCGTCACGACTGGATTGCTGCAATGCGACGCTGGCGGCGGCGCGAGCGGTCGCGACCGGCGTACGCAGTTCGTGCGACGCCTCAGCCATGAACTGTCGCTGCTGTGTCAGTGAAGCCTCCAGACGACCGAGCAGTTCATTGAACGTTTCCGCCAGCTTGCCAAGCTCGTCGCGCGGATTGACCACCGGCAGCCGCGCGCTCAGGTTCTCTCCGCCGATTCGTCGCGCCCGCTCCGCCATCACGACAACAGGCGAGAGACTCCGCCGTGCGAGCAACCATCCGCCCAACCCGGCGACAAGGAGCGCAATCGGGACCACGTATGAAAGAACTTCGCGCAGGGATTCAAGCTCTTCGTCGGTTGGTTCGAGCGGGCTGCCGACCACGACGAGGTACGTGGTTGCGGCCGGACCAACGGTCACGCGGCGAAGACCCAGACGGTGGCGGTCGTCCTCGTCTTTCGCCTCGACAACCGTCCAGAGCAAGACGTCATCCGCGGGAATCGCGTCGAGCGGCGGCAAGACGAACTCGAGGTCGTCGTCGCGCTCCTCTTCCGCCAGCAACCGACCGGTGGCGTCGTAGATCGCCAGCATCTGCTGCCTCGACGCCAGTTCCGCCGCCGTGCTCATGGCCGCGCTTCGGGTGTCCTGTCCTTCAGCCAGATCGTTGGCCAAGGACGTCATTGCGATCGCCACGACCGCCTTCAAGTTGTCGTCTATTCGCGTGTAGAGCGCGCGTGCCAGCAGCACGTAGATCAGGCCGCCGACGACGAACAACGCGATGGCGAGTGCGGCGACATACCACACGGTCAGGCGCGCTCGGACCGTGTCAATCATCCGGGCTCTCGTCGACGGTCGCGGTCAGCGTATAGCCCGCCCCGCGCCGCGTGCGTATCAACTTCACCCGATGGCCATCGTCGACCTTTCGACGCAAGCGCTGAATGTACACCTCGATCAGGTTGGACAGCGGGTCGAAACTGTCGTCCCACACGTGCTCGGCGATATCGGCACGACCCACGACTTCGCCTTGCCGACGAACGAGGTATTCAAGGAGGGTGTACTCCTTGGCGGTCAGTACGATCGCCTGCCCTCCGCGCTCGACACGTCGTGCACGGGTATCGAGTGCCAGGTCCTCGGCGGTCAACACCGTGGCTGTCAGCGTGGGTCCGCGCCGGAGAAGCGCTCGAACCCGCGCCAGCAGTTCGGGAAAATGATAGGGCTTGGGCAGATAGTCGTCCGCGCCCGCGTCCAGCCCTTCGACACGATGGTCGAGACCCCCGCGAGCGGTCAGCATCAGGATGGGGATGGTCGTGCCGTCGTCGCGAAGCTGCCGGCAGAGGTCGAACCCGTTCATGCCTGGAAGCAGAACGTCCAGGATGACGAGATCGTAGTCGTTCGCGCCGACCTGGCCGAGCGCCTCCTCCCCGCTGGCCGCGACGTCCACGGCGTACGCGTGCTCGCGCAGGCCCTTCGCCAACACGCTGGCGGCAACGGGCTCGTCCTCGACGACCAGGATTCTCATTCGGTCGATTTATGCTCGATTCACGAGGGCCCCGGCATGCAGTTGAAATGGGCGAACGTACCCGGTCGCGACTTGCCGCCGCCTTCGCCTGCGAGGTAGATCGTACCATCGGCGTCGATGGCCACCCCTTCCCCTTGGGTTTCCCCGACCGCCGTGAGATCGACGCTCCGTGCCTCGCGCCAATTGCCGTTGAGCAGTTCCGCGGTCTCGTGGAACGTCAGCTTCTTCGTGGTCCGCAGCACCACCCAGCGGCCGTCTGCGGACACGGCCCCGTCGGTAACTCGTTCGCGCTCCCCTACTTTCCCTGGCGCACGGGGTGTGCCGACCCGTTCGAGCTGATGAGTCGCGCCCGAGCGAAGCTCCGGGGGAAATCGGTACAAGGCCACGGCGCCCGTGTCCCCCTTCGTGACAATCAAGAGATCGCCGGCCGGCGTGATGAGCAGCGTCTCCGCGTCGTGCGCGCCGTCCGGATACGTCGCATGAAAGACATCGCTGGCGGCAACGGAGGCTTCGGCCCCGGCAGGCTCGGGCACGCGATAGATGGTGATGAACTTGCGCCGAGCGCCGTTGTCGCCGATGTCGCCCACATAGATGCACGAGCCTGTTGGGCACGGACCAACGGCAATGGCTTCCCAGTCTCTGATCGCGGCGCCCGACAGACGAAGTTGGCCCGTGACGCGTCCCTTCACATCGAGTGCGAAAAGAACTGGCTGCCCAGAATCGTTGTGAGTCCACAACCGGCCAGGCACACGGCGGCTCACGGCGATGCCGCTCGCCTCCTGCAACCCGGGAATCGTGACCACTGGTCCTTCAGGCCGACATGCCGGCGCCGAACTCTGCTGCTGCGCCGCCACCGAGGTCGACGTGATAGATCCGAGCACCACGGCAACGACGCATCGCAGCATTCGCAGCCGCGAAATCGCAGGCGGTACCACACCATGCGGGATCATGAGAGTCTCTCCATGACTGCACCATACCGGGTCAGATATGAACGTCAGATAAACGCGGCTTCCTTATTCGTCCGGCTCATCCACAGCAAGGCTGCGAGCTGGCGTGTTTGTTGCTATCAATAAGGACCGTGAACCAGCGCGCGACGATGCGAGGTCTGGCCTGCGTGGTACTTCTGCCTCTTGTGGGCCTCGCCCAGGAGCGGCTCGCGGTACCGAGCGAATTGTCGGCTTCTGCTACCGCCCAACTGGCGAGAAGCCTGGCCGATTCCCAGGCGTACGCGAAGCACGTGTGGCGGGATAGCCCCGCGCTCAACGAGGACGGGGCCGTCAACGCCTATGTCGAGATCTCGCGCGGAGATCGACGCAAGTGGGAATTCGACATGGACACGAATGCGCGGGCCATCGATCGCGTCATGCCCGAGCAGGTCGGCGGGTACCCGGTGAACTACGGGTTCGTCCCGCAGACCATCTCCTATGATGGCGACCCGTTCGACGCGCTGGTCCTCGGTCCGCCTATTCCTGGCGGCCGTCTCGTGCGCGGGGCCATCGTCGGATTGATGTTCATGGAAGACGAGAAAGGCTGGGATGCGAAGGTGGTCCTTTCACTGATGGGACCCGACGCGCGCCCACGCCATGCGCTCACGGAACGCGATCGACAGGACATCGCATCCTATTTCCGGCGATACAAGGAGCACGAGCCCGGCAAGTTTTCGAAGGTGCCAGGCTGGGGTTCTATCGCCGAGGGTCTCGGCCACGTGAGGACGACGCATGCCTTTTTTCGCGAATGTCGCGGGTCCGGCGGTGCGCCGTGCCGACTGTCAAAGTGAACCTCGGCCAAACGCCCCCTTTTGACCTGAGCCCCCACGGTGCTACCCTCTGGCAATAGTTTGACGATTTTTTGCGGTGGCTACGTGACGGCACCTCGCGCCCGTCACGCTTTCACGGAGGCGCACGACATGATTGGGCGAATTTTGGGATGTGTCCTCTTGGGCGGGCTGATGGCCAGTGTCTCGCTGCAGGCTCATCATTCCCTCGCGGGCGTATACGACATGCGCAAGGACGGCGAAGTGTCGGGGGCGCTCACCCAAATCAAACTGAGCAATCCCCACGGGTCGCTGACGGTGGCCGTCAAGAACGCGGACGGCACCACCACCGACTGGGTGATGACGACGGGCTCCGCCACCAGCCTCGCGCAGAGGGGGATCGGCAGGACCGGCCCCAATGCGTTCACGATCGGCGAGACCATCACGGTCAAGTTCCTCGCCGCGCGGAACGGCAGCCCGCTGGGATTTCTCAAGACCGTGATCAGGGCGGACGGACGCGTGGTCCAGATCTCCGCCGGCAACGACAATGACTAGCGAGGCTTCGCCTCAGACCAACAAGCGTGCAGGCTCCGCCTCGCTAGTCACAGTGTCTCTTGCCCGGGCTTCGCGCGGGCGTAGCACCGTCTGGGCGAGGGTCGCGATCGGCGTTCTCACGATTGGGGCGCTGTCGGCAACCGGTGCACAAGCGCAGCGTGGTGGGCCAGACGTCCCTCCCTACAGACCCGCGCCCGGCGCCAAGGACCTGCGGGCGGTCCTGTTCAACTGGACCTGGCACCTGGGCATGCTGCGGGGCCTCGATGAACACGAGCTGATCGTGTCGCTCGAGCATCAGGCCAAAGGCACCATGCAGGTGGACGGTCAGCCCTGCACGCTCACGAAGTATCGGGTGAGCACCAACTACCAGACGCCGGGTCAGCGGGTGCAGATCACGTGCACCAGGGCCAACGGGCAGACGTACTCGGCCATCGAGGTGGTCAGCGGGCAGTACGCCTGGAACGAAGACATCCTCGGTGCCGAGATCGTTCCCGGCAAGGGGAAGGCCACGCCGATGCCGGCCGCCGTGCAGGAACGGCTCATTCGCCTCTGGGCCAGCCCGCAGGGCGCGCCCAAGGCCGCCATCGCCGCCGCGGCGCCGACAACGGAGCTGGGGCCCAACCCGGGCACGCTTCTCAAGGACGGCGCGACGGCGGCGGGCGGAACCACTTTGTCGTATGAAGGGGGAAAGCCGGTCGTGACGTTCCCCATTCCGGGCGTTCCCGGGGCGATCGCCACCGCCACGCTGGATGGGAAGTACATGGCCGAGCGCGTGGTGGTGAAACACGGCGCGACCACCACCGAGTTCACCTACGGCGACTACCAGGACTGGAACAATCCGCTCAACAAGATCGAGGCGTTCTACGCCGGCAAGCTGGCCGAGCGTCGGAACGGCGCGATCGTTCGTGACCTGACGACGGTGGATACGGAAACGGGCAGCGTGTACGTGGTGATGCCCGTGCCGGCCAGCGTGCGGAAGGCGATCACGGTGGCAGCGCAGCCCTCCGCGGGTAGCCAGGCCGCGGCAGCGGCAGCACCGGCGCCCACGCCTCGGATGGCCAACGGTAAACCCGACATGACGGGCAACTGGAATGCGGCGGGCATGAACTGGCGCTACGGGAACCGCCGATGCGGCCCCACCCAGGTCGAGTGCAGCCGGGCCATCAATCAGACCGCCGACTTCGAGTTCGAAGCGCCGTCGCGCTTCGGGCCGAATCGTCCACTGTACAAACCCGAGCACTGGGACAAGATCCAGCAGCTGGACATGTGGACGAACAAGGAAGATCCGGTGATGACCTGCCAGCCGCTGGGCATTCCGCGGCACGGTGCGCCGCGGCGCATCGTGCAGACAGCCAACGACGTCATCTTCTTCTACGGCCAGTACGCCGATGGCGGCGGCGGCGCGGGGGAGTATCGCATCATCCCGACCGACGGCCGCAAGCACAACCCGGCGAGGTTGGAGACCTACTACATGGGGTACACCGTGGGACGCTGGGAAGGCGACACGCTGGTGCTCGACTCCATCTCGTTCGTCGATTCAACCTGGCTGGCCCGCGGCGGCTTCTTCCACACCGATCAGATGCGGGTCGTGGAGCGGTTCACCCGTCAGGGCAACGAGATCCGCTACGAAGTCACGGTCGAAGATCCCGACGTGCTCGTGGAGCCGTGGGTGATGACACCGCGAATCATGCGGATCAACACGAATCCAGAGGCTGGACTCCTACCGGAGCGTGGCAACTGCGAGGTGTACGAGCTGGACGACATCTCCTCGCAGATTCGCCACTAGCTCGACGATGGGCCGGTTCACTACCGGCCCATCGGAAACAGCGCCAGGAACTGGCGGCCACCGGGCATCAGGTCGAACTGCCGCCGATACTCCGCCTGCGCGAACCCTTTGATGGGCAACGGCACCGGCTGGACGACCGACGCCAGGTCCTTGGTGTTCACGGCCAGCTGGAACAGCTGGTGGTCCCGATCGAAGTAGAGGGATTGACCGTCCGGCCGCCACAGCGGATGCGAACCGCCGTCGCGGGTCACCTGATAGCGCGCGCCGGTGCGCGGGAAGGGCTCGACCCACACCTCGTAGCGGCCGGTCTCGTTCGACGCGTACGCCATCCACTTGCCGTCAGGTGACAGGGCGCTGCTGTGTTGCGCCGAGCCCGGCAGATCAACGGCCGGCGTCACCTTCCGAGACGCCAGGTCGAGCAGCGAAATGCCGTAGTCACCGTTCCCGGTCAGCGTCAGGAAGCGCATCTGCGCCCCACCGGAAGTCCAACCCTCACCCGCCCTGGTATCGATCAGGTGCTCGGCGTCGCCCACGCCATCCGCGCGCCGCCAGTAGACCGCGTCAGGGCGACCGCCCGACACGATGAACACCAGACGTTCACCGTCGGGAGTCCACATCGGCGCCCAGTTCACCGGGCCGACCACCAGCGAAAGGGGCCGGCGTCCGGCGATATCCGAAAGGTCCGCGGTCCAGAGCCGCGCCCCGTCGGGGCCCGAGGGATCCCGCGTTTCAAAGGCCACCCGCTTGCCGTCGGGCGAGACGCGCGGAGCGTAGACGGACGGTGGGAGCTGCCCCAACACTTTTCTGGTGCCGTCCACGTCGACGAGCGTCAGCTCGAAGCCTGCGGGCGCCTGCCCACGAGCCGCGCCGCCAAGAAGCACGAACAAGGCGATCGCCAACATGGCACCGCCGTAGAAGCTAGATCGCGTCATGTCCTCACCCCGGTCAAGAATGCCGAATCAGTCAGCCGTCAAGCTTCGAAACGGATCGATGGTCGCAGCCCGGCGCGCCGGCGCGTAGCTGGCCAACGCCGCGGAGGCGCCCAGAACACCGAGCACAGCGGCATAGGTCGGCAGGTCCAGCGGCTCGACGCCGAACAACAGCGACGACATCCAGCGCGCGAAGGCCGCGGCGGCGATCAGGCCCAGGACGGCACCCACCGCCGTCAGTTGCAGGCCCTGTCGCACGAACATCCGCTTCAGCTCGGCCGGTTTCGCGCCGAGCGCCAGGCGAATGCCGATCTCTCGCGAGCGCTGCGAGACGACGTAGGCGATCACGCCGTAGATGCCGATGACGCCGAGCGCGAGGGCCATCACGGCCGCGATCCCCAGCATCACCAGTGCGAACGACGCTCGCGCCACCGACTGGTCGTACAGGTCCTTCATCGTCCGGAGCAGGAACACGGGCATGTTCGGGTTGACCGACGTGATGGCAGTCCGGACGCCGCTGACGAGGCCGACGGTGCCCGCCCGTTCGCTGCGAATGACCAGGTTGATGGCGCGCGTCGCGAACATCGGCGCGCCCCAGAAGTTGTCCATCATGACCGGCCAATACACCATCGGGGGTGCGGCCTGATCCAGTGAATCCTCGTGGACGTCCTCGGCGATGCCGACGATCTCGCGCCAGACAGGTGCAGGCGAAGGAGCCTGCTCACGAATCCGCTGACCCAACGCCGCTGCGGGCGATCCCCAGACTTCGCGGGCAAAATTCTCGGAGACAATCGCCACCTTCGCATGTCCATAGATGTCGTTCCACGTGATGTCGCGCCCGGCAATCATCTGCGTGCCGATCGCGCCGAAGTAGCCGGGCGACACGGTCTTCATGCGACGCACCGGCGGCGTCATCCCTGGCGCGTAGCTTCGCCCGTCGACGAAAATCACCTGCGTCGCAACGCGCAGTGGTCCCTCCATCGGCACCGCGCTGGCAAAGGCGGCAGCCGTCACGCCCGGAAGGACCGCGATCTTCTCGAGGATCTCGTGCTGCATCCGGGTGGCGCGCTCCGGATCAGGCACCAGCTGCGGGGGCACCCAAATCCTCGCCGTCTGCAGCTCCGCGGTGGCCGCGAATCCAGGCTGGACGTTCTGCAGAGCCTGGAACGTTCGGATCATCAGGCCGGAACTGACCAACAGCACCAGCGCGAGGGCCACCTGCACGACGACCAGCGTGTTACGCGTCCGTTGCCGCTCGCGGCTGGCGCTCGCGCCGCGCGCAGCACCGCCGAGCGGACGGCTATACTGCGCGGCGTGCTTCAACGCGGGCACCGAGCCGAACAGGATGCTCGACACCAGCGAGACGGCAAAGGCGAAAGCGATGACGCGAGTGTCGAGGGAGATGTCCTCGACACGCGGCAACGTGAGGGGTGCCGTCGCCACCACCACCTTCAGTCCGGCATAGGCCAGGGCCATTCCGAGCGCGCCGCCGGCGAGCGAGAGCACCAGGCTCTCTACCCAGGACTCCCTAGCGACCTGCCCTCTCCGCGCGCCAAGCGCCGCCCGTACGGCAAACTCCGGTCGCCGGCTCTCGGATCGCACCAGCATCAAGTTGACGACGTTGGCGCAGGTGATTAGCCACACGGCCCCCATCGTTCCCATCAGGACCCAGAGCATGTCGCCGGCGCCGCCGACCACGTCGTCCTTCAGCGGCTGGACCACCGGGGCGATCCGCCAGTTCTCGTACACCTGGCGGCCAGCCGTGTTGGGCGGTACCGGCCACGCGCCCACCCAGATCGGCAGCATCCGCGCGATGTCGGCATTGGCCGCGGCCACCGTCACGCCAGGCTTGAGCCGCGCGAGGCTGCGGAAACCGAAGCCGTCCAGCGTCAGCGTGTTGCGATCGAGCACGATGGGACTGATCACCTCCGCGGCAGGCTCCATATCCAGGAACCTGAAGCCCTCGGGCATTACCCCGACCACCTCGGCCGGGCGCGAGTCCATGGTCAGCCGGCGCCCAATCACCAAGCGATCGCCGCCGAAACGCCGCTGCCAGTAGGCGTGGGTCAGCACCACCGGGGTTAGCGCCGCCCCGCCGGGCCGCGTGTCCGTTTCCCTGAAGATCCGGCCGAGCTGCGGCTGGACGCCCAGTGCCTCCAGGACGCCGTAGGTGACAAACAGGGCACGAGCCTGCTCCGGATCGCCAAGGCCGGTAATCGTCTGACCACCGTCGCCCCACAAGCCGATGTGTTGGAACACCCGGCCTTCCTCGCGGTACGTGAAGTACTGCGAGGGGGACATGCGGAGCTCGTCGAGGTTGAGACCGGGTGCCACGTGCTCCACGCTGACCAGCTCGTCGGCGTTCGGATAAGGCAACGGCTTGATCAGCACGCCGTGGACGACGCCGAATATCGCGGTGTTGGCGCCGATACCAATCGCCAGCGTCAGCACGACCGCCAGCGCGAACCCTGGCCGCCGGCGCATGCCGCGCACCGCGAAGCTGACATCTCGGCCCAGCGCATCCAGCAGCCCGATCGTGTTCATGCCGTGGATCTCCTCACGAATTCGGACCGTGTTCCCGAGCTTGATATGCGCCGCGCGGCGCGCCTCCTCGGGCGACATGCCGCGCTCGATGTTCTCCGCCGTTTCGATCTCGAGGTACGAGCGCAGCTCTTCGGAGCGCTCACGGTCCCAGAAGGTTCTGCGAAAGAAGCGGCGCCAGCTCATGGTTACTCCGTCGAGGGACTGAGGATTCTGCCAATGGCGCGGACCAACTCTGCCCAACGCGTCGTCTGCGCCACCAGTTGTTTGCGGCCGGTGGGCGTCAATCGGTAGTACTTGGCCTTGCGGTTGTTGTCGGACGTGCCCCAGAAGGAGGCGATCCAGCCGCGATTCTCCAGCCGGTGGAGCGCGGGGTACAAGGAGCCATGCTCGATCTGGAGCACGTCCTCCGACCCGCGCTCGATGGCGTGGGCGATGGTGTGGCCGTGTGCCGGGCCCACCACCAGGACCCGGAGGACCAGCATGTCCAGCGTGCCCTGCGGAGTTTCGCTCTGCAGGGGCGATTCACGACGTGGCATGGTTGACGTCAACTCCATATGGTGATCGATGCATATGAATCCCTCGCAAATAGGCTATACGGTTGATCTTTACACTTTGTTCAGGAGATTATCTAGTGGAGTGTCGGCCGTCATGCCGGCGACAGGCGCTAGTCTTACGGCATGGCTATTCCGTGGCTCCTGGCGTTGAAGGTGATTCCCTGGGACACGATCCTGGCGAACGCGCCATCCATCCTGCGTTCGGCGGACGAGCTGGTCTCGAAGACGAGGGCCCGCCCGGATGCGGCGTCTAGAAGCGACGTTCAGGCGCTTGTCGACAGAATCGCGGTGCTGGAGCAGCGCGACCGCGACGCCGCGGAGTTGCTCACGCGGGTCACGGCCCAGGTGGCCGCGCTAAGCACGGCCACCGAAGTGCTCGCGGCCCGTTCCCGTTGGCTGCTCGTAGCGGCCATCACGGCGTCGGTCGCGTCGATTCTGGCGGTCGGCGTCGCCCTGTTCGGCCGATAGCGCTGCTCGTGCTGGATCGGGCAGGATCAGCCGCCGCCCTGCTCGAATGCGTCGGCAAATTTCTGCCGCTGCTCCATATTGCCCAGCATGAGAAGCGTGCCTCCGTTGGGCAGCAGGGTTTCGGTCGTGAGCTGGGTGGTCGTGACGTCCTGTTGTTCGATCGCCACGACGCTCAGGCCCGTGCGTGAGCCGATGCCGGTCATCGAAAGGGGTTGCCCCGCCAGAGAGGGCGGCACCCGAACCTCGAACAGCCTGACCCCTTCGCCCAGGACCACGGTGGCGTCGCCGTTGACGAGCGACATGATGCCGTCGACGCCAAGCGACGAGTAGCTGAGGACGAAATCGGCGCCGGCGCGGTGAATGGCCTCGAGGTTCCGTTGGTGCGTGATGCGGCTCACGATCCGGAGGCCGGGATTGAGCTTGCGGCAGTAGATGGCGAGATAGATATTCACGGCGTCGTCGTTGGTGGTCAGCAGCACCGACGAGGCACGACCGACGCCGGCGCGTTCGATCGTCTTGCGGTCGGCGGCGTCGCCCGCGTAGACGGCGTCTACCACCGGCGCGAGAGCTTCGAGCGCCTTCTCGTCACGATCCAGCACGTAAACGACGAGTGCCTTCTGCTTGAGCGCCTTCGCGGCAGCCTGCCCGACCTTGCCAGCACCAATCACCAGCACCGGCGCCGTCGTGCCCTCGCGCGCGACCAGCGCGTCGAGCGCGCGAATCTGCGGAGCCGAACCTGCGACCACCACCACGGCGTCGGCGCGAAGTTCCGTGTGGGGAAAAGCCGGCTGGAGGCGGCCACGCTCCCACAGCCCCACGACGCTGAGGCCGGTCAGCTCCCGCAGGCGGGTCTCACGCACCAGCCGGCCCGACAGGACCGTGTCGCGGACCGGCAGCTCGGCGACGTGCACGCCGTGGAACGAGCCGATTACATGCGCCTCGGCCCGGCCCGTATCGACGCGGTTGGCAAGCGATTCGCCCAGTTGCCGTTTCAGCGGCAGCACCGTCGTCGCGCCGCTCAGCTGCAGAATCTCGACCGAGTCCTCCTCTTCGACAATGGCGACGATGCGCACGTGCGGCGCCACTTCGCGAACGGTCAGCGTGATGTTCGTGTTGACCGTGTCTTCACAGTTGGCCACGACCAGCCGGGCATCGGGCGTGTGCAGTCCGTCGTACGTCGCGCGGCTGTCGTTTTCGCCGGCAACCACGGACAGGTCGTCGCTGATGAACCGCGCGGCCTTCCCGGCGTCAGGCTCGACGATGAAGTAGGGGATGTTGACGGCTTTCAGCCGCTCGACCAGCCCCACCGCCACGGCGTCGTACTCCGTGATGATCACGTGCCCTTTCGTGCCGGCGCGGACGTCGCGCGGGGCGCGCAATCGCATGCGCGACTCGAGCCATGGCGCATAGAAGAGACGGATGAACTGGAACGGCAGCATCACCAGCAGGAACACCACGCCCGACACCAGGACGACCATGCTGAAAAGACGGCCGATGTCGGTGGTGAAGGTGATGTCGCCAAACCCCAGCGTCGTCATCACCACGAGCGTCCAGTAGAAGCCGGTGATCCACGAATGCTGCTGACCCTCGGCGCGGCCCATGATCAGATGGAAGACGATGGCGTAGGCCGTAATCAGCACGGCGAGGAAGGCGAAGTACTTGAGGAGCGCCGCGAGATTGGTTCGGGTGTCTCCTTCCGTGAAAAGGAAACCGAACTGACTGGACAGATATTTCATCGCGCGACGTATGTTAGTCGTTGCTCATTCCGCGAGTGCGAGCACGGCGTCGTACACCACGTCCTCCAGGTCGATCGATCCGCGCAGGAGTCGCTCGGCCCGCAGCGCCGCTGAACGTTCGAACGGCACGCGCACCGGGACGTCCGGAACGAGCCGGCGCGTGGCACGGATCTGCGCCGCGTACGCGGACACGCTCTCATGAAACGCCGCGGGATCGACGAACAGGTCCGGGCGAATCGCGAGCACGAAGAACCCGAAGTCCTGGAGGTGCCCAGGGAGAATCGGCGACCCCGCCAACACACCCAGCAACTGGACGACGATTCCAAGCCCCGAGCCCCTGTGGCCGCCCCAGTTCACGAACGACCCGGCCAGCGCGGCAACCGGATCGCGCGTGATGTCTCCCCCCGCATCGTAGGCCACGCCGTCGGGCAGGGACTGGCCAATCCGCGCCGCCATCGTCACCTGGGCGTGGATGATCTCGGAGATGCCGATGTCCCAGATCACCGGCACGCCGGTGCCGGGAAATCCGACGCACAGGGGATTGGTCCCGAAGCGGCCCTCGGACCCGCCAAACGGCGCCACCCACGGCGTCGCGTTCGAGGCGATCAGCGCGACCATGCCCTCAGCCACCACCTTCTCCGCGTAGAAGGAGAGCATCCCCGTGTACCAGGTGTTGCTCGCGCCGACCGCGCCGATTCCGGCTCCCCTCGCCTTCTCGACCGCGAGCCGAGTGGCCTCTTCCGCGACCAGATAGCCCACTTTGTCGCCGCCATCGAGCTGCGCCGAGACGGCTGATTCCCGCGTGATTCTGGTCGCGCCGCCGGTGGAGGGCTTGGCCGCCAATCGATCCGCGATGCTCGGAATGCGGGCCAGCCCGGCGTACTCGAGCCCACGCAGTTCGCAGTCCAGCAGATGGCTGGCGACGATGTGGCATTCCTGCGCGGAGTAGCCGAGGGCGCGCAGGCTGTCGTGGGCCAGCTGCTCCGCGCGCTCGAGGGTCACCCTCATGGTGGACACTCGCGCCCGTCAAGACGTCTAGCGACCCAGGCGATGGCTCTTGAAGAACTGCCACATCACCGTGGTCGTGTCGACCTCCTGCCTCGTCCAGGTGTGACCCAGGCCATCGATGCGAATCATGCGGACCTCGGTGCCAGTCGCGCACCCGTCGTAGCGCATCGTGGACAGCGGACCCGGAGGGTCATCCAGGACCGCGTCGCCCTTGCACGAGTTCACCCGGGCCCAACCCGCGAGCGCGTCGGGCACGCTCTCCAGCCACTCCCCGCCTCGGCCGGCTGCGTGTCCGTCGTACGGGTTCTGCGGGTCGGCCAACCCGTGGAAGGTCAGCACGGGGACCGGACGACCGGTGCACGGCCCAGGGAACCGCAGCCCCGACACCGGCGCGATGGCGGCCAGCCGCGAGCCGAGCTGGCACGCCAGCAGTGACGTCATGCGTCCGCCACCGGAGAACCCGGTCGCATACACCCGCGTCTCGTCGGCGCACACACGCGTCGCGAGGTGAGCGAGCACGTCGCTGACGTAGGCGACGTCGTTGGCCCGGTTGTCCTGAACGGGAACATTCCAACGCCCGCCCTCCGCGTCCAGCGTCGCCACGATGAATCGTTCGCCGGCGGCCACCGTCTCGAAGCCGCTGGTTCTGGCCTGGCTGGCCGACGTGCCGCCACTGCCGTGCAGGTCGAGCACCACCGGCAGGCGCAAATGCCCGTCGTAGCCGGGCGGGACGAACAGTCGGTAGACGCGCTGCCGCTGCCCGGACACGAGCTGCTGCGACGACACCCCCGATCCATGAGGCAAGTCACACGACGGTACCCCGGCCACGGCGCTCTGGCCATACGCGGCCGTCGCGCTCAGCACGACCGCGACGGTCGTGGCAATCTGCAGAAATCGCATCGTCCTTCTCCTCCGCCCAGTGAACAGGGGCAACTGATTCTGCACCAGAAGAACCGCAACCCAAATCAAATCAGCCCCTCTACCATGACGGCATGAACGCACGGACGACTCGCAGCGACTATGCCATCCGCCTCGAGCGAGTGCTCACGTGGTTGGCCGATCACTTGGACGATACGCTGGACTTGAGCCGTCTGGCCGACGTGGCCTGCATGTCCCCATATCACTTTCACCGGATCTACCAGGCCACGCAGGGGGAAACCGCCGCGGAAACGGTGCGGCGGCTGCGCTTGCACCGAGCCGCGGTGGAGCTGATTACCGGCGAACTGCCCGTGCCGCGCATCGCGCATCGGGCCGGGTACGGAAGCCAGGAGGCGTTCACCCGAGCGTTCAAGGCGGCCTACGGCGTTCCGCCGGCGCGCTACCGGGCCTCGTTCGTTGCGGTGCCGGCCACACACACAACGGAGGACGCGATGGAAACTGCGGAGCGTGGGATCAGCCGTCAGGCGACGATACAGGAGCTACCGCGAACGACGGTGGCAGCGCTCCCCCACCGGGGGGACTATCAGACGATCCCCGGCACGTTTGGACGGCTGGCGGCGATGGCGGGAGCCCTCGGCTTGTTCGGTCCGGACGCGCGCTCGTTCGGGATCTACTACGACGACCCGTCGGCCACACCCGTGGAGGCGCTGCGATCCGATGCCTGCATCACCGTGCCGGACGATTGGACACCAACCGGCGATCTGCAGCGGCGCGAGATTCAGGGCGGCCGCTATGCGGTGGTGTTGCACGTGGGGCCGTACGCCGAGCTCGGTCGGGCGTACACGTGGCTGTACGGAACGTGGCTGGCGCACAGTGGGGAGGAGGCGGCCGACGCGCCGTGCGTGGAGGCCTATCTGAACGACGCACGCACCGTCCCGCCAGCCGAGCTCAGAACCGAGATCTGGCTACCGCTCCGCTGAACCGGCAGCCTCGACGCCATGAAGACGTTCGAACACGAGTGGATTCTCGACGCGTTTGCGGGACACCGGACATTCTTCACGAAGCGAATGTTCGGTGGGCTTGCCGCGTACCTCTTCGACCGCCAGATGCTGTTGCTCGTCGAGCCGACGACATCCGGTCGCTGGAAGTGGCACGGCGTGCTGGTCTGCACGGACCACGAACATCACGCGTCGATTCAAGCCGACTACCCGGCGTTGAGGCCGCATGACGTGCTCCGCAAGTGGCTGTTCATCGATTCGACGCACGAGGACTTCGAGTCCACCATGGAAGCCGTGGCCAAGCGTGTGGCACGGAACGACGCACGCTTCGGCATCGTCCCCAAGAGCACGAAGCCCCGGAACCGACAGCCCTAGAAACCGGGCCGTCGAGCGCCACTGGATGAAAGCAGCGCTCCGTCACGGTTCGCGTGGGAACCTAGACCAACGAGCATGCGACTCCGCCTCGCTTGGCACGTCCATCCCATAAATGGGTCAGTCCGGATGGCTGGTGGAACACTTCCGATTGCGGCCGGGCGCCGATCCTGATAGAAGTCCCACCGGGAGGATCGATGCCATCACGTACAGGGCGTAGCGCGCTGGCGGCCGGCGCGTCGGCCGTCGTGGCGCTTGCGCTCGCCAGTGGGACGCGCACGGTCACTGCAAAGCAGCAGCAACCGCCACAGCAGACGACCGCCGAGGGCCTTTCCGTCGTCGAGCTTCGGCCGAACTTCTTCCTGCTGGGCGGCGCCGGCGGAAACATCCTGGCGCAGATCGGGCCCGTCGGGGTCATCCTGGTCGACTCGGGCACCACGGAAGCCGCCGATCGGGTGATCGCGGCGATTCGACGTCTCACCCCGCTCCCCATCCGCTACATCATCAACACCGGCATGGATGCGGATCACGTGGGCGGCAACGAGAAGCTCGCCCGGGCCGGCCTGAGCATCCTGGCCGGCGCGCTGGCCGCGGGCGCCGGGCTCGGCGACAGCCTGTTGACGAATGCGGGCGGCGCGAGTGTGCTGGCGCACGAGAACGTGCTGACCAGGATGTCGGCGCCAACCGGGCAGCAGGCGCCCTTTCCCACCGCGCTGTGGCCCACCAAGACGTTCGCGTATCGGGCGTACTCGATGTACCTGAACGGTGAGGGCATTCAGGTGATCCACATGCCCAACGCGCACACCGATGGCGACACGGCGGTGTTCTTCCGCCGCGGAGACGTGATCGCGACCGGCGACCTGATCGACACCACGCGCTTCCCCGTCATCGACGTGGCCCGCGGCGGCACCGTTCAGGGGGAGATCGACGCGCTGAACCGCCTGATGGACCTGAGCATCCACAACCTGCCGCTGCAGTGGACCGAGGATCGAACCCTCCTGGTGCCGGGTCACGGCCACGTCTACGACAAACTGGACCTGCTGGAGTATCGCGACGCCGTCACGGTGGTGCGCGACCGGGTGCAGCAATTGATCGACCAGGGCCGGACGCTGGAGCAGGTGAAGGCGGCGAACCCGACGCTGGGATACCGCAGCCAGTACGGGGCGGAATCGGGCCCATGGACGACGAACATGTTCGTCGAGGTGATCTACAACGAGCTCTCCGCGAAGAAGAACGGGGCCACGCGATGAGTGGGCTGGTAAGGGGAGCGGGGATGACGGACGCAACCGTGCGAAGGAGCCGCCGCGCCGTCACAGCGGCAGTGGCAGTGGTCGTGCTGGCGCTGGGCGGGGCCGTGCAGGCGCAACGAGGCAACCCCCAGCCGCCGGCTCCCGCGAGAACCGCGGCGCCGATCGACCTCACGGGCACGTGGGTGTCGATGGTCACGCAGGACTGGCGCTGGCGCATGGTGCCCCCGCCGAAAGGCGACTACCGGGGCATCACGATGACGCCAGAAGCCTACAAAGTGGCCCAGGCCTGGGACCCGGCGCGGGACGAAGCAACCGGCGAAGAGTGCCGCTCATTTGGAGCGCCCGCCCTGATGAGCGTGCCCGGCCGCGTGCGAATCAGCTGGGAAAACGCCGAGACGTTGAAGGTGGAAACAGACGCTGGGATGCAGACGCGCCTCCTTCGCTTCGGACCACGGCCAGACGGCCGCACGGTGCGGAGCTGGCAGGGCAATTCGGTGGCGGAGTGGCAGATGCCGCGCGGCAACGTCCCGCTGAACCTCCGCCCCGCGGATCGAACTCCCGGCGTGCCGCCTCCGGCCATCGAGAAGGGCGGGTCCTTGAAGGTGGTGACGACGAACCTGCGCCCGGGCTACCTGCGGAAGAACGGCATCCCGTACAGCGAGAACGCCGTGCTGACCGAGAACTGGGAGGTGTTCAAGCGGGAGAACGGCGAGCAGTGGCTGACCATCACCACGTTGATCGAGGATCCCCGGTTCCTCCGGCAACCGCGGCTGATCGCGATCCCGTTCAAGAAGGAGGCGGACGATTCCAAGTGGGATCCGACGCCGTGTTCGGCCCGGTGGTAGGCACGCCATGACACTACAGACGCGTATCCGAACCCTCGCCGCCCTGCTCGCGGCGTTCACCACCCTGTCGGCCCTTCCCGCGTCGGCCCAGGTGGACCTTTCCGGCTACTGGAACAGGGCCGCGAATTCCGACAACGGCTACTCTCGGGAGCCGGTCGACCTCCTGGGGATTCCCGTCAGCGCCGACGGCCGCGCCAAGGCGCTCAGCTACGACATCGCGGCGCTGTCGGCCACCGAACGGCAGTGCCAGATGTACACCCCGTTCTACGCGTTGACCGGTCCCTTCGGCCTCAAGATCTCGAGCGAGCAGGATCCGATCACGCAGAAGCTGGTGGCCTGGAAGATCGACGGCTGGATCGACCGCGACGTGACGACGATCTGGATGGACGGACGCCCGCATCCGTCACCCTACGCGCCCCATACGCATAGCGGCTTCACCACGGGGTGGTGGGAAGGCAATACGCTGACGGCGGTGACGACGCACTTCAAGATGGGCGACATCAAGCGCCACACCAGCTTCAGCAGCGACCGCGCCACCCTGACCTACCGGTTCACCCGATACGGCGATCTGCTGACGGTCACCGGCATCCTCGAAGACCCGGTGTACCTGGCGGAGCCATACGTGCTGACGCATATCTTCCGGCTGGATGCTGGCGGCACCACGTTCCCCCTGACGGCCTGCGAGCCGATCGAGGAGCTGCCGACCCTCCACGAGAACCCTGCGCTGGTGCCGCACTACCTGCCCGGCGAGAACAAGTGGGTCAACGAGCTCACCGAGAACCGCGGCATCCCGTTGGATGCGACGATGGGCGGCCCGGCAACGATGTACCCCGAATACCGCAAGACGCTCAAGGACACGTACAAGATGCCGGCGGCCTGCAAGATCGACTGCGGGGCTCCCCCGCCTCCACCGCCGGCCGCACCGGCCGGCGGCCGGGGCGCGGCGCCGCCGCGGTAACGACCACAATCGGATGCGAGGGAAGAGCCAATGATTCATTGCGGGCGATGGATGCTCATCGGCATGCTGGTGGCGCTGGGCGGCGTTGGCCAGGCATCGGCCCAGGCCGCGTGCGACCGGGCGTGTCTGCGGACGATGCTGGACCAGTATCTGACGGCGGTGGTCAAACACGACCCGGCGGCCGTGCCCTTGGTCGTCGGGTTCCGGCAGACCGAGAACGCGATCAACGTGCCTCCCGGCGGCGGCGTGTGGAAGACCGTGACCGGCCTGGGCAAGATGCAGCGCCGATACGTGGACGCCGTCAGCGGGCAGGCGGGCTTCTACGGTCTGATCGAAGAAGGCGACGGCGTGGCGGTGGCCACCGTCCGGCTGCGGGTGCAGAACCGCAAGATCACCGAGGCGGAGTGGTATCTGGCACGCGCCAACGACCCGGGCCTGAGCGGGCCACGCCAGCCCGGCCGGCCGCCAGCGAATCTGCACAACCCCGACTACCTGATTGCGAACCCTCCGCCCGACCGGGTGGTGCCACGCGCGCAGCGGTTGTCGCGCGACGAGCTCGTGGCGGTCACCAACAGCTACTTCGACGCCATCACGTCGCACGACGGCGCGATTGCGCTGACCCACCCGGGGTGCGGACGGGCCGAGAACGGATCGCCCGCGCCGGCCGGCCGTTTCCTGCCGCGCGCGGCCGGGGCTCCCGCGCCCGCGGCCAACGCGCCCGCCGGCGACTGCGTGTCGGGTCTGGCCAACTTCAACCTCTCGATGGTGGTCGCGCGGCGGATTCCCCTGGTCGACGAGGACGCGCAGATGGTGCTGGGGCTGGCCGTCTTCATCCGCCGCCCCGGTTCGCCGACGCCGCGGAACGTCTTCAGCGAGTGGTTCAACGTGGAGGACGGTCGAATCAAGACCATCTACACCGCGATGTTCTACCCGCCGCCCACGCTGGCCGTGCCGAACTGGCCGCCGTACAACGGCAACTGGCCCCTGCCCGCCTCGGTGGTGCCGGCGCCCGCGCCGTCCACACAGCCGTAGTGGCCAAGGAGGCCCGCGCATGCCACGTTCTGCCCCGATGACCCGTCTGGCGCTCGCCGTCGCGTGCAGTCTGATGGCCGCCACACTCGCGGCCCAACCCCAAGGTGGACGACAAGCCGGGCCGCCCCCCGCGCCGCGCTTTGCCACGCCCACGGCGCGCCCGCCGCTGTTCTTTCGCGAGGCGTGGCGACAGCCGAGCGCGTTCGACGCCACCACCGACTTCGACCCGAGCTTCCCTCTCACGCCCGCGGCCGTGACGAATCCGGACCTCGAGCTGAAGGTCTACGACCCGAACTCCCGGCGGATCCCGGAGTACGCGAAGACGCCGCCGCCCGGCTCGATCCCACGCGACTGGATCGGCGCCTCGTGCGTGATTCTTGCTGGGTACAATCAGAATCCGCCGCCCGATCGCGTGGTGCACGGCGAACCGTCGGACCCGCCCAATCTCTGGACCGGCGTCTGTGGACCAGTGGCCGTCACTCTCCGCCACCGCACGAACAACGTGGACCTTTCGGGGTTGGCGCGTCTCCGGTGGGTCACGCGCGTATCCGGCTTCCATGTGGTGCGTCCGGTCGTGAAGCTGGCCAGCGGCACGTGGCTCGTGGGCGACCACGCAACCGGCGCGGACCGATCCGGCGCCGGCAGCGGCGCATCCACCGATTTCCTCGAGTCGGAGCTGTCGTTCGCCACGGTCCGCTGGCTGCGACTGGACCCCGAGCGCGTCGTGACGCGTGGCACCTGGGTCGAGAAGCCAGACCTGAGCCAGGTGGAAGAGGTCGGTTTCGCCGACATCATCCCGGGCACGGGCCACGGGTGGGGTGGCTTCGTCAACGTGGGTCGAATCGAGGTCTACGGCAAGGCGGTGCCGCGGGTCGCCGCCACTGCCACCTCACCCGGCAACCGGTGACGCGGCGCCGTCGGTCACGGTGATGACGCGCGAGCGGCAGTTGTCCCAGACATCGCAGTCGAGCGGGCCGTGAAAGGTCCTATCTGATGTCTGCCGTCTCAGGCGCCCTCACCCTGCCTGGCAGCAGGAGCGAAAGCGCCGCGGCGACGACGAGCGCGCCCGCATAGACGAACAACGGACGCTGATGGGATGCGGGGCTGGCCGAGTCTCGCAGCAGCACACCGAGCGCCGTGATGCCCGCCACACCGCCGAGGTAGCGCATCGTCGACAGCATGCCGCCGGCCATGCCGGCCTGGTCGCGTCCGACGGTGCTCATCGACGCGGCCTGCGCGGGTGGGGACGTCATGCCAACGCCCATGCCGAGCAGCAACATGCCGGGCATGACATCGAACGGCACCCGCACGGATTCGAAGTCCACGAACCACCACAGACCCGCCAGCGCGATCAGCGACCCCACGAGGCTCTGCGCCCGCGCGCCGATGCGCTCGGCCAGCCGCCCACCCGCCATCGAGCTGAGAATCATGGCCACGGTCAGCGCCAGCAGCGCCTGTCCCATCGTGCGCGCACCCAGGTGGCGCACCCGGTCGAAGAAGACCGGGAGCTGAAAGAGGAGCGGGTACATCGCCATGTTCTGCAGCGCGATGATCGAGCCGCCGCCCCAGAACGCGCCCCGCGTGAGCAGGGAGAAATCGACCACCGGCGACGGCGTGCGCCGTTCCCAGATCGGAAAGACCACGAGCAGCGCGGCGCCGCTGCCGCCCAGCCACCACGCGGCGCTGCCCGACATCCGAAGCGCGACGATGACCAACGTCAGGCCCGCGGCCAGGAGCGCGCTGCCCTGCCAATCGAAGGCGGGTTGATCGGCTGTTGGGCGCGTATACAAGCCGTGCGACCTCAGCACCAGCAGGAGCGAGACGGCAACGACAGGAAGGTTGGCCGCAAACACGGCGCGCCACCCGAAACGCTCGGTCAGCTCGCCTCCAAGGAGCGGGCCGATGGCCGCGGCGAGCCCCATGCACGCACCGAACACGCCGAAGACACGCGCACGCCGACCGGGAGCGGTCTGATTGCGCAGGATCGCCATCGTCGCCGGGACGGTGGCGGCGCCACCGGATGCCATCAGGATGCGCGCCATGCCCAGGGCGTACACGTTTCCGACGAGCAGCCCGAGCACGCCGCCCGCCGCCACGAGCGACAGGCCCACGACCAGCGCGCGGCCGTGGCCGATGAGGTCCCCCAGCTTGCCGCCGGGGCTCTGGAGCGCGATGCTCGTGACGAGGTAGCTGGAGACGAGCCACTGGGCCAGTTGCGACGCCTCGGCGCCGACGTCGCGGCCGATGCTGGGCAGCGCGACGGCGATCATCGTGCTTCCCAACGGGGCCAGCGACGCCGCGAGCAGCATGCCCGCCAGCGCCGATGGCGGCAGGCCTTCTTCGGGTCGATCGAGCGCGGGCACGCTCACCGGTTACGTGTCATCGCCCGGCACTGCAGGAGGAACAGCGAGCCGCCGGCGAACGCCCACTCGAGGTCCAGCCCTTTGCCGAAGAAAGACTCGCACCGCACGGCCAGGTCGTGCAGGCGGGCCAGCATCCCGTCGCTCAGGCAGAAGGCCGCGACCAGCTCGTCGGCGACTGGCTCTTCAACCGTGCCACCGTCCGGCGCGCTGCGCAGGGCGATGTCTTTGTCGCCGGCCGTGCGCCTCGACACGCGTCCCTGCCCGTCCAGCACGTAGTTGTCCGGCACGACGAGCCCCGCGACGACCGATTCGCCGAGGCCCCAGGACGCCTCGATGATGCGCTCGTCGGCACCGTTGAGAGGATTCTTCGTGAACATGACGCCTGCGCAGTCCGGCTCGATCATGCGCTGCACGACGACGCCGACGCGCGGCGCCTCGTCCAGGCCCAGCGTACGCCTGTAGGCGCGGGCCGATTCGGTGTGCGCCGACTCCCGCACCTTGAGCACGGCGTCGACCACGTGGTGCTGGTGGCGCACGTTGAGGACCGTCACGTGCTGGCCGGCGAAGCTCGCGCCGTCCGAGTCCTCGCCGATCGCCGAGGAGCGCACGGCGCACGGCCCTGCCAGCGCGACGAACTCGGCCCGCAGGTGCGCCACCGCCTCCGCGTGACCGTCGAACACGGCGTCCACGTGCGTCGTGCCAAGCGCGAACCCGGGTGGCACCGGGAGCCCCGCGCGCAGCGACCGCGCCAGGGACGCGGACTTCCCGCCGAAATACGTGTCGTCGAGCGCGTCGACGAGCGGCGAGGGCCTCATCGTCAGGCCCCGACGAGCTCGACCATGCCGGTGTCGCCGTTCACCCGCACGCGGGCGCCATCCGCGAACATCGTGGTCGCTTCGCGGGTGCCGACCACGGCCGGGATGCCGTACTCGCGCGCGACGATCGCCGCGTGCGACAGCTGGCCCCCGCGATCGGTGACGATGGCGCCCAGCAGCGGCAGCACCACGTTGAAGGACGGACCGGTGGTGCGGGTAACGAGCACGTCGCCCTGCTGCAGGCGGTTGAAGTCCTGCGGCCCGGCCACGATCCTGGCCGGGCCCTCATAGACGCCCGGATGCACCGGAAGGCCCGCCACGCTCCTGGGCGGGGCCTTCTGCGTCGAGACGTTGAAGATCTCGTGGATGACCGTATTGACCACCCGCGCATTGGCCTGCGCCTTCTTCGGCAGCCATTCGACCGGTGGTGGCCCCTTCGGCTCCGGTCCCAGCAACGCCGGCGCGTCGGCCACCGTCTTGGTGTCGCGCCATGCCTGGCGTTGGCGCAACTCCTCGACGTCCGGCTGCTTTCCGCCCGTGAGCAGGCTGATGATCTCCTCGTGGCTGGCGTTGATGGCCAGCCCGGCATCGGGCAGGAGGCCCCGGTCCACGAGACGCCTGCCCGCTTCGAGCAGGGCGCGCCGCGCGAGGCCAGATGCCCAGCAGTCGTTGTACATCCCGCGTTCGTCGCGCAGACGATGGATGAAGCGGGCCTCTTCGAGCCACTGATCGAACTCGGCGTGGTGCGCTGCAGGCACCTTCGCGCGCAGGGCGTCGCGGCGCGTCGCGAAATCGGCCTGTCGATTCGCCTTGTCCGCCGCGCCGAAGATGGTGCCGACCAGCATGTCGGGCATCTCCAGCGCGTATTTGTCGGCGAGGTCGTAGCCGGAGACCAGACGGTACGCCACTTCGTCGAGATACACCTGCAACGGCTCGCCGACGCCAGGCGTCGAGCGCAAATCGTCGAGGACTTGCTGGGCCGGGCGCCCGCGGACGCTATCCGCGGTGATGCCGCTGGCGGCGAGCGCGGCCCGCAGGCGTTCGAGCGACGAGGCGCCGATGCCGCGCGAGATGGGCGCCGCTCCCTTGAGCACGCCAAGCACCTCGCCCGACGGCAGACCTGTCCAGCGCTGTACTTCCGCCACGAAATGGCCCACGGGAAAAGCCGCCGGAATCGTGAACACGTGGTGGCGGTAGATCATCTCGATCACGTTGGCCTTGACGTCCTCGAGGTACGCGAGGAACTCGGCGTCGCCGAGCGTCGCGATGGCCGTTCTCTGGATCTTGAGGTTCCTCGCGATCGAATCGGGCTTGACCTCCTCGTCCCAGCGGCGCAGATCCTCCCGCCACAGCCGCTTCGCGATCACGTCGGGGGCTGCTGCCACACGCCGCCGGATCTCCGGATGGAGTCGCGTAAGCAGCATGAAGATCAGGCGAGGCGGCGGTCCCGACGCGTTCTCCGGCGCGCCCACCGGCATGAACTTCGAGTAGCAGAAGTCGTTGACGAACTGCATCCGCAGCGTGTCGAGGAGGAGGCCATACCGCTTGGTGCCCTCCCCGAAGCCACGACCCAGTGGTTCCGCCACCAGCGCGCTCATGTACCGGGTGGCCGGCCGGCCGAAGTGCGTCTGCTCCAGCTCCCAGGACCCTGGCCCAGGAACCGTGAACTCAATCTGCGACGGTGACATGACCGACATTCTCCCAGACCTGGTCTCGCCCAACAAACATGAGCCAGGCTGGCGACGCTCGCCCGCGTCGTCCGTCAGTCCGCTCGCAACGCGAGCATCGGGTCCACCGATGTGGCTCGCCGTGCGGGCACGAATGACGACAGCAGCACCGTCACGATCACGAATGCCGACACCATCACGAAGGTCGCAACGTCGAAGGCACCCACGCCGTACAGCTGACTCTGAAGAAGCGAGGTAAGGACCAACGCCCCCAGCAAGCCCAACCCGGTCCCTGCAACGGCCAGCACGAGCCCCCGCCGAAGCACCAAACCCATGATGTCAACCGTGGTGGCACCGAGCGCTCGCCGCACGCCCAATTCGTTCACCCGTTGCTCCACGGAAAACGACATCAGGCCGTACACGCCGATGCCGGCGAGGGTCAAGGCCACGCTGGCAAACGCCACGAACAGGACCGCGTTGAACCGGCGTTGGCGAGTCCAGTCATCGACGAGATCCGTCATCGTCCTGGTGGCCCACGTGGCCTGGCGCGCGTCGACAGACCACATGGCCCGCTGGACCGGCACCACGAGCGCGGCAGGATCCCCCGCTGTGGCGATGACGAACGTGAGACCGTTCGAAGAGGATTGCGAGAGCGGCAGATAGATCTCCGGCCGTGGTTCCGATTCGAGCCCCTGGCGACGGACATCACCAAGGACCCCGACGATTTCCGTGGCCGTCTCGCCGTTTCGGCGCAGCGTGATGCGCCGGCCTAGAGGGCTCTCTGTGGGGAAGTGGCGCCGAACGAATGCCTCGTTGACAAGGGCAACGAGTGGAGACTGCGCCCCATCCGCTTCCGAGAACGGGCGACCGACGCGGACAGGGACACCCATCGCGCGGGCGTATTCGCCGTCGATGACTGTCAGTGCTCCCAGCAACTCCTCGCCTTCTCGTGGGGCAGGTCGGTTCTCGATCGTGAAGGGAACGACCACACGCCGAGACAGGATCGAGTTGTCGTCGGCGAGAGGAAGGTCGGTTGTCAAACCCACGGCGACCACGCCCGGCAGCCTTCCAATGGCCTCGACGCTCCGATCGAAAAAGCTCAGCTGGGCCTCGTGTGCCTCGTTGTAGGCCCACACCTGCGCGGCCAACCGACCCTTGGGGTCGAACCCCAAGTCGTTGCCCATCAATCGCTCCAAGCTGCGGACGAGAAGGCCGGCGCCCACCATGAGTACCAGGGCCAACGCGATCTCGACAACCACCAGGCGGTCCCGCAAGGCGCTGCTGCCGGCACCGCGCGTCGTGCCTCGGGGACCTGAGGAGAGAGCGGCCTGCGGATCGGTTTTCGACGCCCGCCACGCGGGTGCGATGCCGGCAACGAGAGCGCTGCCCAGGGCCGTGACCATCGCAAAGACCAACACCGCGCCGTCGACACGCACATCGTCGATGCGCGGCAGATTGTCCGGTCCGAGGGCCTGGATGCCGCTCACACCGAGGTACGCCACGCCGATGCCCATCGCCCCGCCGACCCCCGCGAGAAGCAGGCTTTCCACCGTGACGAGGCGAAGGATCCGGTGGGCACTGGCACCGAGCGCGGCTCGTACCGCAAACTCCCGAGACCGGGCGGCGCTTCGAGCGAGCTGCAGGCCCGCCACGTTCGCCGCGGCGATCGCCAGCACCACACCCACGGCGCCAAGGAGTAGGAGCAGAGCGGATTCGACGTCACCGAGGAGATGCTGGCGCAGGGGGATGAGACGCAGCCCCATGTTGCCGTTCGTCTCCGGATGGCGCTCCGCGAGATCCGCGGCCACACGATCGAGCTCGGCCTGAGCCTGCACGATGGTCGTGCCCGTCTTGATCCGGGCAATGCCGTCCATGCCCGGCCGTGCGCGAAAGCGGTCGTCCCCAGGCTGAGGAGGCCTGGGACTCCAGACCTCGGCGGCCGAGGGGAATTTGAAGTCCCGCGCCAACACCCCCACAACGGTGTGCGGGATGTCGTCCAACACGAGGCGGCGGCCGACGATCCGCGCGTCGCCCCCGAAACGGTTCTGCCAAGCCGCGTGGCTCAAGAGGACGACGAAGTGTCCTCCTTGCACGAACTCCTCAGGCAGGAACGTGCGGCCAAGCTGGGCGTGACCACCGATGGCCTCGAAGAACCCCTCGGACACCAGCCACGTGCGAAGGCTGAGCGCTCTCCCCTCCTCCACCAGACGAAGGCCGTGAAGTCCCTCAGCTCCGGCCACCGCGGACAGGGTCCGCGTGGCCGTCGCCACGTCCCGAAGGTTGGCGGCCGACACCCCCTCCGCCAGCGTGCCGTCTCGCGTGTTGATCTGACGGACCACGACCACGTCGCGAGCGTTGTCGTACGGCAGCCCTCTCAAAAGCACGGCCTGCACCGCGCTGAACATGGCCGTCGTAGCGCCGACGCCGAGCGCGAGTGTCAGCACGGCGATGCTCGTGTAGCCAGGCGAGCGAAGGAGCGCACCTGCCGCATGGCGGAGGTCTCGACCCAGGCCGCGTAATGAAGTGGTCATCAGTCACCTTTGACAATCAAAGGTGATGCCAGCGTTGCTGGGCCTGCCGGCCAGAAATACTGGGGAATTGAGCCCTCTCCCAGTCGGGCGAGAGCTGGTGTGTTCGTTCGTGGGATGGCACCGTCCGATGGTGACGACGAAGGCGCCCACGAGGGCGCCTTCGTTTGCGATGCCGGTGCGGGGCTACTTCGCCAGCGGCCCCGGGCGCATCTGGAACTTCATCACCTTGCTCGTCGTTCCTCGGCCGGTCTCCATATGGAACGGCGTGCGCGTCGAGATGGTGGTCCATACGCCCCGACCCTTCCATCCGGCGTTGGGGTCGTCGATGCGGCCGTCCATCCACTTCGTGAAGAAGCCCATCGGATACGGCACGCGCAACGACAGCAGCTTGCCGTCCTTCAGGGCCAGGAGCGCCTCGGCCGCGTTGCCGGTGTTGATGGGGGTGTTGTTGCCAAGGCCGAGCGTGTCGAACTGATCGACCCACGTGTAGTAGCTGGCCTCGGCGCTACCGGAATCGGTGACGCCCTTCATCTGCGGTACCGGCTCGGTGTAGAACGTCCAGCCCTCTGGACAATGCTGGCCGGTGGCCGTCGGACCGCTCAGCGGCCCCTTGCACTTGCGCCGATCGAAGCTGCCGAGGTGCCCGCTGGCCATGGCCGCCCAGTACACGCCGTTGCGATCGACGTCGCCGCCGCGAGGCGAATAGCCCTTGTCGGTCGGCGGCTGATAGATCTCGGTGATCGCCGTCTCCGGCGGGTTCGTGCCGGGCGAAAGCCGGATGACGGCGCCCGGGTAGCCGAGCTGTGTGCCCCAGATCGAGCCGTCTGGCGCCGGCGCCACGGCGTAGAGCGCGCCGCCGATGCGTTGATCCTTGGTGGGATCGAGCGGCTGGTTTGGCTCCACGTACGCATCGCGCTTGCCGTTGCCGTTGGCGTCCCTGATCAGCGCCGTCCAGCCCTGCGACTTCATCTCGTCACCGGTCTCGTCGAACATCTTCGTGTTCAGCCAGCCGATGACCTGCCCGCCGCCGCTCGTCCACAACGTGTGGTTGGCGTCCTCGGCGAACATCAAGTGGTGCGTGCCGAAGCAGGTGCCGATGTGCGTCAGCTTCTTGGTCGCCGTGTCGTACACCGCGAGGTGGCGGCCGGCGTTCTCCACCGGGAAGAGCTTGGCCGACGGGTGGCTCGAACCCGCCTTGCACTCGGAGGGGTTGGCCCCAGGCCGGACGGCCGACGTCAACCACACCCGGCCTTTGTGGTCGAGCATCGGGTTGTGCACGTTGTTCTTGCTGGTCCAGATCGGCTCGTCGGCCCAGTAGGGCGAGGGCTCCGGCATCGCCGCGCTGGTCGGCGGCGTGTTCGGGTCGCGGACCGTCAACGGGATTCGACTCGCGGTGTGCGTCACCGGGTTCAGCACCGGCGTGTAGTCGGCGCTCAGTTCCAGCGCACCGTAGACGGGGCCGTTCGCGTTGACCCGCGGGTTCCTCCGGTCGGTCGAGACGACATCATGTAGATAGGCCTTGGGGTCGGCCCAATCCCACTGCGTGATGACGACGTTCCGCTCGAGGCCCTGTGGCCGCTGCGGGGCCGGCGGCAGATCGCCGGCCGTCACCCGATCGGTCCAGTCGGCGAACATCTTCAAGACGCGGCTGCGGCCAAAGTTGTTGAGCCCGGCATTCATCTGCGCGCCCGCCTGCCCCGACTTCACGCGCCGATCCCACGCCGCAACGGAGTCGGGGAACGGACCGAGGGCCGTCGGGATCTCCCGTGTGCCCTTGGTCCCCAGCGCGTGGCACGCGGTGCAACCGCCCGATTTCACCCGTTGAATCCAGTCGCCCTGGGTCTTGATGTTCGGCGAGATGCCGTTGCCGCTGTCGCCGGTGCCGGGGAACTCGCTCTTGGCGGGGATCTCCATCAACGACAGCCAGTGCGCGGCCGGGTAGTACTGCGCGGCCGCGGCCGGGGAGCTCGCCGGCACCGCCTTCAGATCGAGGGTCTTGCCCGGGGCGGTCTGGGTCTTCGGTGAATCCACCAGCCCATAGCCACGAACCCAGACGCTGTAGTTGGCCTTCGGCAGATCAGGCACCAGATATCGTCCACGGTCGTCGGTGACGACGATCTTCGCGAACGGCGTGGGCAGATCCGTTGTCTGGGCGATGACCCACACGCCCGCCTCCGGTCCTGACGGCCCGGTGACCGTTCCGGCAAGGTCGTCGCCATCGATCGCGATGCCCGCTCCCGTGGTCTGGGCTGCGCGCGTGCCGCTCACGACGCCGACGCAGATGGCGATTCCGACGGCGACTCCGATGGTCAATAGTGTCTTGTGCATGGTCTTCTCGCTTCCATCTGGTTATCCGACCCGATCTGCCTATCCGCGTGTGCGCCTGGGCGCAGCCTCGCTAGCGCTCACATCAACAGTGGCCAGAGAATAGCGCAGGTGACCTTGACGGGAAAGGGCGCGGCGCGCAGTATTCGGGGGGCTTCGCGGCAGGTACAGCAGGTAATAAGGAGGGGGCTTTGGTCGGCGGGCGACTCGAATTCAGTGCGTTTGCAGTGGTGGTGGGCGCCGGGATTCTCTGCGCGGCCCTGTGGGCGCCAGGGCGCCTTTTGGCCCAGCGGGGCGGCATGTTCCTGGGATCGGCCGACGATCCCGCCATTCAGTACTCCACCGCGCCGCTGAGCAACGCGGTCGACGAGCTCAACCGTAGGCTTCTGGACGGGTCGGCCAGGCTGACCTTCGAGGGCCGCAGCGGCTATCTGCGGTCGGCGATCGACGCGCTGCAACTGCCCGTCGATTCACAACTGCTCCTCTACTCCAAGGGGAGCCTGCAAGGGCGCCTGGTCAGCTCCTCGAGTCCGAGGGCGCTCTTCTTCAACGACCGCGTCGCGCTGGGCTGGGTGCGCGACGGCGACCTTCTGGAAGTCGCGGCGCACGACGCGCGCGCGGGCGTCGTGTTCTATTCACTGGAACAGCGGCCCGCGGAACGCCCCGTGTTCAAGCGCGAGTTTCGCTGTCTCGGTTGTCACATGACGGGCGAGACGTCGGGGATTCCGGGCCTCTTGATGTTCAGCTCCACGACCGACGCCGCCAACAACCGCGACATGCGGATCCTGACGATGGACCACCGCAGCCCGTATGCGGATCGATTCGGTGGCTGGTTCGTCACGGGCACCAGCGGCGCGGCGGGACATCTGGGCAATCAGGTGCCAGCCCTCGCGGGACGCCGCGCGGGAGAGATGGCATCGGTCGCGGGGCTCTTCGACGCGGACGGATTCATTGGCGCGACCAGCGACATCGCGGCGCTGCTAACGTTTTCGCACCAGACGCAGATGATCAACCTGCTGACCCGTGCGTCGTGGGAGGCACGAGCCGCCGATCCGGCGTTGCATCCGGGCGGCTCGGGCCAGACGCAGCTCGTCGAGACGCTGATGAGTGGCGTGGCCGACGAGGTGGTGGACTACATGCTGTTCGTGGACGAGGCGCCGCTGCCCTCAGCGCTCCGCGGTCGGTCCGGCTTTACCGAGCGGATGTCCGCGAACGGGCCACGCGACCGCAAAGGACGATCGCTCTACGAGCTGGATCTGACGCGGCGTCTGATGAAGTACCCGTGCAGCTTTCTGATCTACTCGCCCGCCTTCGACGCGTTGCCCCCGCTGGCGAAAGCGCCAATCTACAGACGCCTGTGGCAGGTGCTCTCGGATCAGGCGCGTGAGCCCCGCTATCGTTCGTTGTCGCCGGTGGACCGCCAGGCGATCATCGAGATCCTGGCCGACACGAAGTCCGACCTTCCCGCATACTTCACCGCCGCAGTGAACTAGCCGCGCTACTTCTTCAGAAGCGCCGACCAGTTCACCAGGACATCGAGAGGCTGCGCCTGGCCCTTGCCGGCGTTTGCCAGCAGGAGGAAACGCTTGCTATCGGGCGCCACTTGCCAGCGATGGCTATCAGCGGTGTAGCCAGGTTGAATGGGCGCCTCGAAGAGCGCCTTCGGCGCGCCAGTCGAGAACGTCGGCTGCACGCTGACCGGCACGACCATCAGCGTCTGGCCGGAAAAGTAGAACAACTCCTTGCCGTCGCGGCTCCAGCGGGGCTCCGCCCCGCCGCCGTTCGAGACCATCCATTTCCCATCCGATGCGTCTGGAAACGGCTGGACGTAGATCTCCCACGTGCCGGACTGGTCGGAGCCGTATGCGACGAATCGGCCGTCCGGGGAGAACTGCGCCTGTTGCTCCAACGCCAGCGTGACGAGGTACGGCACGGCCTTGCGCTCCGTCCCATCCTCCATGGGAACGGCCCACAGGTCGTTGCCGATCGTGCTGTCGGGCCGCGGGGTCGAGTAGATGACCCAGCGCCCGTCGCGCGACCAGTCGTTGACCCACGCGTGGCCGTCGTGGGCGAAGAACGGAACCTCCTCTCCAGTGCCATCGGCCGCTCTCTGGTACAGGCGATTCACGCCGTCTCGTTGCGAGGTGAAGGCCACCCTGGCCCCGTCGGCGGACCACACCGGCGTCGAGGAGGCGTTGAAGGTGAGCCGCTGACGTGCGCCGCTGACCAGGTCTCGCAGCCAGATGGCGTTCCCCTGCCCCCGCCCCCCCGGACCGGTGCCGCCCTCGGTCACGGCCAGCCTCCTGCCATCAGGGGACAACGCGACTGCGTCGATGAGGCCCGCCTGGCCAACCTGGCCGAACGACGCGCCGGTGCGGTCGAACCATGTGGGGATCGTAGTCGGGCGGCTGCCCGCGCCACTTGTGGCCAGCACTCCCCTGTCCGACGCGGAAACAGAAATCGCCCCGGCGACCAGGGTGATGGCCGCACCGGTCACGCCCCTCGTGTTCGGATCGAACGGCTGCGCCACCAACCCCGAGGCGCCGATTCCGAGTAGATACGAACTCCCGCCGCTCACCCCCGGGACAAACGCTCTTTGCGAGCCATCGACGATTCGCTTCGGCACGCCACCATCCAGGCTGCCGAGATACGTGGCCGCTTCACCCCCAGGCGTCGAGCGCGTGAAAAGAAACTGACGTCCATCTGGCAGGAACACTGGCCAGGCATCCTGTTCGCCTCGAGACTTCTCGACCGTCGTCACCGCCACGGCAGTGCGATCGCCCACGGACAGACGCGAGATTCCGTTTCCGGCGCCGAAGCCGCCAAGCAGGATCGTCCCGTCAGGACTCCAGCTTCCGCCGACCCAACGGCAATCGCACAGGCGTCGCGACGTGCCGGAGGCGACGTCGAAGACCTGCCCGCCGGCGGCTGAACCACGGGCCAGTTGCCGGCTGTCAGGAGACCAGAAGAGCGACTCGCGTTGAGGGGCCGCGGTGGCCGAGCTCGGAACCTCGCGGAGCTCGCCGGTGGTAAGCGTACGCAGCAACAAGGTCTGCGGGCCGTCCTTGCCCGCACCGTAGTACGCCAGCAGCAGGCCGTCCGGGGATACGGCAAACGCCGTCGCGGTCCGGTTGTAGGCGTCAGGGCTCCGCTCGATCTGGAACCGAACCATCGGCGGATCCGCCACGACGACAGGTGTCGGCTGGAGCCAGGCCGCCGCAGCAACCGCGGCCGCCACGCCAGCCGCGGCCGATCCGCCGACGGTGAACCACCGGCGCGACCCCGCCATGGTGGTCGTGCCAGCCTGAACGTCGGCCGCCTGCACCAGGCCCATCGCGTCGCCGATGTCACGCAATCGCTTCTTGGGATCCTTCTCCAGGCAGCGGATCAACAGATGTCGAACGCGCGGCGTCACCGCGGCCAGGTCCGGCTCCTTCGTCAGGACCGCGGCCAGCACGTGGGAGACCGTCTCGCCCTCGAACATCTGCCGGCCGGCCAGCATCTCCCACAACACCACACCAAAGGCCCAGATGTCGGCGCGTTTGTCGACCGCCTTGCCGCTGGCCTGCTCGGGCGCCATATACGCGGCGGTGCCCAGAATCATGCCCACCTGCGTCATCGCCGGCGACGTGATGGTCGGGGCCTGCGAGTGGGCCTGCCCCGCCGAAGCCCGAAGCGCGGAGGTGGGTTCCATCGCCTTCGCCAGCCCAAAGTCCAGCACCTTCACGGCGCCGTCGGATCGCACCTTGATGTTGGCGGGCTTCAGATCGCGGTGAACGATGCCTTGCTCATGTGCCGCGTCGAGCGCTTCGGCAATCTGCCTTGCCACTGTAAGGGCTTCATCGAGCGGAAGGGGCCCCTCGGCGATGCGATCGCCAAGCGTCGGCCCTTCGACGAACTCCATGACGAGGGCTTTCACGCCGTCGGCTTCTTCCAGCCCGTAGATCTGCGCGATGTTCGGATGGTTCAGCGAAGCCAGGGTCCTGGCTTCGCGGTCGAAGCGGGCCAGACGCTCGGCATCCCGCGCGACAGCGATAGGCAGCACTTTGATCGCGACGCTCCGACCGAGCCTGGTGTCGGTGGCGCGATAAACCTCCCCCATCCCGCCCACGCCGATCTGGGCTTCGACCTCATAGGGACCAACACGCGTACCGGGAATCAACACGAATGGCCGAGCCGCCGCGATTATAGAAGATTGCGCCGACGTGCCCGCCTATTTCACGCCCTCACGGCACCGACCGGCCGGCCGGCCGGCGCCGCGGGTCAGCGCGCACGGGCTACTGCAAGCCGCCGCGATCACAACGCAGCCGCATGACGGGCGCGTAGTAGGTGTCGGCCACCTGGCCGCTGGTGCAGGATGCCTTGAGTCGCAGGCGGTCGGCCGGCCCCGCGGGATTGACGCCACCCACCAGGTCGAAGGTCTCGTAGATCGCGCAGCCTTCGCCCGGGTCGGCCGGATCGCACGCGTGCGTGTTGGCCCAGTTCACGCACACATCCTTCACGGTGGTCAGCGAGAAACTCTGCGCCTTGAACGGACCCCAGATGGGGTTGCTCAGCGGGTTCTGCACCAGCGCGGGGCCGGGGCCCGTGACCTGCAGCTGCGTCAGGTTGTCCGCGCAAGACGCCTGCGCGTACCAGTTGAGGCTGAGCGCCGATTTCAGCGCGTTGTCGCTGTCGGTGACCTTCCAGGTCCACGCATCAGGCGACCCGTCCTTGGATTCCGGCCTGAGGTGGACGGTGACTTCGGGCTGCCGTCCGCTGGGTAGCGTCTGCTTCAAGAACGCATAGCCCTGGGGATCTCCGGGGGACTTCAGGCCGAGGTTGCCGGCGGTCGGTGAGGCAACCGTGCCCGTCTGGGCGTACGCGTCCGTCAACGGCGTGATCACGGTCAAGGCGGCCGCGGCCGCGAGCACGGTGGCGATGCTGGTGTGGCGTGTCATGACTCCTCCTCGTTGGTCGGCACCCGCCGGTGCTCGGCGGCTGCATCCATGAACGACGAGAAGTGTGCGTTTCCCTCACACGGTCGAGGGGCGGGCGGAGCGACGCGTGAACGCGCGTGCCAGAGCCACGACACCCGAGACGACCAGAACAGCCAGCGCCACTGAGATCAGCGTGCGTTGCACGGTGCCGCGCGGCGAGCGGGGCGTGAAGGGCACGTGCCCGCCGTCCCCCAGCAGGGCCACACCGGCCCAGGCCGCTGGCGGCAGGCCGGCAGCGATCGCGTCGAGCCGAGCCTGGCGCAGTGCGGCCCCCACCGACGCACCGCGGCCCAGCGCGCGATAGAAATAGTCCATCATGGCCGCCGCGTCGTCGTCGCGCAGCGGCCACCGCGTCGCCACGACCCCGATGGCGCCGCCGGCGAAGAACGCGCGCGCCAGGCTGAGCGGGCCTTCGCCCTGCAGCACCGAGCCCTCGGCGGATTCGCACGCCGACAACACGATGAGGCGGCGGTCCAGATCCAGCGCGGCGATCTCGCGCGGCTGCAGCCAGCCGTCTTCACGGTCGGCGCCCGGAGCCAGGAAGACGGCGGCGCGGTCGGGGAACGCCGCGTCGGCCCGGGCGTGGGCGGCGAAGTGCACGACGCCGTACGTCGCCAGCGCCACGTTCTTCAGCGCATGTTCCGAGGCGCGCAGCCCCTCGAGGACGTGCCCGTCCTCGAGTGCCAGCGTACGCGCAATCCCCAGCGCCTCCCGTCTGGCCCCGGGCAGGGGTGCGAAACGCGAGGTGCCATCGAGGCTGCCGCCCGCCACGTCGGGATCGGCCAGCACCAGGACGTTTTCCTGGGCAAGCGGACGGCGGCCCCCTCGGAGCCGGATCCACAGCGTGGCCGACGGCACGACGCTGATCTCGAAACGCTCGCCCAGCGCCGGGCCCGTCTCCGTCTCGAGCAGCTCGATCGGTGTCCGGTGGAGAGGCCCATCGGACACCACGACGAGGCTCTTGATGTGTGGCGGCAGCGTCGCGACTGCCGTTCCGAACAGCGCGTTGCCGAGACGCCTGGCGGCCGATGCCCACGTCGCGCGTGGCGTCTCGCGCGACTGCACGAGCCCGGTGAGCGCGTCGAGTTGGCTGTGCAAATCGCCCAGGCCATTCAGTGGATGCACGGCGGCCGTCTGGCGTGTCAGCGCCACCACCCATGTCCCGCCGCCGAACTCGCCATACAGGTCTGTCCAGGGCGCGATGGAGAACCACATCAGGGCTTCGTCGTCGCGCAAGGCCGCCTGCACGGCGTCCAGCGACGCGAAGTCCACGGCCGATGCGGCCGGGGTTCTGCCGTCGTCCAGATCATCGCGTTCCAGTTCCAGGAGACGCAGGCCGTCCAGCAGCGCCCGGCGCTCGCCGGCGTCCAGCGTCGGGCCGAGCAACTTGCGCTGTGTGTCGGCGATCCTGCCGGCGATCGCGTCTCGCGCGCGTGTGCTCGATGGGTCGGGCGCACCAGGACCCGCGGCGTTCGCGACGCCCACCGAGGCGAGACGGTCCAGCAGGACCCGCGACCGCATGCGCTCACCCACCTCGAAGGCCTGCGCAAGGCGCGACGGCTTCAACTGCAGGAGACGCCCGGTCAGCCAGTAGTAGTCGCGTCCCCAGTTGCCGAACAGCGTGGCGCGTCCGGCTTCTCCCGCCTCCTGCGCGCGCAGCCGCTCGATCGCGTCGAGCGCCTCGAGCGACTGAGCCATCGCCTGGTTCTCCGGCAAGGCCCGCCAGACGAGGCGCAGCCGAGCCTGCCAGGCATAGGCCAGGAGCCGTCCTCCAGGATTGGCCGCAACGAGGTCCACGGCCTCGCGACTCAATCGGTCCGCCTGGTCTGGACGCCGCGTGGACTCGAGCAGGGCCAGCGACCACAAACAGTTGGCGCGCACGCTCGGATAGCGCAGATCGGCCTCGAGCGCGAGGCACCGCTGCAGGTGCGCTTCCGACCGACGGGGATCGGCGCTCCGCGTCAAGTCACCAAGTGTCTGGTGCGCCTGTGCCTCGATGGCGACGGCTTGCAGTTGTTCCGCCTCGGCCAGGACGGATTCCGCCTGCGACACGAGACGGCCCGCGTCGCCTGGCAGCGGGCGCCCCTCGCTCCTGGTGAGGCGGACATTCAGGAGGTTGAAGGCCACCGCGGCCGCATCGACCGGCGATCCGTCTTCCGCCCTGAGGGCTCGATGTCCTTCGAGTGCGTCGATGGCCTCGTCGAACAGGCCAAGCGAGAACCGGGCGCTGGCCAGGTCGAACAGGATCGTGCGACGAAGGCCGATCGGAGCGGCCGAGGCCAATTGAGCGGCACGCACCAGCACCCGGTGGGCCCGCCCGATATCCCCGCCGGTCTCCATCGCTTCTTCCGCTTGGATGACCGACGCGCGGGCGATCGTCAGCGGCTCGCCCGACGCTTCGGCCGCGGCCACGGCCAGCTCGACCTGACGCCGTGCGGCGTCGAACAGGCCGCGCAGGCGGTACAGATTGCGCAGGTTCTGCCGGGCCACCACTTCGCCCGCGGCCTCTCGCGAACGGACGAACCCCTGCGCCGCCGTCTCATAGAGCGACACGCCCACCGCTTCGTTCTCTCCGACGGTCGCGTGGGCGAGAACCAGCGTGGGCCACGGCTTGGCCGGTTCGCCGGCGCCAAGCCCGCGCAGCCGCTTGCGTGCCTCGTCCAGCGCGCCGCGCTGCCGCCCCACGCGGTTCAGGCAAAGAAGGTCGTCGTAGGTCCACGTCGTGCCCGGGGGCCGCGCGCAGGTATCGAACGACGGCGGCACTGCCGCCTGCTGCGCTGGGGCCTGCTGGGCCGCCAGCACCGGTAGAGCAGGCGCGGAGGCGCACGCGGCAAGGACCACCGCTCGAAGGCAACCCGCAGCTCGACTGTCCCTCGGCACGACGGGCAGGTGCGGTCGTGCCTAGTTGCCAGGCGTGGGATTCGTGTTCGACGTGAGCACCCAGCCCGCGCAGTATTCCTGGCTACCACCCGCCAAACCGCCGGGTCCGCACGGTGGATTCATGGGGCTGACGAACGAACCTGGCCCCACCTGCTCGAAGGTGGCGACAGGCACGCTGCCATCGCCCACGATCGACGAGATCCGGACGACCGCGCGGTACTGGCGCAGCCCGGCGCTCGGCGGTGCCGGCAGCTTTGCACGCACGGGCTCGCCGCGGCGAAGCACGCCCTCGGTCGACGCCACCACCCGGTCGGCATCGTCCCTGAACTCGATCATCACCCTCGAGGACGCGCGGAGCGCCCCGACCTCGGCCACCGTGAGAAACGGCGAGCCATGGAACGAGTGAAGTCCCGTCCTCATCACACGGGTCAGCGTCTGGGAGGTCTCGATCTGCGCGTGGCCCACCGACGATAAGACGGCCGCGACCGAGACGAACGCAACGAGCCGAGAGAACCGACTGTTCATGACGTCACCTGCTCCTTTTCGTTCTCAGTCCACCTGCACGCTGAAGGTCGGCGACACGATGGCCGCCGTCCCGGGGACGCGTCCCTCGACCTGCCAGAGGATTCGTCCTCCGGGCGCCACGCGGCGCAACGCGTCCGCGCCAATCGTCATCCGCGGTTCCCTCAGCTCGTCCACTTCTTCCAGCAGTTCCAGATCCGCCGTCAGCACGCGAACGCGGTATCGAGCGCCCTCGAGCCCCGTCCAGCGAAGCACCGGCTCCGTCCGGCGCAACACCGCGCCGCTGGGCAGCTCGGACGCGATCGTCCGGCTCTCGGCTCCTCGATAGACCGGCGGCGCACTCCCCGGCCCCAGCAGCCGCCAGCCAAGGCCCACCGCCAACACCACGGCAGCGGCAACCGGCAGCCACGTCCACACCGCGCGTCGAACTACTCCGGCCACCGCTGGGTTCGGCGCCAGCTCGCGTGCCAGCCGCCACGCCCGCGCGGCGTCGGGGTTGGCCACCAGCTCCTCGACGACCGCACGACGCTCCTCCGCACTCAGGTCGCCGTGCAACGCGTCGAAGAGGCGCCCGGCATCCACCTCGCGGCCCTCGCCGGGCAACGATCCCAGTGCTTCCCGGAAGCGCGCGACCTCGTGGGGGTCTGGAGTGCTCACGGCCTGTGCCCCTTCCCCGTGACGCAAAGCCGAAGATCCGCCAGGCCCCGGTAGACGAGATTTTCGGTGCGCTTGGCCTCCCATCCCAGCACGCGAGCCGCCTCGGGCACCGTGTGCCCCTGCAGGTAGAGCGCCACGGCCAACCGCCGGTCGCGCGTCAAATCACCGAGGCACGCGCGGACGGCCTCACCCAGCTCGCGAAACGACGCCTGACTCTCCGGGTTCTCGCTCGCCGTCGGCTCCACCGTCCGAACCGCATCGCCTTCGTCGGTCACGACGTCGAGCGCTACCTCCTTCCGGCGCGTCCGGCGCCGGATCTCGTCCACGAGCGCGCTGTGCGCCACCCGATGGAGATAGAACGACGTCAGCGTGCGATCTCCCTCACTCTTCTTCGCCGAGGCCATCACCTTCGCCAGGGCGGCCTGGGCGATGTCTTGCGCGTGGTCGGCCAGCCACGACGGGCATTGCCGGCGGACGGCCCGCGCCATTGCCGTGGCCAGCGCCGTCCATCGCGATTCCTCGGACTCCGATTCAGCGTGCAAGCCGCCAGTCACGACGTGCAACGGTCGTTCCGAGGACTGGCCGAGCTTCGACATGTCGGACAAGTGGGCCGAGCCTAACATGAGTCCTCGGGGCCCGAAATCAGCTGAGCCGCGCATCAGGCGCGCGGTTCTGTTCGCCTGCTCACGGATACGTGCACTGCCCGGCCCCCTCCCCTGGACTGGTCCCTCCCCACGCCTTCGCGGCTTCCCACCCGACACACGCAACCGTCGAATCCGGCAGATCCTTGTCGGCCTCGTCGCTCACCGTGGCGTAGAAGATGAGGTTGCCGTTGGCAAAGGCCATCACGCCGCCCTCGCTACGGATGCGATGCGTCTTCAGCTGCGGGCGATGCGCGAAGTCGCCGGCCACGCCTGAATAGGTCTTGGCGCCGGCCTTGACGAAGATGTCCACATGGGTCGGGTCGTAGCCGGCGCTCAAGGCATCGTTGGCATTGGCGGGAGCCGCCCCGGTGATCGCCAGGTAGCGGTCGTAGGCATCGCCGCTCAGCAGGCCGTCGTTCTGGTAGACCAGGCGCCAGAACGTGGCCAGCTCGCGCGGCGTGGTCACGTTGTCCCAGCCCGCCTTGAAGTCGTCGAACCACGACCCGAGCCCATGCGCGCTTCCGCCGCCGGTCAAGTACCGCTGCAGGCGAGTGGCGGACAGTCCCAGACCGTCGAGCTCGTCGTTCACGGCCGCCATGCCGACGTAGTCGATGAGCGTGTTGGTGGACGCGTTGTTGCTGTCGACGATCATCTCGGTGGCCAGCGTCGTCAGCGTCTTGCCGTCGATCTCGGTCGCGTCGAGATCGATGTTCTCGGCGTCGGCCTTGCGCAGCAGCGCGAAGAGCACCCACGCCTTGCACGCGCTGGCCGTGCCAAACAGCTGGTCGCCGTGCGCCAGAACGGTTTCGCCGGTGGTGACGTTGATCAGGGCCGAGCCGGCCCGGCCCGGGGCGCAGTCCACGTGGCGGCGCACGCGGGTGGCCAGCGGCGACGCCGCGTTCACCGCCGGCACGCCCGCATAGCTCCAGATGCCGCCAAACGCGTTCCATTGATCCGGCAGCTCCATGCCGTAGAGGTTGTCCAGCACGTAGCCGTCACAGGAGCCGTGGTTCACCAGCGCCTGGAACCCATACCAGTGCTGGCCGTGCGAGGCCCTGAACGCCGGCCCGGGCTGACGCCAGAAGATGCCGGCAAATCGCACCAGGGACGCGTCCCAGGCATACGCGTCGACGTGCACGGGGCGCATGGTGGCGACACTGGCGTCGAAGAACGCCTGATACTGGGCGCCCGTCAACTGCTCGTCCATCGCCCACTCGCACGACGACTCAATCCAGGTCACGATGAAATGCGGTTGCAGCTTGGCGCCCACGTAGCCCTCGACGTGGGTGGGCGCCAGGCCCTCGGCGCGCATCGACAGCTTCAACAGGTCCAACTGGTCGGCCGGCACGTCGCGCGTTACCGCCCATCGCGGCTTCGCGGGGTTCTTCACCCAGATGTCGGCGTAGCGGGTGCCCGAGGGCGTGTTGTAGCCGCTGGCATCGAGGATCTGGAAGCCTTGATCCTTGAGCGTCAGGAAGCGCTGGTGGAACTGGTCTCCCGTCATCCCGAACCGCGACTGCCACTGCATGCTGCCGTCCCGCACCCACTTGGTGGCGTAGCGCACCTCCCCGCCGTCCACGTACCCGGTGAGCCGAACCGGACGGTAGCCCTGGTCGTGAAAGCTGCCGTCGCTGGCGCTGGTGCTCGAGCCGAAATATTTGGTCTGCAAGGCGCTGGCGCTGAGCCCGTACTCGAGGGCATAGGGCAGCGTCAGCATCTTGGTGTCGACTGGCTGGCAGCGAACGGGGGGTCTGGTGCCGGGCAGAGTCTGCGCCTCGGCTGGAAGCGAGGCGGCAATCAAGCCGGCGATGGCGAAGCTGAGCAAGACAACCGGACGGGTTCGTCGTTTCATGCGTGCCTCCTGTGCGTCGTTCCTGGAAAGAACGACGACGGGCCCGCATCCCCCTCACGGCGCCAGACCCTGAGCGCGTGCGGCCTCGGGGCCAGGTTCGATACCATGGTCGGGTTGACCATGACCGCGCGCGCCGACCATGAGTGACCTGCCAATCATCGTATTCACCGACGGCGCCGCCAAGGGCAACCCGGGGCCCGGCGGCTGGGGCGTGATCATCGTAACGCCGGAGCGGCGCGTCACCGAACTCGGTGGCGGCTCGCCCCACACCACGAACAACAAGATGGAGCTGAGCGGCGTGATTGGGGCGCTGCAGTACCTGGCGGATCGCCCAGGTCCCGTGGCGATCTACACGGACTCCACCTACGTCATCCAAGGCATCACGCAGTGGGTGTGGGGGTGGCGCAAGCGCGGGTGGAAGACGGCGTCGGGTACCGACGTGCTGAACCGGGACCTGTGGGAGCAGCTGTCGAGCCTGGTGGGCGCCCGCGCGCGAGGAGAAGTGGACTGGCGGTGGGTGCGCGGCCACGTGGGCACGCCGGGCAACGAGCGCGTTGACGAGATCGCCGTGTCGTTTTCGCAGCAACAGCCGCCGGAGCTGTACGACGGGCCGTTCGATCAGTACCCCCTGGCGATTCTCGAACTCCCGGACGACACGGCGCTGCCGAAGCGATCGGCGGGCTCGACATCCAGCTCGAAGAGCCGGGGTCCCGCACACTCGTACCTGAGCGTCGTGGACGGCGTCCCCATGCGGCACCGCACGTGGGCAGAGTGCGAAGGGCGCGTAAAGGGGCGGGCGGGGGCGCGCTTCAAGAAGGCGGCGAGCGCGGCCGACGAATCGGCGATCCTGCGCGGCTGGGGCGTCGACCCCAGCACCATCTAGCGGCAATGGCTGGACTCGACGATCCGCTGGCGCCGCACGAGCGTCAAATCGAGGAGCGGTTCGTGCGCGCCTCGGGCCCCGGCGGGCAGAACGTGAACAAGGTGGCCACGGCCGTCGAACTGCGCTTCGACGTCGGCGCCTCGTCGCTTCCCCCGCAGGTCAAGATCCGCCTGATCGCGCTGGCCGGCAACCGGATGACCACCGACGGCGTGCTGCTCCTCGACAGCCGGGAGCATCGGACGCAGGTGCAGAACCGGGAGGCGGCGAGGGCACGGCTTGCGGCCCTGCTTCAGCTGGCGGCTGTCCGGCCCAAGACGCGCAGGCCGACCAAACCGGGCCGGGCCGCCAAGGAGCGGCGCCTGACGTCGAAGAAGCGGCGCGCCGACGTGAAGAGCCGGCGGGGGCGGCCCGATTCCGAGTCGTGAACGCCAGCCAGGGGCCGCCGCTGCTGATCGCCTTCGCTGGGCCCTCCTCTCTGCTGCGAGAGACCCACCGGGCGTCGATCCTCCCGATTATCGGCAACGGTCCGCCGGGAACGTTCGTCGTTTTCCCAGGCGGCCTCAGAGTATCTCTGCCAACCGACCAGATCGTTTCGGCGGACGACACCGAGGGTTACGCGCGCGTGGGGTTTGGCGGGATGCGCTGGGTAGGGCTGGATGGGAACGTCCTGGTGTTCATCCGCGAGCGAGAGTTGCATCCAACGGATGAGCTCTCCCCGGATCGCAGCCACACGATGCGCCTGGAGCCCAGGTGGGTGGGCGTCGTCTCGGTGTACGGCCAGCCGGTCTGGCCCACGCGCTCCTGACGGGCCGGAGTGCGCAATTCTGGCAAGGCCAAATATTTAGTGAATTTATTGACCTGGGATTTGGATAAGTACGGTAGACTCCTTTTCGACTCCGCACGAATCGGCTATTCCATCTCAACGACACCTGCTGTTCCAACTCCACCTTCAGTCACTACAGAGCTCACGCTGGGGAACCGGGCTTATGCCCTCTGCCTCGATGCGCGACTGGTGTGCGACGAGACCAGTAACCAATCGGCAGTCATAGCGGCCAATTCCGGCCAATCCTCAGAGGATCGACACATGTCAACTACTACCGGCACCATCAAGCGCATCACGGACAAGGGCTTCGGATTCATCGCGACGCCCGAGGGCACCGAGTACTTCTTCCACCAGTCCGCGTGCACGCGGACGCCCTTCGACTCGCTGCGCGAAGGCGAGAACGTCACGTTCACGATCGGCCAGGGCCCCAAGGGTCCGCGCGCCGAGAACGTCATCCCCGCCTAGTCGTTTCCCCTTTCGAGCCCCGCTGGCCAAATGTGCCGTCGGGGCTCGAACTCCCTAGCGAACCTCCGCGCTCAGTCTTTTTGGAGGTTCGCTAGGGAGTTCGTGTTTTCTGGCCCCGCTCCGCGGGGCGGACATCTTCTCTGGCCTGCCGAAGAACTTGCTGCAGTCGTTACGACTGTGGCCAAAGAAGATGTCTAGGACCGCCCTTGCCGGCCGAGGTAGCCGGCCAGGTGCGCGACGATGTCGCGCGCGTCGTCCTCGGCACCGTGGATGAACGTCGATTTGCGCCGCCGCAGCACCGGCAACCCCAGGGCATAGAGCCCCGGCGCGTCCACCACCCCGCCGTCGTGCCGCAGATACCCCTTTTGATCGACGACCGGGACGTGCAGCCAGCGGTAATCTGGTCGAAACCCGGTGGCCCAAACGATCGACCCGATCTCCCCGCTTCCCAGGTCCAGGCTCAGCCGCGACGACGTGGGCATGCGTGTCGGCTCGAACCGTTCGACAGGGCCCGCGTCGACCCCGGCGGATTGCGTGCGCGCCCAGTCGTCGAACGTATCCAGCAGGCGCTCCATCTTCAGGTCGGCCAGCGCGAACTGGTTGCGCAGGCCGCCCGAGAAGAGCGCTCGGCCGTCGCGCACGGTGGCCAACCGGCCGACCAACTCGACGCCGGCCGCCGCCAGCCCATTGAGATCCAGCGTGGTGCGCTCGGGCGTGCCGACCAGCTGCGGGGACGGCAGCCGTCGCGCCCGCACCACGTCGTCGATCTCGTCGTAGCGCTGGTTCCACACGCCGGATTCGTCCATCCACCACAGCACGTCGCGGCCGCGGTAGGTCCGCGGCAGGCGCACGTGCTCGCCGACCGCAAGCGTCACGGCACGACCGGAACGGTGGATCTCGTCGGCCAGCTGGACGCCCGTGGCCGATGCGCCGACCACCAGCACGCCGCCGGGCGCGAGCTGCGCCGGATTGCGATACGCCAGGGCGTTGACGCACTGCACCGACGGCGGCACGGCCTGCTGCAACGCCGGCACGCTGGCCACGTTGCAGGCTCCGCTCGCCAGCACCACGACTCGGCAGCGAAACTCCCCCTGATCGGTGACGACGCGGTAACCCTGATCAACGGGGCCAATCGAGGTAACCGTGGTGTGCGTCCTGACGGGGGCGGCCGACGCCTTCGCGAAGCCGGTGATGAAATCCACGACCTCGGGCATCGTCATGAAGCCGTCGGGATCCGCGCCTTCGTATCGATGCCCCGGGAGCCGGGACTGCCAGTTGGGCGTCAGCAGGCGCAGGGAATCCCAGCGCTCGTGCCGCCAGGAATTGGCCACGTCGCCGCGCTCGAGCACGACGTGATCGATCGACCGCGCGCTCAGGAAGCGGCTCGCCGTCAGCCCCGCGTGCCCGGCGCCGACGACGACCGCCGTGACGTGTTCGATGGCCCTGCCCCGCTGCAAGCGCCGCTAGGCGACTTCGACGGTGACGTTGGTCGGGTTGGTGATGCAGTCGTACACGGCCGAACGCTTCTGCGACTGCGCCACGATCGCCTCGATCTCCTTCTTCGACGCGTCGGCATCGATGTTGAAGGTCACCTTGATGTCGTCGTAGCCGTTGCGCACCTGGCTGTCCATGCCGAGGATGCCCTGGATGTCCATGCTGCCTTCGACCTTGGCCTCGACGGACCGCAACTGAACGCCCCGGTTCTGCGCCACCGCGGCCACGCCGGCCGTCAGGCAACTGGCCAGACCGACGAGCAGGTACTCCACCGGCGTCACGCCCAGGTCCTCGGACGCGAAGATCTCCGGGTGATCCGCCTCGAACGACGACTCCATCTTGTGCGTCTGCTCGGCGCCAAGGCCGAAGAAGCCCTGTACCTTCGACTGGCTGTGCGTGCCGTTCTTCCACTTGCAGGACGCCCGCCACGTGAACTTGGTTGCCGCCGGGGCTTCCTTCAGCGCCTCCCGCGCGGCAAGCAGCGCGTCTACGTTGACCCCGTTGTTGACAGTTGCATTGGCCATGTCGAGCCCCCTAGTTGAATGACAGTGTTTGCTTGCCCCGCCTCCGGCGGGGCGTAGAAAACTTGACTCATCGGTCGAGAGTTCCAGAGTCAAGTTTTCTAGTACGCAAACCCCGTGCGCGAGCCCCGGATCATACAACGGACGCCGGGGTTGTTTTGGCCCCCGCGCACGCGGCCGAGCTGGCGGCCGACGCGGGCCGTCGGGCGTATGATCGCGGGCACATGGCCACCCCGGCATCGAAGGCCACCGCGGGCTCGGTCGGGGTCGTCGACACCCAGTCTCTGGACCTCCCGGCGCCGCTCCCGCTCGACTGTGGCCGGCACCTGAGCGGCGTCCGCATCGCCTACGAAACCTACGGGACGCTGGCGGCGGCGCGCGACAACGTGATCCTGGTATGCCATGCCTTGAGCGGGGACGCCCACGCGGCCGGCTTCTCCAGGACGCCGGCGGCCGAGAGCACGCGGGACGGCTTTGGCGCCGAACAGCGTGACGGAAGTCAGGGTCGCGGGCTGGGCTGGTGGGACGGGATGATCGGCCCGGGCAAGGCCTTCGATACGGACCGGTTCTTCGTCGTCAGCTCGAACCTGCTCGGCGGCTGCCGGGGCACCACGGGACCGTCGTCCACCGACCCGGCGACGGGCCGCCCCTATGGGTCGAACTTTCCGGTGATCACGGTGGCGGACATGGTGCGCGCCCAGCGTGCGCTCCTCGACGCGCTGGGCATCGCCCGGCTGGCCGCCGTGGCCGGCGGGTCACTCGGAGGCATGCAGGCGCTGGAGTGGGCCACCCGCTATCCCGACCAGGTGGATGCCATCGTGTCCATCGCCAGCACGCACGCCCTACAGCCGCAGGGCGTGGCCTGGAACGCCATTGCCCGGAGCGCGATCACGTCCGATCCGGACTGGCAGGGCGGCCACTACTACGGCACAGGCCGCGCGCCCACCGCAGGCATGGGCGTCGCGCGCATGGTGGGCCACATCACATATCTCTCCGCCTCGTCGCTGGGCGTCAAGTTCGGCCGCAGGCTCCAGCACGCGGCCGACATCCGCTACACGCTGACCGAACCCGAGTTCGAGGTGGAAAGCTACTTGCGGCATCAGGCCGACTCGTTCGTCAAGCGCTTCGATGCCAACACGTACCTCTACACGTCGCGGGCGCTGTCCTACTTCGACCTCGCCCGGCAATACGGGGACGGGCAGCTGGCCCGCGCCCTCCAGACCATGACCGCACGAGCCCTCTTCATCGCGTTCAGCTCCGACTGGCTGTACCCACCATCGGGCTCCGAAGACCTGGCGGCCGCGCTGCGCGCCAACGGCCGGGACGCGGAGCTGCACGTGATCGATGCACCGTATGGGCACGACTGCTTCCTGCTGGAGGAAGCCCGGCAGACCCCGATGATCCAGCAATTCCTCTCCGGCAGCTAGGACACCACCGATGGAAGACTCGCGACCGTTCGGATTCGAAACCCGCCAGGTTCACGCCGGCCAGCGCCCGGACCCGAACACGGGGGCGCGCGCGGTGCCAATCTTCCAGACCACCAGCTATGTCTTCGAGGATCCCGAATCGGCGGCGGCGTACTTCAACCTGCAGGAATACGGCAACACCTACTCGCGCATCATGAACCCGACGGTCGCGGTGTTCGAGGAGCGGATGGCCAGCCTGGAGGGCGGCGTGGGCGCGGTGGCGTTCGCCAGCGGCATCGCGGCGCAGGCGGCGGCGCTCTTCACGCTGCTCTCGCCCGGCGACCACGTGGTGTCGTCCTCGGCGCTCTACGGCGGCACGGTGAACCAGCTGAAGCACCTGCTGCGGAAGATGTCGGTGGAGCTGACCTGGGTGAATCCCGACGACGCCGACGCGTGGAAGGCCGCGGTCCGCGGAAACACGAAGGCGTTCTTCGCCGAGACGATCGGGAACCCGGCCGGCAACGTCCTCGACATCGAGGCCGTGGCGCGAATCGCGCACGACCACGACCTGCCGCTCCTGGTGGACAACACGTTCGCCTCACCGTTCCTGTGCCGGCCGATGGAGTGGGGCGCGGACATCGTCCTGCACTCGGCCACCAAGTTCATCGGCGGCCACGGCACCAGCATCGGCGGCGTGGTGGTGGATTCGGGGCAGTTCAACTGGTCGAACGGACGCTATCCGGTCATGGCCGAGCCATCGCCGGCATATCACGGCCTCCAGTTCCACGAGACCTTCGGCACCTACGGCTACCTGATGAAGCTGCGGGCTGAAACGTTGCGCGACCTGGGCGCCGCCATGAGCCCGTTCAACGCCTTCCTGTCGTTGCGCATGGAGCGTCACGTCGTGAACGCGGGCGCCGTGGCGCGCTTTCTCGAGGGCCACGAACTGACGTCGAATGTGACCTATCCGGGATTGCCCTCGAGCCGCTACCGGCCCCTGGTCGCCAAGTACCTGCCGCGCGGCGCGGGCGCGGTGTTCTCGTTCGACTGCCGTGGTGGGCGGGACGCCGGCCAGGCCTTCATCCGAGGTGTCACGTTGTGGTCGCACCTCGCCAACGTTGGCGATGCCAAGAGCCTGATCATCCATCCCGCCAGCACCACCCATCGTCAGCTCGGGGACGACGAGCTGAAGGCAGCCGGTGTGGGCGCGGGGACGATCCGTCTGTCGGTCGGGATCGAGGACGTGGACGACCTGATCTGGGATCTGGGTCAAGGCTTCGCGAGCGCGACCCAGGCGTCCGGCCAGGCGGTGTCGCGATGACGGCGTTCGACCTTCGCCGCTATCAAGACGCCACGACGATCCAGCGCGTGATCCACAACGCCAAGACCGTGGCGATCGTCGGACTGTCGAACAACGCGCTGCGCGCCAGCTATTTCGTGGGCTACTACCTGCAGCGGCGTGGCTACCGCGTGATTCCCGTCAACCCGCGCGAGTCGGCGGTTCTCGGCGAACCCAGCTTCCAGCGCCTGGCCGACGTGCCGGTGCACGTGGACATCGTGAACGTGTTCCGCGCGCCAGACGCCCTGCCCGGCATCGCCGCGGAGGCCGTGGCCATCGGCGCCGGCAACCTGTGGTGTCAGTTCACGGTGATCAACGAAGAAGGCGCGCGCATCGCGGAGGCGGGCGGCATGTCCGTCGTCATGGACCGCTGCATCAAGGTGGAGCACGCCCGCTACGTGGGGCGGATGCACTGGCTCGGCTTCAACACGCAGCGCGTGACGTCGGTTCGCGGCGGCCTGCAGTAGCTCGGCAACGGCGCCGGGGCGCCGCGCAGCATCACCCCGCAGCGGTGACGGTCACGGTGACGTCCATGCTGAGGAAGGCCTCCGCGCGCCCGACGTAGGTGCCCCACAGCGGCAGCACGTGTTCGGGTGCCCACGCCACGGCGACGCGAATGAGGTTGCGATTGCCGATGATGCTGTTGGTGGGGTCGAAGTCCACCCAGCCCGCGCCCGGCAAATAGGCCTGCATCCACGCGTGCGTGGCGCCGCCTCCCCTGAGGCCGGAGGTATCTTGCATGGCGCTGACGGGCGCGAACGTGTCGGGCCCAAAGACGTATCCGCTGACGAACCGCGCCGCGATGCCCAGGGACCTGGCGGCTTCCATGATCAGCACCGCGAAGTCCCGGCACGTGCCCTGCTGCCGGTCCAGCGTCTCCTCGGGCGTCTGCACGCCCTTCTCGAGGCGGCGGACGTAGACGAACTGTTCGCGGATGCCGTGGGTCATGGCGCGCAGCACCTTCAAGGTGTCGGTGTGCGCCGATGAATCCAGGAACTGCAGGGCCCACTGGGACACGCGGGCCGACGGGTAGTGCGGGGCCAGCGCGCGTTCGAGGTTCGGAAAGTCCTCGTCGGAGTAGCGGAACGGATAGATTCGCGCGTAGTCCTCGATCGGATAGTCCGGCGGCGAGTACTCGAAATGCTGCAGCGTCACGCTGCTCTCGAAGCGGAGGTCGGACGTGCTCCCCTCGAAGGTGGCGACGGCCACGGAGTTGTCGAACGGGTCGTGCAGCCAGCGCAGTTGCGCCGGCCGCGGCGTGATCGCCAGGCTGGTCTGGATCAGCCGGAGGTCGTGGCTCTCGCGCGGGCGAAACATCATGCGGTGTTCGCCCAGCAGCACGGGCTCACGGTATCGGTAAACGGTGACGTGTTGAACCGTGAGAAACGCCATCAGTTGCTGATGCCGGCGGTCGAGCCTTCCGGAATCTCGTCGGTCCACACCTTGAAGCTCTCCAGGATGTTCGGCCCAAACGTGGTGGCGATGGCCACGTCGGAGGCGTCGCGCCCACGCGCCATCAGGATTCGGCCGATGCGGGGCACGTTGTTGCGCGGATCGAACGTGTGCCAGCGGCCGCCGATCCACACGTCGAACCACGCCGCGAAGTCGCCGACGGCGTGTGGAAGCGGCGTGCCCACATCGCTCAGGTATCCGGTGCAGTACCTGGCCGGGATGTTCATGCACCGGCAGAAGGTGATCGCCAGGTGCGCATAGTCGCGGCAGACACCCGTCTGCTCGCGGAACGCCTCCGCCGCGGTGCGCGTGGCGCGGGCGTTCTGGTAGTTGAAGGCGATGTGGCGATGCACGTAGTCGCAGATCGCCTGCACGCGCGCATAGCCTGGAGCCCAGCCGCCGAACAGCTGCCAGGCCGTGTCGGACAAGAGATCCGTCTCGCAATACCGGCTGCCCAGCAGGAACACGAGCAGATCCTCGGGCAACTCCTGCACCGAGTCCTCCTGGGCTCCGAACGCACGTTCGTCGGGTTCACCGCTGTCTTGGACGACGCAGTCGGTGGTCAGACGCAGGCGTCCCGCGGGCGCCACGATCCGGTTACACCGGTTGCCGAAGGCGTCGCGATAGGCGCTGACCGGAAGCGCCGGATCGGTGACCAGCTGATCGGGCACGACGATGTCGGCGGCCCGTGAGTCGTGGACGTTCACGACGAGGATGATGGGCGTCGGCTGGGGAAAGCTGTAGACCAGCTCGAAACCTGTGCGGAGTTGCATGACGAATCCTTCGCTGCGCTTGGATCGATACAGGACGGAAGCGAGGATTCGCTCGACCGCCAGCCCTCGAGCCGCAGGGAGACGGCGATCGCGGCAGGTACCTGGAGCCCGCGCGTGAGCCTCCATTGTACCGTCGCGATCCGTCGATCCGGCCCTGCTGCTGAGGGGCTACACATCCCATGCCAGCGGCTACTCAGCCGCCTAACTGACTGGCTGTCTTCGGCTTATGTCAACCGCCTGGATTCTGCCGTCGACCGAGACCGGCAGGCGTTTCTACAAAGCGTGTAAGGCGGCCCGTTTCGAGGTCACTACGGAGGTGTCGGCGATGTCGGATTGACGGGCGACACCAGGTTCTTCGCGAAGAACGGCAACACGTTCCGTTCGAGCCGTTGACGAACCTTGTTGGTGTGATCGCCGTCGTACTCCTCGTAGTAGTGAGGGATGTACAAACGCGTCATGGCGTCGTGCAGACGCTTGTTCGACGCCAGCAGGCTGTCCTGGGTCCCGATGTCGATGCTGATGGCGTAGTACTTCATCAGGTTGGATGCGTGCTGATCGATCATCTCGAGCGGCGCGTTGGCCACCCACTTCGCGATGATCTCCGGGCGCACCTTCCCGTCCTTCACGGGCAGGTCGAGAAAGAGCGGCGGGTTGTTGGGGTTGGGCGACCACGCAGCGGCGGATGCCAAGCTGGTCGACGGCCCAAACCCCGGCGCGCGCGCGGCTTCGAGTGCCTGCTCGCGCGTCTTGATCGCCTCGGACGCCGCCATCGACTCCGGCCGAGGATCCCGGTTCGGTGTCAGGCAGCACGCGCTCATGATGTAGAGGCTCATGAAGACGTCCGGCCGCTTCATCCCGATCCGCAGCGCGCCGTAGCCGCCCATGGAGTGGCCGGCCAGGCCCCGGCTCTTGCGGTCGGCCAGCGTTCGATAGCGGCCGTCGATGAAGGCCACCAGATCTTCGGCGACGAAGCGTTCCCAGTCGCCGGTCGTGACCGAGTTCGAGTACATGCTGCCCTTGTGCAGCGTGAACGCGTCGGGCGTCACGACGATGACCTCGCTGAAACCCTGACTGGGGGCCAGCCTGTCGCCGCTTTCCTGGAGGCTGGCCAGGCGGGCGGTGAAGGTGTCTTCGCGGCCGCCATAGCCGTGCAGGAGGTACACCACGGGAAAGCGCCGGGCTTGATCAGCCGCGTAGCTCGGGGGCAGATACACGGTGACCTGGCGGTCCGGCGAGTCACCCTCCAGGTTGCCTTCGAGCGACTTGCCGTGAACGGTAATGCGTTCGACTGCCCCGGTGGTTGCGATCGGCCTGGCGCCGCCACCACGCCCCTGCGCGCCCAAAGCCGCCGTGACACCCACGACCAGGGCCACGATACCGGCTACATTCGTCGCCTTCATCGTCATCGCGCCTCCTCGACGATTCTAGTCGGTCTCCGGTCTCCGGTCTCCGGGCGCCGGTTATAGGTCCCGCGTCTCCGGGCTCCGGTCTCCAGTCGTCGGTCTCCAGTCGTCGGTCTCCAGTCGTCGGTCTCCAGTCGTCGGTCTCCAGTCGTCGGTCTCCAGTCGTCGGTCTCCAGTCGTCGGTCTCCGGTCTCCAGTCGTGGGTCGCCGGTCGCGGGATAAGAGCAGGGCACCAAAGACACCGATTCCTGCGTACCAGACTCGGCTTCAGTCGGAGGATAGGCTCACTATCGAGCCCAGTCGACAAACCGCCTTGCGTCATGATTCCAGTAGATGTGCGCGGAATCGACACGCCCGTCACTCACGTTCAGCCCTTTGCAAATCCGCGAGCGACGAAACCCCGGCAACTCGGGCACGTCCTCAACCAATGGGTCCTAGTCCACGCCTTCGGTCGCCAGTTCGATCGAGCGAGCGTCGCGCATGGCGGCGGAATAGCGCAAAACCTCTGGCGTCGCATTCAGGCCGTTGATAAACACAGCCACAACGATCTCTTGGGCCGTCGCACCCAAGATTGCCTGTTCCCGCCTTCCTCGACACGTGAAGTCCGCGGCCACGACAGACTTTGGCCGCCACGTCACCCCAGGCACCCACTTGGAGGCCGCGGTCACTACCGGCAATTGCGGAGCCGCCTGCGCGAGCGCAACCAACATCGATGCGTTGAGGGTCATCGAATCCAATGTAAGCCCAACGACTGGCGACCGGCGACCGGCGACCGGCGACTGGCGACTGGAGACTGGAGACCGGCGACTGGCCTGCGACAGCCGCACTACAATCTTTTGATGCCCGTCTCGTTGACGCCGAAGGAACGCGCCCACCTGAAGGCCCGTGCGCACGTGCTGGAACCGGTGGTGAAGGTGGGCCAGGGCGGCCTGACCGATGCCGTGATCGCCGAAATCGACCGGGCGCTGACCGCGCACGAGCTGATCAAGGTACGCGCCGGCGGTTCGGATCGAGCGTCTCGCAGCACTCTCCTCGACACCATCACCGCCCGGACCGACGCCACCCCCGTTCAAAGCGTTGGCAAGGTGCTGGTGCTGTGGCGGCCCAGGCCAGACGCGCCATAATCGCCCTCCATGATCGGGAAGGAACCGAGCAGCGCCCCGGACTCGCCCCCACCGGACGCGGCCATTCCGATCGCGCGCCGCATCGTGGCGTCCGAGCGGTTCTTTCCCCTGTGGCTCCGCGGCCGGGCGGGCCCCGACGCGCGCATGCCGATGGTGGGCTGGTACGATCCCGGCCTGCTCTTCTCCACCGCCGTGAAGAGCCTGCTGTCGCTCGTCATCGGCGAGCAGAGCGACCGCCGCATCGTGCAGGCGCTGGCGTCGCAAATCCAGGAACACTACGACCACTCGATTCACTACGCGGACGGCGCCCGCGGTCCACAACCCGATTCCGGCCGTTCGCGCCAGGAGTTGTGGGTCGACGTCATCTGCGACACCGGCGACGGGTGGAATTCCACCTACGCCGTGGCCTACGCAGCGGCGCAGCCCAGGCTCCGAGTGCGGGACGGCTCCGCGGTCCACGATCTGCCGCGCGGTGACGTGCTGGTCTTCGGCGGAGACGAGGTGTACCCGACGCCCACCCGGGCGGAGTACCAACGACGGCTCGTGTCGCCCTACACGGCCGCGTTCGGCGACGACGAACCGTCTGAACGCCCCCATCTGTACGCGGTGCCGGGCAACCACGACTGGTACGACGGCCTCTCGGCCTTCACGCGCCTCTTCTGCTCGGACATCGGCGGGCGACGGTTCGCCGGATGGTGGACCCGCCAGCGGCGCAGCTACTTCGTCTTGAAGCTGCCGCACGGCTGGTGGCTGGTTGGCAGCGACGGCCAGCTGCAAAGCGACCTCGACGTGCCCCAGATGGAGTACTTCCGCGAGATCGCGTCGCAGCACATGACGGCCGGTGACAAGGTGATCCTGTGCCTGTCGCAGCCCGTCTGGGTGTACGCGCAGAAATACCGGAACACGGGCCTCGTCTTCGACGAGACCGACCTCATCTACTTGCGCGAGGAGGTCTTCGCCAAGCGCGGCATCGACGTCCGCGTGTACCTGACCGGCGACCTGCACCACTACCGGCGGCACGAGGAAACGCAGGAGTCCGCCCAAGGCGGCGACCCCGTGCAGAAGATCACGGCGGGGGGCGGCGGCGCCTTCCTGCATCCCACGCACGAGGAAGACGTGGCGGTCCTCACGGAAGACCCGGCGCTGGACGACGTCCGGCCGCGGACGTTCGAGGTACGCGCCACCTATCCAACCACGGCGGAATCAGCCAGGCTGGCCTGGGGCAACCTGCTCTTCCCCTTCAAGAACCCGCGTTTCGGCGTGGTGCCCGCGACGATCTACCTGATGACCGCGTGGCTCGTCGGCGCGGCGGCCAGCGGTCCCGCACCCACCAACCCGTGGCGGGCGCTCCGCGTCACCGTGAACACGTTCAGCACGCATCCCGGCCTGGCGCTCTGGTGCGCGGCCATCGTCCTGGGGTTCTTGACCTTCACCGACACGCACAGCAGGCTGTATCGCGTGGTCGGTGGGCTGGCGCACTCGGCCGCGCACTTCACGGCGATGTTCTACATCGGCTGGGGCGTGCTGGACCTGGCCACCCGCTGGCTGGACACGACCGGCGTGGTGCGCGCGGCGCTGGCGGGCGCCGGCATCTTCGCCGGCGGCTGGTTCGCCGGGGCGTTCATCGTGGGCGTCTACCTGCTGGTGTCGGTGAACGTCTTCGGACGCCACAGCGAGGAGGCCTTCAGCGGCCTCAGGATTCAGGACTACAAGCACTTCCTTCGGCTGCACGTCGGCACCGACGGCGCCCTCACGATCTGGCCGCTGAAGGTCGACCGCGTGCCGCGGCGATGGCGCGACCGGCGCGCGGGGGACCCGACGCCGTCGCGCGTGGTGCCGGAGGACCCGCTCGTGGTGGAGCTGATCGAGCCTCCGATTCGCGTGCCGTAGCCCGACGCGACGTCAGTCCCTGAGCCTGCGTTTCAGAAAGGCCAGCGCTTCCGGAAATTCGCGAGAATCCACGAAGTGGCCGCGGTCTTCGAACTCGAAGTAGCTGCACCTGAGTTGCGTGGCGATGAATCGCGGCTCGGCGATGGGGATATGCGGATCATCCGTGGAGCTGTAGATCCCAATCCACTCCTGATTGTCGCGAATGCGCTGCCACTGCCACTGCGCGCGGTAGTAGCCACTCGCCGCCTCGAAGCTGTCGCCCAAATCCGTGTAACACACGCCCACCAGAATCGACCCCAGCAACCGATGCGTCTCCGCATAGCGCATTGCGGCCACAGCCCCCGATGAATGGCCGATCAGGATCGTGCGCGCATCGGCCCCGAGGTCTTCGAGATGCGCCAGCCAGTAGCTGGCGCGCGCCTTCACATTGTCGGGGAACGTCTGGTTGATGACCTCGACCCCGAACGCCGTGAGCTCTCGCTCGAGATAGGGCAACCAGATGTCGGCGGCGGTGCAGCCGCCATTGCCGTGGATGAGAATGGCTTTTGTCAGAAATTGATTCGTCCGGCGTCGGCCAGGATCATGTCGCGATAGAGCGGCAACGACCAACCAGCTTTCTCCAGCTCGGCAAGCCGCTTGTCCACCGCCTTCACGTACGCCTGTTTGTTCTTGTAGAGCGACTTCAACGTGGCCCCGTCGAAGTCCAGCTGCGCCGTGCTGAGCCCACACATCAGGTTGGCCGCATTCTGGCCGCCAGCCGCGATGTAAGGGGCAGCGCCCTCGACCACCGGGTTCTTCGCCGCGGGCCTGATGACGTATTTGGTGACCGGGACGTCGACGTACACCGTGCGAATCCCGCCGCGCGGGTTGCCGCGTTCGTCGAGCGCCATCATCGACCCGTCGTTGGCCTCGTTGCGGTCCAGCAGGATGCGATCGGCCCGCGGCGGCACCACACCGCGGTCCACCCATGCCAGCAGGTGCGACAGCGCCACCGACATGTAGGCCTGCACCGGGAACAGGCTGAGCGGCTGCTGACACGGGTTGGGCTTTAGCCGCACGCTGTCGCGCGTGTCGATGTGCCCCATGCCGGAGAACTCATACAGCCGGTACTGCTTGCCAGGCTCGTCGCCGTCCTGGCGGTTGGTGATGTTGCCGCTCACCTCGTGCATGGTGGGCACGTGCACGATGGGCACGTCCACGTCGCGGATCATCGCGCCGTTCGACATCGGCAGGAAGCCGTCGTAGATCCGCTGCATCTGCGGCGTCCGGTACACCATGTGCGCCGGCAGGTAGTTGATGAGGACGCCCGCGGTCATCGACGTGCCGCCCAGCACCATCTTCCGCACGGGCGCTCCCAGAAGCGTACCCGCGCGCGCCAGCGCCCCGGCCTGCGCCAGGATCTCGTTGGTCTGCGCGCCGTTCAGCTTCAGGGACCGATACCGCGGCTCGTTGAGCGCCACGAACTGCGCCGGGGGCGTCGTCAACACCTCCACGGAGCCGTGACCGGCTGACATGAGGTAGATCGAAGTGAACTCGAACATGTGCGCGGCGCCGCTGCCGTGCATGGCCTCGGCCAGGACGAGGCCGCTGAACTTCGACATGTCGGTGGGCCGCCGGACGACGACGCGCGTCGTGTACGGTTCGCCGTTGGCCGTACCCGAAATCATGTACTCGTGGGCTTCGTAGCCGAAGGCGGCCAGCCCTTTGCCAGGCGCCAGCGACGGCGACGAGTCGAAGATCGGGCCCGGCCCCGTGACTTCGGCCGACAGCGTCGGCAGTGCGACGGCCGTGGGCGTCGCGGGAAGATTCGCCTGCGGCGCCGGCGGCCCTCCGGCCCGGCCGCGGCCACCGCCCTGGGGCACGCCGCCAATCTGGCCGTCGAGCGTCACCGCGCCAATCGTTACCGCCGCCGCAACCGCCGCAATTCTGCTGATTCTCATCTTGGCTCCTAACGAAGCGTCACTTCGCGTCGCGATCATACCCGTCTCGCCCGGGCCCGTGCGAAGGCATAATGGGCGCCGTGCGGCTTCCGAGGAGACGACGATGAGGATTACGACACCGGCGCTCATTACGCGTACTGCGCTGCTGACATTGGCGCTGACGAGCCTGGTTGGCACCCCTTCCGTCGCGCAGACGGGCGTGACGCACATGCCCGCCGGCGCCTGCGCGCCCTTGCAGGGCATGTCCATTGCCGCCTCGGCGATCGGCCTCGAAACCAGTGGGGCGTTGGTGCAGACCGCGGTGCCCGTGGCAGCCTCCGACAAGGACAACGCGAACGGGGATTTTTGCAAGGTGACGGGCATCGTCAAGCCGAAGAACCCCACGTCGCCGAACCTGGAGTTCCAGGTGAACCTGCCGCTGGCGTGGAACCGTCGCGTGCTGCAGATGGGTGGCGGCGGCTACAACGGAACGCTGGTGACCGCGCTCGGCGGCTTCACGCTGCAACCCGCTACGGTGGACAACCCGCTGAAGCAGGGCTTCGTGACGGTGGGCACCGACGGCGGCCACAAGGCCGCGGCCGGCTTCGACGGCCGGTTCGGGATGGACGACGAGGCCCTCCTGAACTTCGGCAAGGCGTCGGTGAAGAAGGGACACGACGTCGCGGTGGCGATCATCAAGAAGGCGTACGGGCGCGCGCCGGAGCGCTTCTACTTCATCGGCGGCTCGCAGGGCGGGCACGAGGCGCTGGACGCCGCCGCGCGCTACCCGCGCGACTACGACGGCGTGGTGGCGCACTACCCCGCCTACAACGTCACGCTGCTCCATCTCGGCTCGCTGAACGTGGGCAAGGCGGTGTACGCCGGCGGAGGTGCCGCGTGGCTGAACCCCGCCAAGACCAAGCTGATCACCGACGCCGTCTACGCGCGGTGCGATGCGCTGGACGGCGCGAAGGATGGGATCGTCAGCCAGGTGGCAGCCTGCAACACGGCGTTCGACGTGAAAACGCTGCGCTGCGCCAACGGCGCCGAGAGCGGCGACAGCTGCCTATCGGACGCGCAGCTGGCGGCCGTGGCGCGGATCACGTCGGACTACAAGCCGGGATTCACCATCGCGGGCATGGACACGTTCCCCAAGTGGGCGCTCCTCGAAGGCGCGTTGTTCCGGGAGCGCTCCAACTTCGGCCAGGTGCCGCAGCCCTCGAATCCGCTGTCGGGCAAGGAACCCCTGCTCTACACCGCCGGCGATCAGACGGCCAAGTTCATCATCAGCCGGGACCCAGAGTTGGACACGATGCAGTTCGACCCGACGGAATGGAAGCCGCGCATCTCGACGGTGGCCGAGATCATGGACGTCTCGAACGTGTCGCTGGAGGCGTTCAGGGCGCGAGGCGGCAAGATCATCCTCACGCACGGCACGGCGGACGACTTCATCACGCCGCACAACACGGAGCTGTACTACAACCAGCAGGTGAAGGCGTTCGGCAAGCCCGCGGTGGGCGGCTTCATCCGGTTCTACATGATCCCGGGGTTTGGCCACGGCTTCGGCCCCTTCAACGCGAAGATCGACAGCTTGAAGGCGCTCCAAAACTGGGTGGAAAAAGGCCAGGCCCCGGTCGGGTTGACGGCCGCTGACGGCAACCCCAACGCCAACCGCTCGCGTCCGCTGTGCGAGTGGCCCCGATGGCCGAAGTTCACCGGCGCACCGGGCACGGAGAACAGCGCCGCCAGCTTCACGTGCGTGGCGCCGTAGCGGCAATCGCGGCCGCCTGTGTCGCGCTGGCCAGCGCCACCAGCCCGGCGGAGCCGGGCAGGAAGACAGGGGTGGCGCAGTCACCGACGACGGCGCGGGAGGGGCACGCCGACGTACCCGGCGCGCGCCTGTGGTACACCGACACCGGCGGGACCGGACAGCCCGTGGTGTTCGCGCACGCCGCGACGGGCAGCAGCCGCGTGTGGGAGTACCAATTGCCCGCGTTCACCGCGCGCGGATACCGGGTGATCGCGTACGACCGCCGCGGGTTCGGCCGGTCGGAGGTGATGCCGGCCGGGCCCCAGCCCGGCACGGGCGCAGACGATCTGGAGGGCCTGCTCGACTACCTGAAGCTGGACCGCGTGCACCTGGTCGGGAGCGCGGCCGGCGGCATCGTGTCCCTGGATTTCGCCGTCTCGTTTCAGAACCGGCTGCGCAGCCTGGTCATCGCCAACAGCGTTGGCGGCGTGCAGGACGCGTCGTACCTCGAGATCGGCCGTCGCCTGCGGCCCGCGCCGCAGTTCGGGGCGCTGCCGCCGGATGTCCGTGAGCTGGGGCCGTCCTATCGCGCCAGCAACCCCGAGGGCACGGCCCGATGGCTGGCGCTCGAACGCGTCAGCCGGCCGGAAGGCGCACCGCAGCTCACGCAGACGTTCCGCAACACGCTCACGTTCTCTTTGCTCGAAGGGATCACGGTCCCGACGCTGCTCCTGACCGGCGACGCGGACCTCTACTCCCCTCCCGCGGTGTTGCCCTTGTTTGGCTCCCGCATCAGGGGCGCGCGAACCGTGGTCATCGCCGGGGCCGGACACTCCGCCTATTGGGAGCAACCGGAGGTGTTCAATCGCACCGTGTTGGAGTTCCTGGCAGGGCGCTGACGGGCGAAGCGTTGCTAATCGCCCGGCGTGCCCGGCCGTTCGCAGCGCGAGTCCTTGAAGGGACCGGCCGTGCGGTCCCAGCCTTCGCCGGGTGAATTCTGCAGGCAGAACACCCGGCCATTCACCTTGCTGCGCCACTTGTACCAAGGCGCCGGCGCAGCAACTACGCCTGCAACCAGGCACATCGCGATGATGGCCGTCGCCTTCGCCGTCACCAGAGAGCTGTCCATGGGCTCGTGACACTATAAGGCCGGTCAAGGAGTTGACGCGATGACGAACAAGCGCACGCCACGGGTGACGCGACGGCAACTGCTGCGAGCGGGCGCGGCGGTGAGCGGAAGCGCCTTGATCGGCGGGCGCGGCCTCCCCACGGATGTCGCGGCCGGCCAAGCCCCCGCGGTGCTGACCGGTTCCCAGACGGGCCGCCGGTTCAGAGGCCTCGTGCGCCACGATGCTACCCTCGACGTGCAGGAGATGCGGCTCCGGGCCATCGATCCCCGACAGGTGGTGATCAGGTCCACGGCGGTCGCGCCGTGCTACACCATCGTGCGCGGCGCCTTGAGCACCACGCCCGTACAACGCGCCGAAGTGCCCAACCACTGCGGCTTCGGCGTGGTGGAAGCGGTGGGCGCGCAGGTCAAGCGTGTGCAGGTCGGGGACCGCGTGTTGGTGGCCGGCACGTCGCAGTGCGGCCAGTGCTACCAGTGCTTGCAAGGCCGTCCCGACTATTGCCAGTTCACGTTCTTCTCCAACGCCCCTGGCGTGGAGCCCTTTGCGCCATTCGCGGAGTTCCTCGACGGCACCCCGGTGTACGCGCAGGCGGGCATCGGAGGGATGAGCGAGGTGATGACGGCGTTCGAGGAGTACTGCGTGCCGGTCTTCACCGATCTTCCGGCCGCGCAGTTGACGCTGCTGGGCGATCAGCTGGCGTCGGGCTTCGCCGCCGGCCACGCCGACATGCACTTCCAGCCGGGCACCGACGTGGTGGTGTTCGGCGCCGGCCCGGTTGGGCTCGGCGCGGTCCAGGCCGGACGCGTGACGGGCGCCGGCCAGGTGATCGCCATCGATCCCATCAGGTACAGACGCGAGCTGGCGCTGAAGCTCGGAGCCACCACCGTGCTCGATCCCGTGGCCGAGGGCGATGGGATCGTGGAACGCGTCCGCGAGCTGTGCCGGGGCCCCAACGACAGGCGCTTTGCCGGCGGCGTGTCGTGGGGCCGCGCGGGAAATGCCGTGATGGCGCGCGGGGCCGACTTCGTGGTGGAAGCCGCGGGCGTCCAGACTCTTCCACCGAAAGTCGAGGCGCAGCCCGATCCGACCAACGTGAAGACGGTGCAGCAGGCCTGGGACTGCACGCGGATGGGCGGACACGTGATGCTGATGGGGTTCACGCTGCAGCCGGTGTCCTTCCCCGGCACGTCGTTGGCCCTCTTGGGCCGCACGATTCACCCCGGGCAGCAAGGCGGCCTCCACGTGATGCGCGACATCCCTCGCTACGTGAAGTTGATCGAGCGCGGGGTGATCGACGCCACGTCGGTCATCACGAAGCGTTACACGCTGGCCGACAGCCGGCAGGCCGTGCAGGACACAGCCGACCGAACCATCATCACCGGCGTCATCGAGTTCGCCTAGAGAGTCGGCCGGGGCACGTCTCGCTGGCCGGAGTATAGAATCGGTCGGATGCTTCGATTCGCGTTGACGGTCATCGTGGCGCTGAGCGCCGCCGCGCCGGCCTGGGCGCAGAACTCACCGCAAGAGGCGCTCGCATCGTGGAGCCGCGCCTACGCGGCGATGGACGGCGCCGCGAGCGCAGCCGCTTACGCGCCAGAGGCCCGGCTGTGGGGCACGGCGGCCCGGACGCAGACGGTTGGCCGCGAGGCGATCGCCGAGTATTTTGCCAGCGGCGCGCGGAACCTGACGTCTCGCCACGTGTCGATCGGCGAGCACGCCGTGCAGATGTTCGGTGACGTCGCCGTGGTGTCCGGCCACTACGCGTTCGAGAACACCCGGGCCGACGGCACCAGCACCACTCGCGCCGCGCGCTTCAGCATGGCCATGGCCACCCAGGACGGACGGTGGGTGATCGTCAACCACCACTCGTCCCTCTTGCCCAACGCTCCAGCCGCCGCGCCGCGGCCGCAATAGCGTAGTAAGGCGATACGCTACCGGATGAGTTCCGGCAACCGGTCGGGGGAAGAGCCCGAGCGCCGTGCGGAGGAGCAGGCCTACGTCCTCGACGCTGCGCGGGCGTGCGGCGCGCAGCGGTTGCCCGCCGCGCGTCTTGCTGTCCCACAGGGCGCGTCGACAGACCGTCGTCTGTTGCGGCGGCGCAGGCATCGGCGTTGGCACGATCTTCCTGCTTGACAGGGATCCCGCGCGCGCCGCGCGCCGCGCGTCATCCCGCTGCGAGATGGCCGCTCCTTCACGCTGCGTGACCGTGTCGCGCGAGATCTCACGCACGAGAATGATCTCAGGCGTCGCGGCCCGCGATCGCTGCGCCTGCATCACGCCAGGCGGTCCAAGAACCCGGGGTTACGATGCGGCATGTCGACTCTTGATTTCGTCTCCGCCGCCCGCGGTCCTACCGTCCTACCGCCGTCTGTCCCCGTCACGC
>Ga0307505_10000125_pt1 | contig 94018 bp, 82 predicted proteins | sample 23_S_MG_FD_202183 | JGI IMG/M metagenome (GOLD analysis project Ga0307505, IMG submission 202183) | Soil microbial communities from Populus trichocarpa stands in riparian zone in the Pacific Northwest, United States - 23_S | ecosystem: Environmental > Terrestrial > Soil > Riparian zone > Trees...
GAAGCTGGCGGTCGGACTACATCGCTGGCGTGGTGCGGCGCGACCAGGGCTTCGTCGTCCTCGTCGACCTCGCCAGGCTGCTCACAGCCAACGACACAGCCTTCCTCGCCGATCAACCGGCGGCGGCCTGAGCTTCGAGAATCCGGAGACTAGTATGAGTAACGCGTCCGCGGCAGTCAGGGCCCAGCCGCTCCACGACAGGCTGAGCAAGCGCAACTTCGACAGGTTGTCGGCATTTATCTATCGTTACAGTGGCATCAAGATGCCGCAGACGAAGCACACGATGCTAGAGGGGCGCCTGCGTCGCCGTCTCCGGGCCACCAATATCGTGTCCTTCGACGACTATTGCGACTATGTCTTCGACCATGGCGGGCTGGAAACCGAACTGGTTCACCTTGTCGATGCGGTTACCACCAACAAGACCGACTTCTTTCGCGAGCCGAAGCATTTCGATTACATGCGCGACCATGCGCTGCCGGCACTGATACGCGATGGCGCCACCCGGATCCGCACATGGAGCTCAGCCTGTTCGACGGGTGCCGAGCCGTACACGATGGCCATGGTTCTGGAGGCCTTCTTCGAAAACAGGCGTGATGGAAGCTATTCGATCCTCGCCACCGATCTCAGCACCGACGTCCTCGAGAAGGCGAAGCTGGGCATCTATCCGTCTGAGCTCGTCGAGCCGGTGCCCGAGCCGATGCGCCGCAGACATCTGATGGCGGCCGCCGATCCGACCCGCCGCGAGGTGCGCGTCGCACCGGCGCTGCGGGCGAAAATCGGCTTTGCGCGGCTCAACCTGATGGATCAGCGCTACAGTGTCGGCGAGCCGATGCACATCATCTTCTGCCGCAACGTGCTGATCTATTTCGACAAGGAGACGCAGGCGAAGGTGCTCCATCGCCTTTGCGATTGTCTGGTTCCGGGGGGGTACCTCCTTATCGGGCACTCCGAGACCATTGCCGGCCTCAACCTGCCGGTACGCACCGTGGCGAACACGGTTTTCCAGCGGATCTGAAGGGTCGCATGCGCAAGAAGGTTCGCGTTCTCGTCATCGACGACTCAGCCAGCGTCCGACAGACGCTCGTTTCCATTCTCGAAGCGGACCCCGACATCGAAATTATGGGCGTGGCATCCGATCCGTTTGCTGCGGCCCGGCGTCTCCAGGAAGAGATTCCGGACGTCATCACGCTCGATGTCGAGATGCCGCGCATGGACGGCATCACCTTCCTGCGCAAGCTTATGTCGCAGCGGCCGATCCCGGTGGTGATGTGTTCGTCGCTGACGGAGCTCGGATCCGAGACGCTGATGCAAGCGCTCGAAGCCGGCGCGGTTGATGTCATCCTCAAGCCGAAGATCGCGGCGGCGGATCACCTGAGTGAGATCGGCGACCGCATCCGCCATGTCGTCAAGGCAGCTGCGCAGGCTCGGCTTGGCGCGGCGCGGCGCACCGCCATCAGCGCTTCGGCGGCCGGACCGCAGGCTAAGCTGACCGCCGACGCCATGCTGCCGCCGCCGAGCGGACGACCAATGGCCAAGACCACCGAGAAGGTGGTGTGCATCGGGGCCTCCACCGGCGGCACGGAATCGCTGCGCGAGGTGCTGGAGGCGCTGCCGGCCAACGCGCCTGGCATCGTCATCGTCCAGCATATGCCGGAGAAGTTCACCGCGGCCTTCGCGCGACGTCTCAACGGACTGTGCCAGGTCGAGGTCAAGGAGGCCGAGCACGGCGATCCCGTGCTGCGCGGCCACGTGCTGATCGCGCCGGGTGATCATCACATTCTGCTGGAGCGGCAGGGCGCGCGCTACCACGTCTCGGTCAAGAAAGGCCCGCTGGTCTCGCGCCATCGACCGTCCGTGGATGTGCTGTTCCGCTCTGCCGCGCGTTCTGCCGGCGCCAACGCCGTCGGCATCATCATGACAGGTATGGGCGACGACGGCGCCCGTGGTCTGGAGGAAATGAAGAACGCGGGCGCACACACGGTGGCGCAGGACGAGGCGACATCGATCGTGTTCGGCATGCCGAAGGAGGCGATTGCGCGTGGCGCGGCCGTCAAGGTGATGCCGCTCGAGCGACTGGCTGGCGAGATCATGCAGTCAACGCAAAGCTGGTGAACCTTTGATCCGCGCCTGCCCTGTCGGCAGGCCGGCGTTGACGGCCGGATCATGCCGACGCCCCCTTTGCCTCCTCCCATCTCCATTGGTGCGTGTTTTGCGCGCCGCTCGCGCGTGATTCACGCGCCGTTGCGCGCCTGCGTTTCCGCGGGGCGCCTGCTCGCGCCCAAGAGCTGGAATTTGCTCACGAAATCGCTAAGCGTCGGTGGTGATCCGCGTTTGGCATTGAATTTGCTGATCTCCCCGTATCCGCGATAACAAGAGCTGCGGAAGGCTCATTGCCACCTGAGGAGACATAAAATGGGGAACTTCAAACTTCTCGCTCTCACATCCGCCCTCGCCGTCGGCGTGTCGCTCGGCTTTGCCCAGGCGCAGGAGCTGCGGGTGGGATTCACGCTCGACGCCGACACGCTCGATCCCGCCAATCACCGCAAGCGCGAGACCGAAACCATCATCCGCAACATCTATGACGGGCTCGTCACCCGCGATCCCGACATGAGGGTGGTGCCCGAACTGGCGGAGTCCTTCACCCAGGTCTCGCCGACCGTCTACAATTTCGCCATCCGCAAGGGCGTGAAGTTCCATGATGGCAGCGAGATGACCGCGGAAGACGTCAAGTTCACGCTCGACCGCATCACGGTCGAGAATGCCATGGGCGGCCAGACCAGCCCGCGCCAGAGCCTGATGGGTCCGGTAGAGAGCGTCGAGGTTGTAGACGGCGACACGGTACGCATCAATCTTTCGGAGCCGTGGCCGATCCTGCCCGCCATGCTGCCCAACCAGCAGATCGTGTCGAAGGCCTTCGTCGAGAAGGTCGGCAATGACGGAGTAGCGATCCAGACCAACGGAACCGGCCCTTTCAGGCTCGTCGACTGGCGCAAGGGCGACTCCATCATCCTGGAACGCTTCGAGGATTATTACGGCGGGTCGCCGGACATCGAGCCGGTCGGCAAGGCCTGCGTGGAACGCGCCATCTTCAAGTTCATTCCCGAAACCGCGTCACGCGTGGCGGCGCTGCTGGCCGGCGATGTCGACATCATCAACGAGTTGCCTCCATTCTCGATCGACCAGGTGAAGGCCAGCGGCAATGCCGACGTCATGACGGTCAACGGCACCCGCTCCTTCTTCATCGCACTCAACAACAAGGGCGAGATATTCGACGACGTGAAGGTCAGGCAGGCTGTCGCCCACGCCATCGACCGCGATCTCATCATCGACCGTATCCTGGGCGGCAACGCGGTCGCTATCAACGGCATTCTCAGCCCGGACGCCTTCGGCTTCAAGGAAGGCCTGGCCGACTATTCCTACGATCCCGATAAGGCCAAGGCACTGCTGGCGGAAGCCGGCTATCCCGAAGGCATTGACGTGACGCTCGATGTCGAAGGCGCATTCAAGGACACTGCGGAGGCTGTCGCTTCGCTGCTGACGCGCGCCGGCATACGCACCACGGTTCAGGTGGGCGAGGGCGCGCAGGTCAATGCCAAGTGGCGCAGCCATGAGGAGCCGAAGCAGGGGGACATGTTCTTCACGTCCTGGGGCAATGGTTCGCTCGATCCCTACGACATCTTTATCCCGACGCATCGGACGAAGGATCGCGGCAATACGGCCGGCTACGCCAACGCCGATCTCGACAGCCTGCTCGACCAGGCCAGCGTGGAGCTCGACGCGGAGAAGCGCGCGGCGCTCTATCATCAGGCGCAGGACATCATCAGCGCCGACCTGCCCTACGTCTATCTGTGGCTGCCGCAGGACATCTACGGTGTGTCCAAGCGCCTGTCGGGCTGGAAACCCAGCGCCGACAGCCGCATCAATCTGCACGACGCCTGCGTGAACTGAGCGGGCGCGGAGCCGGGGGCAGGGCAGCGGGCCGCCTGCCCCCGGCCGGAATTCGCTTCGATCCGGTTCGGGCCGGCGATGACACGACGGCGCACGAGCTGGAGAGTAACCGATGCAAGTGGGAAAGCTGGCGGAAAGGCTGCTGCAGCTCATTCCCGTCCTGTTGGGCGTGAGCCTCATCGCCTTCCTGATGATGGCGCTGACACCGGGTGACCCCGTCGACATCATGATCGGCGACCAGAACGTGACGCCCGACCAGGAGGCGGCCATGCGCCGCGACCTGGGGCTCGACCAGCCGGTGTGGGCCCGCTTCTTCACCTTCCTGGGCAACGCCATGACCGGCGATTTCGGCATGAGCTTCTATCATCGCCGGCCGGTCTTCGACGTGATCGTGGAGCGGCTGCCGGCCACGATCGAGCTCAGCCTCGTCGCGCTCATCTTCGCGCTGGTCACCGCCATTCCGCTCGGCGTCCTGGCGGCGGTCAAGAAGAACACGATCTTCGACCGCCTCTCGACGGTTGGCTCACTGCTAGGCGTGTCGCTGCCCGGCTTCTGGTTCGGCATCCTGCTGATCATGCTGTTTGCGGTGCACCTGCAGATACTGCCCGTGTCGGGCCGCATCGGCTATTCGAGCGAGGTGCAGCCGATCACGCATTTCCTGCTCATCGACACGCTGCTGCGCGGTCGGCCCGACGCATTCCTGGACGCGCTGTCGCACATCATCCTGCCGGCCATCACGCTCGGCCTGCCGATGACCGCGATTCTGATGCGAGTAACGCGCACCTCGATGCTGGAGGTGATGCGCCAGGACTACATCACCTTCGCGGAGGCGAAGGGATTGAAGCGCAAGCGCATCCTGTTCCGACATGCGCTGAAGAACGCGCTGATCCCCACAGTCTCGGTCGCGGCGATCGAGACCGGCTCCCTGCTCGGCGGCAACATGATCGTCGAGACAGTGTTCGGTTGGCCGGGTCTAGGCCGGCTGGTGGTGGAAAGCATCTTCGTGCGCAACTACCCGCTGGTGCAGGCTGCGGTGCTGTTCTACGCCGTCACCTATGTGCTGCTGAACTTCTTCGCCGACATCCTCTACACCGTGCTCAACCCGCGGGTGAAACTGTGAGCGCCGCCGCCGAAAACTCCGCCGCGATGGCCGCCGGTCGGAGTGAGGCCTCGCCCTTCATGCGCAACATGCAGGTATTCGCCTCCAATCGCATGGCGTTGGCCAGCGCGATCGTGGTGCTCCTGTTCGTGCTGATGGCGATCTTTGCACCGTTGGTCGCGCCGCATGACCCCAACGAAACCGACCTTTTCCGCCGGCTGCAGCCACCGGCCTGGATGGCGGGCGGCGAGTGGGCCTATCTGCTCGGCTGTGACGCGCTCGGCCGCGACATCCTCTCGCGCATCATCTACGGCTCGCGCATCTCTATCTTCATCGGCGTTGCGGTGATCCTGGTGGCGACAACCATCGGGCTAATCGCCGGGCTCGCCGCCGGCTACCTGCGCGGCTGGGTCGATGTCGCGATCTCGCGCGTGGTCGATATCCTGCTTGGCTTCCCCTACCTGATCTTTGCCATCGGCCTCATGGCGATGATGGGTCCCGGCCTCGTCAACATCATCCTCGCGCTCGCGTACAAGGAATGGGTGATCCCCTGTCGCGTGGTGCGCGGCGAGACGCTGGCCGCGCGCGAGCTGGAATATGTCGAGGCTGCACGCGCGCTCGGCGCCTCGCGCGGGCACATCATGATGAAGGAAATCCTGCCCAACATCCTGTCGCCAGTAATCGTGATCTCCACGATACGCATGGCGAATGTCATCATCCTGGAGGCGAGCCTGTCCTTCCTTGGCCTCGGCGTCCAGCCGCCCACGGCCTCGTGGGGCTCGATGGTGGCAGACGGCCGCGCCTTCATCCTGCAGTCCTGGTGGGTCAGCACCTTTCCGGGCCTTGCCATCCTCGTGCTGGTGCTGGCGATCAACGTCGCCAGCCAGGGCCTGCGCGACGCCTTCGACCCGAGGTTCAGCGAATGAGCGCGCCGGACAAGCTGCTGGAGGTGCGCGGTCTGCGCACCGTCTTCCACACCCGCGCCGGCGCGGTGCGCGCGGTCGATGGCCTCGACCTCGAAGTGCGGCGCGGCGAATGCCTCGGCGTGGTGGGCGAATCCGGCTCGGGCAAGAGCGTGACATTCTCCTCGGTGATGGGGCTGGTGCGGTCGCCAGGCCTCATCGAGGAGGGTTCGATCCTCTTCGAGGGGCGCGAGCTGACGACATTATCACCACAGGAGATGCGCAGCCTGCGCGGCCGCGACATCGCCATGACCATGCAGGACGCGCTGACCGCGCTGAACCCTGCACTGACGGTGGGCGAGCAGATCGGCGAGGTGCTCGACGCGCACGACGAAACACTGCCGCCGGGCGGCCGCGCGCGAACTCGCGCCATCCGCGACCGCTCGGTCGAGATGATGGGGCTGGTCGGCATCCCGTCCGCTGGCGACCGGCTGCGCAACTATCCGCACGAGTTTTCCGGCGGCATGCGCCAGCGCATCATGATCGCTATTGCGCTCGCCTGCCGGCCCAAGCTGCTGATCGCCGACGAGCCGACGACCGCGCTTGACGTGACCATACAGGCGCAGGTTCTGGAACTGATCGCCGACATTCGCGAGACGCTCGGCATGAGCGTGGTGCTGATCACCCACGATCTCGGTGTGGTCTCCGAATATTGCGACCGCGTGATGGTGATGTATGCAGGCCAGGCGGTTGAGAGCGGACCGACCGCGCAGGTGATCCGCGACCCGCAGCATCCATACACGCAGGGGCTCCTACGTTCGATCCCTCGGGTTTCGCTACGTGGCCAGCGCATTCAGCCGATCGACGGCCAGGTGCCGGAGCTGATCGGGCTCGGCGCGGAGTGCCGTTTCCTTTCGCGCTGCCCGCGCCGGCGTGACGCCTGCCGGCGGGAAATATCGATGCGTCCTTTCGGCGAGGGCAGGTCTGCACGCTGTGTCGAGATCGGGGAGGTGCCCGCATGACGGCCGCGCAACCGCTTCTGGACGTGAAGAACCTCGTCAAGCATTTCGAAGGACGCCGCTCACTGGGCGAAAGGCTCACCGGCAAGCCGAAATCGGTGGTCAAGGCGCTCAACGACGTCTCGTTCACGGTGCAACGCGGCGAGACGCTGGGGTTGATCGGCGAGAGCGGCTGCGGCAAGTCCACGCTCGGTCGCGCCGTTCTGAGGCTGCACGAACCCACTTCCGGAAAGGTCGAATTCGACGGCGCGGATGTGACTGCGCTTGACCACGATGCGATGAAGGCGATGCGCCGGCGCATGCAGATTGTGTTCCAGGACCCCTACGCCTCGCTCAACCCTCGTCGAACGGTGGCCGAGATCGTCGGCCTGCCGCTTGCCCTGCATGGACTGACCGGCGGGCGACGCGAACTGCGCGACCGGGTCGCCGCCATGATCGAGAATGTCGGGCTCAAGGCCTCGCATCTCGACCGCTATCCGCACCAGTTCTCCGGCGGCCAGCGACAGCGCATCGGCATCGCCCGCGCGCTGATCCTGCATCCGGAGTTCCTCGTCTGCGACGAGCCGGTCTCCGCGCTCGACGTGTCGATCCAGGCGCAGATAATCCAGCTCCTGCAGGACCTGAAGCGCGAGATGGGCCTGACCTACCTGTTCATCTCGCACGACATCTCGGTCATCGGCTATCTGAGCGACCGGGTGGCGGTGATGTATCTGGGCGAGATCGTAGAGATGGGGCCGGCCGAGTCGGTGCTGTCGGCGCCGCGCCACCCCTATACACAAAGCCTGATGTCGGCGGTGCCCGACGTGGACGAACCCGGCAAGAAGCGGCGCACACGGTTGACGGGCGACCTGCCGTCGCCGCTCAACCCGCCAACGGGCTGCAAGTTTCACACCCGCTGCCCGCTCGCCATGGATCGCTGCCGCGTCGAGCAGCCATTGGCGCGGGGCGTCGGAGACGGCCATGTCGCCGCCTGCCACCTGCTGGAAGCCGATGCCGGACTGGCCGCACGATAGCGCCTCGCCGGTCCGCCTCTCGGGCCTGGCACGAGAACGGGGCCGCGGCCAGGTCGCGCACGGCGGCGCCGATGCGGACAAGGTGCGGGCAGCGATTGTCGGGCGTGTCGAACGGGCGCGCGCCGAGGGGTTGTTCGACGGCGACGCAGACTGTTTCCTCGCCGCGCAGCGGCGCTTTGCGGAGGAGAGCGACCCGCATTCCATGGCCGAGCTTGCGGGGATCGCCGAAGGGTTCGGCATGGCGGAGCCGGATCTCTTCGCCCATCTGCACCTGTCGCTGCTGCGCGACCGCAGGCAGGCAGGCACGATCGACGCCGACGGCTGCAGCGCCTGGGCGGTGGGGCACGGTCCGGACGGGCCGCTGCTGGTCAAGAACCGCGACTTTTCTGGAACCCATCTAGGCATCCAGCGCGTCTTTGGCCATGAAGGGCCGGACATCGCCAGCGGCGCGTTTCTGTGCGTGGGCAGCCTCGGCGCTCCGGGGGCCTATTCCAGCGGCATCAACGCGGCCGGGCTGGCACTGGCCGACACGGTGGTTTCCACCCGCGACCACGGCATGGGCTGGTTGCGCTACTTCCTGATGACGCGGATACTTGCGGAATGCGCCAGCGTGGCGGAGGCCCTCACCTTCATCCGCGCGCGTAGCCACGCTGGCGGCGGCACGCTCGTGTTGGCGGATCGAGGCGGAGCGGTCGCCGCGGTCGAACTCGGCCACCGTCACGTTTCGGTCGAGGAGGCCATCTGCGTCTTCCGTACCAACCACTTCGTCAGCCGCGACCTTGGCGCAACCACGCTTCCGCCCGGCGACGACCGTATCGCAGCGAACTCGCGCGTCCGCTTCGACATTCTCGCCGCCGCCGTGCCTGCGACGGAATGGAGCGCGGCGGCGGCGGCCTCGCTGATGGCCCGCCATCCGCTGTGCCAGCATGGAGGGGAGGACGAGGCCTCCACCATCGCCGGCGTGGTCTTTGCCTGCGCGACCGGATCGCTCTATCTTGCCGACGGCAATCCGTGCCGGGGGCGCTGGACGCGATATACGCTCGATCCGTGACCAAGCCGGCCGCAGCGCAAGACGGGACAGGCATGGCGAGCTACCAGGGCGAACTGATCGGCGACCATCCGAGCGTGCAGGAAGCCCGCCGGCTGATCGCGCGGGTGGCGGCGAGCCCCACACGGACGGTGCTGATCTACGGCGAGACCGGAACAGGCAAGGGGCTGGTGGCGCGCATGCTGCACCAGCAGTCGCCGCGCGCGGGGCGCGAGTTCGTCGACGTCAACTGCGCGGCGATCCCGTCCAGCCTGCTGGAATCGGAGCTGTTCGGACACGAGCGCGGTGCGTTCACAGGTGCTGCGGCCAAGAAGACCGGTCTGGTCGAGGCGGCCAATCGCGGCACGATCTTCCTCGACGAGATCCGCGAGATGGACCTGATATTGCAGGCCAAGCTGCTTAGCCTGCTCGATACTCAGCGCTTCCGCCGGGTTGGCGCGGTCCAGCCCATCGACGTCGATGTGCGCTTCATCGCGGCCACAAACAAGATCCTGCTGTCGGAGGTAAGATCCGGCCGCTTCCGGGAAGACCTCTACTACCGGCTGAATGTCATCGCCATCAACCTGCCGGCGCTGCGCGAGCGCGGCGACGACGTGATGATCCTCGTCGAGCATTTCATGCGGAAGCTCAACGGGCGTTATGATCGCGCCATACAGGGCGTCAGCAAGGAAGTGGAGGACATCTTTCTGCGCTATCCATGGCCGGGCAACGTGCGCGAACTGGAAAACCTGCTGGAACGCATCTTCATCCTTGAGGAGGAGAACCGGATCGTCGCCCGCCACCTGCCCGACCGTATCGTGCGCGCCGTGCGTGGCGGGCGCGGGCGCGGAGAGGGGGCGGCGATCACCGACGCCGGTGAGGGCATGCCGGCCGACTTCCACGCCGCCACGGCGCAGTTCCAGCATCGCCTCATCCTCGAGGCGCTGAACGCGGCCAACGGCAACCTGCCCAAAGCAGCGGAGACGCTGAAACTCAGCCGCCACGCGCTGCGCCACCAGATGATCAAGCTGGGCGTGCGCCACGAGACCGCGTGAAAAACGCGCGTTGCGGCGCGAATTCCACGCGGCGCCTTGCCGCAATCTGCTGGCGGCAGTGAAAGCTACGGAAAAACATGAGCTTGCGCCTGTCGGCAATGGTTGGCACGGGTCGTGCTTTGCTTCGGGAAAGCCGCAAAAGGGCGGTGTTCCCGGGAAGAATTCATGCAATCGCTCAAGATCATCTGCCCCAATGGCCATCTCGGATTTGCGCCGCTGAAAGTGCCCAGCTTTCATATCGGCGTCGAGGCCGGCCCCGATTTCATCGCCGCGGATTCCGGCAGCGACGACATCGGTCCGGTACCGCTGGGGTCCGACACCTGCGCCAGTCCGCGCGCCTGGCAGGAGCACGATCTCGAAGTCATGCTGCTTGCCTCCCGCAAGAATGGCGTGCCAATGATCATCGGCTCGGCCGGAGACACCGGCTCCAACAGCCGTGTCGACCTCTATGTGCGGATCATTCGTGACCTTGCCGAGCGCCACCAACTGGCGCCTTTCCGGCTGGGCTGGTTCTATTCCGAGGTGGACAAGGAAACGGTGCGCGCCAAGATGCGGGCGGGTTCGCCCATACGCGGGCTCGATGGCCGGCCCGATCTCGACCGCGCCGAGCTCGATGCTACGGACCGCATCGTGGCAATGGCCGGCGTGCATCCCTTCCGCAAGCTGCTCGATGAGGGCTGCGACGTCATTATCGGCGGTCGTTCCTCGGACAGCGCCGTATTCGCGTCTGCCGCGCTCGCTCGCGGCTTTCCCGAGGCGCACTCCTATTATCTCGGCAAGGTGCTGGAATGCGCCTCTTTCTGCGCGGAGCCCTATGGCGCCAAGGAGACGGTGCTGGGAGAGATCACCCACGACCATGTCGAGGTGACGGCGATGGCTCCCGAGCAACGCTGTACGGTCGCCTCCGTCGCGGGCCACGCCATGTACGAGCGCTCCAACCCGTTCCACGAATTCGTCGCCGGGGGCATGTTGGACATGACCGACTGCGTCTACGAGCAGGTGTCGGAGAAAACCACGCGCGTCACCGGCATGCGCTTCGAGCCGGCGGAAGAGTTCCGCGTCAAGCTTGAGGGCTCGGGCAAGATAGGCGAGCGCTTCGTCGGGATGGCCGGCATCCGCGATCCCTACACCATCGCCCATGTCGACGAGGTGATCGAATGGGCGCGCACGCAGGTGCGCGAGCGGTTCGGCGACAGTGGCTGGGAGCTGCATTACAATGTGTTCGGCCGCAACGGCATCATGGGCGACATGGAGCCGCTAAAGGACAAACCCGGCCACGAGCTGATGATCGTGGTGCAGGGGCTGGCGCCTTCGCGCGAAGTTGCCGAGGAAGTGACCATGACCGGCACGCGGCAGCTCTTCTACGCTCGCCTGCCCGACGTGAAGGGCACGGCCGGCGGCGTCTCATTCGTCTTCGACGAGGTGATGCAGGCAAGCGCCGGATACCGGTGGACCGTCAATCACACCATGGCCGTGGATGATCCGCTGGAGCTGTTCCCCACCTTTTCCGAGATCGTCGGCGAGCGCCGGCTGGAGGCTGCGAAATGAGTGCGCACGTAAAAAAGCTGTCCGAACTCGCCAAGACCATTCGCAGCAAGAACGCAGGCACCGACAAGATCACCTTCGACGTCATCTTTCGCGAGAAGGACGCCTACGAAATGGTCAAGCGTGCCAGGGTGCTGACGCGGGAGAGCGTCTGCGCCATCCTCAACATCGCGCCGGCGCGGATAACCGACTTCGTCGAATACGATCCGGCCTATGCTATCAAGTTCACGATCCTGCGTCTGAGGCCGAGCGGAAGCCCCGGCGATTCCGACATTTTCGGCGCGCAGCAATATGCGCCGTTCCTCGATGTGGAGGTGCCGGTCGACGCCTGAGGCAATCCGGCCCGTCGCATATTCCAAATCCAAGCTTGCGAGAGCAGTAGGTCGTCCGAGGGGCGACGCACGCAGTAAAAATCTTCGGCCGCGAGAGATGGCTTGCGACGGACCACTCAGGTCCTGTTCGCCAGCAATCTGCCGCGCCGCAAAATCTCGGAGACCAGAAGCTCGATATCCTCGCGTCGCGTGCGGTGATTGCAGATCGCCGCGCGCAGGCAGTGATGGCCGCGCAAAGTGGTGTCGGAGAGGACGGCTACCCCGTCCTCCTGAAGCTGCAGCATGATCTCGGTGTTGAGGATCTTGAGCGCGGCATCGTCCAGCCTGCCAGGGTCGAAGCGAAAGCAGACGATATTGATCGTCGTCGGTGCCATAAGCGAGAGGTGGTCCTCCGCCTCGATCAGGCGTGTCAGGTGATGCGCCTGATCAATGTTCTGGTCGATCAGCCGGCCGAAGCGGTCAGCGCCATGTTCGTTCAGCGCCATCCAGACCTTGAGGGCGCGGAAGCCGCGTGAAGTCTGCAACCCGAACTCATGCAGCCATTCGCCGGAAGCCAGGCCCCTGGGCGCGGATTCCAGATATTCGGGCATCGTCGAGAACGCTCCAAGATGTGCTGCCGCGTCCTTCACCAGGCAGCAGCCGACGTCGAACGGCGCGTGCAGCCATTTGTGCGGGTCAAGCGCCAAAGAGTCCGCGCGCGCCAACCCGGCGACCAGCGATGCGTTGCGAGGCGCAATGGCGATCAGGGCGCCGATGCAGCCATCAACGTGGAACCAGAGGTCCTCCGCATCCGCGACATCAGCAAGCGCCTGCAGATCGTCGATGGCGCCCGTGTTGACCGAGCCCGCATTGGCGATGATGCAGGCCGGCTGAAGGCCTGCCGCGCGGTCCTCGGCGATGGCGCGCCGCAGCGCGGCCACGTCGATGCGGAACGCGTCGTCGATCGCGATGCGCCGAAGCGCTGCGTTTCCCAGCCCCAGCGTCTCCACCGCCTTGCGATGGCAACTGTGGATCTGGTCCGAGCCGTAGAAGCGCAGCGGCTTCGAGATCGCCGCGACGCCGAGTTCGCGGATGTCGATGCCAGATTTGACGTTGCGCGCGACCGTCAGCCCGATGAGGTTGGCGACCGAGCCGCCGCTTGTCAGCGTGCCGCTCGCCGTTGCCGGAAAACCGACCATCTCCTTGCACCAGCCCACGACTTGGCGGTCGACCAGGGCGGCGGCGTGGTTGCCGCCGCCAAGGTTGGAGCCCTGAACCGCTGCCAGAAAGTCCGCCAGCGCCCCGGTCATGTTGCCGGAGCCCATGTACCACGCCCAGAAGCGCGGGTGCACGTTGCCCATCGGGTAGGGCATGACGTCATGGGCTACGGCGCTCAGCACTGCTTCGAGCGGCTGGGGCGCGCGCGGCAACGGCTGGTCGAAGCGGGAGCGGACATTGGCCGGCATGACCTGCCAGGCCGGTCGCTGCCGCACGTCCCGCAGATGGGCGATGGCGTCGTCCATCAGTTGGTACGCGGTGCGCGCGAGTGCCGACCAATCACCCGGGTCGAGTGTTTCCTCGATGTCCGTTGCCGGCGAGGGGCGCATGAGGTTCATCTGCCGTCTCCTGTCGGCGCTTCAGGCCGCGAACTGGAATCCCGGCGTCGACCGTGAAAGGGCGAGTTCCTCCTCGTCCATCTCGGCGTCGATGCCCTCGAAGAGCGGTGTCGAAAGGTAGCGCTCGCCGGTGTCGGGCAGCATGCACAGGATGACCGATCCGGCCGGGGACCTTTCGGCGACCTGACGGGCGACCGCGAAGGTTGCGCCGCCGGATATGCCGGTGAAAATGCCTTCCCGACGCGCCAGCTCCCTGGTCCAGCGGATCGCGTCCGGCCCGGCAATCGGGATCACCTCGTCGTAAAGGTGCCGATCGACGGCTTCCTGCAGGACATTGGGAATGAAATCCGGGGTCCAGCCCTGAATCGGATGCGGCTCGAAGGCCGGATGGGTGGCCGCCGGCGCGCCGTCGGCTTCGCGCTGCTGCACCTGGCCGCTGCCCAGTAGCTGCGCGTTCGCCGGCTCGCTCAGAACGATGCGGGTCTCCGGCCGCTCCTGCCTCAGTATCCTGCCGACGCCGGTGACGGTGCCGCCTGTGCCGTACCCCGTCACGAAGCAATCCAGGCGCGAACCGGCGAAGTCGTTGATGATTTCGCGCGCCGTGGTCGCTTCGTGAATCGCGGCATTGGCCTCGGTTTCGAACTGCCGCGCGAGAAACCAGCCATTGGCCTCGGCCAGTTCGACGGCCTTCCGGTACATGCCGAAGCCCTTGAGCGCTCGGGGCGTCAGGACGACCTTGGCTCCCAGCATTCGCATGAGCCTACGCCGCTCGATGGAGAAACTGTCGGCCATGGTCACGACCAGAGGGTAGCCCTTCTGGGCGCAGACGATCGCAAGGCCGATGCCGGTGTTGCCGCTCGTGGCCTCTACCACGGTCTGCCCCGGTTTCAGGAGCCCGCGCCGCTCTGCATCCTCGATGATGTTGAGCGCGAGGCGATCCTTGACCGAGCCGGCCGGATTGAAGAACTCAGCCTTGACGTAGATGGTGGCGTGGTCGACGCCGAGATTGTTGATCTTCACGACGGGCGTGTCGCCGATCGTGTCCAGGATGTTGTCGAAGAGCCGGCCTCGACCGGCGGTGCTGCGCACTTTCTGACTGCGGTTCATATCTTGTCTCCCGTTGGCGCCTGCCAATTGCGATGATGCCATGGCCCGGCCTTGGTGTTACTGTGGAGCCGGCGACAGAGGCGTTGTTGAAAGCGTGGAAACGCGCATGGGAATCTCCAAATTTCCCGAAAAATTGGCGTCTGGCCCGCTGACGGTACGGATGTTCGGCCCACTTGCAGTGATCCGGAACGGCGAGGCACTGGAGCTTCCGCCTTCGCGGAAGGTGCGCGCCCTCCTCGCCTATCTTGGGCTTGCAGCGCATCCCGTCTCACGCAGCCGGCTTTGCGAGCTTTTGGGCGACATCCCCAGCGACCCGAGAGGAGAACTGCGCTGGTGCCTGAGCAAGCTGCGCGCGCTCCTCGACGAGCCGCAGCACAGCCGGCTTTCGGCAGGAAACGACCAGATATCTCTCGACCTGGGAGACGGCGCCGTCGATGCATTGAGGATCGAAACGGCGATGCGCAATGGCGCCGAAAAACTGGATCGCCAGGCAATCCAGGACCTTTGCGGCCTCTTCGCCGGCGACTTTCTGGAGGGACTCGATCTCAACAGGAGCCCGCAGCTCGACCACTGGATCACAACCCAGCGCCGCCGGTATCGCTCCTTTCACGCAGAGCTCCTCGAGCGGTTGACCGGGTTGCTGCCGAATGATCCGCAGATATTGCGACCTCACGCCGAAGACTGGGTCGCGCTGGTGCCGTTCAATCCGCGCGCGCAGATTTTGCTGTTGCGGACGTTGCTTGAGGGCGGCATGCCCGACCAGGCTGACAATCACCTTGCGGCGACGACGCGCCTGTTCCAGACGGAAGGCGTCGACATCGATCCGATACGGCACGCCTGGCGCGAACTGCGCAAGCGGGCGACGCCATCGGTGACCGTCGCGCGGCCGAGTGTGCCGCAATCTGCCGCGGCCGAGACGCCAGCGTCCCCCGACGGCGCGCATTCGACGCCGTCTGACCGCGCCTCGCTGGCCGTACTGCCCTTTTCACAGACCGGTCTCGACCATCTCGAAAGCCGCCTTGCGCACGGACTGACGCACGACATCATCACCCGTCTTGCCAAGCTGCGCATGCTGTTCGTCATCGCGCGCGGCTCAGTTTTCGCCCTCGCGGAACAGGGCCTTTCCGCGGAAGACGCAGCGCGGCGCCTCAACGTCGACTACTACGCCTCCGGCGTCATCAGGCGCAACGATCGCAAGTCGCAGGTCGCGGTCGAACTTGTCGAGACCCGGACGGCACGCATCGTCTGGTCGGATGAATTCGAGCTTGCGGCCGACGAGGCGTTTCTGGTGCTGGACGACATCGGTGACATGATCGTCGCGTCGATCGCCAACGAGATCGAGACGGCGGAGAAGAACCGGGCTGTGCTGAAGCCGCCGAACTCGCTCAGCGCATGGGAGGCCTACCATCGCGGCCTTTGGCACATGTACCGCTTCACCAGGCCGGACAACGATATCGCGCAGCAGTTCTTCAAGCAGGCGAGCGAAGCCGACCCGACATTCGCTAGGGCCCATAGCGGCCTGTCCTTCACCCACTGGCAGAATGCCTTCCAGCATTGGGGCGACCGGGAGCGGGAAAGCGACCTTGCCTTCGAAGCGGCGGGCCGCAGCCTCATGGCCGACGATCACGACCCCGCCGCCCATTGGGCGATGGGGCGGGCGCTATGGTTGCGCCGCAAGCCCGACCAGGCCGTGACCGAACTGGAGCGGGCCGTCGAACTCAGTCCCAACTTCGCGCTCGGCCACTACTCACTGTCGTTCGTCCATTCGCAGTCCGGAGATCCGGCCACCGCCATCGCCTCTTCCGACCACTCGCGCAGCCTGAGCCCGTTCGACCCGCTGCTGTTCGGGATGCTGGGGTCGCGCGCCATGGCGCACGTCCGGCTTGGGCAGTTCGACGAGGCAGCCGAATGGGCGGTCAGGGCCGCGGCACGCCCCAATGCGCATGTCATCATTCTGGCGATCGCCGCCCATTGCCTGGCGTTGGCGGGACGGGTCGACGAAGGCAGGACATTCGTAGGCATGATCCGGCAATCGATACCGACCTTCGGCGTCGACGACTTTCTCGAAGCGTTCAGGTTCGAGCCAGACGCCGAGGCCCTTTTCCGCAAGGCGGGCATGCAGGTAGGCCTCGGCGGATAGCGCGTATGCCTCACTCGAGCCGCGGAGAGTGCTGGACGGCGTAGATCGCAGCTTCGACCCGATTGCGCATCTTCAGCTTTCTCAAGAGGTGAGTGAGATAGTATTTGACGGTCTTCTCGCTGAGCGTCAGCCGGAACGCTATCTCCTTGTTGCTCATGCCGCGCGAGAGCAGGTCCAGCACCTGTGTCTCGCGCTCGCTGAGATCTGTGCCGCGTTCCTCGATCTGTGCGTTCTGCGCCGCTTCCATCCCGGAATGGCCGAGCAACTGCCCCAGCAGCGGTGGCGCGACGACGAATTCATCGCGCGACACGGCCTTTACCGCCGACAACAATTCGTCCGCTCCCGCGCCTTTCAGAAGATAGCCCCGCACCCCCTCGCGAAAGGCCAAGGTTGCAAACTCGCGGTCGTCGACGATCGTCAGAAGCAGTATCCTGACAGACGTCATTGCCTCGCGCAGCCGGCGAACGAGTTCGACGCCGCCGCCCGGCAGCATCACGTCGAGCAGCACCACGTCGGGCGCGTGGCGCGACACCAGCGAGACCGCCTCGTCGGCACTGGCGCCCTGGCCAACGACTGCGAAGGCGTCGTTCTCGTTGAGCACATGGATGACGCCGTCTCGGAAAAGCGGATGGTCATCGATGACGACGACGCTGATCTTGGGTTTCATCAACATCTATCCCTCCAAAGGAATCCAGGCGACGAGTGTGGTGCCTTGACCGGCCGCACCCTCGATCCGCAGCGTGCCGCGTATGCTCTCGAGTCTGCCGCGCAGGCCCCTCAGACCGAGCCGCTCGCCATGCGCGGCGCGCGCGCCGATCCCCGGACCGGTATCGGAAACGGTGGCGGAAAGGCCTGTCGGCGAGGCGGAAACGACGACGCTCTGTCCGGCGCCGCCGGCGTGCCAAAATGCGTTCGACAGGCCTTCCTGTATAAACCTGCAGACGCAGATCTTGACGAATGTCGGGCATTGCGCCGGCAGGCTGCTGGCCGACAGGTTAACCTCGGTCCCGGTCATCGTCTCGTGCGAGCGAACCGTCGCTTCGATGCACTCGGCGAGGTCGTTGCTGTACATATCCGGCAGGACGAGCCCGGCGGAAATGGCCCGTATCTCGAACAAGGCGTCCTTGACCGCCGTGCGCGTCGCTGCGAGATCGCCGTTGCCGGGCACCGCCCGGCCGATGCCGTCCATGCGAAGCAGCGCCAACGCCATCAGCTGGGCCGGGCCGTCATGCAGGTCGGAGCCGATACCCTTGAGAAAGCGCTCATTCTCCTCGATGACGTTACGGGCGCCGCGTTCCACGCGGTCTTGCAGCGCTTCCTTCTTTTTCATGAGGTCGGAGAGTTCCGCGATGCGCAGCGTCAGTTCCCTGCGCTGGCTGTCAATGGTGCGGCTGCCGTCGCGCACGAGCGCGGAGAAGATCGTCACGATAAGCATCAGAACGAGGCCGGTGACGAACCAGCTCTGCCGGTTTGCGGCCGTCAGCGACGCCTGCAGGTCATCCGCCTTGTCGTAGAATTCCACGGCGGCCATCACCTGCCGCGTCACCCGCGAACGAACAGGTGCATAGACCTCCACCAGCGCCCGATTGCGGCGGAACTCAAGGTCGCTCTCATTGTCCTCGTCGTTGAACTCGGCGGCGACGGTGCCGGAAAGCGCGCTGGCGAGGCTCGGACCGATCTCGTACAGCCGGCCGATCTTGCTGCGGTCGTTGCTGTAGAGGATGCGTCCTTCGGGGCTCCAGACCTTCACCGCAACAACGCGCAGCCGCGCTTCGGCCGAATCCATGGCTTGATCCAGCGCGGTGAGCGTCTCGTTCGAGAGCGTATCGCCCTCCTCAAGTTCGCCCAGCAGCGGCGAAATGAACTGTCCTATATAGACCGCGGCCGAGCTTGCCTCATGCGCCAGCGCTGATTTCTCGATCCTGTTGGAAACCCAGGCGCCCAGCACCAGGGTGCCGGCAACCGAAAGCAGCAGCGCCAGAATGGCGAAGCGACGCAACAGGCTGAGACTTCGCCAACGCTCCGTCCCGGGAAGCGCGTAGACGCCTTCCAGGGCCGATATGCTCGTACGCATGACTCCCTCCGGATGCACTCCGGGCGAAAAGCAATACAGGGCGCATCTTTCCAAACGCCAAGAATATCATCTTCCAAAATCGCCGACAATTGGCATGAATGTTTCATTTTGTGATGTTTGTTGCGATGTATTCAAATTATTATTTTTAGCATTTATGAAGAAAAACCGATGCTTGGAAGATTACCCCTTTCCCTATTGCGACTGCGGAGTCGAGCGCGGCCAGACCAAAGTCAGATGTCGGATAGGACCATCGGCTGGTATCTGGCGCCGTCTAAAGGCCAAGCATTGCCGGCCATTGTCCGTATGTGAAAACGAGTTGCCTCCAAGCATCGTAGCCCGCTGTTGCCGACCGCAAGGTCAGAGCCAAGGAGGGCGTCATGGTCACCTACATACGATCCGATCTCGATTTCATCCTCAACCAGATCAAGATTGCGGAGGAGCACGCGCGTTACGTTGCCGGCGATCCGACCGCGCGGCCGCTGTTCGGACAGGACGGCATGATCCCCGCGAGCAACATCAGCTGGGGACTGCGCACAGTCGACGGCACCTTCAACAATCTGGTGCCGGGGCGCACGAACTGGGGCGCGGCCGATCAGCCCTTCCCGGAGCTTCTCGATCCCGCCTACCGGACCATCATGGTCGATCCCGATGGTGACGGCCCTTCGCCGGCCGTGCCGATCACCTACACGCCAGGCGTAGACAATGACGGACCGGGGACCATGGCAGGCCCCGGTGACGTGATCGACCCCGGCCTGCGCACCATCTCGAACCTCATTGTCGACCAGACGCCCGGAAACCGCGCCGCGCTGGAAAAAGCGCTTGAGCGTGCCGGCGTGCCGGAAGCAAATTTCCAGACCGCCTACGACGCCATTTCATCGGCCTATGCCGACTACCTTGCCGCCGGGAAAACACCTGCCGCGCTGACCACCTTGCAGACGACGGCGTCCGGTTTCGGCGTTCCGATGCAGGGCGACACGCTGGAAATTCTCAACGTCGCCCCAGACGAAGGCCTTTCGGCGTCGTTCAACTCGTGGTTCACGCTCTTCGGCCAGTTCTTCGACCATGGCCTTGATCTCGTCGCAAAAGGCCAGAGCGGGACGATCTTCATACCGCTGCAGCGCGATGACCCCCTCTACGTCGAGGGAAGCGAAACCAATTTCATGGTGGTGACGCGGGCGACGACGGCGGGTCCGGACGGCGTCACCGGCACGGCGGACGACACGCGACCGGTCAACCTGACCACGCCATTCGTCGACCAGAACCAGACCTACACCTCGCATCCCTCGCATCAGGTGTTCCTGCGCGAGTATGAGATGCAGGACGGTCGGCCCGTCGCCACCGGCAAGATGCTGGATGGCGCCAATGGTGGCCTGCCGACCTGGGGCGAGGTCAAGGCACAGGCGCAGGCCATGCTTGGCATCGACCTGCAGGACTATCACGTCGGCAATCTGCCGCTTCTGGCCACCGATCCCTACGGCAATTTCATACCCAATGGAGCGGGATTTCCTCAGGTCGTGATGCTGCCTGGCAACGTGCTCGCCTCGGGCACGCCAGGCGCACCCCTCGCCCTCGTCGAGCTGGGACCCAATCCAGGCGAGTTCACGCACCTCGCCGTACGGACCGGACACGCCTTCCTTGACGATATCGCCCACACCGCCGTGCCCGTGGGCAAGATCGAGGATGGCGACAACGAGATATCGCTCGGAAACATTCCCGACGGCCAGTATGACGACGAGCTGCTCGACGCTCACTTCGTCACCGGCGACGGTCGCGGCAACGAGAATATCGGCCTGACGGCGGTGCACCACGTGTTCCACGCCGAGCACAACCGGCTGCTGCAGCACACCAAGGATGTGGTGCTGGCGGAAAACGACCTTGCCTTCCTCAACGAATGGCTGGTCGTCGACGTCACCGAAATACCCGACACGCCAGCCGAGATCGCCGCGCTTCAATGGGATGGCGAGCGGCTTTTCCAGGCGGCGAAGTTCGGCACTGAAATGCAATACCAGCACCTGGTCTTCGAGGAATTCGCGCGCAAGGTGCAGCCGCAGATTGACGTGTTCCTCGTGCCTCAGGGCTACGACAACACGATCAATCCGGCGATCGTGGCTGAGTTCGCTCACGTCGTCTATCGCTTCGGCCATTCGATGCTGACGGAGTCGATCGACCGCTTCGATCCCAATTTCAATGCCAGCCACATCGGTCTGATCGAGGGCTTCCTCAACCCAACGGCCTTCCTGAACGGCGGCACAGCCGAGGAAGCCGCTGGCGCGATCGTGCGCGGCATGACCCGGCAGCTAGGCAGCGAGATTGACGAATTCGTCACCGGCGCGCTGCGCAACAATTTGCTCGGCCTGCCGCTAGACCTCGCCACCATCAATCTGGCGCGGGGCCGCGACACCGGCGTGCCGTCGCTGAATGCGGCGCGGCGCGAGTTCTTCGAGGTTACTGGAGGCGATTCACAGCTTCGGCCCTATGAGAGCTGGGTCGACTTCGCGGGCAACCTGAAGAACCCGACTTCGATCATCAACTTCATCGCCGCCTATGGCATGCACCCGCTGATCACCGCCGAGAGCACGCTCGAAGGAAAACGGGCGGCGGCTCTGGCCATCATTCTGGGTACGGACCAGGCATTCGTGGGCGACCCGAACGACCCGCTCGACGACCGTACGATCGTCTCGCCGCCAGACGCTGTCGACTTCCTCAACGGTTCCGGCGAATGGGCCAACACGCCTGCCGGCGTCACCACGACCGGTCTCGACAATGTCGATCTTTGGATCGGCGGCCTGGCTGAGAAGATCATGCCCTTCGGCGGCATGCTCGGCTCGACGTTCAACTTCGTCTTCGAAGTGCAGATGGAGAAGCTCCAGAACTCGGATCGCTTCTACTACCTGCAGCGGCTCGACGGGCTCCACCTGTTCGGCGAGATGGAGAACAACTCGTTCGCCGCGATGATCATGCGTAACACCGACGCCACCCACCTGCCGTCGGACGTGTTCTCGACGCCGGGCCTTATCCTTGAGGTCAATCCCGCGCGCCAGTTCAACGACCTGGACGGCGATGGTGATCTCGAAGGCGGCGATCCGGCCGGCGGCACGATCCTCACGCCGCTGGTGATCCGCAACAACCCGGCCACCCCCGGAGCCGATACCAACTACCTTCGCTACACGGGCTCCGAGCACGTCGTGCTGGGCGGCAGCGAAGCCAACGACATCCTGATCGCCAGCATCGGCGACGACACGCTCTACGGCGATGGCGGCAACGACCGTCTGGAAGGCGGAGCCGGCAACGACATCATCAATGGCGGCTCGGGCGACGACATCATCACCGACCTTGGCGGCGACGACAACATCAAGGGCGGCGACGGCAACGACGTCATCAACGGGGGCAATGGCGCAAACCTGATCCTCGGCGGCGCAGGAAGCGATTTTATCGTGGCAGGTGCCGACGGGGCATCCGAGGTCTTTGCTGGAACCGGCAACGACTTCATCCTTGGCAGCCGTACCACGGAGCGCATTCTTGGAAACGAGGGCGACGACTGGATCGAGGTCGGCACGTTCGACGGCGCGCCGGGTGACAACTTCGACGAGATCTTCGCCGAAGACAGCATCTCCGGCCACGACGTATTTCTCGGCGACGGCTCGACGGACGAGTATATCGGCGAAGGCGGCGACGACATCATGGTCGGCAGCGCCGGCGTCAACAAGCTGGAAGGCATGTCGGGCTTCGACTGGGCGACCTACAAGGACAACCCGATGAGTGTCCTTGCCGACCTGCTCCTCAACGCGTTCGACGAGACCCCGCCGCCGCCCGCACAGGCGACGCTGGACCAGTACGGCAATGTCGAGGGCCTCTCGGGCTCGGCGCACAACGACACGCTCTACGGCTCGAACGTCACGTCGCTCGAAATGCCGACGGAGGGCAAGCGCGGCAGCGTGCTGACGGCCGAAGGCATCGCCCGCATCGCCGGCCTCCAGGAGGTTGTCGGCGTTGGCGTTACTTCATTCGACGGCGGCAACATCATTCTGGGCGGCGACGGTGACGACACCATCATCGGGCGCGGCGGCGACGACATCATCGATGGTGACCGATGGCTGAACGTTCGGATCAGCGTCCGCTCGGCAGCCAATCCGAACGTCGAGATTGAATCGCACAACAGCATGACGACGCTCGTCGCAAAGATGTTTTCCGGCCAGATCAACCCTGGTCAGCTCCGCATCGTGCGCGAGATCCTGACGGCGGACGGGGCCGGCGACGTGGACACGGCCGTCTATGTCGGCAATCGCGCCAACTACACGGTGACGTTCAGCAACGGCGTCGTCACCGTCACTGACAATGTCGGGGACGAAGGCACGGATACGCTGCGCAATATCGAGCGCATCCAGTTCGCCGACATGACGCTGGTCAACAACGTCGCCGCTGTCGGACAGCCCGCGATCAGCGACACCAGTCCGACGGAAGGGCAGTTGCTCACCGCCTCTCCGGGCACGATCGCGGACCCGAACGGGACCACCACCTCCGTCTTCACCTATCAGTGGCAGGTCCTGGTAGCAGGCGTCTGGACGAACATCGCCGGCGCCACGGCCGCGACTTTCACGCCGACCCAGGCGCAGGTGAACCAGCAATTGAGGGTGGTGGCCACCTTCGCCGACGATCTGGGTTCGACCGAGTCGATCGCCTCCGATCCGACGATCGTGGTCGGTGACCTCTATGTCGGCACCGGCGGCAACAACACGTTCAACGGTACGGCAGGAGACGACAACGCGTCCGGCCTGGGCGGCAATGACACGCTCAACGGCAACAACGGCAATGACATCCTGAATGGCGGCGCCGGCACGGATACGCTCAATGGCGGGGCCGGGGCAGACACGCTCATCGGCGAAGCCGGCAACGACACGCTCAACGGCGGCGTTGGCGCGGACGCCATGTCGGGCGGCGCCGGGAACGACACCTATGTGGTCGACGATGTCGGCGATGCGGTGACTGAACTGGCCGGACAGGGGACGGACATCGTTCAGACCACGCTCAATGCCTATGCGCTCGGCAACAATGTCGAGAACGTCACCTTCACCGGCGCAGGCGCATTCACCGGCACGGGCAACGCTCTTGCCAACCGCATCCAGAGCAATGGCGGCAACGACATCCTGGACGGAGGCGCGGGCGTCGACACGATGCTGGGCGGGGCCGGCGACGATATCTACATCGTCGACAACGCCAATGACGTGGTCACCGAAGCGGGTGGGGCGGGCACCGATACTGTGCATGCATCCGTCACCGACACCCTGGCGGCCAATGTCGAGAACCTGGTGCTGACCGGCGGCGCGAACATCGGCGGTACCGGCAACGGCCTGGCCAACGTGATGACCGGCAATGGCGGCGCCAACGCGCTCAACGGCGCGGGCGGCAACGACACCATCCACGGCGGTGGCGGTGCCGACTCTATCACCGGCGGTGCCGGCAACGACACTATGTATGGCGGCGAAGGCAACGACACGCTCATCGGGGAAGGCGGCGTCGACACCTTCGTCGGCGGTGCCGGCAACGACATGCTCGTCGGCGGCGCCGGCAACGACTTCTTCGTCTTCGAGACTGGATTCGGCAATGACACGATCACCACGTTCGATGCGGCTCCGGGCGGCGGTCAGGACCTTCTCGACATCCGCGGCACCGGCGTGACGGCTCTAACATTCGGTGCGGCGGTCGTGATCCAGCAGTCGGGAGCGAACACGCTCGTGACGATCGGGGCCGACACGATCACGCTGGTTGGAGTCAATTCCGCAGCCGTGACCCAGGCCGACTTCATCGTCGCCTGACAAAATCACCGGGGCGGGTCGCCATCGCGATCCGCCCCGGCCCGCCTATCGCATCGTCTTTCCATCGGTCGCCAGGGAGGGTGAGGTGGCCCCGGAATCCGGTCCCGTTTCTCTTCGCGCATATGTGGCTGCCTTCGCGGGCGTGGCGCTTCTCAGCGCGATGGTCAATCTCCTGCATCTCAGCGGTTCGCTGTTCATGCTGGAAATATACGACCGCGTATTGCCCAGCCGAAGCATCCCCACTTTGATCGGCCTCGCCGGCATCGTGGTGTTCCTCTACGCTTTCCAGGCGTGCTTCGATGCATTGCGGGCTAGAATCCTGGTTCGTATCGGCGCCTCGCTGGACGACAGGATCGGGCAGCGTCTGTTCCGCGTGGTGCTGGCCAAGCCGCTCGGAGCTACCGCGGGCGAGGATACCCAGCAGCCACTTCGCGACCTCGACCAGGTTCGCGGCTTTCTCGGCGGGGGCGGTCCCACGGCGATCTTCGACTTGCCGTGGATGCCGCTCTATCTGTTCATCTGCTTTCTTTTCCATCCGCTCTTGGGGCTCACTGCCCTGGCGGGTGCGGTCGCCCTGCTGGTCCTCACACTGGCGACCGAGCTTCTGACACGGCGTGGCGTGCGCGACGTCGTCGGCTCCATGCAGAAGCGCGCCTCGCTGGTGACCTCCGGCCAGCGCAACGCCGAGGTCGTTCGTGCGATGGGCATGGCCGGCCGCTGGGGCGCGCTCTGGCGGGAAACCAATTCCAGCGTCTCTCGGATACAGCAAAGGTCCTCCGATGTGACAGGCGGCCTGGGAGCCGTCTCCCGTGCCGCCCGGCTGGCGATTCAGTCGGCGATGCTCGGTGTCGGCGCCTACCTGGTAATCGGCGGCAACATCACTCCCGGCGTGATGATCGCCGGCTCGATACTCTCCGCCCGAGCGCTAGCGCCGGTCGAGCTGGCGATCGCCAACTGGAAGGGCTTCATCGCCTCGCGTCAGAGTTGGCGGCGCATCCGCAAGTGCCTGTCGGAAGAGGAAGCGGTGGCGGCTCCCCTCCAGCTTCCGCCGCCGCGCTGCTCCCTGTCGCTCGAGGGCGTTTTCGGCGGACCGCCCTCAACCCGTCGGCTGATCGTCGAGGATATCGGTTTTTCGCTTTCGGCCGGCGACGGCCTCGGCATCATCGGCCCCAGTGCCTCGGGAAAGTCGACGCTGGCGCGGCTGATGGTCGGCATATGGGCACCGCAGCGGGGCAAAATTCGCCTCGACGGCGCCTCGATCGACAACTGGTCGCCAGAGCGGCTGGGTCGGCATCTCGGATACCTGCCTCAGGACGTCGAGCTGTTCTCGGGCACACTGGCCCAGAACATTGCGCGCTTCCAGCCCGACGCACCGGCGGACGCCATCATCGCGGCGGCCAAGACGGCAGGCGTGCACGAGATGATCCTGCAATTTCCCCAAGGCTACGACACCGAAATCGGAGAAGGGGGCCGCGCGCTCTCGGGCGGCCAGCGCCAGCGCATCGCTCTCGCCCGCGCGCTCTATGGCGACCCGTTTCTCGTGGTCCTCGACGAGCCGAATTCGAACCTGGACAATGACGGCGACAAGGCGTTGACGGCGGCGATGGTCGGCGTGCGCGAGCGCGGCGGCATCGTGGTGATCATCGCGCACCGTCCGAGCGCGCTTGCGGCCGTCGACCATGTCCTGGTGATGCGGGAGGGCCGGGCGAAGAGCTTCGGCCGCAAGGACGAGGTCCTGACTAGTCTCCTGCGGCCGATAACCGAGCGGCCGGGCGGCGAGTCTGCTGCCTATCCCGATGCAAGGGGAACCATGTCATGATCGCCCCATACGCCGATGCCGACCGTTCGATCCGTCGCAACCTGCTCGGCGGCGCCGTCGCCGCGTCGATCCTCGTCGTGGCATGCGGCGGATGGGCCGCCACGACCGACATCGCCGGCGCGGTGGTTGCCTCCGGTCACGTGATCGTCGAGGCCAACGTCAAGAAGGTGCAGCATCCGTTCGGCGGCGTGGTCAAGGAAATTCATGTCCGCAACGGCCACCGCGTACAGGCCGGCCAGCCGCTGATTTCGCTGGACCCGACCGTCGCCCGCTCGAACCTCGCCGTAATCACGAGAACGCTTGATGCGCTCGCCATCCGCAGGCTCAGGCTCGAGGCCGAATTGGACAGGCTTGAAGAGTTGGCGCTGCCGCCCGATATCGCGGCGCGGCGGGACGAGCCCACCGTCGCCGATCTGCTGCGCGCCGAGACCGAACTGTTCGAGGCGCGCAGCGACGCCCGGGCGGGAATGCGTGCGCAGCTCGGCGAGCGCATCGCCCAGTTCGAGGAGCAGATAGCCGGGCTGTCCCTGCAGGCCGATGCCCACGGCCAGGGCATCGCCCTGATCAAGGAGGAGCTTGGCGGGCTCGAAGGACTCTACTCAAAAAAGGTGGTGGCGCTGAACCGGCTGATGCCGTTGAAGCGGGACGAAGCGGAGATGCAGGGCCAGCGCGCCCAGGCGCTTGCCGAGATCGCCCAGACCAAAGGCCGGATCGCCGAGGTCCGGCTGCAGATACTGCAGATCGACGAGGAACTCAGGACTGAAGTCTCGGCCGCTCTCGGAGAAGTTCACGAGAGGGCGGCGGAGTTGCAGGAAAGACGGGTCGCCGCGCTCGACCAGTTGCAGCGCGTGGAGATAATTGCGCCCACCGAAGGCGTGGTCCACGAGCTTGGGGTCCACACCGTCGGCGGCGTGGTGGAGGCGGGCGCGACGCTGCTCATTGTCGTCCCGGAAACCGATCATCTCTCGATCGAAGTCAAGATCGATATCCAGGACCGCGACCAGGTTCACGTCGGGCAACCGGCAGTTTTGCGGATGACCGCCTTCGACGCGCGCATCACCCCGGAACTCAACGGGACCGTGACGCTCGTGGCGGCCGATCTTGTGGAGGACCCGCGTACAGGGCAGCGCTACTACCCGCTCAGGATCGCGCTTTCTGCGGAGGAAAAGGAACGGCTGGGCGAGAAGCCGCTGTCGCCGGGCATGCCCGTCGAGGCGTTCGTGCAGACGGGCTCCCGCTCGATATTGTCCTATTTGGTGAAGCCGATGAGCGATTATGCGCATCGGGCGTTCAGGGAAATCTGATCGCCGCTGGCGCGGGCGATGGAACCGAGTCAGGCGGCGACGAAGCGGAGCACCATCTCGACCGCGCTCTCACGCAGCTTCGCCTGCTCCTCATCTTCCCCGATGTCGCGCCCGAATATCTTGGAGAAGGTCGCGCGGTTGGAGACGTTGAAGAAGCAGAGAGCGCTGACCTGCCAATGCAGTTGCAGCGGGTCGAGACCGGCCCGGAAAACCCCTTCCTCGACGCCGCGCCGATAAATCGAGGCTATGTGGTCGATCGCGGTGACGTTGAGGCCGCTGATTACCTCGGACCGCTCAAGATACTGCCCGTGATGGATGTTCTCGATCATCACCATGCGGATGAACTCCTCATGCTCGTGATGGTGATCGAACGTGAATTCCACGAGGCGACGCAGCGCTTCGCGCGCCGAGAGACCGTCGGTGTCGAGCTGGTCCTCGCCGTGGCGCACCGTGCGGTAGGCACTTTCCAGCGCGCGCAGGTACAGGCCCTCCTTGTCGCCGAAGTAGTAGTAGATCATCCGTTTGGATGACTTCGTCCGCGCCGCGATCTCGTCGATGCGAGCGCCTGACAGACCATTCAGCGCGAACTCCTTCGATGCCGTCTCCAGAATGTCCCGGCGGGTCCCGTCAGGGTCCTGGGAGCGTTTCGGCGGTTCGCGGTCCTTTCGGACCCGCTTGGGTTGCGACATCGAATCCTCACTCGCCGCAATCGCGACGTTGACAAACTAACCAGTTCGTACATTATGGCCAACAGGGCTGCCCCATTTATCTGGGACGGCCCGACAAACACAAGCGCCGCAATCGCGGCGTTTCGGGAGGTTCAATGCCTGACAGGGTTGGCGCGGTCGCCTCAGCGATCGAGGCCTTGCTGACGCGCCGGTTTGCCGAGCTTGGTGGCCGGGCCGACATTCTTGTCGGCCTTATCGGCCGAGGCATCCAGCTTTCGCGCACTCCCATTATGCACGAGCGCGAGGCGTCGCGACTTGGTCTTTCCTGTGCCTATGTGCTGATCGATTTCGACGCGCTGAACCTCACGGACGCGGACATCGACGCTTCGTTGCGCGCCGCCGCCCGCCTCGGCTTCAGCGGCCTCAATGTCACCTATCCGTTCAAGCAGTCGGTGATGCCGCTGCTCGACGAAATGGCGCCCGAGGCTGACATGATCGGCGCGGTCAACACCGTGGTGTTTGGACCGCGCACGGTTGGCCACAACACCGACTATTGGGGATTTGCGGAGAGCTTCCGTGCCCAGATGGCCGGCGTGGCGCTCGGCCGGGTGACCGTGTTCGGCGCGGGCGGCGCCGGATCGGCTGTCGGAGCCGCGCTGATCGGTCTTGGCGCAAAGGAGATCGTCATCGTCGATCCCGATGAGGGCCGGGCCAGCGGACTGGCGGAGCGGCTGTCGAAAGGCGGCGCGGCTACTGCCCTCATAGGGGAGGGCATTCCGGCCGCCGTCGCCTCGTCAGACGGCATCGTCAACACGACGCCCGTCGGCATGGCCAAGCATCCCGGCACGCCGTTCGACGTCCGGTGCCTGCGGCAGGATCAGTGGGTGGCCGACGTGATTTATTTTCCACGGGAGACCGAGCTCCTGCGCCAGGCGCGCGCTATCGGCTGCCGCACGCTTCCGGGAATCGGCATGGCGGTCGGCCAAGCCGTCCGCGCCTTCGAGCACTTCACCGGGCGATCCGCCGATTTGGCTGCGATGGCCGGGCATTTCGAGGCGGCAGCATGAACGCCCCTGCCGATACGGTTTCAATCGATGCGGTCGTGCGGAATGCTGATCAGCTTGGCGAGACGCCGCTCTGGTGCGACCGGACGCGCCGGCTTTGGTGGCTCGACATCGAGCAACCGAAGCTCCAGAGCTACGATCCCTCGACCGGCGAGACGAATTTCACGCCTTTGCCGGGCATCTTTGCCGGCACCCAGGCGCTTGCGGCCGCCGGCGAACACCTGCTCGCCGAAGACCTGACGCTTTACCTGCGCAGCGCGACCGACGGCTCGCGCACTGATCTCGTTTCGGTGGAGCCCGGTCTCGACAATCGCTTCAACGACGGACGGGTCGACCCGCGCGGACGTTTCTGGGTGGGCACGATGGACAACCAGCTCCATCGGCCCAATGGCAGTCTCTACCGAATCGACCCGGACGGCGCCTGCGCGAAGGTCGATAACGGCGTGATCGTCTCCAACGGCATCGCCTTTTCGCCCGACGGCCGCACGCTCTACTTCACCGATACGCGTCGCCATCTCTGCTACGGCTACGATCTCGACCTAGACGACGGTGTGGTGACCGGAAGGCGCGTCTTCGCCGATCATACAGCGACTGGCGACCGTCCCGACGGAGCCTGCGTCGATGTCGACGGCTGCATCTGGACGGCGTTCTTCGCCGGCGGGCGCATCGTACGATATCGACCCAACGGCTCGATCGATCGCGTCGTCGCGATGCCGGTCACCAATCCGACCTGCCTGTGCTTCGGCGGTTCCGACCTGCGAACGCTCTACGTCACGAGCGCCACCAAATTCCTGTCTCCTGCCCAACGCGCGGAAGAGCCGCTCGCCGGCTCGCTGTTCGCGATCGAAGGGTTGGGGCAGGGGCTGCCTGAACATCGATTTGGCCATGGGAGGACTTGAATGGCTTGGAACGTTACAAGACGCATGATGATGACCGGTGCCGCAGCGTTCGCGCTGGCGGCCGCGACCGGAGCGGCGCTGGCCGAGCCGATCAAGCTGCGCTTCGCGGATTCGACGACGGCCGAGGCGCCGCGATCCGTCGCCCTTGTCGACATCTTCGCCGAGGAGATCGGTGAGGATTTCGCCTTTGAGCCCTATTTCGGCTCGACGCTTTACAAGCAGGGCACCGAGATCGTCGCCGTGCAACGCGGCAATCTCGAGATGGCACTGATGCCGCCGTCAGACTTCGCCAAGCAGGTGCCCGCTTTCTCCATTCTGACGGCTGCCTATCTCGTCCGAGACGCCGCACATCTGAAGGCGATCTTCGACGGGCCTGTCGGCGACGAGTTCAAGCAGATGGCGCGCGAGCAGATGGGCGTCGTGGTTCTCGCGCCGGCCTATTACGGCACGCGCCACGTCAACCTGAAGGGCCACCGTAAGATCACGAAGCCCGAGGATCTGGCGGGTGTGAAGCTGCGCATGCCGGGCGGCGAGGCGTGGCAGTTCCTGGGCGAGTCGATCGGGGCGAACCCCGTCGCGATGGATTATGCCGAGGTCTACACCGGCCTCCAGACCGGCGCGATCGACGCGCAGGACAATCCGCTCCCCAACAACAGGCTGATGAAGTTCCACGAGGTCACCGACCAGATCGTGTTGACGGGGCACAATGTCGGCTTCGGGCTGCTGCTGGTGAACGGCGACCTGTTCGACAGGCTGACGCCGGAGCAGCAGGCGAAGATGCAGGCGGCCGCCGACAAGGCGTTCGCCTGGAGCGACGCCGAATATCTGAAGCAGGAAGAAGAGCTGATCGAGTACTTCAAGGGTGAAGGACTCGACGTCTACGAGCCCGATGTCGAGGCGTTCCGCGACTACTCGAACGGAAAATATCTCGGTTCTCCGCTCTCGGCCGACTGGCCGGAGGGGATGCTCGACAAGATCAACGCGCTTTGAGTTCCAACAGGGAGGAAGCCCCATGAACGTGCATTCTACACGCCGCCAGTTTCTGATCGGTACCGCCGCGGCCGGTACGCTCGCAGCCATTCCTGCTTTCGCGCAGGACAAGCCGAAGCTGCGCTTCTCGGCCGTGTTTTCCGAGCAGGACATTCGCGCCGAAATGATGAGGCAGTTCGCCGACGCCATTGCCGACGACTTCACCTTTGAGGGCTATTACGGCGGCAACCTGTTCAAGCAGGGCACCGAGCTCGTCGCGCTCCAGCGCGGCAACCTCGAGATGGGCAATATCGCGCCGCAGGACATCTCGAACCAGATTCCGGCCTGGTCGATCCTGACCGCCGGCTATCTGTTCCGTGATGCCGCCCACGTGACGACCTTCTTCGCCAGCGAGGCCGGCGCCGAAATGAAGGCGATGACCGAGGACCAGCTCGGCGTGAAGGTCCTGGGACCGACCTATTTCGGCGTGCGCCAGGTCGGCCTCAAGATCGACAAGGAGGTCAAGACTCCTGCCGATCTCGCGGGCGTGAAACTGCGCATGCCCGGTGGCGAGGCCTGGCAGTTCCTGGGTTCCGCGCTCGGCGCCAACCCGACGCCGATGGCCTATGCCGAGGTCTACACCGGTCTCCAGACCGGCGCGATCGACGGCCAGGACAACCCGCTGCCCAACGTCCAGAACATGAAGTTCTACGAGGTGATGAGCCAAATCGTGCTCACGTCGCATCTCGTCGGCTTCGACCTGCTCACCATCTCCAACACCGCCTGGAACGCCATGTCGGCCGATCAGCAGGCGAAGGTGCAGGCCGCCGCCGACGCGGCGATCGCATTCTCGACCGCAAAGCATGTCGAGCAGGAGGCCGCCCTAGTGGAGCAGTTCAAGGCTGCCGGCCTGAAGATCTACGAGCCGGACCAGGAAGCCTTCCGGACGCATGTCCAGCAGCAGTACCTGACCTCCGACCTTGCCAAGAGCTGGCCGGAAGGCATGGTCGACAAGATCAACGCGCTCTGATGCCCTTCGGCCGGGCGCGCTCACCGCGCCCGGCCATCATTTCCAAAGTTCGGGGATATTGAGGTCCCCGCGGAGGGACTTCATGAATCCGAGGCTTCGGACGATCGGCGACTGGCTCTATGCCCGCGCGGAGAATGTTCTCGCGGCAATGCTGGCGGTCATGTTCTTCGCATTCCTCATCCAGATATTCTTTCGCTACGTGCTCAACTGGCCGACGGGCTGGACGAACGAGCTCAGCGCGATGCTGTGGATCTGGATCGTGCTGTGGGGCGCGGCCTTCGTGCTGACCGAGCAGGAAGAGATGCGGTTCGACCTCATCTACGCCTCGGTCGGGGAACGCACGCGAAGCGTGATGTTCCTGGTCTGCGCCACGGCGCTGATCTTCCTCTACGGCGTCTCCTTCCCCGCCGTCGTCGACTACGTCACCTTCATGAAGGTCGAAAAGACCGCCTATATGAAGATCCGGTTCGACTGGCTGTTTTCCATCTACATCGTTTTCGTGATCGCCGTCATCGCGCGCTACATCTGGCTGTCCTGGCAGGTGCTGCGCGGCTCGGCGCCTGACGAGTTCGACCCGAGCAAGGCAGGATCCGGCGTATGAATATCGCCAGCCCATTTTCTCTCTGCATCGTCACCATCACCGTTCTGGCTCTTTTGGGCCTGCCGGTCGGACACGCGATGATCGCCGGCTCGATCCTCTATCTGCTGATGTCGGGCCTCGACATGGGCACGGCCGCCGAGCAGTTCCTCAACGGCATGTATTCCAACTACATCATCCTCGCGGTGCCGCTTTTCATCCTGGCAGCCGAGCTGATGAACATCGGCTCGATGACCGACAGGCTGATGGTGTTCTGCAACGCCTTCGTCGGACGCTTCCGGGGCGGCCTCGCGCAGGTCAACGTGCTGCAGTCGATCATATTCGCCGGCATGTCCGGTTCGGCGATCGCCGATGCCGCCGGCTCGGGCAAGATCATGCAGAACATGATGACCGCCGACGGCAAATACACGCCGAGCTATGCGGCGGCGCTAACGGCGGTGACCGCGGTGATCGGCCCGATCATTCCACCGTCCATACCGATGATCATCTACGCGCTCGTGTCGGATGCCTCGATCGGCTACCTGTTCCTCGCCGGCGTGGTTCCCGGACTGCTGATGGCGCTGTTCCAGGTCATCCTCGTCTTCTACCATGCACATACGCGCAACTTCCCGGTGGAGCCGCCGACGCCGCTGCGCGAATTGCCGATGATCACGTGGCGGGCGCTCCCGGCCCTGATGATGCCAGTAGTGTTGCTGGGGGGCATCTATTCCGGCGTTACGACGCCGACCGAGGCCGCCGCGGTGGCCGCCGCCTACGCGCTGCTCATTTCGGTCGTCCTCTACAGAAGCGTAAGCTTTGGCGACTTCTATGCCTCGGTGCTGGCGAGCGCCCGCACCACCGCGTCGATCGGCATGCTGATCGCCGGCGCGCTGGTGTTCAACTACGTGGTGACGGTCGAGAACATCCCGCGTTCGCTGAGCGTCCTGCTGACGAGCTGGGAGCTGACGCCAATCACCTTCCTGATCCTCGTCAACATCATCCTGCTGCTGCTGGGCTGCGTGCTGGAAGGAACGACCATCATCCTGGTCATCATCCCGGTGTTCATCCCGACCGCGCAAGCGCTGGGCATCGATCTCGTCCATTTCGGCGTGGTCTGCGTCGTCAACATCATGCTGGGGTTGGTGACGCCGCCTTATGGCTTGCTGCTGTTCATCATGGTGCGCATCGCCAAGGTACCGCTTTGGGATATCGTCAGGGACGTGCTGCCATTCCTCTACACCATGGTCCTGTCGCTGGTGGTGATCACCTTCTTCCCGGACATCGTGCTCTGGCTGCCGCGGCTTTTGGGATATCAGGGCTAGGATCACCAGGATGAGCAAACCGATCTTCGTTCTGAACGGTCCCAACCTCAGCCGCCTCGGCAAGCGCGAGCCGCATATCTACGGCACCACGACACTGGCCGAGGTGGAAGCCATCTGCCGCGACGCAGCCGGTGGCCGCGCCTTGCGCTTCCATCAAACCAACGCCGAGCACCAGCTGGTCGACTGGGTGCACGAGGCGATCGACGATGGCGCGGGCATCCTGATCAATCCGGCCGGATTGAGCTTCCGCTCGATCCCGCTTCTCGATGCGCTAAAGATGTTTCCCGGCCCGATCGTCGAGTTCCACATCTCGAACATTCACCGTCGCGAGGAGATCTACCAGCATTCGCTGGTGTCGAAGGCGGCCACGGCAGTGATTGCCGGCCTCGGTGCGAAGGGCTACGCACATGGCGTGCGGGCGCTGATCGATCTGATCGGCGAGGACTGACGACATGAAGACCTCGATCGCGACCGTATCGATCAGTGGCGATCTGCGCGAGAAGCTGGCAGCGATCGCGGCCGCCGGCTTCGACGGCGTCGAGATATTCGAGAACGATTTCCTCGCCTTCGACGGCACGCCGGCCGAGGTTGGCCGCATGGTGCGCGACCATGGCCTGGAGATCACGCTTTTCCAGCCGTTCCGCGATTTCGAGGGCATGCCCGAGCCGCATCGGCAGCGCGCCTTCGACCGTGCGGAACGCAAATTCGACCTGATGGCTGAGCTGGGCACGGACCTGATTCTGGTCTGCTCGAACGTCTCGCCCGTGTCGCTGGGGGGCATCGACCGCGCGGCGGCAGACTTCCGCGAGTTGGGCGAACGGGCGGCGCGGCGAGGCATCCGCGTCGGCTACGAGGCGCTCGCCTGGGGCAGGCATGTCAGCGACCACCGCGACGCCTGGGAGGTGGTCCGACGAGCCGATCACCCGAATATCGGGCTGATCCTGGATTCCTTCCACACGCTGGCGAGACGCATCGATCCGGACACGATCCGGTCGGTTCCAGGCGACCGCATCTTCATCGTCCAGCTAGCCGACGCGCCGAAGATCGACATGGACCTGCTCTACTGGTCCCGCCATTTCCGCAACATGCCCGGCGAGGGGGATCTGCCGGTGGCCGACTTCATGCGCGCGGTCGCCGCCACCGGCTATGACGGGCCGCTGTCGCTCGAGATATTCAACGACCAGTTTCGCGGCGGCTCGCCCAAGTCGATCTCGGTCGACGGTAGACGCTCGCTGATCTACCTGATGGATCAGGTGGTCCGTGCCGAGCCCGACATCGCGATCGAGGCGCCGGCGATGCCGGACCGGATCGTGCCGTCGGGCGTGGAGTTCGTCGAGTTCGCCGCCGACGAAGCGGAGGCCGAGGAACTGGGCGCCCTGCTGGCGGCGATGGGCTTTTCGCTTGAGGCGCGCCACCACACCAAGGACGTGGTGCTCTATCGCCAGGGCGGCATCAACATCGTCGTCAACACGGAGAAGGAGGGTTTCGCCCATTCCTCCTATCTGGTGCACGGTGCGTCTGCTTACGCGATCGGCCTCAGGGTCGAGGATGCTGCCGCCACCGTGGCGCGGGCGCGGGCTCTGGGTGCTGAGATCTTCGAGCAGCGCCATGGTCCGCGCGAGCTGACGATACCGGCGATCCGGGGTGTGGGCGGGGGCGTCATCTATTTCATCGACGGCAAGAGCGAGCTGTCGCGGGTGTGGGAGATCGAGTTCGTGCCGGCAGGCGCGCCCGCGCCGGACGCCGGGCTGACACGCATCGACCACGTCGCCCAAACGATGAACTACGAGGAGATGCTGACCTGGATCCTCTTCTACACGTCGATCTTCCGCACGCGAAAATCGCCGATGGTGGACGTGATCGATCCGGCCGGGCTGGTTCGCAGCCAGGTTATCGAAAGCGACGACGGGGCGCTGCGCCTGACGCTCAACGGCGCGGAGAACCGCAAGACGCTGGCCGGCCATTTCATCGCGGAGAGCTTCGGTTCATCGGTGCAGCATCTGGCTTTTGCCTCCGACGACATCTTTGCGACCGCCAAGCGGCTCGATGCTCTCGGTTTCACGCCACTGGAGATCAGCCGCAACTACTACGACGATCTCGAGGCACGCTTCGGCCTCGATCCGGACATCGCCGATCGTCTGCGGGCGCACAACATCCTCTATGACCGCGACGGCGACGGAGGGGAGTATTTCCAGCTTTACGGTCAGACGTTCGGGGAAGGCTTCTTCTTCGAGATCGTCGAGCGCCGGGGCGGCTACAAAGGCTATGGCGCGCCAAACGCGCAGTTCCGCATAGCGGCGCAGAAGCGAACGATCAGGCCGACGGGAATGCCGAGAGCCTGACCTGCCCAATCTTCATCCGCGATTGCCCCATGTGCCGCGATCACGCGAGTCGAGCAGCGGCGATGCATTGCCGAGCAGCGCGAGCTCGGCGGCGGTGGCCAGCAGATCCGAGCCGCATGCATGCATGCGCTCTTCCGTAAAGCGGATCGACGGCCCTGCAATGACGACCGCAGCGGTGACGCCCTCGCCGCGCCGCTGCACGGGCGCGGCCATCGAGCTCATGCCCGGCGCGTAAACTTCCCTCAGCAGGCTGAATCCGCGTTTTCGATGACCCTGGATCATCGCAAGCAGGGCGGGAATGGTCGTGGGCGCATTGGGGCCGAAATCCTTGGCGTTGCCGAAGCCCTGCCGGCTGACGGCCTCTGCTGCGTCTTCGTCGCTCAGCGTCATCAACAGGGCGTGCCCGGCGGCGCTGCAGGACAGCTTCAGGTCTATGCCCATGTCCGGGTCGTAGAGAACGCCGGAATTGGTGCCCTGCGCCTTCGCCACGAGGGTCATGCGGTCGCCGTCGACGACGCCGAGGCGGACCAGTTCCTCGCTTCGCTCGGCCAGCCGCCGCAGGGCCGGCTGCGCTATGTCGACGAGACCCGACTTGCTCAGCCAGTTGAGCCCCATGGCGGGCAGCTTGGTGGTCAGCCGATAGGCTCCCTTCTGCGTCTGGCGGACATATCCGTAGCCGACCAATTCCAGCAGCGTGCGGTGGCAGCCACTGCGGGACTGGTTCAGTCCCGAGGCTATGTCCACCAGCTCGGCACCCTGGGGCCGGCTCGCCAGGAACTCCAGAATCCCTAGCGTCTTGTCGATAGCGCCGCTCATTCGTTTCTCCCTGTCGACCGGCTTCTATCGCAGCAGTCGTGAGCGATCCAGCCATCTACAAATTGTATGATATTCAAAAATTGAAAGCCATAAAAATTTTATGGACGCGGGCGCGAATTTGCGTATGTTCGGCACGTCACGTTTTCAGGCGGCTCGCCGCCTCGTTTGGGAGGAAATCATGAAGACGATCACACGCCGCGCATGCGGAGTGCTGCTGGGCGCTGTTCTCTCGCTGTCAGCATTCGGGGCGAGCGCCCAGGATATCCAAGAGCGCGAGCTGCGCTTCGCCATGAGCCTCGCGGCCGACCACCCGCTGGGCGTCGCAGGGCAGAGGTTCGCCGATCTCGTTTCCGAGAAGAGCGGCGGCAAGCTCAAGGTCTCGCTCTACGCGGGCGCGGTGCTTGGCAGCGACCAGCAGAACCTTTCGGCGGTTCGCGGCGGGACGCTCGACTTCACCACCATGGCCACGGGCCTGCTCGCCGGCATCAACAGCGAGTTCATGGTCTTCGACCTGCCGTTCATGTTCAACAACTCGCAGGAAGCCTACGCGCTGAGCGACGGCCCTGTGGGCACGGGGTTGATGGAAGGGCTGGCGGAAGCCGGCATCCACGGCCTTGGCATCTGGGACCTCGGCTTCCGCAACATGACAAACAATCGCCGGCCCATTGCGAGGCTGGAGGACATTCAGGGCCTGAAGCTGCGCGTCATCGCGGCGCCCGTTTACATCGAGCTGTTCACGCAGCTCGGCGCCAATCCCGTGCCGATGACCTTCGGCGAGGTCTACGGCGCGCTGGAATCGGGCGCGATCGACGGCCAGGACAATCCGCTTGCCGTCATCCAGTCGGCGAAGTTCGCCGAGGTGCAGGACTACCTCTCCATCACCCGCCACATCTACACGGGCATGCCCTTCCTGATGAGCGGCAAGACGTGGGAAGCGCTGTCTGCGGACGAGCAGAAGATCATCGCCGAGGCCGCTGACGCGGCGAAGGATTTCGGACGCCAGCTCGTGCAGGAGCAGGAGGCCGCTGCCATCGAGAGCCTTGGCGAGGAGATGGAAGTAAACGAGCTTGCGCCCGATGAAGTGGCGCGTATGCGCGAAGCCGCCAAGCCGGTGATCGACAAGTTCTCCGCGGAAGCCGGCGCCGCCGTCATGGAAAAGGCGAACGCCGAACTCTCGGCGATGCGCTAGGACGAGCGGTAGAGCAATGACGCTTCTGGGAGATGCAGCCGTCGCCATGTGGTGGAACGTGGCGGAGGATCACCTGACCGAGTTCCACGAATGGCATTCGAAGGAGCATCTCCCGGAACGCCTCGGCATTCCCGGCTTCAACCGGGGCTCGAGATGGCAGCAGGAGGACAGTGGCGAGTTCTTCGTCATCTATGAACTCGCCACCTACGACACGCTGGTTTCGGACGCCTATCTGGCGCGGCTGAACAGTCCGACGCGCTGGTCGAAGACGATGATGCCCCTGCACCGCAACATGACCCGCAGCCAGTGTCGGGTCGTCGCAAGCCACGGGCGCGGCGCTGCCACCTACATGAGCACCATCCGTCTCTCGCCGCGGCATGGACAGCAGGAGCGGCTTGAAGAACATCTGCGGCCGGCGCTCGCCAGATTGCCGGAGCGCTTCGGAATCACAGGCGCCCACCTGCTCAGGACGGAGACGCCACACTCGGCGATGACAACGGAACAGCAGATACGCGGCGGCGACGCGGTCGCGGACTGGATCGTGCTCGTCTCCGGCCACAGCCGATCGGCGCTGAACTCCGTTTCGTCCGTGGTGCTCGATCGCGGAACGTTGGGCGACAACGGCGCGGGAAACGTGGCCTATGGCGAGCCCTACCGGCTTGTCCATGTGATGGTTCCGCAAGACGTTTGACGGACGCCATTCGGAGGAAAGCGATGGGCATCGTTCTTGATTACTATTGCCGCGTTCTCAAGATCGCCGCTGTCGCCCTGCTGGCGGTCATGGTGGCGCTGGTGTTCGGCAACGTGGTGCTGCGCTACCTTTTCAACTCCGGCATCACTGTCTCGGAAGAGCTGTCGCGATGGCTGTTCGTGTGGCTGACCTTTCTCGGCAGCATCTACGCGCTTCGCGAGCACCAGCACCTGGGCACGGATGTGCTGCTGTCGCGGCTCGGGCGGAGGGGCAGGCTGGTCTGCCTGCTTGTCGGCCACGGTTTCATGCTGTGGGTATGCTGGCTGCTGTTCTCCGGCGCACTGGCGCAGACGCGGCTCAACTGGAACGTCACCGCTCCCTCAAGCGGGCTCTCGGTGGCCTGGTTCTACATGTCAGGCCTTGTCTTCAGCGTCTCGGCGGCCCTCATACTGATCGAGCAGATGATCCGGCTGCTGCGCGGCGAACTCGCGGTCGAATCCATGATCGGGGAGGAGCGGCTGTGACCATTGCAGTCTTCATCGGATCACTGCTGGCGGCCATGGCGTTGGGCGTGCCGATCGCCTTCGCGCTTCTGATCTCGGGCGCGGTGCTGATGTGGCAACTGGGCATGTTCAACGCCCAGATCATCGCCGAGAACGTCATCCACGGCGCGGACAGCTATCCGCTTCTCGCCGTGCCTTTCTTCCTGCTGGCGGGCGAGATCATGAACGCCGGCGGTCTTTCGCGGCGCCTTATCAATCTCGCGATGACGCTGGTCGGTCACATCCATGGCGGGCTAGGCTATGTGACCATCCTCGCAGCGGTGATGATGGCCGCCCTTTCGGGCTCGGCGGTCGCGGATGCCGCGATGCTGACGGCGTTGCTGCTGCCGATGATGATCGCGGCCGGACACGATCCGGCCCGCTCCGCGGGACTCATCTCCGCGTCGAGCATCATCGCGCCCGTCATCCCGCCGAGCATCGGCTTCATCATCTTCGGCGTCGCCGCGAACGTTTCGATCTCGCGCCTGTTCATGGCTGGAATCGCGCCGGGTCTGATGCTGGGGCTCGCCCTGTGGATCACCTGGTGGTGGCTTTCCAGGCGCGAAGACGTGAAACCGCAGCCGCGCCGAAGCGGACGGGAGGTATTGGTGGCGCTGCGTCAGGCATCCTTCGCGCTGGTCATGCCCGTCATCATCATCGTGGGGCTGAAGATGGGCGTGTTCACGCCGACCGAAGCTGGCGTTGTCGCCGCAGTCTACGCCTTCACGGTCTCGACCTTCATCTATCGCGAGCTGACCCTGGCGCAGCTCTACCAGGCCTTCGCTGACGCGGCGCGCACCAGCGCGGTGGTCATGTTCCTCGTCGCCGCCGCAGCCGTTAGCGCCTGGCTGATCACCGTCGCCAACATTCCGCAGCAGGTGGTCGTCCTGCTGCAGCCGCTGATCGACAATCCCATCCTGCTGATGACGGCGATCATGATCCTGGTGATGGTCGTGGGCACGGCGCTCGACCTGACGCCGACGATACTGATCCTGGTTCCCGTGCTCATGCCGATCGTCAAGGCGGCCGGCATCGATCCGGTCTATTTCGGCGTGATGTTCATGATCAACTGCTCCATCGGGCTGATCACGCCGCCGGTTGGTGTCGTCCTCAACACCGTGGCGGGCGTCGGCAGGCTGAAGATGGATCAGGTGATCGTCGGTGTGCTTCCGTTCATGCTGGCCCAGTTCGCGCTGATGTTCCTGCTGGTGATGTTCCCGCAACTCGTCATGGTGCCGGCGCGGTTCTTCTACTAACTACCGGTGTCCTCCTTCGATCATTCGCCGGGTTCGGGACTGTCCCGATCGCGATAGCTCGCGGGTGCCGGCGGCGGCGGGCTGCGGCGGAACCGCGCGCCCTTGAGCCAGAGCTTCAGCGCCTGCCAGTGAATGGCGGCGCTCACCTTCAGTGTCATCAGCGGAAAGCGCGCGAGGCATGCGGCCAGGTTTGCGTCGTTCAGCGGCTTCGCCTCGCCGTTGAAGGTGGCGGCCAGCAGCGGTTCGTCGTCCTCGGTCTCGTGGATGCGGAGGCGAACCGTCCTGCCCGGCGGCAGGACGCGAAAATGGTATCGCGCTTCCATGCCGATGAAGGGCGAGACGTGCAGGGTCTTCGCCCGGGTCTGGCGCACGCCCGCAGGCCCAAGCTCGCCCGCCAGTAGCGGTGCCACGTAGCTGTGGCGCTCGCCGAAAGTGTTGCGCACGGCGTAGATCAGCGCCAGCGGGTTGCCGCGCGCGTCATAGGCGAAATAGACCGAGATGGGGTTGAAGACGTAGCCGAAAATGCGCGGATAGGCGAGGAGCAGCACACGGGCGGCAGGCTCCCGCAGACCGGCATCGATGAGCAGCCTGTCGACGAGTTGTCGCAGCGTCTCTCCCGGATGCTCGGCGTGGTCGCTTTCGCGGAACGACAAGAGGCCGGGCCGATTGACGCCCAGCAGGCGCGACATGCGACCAAGCTCGTCCAGCCTGTCGATATCGACGAGAAGCGAAAATACCGAATAGGTGAAGCGGTGGCCGAATGGACGCAGGCGCTGATGCATCACCTCGCCCAGGTAGAGCGTGCCTGCGGCCGTCGGCGGAGCGCCGTTGGCGGCCATCGAGGTGATGCGCGTTCCGCTCATGCCTCCGCCCTCATGGCGCCGTAGGCGGCGAGCGCGCGTTGCCGCGCCCATGCGTGATCCACGATCGGTCTCGGATAGGCGCCACCAAGATCGACGCCGGCATCCGCCAGCACCGGGCCGGGCGCCTGCCACGGCTTGTGAAGCCAGCGGTCGGGCAGCCCGGCAATCTCAGGTACAAAGCGGCGGACATAGGCGCCGTCGCCATCGAACTTCTCTCCCTGCAGCACGGGGTTGAAGATGCGGAAATACGGGGCGGCATCGGCGCCGGAGCCCGCCACCCACTGCCAGTTGCCGGGATTGCTGGCCGGATCGGCATCGACAAGCGTGTCCCAGAACCAGCGCTCGCCCTCGCGCCAGTCGATTAGCAGATGCTTGGTCAGGAACGACGCGGCGATCATGCGCACGCGATTGTGCATGGTACCAGTCAGCCACAGTTCGCGCATGCCCGCATCGACGATCGGGTAGCCGGTTGCGCCGCGCTGCCAGGCGCGCAGTGGTGCCGTGTCGGATGCCCAGGAAAGCCCGTCGAAGCCGGGCTGGAAATTGCGCTCGTGCAGTTGAGGGTTATGGAAGAGCAGATGGTAGCAGAATTCGCGCCAGCCTATTTCCTTTCGGAATTTGGCAATGCCAGCGCCGCTCGCATCGAGCCTGCGATCCTTCAGCGCGGCGAAAATCCGATACGGCGTGATCTCGCCATGGGCGAGGTGCGGCGACAGAAGCGATGTCGAGGGCCGGGCGGGAAAATCGCGACCGTCCGCGTATCCCCGGATTCCATCCGAGAGAAATTCTTCCAGGCGCTCATGTGCGCCATCTTCGCCGGGGGTCCAGCTTGCGCGCAATCCCCCGGCCCAGTCGGGCGAAGTCGGAAGTGGGAGGAGGTCGTCCAGCCGTTCGGATGAGACTGCCCCAAAAAATCCGTTCAGCCTTCGTGGCGGGTCGATGGGGTCGCGGGGCTCGGGTGCCGCTGCAAGCGCATTCCAGAACGGCGTGAACACCTTGTAGAAGGAGCCGGCCCCCGTGGTCAGCCGCGACGGTTCGTGCAGCAGGTGGCCGTCGAAACTCTCGGCGCCGATTCCGCGCTCGCGCAAATTCTGCTTCATCGCCGTATCTGCGATCACCCCGCCGGGATCGTATCGGCGATTCCAAAAAACCGAGTCTGCTCCGCTTTCGGCGATCAGTCCGTCGACTGCTTGCTGCATCCTGCCGCGCCGCAGGATGAGCCTCGCCCCGAGCGCCTCAAGCCTGCTCGCAAGCGCTGATAGTGAATGGTGTAACCACCAGCCCGATGCGCCACCGGCGGGGCGAACGCCCTCGCTTTCTTCGTCGTGCACGAAAGCCGCCAGCACCGGTCTGCCCAAGTTGGCGGCCGCTGCCAACGCGCCATTGTCCGCTATGCGCAGATCGTTGCGAAACAGAACCAGCGCCGGTCGGGCGTCGTCTGAATGTCGCGTCGTCAATTCGCAGGTTTCCAGCTCACATCGCGGCACAGCAGGCCGCCCAGCACGCAGCCCCGAGTGACGAGGCCGCCATCGGTAACCTTGAGAGTCATCGAGTAAGTGCGATCGCGTTTCTCGTCATAGGCGGTTCCGGCGAGCGTGTCAGCCGATTGCGGGGTCAGCGACATGACTAGGCGATCTCCAGCCTCCTCGCCCTGGCTTGTGTCACCGATCCACAGATTGGTGGCGCAGATATCGCCGCCGCAGGGTGCGATCCTGACGCGGGCATTGCCATCGTCGCGCATCCAGACTCCGCTCGGGTCGGCGACCTGCTGGGCGCTGGCGGGCCACAGGCTGGCCATCAGCAGGACAGCGACAGCCAGGTCGATCCGGTTCATCATCTCCGTGCGTCCTTTTGCCTGTCCAACAATACGCACGGACACCACATCCGGTTCACCGGAGCGGTGATCCGGCAGGCGCGCAGCATCGTAAAAGGTTCCATTTCGACGGGAGGGCATGTCCATGAAAACGATCGTCGTCGCATATCTGGCGGCCGGCATCGCCTTCCTGATCATCGATGCGATCTGGCTGACCGCCATGGCCGACACGCTCTATCGACCGCTGCTTGGCGACAGACTCGAGCCGCAGTTCAGGCTGGCTCCCGCCATCGTCTTTTACCTGATCTATGTCGGCGGAATCGTCTTTTTCGCGGTGATGCCCGCGCTCGAAGGCGGCGGCCTGGCCAAGGCGGCGCTCAACGGCGCTGCGCTGGGGCTTGTTGCATACGCCACCTACGACCTGACCAACCACGCCACATTGCGCGATTGGCCACTGGCCGTGACGCTTGCGGATATTCCCTGGGGAATGTTCGTCACTGCTGCCGGGGCATCAGCCGGTTTCGCGGTCGCCAGTCGATTCGGCTGACCTTTCTGCGGCGGCCAGCACATTCGAGAACACGAGCGCCGCGCAGGCGGTGAGGGCTCCGGCGCTGACGGCGTTGAGCCGCATCAGCGCTTCATACTCGGCCGCACTGTAGGCAACAGCCGGAACGCCGTAGCGGCCATGGAGAATGATGAAAGCCAGAAACGCCAGCCCGGCAATCAGAAAGCCCGCCAGCCGCTCGGCAGGCCTGTAAAGCAACAATGCCAGGACCGCGCAGGGGATCAGAAACACTTCCACGGCGGAGGCGACACCGAACAGCTTCGCACACAAGATGGTGTTGGCGATGCCGGCCAGCGGCAGCAGCGCGCGGCCGGCGACCGAGCTCCACCGCGTCAGCGCCGGCACGGCGAGAAAGAACGGCGTCGACAGGAAGGTGTAATAGGCGGGCTCGATCCGGTCGCTCACCAACCACCAGAGATAAAGCGGATAGAAAGGCTGGTTCGACGCGACCAACAGGGCGATGAAGTTGGCTGCGGCTACCCTGGGGTCCGGGTGGGCGGCATAGGCGCGAAGCGCCGCCACGGGTGCCGAAAAGAGCTTCATGGGGCCTATGGCGCGACCGGACGCAGCAGATAGTGGCTGACGCCCCATTCGTCGCCTCCTTCATGGCCGAACAGGCCAGCCGTAGCCAGGAAGAACAGCCGCCAGCGTCGCATCCACAATGCAGCGTCTCCACGATAGGTTTCGTCGAAGATTGCCCTGACCGCGTCTCGATGGTGATCGAAATTGCGAAGCCATTGCATCGCGGTTCGCTCGTAGTGCGTGCCACTCCAGCGCCAGTCTTGCTCGACCGCGAACATGTCTCCAAACTGCCGCACAAGATCGTGGCTCGGCATCACGCCGCCGGTGAAGAAATGCTGCGCGATCCAGTCCGCCCGGTCTGCATGGTCGAAGCGGTAAGCGCTGCCACGGTGCGAAAAGACGTGGACGAACATGCGTCCGTCGGGCTTGATCCATGAACGGACCCGGCGCAACAGCGCCCGCCAGTTGGACATGTGCTCGAACATCTCCACCGAGACGACGCGGTCGAAAGTGCCAGCCGGCTCAAAGGCGTTCATGTCGGCGGTGATGACGGTGAGATTGTCCAGCCCGCGGCGGGCGATCTCGGCCTCGATGTGGAGCCTTTGCGGCGCCGAGTTGGAGACGGCGACGATGCGCGAAGCGGGATAGCGCTCGGCCATGAAAATCGACAGCGATCCCCAGCCGCATCCGAGCTCCAGCACGCTCTGCCCATCCTCCAGGCCCGCATTGGCGCAGGTTTCCTCAAGCGCGGCTATCTCGGCCAGGGCCAACGTGTCCCCGGCCGTGCGGTAGAGGCAGCATGAGTATTTGCGTCGCGGGCCTAGCGCCAGCTCGAAGAAGCGGGGCGGCAACTCGTAGTGTTGTTCGTTGGCTTCCCCGGTGTGAACGGCGATGGGCCAGCGATCCATCGCCTCCGCAAAGTCGCTGTCGGCGATGCCCTCGTCCGCCAGCTTGCGGCTGGTGCGGCCGACAAGTCTACCGACGCCGAAACGCAATGCGGCGTCGGGCAACGGCAGTCGCTCGGCGACGGCGATGGCGGCGATGGCGAAGCTCATACTTCTCTCTCCTTCTTCGGTAGGCCCGGCCAGAACGCATTCACCCGCCGGCGGTAGGCGGCATAGGCTTGCCCGCGCGAGCGCAACATATGTGCCTCGAGCGGCGGAATGCCGGAGGCGCGTGTCAGCAGCCAGTAAATGAAGGTGGGGCCGGCCAATGCCGCCCATCCCCATGGCCACGCGCCCGCAGGGCCGATGGCGACGAGCGCATAGCCAGCCCAGCCAAGCCATTGGAAGAAGTAGTTGGGGTGCCGGGACAGGCCCCACAGACCCGTATCGCAGACCTTGTCTCGATTTGCCGGATCGGCGCGGAAACGCGAAAGCTGTGCGTCGGCGAGGGCTTCACCCGCCACGGCGATGGCAAGCACTGCGATGCCGGCGAGATCGCTCCATTGCAGGCCCGGCACGGGATTGCGCGCTGCAAGGAAGATCGTCGTTGCCAGAAGCAGTGCCGCCGCTGCCTGAATCTGCAGGAAGCGCATCATGCGCCCACGCCAGTCCTCGCCCCATTCCTGCTTCAGGGTCGCATAACGTGGATCTTCGCCGCCGCCGCGCGTGCGCAGAACGATGTGAAGGCCGAGGCGTAGCGACCACAGCGCGGCCGCCGTGGCGACCAGGGCGCTTCGGGTGCGGTCGCCCACCCAGCCTTCCAAGGGGACGAGAGCGACCGTGACACCGGCCGCACCGACGAGACACGACCAGACGGCGTCGACCCAGCCCGATTTCGCGCCGCGCACGACCGCCAGCCAGACGGTGCTCATCCCCAGCGACAGCAGGAGGGCGATGCCAAGAAACAGCGTCGCCGGCGTCACGGTCAGATTCCGAAGATCGGCTGCAACATCCGGCCGATGAAGCTGTTGAAGCGCATCTTGCCCTCCATGGCGGCCAGGCAGATGCATTCGCCGCCCTGGTCGACCACCGGCTGATGCTCGACGTCCTGATCGACCTCCGCGAGGTCGCCGGGCGTGAACTGGCCCATTTTGTCAGTATAAGAGCCGGCGACGATGTAGGTGAGTTCCGCGCCGACATGGCCATGGTCGGGCAGGGCGCGACCGGGACCCACCTTGAGGAGGATAACGTTGGCGTCCGGATCCTGCGGTACACCAACCCTGCTCATGCGCATGCCGGGACCAATCCAGCGCCATCGACCGATGTCGCAACCCCGCAGCGCGTCCGGAAGGCGGATGCCGTCGATCTGGATAGGATCTGTGGCAGCAGCGGGCGGGCTTGGCCGCGTTCCATCGTCGGCATCGATGAGAGCGAGCACTTCGGACAACGCTTGCGGAGAGAGCGCGGCCGGATCTGCCTCTTCGAGAAGCGCCCCGCCAACCGCCTCATACTCGCCGACGCGGGCGCGACATGCCGAACATGCGGCCAGATGTGCCTGGATCACGATCGCCGGGCCGCAGGCCAGCGTGCCGGCCGCGTAGCGCAGCAGCGTTTCCTCGGTGGCGTGGTGGGAAATGGTCATGTCTCGTCTTCCAGAAGCGTCCTCAGGCGGCCCATCGCCAGACGTGTTCTCGATTTCACGGTGCCGAGCGGTATTCCGAGTTCGTCGGCGATCTCGCTCTGCGACCTCTCGCTGTAATAGGAGAGGCGGATAATCGTTTGCTGTTCAGGCGACAGGCCGGAAAGCGCCCGTCGCACGCGCAGGTCGCGCTCGCCCGCAAGAAGCTCGTCTTCCAGCGACGGCGGCGTGTCCTCCGGGTCGGGCGGGATGTCGGCCGGATTGCGCTGGCGACGCAGATGATCGATCCGCAGGTTACGGGCGATGGTGAACACCCACGTAGCGACGCCAGCCCTGGCCGGGTCGTAATAGGAAGCCTTGCGCCACAAGGAGAGCATCGTTTCCTGGGCAAGGTCCTCTGCCAGCCCCGCCGACATGCTGCCGCGCATGAAGAACGTCTTCAGTCTCGGCCCGAAATGCTGGAACAATGCAGAGAATGCGTCGCGATCGCGCCGGGCGGATACGGCGACGACAAGACTGGCGAGCTCATCGCCGGTCGGCACGGAACGGGCGCCGCCGCTGCTCACCACGGCCAGACGTCTTCCGGCCCGGGCGGTCCGGCAAAATCGATCGGCAAGATGGTTTGAGGCCTCATGCATTCACCCTTCTACGCCACCTGCGGGAAAGCGGATCACCGGCGACGTGACCGTGCGCGGCACGGGCCGGGAACGGTGATCCGAACGCAACCTTCGCCCGTAATACCTAACGGAACTCTACAGCCAAATCGACTGCCGCTCCTGCGGCCAGCGCAAGGATCGCGATGCGTCATTTCTCCCAGTCCGACCGCCCGCTGAAGATCGCCGTGGTCGGGAGCGGCATTGCCGGTCTATCCGCTGCCTGGCTACTCAATCAAAGGCATGAAATCACGGTGTTCGAGGCGGACGACCGTATCGGCGGCCACTCTCACACGATCGATACGGGCGTGGCGCGGGTCGATACCGGCTTCATCGTCTATAACGATGCGACCTATCCCAACCTCGTCGCGCTCTTCGATCATCTTGGCGTGCCCACGCGGAAATCGAACATGTCGTTTGCGGTCTCGATGGATGAGGGCGCTTTGGAATATTCCGGTTCCAGTCTTGCCGGCTTGTTCGCCCAGCGCCGCAATCTGACGAGCCCGCGCTTCTGGTCGATGTTGCGCGATCTCGTGCGCTTCTACCGTGATGCGCCTGGCGACATGCGCGGCATCGGCCCGTCGGCCAGTCTTGACGAATATTTGAACGCGGCCGGGTTCGGAGCGGCCTTTCGGGAGGACCACCTCTATCCGATGGCGGCTGCGATCTGGTCTACGCCCGCCGTGGAGATCGGCGATTATCCAGCGGTTTCGTTCATCCGCTTCTGCGAAAACCATGGTCTGCTGAAATTCTTCCGGCGCCCGGCATGGCGCACGGTCGAGGGCGGCAGTCGCACGTATGTGGAAAAGCTGATTGCGTCCTTCGGCGACCGCATCCGCACCGCGGCGCCCGTCCGCGCGATCCGCCGGGTCAATGGCGCGATCGAGATATCGGCGCAAGGGGCGGAGCCGGAGTGGTTCGACCACGTCGTGGTCGGCGTCCATGCCGACCAGGCGCTGCGCATGCTCGTGGACCCTTCGGACGACGAAAGGGAGCTTCTCGGCGTTTTCTCCTACGGGCGCAACGAGACGGTGCTGCACCGGGACGCCTCGCTGATGCCTCGGCGCCGCGGGGTTTGGTCGAGCTGGAACTATCTTGCACGATCGGGCGCACAGGACGCAGACAGGCGCAAGCCTTGCGTGACCTACTGGATGAACCGCCTTCAGGGCATTTCCGACGCGACGCCGTATTTCGTGACGCTCAGCCCGCTGACCGAGCCCGCTCACGAAACGGTCTTGTGGCGCGGTATCTACGAGCATCCGCTGTTCAACGCCGGAACGTTGGCGGCGCAGGGCCGGCTGTGGTCGCTTCAGGGAGCGCGCAACACCTGGTTCTGCGGCTCCTATTTTGGTTCCGGTTTCCACGAGGATGCAATCCAGGCTGGGCTTGCAGTTGCCGAGAACATCGGCGGCGTCAGGCGGCCGTGGGTGGTCGACGGCGAATCCGATCGTATCGGCGGGCAGGGCACGCTGGCGGCGGCCCCTTTGTAGTCAGTTCGGCTCTCAAGGGTTGGCTTGCGTCGCGCCGTTCAATGCGGCGAGGCCGCGCAACCCCTCGCGGTCCCCGGTTCCAGCGACGGCCTGGAACACGCGGCGGGCGTCCTCCATCCGGCTGAGATTGAGGTAGGCGTAGCCGCGAAGGACCATCAGGTCGATCCGTTCGGGTGCGATCAGCGCGCGCTGATCCAGAGCCAGCAGCGCCTCGACATATCGCCCGCGCTCGAATGCGCCGGCGGCCCGTTGCGCAAGGATCGCTGTCTGCAACTCGTTGGCACGGCCGGCATCCTGCGGTTCGGCGACTGCGGCGACCGCCGCATCGTCGACAAGCTCCACCCGAAGATAGGCAAGGCTGGTGCCCCAGGCAGCATCGCGCCTGATCCGGTCCGACCCGCTGCGCGAGGCCGCCTCGAAGGCGCCGATCGCCTCCATGGGGCGGTTCAGGTCCATCAGGCACCATCCGCGCTGCAGTGCGGCCTCGGCCGACAAGGCCCGCGGATCGACATGGGTGGTGCAGGAGCGCCCGGCTGGTCTCGTCGCGACGGCTGCCGGTCGCGTTGCGGGCGCCGGCTCGGCAACTCCGGCGGGTGCGGCCGACGGTGCAGTTGCAGCAGCGGCTGTGGTCGCCGCGCCTGGTACCGGCAACGCACGCTGCTGTTCCGTGCGGGCGGGGGCGGGCGTCTGCCTTCCGGTATCGGTTCCGACCTGCTGAATGCGATCGGAGCGCCCCGACCAGACGCGCTTGATTTCGGCGAGCCCGGCGCTATCGCCAAGCAGGTGCCGTGTCAGGGCGAGCCCGTAGGCGGACGGCTCGTCATCCGGATCCCATCCGAGTGCGGTCGTGAACCACTGAGCGGCGGTCGGGTGCTGTTCCCACGCGCGCGCGTACCAGCCGAGCTGGCGGGCCGCGGGAACGTCGCGCGCAGCGGCCGTCTCGGCTACGATCCGCCCCAACACCTCGCTGGAGAGTGCGGGCCTCGGCTCGAGCCCAAGAAGATTGGCGGCCGCCGCGAGATAGACCTTTCGCGTGTCGTCGTTTTCTCCACGCCACGGATAGATGACGTCCTCGGCCTCGGCCTGCTGACCGCGCGCCATCAGGGATAGCGCCAGCCCCTCAGACGCATCTGCGCTGTCCTCGGTCTCGCGCGCGACGCGGAACCATTTTTCCGCTTCGGCGTGGTTGTCGCGCCGCAGGTGGTACCAGCCCAGCAAACGGGAATCGGTTGGCGCGCGCCCATCGGTCGCCAATCTCTCCACCCGCGCCAACTGTTCAGCCGGGACGACCATCGCTGCGTCTTCTCCCGCGCGCGCCACGACGTTCCTGGCCAGATCGTCGCGAACCGGAGCGAAATCGCCGACGCCCGCCGCGTCGAAACGCTCGAGTGCGAGCAGTTCGTCCAGAAGCGGCTGGTCGAGTAACTGGCTCGCGTTCTGAACCGTTGCAAGCCGCTCCTGCGGATTGTCGCAGGTGGCCAGTATATAGCGGTACGCGTCGCGCGCTCTCGGCTGCCGATCGGTGCGGGCAAAGGCCTCGGCGACGCGCCACAGAACGTCGACCTCGCTGCACGTCAACAGATGCGGATTTTCGGAGGCGACACGGATCACGGTTTCGTACTGATCGATATTCGATGCGTTGACCAGGCGCTCGCGGGCCTCTGCCAGCGCGAAACGGTCGAGCAGGTCGGCGGGTGGCTGCCAATCGGGTTCGTCGATCTGGCGCTGGGCGATCGCCTGCCGTGCCTCGGCAAGGCGACCTTGGGAATAGAGCTGCCAGATGGCTTCAAGGCGTCGATCGACGTTGACCGGGACTGCGAGCGGGTCGGCCGGCGGCGTCCACTGCGGATAGAGCGCGCGCAACCTCGCTATCTCGATCTCAAGGCGCCGGGTGTCGCCCTGCCGGGCGAAATAGCGCAGCGCCGATTCATCGACCTCGGCGGATGCCGACGCCTCCGGCCGAGCCTGCGTCGCCTGTGCCAGTTGCGCGGGCAACTGTTCATCCGCCGCCGGGGCCTCCTGGACGCGGAATGGCGAGGCAGCCGTGCCGGTCACTTCGCCCGACACGGTGGGAGCATTGATCGGGAAGAAATTCTGTGCGCCTGCCGTGGCGGCGGCCATCACGACGAGCGCCGCCACGCTGGCCCCCGCCGCCAACCGGAATGTATTCGTTATCAGAGGCATTCTGGGCGAGCCTCCCTCACATGAGCGAGGGCCAGCAGGTGAAGTGTCGACGGGTAGTAGAGCGTCGGCTCGAAACGACGCAGATCGTCCGGCAGGGGTGTTCCGTCCACGGCGCACTGCGCCAGGGCCGGAATGATGCGATAGCCTGCATCCATGAGTTCGTCTTTCACCTCGCCTGTTTCGAGATCGACAAGCGCGACACCCCCATTGTCGCCCGTCATGCCGTCTCGCAAACGTTGCAGCATCTCTGTGTCCTCCTCCCGCGCGCGCAGCATGTAGAGAGGGATTCGCACGGCATTATAGCTGAACTCGGCAGGAAAGCCCTCGGCGGGCTTCGGCTCGCCCGCCACCGACAGCCAGTCGGGCGGCAGTTTCCTATTGCCGAATGCCGCGTCGTGGAGAAGAGCCAGCCCATCGCGTTCAAGCCCGGCCCAGTCTCCCTCGGGAGCCAGCCTTGCGAGGACCGGCAGGGCTTCGAACACCCAGTAGGAAAGATTGACGACGGGCCCGTCCGGCCGATCCTCTACGCCGAACCCAACCACGCCCGGCCGCAGCAGCACGCGCCCGTCCAGTTCGAAGATTGCATGCTTCGCGAGCGCTTCGGCGATGTCGCGGGCGCGTCGGGTAAACCTGTCCTCGCCCCATCCGCCACCAGCCAGCGAGAGCGCATAGGCGATCAGCAAATCGCCGTCCGAGGCGTTGTTGGGATCGGTTATCCGCGGTTCCCCGTCCGGGTCCCATTTCCAGACGGCCAGGCCGTCGTCTCGCAGCATCAAGTTGGTTTCCGTGAACGACCATATACGCTCGAAGTCGGCCCGTTCGCCGGCGTGCCATGCGAGCAACAGGCCGTACCCCTGGCTCTCGCTGTGCGAGATGTTGCCGTTGGCGTCGTCGATCACCCTGCCGCTTTCGTCGACGAAGCGCTCCCTGTAGGCGGCCCACTCCCGCGGCTCCAGCGTTGGGGGGGGCGGTTGCGGGTATGCGGCCATGGACGAAATGCAGCACAGCAGGCAGGTCAGGGCGAGCCGTGCAATCATCGGCGTCTACCGAGCCGGGATAGGAGACCCGACGTGCCGATGCCCAGCAGTGCACAGGCAAGGACCAGCAACAGCGAATAGGACAAGATGTTCGCCGAAAGCCAGTTCGCCGCAATCAGTCGGTAGTTGGCAAAAGTGGCAGGCTGCGATTCGACGAACGAAAACGTCGTGACCGGCCTCGATGCCACGGTCTCGAGATCGTTGTCGATCGTGCTGACGCGGCCTGATAGCCGGTCCCATATCCGATGGTCGGCAAGGGCTGCCGTTCCTGCAATAAGGCTGTCCTCGGTCGGTGCCGCGAACACTGTCCACACGCCGGTTCCCGCCGGATTCGTGCCCTGCGCGACCATTAGCAGTTCGTCTTGAGCGGGCGTGAATGGGGCGTCGTCGGCGGGTGCGAAGCGCACCATGTCCATGGTGATGCCAAAGGTCCTGGAGAACCAGTCCTCGACATCGCGGAGGTCGCGGCGGCCGATCTGCCGCCGCCAATCCTCCACGCTGGTCTGGTCTGCGATCTGGGCTCCGCCAGGCATGGCTGACGGCGGCATCCAGGCCGACCGGCTATCCTCCGACACGCCGACCTGTGTCAGCACGCCGCTGGGCACGGAATTGATCGCGCCGATGAAGATGGCGTCCTGCTGACGCGCCGCGTCGGTGGAGATGGCGGCGGACAATGGAATAGCGCGGCCCGCCGCAAGTGCCATCCTCGCGAAAATGCCCGCAGCGGCAGAGAGGCTTGACCGGTTGCCGCGCTCGATCACGATTGCCACAGGCTCGTCGGCCAGGCCGTAAGGATAGCCCGTGCCGACCGTCGCGGCCAGATTGGGAAGTTGGCCGATGCGGCCGAAGTCCGGCACCACGAAGCGGGAGCTGTCGAACATGGCAAAGCGCGGCGTTTCATCCGACGACGCGCCGGGCAGGCATGCCTCGTCCTGGGTGGTCAGGAGGTCGGCCTCCACCGTCAGCTCGTTGAAGCCGGGCTGGAAATGCCGCATCGTCACCTTGATCGGCAACTGGTCGAGGACCGCGCCGCCGCTTTCGGTCAGCGGCATCGAGGCGGCTATGTTGCCGTTGACATAGACGTTGATCGAGCTGCCCGGCAGCACGGCAGGCGAATAGGCCGCGTCCAGCAGGAGGCGAGCCTCGCCATAGGATCCGGCATAGAAATCCGAGGGGATGGCGAAGGTGAAGCTGCGCACATAGCGCCGGCCGGAAAACTGCTCCGAAGGGATACCGAGCTCGGCGAAGGTCAGGCTGCGGCGGTCATAGATCATCGGTGCGTTGGGGGTTCGCCAGCTTTCGGTGATCAGGGCGTCGCGCCGCGTCCCGGCCGTCCGGTCGACTGGGGCGAGTATCTGGTCGATGGCGGCGGCCCATTCGCTTCGGTCGCGGCCGCTCACGACCAGCGTGGGTATTCCGCCTGCGGCAACTGATTGGAACCCGGCTGCCGATCCCTGGGATGCGCTGATCGACAGTCCCTCGATCGACGCAAGGTCCTCGCTCGTGCCGAGCAATACGCGCAACGCAACGTCCCGGGAGCCCGGCTCGACAGAACTGGAAATCGCGAAATCGAGATTGGTCTGGTTGGCGTAGAGCGCGATGGCCTGGGCGAGCTGCAGAATCTCGCCGGTCATGTCATTGCGCTCAAGCGCGGGCGCCACGATCTCGACATGCGTTCGGCCATCGACTGAGGGTGCTAGCGCGCGCAAGTCGCTCAGCCCGACGAAGGTGTTCGCGTCGGCGTTGGCGAAAGAGAGATAAGTTCTCTCGGCGTCGACTTCGGTCCAAAGCTGGTAGGTCGATTCCATCGTGCAGTCGGTGCGATGGCGGTGGCGCACACGCAACGACAATTCGTTGCGACCGGCGCGCAGCAGGGCGGCAGGCACGTCCGTTTCCAGTGATGAGGTGCCTTCGGCCGACCTGACCGGCTCGTCGAGAACGACAGCGTTGTTGACGAGGACCTGAAGGCGGGAGCTCTCCGGTGCCACAACGACCGCGTTGCTGTAGCCGACATGCAGCCGGGCGGCCGAGGATGCCTGCGCTGCGGTCAGATACACGGCCCAATTCCGAGATGCTGCTTCTCCCGCCAAGGTCAGCCCGCCATCGGGCAAGAGCTGTCTGCGTAAGGCTGCACCGCCTTGAGCGGGGTCCGGTGCGGCAGGGGAGGACGCGTTTTCGAAGGGGACTACCGGTGTCGGCGGCTCCTGCAGCGGCGCGCCTTCCTCGACAGTCGGCCGTTCGGGGGACATGTCGAATGGCTGCTGCTGGGCTGCTGCCGGCGACAGTGCGCCCAGCACCAGCGATGCGAGCACAAGCTGTCTCATGCGCGTGCCCCGCTCGCGGCAAGAGCCGGGCGTTCCGGCGCCGAGCGCATGCCGCGGAAGAAATACACCAGCCCGCGCCATGTCTGGAACAACGACAGCCGCAGGAACCACAACGTGCCCAGCACGACGCCGGGATTGCGCCGGCGGGCAAGCTGGAACTGCGTCCATTGATCGGCATTGGCGAAGATGAGGTCGGCGACGAAGCGATGATGATCAGGCGCCGAGCGGACATAGCTGCAGCCGATCGCGACGGCGTCGCCCTGCTTCTCGCTGTTTCTGACATCGACGGGCAGGACCGCCGTTTCTCCGCTGGCGCGCAGGGCGAAGCGTACGTTCGCGCTACCCTGGGCGATGAGCGGCTGAACGTTCTTCCCGTGGACGGTGACACGGCAGCCGTTGACGGAAACGTCCTCGATCGTAGCGGGGAGCCAGTTGTCCTCCTGACCGAATTCGCAGCGCCGATTGACCTTCACCCGGCGGGTGGCCGTGCGCTCCCTGCGTTCGGCGACGACGCCGAGCGCACAGCCCGCAAGAACGAGGTTCAACAGGTTCCATCCGCCGACGACGAGGGTGACGTCTGCTTTCCAAGGCTCGAAATAGACCCGCCAAGCCGTCACAGCGACCCCGAACAGCAGCACGGCGAAGATGACGAAGAACGGCCTGCTGAGTTCCGAAAGCCGGCTGGTCGAGATGGATTCGTCCTTGGCCGTGACCTTGAAGGTCGGCTTGCGCGGGTTGACCATCACCGACACCACCGCCGGAAGCAGGTGGACCGACTGGATGTACTCGTAAAGTTCCGAAATCCAAGGCCAGCGGAAGTTGCCGTACAGGTAGTTCTGCATCATCAGGTTCACGACCATGTAGCTCAGCGTATAGGCGAGGAATTCGCCGCCGGAGGCCGTGAAGATCTGCAGGTCGAAGAAGAGATAGAACAGAGGCGCGAACAGGAAGATCGTTCGCGGAAACGGAAACAGCCAAAAGAGCGTCGACGACATGTAGCAGAGGCGCTGCGGCAGCGAGAGCCCGCGCTTGAGCGGCGGGAAGCGGAACCGCAGGATCTGCATCATGCCCTGCGCCCAACGGCTGCGCTGGCCGATGAACGAGGCGAAGGTCGCCGGCTGGAGGCCCGCGATCAGCGGCTTGTCGACATAGACGCTGTTCCAGCCGCGCGAATGAAGCTCCACCGCGGTCTCGCAGTCCTCGGTGATGCTGATGCCTGAAAAGCCTTTGGTTTCCTCGAGTGCCTCGCGTCGCAGCACCGCCGCAGAACCGCAGAAGAACGACGCGTTCCACTTGTCGAGCCCACGCTGGATGATGCCGTAGAACATCTCGTTCTCCGAGGGCATCGTCTCGAAGGTCTTCAGGTTCTTTTCCAGCGGGTCCGGATTGAGGAAGAAGTGCGGGGTCTGGACGAGGAACAGCCGCGGGTCCTCGGAGAAATAGCCTACGGTCTCGCGCAGGAACGTGCGGGCCGGGGCGTGATCTGCGTCGAAGACGGCGACAAGCTCGCCCGTCGAATGGGCGAGCCCGTTGTTGAGATTGCCCGCCTTGGCGTGCTCGTTGCGCTCGCGCGTCAGATAATGCGCGCCGAGATCGCGGCACAGCGCCTGGAGTTCAATGTGCCGTTCTTCGGCCGCCTGCGCCGCCACGACATTGTCGGCGCCGCGCTTCTGCACCGTGCCGCCGTCATCCAGAAGCCAGACGTTCAGCCTGTCGGCCGGGTAGTCCATAGCCTTTGCCGCGGCGATCGTGTCGGCCAGCAGCGCGGGCTCCTCGTTGTAGCTGGGGATGAAGACGTCGACGCGGGGGAGGGCGTCCTCTTCGACCGGGATAGGCTGGCGCGACGGCAGTGGCTTGGCGACGATGAACAGGCTGAGCGCCAGCATGAAGACGCTGTACATCTCGGCCAGATACAGGAGCAGCCCCGGTATGAAGTTCTCGAGCTGGCTGACGGGTGGAAGCGTGCTGGTCGTACGCCAGTAGACGTAGCGCATGACGATGGCCGTGCCGAGCGCCAGGGCCACGAGCCGCCAGGTGCCGCCCGGACGAAACAGCTTCATTGCCATCATCAGGCTGAGGATGACCGCCCCTGCGATCAGATGCGTCTGCAAGTTGATCGGAAGCGAGACGATGAAGATCACCAACGACGCTGCCAGTGCCCAAACCAGGCCAAGAAGGAGCTTGCTCATGCCGATCGCCTTCACCTCCGAACTGCAGGCGGATCGCGCCGCCGCTCTAGCCGGCGCACTCTTTTCCCAACTTCAACCGAATGGGGAAATCATAGTTCGGCAATTCCGAGATCATTCCCCGCAAAGCTCTGCTAGTCCTTAACCATTGGTAAAATCTGCGCGCGCAGGCGGTTGTAGTGGCGCCTCACTGCGAGGGCGGCGGCGGTACGACCGGTGCCGGTCGACTTTCGGTCTGCGTCGGAGGCGGAGGCACGACCGGAGCGCCGGGCGGCGGCGGGGGTAGTGCCGGAGGTGGCGACTGCGTTGGCTCGGCGACGCGGGCGCGCCGAACGGGCCTCGGCGCCGGCGGCTGGTCCAGCATCGTGTCGTATCCCGTCGAGGCTGACGGAACGATCGGCTGGCCGGTCATTCCAAGCCGCGGGTCTGCAGGCGCGGGATTGCCGTAGGGGTTCCAGTTGGCTCCGCCCAGTGAGGCGTTGATCGTGTACCCGTACATGAAGGCAAGCAGGCCCCGTTCCGTCGCGCCGGTCTGGCAAAGACGAAGGCGGAGCTGGACTGTCCCGAGATTTGCCAGGGGGGCCGCGTTGCGGCTGCCCGCAAGCCTCTGCCAGGCGTAGAGGCAGAGGTCCGTGCCCCGTCTGCCCGTCGCGTAGCCGAACGGACCATAGCCGTTCTGCGCGTAGAGCGGCGACCGCTGCATCGCGACGCCCGGAAAGAGCGATTGCATCTCGCGTCGCAGGTCCGATTCATGGAGCGGTTGATCGGGAAGCTGCGTCTCGCCGCCATCCGATCCGATGCTGCCGAACATCTGGACGCGGAGAAGGTTTTGTCCAGCTACTACCGAATTCGTCGTCAGCGCGATGTCCTGCTGGATCGCGTTGGCGAACCGCCTCTCCACGACGCCGACGACCGACGAGGCAGTGCCTGGAGGAGGGACTACGATCGCCTGTTGCGCCGAGACGTTCGTTGCCAGAGATGACCGTTCAAGACGCGTTTCGGTCTGGGCGCAGCCCGTCAGGGCGAGCGCAACAAACGCAGGCAGGAACGAGAACGCCCGCCTTCCTTCCGCATTGCCACTGCCGGCCAGAGTTGTTGCTCCAGTCGTCATCGCCCGAATCAGTTTGGCCCGCCACCAAGCGAGGTCTAACGCGTGAGCGAGAGCCGAGAAAGCACCAACATCGGGCGTCCGGCGAATTCACGCCAAGCGGCGGCGCCGCGCATTGGCGAATGACAGTCCCTACTGCCAGATGTTGATGGTGGCCAGCGTGCGCATGAGATGGTCGGAAACCAGTTCCTCGGCCCTCCTGCCATCGCGGTCGGCGATGGCATCGACGATCGCCTTCAGGTCCTTGTGGGTCTGCTGGCGAACAGGATCGGGCGTCGGCTTGTCGGTGTCATGCCCGTCGAACAGCACCGCGCGACGGTCGTCGAGGATCGACGACATGATCTGTTCGAGGAACTTGTTCTTGGTAGAAGCGAAGATCTGGCGATGGAGGGCATAGATGCTCTCCTTGAAGTCCTCCCAGGTCGACGCCGCCAGGATCTCGCGCAGGATGCCCCGCATCTGCGCGATCTCCTGCTCCTGCACCCGGCTGACCACGATGTGCATCATCGCCGGTTCGAACAGCAGCCGCCCCTCGACGATCTCGGCGAAGGACGGGACGGCCTCGTGGCTGCCTGCGTCTGTCTGGTCCATGCGGCCGAATATCTCGTGCGCGTCGTCGGCAAGGAACGTGCCGCTGCCCACCCTGCGGTGAACCAGTCCCTGCCGCTCCATCATCGCCAGCGCGCTGCGCACCGCCGTGCGGCTGGTGTTGAGCTGGATGGCCAGCTCGCGCTCGTTCGGCAGCCTGGCGCCTGGCACCATAAGACCATCCCGGATGCTGCGAAGCAGCGACCGGTAGACGAGCGAGGGCGTCGCGCGTTCGTTGGTGGTGATGGCTGCGAGCTGCAGGGCTTCGGCGGGCATTCAAAGGTCCTCGAAAGGGTCTTCAATGAGCAGAATCAGTCCGCCCCTGTCAACCATAGCGGCCCAATGCCGCAAGGTCAGCGCGCAACCTCGACCGGCTGTCCCGTTCGCGCCGATTCGGCCAGCGCATCGAGCACCGGGATGGCGTCGAACGCCTCGGCGGTCGACTGGATGTATGGCGCTCCCGAAATCGTCGCCTTGACGAAATGGTCGAGTTCGTCGGCAAGGTCGCCGACGATGCGGCCATTGATCTCCGGCCACAGATGCGTATCACCACCACTGGTGCCCTCGTCCTCGACCACGAACAGCCCCTGGTCCGTACAATCGAGATAGGCGGCCGATTTCGTTCCTACGATCTCCAGCGCTGAGCGGAAGCCGTTCATCAGTCCGTCGGGCCATGCCCAGGAATAGTCGATGCTGCCGATCGCGCCGTTTTCGAAGTTGACGACGGCGTAGAGCGCATCCTCGTTGCCGGTCCCAAGAATCTCCCGCTTCTGGGCGTAGACACGGACGATGCGCGAGCGGGCGATCCATTGCATCGCGTCGACGTCGTGTACGCCCATGTAGAACAGGATCGAGCTATCGCTTCCAAGCCGGCGCGCGGTCGACCGGACGCCGTTGCGCTTGGCGCGCAGGTGGATTGGTGTGCCGAGTCGTTCCGGCGCGGCCGCGGCGTGGACCTGCACGTAGCGTGGATCGAAGCGAAGGATGTGGCCGACCATCAACCTTGCGCCGCCGCTGTCGACCGCCGCCACGATCCGTCGGGCCGTGGCCGTGTCGTGGGCAAGCGGCTTTTCCAGCAGGATTGCCTTGCCGGCCTTGGCCGCGGCAACGGCCGTTTCTTCGTGAAGCCGGTCGGGAAGGCAGATGCTGATGGCATCAAGGTCGGGCCGGGCAAGAAGACCGCGAAAATCGGCATCGGCCGCCGCGCCGAGAGACGAGGCGACGGCGGCGAGGCGGGCCGTGTCCCTGTCGCAGACTGCGACCAGTTCGGCCGCCGGGTGCTCGGCATAGATGCGGGCGTGCCGCTCGCCGAAGAAGCCGAGGCCGATGACGCCGACGCGAAGCCGTTCCGTCATTCGTCCATCCCCCGGATCCTCCACCCGCGGAAATCCTCAATGAAGGTCGCCAGTTCGCGCGTCACGGCATCGAAGAACGCCGCCCCTGCTTCCGGCGAGGCAAGTGACGGGTCGCCCAGCGTGCCGGTGGGCGAGAGATCGCCGAAGTCGTGATACGTCCGCACCGCCGAGCTGCCGAGAAGGTCGGTCGTCAGGTAATTCGAGCCAGCATCGGGATAGATCGTCACGGCGCGGTCGATCTTCACCAGTTCGGGCCGGATATGCTGGATCATCGAGGTCTCGAATTCACAGGCATGTCCCATGCCGCCGGGCTGCGACTTGCGAAGTGCCGCGATCGCGTCCCGTGCCAGGGCGAAATAGGTCAGCCCCGCGATGCGGGCCTTGCCGTAGTGGCGATGGCCGAGGACCGAACTCAGCACATCCACGGCGCCATTGTTGCCGCCATGGCCATTGACGATGAGGATGCGCCGGAAGCCGTGTGCGACGGCCGAGCCGACGATATCCTCCACAAGGCCCATGAAGGTCTCGACGCGCAGCGTCACCGAACCGGCAAAGCGCATGTGGTGGGCCGAGAACCCGTAAGACGGCGAAGGCATCACGATCGCATCGCCGGCCTTTTCGGCGGCGGCCAGCGATACTGCATGCGCCAGCATCGTGTCGGTGCCGAGCGGCATGTGGTTGCCGTGCTGTTCGACCGACCCGACCGGCAGCAGAACGACGGTGGCGTCGCGGTCGAGCGCGTCGATCTCCGGAGAAGTCAGTTCTTCCCAACGCATCATCGCACCGTGAATGTTGCCGTCTTTAGATCGCACATTGCCGCCAATGCATGCCTGCCGCCGACGCGACCGGTGCCGCTGTCCTTGCCCGACATGCCACCGAACGGGATGTGCAGCTCCCAGTAGTTCGACGTGTCGTTGACGTTGACAAGCCCCGTCGGCAGTTCTTCCACGAAGCGGAACGCCCGGTCGATGTCCTGCGTGAAGACGCTGGAAGACAGCCCGTAGCGGTTGTCGCGCGCCATGTCGAACGCCTCCTGCTCGGTGTCGAAGGCGATCAGCGGCGCCACGGGGCCGAAGGTTTCCTCGATATTGATGATCGCGTCGCGGGTGACGCCTGTCAGCACCGTGGGTTCGAAATAGAGCGGGCTCAGCGCGTCGGCGGGCGTCCTGCCACCGACGATGGCGCGCGCTCCGCGACGAAACGCATCGTCGACATGCTCGGCGACCTTGCGAGCGACGGCTTCGTTGTTCAGAGGGCCCATCGTGATCCCGTTCCTGCGCGGATCGCCCAGCACGACTGCGCGCGCGGCCTGTTCCATCCGCTCGGCGAACGCGTCGTAGACGCCGCGCTGAACGAGGATGCGCTCGGACGAGGAACAGACCTGCCCGGCATTGACGAAGCACCCCGACGCCGTGGCAGCGACGGCGCGATCGAGATCGGCGTCGTCGAGAATGACGACCGGGCCATTGCCGCCAAGCTCCATCAGTTGCGGTTTGCCAGCGCCGCGCTGGCTGATGATCCGGCCGGTGGCGGCACTGCCGGTGAAGCCGATGCCGTCGGTGCCGGGATTGGACACGATCTCGTCACCCACCACCGCGCCGGCGCCCGTCACCAGATTGAGGACGCCAGGCGGCAGGTCGGCTTCGGCGATGGCCCGCATCAGCGCGACGGCGACCAGCGAGGTCGTCGGCGCAGGCGTCCACACGATCGTGTTGCCGGCGGCCAGTCCCGGCGCGATGTACTCGACCGGTATGTTCACCGGAAAGTTCCACGGCGTGACCACTGCATAGACCCCGCGCGGCCGGTAGAAGGTCATCACCCGCTTCGATGGGTCCTCGGCCGGGATGGTGCTGCCCTCAAGATATTTGACGAGGTCGGCGGCGAGATTGAATCCGTCGATCGACTTGCCTACCTCGAAACGCGCCTCGGCCAGCGGCTTTCCCTGCTCGAGCGTCAGCAGTTGGGCGATCTCCTCGTGCCGGGCGGCGATAGCGTCGCCGATGCGGCGCATGGCGCGGGCTCGGTCCCACAGCGGCACCCTCGCCCAGGCGGATTGGGCTGCGCGCGCCGCGTCGATCGCGTGTCGCGCAGCGCCGCGCGAGCTCCAGCACAGCATGCCGATCGCGCTGCCGTCGATGGGCGAGCGCTGCGCCTTCACCTCGCCATTCGGGTCTCCCTGCCAGAGCCCCGCGATGTAATTGGTTCGGCCGTCTCCGGTCATGGCGCACCAGTCCGCAAAAAAGGTTGCAAATGATCTCAAGTGGCTCATATAGTCCGACCAGTAGGCGGGGTGTCAACGACATTCGGGAGCCGAATGGCGGGCCGAACCGGAACCGGACGGGTCCGCCGCCAGCAAGGAGGATGGACCAGCAATGAAGATCAAGGGATTTATCGCCGCCACGGCTCTGGCTTCCAGCCTTGCCGTCCAGCCGGCTCTCGCACAGGACGTCACGCTCGAATTCGTCGTCTGGAACTATTCCCTGGAAACCATCCAGGACAACATCAAGCAGTTCGAGGCCGCAAATCCGGGCATCAAGGTCAACATCACCGACTACGCCTGGCCTGACTATCAGGACAGCCTCGTGCTGCGCATCCGGGGCAATACGCCCACCGACGTTGTCTATGGTGGTCAGGATTGGTTGCCGGCATGGGGCGCCGCCGGCTTCATCGCGCCGCTCGATTCCGTGGCCCCGGCAGGCGCGGTCGAGGAACTGTCGGCTGACATCGCTGGCTTCGCGCTCACCGACGTCACCTATGACGGCAAAGTCTATGGCCTGCCCTATTATTCCGACACGATCTCCTTCATCTACAACAAGAATATCCTCGAAGAGCACGGCATCGCCGTGCCGACGACGTGGGAAGAGGTGACGGCCGCCGCCGAGAAGCTCAAGGCGGAGGGCATGGATAAGCCCATCATCTACGAGTACAATCAGGAACTGCCGAACTTCTACGACGCGTTCGTCGCGCAATCCTATGGCCGGGGCGCCGAACTGTTCGACGCCGAGCTCAATCCGCTTTTCGCCGATCCGGAGAACGGAGCCTACAAGCAGCTCGAGTGGATCGCCGACGCCTATTCCAAGGGGCTGGTGCAGTCGGACAACCACGAGTCGACGATCATCACGGCGATGAACAGCGGCAATCACGCCTTCACCATCGTCTACACCTATGTGCTCGCCGCGCTGAACGACACCGCGACCCAGCCGCTGGCCGGTCAGTTCGCGCTTGCCCCGATGCCCGGCGATACGCACGCCACCCTCGGCTTCGCCAAGTCGTATGTGGTGACCGCCAGTGCGGCCGCCGACCCGGCCCGCGGCGAAGCCGCGTGGAAGTTCGTCAACTTCATGGCCGGCAAGCCGTACACGGTTGCCAAGCGCTGGGCCGTGGAAAAGGGCCTCGGCTTCGGCCAGCTTCCGCTGTTCCAGGACCAGGATGTGATCAACGCCTGGAGCAAGTGGGCCGACGTCGGCGCGCTCGGCCAGCAGGCTTCGATCGCCAAGGCCGGCACCTACACCGAATACTCTTCCGTATGGTCGGCCTACTTCCGTCCACTATTGGCGCAGGCCATGGTCGGACAGGCGAGCGTCGAAAGCGTCATGAAGGATGGTGCGGAACGCTGGAGCCAGCTTAAGGAACAGTTCGCAAACCGGTAAATCCGTCTCCGACATCGCGGGCGGCGGCTGACGCCGCCCGCACAGCATCCTGCCGGGGTCCCCATGTGGCGAACGAACAGCTTTCCCGCGCACTGGCTGTTGCCCGCGCTGCTGCCCGTCATCCTGATGACGGTCTATCCGATCGGCCACGCGCTGTGGACCAGCCTGCACGAGGTCATGATCCTGTTTCCCGGCGAGCCCTTCGTCGGTCTCAGGAACTATGAGCGGGTCATCGGCAGCAACTATTTCCGCACCGCGCTCAGCAATTCGCTGCTGTTCACGATGATGGCGGCCCCCACAGTCGTCATCTTCGGGACGCTGATCGCGCTCTTCCTCCAGCAGAGGTTCTTCGGCGCGCAGATCGTCCGCTCGGTCGTCCTGCTGCCCTGGGTGCTGCCGGGCGCCATCTCGGCCGTGCTGTGGATCTGGGTCTTCCATCCAAGCTTCGGCATCCTCAATGGGCTCCTGCGCGATCTGGGCCTGATCGGCAGTTCCATCCCCTGGCTGACCGACCCGCAGACCGCACTTCTCGCCGTGACCGTGGCGCATGTGTGGACGCAGATTCCCTTCGCCGTCGTGCTTTTGATGGCCGCGCTGGCCGGGATCAATTCAGAGACGCTCGAGGCCGCCGCGATCGACTGCCGGAGCGCCTTCAACCGATTCCGCTACATCGTCTTTCCCGAGATCAAGTCGATGATCGTGGTGCTGCTGGTCTACAACGCGCTCATGGCGTTCACGAGCTACGATCTCGTCTATGCGATGACCGGCGGCGGACCGGGCACGGCGACGACGCTGCTGAGCTTTCAGATCTGGCGCGAGAGCTTCTCGATGTACGATTTCGGCGCCGGTTCCGCAGTCGCCTTCATCGTGGTGGTGATCTCGGCCGCGCTGATAATGGCGATCACCAAGGCGCTTCCCTCCGACCTGTTCGCGAGCGATTGAGATGGCCGGCCGTCTGCACCCCGCCTTGATCTTCGTCTTCGCGTCGCTGATCCTGCTGTTCGCCGGTGGGCCGGTGCTGCTGTCGCTCTATGGCAGCCTGGTGCCGGACCGGATCATGCTCGATCCGGCCCGGGGCCTCCTGACCGAAGGTCCGAATTTCGAGACCTACCGCTATGTCTTCACTGGCCAGTTGCCCGACAGCTATCTGCAGGAGAGCGCCAACCGGGCGATGATCTCCGACGCGGCCCGTCAGGTGCCGCAGGCGCTGATGAATTCGACGATCAACGCGTTTGCGGCGATGGCGCTCAACCTCATCCTGGGTGCGCCAGCCGCCTTCATCTTCGCGCGCAGCATCTTCCCGGGGAAGAAGATCTCCTTCCTCTACCTCATCCTGTCGCCGCTGGTTCCCGCCGTCGCGCTGGTGACGCCGATCTACATCATGCTGCAATGGCTGGATCTGGTCGGCACGCAGATGGGCATCATCCTGGTGCATACGGCCCGAGCGTTGCCTTTCACCGTGTTGATCCTCTCGGTCTTCTTCCGCAAGATCCCGACCGAGATTTTCGAGGCGGCGGTGCTCGACCATTGCAACCGCTTCCAGGCGTTCTGGAGGATCGCGCTTCCCCTCTCGCTGCCCTCAGTCGGGGCAACCGGCCTTTTCGCTTTCATGATTTCCTACTCGGAGTACATGTTTGCGATGGTGCTGTCGGGCGACGCCAGGACCCGCCCGGTCTCGGTGGTGATGGCCGCGCTGGCTCGCAATACCGACGTGAGCTGGAGCCTCCTCAATACCGGCATCTTCATCGCGATCGTTCCAACCCTCATCCTCGTGGTCCTTGTATGGCGCTTCGTCGTCGAGGGGCTGCTGAGCGGTGCCGTCAAAGGATAGACCATGACCGAGACAGCCGACGGCGCGGCCGTCCACCCGCTCAAGCGCGTGCCCCCGGGGGCACGTCAGCACGTGACGGCAGGCCCCTATTCTCCAGTGCTCGAGGTTGACGCCCGACGCCTCGTCGTCATTTCAGGGCAGGTGGCCGTCGACGTCGAAGGCGCGGTCATCGGCGACACGATCGAAGAGCAGACCCGCGCGACGCTGGAGAACTGCGCATCGCAGCTCGCCACCGCCGGATGCAGCCTCGCCGACGTGTTCAAGGTCAACATCTATCTTACCGATCTCGCTGAATGGGGCCGGTTCAACGCCATCTACGAGCGGATGATGCCTGCTCCGCTACCGGTCCGGACCGCGGTGCAGGCAATGCTGCTGCCGGGCTTCGTGGTGGAGATCGAGATGTGGGCCGTAAAGTCGAAGGAATAGCACGTTGGCATTTGTGGAACTGCGCAACATCTCCAAGACCTATGGCAGGTTCCAGGCGGTCAACGATGTTTCTCTCGAAATCAGCGACGGCGAGTTCGTCGTCTTCGTCGGTCCTTCCGGCTGTGGGAAGTCGACCCTGCTGCGCATGATCGCCGGGCTGGAGGAGATCACTGGCGGCGAGTTGCTGATCGGCGGCAGTCCGATGAACAAGGTGGCGGCAGCCGATCGCGGCATCGCGATGGTATTCCAGTCCTATGCGCTCTATCCCCACATGACAGTTGCGGAGAACATGGGCTTCGCGCTCAAGATGACCGGCGTGCCGAAGCCTGAGATCGAGGCCAAGGTGAGTGCGGCTGCCGAAGTGCTGCACCTGCAGGACCTGCTGGCACGCAAGCCGGGGCAGCTTTCGGGCGGGCAGCGGCAGCGCGTGGCCATCGGCCGGGCGATCACGCGCAACCCGGATGTGTTCCTGTTCGACGAACCGCTGTCCAATCTCGACGCCGACCTTCGCGCCCAGATGCGCGTCGAGATTGCCAAGCTGCACAAGCGGCTGGGCACGACGATGATCTACGTCACGCACGATCAGGTCGAGGCGATGACGCTGGCCGACCGCATCGTGCTGCTCAACGATGGACGCATCGAGCAGCAGGGCGCGCCGCTGGACCTGTACGAACGGCCGGCGAACCGCTTCGTCGCCGGGTTCCTCGGGCAGCCGAAGATGAACTTCATGCCGGCATCCGTGTCGGCAGCCGGGCGAGGCGGTCTGACCATCGCGCTCAACCGGCACACGCTGCTTACCGCCGACATCGATTTACCCGGACTTGCGGCTGGCACAGCGGTCGAGATTGGCGTGCGGCCCAATGCAATATCGATCGCCGATGACGGCAACATCGCCGGATCCGTCGAGCTGGTTGAAAGGCTGGGTTCAAGCAGCCTGCTGCACATCCGCGTCGACGGCCTGGACCGGCTGGTCACAGTCGAGACGCCGAGCAACACCACGATCCCCGCCGGCGCGGCGGTCCGATTCCGGTTCGACCGGGGCGCGGTTCACGTATTCGCCGCTCAAGGGGCGCTCCTCGGTCGCATCTGACCCGCCGCGGCCGACGCCATGCCGTCCGCCGACGGCGCTACAGCATGATGTTGATCGTCTTGGGCTCGGTATAGGTGAAGAGTTCGTCGCGGCCTTCCTCGCGCCCGACGCCGCTGGTCTTCATGCCGCCGAAGGGCACGCCGAGGAAATGGGCGCTCGAACCGTTGACCCAGATATGGCCGGAGCGAATCTTACGTGCCATCCGCAGCCCGGCCTTCATGTCGTTGGTCCAGACCGCGGCGGTGAGGCCGTACTCTGTCGAGTTGGCCATTTCGACCGCCTGGTCGAAGTCGCGCCAGCGCCCAACCGCGAGCACCGGGCCGAAGACCTCCTTCTGCCAGAGACGCATCCCGGGCGTGACATCGGCGTAGAGCGTCGGCGCGACCCAGAAGCCGCGCTCGAACTGCGAGCCCTCGGGACGGCCTCCACCATGGATACGGCGGGCGCCGTCGGCATCCGCGTTGCGGCAATGGACGAGGATACGCTCCATGTGGCCCCGTGAGTTGACCGGCCCCACATCGGTCGTCTCGCTGAGCGGATCGCCGAGCTTCAGCGCAGCGACGCGGTCGGCCAGAGCGTCGAGCACGCGGTCGTAGATGTCCTCATGCAGCAGCAGCCGCGACAGCGATCCGCAGGACTGTCCCTGCCACGCGAAATTCATGCCCTGGATCGCGGCGGCGGCGATCGCATCCGGGTCGCAGTCCGGGAAGACGATCATCGGGTTCTTGCCACCCAGTTCGAGGCTGACATGCTTGACGGTCACTTCCGCGGCGGCGCGTTGGATGGCCAGGCCGGTCTCGGGCGACCCGATGAAGGCGATGCGCTTGATCGACGGGTGGCGCACGATCGCATCGCCGGTGGTCGCGCCGTCGCCGGTGACGATGTTGAACAGGCCCCGCGGCAGCACGTCGCGGGCGATCTCGGCGAGGATCATCGCGGAAAGCGGCGAGGTTTCCGGCGGCTTGACGATGATGGCGTTGCCTGCGGCCAGTGCGGCGGCGGTGCGCGCGACGGCGAACATGACCGGATGATTGAACGGCGCGATGCGCGCGACCACGCCGTACGGCTCGTGGATCGTCAGGTGCAGGTGGTCGCGTGTTGCGGGTATCGTGTCGCCCCGCAGATCGGGAGCGAGCCCAGCGAAATAGCGCAGCGACTCGACCGCGGTCGGCACGTCGATGGCGCGCATCGGGCGGATGGTGTTGCCGGTGTCGGTGACTTCGACCCGCAGGATATCCTCGGCGCGCGCAGCCACGGCATCCGCGAAGGCGTTCATCACGCCCGCGCGCTCCATCGGCGTTCGCCCTGCCCACTCCGGCCATGCCGCCTCGGCTGCGGCGACAGCGCGGTCTACATCGCCCTTGGTGGCGACGGGCGTCCGGCCGATGGGCTCCTCGTTGGCGGGGTTGATGGAGGTAGCCCATTCACCGCTTTCGCCGGCGACGAGTTCTCCCCCGATCAACATAAGCTCGGCTTCGGTGACGCGATTCAAGCTGTGGTCCTCCCTGCTGCGGCCGGCAGAGTAGCGGCGGCTATCAGAGCGTCAAATATATCGAGCTGCGCCAGACATATGCTAACGGCTATGTGAAGGTGGCCCGCCTGTCGACAGGGAAGGCCGCCGCAGGCCAAATTCTCGTTGACCTGCCGTCGCCTGATCCATTGCCTATCATGATGGTTTCGCGGCCGAGAATAGATTATTCACACGGTTTCCGGGCCCGTAAGTTTCCGGGCCTGGAGGACAGCATTCATGAACATGCATGATCACAAGGCCACATCCACGCGAGCGGGCGAAGTGGATGTCATCGTTATCGGTGCCGGTTTGGGCGGGCTGGGCGCGGCCGCGAAACTGATCGAAGGCGGCCGCGATAACATGGTCGTGCTGGAAGCAGCCGGTGAGGTCGGCGGCGTGTGGCGCGAAAACCGCTATCCGAACGTCGCCTGCGACACGCCGATCGATCTCTACGCCTACAGTTTCTTCCCGGGCGACAAATGGACGACCAATTTCGCGCCGGGCAACGAGATTCTCGCCTATCTGCACGAATTTGCCGATCGCCACGGCATCAGGCCGAAGCTCGAGCTGAATACACGGGTGGCGCGGGCGGAGTGGGACCATGCGGCCGCGCGCTGGAACGTCACCAGCACCGACGGGCGGTCATGGGCCGGTCGCTATCTGATCTGGTCGGGCGGGCTGTTCTCGCAGCCGGTGCTGCCAAGGATCAAGGGCATCGAAACCTTCACGGGTGAATCGATCCACACCACCGAATGGAATGACGGCATCGATCTTGCGGGCAAGCGCGTCGCCGTAGTGGGTGGCGGAGCCACCTCGATCCAGGTCGTCCCCTATGCGGCCGAGCACGCCAAGGAGCTCTACGTTTTCGTGCGCACGCCGTCCTACGTGCTGCCGCGACCGGACATCAATTTCGGTGAAAAGGACCGTAAGAGCCCGGAATTCGCGCTTCAGCAGAAGGCGCGCCGGGCCGAATGGTTCAACCGCTTCGAGGTGATCGCGCGTTCGCGCTTCCCGATGAACGGCGCGGTGATCGCCGAGCAGGAAGCGGTGTGGAGGGAGCAGTTCGACAAGCAGGTCGCGGACCCGCAGGCTCGCGCGGTGCTGACGCCTGATTATCGCTTCGGCTGCAAGCGCCCGCTCTTCAGCAGCGCCTATTACCCGGCGCTGGCGCAAGACAACGTCACACTCATCGGGCGCGGCGTTTCGCATCTGGCGGGCGGCTCCATCGTCGACGTGGCGGGCGAGGCCCATCCGGTCGACATGGTCATCTGGGCGACGGGATTCGAGCCGTCCGGGATGCTCGGTGACCTGGTCATACGCGGGCGCGACGGCCGCGAGCTTGAGGAGGAGTGGCGGGAAATCCCGCACGCATACTACGGCACCATGGTCGAAGGCTTCCCCAACCTGTTCCTGATCAACGGACCCAATGCCGGCGGCGCTTCGGTCACCGATGTCGTGGAGGCCCAAGTCGGCTTTATCCGCGCCAACATGGAGGAGGCGGACGCGCGCGAGGTGGAGGTCATCGAGGTCGATGCCGAGGTCTACCGGGCCTACAACGAAGATGTCCAGCGCCGCGCGGATGCCTCGGTGATGGTGCGGGGCAACTGCAACTCCTATTACCGGGTCGGCGGAAACGGCAAGGTGTTCACACATTGGCCGGACACCGTGGAGGCGTTCCAGCAGCGCATCCGTAGCGACGCGCCGTCGGGAGTGGTTTTCCGGACAGCGGAAGTCGTCCGCTAGGGGGAGGGGAACATGCCGCTGCATCCGACTGTTCGGGCGATCTGGGATCGGGTCCAGGCGACGGGGTTCAAGGGCTACTCGACCTTTTCGGTCGAGGCGGCCCGCGCCCACTTCTCGCAGGCCTCAAAGGTGTTCGGCCCGGGCCCGGACATGCACGCGGTGAGGACCGTGACGCTCCCCGTCGAGGGGGCGTCGATCGAAGCGCGCCTCTATCTGCCGGTCGAGCGGCCCGGCGGGCTTTGCGTCTACTTCCACGGCGGCGGCTGGACGCTCGGCGCGCTCGACGATTTCGACGCGCTCGTGCGCACGCTGGCGGTCCGCAGCGGCGCGGCATTCCTCTCCGTCGACTACCGGCTGGCGCCGGAGCATCCATTTCCGATACCGGTCGACGACGCGATCGCAGCCGTCCGCTGGGCGGCGGCGAATCGCGACCTTCTGGACGTCGATGGGCAATTGGCCGTCGCCGGCGACAGCGCCGGGGCGAACCTCGCCACGGTCGCCGCGCTGGCGCTGCGCGGCGAGCTGGATATCAGCCACCAGATGCTCTTCAACCCAGCGGTCGACACGGACCGGACCCGGCCGAGCTTCAGCGCCTATGGCGACGACTATCTCCTCAAATCGACCGATATCGACTGGTTCCTGCGCCACTACGCGCATGATGCCGAACCGAGAAACCCGCTTCTGGCGCCGCTTCACACGCCCGACCTGAAAGGTGCTGCGCCCGCCTGGATCGGCGTCGCCGAGTTCGACGTGCTCACCGACGAGGCGATGGCATATGCCGAGGCGTTGCGCGCCGCCGGCGTTCCAGTGTCGCTGAGCCGCTTCGAGGGCGTCATGCACGGTTTTGCGCGGCAGCATGGCATCGTGGACGTTGCCGACCGTGCCGTCAGCGAGGCAGCCGCGTCACTGCGGGAAGCGCTTGCCGGCTGACGGGCTGCCGACGGGACCGATTCTCCGACAACTCATGGCTCACGCCGCGACGCGCATTTCCGTGCGCCCGCGGATAGCGTCGGCGATTTTCTCGGCGATCATGATAACGGCGGCGTTGATGTTGCCGCCGACCATGTCGGGCATGACCGAAGCGTCGACCACGCGCAGGCGCTCGATGCCGAAAACACGCAGCTCGGCGTCGACGACGCCGTCTTCCGCGCGCGTTGCCATTGCGCAAGTTCCGAGTGGATGATGCGTGGTCAGTGCCCTCGCGCGGATGAACGCATCGAGTTCGGTGTCGTTGTCGGAGCCGTCGCTGCCGGGCGCCCTCGGGCCGCCATAGGCGAAGGATAGGGCAGGCCGGGTCGCGATCTCGCGCGCCATGCGGATGCCCTCGCGCAGCACCTGCCATTCGGCGTCGCGCTGGAGGAAGTCCTGATGGATGCGGGGCTGATCCAGCGGATTGGCCGAGTTCAGCCAGATGCGTCCGCTACTTTCCGGCCTGAGCAGGATGACCCTGAGACCGAACCCGTCCTGGAAGCCATTCAGCAGATAGGGTTTTGCGTCCAGCGGCGCGGCGTTGAGGATAATCTGCAGGTTGGGCGCCGGGCCGCTTGCCGATGGCGTCTTCAGGAACCCGACGAGCCCCGACGGCAGGTCGCTGGCGATGCCGGTTCCCAACAGACCCGCCTGGATCATCTTGATGCCGATGCGGTCATAGCGCATGGAGCGCTGGAACGGTCCGGGCTCCTTGCGGCGGAACAGCAGTACTGGAGAGACGTGGTCGCGCAGGTTGAGGCCGACCCGTGGCAGATCGGCGCGAACGTCGATGCCGTGTCGCCGGAGATCGTCCGCGGGGCCGACGCCGGAGAGCATCAGCAGTTGTGGCGACAGCGCGACGCCCGCGCTGAGGATGACCTCCTTGCGCGCGCGCACCTCGTGGAGCCCTCCGTCTCGCAGATACTCCACGCCATGGGCCACATTACCGTCGAACAGCACGCGCGTGACCTGGGCATGGGTCCGCAGCGTCAGGTTGGCGCGTCCGAGCGCCGGGCGCAGATAGGCGACGGCTGTGCTGCAACGGCGTCCGCGACGGATCGTCGACTGCATCACCGCGACGCCTTCCTGCTCGGCCGCGTTGTAGTCCGGATTGAAGGCATGCCCCGCCTCGATACCGGCCTGTATGGAGGCCTGCACCAGTGGATCGTCGTATCGCGACATCCGGGTGGTCAGCGGACCGTCGCCGCCGCGGTGTTCGTTGGCGCCGTGTTCCCAGCTCTCCTGTTTGCGGAAATAGGGAAGTACGTCGTCATACGACCAGCCGGACAGGCCTGACGAAGCCCAGCGGTCGAAGTCGCTGCGGTGGCCGCGCACATAGGCCATGGCGTTCACCGAGGACGAACCGCCCAGCACCTTGCCGCGGGCGAATTCGACAATCCGATTGTCGAGCCTGGCTTCAGGCTCCGTCTTCAGGCGCCAGTCGAACAGCTTTTTCGAATAGACCATCCCCCAGCCGAGCGGGATGCTGATCAGCGGGCTCCGGTCCCGTCCGCCGGCCTCCAGCAGGACCACATCGGTGCCCTCATCCTCGCTGAGCCGTGCGGCCATCACGCAGCCGGCCGAGCCCGCGCCGACGACGACATAGTCGGTTTCCGTGACGCCGCCGCGCGAGGGGTTGGTGCTGGTCGTGGTCAAGGCGGACTACCTCAGCAGGTTGGGCAGGAACAGCGCGATTTCCGGTATGGCCATCAGCAAGCCGACCCCGACGAGCATGGGCAGGATGAACACCAGAGAGCCTGCGGTGACATCCTTGAGCGTGGTGTCGGGCGTCACGTTGCGCAGCACGAAAAGGTTGAACCCGACGGGCGGCGAGATGGCGGCGATCTCGGTCTGGATGGTGACGATGATGCCGAACCAGATCGGATCGTAGCCCAGCCCGACAACCGTGTGCAGGAAGATAGGCACGACGATCACCAGAATGCTGAGCGGGTCCATGAACATGCCCAGCACCAGCAGGAAAAGGTTGATCGCCACGAGGATCACCCATGGCGGGACGTCGAGGCCGATCAGGAAGCTGGACAGCCCCTGTGGAACACCGAGCCGGGTCAGAACGAAGGAGCTGAAGATGCCGCCGATCAGCAACAGCATGAACATGCCGGTGGTGCGCACCGTGCGGTCGAGCGCGATGTGAAACGCACCCATCCGCAGCTTGCGCATCACCAATGCGACCGCGATTGCCGCTGCGGCGCCGACCGCGCCTGCTTCTGTGGGTGTTGCGAAGCCGCCGTAGATGGAGCCGATCACCATGAGCGCGATGATGACGATGGGAGCCGCCTCGCCGGTGACAAGCATCCGCTCGCGCATCGGAACCACGATGTTGATCCGCGGCGCATCCTGCGGCCGCAGCAGGACCTGGATGACGACTGTCAGCGAAAGCAGCGCCGCCATCATCAACCCGGGCAGGATGCCGGCCATGAAGAGCTTGCCGATCGACGTGTCGGTGATGACGCCGTAGAGGATCATCGGTACGGATGGCGGGATGAGGATGCCCAACGTGCCGCCGGCGGCGGTGGCTCCCAGCGCCAAACGCTTCGAATAGCCGTGCTTGATCATTTCGGGTACGGCCATGGCGCCCATCGTGGCGGCCGTGACCGGGCTCGAGCCGCAGACGGCGGAAAAGCCGGTGCAGGCGGCGATGGTGCCGACCGCCAGGCCGCCGGGCAGGCGGCCAAGCCACACGGCGGCGGCGCGAAACAGGCTGGCGCCGAGGCCGGAGACCGCGATCACTTCGCCCATGAGGACGAAGAGCGGCACGACGACAAGCACGAAGCTGCCGGTCTGGGAATAGGCGACGTTGGCGATCTGCACGACGGCGGCGGGCGACACGAAGATCGCAGTGCCGGTGATGCCGATCAGACCCATCGAGACCGCGACGGGAATGCGCAGCGCGAGCAAAAAGACGAGCGCGCCGACAAACGCGCCGAACCAGAGAAGCGACATTTTCAGTGCCCTGCGATGAGATCGCGCTGCGTGTCGTCCCGCCCGGTCAGGGCGGTGCCGAGCTGCAGCACTGCGGTGAGACAGAATTGTGCGACGCCGATCAGTCCGGCGAGCTGGATCCATTTGAGCTGGATCGGGATCGCCATGACCGCCATGCGGTCATCCGCGAACGCCCGGCTGGCGAGGTTCCAGAGCTGGTAGAGGAATATCAGTCCGAAGATGACGCAGGCGAGGGCCGCGACGATGTCGAGGTACTTGCGGAGCGCTTTGGGCACCAGCGGCTCGAACAGTTCCACGGTGACGTGGTGACCGCTGGCCAGCGCGGGCCCGAAGGACAGGAACGCGAGATAGATGAAGGCGATCTGCGCCGCGTCATTCGCCCACAGCACGGATATGCCCAGCTCGCGCGTGACGATCGCCAGTATGACGACCGCCACGACGACGAGCACCAGCCCACAGGCAACGAGGGCGAAGAGGCTGTTGATCCTCTTCACAATGGCCTCCAGCAGGCCAAATATGCGACCGATCGAAGAAGCCATGTTCCCTCGCTCCCTGATGCGCTGTTCTTACTTGCGGAACGACGCGAGCTTCTCGATCATCGCCGAGCCCGGCCCTTCCTTGACGGCGGCCGCGACCTGATCGAAGACCGGGGCCGTATTCGCGGCCACCTCGGCGCGCTCTTCCGCGTTGAGCTGATAGACTTCGCCCAGCTTGGCAAGCTCGGCGAGGTTGGCCGCGGCGCTCTCGCGCATGGCGACCGACGCGATCTGGATCATCTCGTCGGAGACCGCCCTGATCGCCGTCCGCTGCTCGTCGGTCAAGCCGTTCCAGGCGTCGAGGTTCATGATCGAGAGCGTGATGTTACCCGCCATGTCCGTATCGGTGTAATAGGGGGCCACCTCGTAAAGTCGCGCGGACATCGTGATCGACGGGGTCATTAGCGCGCAGTCGACCACGCCGTTTTGCAACGCGACGTAGAGCTCGGACGGCGGCAGCGGCATAGGGAGCGCGCCCATCGCCGCGATCTGCTGCGCCTGCCAGCGGCCGGCGGTGCGGATCTTCTTGCCGGTCCAGTCAGCCTTAGCCTTCAGGAAGCCGTCGCGGCAAACGACGCCGCTGGAAAACGCCGGGGCACCCCAAAGTGCGGTGGCGTCATGCTCGCCGAAAAGAGCGTCGAGATCAGGCCAGATCTGTGCCATCGCCTCGCCGGTGGAAGGGTTCTCGACGGGTAGGCCGTCGAGCATCTCGGCATAACCCAGGGCCGGGATGGTGCCGCTGACGAAGGACGCGACGACCATGCCGGACGGAACGACGCCGAGCCCGATGGCATCCAGAGCCTCCGGCAGTGGCACCAGCGCGCCGTTGGTGACCACGTCGAAGGTGACGGCGCCGTCGGTCGCGGCAGCCACCTTCTCCGCCCATTCCTGGGCGAGGATCGTGAACTGGTCCTTGTCGTTGAAGGCGCCGGCAAACTGTAGCGTCTCGGCGTGGGCCGAGGTGGCTGCGAGGGCGGCGACGGCGATGCTGGTCAGATATGCTTTCATGGTACTCCTCCCTGAATTGTACCGGTGTTCGCAGGTCAAGCGCACGTCACCAGATTTCGTCGGTTGGAAGCTTGTCGGTTCCGTGGACGATCTGATGGCGCAATTCGTGTCCGTCGAGATAGGCGGCCTCGCCCTTGATGAGGCCGTCCTCGAAGTGAACCCAGACGGTCATCGGCAGGCACAGCCGCTTGCCGGTGGTTTGAATGCCGAAGAAGACGCCGTTGGGCGTCCCGGCGAAGTATCCGTTACCGACGATGACCGCGTCGGAGACGATCCAGCGCCTGACCTCGAAAGCCTGGCCCTGAAAGGTCTGAAGCCGACGGGCATAGAAGTCGCGCACCGCCTCCCAGCCGCGAATGTTCAGCCCGGTGCCGTACATGATCTGGAAGGGATCGTTGCGGGTCATCGTCGCCATGGTGGCGTCGATGTCGCCGCTCCATTCGGCGCTGGTGTGTTCCAGCAGCATGCGCCAGTTTTGCTCGGCCGCAGGCCCGCCGGCGCAGATGATGTCACCCGAATAGTCGAACTGCGCGACCCGGTTCGCGACCTGCGGATCCAGTGCGATTCCCTCGAAGTCGTTCCGGCCGGCCATTCGCCTACTCCGCCTTTGCCGATGCGAGCTGAGGCGAGAGGCGTCGTGACGCCAATTTCGGAGTCCTATGGGCATTTCCGGTCAGGCTCGCGGTGTTCATGGTCTGCTCTTGAACCGTGGTTTCCATGGTCGGTCGGGTCTGGCGGAATTCCTGCTCAGCCGAGCGTTCGGGCAAGGAAGTCGAGCGTCCGCTGCCAGGCGAGCGCCGCAGCGGCCGGTGCGTAGCTTTGCCGCTGGTCGCAGTTGAAGCCGTGTCCCGCCGCCTCGTAGACATGGAACTCGGCTTTCGGCTGCCTCGCCTTCACGTCGAGATAGTTTTCGGCGGGGATACTGGCGTCGTCGGCGCCGTAGTGAAGCTGCACCGGGCAGCGCGCCGTCTCGCCGGCAAAATTCTGCACCATCCCGCCGTAGAAGCAGCTCGCGCCGGAAAAGCCTTCGAGCCGCGTCGCCGTGGCGAATGCAACGGAGCCGCCGAGGCAGAAGCCGACAATCCCGACCTTTCCGGCCGGGCCGACGGCAGCCCGGGCCGCCTCGACATCGAGCAGGCAGGCATCCATCCGGAACTGCGGCATCAACGCCTTGGCCTTCTCGACGTCCGCAGGCGAATAGCCGGTCTCGAAGCCGGGCTCGAAGCGGTCGAAGATCGCCGGCGCGATTGACGTGTAGCCCTCGGCGGCGAGACGATCGCAGATCGAGCGGATGTGCGCGTTGACGCCGAAGATTTCCTGCACGACGACGATGCCGCCGCGAGAGGCGCCCTGAGGCTCCGCCAGATACGCGCCGAGCCGGTGTCCGTCCTGCGCCTGAAGCTCGATCTGACCCATGATTGCTACCTCCGTTGCCCTAGAAAGCGCGCTGCCCGGAATCGACCGGAAGCACGATGCCGGTAATGGTCGGCGCCTCGTCCGAGCATAGGAAAGCAGCGGCCTTCGCCAGTTCCTGCTCCGTTACCAGGCGGCGAAGCGGCGTGGCCTCGCGCACCTTGTCGCTGCCACCCTGCCGGGCGCGCAGCTGAGATCCCTCTCCCTTCATCGGCTGCGCCATGTAGCCGGGGGCCACGCAGTTGACGCGAATGCCTCGCGGTCCGTAGGCGACGGCGTAGGCGCGGGTCATCGACTCGAGCCCGGCCTTCGACGCCTGGTAGGCGTAGGCTCCTCCGACGCGGCCCATGAAGGCCGACATGCTGCTGACAAGCAGGATGCTCGTGCCTTGCCCCAGATGCTCTGAGGCCCGGTCGCAGACCAGAGCCGCGCCCTTGAGGTTGACGTCGAGAACCTTGCCGACCGCAACCGGATCGGCCTTGCCGGGCACCGTCTCCATCAGGATTCCGTGCGCCACGACCACGCTGGTGATGTCGCCAAGCTTTCCGGCCGCGGCAAACAGGTCGGCGACGCTCGATGGGTCGGTGACATCACAGCGAACGAAGACTTGGCCGTCTGGAACCGGCCGCTGGTCGAGATCGGCGATCACGACGGTGTGCCCACGCTGCTGGAACAGCTCCGCGATCGCTGCCCCGATCGTGCCCGTGCCGCCGGTAATTATCGCAACACCCTGCATCGATGCTCCTCCCACTCGCTGGCGCCTAGATGCCGGCGAAGCCGGCGCGCGCCAACCAGTAATCCCAGGCCCTTGCCAGAGCCATGTCGCCCAGCAGCATCGCGCCCGATTTCTCGATCTCGCCGTCGCTGAGATAGGTGACCTCACCAAGCTGGCGCGTCGCCTGGATAAGCTCGGCGTTATCGCGCAGGCCGATCGAGATCATGATGACGGCCTTGATGTCGTCGGCGGCGCAGACGCAGCCATGCCCGCGCAGGAGGGCTACCCGCTTCTGCCCGAGCGAGCGCGACAGCGAGTGGCCCATCTCCATGGAATCGACGAGCATGTTGGTGTCGCCGAACTCGGCCTGACTGTCCCAGTAGCCGAAATCCTTTCCGATCACGCTTGCCATGTGGAACATTGGCCGCAGCGAGACGTCAGACATCGTGAACGGTATCACCGAACGCGCATGGTGATGGGTGATCGCGTTGACGTCCGGGCGATCCTTGTAGATGGCGCCGTGGATATGGCGCTCGGCATAGGGGCGACGCGGGTCGTTGCCGACCAGTTCGCCCTCCAGAGTGTACTCCAGGATGTCGTCGCGGGTCACGTTTGCCGGGCTGCGCGAGCGCGAGATGAAATAGCGCTGCGGGTCGAGCGGATGGCGGACGCTGACGTGCCCGAAATCGTCGATCACGTTCTCGCGTGCGAGTATCCGGTTCGCCAGGACGAGTTGCGTCAGCGCATGCTCAACGGCTTCCAGTTCATGCCCAATGCCCGGCACGTCGGCTCCTCCCTGTTATGACAGCCGGAGGATAGGTTGCCGCGACCTAGAGACTCTAATATATGTTTCCGCTCCCTCCATAGCTCTGAGGATATCAATTGCGGTCGCTGGTTTCGCAGCTTTCGATCCACAAGCTCGAAGTGCTCTGCACCGTCGTCGAGCTGAACAGCTTCTCGCGCGCGGCGCAGAAGCTGAACATCACGCAGCCCGTCGTTTCCGCGCATATCAAGGCGTTGACGGACAAGTTCGAGACACCCTTGATCGTCAAGAACGGCCGCCGCATCGCGCTGACCGAGGATGGCGAGCGGGTCTATCGCTGGGCCCGCGAAGTGGTCAGCCGCACGCTTGAGATTGAGCGCGAGATGTCCGACAGCCAGCGAGGCGTTGTCGGCCGCGCTTCGGTCGGGGCCTCGATGACGATCGGCTCCTATGTCCTGCCCGCTTTGGTCGCCGAGTTTCGTCGTAACCACCCGCTCGGCGAGATTTCCGTCCAGGCCTACAATCCGATGGCGGCCACCGATGCGATCCACAGCGGCGCATGCGACTTCTCCTTCACCATCATGGATCCGCGTCACGACGTTGACGGGCTCTATGTCGAGCCGATCGCCGACGACCATCTGATCCTCGTCACTTCCGAGCGTATCCCGCCGCTGGAAGGGCCGCTCACGCCGGAGGTGATCGCGGGGCTGCCCTTTGTCAGCGCGCAGGCCGGCATGCCGCGCCATGAGATCGAGGAAAACCTCCTTGAGCGCTACGGAATTCGGCGACGCAGCATCGTGCTGGAATTCGGCCATGCGGAATCGCTGAAGCAGGCGGTGCGCGCCGGGGCAGGCTACGCCTTCGTGTTCCGCTCGTCGCTGCGGGACGAACTGGCGACCGGTATGCTGCGGGAAGTCGAGACGCCAGGCATGAGCCTGAGGGTGCCCGTCTACCTCGTGCGCCGACCGAACAAAAAACTCTCCAGCTTCCAGCAGCGATTGCTGGATTTCCTCATCGACGAGATTACGGCCCAGCTCGAAGGCCGTCCCGCGCCGGCCTCGCGTTGAGCCCGAATCGCTTCGGTCAGGCTGGCTCGGGCTGCTGGGCCGTCGTGTTTCCGGCGATGCCAGCGGGCAGCATGAACCCGCCGAAGAACGCCGCCAGCTCGTCATGCGCGTCGAACGGCAGCACATGCGCCACGTACTGGTCCGGCCGGACGATCACGAGACAGCCCCCGTCGCGATCAATGCCCCGCATGTCGAAGATGTCGGCGCCCCCCTTCAGGTCGGCGCAGAACGCCTTCTCGTAGTCGATCAGGCCGAGCCTGCCCTTGCGCGGCAGCAGCACGTCGGGCAGGCGCGCCAGTTCGAGATCGCGAAAATCCTGCTGGAACACGGCTCGAAAATCGATGGCCGCGTCGATGTCGGCGGCAAGGTCGGTGAACCTTCGCAATGGCGATGCCGGTGACTGCGAAAGGAAGTCGCCCAGCTTGCGGATGGCCGAAACCTCCGCGCCGCAGAAAGCAAAAATGCGCCACCGTGCGTCGGCCTTCACAGTATGGCCGATCTCCATCGGCTTGCCGTCGGCGAGTCGGACGACCGGCGCGGAATGAAAGCGCGTCCCGATCTCGAAGCCGGTGGCGAGCGACTGCCACGTCGCCGGCCCGGTGAAGCTCGACTGGGCATACCGAACCGACATGCCTGCCGTGTATCGGCCGTGTTCGATAAAGTAGCGCTGGAACTTCGGCGTCTCCCCGGTTTCAGCCTCGCCATCCTTCGGGCGCTCGCTCATGATCCGGGCCCATTCCTTGTCGAAATCGATGAGGTCCTTCGCCACCGACTGCCGTTCGGCCGAGTAGCTATGGAGGATCTCCGGCGGGCAAAGCCCCCTGAGCACCGCGGCGAGCTTCCAGCCGAGGTTGAAGGCGTCGCCCATGGACACGTTCATGCCCTGGCCCGCTTTAGGACTGTGGGTGTGGCAGGCGTCGCCGGCGATGAAGACACGCGGCAGGCGCCGGCCGCGTTCCGACGGAGGTACGTCGTCGAACCGATCTGTGAGACGCTGGCCGATCTCGTAGACCGACCACCAGACCACCTCCTTCACGTCGATGACCCAAGGGCGGAAGATACGCTGTGCCGCGGCGATGAGATGATCGATCGTGATGCTGCGGCCTGCGACGCGCTCGCCTTTGGCCAGCTTGTCGAGCTCGATGTAGAGCCGCACCAGATGGCCGCCCTCGCGCGGGATGATGACGATGTTGCCTTCGCCCGACGACTGGATCAGCGTCTTGAAGCGGATGTCCGGAAAGTCTGTGACGGCGAGAACATCCATGACGCCCCAGGCCTGGTTCGCCGAATCGCCCACAAGCTCCAGGCCGATCGCCTTGCGCACGGCGCTTCTCGCTCCGTCGCAGCCGACCACGTAGCGCGCGCGCAGCGTCACGTGGCCGGGCTCTCCATTGTCCGGCCCGGTCCGCTCGAGCGTGACCGTGACGGGGTGGTCGCCGCCGGCCGGATCGACCTTCAGGTCGACGAGCTGCAACGCATAGTCGGGTTCGAGGCGCGAGGGCGATTTGCGCATCACCTCCAGGTACATATCGTGCACGCGCGCCTGGTTGAGGATGACGTGCGGCATCTCCGACAGGCCGTCCTCCACGTCCTGCACGCGGCCGTTTCGCACTATGTGCTCGGGTTTCAGCGGATCAGGCTTCCAGAACGTCGTCTCGTTTACCCAGTAGCTCTGCTTAAGCACCTTCTCGGCGAAGCCGAAGGCGTTGAACATCTCCATCGAGCGGCACGAAATGCCGTCCGCTTGGCCTTTCTCCAGCGGCCCGTCCCTGCGCTCGACGATGCGCGTCTTGATCTCGGGGAAAGCGGAAAGCTGGGCCGCAAGCGTCAGACCCGCCGGGCCGCTGCCAACGATGAGCACGTCAACTTTTTCCGGCAGGCCGCCCTGCTCACCTTCCCGGCCTGCATCGGCGGGCAGGAGTTCGGGATCGCCGGGACGAAAGCCGTTCAGGTGGTACTGCATCCGCGATCCTTCCGGAGAAAATGATAAGTAGGCTTATCATACCCATTTCTGCGCGATGTCGTCAACAATGATATGACGTCATATCAATTGGTGCTAAGGTGGATGGGCAGATGCGATGGAAGGTGGGCGGAACATGGCGGACCAGTCTCATAGAGCGGTGAGTTCGGAGCTTCCCGGCCACCTTGTCCGCAGGCTGCATCAGCTTTCGACGCAGGTCTTCACCCAGCGGGTGCTGGAAGCGGGATACGACCTGACCCCGGTCCAGTTCGCGGCGCTCGACGCGCTTCGACACAGCCCAGGTGTCGACCAGGCGAGCCTCGCCGACATGATCGCCAAGGATCGCGCGACGACGGGCGCCGTTGTCGATCGTCTGCGGCAGAAGGGGCTCATCGAGCGGGTCGTCAACAGCAGGGACAAGCGGGCGCGCGAGCTGACGCTGACCGACAAGGGCGAGGCGGTGATAGCGGCAATGATCCCGATCGTGTTGCGGCTTCAGCGGGAAACCCTGCCAGGCCTCGACGATGCCGAGTATCGACGGTTCGTCGAGCTGGCCGCCAAAGCCGTGCGGGCGGCGCGATCGCATGCGAGCTGAATCTCCGGTTCGGAAGCATTGTCGCTTCGCGGTTTGGATCTTGCAGGGGACGGCCGCTATCAGTCGTAGCGGGAACTCCGCCCACTCGGCGGCGGTGGCCTTCTCGTGCTGTTCGATGAAGCCGATCGCCGAGATGCGGTCGTTCGCACCTCGGCGATTTCGATATGGAAGTAGCCAATCAGGGTAGGTCTTGAGCTTCCTTTTTGCCGACCAGTCGCCGTCGACGTCCGGCAGCCGGCTTATACAGCAACAATGCAGGCAGCGATGCCATGACGAGCGCGTCCGATGCGGGATCGTCGGCCGCAGGGCGTAGAGGCAGTCGCGTTGATACACGTCGCTCGTTGATCGGCCGCGGACCTTCCTGGCCTGGAAGCGGGAGCTGTCCACAGTCTGAAATCATTTTCGATTTCGATGCAGGCATGTCCACCACGGAAGGCAGGTGAATGACCACGTTCGCTTCGCGCGGCTGCATGAGCGAGCAGTCCAAGAACTGCTTGACGCGGCGAAGTTCGATTGTATACAGTGCACAGTATGCAATCAGTGAGGAATTCAGGAATGGACTTTGCACTCAACTCCGAACAACGCGAATGGGTGGAAAAAGCCCGCGCGCTCAAGCCCTTGTTGGCTGCAAACGCCGATCGCTACGACGCCGAAGCCGCGTTCCCGGCAGACAATTTCGCGGAGATGAAGAAGCAGAAGTTTCATCATCTGATGGTTCCCAAGGAATATGGCGGCCTCAATCCGGAACCCAAGGGCAGCCTCGGAATGGCGCAGTTCGCCGTCGCGGAGGAGTTGGCCCGGACCTGCCCGACCACATCCTGGGATCTGCTGATTCACTTCCACCAGGTCGGCCTGGTTTGCAGGATGGGCAGCGAAGAGCAGAAGGAGCGGTTCCTCGGCCAGATCGTGAAAGAGGACGCACTGATGGGTTCCCTCGGCAGCGAGGTGAATCCCCGCCAGATCAAGGCCGAGAATGTTGCCACCAAGCTGACCTTCGATTCACTGTTCGAGCCCGTAGATGGAGGGTTTCGTGCGTCGGGCGAGAAGCACTTCTGCTCGATGGCGCCGGCCGCCGACCTTCTTGCATTCTGGGCTCTCGCGCCAGGCGCACGGACGAACGGCGAAGGCCTTACGATCTCGATCGTTCCCAAGACGTCCCCCGGGCTGACTTTCGATGACAGCTGGAGCGAGGCTATCGGCTTGCGCGGTACGGTCAGCTGGACGGCGAAGCTCGACAACGTCTTCATTCCATGGGCCAACGTCATGGGCGAGCCGGGAGACTTCGTGCAGAAGGACCCCTATACCTACGAGTGCTCGCACGCCGCGCATCTTGTCGGCACCACGCAGGGCATCATCGACTACCTGATCGAGTTTATCGGGGGGCGCGATTATCTCGCCAAGGATCCGGTGCTGATGTACGCGCTTGCCGAGATCGACTGCGGCATTCAGGCGGCACGCGCGTCCTATCGCTACGCGGTATGGCTGTGGGACGAAGACCGCTACGATGAAGCCATGCTCGGTTCCTATCGCGCCCTGCACACAGCGAAGAAAGTGGCCGGCCACGCCGCCGAGAAAGCGTTCGATATTGTCGGTGCGCGTTCGTTGTTCACATATCTGCCGATCGAGCGCTTCTGGCGCGAGGCCAAGGCCAGCGCGCTGCATACGCGCGACACCCAGTTGATGGCGCAATTGGCGCAGGGTGTACTGTCGGGCGGGCGGCAGTTCTCGAAGCTGAAATACGGTGAGAAGCTGGAAAAGCCGAAGACCTGGGCCGACTTCGGTTTTGCCCGCGAACAAGCCTGAGTGGGAGAAACGCCTGATGCTGCATGCCCGCATGGAACGCGGGCATGCGGCAAGAACTCAACGTGCGTCGAGCGGCTTTGGAGGGCATCGGCGCATTGCGACCTCATAAGAACGGAGAAGGGAACTGGATATGAAAGCTGACAGCAACAGGCGCGGGGGCGGCCGCTTATCCCGCCGTTCATTCATGGCCGGTACGGCAATCGGTGCGGCGGCACTCGCTATGCCCAACATCGTTCGTGCGCAATCTGGAGGTCGCGTATTGGTACGGACTTCCGGCGGTTCGTACCAGGAAGCTCTTCAGCAAGGTACCTGGAACGAATTTACGAAGATCACCGGTATCGAGGTCATCGGCGTTCCGGCAAATACCGGCAAGCTGCTGACCATGGCGCAGGCGGGTTCGCAGGAGCTGGACGTCGTAGAAGCCAATGCGATTGCGATGCTCACGCTTCAGGAGCGCGGCGTTCTTGAAGAAATCGACTATTCGCGTTTCGAATATACCGACATCAACGACGTCGGTACGGTCGAGCCTACCTATCTCAGCTATTGCGCCTTCGCCGAGGCCATCTGCTACAACACGGAGGCATTCCCCGACGCGCGTCCGACGGACTGGAAGGACGTGTGGGACGTCGAGAAATTCCCCGGTCGCCGTATGCTGCAGGACGCAAAGGCGATTTCGCCCAATCTCGAATTTGCCCTTCTGGCGGCGGGCGTTGCACGCGAAGACCTGTACCCGCTGGATGTAGACCGGGCATTCGACATGCTGCGCCAGATCCGTCCGCATGTGATCAAGTTCTTCGACAGCGGCGCGCTCGGTGCCTCGCTGCTGGCAGATAGAACTGCGGTTCTCGGTGCGCTGTGGACCAATCGCGTGGAAGCTCTGCAGAAGGATGGCGCCCCGGTCGCAATCGAGTGGAACCAGGCGATGCGGGTGACCGAATACACCGGCGTGCTGAAGGGTTCGCCCAACTACGACAACGCGATGCGCCTGATCGACTACTCGTCCAGCCCGCAGGCCCAGGCGCTTTCACTGCCGCAGATCGGCCTCAGCCCGGAAAATATTAAGGCGTTCGACCACATCTCTCCCGAGGTCGCTGCGACCCTTCCCACGAATCCTGACCTCAAGGAAATTGGCTTCGAGCAGGACGCCGCCTGGTGGATCGCGAACCGAGCCGAGATTGCAAGGCGCTGGGAAGAATTCCTGCTCGAATAGCCCCTACGACAAGAAGCAGAATTCGATCCACGCAGACAACCAAGAACATCAGGCGTCGGAGCCGGCCGTTTCCATGGTCGGTTCCGACGGAAGGTCAATGATGATTGCTAACGCGGGGAACTCGATCGTTCTCGACAATCTGTGGAAGACCTATGGCAGCTTCGTTGCTGTCGGTGGCGTTTCCCTTTCGATCGAAGCAGGGAAATTCTGCACCATCCTTGGACCCAGCGGTTCTGGAAAGACCACGGTTCTGATGATGCTTGCGGGCTTCTCCGAACCCCTGCGAGGCAATATTCTGATCGATGGAAACGACGTAACGCGATTGCCGCCACAGAAGCGCAATCTCGGTGTAGTTTTCCAGAACTATGCGCTTTTCCCGCATATGACCGTTTTCGACAACGTTGCGTTCCCGTTGAGAATGCGGGGGCTGCATACGGCAGAGATCAATCTCAAATGCCGGCAGATGCTCGATGTCGTCGAGCTCGGAGGTTTCTCCGGTCGATACCCAAAGGAATTGTCAGGTGGTCAGCAGCAGCGGGTGGCGCTGGCGCGGGCGCTCGTCTTCGAGCCGCGCGTCCTACTGATGGACGAACCGCTGGGTGCCCTGGACAAGAGACTGCGCGCGGCGCTTCAGGTGGAGCTGAAGGCGCTGCAGCGCCGCATGAACGTCACCGTCGTCTACGTCACCCATGATCAGGAGGAGGCCCTGACGATGGCCGATCAGGTGGTGATCATGAATCACGGAAAGATCGAGCAGTTCGGGACGGCCGATGAGCTTTATGACCAGCCGATGACGGAGTTCGTCGCCGGCTTCATGGGCGACACCAACCTGATCGAGGGCGTGGTTACGGGCAGGGCCGCCGACGGAATCCTGCGCGTCGAGCATCCCACCGGTCGCACGATCCTCGCGCAAAACAGTTCGAGCGCAATTGGCGACCAGGTTTCGGTTTCCGTCCGTCCCGAGTGTGTTTCAATCGAGGCCGCGACCGCCCCGATTTCCGAGGAGCCAAACTCCTGGAGCGGCCGCATAGCCAACGCGGTCTCGCTCGGTGACGCGATGCGATACACGATCGTCGTGGGCGAGAACCGCCCATCGCTGCAAATCGAGATGCAGGCCAAGGCCAGTCGTCGTGGCGCTCATGGTCATCGGTTTTCTCCCGACGAGGCAGTGAGGCTGAGCTGGAACGCCAACGACGCCCGGGTTCTGCCGCGACGGAAGAAGTGAGGCCACGATGAGCGCGCGCATGTCCGATTTCAACGAAGACGATATCGCCAAGGCCGGCACTCAACGCCGGCGTGGCCGGTTCCTTCGGCTCAACTCGCTGTGGCTTCTGTTGCCCGCGCTCGGGTTTCTCGCCGTTTTCTTCGCCTATCCGCTTGCGTCGGTGGTGATGCGCTCGTTCGATGGAGGCGACGCGGGCCTTACCGTCGAGCACTATGCGACTTTCTTTTCCGTGCCCGTCTATCCGCGCATCCTCTGGCAGACGATCGAGATTTCGCTGATCACGACAGGCTTGTGCGTCGTTGTGGGTTATCCGCTGGCCTACGTGATGGCCAACAGTTCGGCGGCAGTGCGCAATGTCATGCTGCTGATGGTGATGCTGCCGTTCATGACCAGCGTCCTGGTGCGCACCTATGGCTGGATGGTGATCCTGCGTCCGACCGGGCTGTTGAACCATTTGGCGGAGATGTTCGGGCTGCCGCCGTTCGAACTCCTCTACAACCGGCCGGGAATGTTGATCGGCCTCGTCTATACGATGGTGCCCTATGTCGTCCTGACGCTTTACAGCGTCATGCGCGGCATTGATGGACGGCTCGTCGCAGTTGCGAGCAGCCTCGGCGCCAGCGCGTGGTCGTCATTCTGGCGAATCTATTTTCCGCTCAGCCTGCCGGGCGTTGCGGGCGCGTCATTGCTGGTTTTCATCCTCTCCAGCGGCTTCTACATCACGCCGAGACTCATGGGCGGCGATCGCGATCAGCTTCTGGCGTCGATCATTTCCTATCAGGTGGACGTTCTGCTGAACTTCGAGTTTGCGTCAGCGATAGCCGTCATCCTGCTGATCATCACCCTTGTGTGCTTCGGTATCTACGCGCGCCTCGTCGGTCTCAAGCAGCTTCTCACGAGCAGGAGCTGAGGGATGTCCATCAATTCTTCGATCAAGCCCAACCTTGCCGTGCGCATCTTTGCATGGTCCGCCATTGCATTTCTGATGGCCCCGATTCCGATCATCATCCTGGTATCGTTCAGTTCGGCGCAGTACCTGACGTTCCCGCCCCCCGGCCTCTCTCTGCAATGGTATGAGCGCTTTCTCGGCAGCAGCGAGTGGGTGCAGTCAATCTGGGTCAGCCTTCAGGTTGCTGTGTTCTCGGCGATCCTGACGATGGTTCTGGCGACCATGGCTGCCATTCCGATGGTCCGCGCAGAATTTTCCAGGAAGTCGATCATCTATGCCATCCTGCTGGCGCCGATGATCATTCCGGTCATCATTACCGCCATCGCGCTCTACTTCGTCTTCGCCCAGGTCGGCCTCACGGGCACTGTTCTCGCGATTACCATCGGCCACACGATCGTGGTTCTGCCGATCGCCTTCGTGGTGCTTTCGTCGACACTGCAAGGGCTCGACCCGAGGTTGGAACGGGCGGCGATCAGTCTGGGCGCCTCGCCGTTTGTCGCCTTCTACAAGATTACGTTGCCGCTTCTGGCGCCCGGCATCCTCTCGGCGGGGTTGTTCTCGTTCCTGACGTCGTTCGACGAGTTGATCATACCGCTCTTCCTTGGCGGGCCGACGACGCAGACGCTCGCAGTCCGCATCTGGAACAGCGTGGTGATGGAGATCGAGCCGACCATCTCGGCGGTCGCGGTCTTCCTCATCGCGATGACCGTCGTCGTGATGGCGCTGGCCGCACTTGTGGCGCGCGTCTTTCAGGTGGCCGGATCCGGCAGCAAAGATCAGGAGAAGTCCCATGCATGATCATGCAAATGCCTCCCCCGCTCAACTGGTCCAGTCCCAGCTCTTTCGTTCGGTGATGGGCTCGTTTCCCACGGGCGTTACGGTGATCACGACCGTATCGGAGACGGGCAGGCCGGTGGGCATGACGGTGAATGCGATTACCTCGGTCTCGCTGGAGCCTCCGCAGCTTCTGATCTGCCTTGCGCGCCACCGCTATACGGCGGCAGCAATCCAATCCAGCGGTCGGTTCGCAGTCAATTTCCTGAGCAACGACCAGAAAGAGATCGCAGCCATCTTTGCATCGAGTGCCGAGGATAAGTTCAATGCAGTCGGCTATCGCAGCGGCGCACTGGAACTTCCCCTGATAAACGACAGCCTGGCCATCGCCGAGTGCGAAGTTTCCAGCGTCATGGATTCCGGCGATCATCTGATCTTCATCGGTGACGTCGTGAGCGGGACTGCGACCGACGGCATGCCGCTGGTCTTCTTCAGACGTAACTACGGTATCTGGAAGGCTGCCTGAAATGACATCGATGATGAAACTCTATCCCTCGCGCATTGAAGCGGTGCGCGCCAACATGAAGGCAAACGACGTCGACGCACTCGTGATAAGCGCGACCTCCGACATGCACTACCTGATTGGTCGAAAGCTCCCCAATACCGAGCGTTTCAATGCGCTCATCATCCCGAAATCCGGGGCGCCCCATCTCATCGTCCCGCAGCTTCAGTATCCGCTGATTTCGGCACTGGCCGGAGCAGTGCAAGTCAGCACCTGGTCGGAAACCAGCGACCCTATCGCGATTGCCGGCGATATACTGCTTGGTCTCGGAGCGAGGAAAGTTGCCGTGGACGGTCTGATGCGCGGGTCGTTCCTGCTTCGCCTTCAGGCGCGATTGGGAGCGGCGATCCGGTTCAGTGACGCGACGCCGATATGTGCCCAGGTCCGGCATTGCAAGGACGATGACGAGATCAACGTGCTCAAGGACCTGGGTGGAAGGTTCGATTCCATATGGGAGGAGTTCTGGACCAAGGGCCGGCTTGTCGGCGTCAGCGAGCGCGATGTCGTCGAGCAGGTTCGCAAGCTGCTTCACGCTCATGGGTTCGAGACGATGGAATGGTGCGACGTCGGCAGTGGGCCAAACGGCGCTTCCCCGCTCCATCACCATTCGGACCGCATCATTCAGCCCGGCGACCCGGTGGTGATCGACTTTGCCGGAACGGTCGGCGGCTACTTCATGGATACATGCCGGACACCGGTGGCGGGAACTCCGGAGCCGGCCTTCGTCGAAATTCACGACATCACGCGCCGGGCGCACGAGGCCGCCAACGACGTCGCGAGGGCCGGAGTGGCGGCGCAGGACGTGGACAAAGCGGCACGCGACGTCATTGCCCAGGCGGGATATGGCGAACGCTTCATCCATCGGCTGGGCCACGGCCTTGGCCTCGATGCCCACGAGGAGCCTTACATCATCTCCGGCAACACGCTCATTCTGCGGCCCGGCATGGTCTATTCAAACGAGCCCGGCATCTACATCGAAGGTCAATGGGGGGTCCGCATCGAGGACATAATCCTGATGACGGAACAGGGTGCGAGTTCTCTGAACTCAGCCACCCGCGATATCGTCAGCATGAACTGAAGGCGCACTGCCGTGACGATACACTCCAAGACCGTTTCCTCCGACGCGATGTTCCCGCTCGCGGAATATCAAGACCGCATCGAAAAGACGCGGCGCAAAATGGCCGAACTGAATGCGGACGTCCTGCTGATCGACTGCGTCGAGCACATGGTCTACCTGTTCGGCTATGCGCCGCCGGCGGCCATTTACCAGGTGGTCTTGTTGCCCCTCCAAGGCGACCCCGTCGGCATCGTGCGCGCCCTGGATGCGAGCATGTTCGCGGAGCAGTCCTGGGTAAGCGACGTGGTTCATTTCGCCGATCATCAGGATCCGATCGCGCTCTTGTCTCAGGAAGTGAAGCGTCGCGGATGGAGTCGTGCAAACATCGCTGTCGAGCTCGACTCGCACTTCCTGCCGGCCAAAAGGTTCATGCAAATCCAGTCGGCGTTGCCGGAAGTGAACTTCGTCGATTTCTCCCGGGTAATTTGGGAATTGCGTCTCATAAAGTCCGAGCGAGAGATCGCGATGATGCGCGAGGTTTCGCGCATCGCGGATGCGGGGATGATGGCTGCAATCGAAGTCGCGGCAGAGGGCGTTAGCGAACGCAGGTGCGCGGCCGCGCTCTATGCCACGGTTATCGAGCAAGGGGCCGATTCGATGCGCAGCGCATTGATCTCGGCTGGCGCGCGCAGCGATTCCCTTCACGGCCGACTCGGCAACCACATTTTGCAGCCGGGCGATGTCCTCCACGTCGAATCGATTCCGCTCTACCGTGGTTATGGTGCCCGGCTGATGCGCTCCAGCGTCGTTGGGGAGCCGCCGGCGGACCTTTCCCGCGCGGCTGAGATCATGCTCTGCGCTCAAGAGGAGCAATATGCGGCGATGCGTCCGGGCGCCAAAGCGTCGGACGTGGACCATATCCTTCGCGGACGCATCCTTGATGCCGGCCTTCGAACCACCTACGAGAATTTTACCGGGTACACGCTGGGCTTCATCGGGCTGCCGAAGACCAGCGATTTCACCAGGGCCTTTCTTGCGAGCTCAGATTGGCTCCTCGAGGAGGGAATGGTATTTCACATGTATACTTATGCTGCGGGCATCGCCTTCAGCGATACTATACTTGTAACGCAATCGGGATCGGAGAGGCTGACGAAAACGGAGCGAAAGCTATTCGTCAGATAGGATTTGGAATGTTGAAGTTCGACAAGGTGGAAACCCGCAATACTGTCGTATTGCAAGTGTATCAGCAAATGAAGCGAAGCATTCTGCGTGGCGAGCTTCCAACGGGATATCGGGTTGTCGAACTCAACATAGCCGAAGCGTTCGGCGTCAGCCGCACGCCGGTGCGTGAAGCCGTGTCCAGGCTGATTGCGCAAGGGTTCATCAAGGAAGAAGGCAACGCCAAGCTTGTCGCCGACATATCCGTCAGCATGAGCGAGATAAACGGCATTCGCATGGTGCTGGAAAGCTATGCGGCAAGGCTTGCCGCAGAGAATGCAACGGACGACGATCTCAGCATCATAGCTGAGTACTGCAATTCGAGCGTCCTCGTCGACAGGTCGTCGCCGATCGAAAAGCGCGCCTCGCTGAATGATTCGTTCCATGCGGCGGTTGCGCGGGCGTCTCACAACGAACGACTGATCAAGATGATCTCGGACTTTTACGAGTATGCCATCACCGAAGAAATGCTTGTCTATTACAGCAAGTCCGACACCGAGGCCCATGCCGAGCAACACAACTCGATCCTGAAGGCGCTGAGAGAGAGGGACGCGGACGCGGCCGAAGCTGCGATGCGTGCCCATATCAGTTCCATCGGCCGGGTAATCGAACGCGCCATCGAGCAGATGAAATCGAAATAGACCGGGCCAGGTCGGGCTCAGGACCCGGGATCCCGCCTTGGCAGAATTGGAGAGGTTGCGATGCCCGCCTATGTCGTCATCGAAGTTGAGGTCAAGGATGCCGGCCTTTATGAGGATTACCGCCACAAGCTGCCGCCGACCATGGGAGAGTTCGGCGGCAGCCCGATCGTTCGCGGATTTGCGAAGCTGATCGAGGGGGAAACGTCGATGGACCGTTTGTCGGTCATTGAGTTCCCGGATGCCGATTCCGCGATGGCCTGGTACGAAAGTCCAAACGTCAAGGCGCTGGGCGAGCAGCGCAAGGCGGCTGCGAACGTGACCATACGCCTCGTCAACGCCTGACGCCGAAAGCACGGACAATCCATGACGACAGAAAAGGCGGTCGCGGAGTGGCTTGCCACTCGGCAAGCGGCAATGATCGATCTGCTGCGGGAGCTCGTCGACACCGACAGCCAGACCCACGACAAGGAAGGCGTCGACGCGGTGGTCGGCCAGCTGCAGCGTTTCCTTGAAACCAGCGGCGTCAGCACGCGGCTCCAGCAACAGGATGTGGTCGGCAACCTCCTTCATGCCGACATTTGCCCGGTAGGGTTCAACGGCGCGCCCGTCCTTCTGATGGGGCACTGTGATACGGTATTCCCCAAGGGCGAAGCTGCGAGACGCCCTTTCAGCATCGTGGGCGCTCGCGCCTATGGCCCCGGCGTCGCGGACATGAAAGGCGGCTTGGTCATCAATGCCTTCGTGCTTGCAGCCCTCAGAGCGCATTTCGGTGCGGGCCTGCCGGTGCGTGCCCTGTTCACGTCCGACGAGGAAATCGCGTCGCCGGTTTGCAGGCATCAGATTGCCGAAACCGCAGGAGGCGCAAGCGCGGTTTTCAACAGCGAGCCGGGCAGGCCGAGCGGCAATGTCACAGTTGGCCGAAAGGGAGGTGTTTTCATGCGCCTCGACATCGAAGGGCGAGGTGCGCATTCCGGATCGCATTTCAGTTACGGGATCAGCGCGATCCAGGCGCTGGCGTGCAAGATAATCGAACTTCACAAGCTGACCGATCTTGAAAAGGGCGTGACGGTCAATGTCGGTGTCGTGCGGGGCGGGCTGACGCTCAACACGGTCGCGCCCGATGCAAGCGCGGAGTTCGAGTTGCGATATGTCGATGACGCGCATCGCGACGAATACATGCCCGAGATCCAACGGATCGTCGGAATGGAACATGTCGCCGGGTCAACGGCGCGGCTGACGATTACCGGAGAGTTTCTGCCGCTCGTGCAGAGTGGTGCGTCGAAGGCGCTCTATCAACTCTACGACGAAGCAGCGCGCAGCGTAGGCGCCCATTTCGGGGAGGAATTCTCCGGAGGCTGCTCCGATGCAGGCATTCCCTCCAGCCTCGGCGTCGCAACGATCTGCGGAACAGGGCCTGTCGGTGGCGGGTCCCATACGGTTGAGGAATATATCGAGGTCGACACGCTGGTGACGCGTGCGCAGACACTTGCGATAGCTGTCATGAAAGCTGCGGGCGCTGGGCAGCAAGGCTGACCTGCCGCTGCGGGTAGGTCGGCACGTTCTAGGTGGCTCCGGCGGCGTCGCAAGGACCAGCCGGAAGGGCGGCGGCTCGAAGGCGCGGCCTAAGCACGGCATCTCGGTGACGCCGGGCCGTTATCGCCGATGCTCTTGGACGCGGTGGCAATTGTTCCCGTGGCTCTGTCAGCTTCTTTCACGAACGCGGACCAAGCTCCTCGCGCATCGGAGGAAACAAGGCCAACGCTCAGCCGCCGCGTGCAATCGTGCAACTGGGGCAGACCGCGTCCTTCCGGAGCGGTGTTGAGCTAGCGAAACTGCCGTGAGCGAAACAATGGCGGAGAGGGAGGGATTCGAACCCCCGATGGGCTTGCACCCATGCCGCATTTCGAGTGCGGTGCATTCAACCACTCTGCCACCTCTCCGCGGGGCGTGGTCGGCCAGTTAAGGCGCGGCGCA